>BNJU01001007.1_pt1 | contig 661756 bp, 640 predicted proteins | sample 8539281 | NCBI WGS metagenome assembly BNJU01 (sample SAMD00202456, study PRJDB9452) | human saliva metagenome | isolation source: human saliva | place: Japan
CCCCAGCGCCGCCGACGAGTGATCCGCTTCAGGCGCGCTAGCGGCAAACGCTTCGGCCCCGGTCTCGTTGTACGAGGCCGGGGCCGTTTCGTTTAGCCCTGGGCGCTCGCTTTCCGGCGCATCTTCAGGATCGTCGAGGCGATGATGGAGAGCAGGAAGATGTTGAAGAGGATGGCGCCGACGCTCGGAGAGACGAGCGTGGCGACGAGGCGCCCGGCGGGGGCGGTGGCCGCGGCGGAGGCGCCGACGATGAGGCCGACGCGCAGGTCGACCATGCGGTGACGCAGGTTGGTGACAGTGCCCGCGATGCCGGTGGGGATCATGACGAGGAGGGACGTGCCGCGCGCGATCAGGTCTCCCGCGCCGACGGCCAGCTCCATACCGGGCACGATGACGGATCCGCCGCCTACGCCGACCAGGCCGGAGAGGATGCCGGCGCACACGCCGACCAGGATCAGCAGCGCGCACGAGGCCGGCCTCAGCGAGACGACCCCCTCGCGCGTGGGGACCTGCAGGTATTGGGAGACGATGACGAAGAGCGTGAAGCCGATGAGGATCCAGGGCAGGACGGGTGCGGGGAGGCGCCGCAGGAGCCACACACCGATTTGGGAGCCGACGAGCGCGCCGACGACGAGGAGCGCGCCGCCCGCCCAGGAGACCTCGCCGTGCAGGGCGTAGGTGCCCGATCCGACGGCGGCGGTGACGATGATGGCGGCAAGGGAGGTGGCCGAGGCGCGGCGCTGGTCCATGCGCAGGACGGCCATGAGGGCGGGCACGATGACGAGGCCGCCACCCACCCCGAAGAGTCCGGAGAGGAATCCGGCGCCGACGCCCGTCGCGATGACGAGGAGGATGCGGCGCGGGGTCAGGGGCTGGGTGTCTGTGTCGGGCATGTCTCCACTGTAGTCTCCTCCACGTCCCCCTCCTGAGACGTGTCTTCACCGGGCGCGAAACCTGCCCTCTCGCCCTGTTCCTCGATGGGTCGCCGGGGATAGACTGCCCGCATCAACGAAAGGATGCCGCAATGACTAACGTTCTGATTGTGTCGGGTCACCCGCGCCTCGGAGATGATTCGCTCGCGAATAAGACCATCGTGGAGGAGCTGACTTCCCTTATTCCGGGCGCTGTCGTCGACCAGCTCGACGACCTCTACCCCGACTACCGCATTGACGTCGCGGCTGAGCAGGCGAAGTTGGCCGCCGCTGACGTGATCGTCCTGCAGTATCCGCTGTGGTGGTACGGCTGGCCTGCGCTGCTGCAGAAGTGGATGGAGGACGTGTTCGTGCGCGGTTTCAGCCACGGGTCGACGGGGACGGCGCTTGCCGGGAAGAAGCTGGTGGTGTCGGTGACGACAGGCGCCGGCGAGTCCTACTACTCCGCACAGCCGGGCGGTTTCCACCGCTTCCTGGCTCCCGCGATGGCGACGTGCGCGCTGACGGGTATGGAGTTCGCGGGGAGCCTGCCGCTGTTCGGGGTCTCCTACGCAAATCGCACGGATGAGGCGGCACGCGCCGGCGCCGACATGGTGGAGCGTTCGCGCGAGCACGCGGCTCGCCTCGCGAAGTTCGTCTCCGCTCTCTGAGCTGCTCCCCTGCCATCAGGCGGGATGAGAACCCGTCCCCGGCCTCGTTCTGTCACGAGGCCGGGGGCGACTCGTCTTTGCACCAAACCTGACGGTTGTATCCGGGGTTCGCGTCTACTTCTTCTTTTTCTTCGGTGCGGGCAGTTCCTGCCACATCGCGTCGACGACGTCGTGCAACGTGTCGCGGTCCTCCACCCCGACGAGGAGCATCTCCTTCGCTCCCTCGTAGGGGGTGGCGCGCGGGGGCGCCGGGCAGGAGCCGTTCGGAGGCAGGCGTGACCTTGAGCAGGAAGCGGTCGTCGTAGATGCCGCCCACGACCTTGCCCCGATAGTAGAGGACGTATTCGCCCATCATCTTGCGGTGCGCCACGTCATCCAGCTCACCCAGAAGGTCGAGCACGAACTCCAGGTATTGGTTGGTGGACGACATCGTTCTTCCTCGCTTTCCCGCTCGCCACCGTGGAACTTGGTCCCGCGCCGCGACGAGCGACTGTCCTGTGTTATCGCATTGTAGTCGCCTCATACGTGGCCTCCTCACCGCCCTCGTCCATTCTCGAGGCCGGTGCCGGTTCGTCACAGTCCTCCGAGCCCGGTGAAGCGTTCGACCCAGGCCCGAAGAGCCTCGAGGACACGGACGCGCACGGCTTCGCGCCCGGCTCCTGCACCAAAGCGCCGCATGGGCGGAAGGATGGAGGACAGGCCGGTTCCTTCATCGTTCACGTAGCCCTCACGTAGCGACTCGTAGGCAAACTCGCGCGCGCCCCTTCGCCCAGGCGTTCAGCCTCGATGATGGCGGCCAGTTCTCCCTCGCGTTTCGCGGCAATGAAGGCCTCAAACTCGGTGGGGACATCCCCGTTGACGGAGACCCTGCGGTAGAACTCCTCGATGAGGTCCCGTTTTCCGCGCAACATCGGTGAAGAGGACAGGGCACGTGCAATGTCGACGGGGATCTCGCGGTCTTCGCCATCTCCCTTTTCACCTCGGTGGTGTTCGACCAGCATGAGGATGTAGTCAACGTTGATGTCCACCTGTTTGACCAGTTCCATCTCAAAGACCAGGTCGTCAGCGATGGGTTCTTTGTCGGCCCGAGCGCGTTCACGAGACTCGTTGTACAGGTCCAGGTAGATGCTCCGGTAGTCTTCGAGGTCACGCGACGGGATGGGGTCGTCGCCTTCGAAGTCGTCGAAGGCGGTCAGGATGTTACGCAGTCGGAGGACCTGTCCCATGAGGATGATGAAGCGCTTTTGTTCCTGCTCCGAGGCGATCGACCCGACGGGGAGGGGGAAGTCAGCGCGCAGCTGATCCATTGTCTCCAGGTAGCTGGACAGGTATTCACCGTAGGGGCGCAGCAGCACTTGTCCACGCGCGTCTTTGTTGCCGAAGAGGGCGATCGCGTCTTCGGTGGCCTGTTCAAGGTTTCGAAAGCACACGATATTGCCGTAGGTTTTGACCGAGTTGAGGATTCGGTTGGTGCGTGAGAAGGCTTGGATGAGGCCGTGGGCGCGCAGGTTCTTGTCGACCCACAGGGTGTTAAGTGATTTGGAATCGAATCCGGTGAGGAACATATCGACGACGATGACCAGGTCGATGCGTTTCTCAGTGAGGGCACGAGATAGGTGCTCGTAGTAGTGCTCGAATCCCGAGGCATCGGTACCGAAGTTGGTCCCGAATTGCTGGTTGTAGCCGGCGATCGCGTCGTCGAGGAAGGCACGGTCATCCTGGGAGAGGGCCGAGGGGTCCATGGATTCCTCGGCGAGCAGGCCCGTGCCCGGCGCGTCAGCGTTGGGCGCGTAGGAGTAGATGATGCCGACGCTGCGCCTACGCGCGGACGGAAGGTCGGCCTGCTGGCGCTGGAATTCGAGATAGTAGGAGCGCGCTGCCTTGATGGAGGACGTAGCGAACATGGAGTTAAAGCCGGTCACCCGCTGGTCACGCAGCTGGTAGGAGGCGTGACGCTTTGTCTTGTGGTCGAAGTGCTCGAGGATGTAGGAGACCACGGACGAGATGTGTGCCGGGTTCATGTAGGCACTGTCAGTGTCGATGCCCTCCACCTCGCGGTTATCGATACCGTCGCGTACTCGGAAGGTGTTGACGTAGTCGACGCGGAAGGGCAGGACGGTCTTGTCCCGGATGGCATCAACGATCGTGTAGGAGTGCAGCTGGTCCCCGAAGGCCTGCTCAGTGGTGCGCAGGTTTGCTTTCCCGCAGCTGGAGGCATTCTCCGCGAAGATGGGGGTACCGGTGAAGCCGAAGAGGTGATAGTTGCGGAACGCCCGCGTGATGTCGGTGTGCATGTCGCCAAATTGGCTGCGGTGGCACTCGTCGAAGACGAGGACGACGTGCCCGTTGTAGATGGCGTGTCCGCGGTTTGCCTTGACGAAGGTGGAGAGCTTTTGGATGGTCGTGACGATGATCGGGATGGATGCATCGTTGATTTGTTCGGCGAGCTGTCGAGTGGACTGGTTCGCGGAGACGGTGCCTGCGGCGAAAGAGTTGTATTCCTTGATGGTCTGGTGGTCCAGGTCCTTGCGGTCGACGACGAAGAGGACCTTGTCGACGCCTTCCATGCCAGCGGCGAGCTTTGCAGTCTTGAAGGAGGTGAGGGTCTTCCGGAACCCGTCGTGTGTGCCAGATGTATCCTCCGGCTGCGACGGTGCCGGTTTGCTTGTTCATGGTGGATGTCTTGATGCGCTGGAGGATCGCTTCGGTGGCGGCGATCTGGTAGGGCCGCATGACGAGGAGCTTGTCAGAGGTATCGAGGACGCAGTAGCGGGTGAGAATTGCGAGGATGGTGCGCTTGGCCAGAAAGGTAGCCGCGAAGTCGGTGAGGTCGGGTATCTGGTTGTTGGCGGCGTCGGTCCACCAGTTGGTGAATTCGTAGGAGTGGGCGTTGGCGGCGGCGACTTCGCGCCTGTGCCCGACGTTTTCGCGGATGTGTTGGAGGCGCACGGTGTTGGAGTAGTACTTGGTCTGGGCGCCGTTGGAGATAACGAAGATCTGTACGTAGCCGAAGAGGCCGTCTCCGGCGTGGAAGGAGTCGCGCTGGTAGCGGTCGATCTGGTTGAAGGCTTCGCGCAGTTTTTTGCCGCGTCGTTTGAGTTCGATGTGGACGAGGGGCAGTCCGTTGACGAGGATGGTGACGTCGTAGCGGTTGGAACGCAGCCCCGTGTCGACTGCGTACTGGTGGATGACCTGCACCTTGTTGCGGTGGATGTTGGTCTTGTCGATGAGGCGGATGTTCTTGGGCGTGCCGTCGTCGCGGGTGAGTACCTGCACGTGGTCCTCCTGGATGCGCCGGGCTTTGGCGACCACGGGGTTGGCGTCAGCCGAGGGGACATCGACGATGTTGTGCTGGTAGAAGCGCCGCCATTCGTCGTCGGTGAAGTGGTAGTCGTTGAGGGCCTCCAGCTGGGCACGCAGGTTTGCTTCGAGGCCGGCCGCGTCGTGGATGTCCGCGTACTCGTAGGCCTGGCCACGCAGCTGGTTGATGAGGGCGTCTTCGAGCGAGCCTTCGCTCTGGTAGTCGCGTTCCTCCTCGTGGGTCGGCTCGTACAGGCCGACGACCGTGAAGTCGTCGGTGAGGACGACGGGTTCGATGCGGGGGCGAGGCGCGGCGGTGGACACTCGCGTTCCTTTCTCTGCGGGTCTCGGTCGAGGCCGGGGCTGGGTCTGCGGGAAGCTTCCCTCCCGCCTTCATGAGGTTGTTTCGATGCTAACCTGCCCCGTCCTCATCTGCGTCCAGGCTGCCTCGTTTCTGCCCCTAACTGTGTCCTGCAAGCAACCCTTCGATCCTATCGATGAACTGGCCGACTCCAAGGCTGTAGTTCAAGTATGACTGCCGGATCAATTCTGCACTCCCGGCCTTCACCAGAACGACATTGTCGAACTTCGGTTCTGCAACAAGCAAGTGATCCTGATCACCTGCCATAAGCGCTTCTCTCTCGAGACGTTGATATTCCTCATTCGCTTCTGAAAAGCCCGGGAAGCCGACGATATCAAAAAACTGGAGATCACGGATCAGGCAAAGAAGAAAGTACTCATCGTGTTCGTCTGCATCTGTCGAAACAACGATTCCGCTGCGTGCAGCAGCAAGCTCACTCAGTAGCATGGTCGAGCCACAGATCTCGTCGATCTCACGGCATACTGCAGACAGGTCCTCACATACGTCAGGGATTCCCGGCGTTCCTTCTTCGAGAGCGAAAAGGTGAGAGCTCAGCGCCAGGAATCTCTGACGCTCGAGAGACTCTCCCTCGAGGTTGTCCTGAACGTCCGGACTCTTGTATTCGACACCGTAGACTTCGCCGACCGCTTCCACCCCTGTTGCCCAGAGATGCTGCAGGTGTGTGCGTATTTGAACCTCGATCCGATACGAGATACCTCCCTCAGGAATTTGGTAGATGGCGTGATAGCTTCGATAGCCGCTTGATTGGGGTCTACTGATGTAGTCTTTAGCTTTCCATTTACCCAGTTCCTCATTGAGAACCGCCACCGCACGGTACACCTCATCAACACTTCTCACAATGAGTCTGCAACCCCCGATATCATCAAGCGTACCGAGTTTGAAGTTGCTGTTGAGCCGCAGGAGCTTCCTCAGGATCGAGGTCATACGCTTGAGCCGATAGGACACAACCGCGCCCTCAAACTGTTCAGCACACCTTGCAAGCGCCTCGAAGCAACGCGCTGTCGGCTCCAGGTGTTGCACACGCCACGCCTGAGCTGTGGCGAGTGCTTGTTCATCGTGCCCTTTACTAGTCTTGAGGCATTTTCCAGCTTTGGAAGCCGCCTCGCGACTCACGCGTTCCCGCTGATTTTGCTTCATATTCAGAGTATAGTGATGCGGAAGCTCATCTGAGGAAGGGGGACATCATGGCACGTTCAGTCGTTGATGTCGCGACCTACATCCTGGAGCGCACGGATACGATCACGACCATGAAGCTCCAGAAGCTTGCCTTCTACTCCCAGGCTCAGCACCTCGCGCAGTATGGAGTGCAGCTCTTCCCGGAGGACTTTCAGGCGTGGCGGGGCGGCCCGGTCGTTCCGGAACTCTATGCCCTGCATCGCGGAAAGTTTCTGATTCGTCCAGGCGAGCTAGAAGGCGGCGATTCGTCGACTCTGACTGATCACGAACGTTCTGTTATCGACAATGTGTGTGCTGCGATGGGACACGCGACTGGTGCTGAGCTGAGCGAACGCACACACCGAGAATCCCCCTGGCTCGATGCGCGCGACGGCCGGAAGCCCTCCGAACCATCAGACACAGTCATTACCCAGGACGCAATGCGCAGCTACTATCTGGAGCATCCCGTTCTCATCTGAGCGTCCGTTGGCACCTTTCGCCGGAGTCGATGAGCACACCAGTCTGAAGAGCAAGGCCAAGGACTGACATGGGCCGCTCGAATACGGGCCGTGCCCGCGAAACCAAACGAACCAGGGCAGTGTCATAGTCCACTCGTGGACGGCAGACTGACGTCACGCCCTCGTGTTCCCCTCGCGCACGCGCGAGGGGAACACGTTTCTACGACGCGTCGCTTCCGGAGACAGCTTTCTCGGGGAAGGACAGCAGACGATCCCTGTAATGCTCGTACTGGGCACGACGGGCCGCTATCTCGGCGGGGAGACCCGACGTAATGTCGTTGACGAGGGCGTCGAAGCGGTCGAGCACATCTGCCACACGGTCTTGTTCCTCCATCGGTGGCACAGCCACTGGGAAGCGCTCAAGCATCGGCTTCCTCACTGACGTGACAGATGAATGAAAGACTGTTGATTCAAGGTATCGACCGAATTGGGAAACCATCACATGATACAAATACTTTGAGGACAGCAACTCAAGATTAGGAACGATCCGATAAGCTCGCTGATGTAGGGCATATTTCCTTCTACATGGTGAAAAACCCTACCAACACCTACACCATCGCCCGCTGTGAGCACCGCAGATTCATCAAAGTCATACTCATTCAAGCTGAGCGGCACTTGGGACCTAACATAAAATGGGTAAGCGCCATCTTCGACGGCATCCGAAGTGTTTCGCCCACCCGTCGCTATATGCGCCAATTCTCCGAGCTTTACCACTTCAACCTGGCCGCGAGCTGCCAGCGATTCATACGAGAGCAGGTGGTTGCGGTAGTGCTCGTACTGGGTCCGCCTTGCTTCCAGTTCCGCTTCCAGTTCCGCTTCCAGTTCCGCTTCCAGCGTCGTGAACTGATCCAGCAGTCTCACGATTTCACGCTGCACGTCCAGCGGTGGAACCGGAATTTGAATACGCGAAAGCCCCTTATCAGCAATGCGACGAACCTTTGCTCCCGTCAGGTATGGTCGTTTCTGATCTTGAAACGAACTCGACGCAAAGAAATACGAAACATATTTAGGCTCGAGATTGTGGCGATAATAAAACATGTCGCCACTAATGGCTACTTCCCCTTCACCGAGCCAAGCCGTGGCTTTCCCAACAGCTTCGTCATCCTCACTCGTCGTAGCGATCAAGAGATCGCCATAATCAGCGTGCTTCAGCCGAGCGAATTTAGCTTCAGATACAGAGGAGACAGCCTCACTCGTCGAAATACCAAAACGTGTATGGATCTGCCCGTAATGAACGCAGGGCATACCCGTTCCAACAAAATCAGCCTTCTGAAGGCCACCCCCGCGAACGAAATCCCCTAGATCCCCCAGACACCGATACTCCACCCCGTCCGGGCACAGCTCCTGGATCAGCTCGGCAAGGCGGCTCATTGGTCAGCCTCCAGTTCTGCGACGATCGCGTCGATGGAGGCGCGAAGCACCTGCTGGCGCTCCACGATTCCGGCGATCCGAGTATTCAACTCGACGATGTCCACCTGCTCGCGTGTGTCCTCGGGCTCCACGTAGGAAGAGACCGACAGGTTCCAGTCATTGCTCTTAATGTCGTCGATGGAGACGAGGGCGGCCACATGATCCACCGCTGGCGCTGCGACACCAGGGAGAGGATCCGCTGCTGATTCTCCGCCGTCAGGCGATTTTTGTTTCCCTCACGCACGAACTGACCGGACGCGTCCACGAAGAGAACCGAATGATCGGGGCGCGCCTTCTTGAGCACAATGATGCAGGTCGCGATCGTCGTCCCGAAGAACAGGTCCGGCGGCAGCTGGATGACCGCGTGCACGAAGTTGTTTTCCACCAGGTATCGGCGGATCTTCCCCTCGGCGCCGCCGCGGTACAGGACGCCCGGGAACTCAACGATCGCGGCCGTACCATCCTCTGCCAGCCAATGCAGCATGTGCATGGTGAAGGCCAGGTCGGCCTTGGACTTGGGTGCCAGAACCCCCGCCGGCGCGAAGCGCGGATCATTAATGAGAGCGATGTCGTCCTTGCCCACCCACTTCGTGGAATACGGCGGGTTCGAGACGATCGCGTCGAAAGGCTGATCATCCCAGTGTGCCGGTTCCGTCAGAGTGTCCCCCAGCGCGATGTCGAAGTTCGCAAAATTCACGTCATGGAGGAACATGTTGATGCGGCACAGGTTGTACGTCGTCAGGTTGATCTCCTGACCGAAATACTGGCGGGTTCTCGACGCCCCCAGTAGCTTCGCGAATTTGAGGAGCAGTGACCCCGAGCCTGCGCACGGGTCGTACACACGAGCCACTTCAGAGCGCCCGTCCAGGGCGAGGGTCGCGAGGACCTCGGCGACTTCCTGCGGCGTGTAGAACTCGCCGCCCGACTTACCCGCGCTCGAGGCGTACATGGTCATCAGATACTCGTAGGCATCACCGAAAGCATCGATCTTCGCGGCACCGTGCTCCAGTGGCAGGTCTCCGACGGCATCCATGATCTTCACGAGCTTCGCGTTGCGCTGGGCGACCGTGTTGCCGAGTTTTGCGGAATTCACGTCCATGTCGTCGAAAAGGCCACGTAGATCAGACTCGGAGCCACTGCCCCGCGCCGAGTTTTCAATGAAGCGGAAGACGCGGACCAGAGTCTCGTTGAGATCCTCGTCGGATGCCGCGCGCGCCCGCACGTTAGCGAACAGGTCAGAGGGTCGGATAAAGAAACCCTTTTCCTTCACGATACTGTCGCGCACAACCTCAGCGTCCGCGTCGCTGAGGGTCGCGTAATCGAAGGCCGCGGCCTCTTCAGGGGTTCCACCTTCAGCGAGGATCGCCGCGCGCTCGGAGGCGTTCACGTAGTCCGTCAGGTTCTCCGAAATGAAGCGGTAGAACAGGAAGCCCAGGACGTAGCTCTTGAAGTCCCACCCGTCCACGCTGCCGCGCAGATCGTTGGCGATACGCCAGATCGTCTTATGCAGCTCCGCTCGCTCGATCACTGCCGCCACGGTGTCCTCATTTCCGGCGTAGAGCGCATAAGCTGCGCCCAAACTTGGTTTAATTCATCTCTGCAAGCCCACTATCAACCTGAGGTTCGGACCGCACAAATCAGCTTACGGCACAACCCGACATCTGTAGACCACCGTACTCCGAGAGGCTGCTATCTCCGCTTCCCAACCCCGACCTCGTCAATGAGAACAGCGCAAGCGAAACGGACTCAGAAAACCCAACTTTTCAGGACACTCCCCCACCGCAGCCCTGTTAGACACTTTTAGACAATAGCGCCAGGCTCCCTCAGGACCAAACGACCAAAACAGCAGATTGCAAACCTACAAGGCCTGACAAATACTTGGAAATTCAAGCAACCCACGATTTTACTTGTCCGCACTGCGGGACACTCTCACCCACCTTCACTATATTGTCGGTTAATTTACTGACAAAGCGGCGTACCGTTGAAAGAACGCGCGATCACGCGCCCACCTCCCCATGAAGAGACTCCTCAACACCATCAAGGACACACACGTCATCGCGACACGACATCCTCTGACCATCCCCGCCGCTCTCATGCTCGGCACGGCCATCGCGGCGACGGCGCTACCGCTGCCGAGCTCAACCCCGGCCACGGCCTCGGGCACGGCGCACGTCACCCGCGCCTACACGGACAAATCCACCCACACGCCTGGCACTCAGGCGACCATCACGGCCGAGGCGAGCGGAGACGGCACCGTCCACTTCTCCGTCAGCCACCTCGGAGTCGAGGTCGCCTCGGGCGACGCGACCGTCGAGAACGGCAAGGCCACCTGGCCCCTACACGACGCCGGGCGACAACAACCAGGGATACCTGGTGACCGCGACCGGCGCGGACGGCACGCACGCCGAAACCGCCCTGGACGTCTCCTCCAGCTGGACGCGCTTCCCGCGCATGGGCTACCTCTCCCATTTCAAGCCCACCGCACCGGCGGGCACGGATGGGAATACCACCTACGAGTCCTTCCTCTTCCATCAGCCCCAGGACTACATCAACAAGCTCAGCCAGGACTACCACATCAACGCGCTGCAGTACTACGACTGGCAGTATCGCCACGAGCAGCCCGTCGCCACCGGCGACCTCGAGAACCAGTGGCCCCTGTGGTACGCCAACACCTACGCGTCGAAGAAGACAATCTCCGACTACGTCACCGACGCCAAGAACGCCAACATCGGCTCGCTCGCCTACTCCATGGCTTACGCGGCCAACGATGGCTACGACACGAACGCCATCAAGGACGAGTGGATCCTGCGCAACGACGACGGCTCCTACTGGCGCCGAGGCCTCGGCAACCAATGGTGGGTCAACACCCCCGAGGGGGACGCCCAAGCCCGAGAACCACATGACCATGATGAACGTCAACGCCCAGGGGTGGCGCGGCTACATCACGGACCAGTACGTGGCCCAAAAGGACGCCTTCGGGTTTGACGGAACACACATCGACACGCTCGGCCAGACCGTGAAGAAGGACGCGGCGGGCAACTCGGTGGACCTGACCGACGGCCTGACGGCCCTCGTCAACGACACGGCCGCGAAGACCGGCACGGCAACCGGCATCAACCTGCCCGACGGCGCTGGCACCGACAAGATCGGCCCGTCCTCGGCCTCGTACATCTACACCGAACTGTGGGATCACAACGAAACAAACCAGCAGGTCGCCACCTACCTGCAGGGCGCGCGCAACACGGCCGGCAACAAGGCGCAGATCGTGGCCGCCTACGCGAACAACTACGACCCGACTCAGTCCGGGCGCGCGGCGGTCCCCACGCAGGACGGCCCCCGCATTGAGGCGGAGTCCGATCAGGCGAGCGTGAGCGGCGGCGTCCACACGATCTCCTTCTGGGTCCCCACCGATAGGACGTACACGCCCGTCAACATCGACTGCATCACCTTCCGAGAGTTCAACACGGACTCCGTCAAGCTCGCGGACGCGGCGTTCGCGGCCAACGGAGCGCACCACCTGGAGCTCGGCGACTACGGGCGTATGCTCGACAACGAGTTCTTCGTCAACTCGGGACGCTCCATGTCCGCTGACCTCCAGACATGGATGAAGAACTACTACAACATCTCCACCGCCTACGAGAACCTGCTCTACGGCGACAACCTGACGCGCAAGGAACGCCAGGTCGACGTCACAACTAACGGCGTGGGCTTGCCGACCTCGACGGACGGGGCGGCGAACACGATCTGGGCGAACACCATGACGTCCGACGCGGGCACGGCCCTGCACCTGATCAACCTGCGCACCGACGACAGGACGGCAACGACCAGTACTGGCGTAACGCAGCCAAGCGGATCCTCCCCTTCGATAACACGTCCGTCACCTACCACCTTGGAGGAGGGCGAGGCCGTCCCCGCGTCCGTCTTCGCCGTCAGCCCGGACGACGACGGTGGCCGCCCGACGCCGCTCGACTTCACGACCGGCACGGATGAGCAGGGACGCACGACGATCACGTTCAACGTGGGTCGCCTCTCCTCGTGGGACATGGTGGTCTTCTCTCCCACCGCGAACGCGGCTGGGTCGCACGCCGCGACCACGACGAGCGAGGCCGTCACCGGCCAGGTGCGTAACGACCTCGGCCAGTGCCTGACGTCGAAGGACCCGAAGGGCGAGGACGGCACCCCCGTGTTGAACGCCAACTGCGCCGGGGACTCCGACGCGCAGACCGTCACGTACGAGGATGGTCACCTGCACATCGGTGATCGTTGCGTCGACGTGGTGGGCGGCTTCACCGAGGAGGGCACGGTCGCGCACATGTGGACGTGCTACCCGACGCTTGAGTCCCAGATGTGGGATCGCAACGATTCCGGCCAGCTCGTCAACCGCGCGTCCGGCCTGTGCCTGACGATCCCGGGTGATACGACGCAGGAGGGCACGCAGGCGGTCATCTCGCAGTGCTCGTCCTCTTCGCCGTCGCAGCGCTGGAGCCTCCCCTCGCCGGCAGGCAAGTAGCGGAGCACTCGCTGGGATAGGCACTACCCGGCAGGGCGGCTCCTCACTGGGCGCGCGCGGGCTCACGCTCTGCCCAGGACTCGGCCCCGACCTCGTGAATGGACGAGGCCGGGGCCGAGTCACATCGCAGGGGCTCAGTTGGTCTTCGTGTTCGTCAGGTGACGTCCGATGTAGCCGATGTAGACCTTGCGCGTCTTTCTGTATCCGGGTAGTAGTGCATACGCGGCGCATTCTGGTCACAGTGAGTGGGAGCAAAGTGCGCCCACATCTCGACTTCACCTCGGGGATCAACCTCTGTAGGCACCGGCCTCGTGCGTTCCCTGCGCATCTTCTCGTTTCCCTTGACGGTGTCGCTCTCGTTCGACTTGTGGCGCGAGGCAGAACAGGTGCGGTATCCGTCGGGCGGATTCGCCAGGTAATCGTGAACATTGCCTCCCGAAAAGTCGCCAGATTCGCGCGCCCGCATGTAGTCGCGCAAGACGAGGATGTAGCTCCAGAAGGCGGCGACGTAGCGGCTGCCATGAAGCTCCTCGAGTTTCATGATGTCATCCACCATGGCATTAGGGTCGCTCAATACCACGTATCTTGTGACTGATTCGTACTTCCCCTGCGTCATGCGGTCGAAGAGCTCCGACATGCTCTGCGGGCTATCATCCAGCTGCTCCTCAACGAAGTCACGCTCGCCGTCCTTCGCATCGGGGTTTCTCAGCTTCCATTCGAGGGAACGATTTCTCTTACTCAGTCTCTCCCTCTCTTGCTGAATCTCGAGCAGCTGGTCGACGAGCGTTTTCTTCTCTTCTTTGAGCTCCTCGATCTCCTGGCTCTGCTGCGACGCTTCCCCCAGCAGTTCCTCCGCGACCCGCAGCTCGTCCTCGAGCGCGTCTCGCTTGTGCGCGAGCTGTGCGTGCGCCTCATTCATGGCGTCGAGGCCGCTCTCCAGCGCGGCGACACCGCTTTCCAGCTCGGTGTGCGAGCGCGGGTTGAACGCGGGCAGGAAGCGGCGAATCAGGCGGCGCAGCGGCTCGTACCACGCCAAGTGCTGGGACTGGCCGCGCTGCGGGACGGGCTCGGACGTCGCTGACCCGATACCCACCTCGCGTTCGGGGGTCTGGAGGGCGAGCCCTTCTTGCGCCTCGTGAGCAGGCTCGCGCGAGTCCTCGGCCGATCCCCCTCGCGTCGCTGGCGGCTACGGAGAAAGACTCGGCGACCCGCTGACGCACCTTCTCGTCGAGCAGTTTCACCGTCCGAGCGCTCTCACGCAGGGGGTGGAACGTCGGCACCGTCAGGCGTTTCCTGTCCAGGAGTACTTGGGCCCGGCGAAGCTCCTTATCGAGGCCGTTTTCCCACAGGTACTCGCAGGGCGTTCGCGCGATGATGGCGGACAGTTCGGAACGGAATCGCTTGTTTTTCTCGTCGTAGCCGCGCAGCAGCGTGCCCGCGGTCAGCACCCTGTGGCGGAGCCTGTCGGTTGGTTCGTCTGAGCGAAAGCCAGGAAGGTAGGTTCGCAGGCTTCCCTTGGGCATGGCGCACCCCTGCCCGATCCGGGCATGGAACTGGCGGTAGGCCTCGGGCGAGAGCAGAAAGTAGGACGCGCAGCCAAGGGAGTCCTTCGTCAGGGAACGCAGGATGTCTTTCCAACGGTATTCCGCCTCGAGGGCGTCTGAGTCGTTCCCGTCCGTGAGCGGGGCGGCCACGACGACGGATGCGCGCCGACGCTCATCATGGATCCAGCCGATCAGCTGCTCCACCTGTTCCTCGTCGGCGACGGATTGGGGGGAGTCCGACAGCGGCATGCCACGGTCGTGGCAGTGGCCCTCGGTGATGAGGTCGCGGACCAGGGCGGGTGGCTTCGCGTCCCACTCACCCTCGCGCGGAGGGGTTACCTCGATCCACAGCACCTGGTCGTAGTTGGATTCTTTGGTCGCGTGCAACGCGTAGACGCGCATGGTCCACTGGTCGCCGCCCTCTCTGCGCTCGACCATCTCCAGGAGTTGGCGCTCGTAGTGCCTATCTTCTGACGTCTCTGACAGCTTGGTCGCGACGACGTCTGCTGTCTCGTCCCGTTTGGAGGTGAGTTCTCCGAATCGATAGATCCCCCTCAGCGGCGCATTCCACACCCGCGCGCGAGCCGCCGGGCGGGTACTTCTTGTGCGCCCATTCGTGAAAGAGACGGTCGGCGGTCTGCATCGCGCTTTCCGTGCCTTCCAGTTCCAGAATTGCCCGATAGCCGCGCGCCATGATGCCTACCCTTCAGTCAGCACTGATAGAAGAATTTTGTGCATCAGCTTACAGCTACCGAACAATTGTCACATTCGAACCTGGGTTGCGATTATGAGGTGCGCATCACATGCAAGTGCTCCCCGGCCTCGTATCAACACCGGGGAGCACCGTAACGGACACGACAGGTCAGGACGCGGTGACCTCAACGGGCGCGCTCTGCACGAGGCCCGACAGAGCATCCATGAAACGCGCGATTTGCTTGCGGTTACGACCATCCTGCATGAGGTTCGGCATGCCCTTCGTGGTGCAGGTGACCTCGACGATCACGCCCTGCTCGTTGGGGATGAAGCCGACGACGAAGCGCTCACCGTAGGAGGTGAAGGTGAAGGGTGTCTCGAACGTGATGAAGCGGGCGTTCATGTCAGCGCCGGTCAGGGTCGCCTTCTTGACGGCCTGCAGCGCGCTCGTCGCCGCATTGAAGACCTGCTCGTACGGCAGGCTGTACTGGAACGCCTGCGTGGTGCTAGCAGTAAACCCATGGTGTCTCCTTGTGATCATGGTTGACGTATCGCCCACTGCGCGAGGCTCACGCGCGGACACGTGAAGAAGAGGCTATCCTCACGCACGAACGAGCGCTCCTTGGTGTAGCGCTGGGCGTGCATGACCCCTTCCAGCCGGTCCAGGGTATCAGCTTCAACAGCAACAATATAGTCATAATCCGACATCGCGAACGTGGACAGGACAGGCACGTTGCGCCTCGCCTCACAGCAGGGGCTACGCGAGCAAAAAGACAGCGTAGAACCAGCGACTTGGTGGGCGTGTACCGACATCGACGCCGAACAGGGGAGTCATGCCAGGCCGATCGCGCACGGATGCGAACGTTTCCTGACGCAGCGCCCCTCCTGGATCATTGCGCGACACGAAGGCAGCCCCTGTGACAAACGAAGGCGACGAGGCGCCATCGCCCAACGAGCAGGCGCCGAGGCGGCCATCACCGTCTCGGCGCCCACCCTCACACTGTCAGGGGTCGATCAGGAACGGGGCTCGTAGGGGCTGACCGCGACGGAGGCCATCTCCTGGCACACCCGCAGGGAGAGGCGCAGGCTCGTCGAACCTGAACCGTTCGTGTTGATGATGTCCACCTGGTCGGCGTCCGCAGCCGTGCACCCATCGACGCCGTCCACCGACTCGGCCGTCAGCGTGACGCCCACGCGCCCACCCTCAGGAATCGTGTACACGTTGCCCGGATCCTCGCCGTCGCGCGCCGCCTCGGAGACGGTCGCCCCGCCGGAGGCGAAGAGGACCTGCGGGAAGCCGCTGATCCAACACGAGGACCCCTCATTCGTGAAGGTCACCTCGACATAGGTGGTCGAACCAATCTCCTGGCGCGAACCCACGGATGCCTGCAGGTTCGACAGGTCGCAGCGCGCCTCATTGTCACTCACGTCCACGTCGGGCGCCTGGTTCCCCCCTATCGGTGGACGCGCTCTGGGCCGCCTCACCGCTCTGGGAGGCCCCACCGCTCTGGGAGGGCGCCGCGCTAGAGGAAGTCGAAGCACTCGGCGTCGCAGGCGAGGACGTCGCCCCCGACTCGGGCTGGCCGCCCTTCGGCGAACAGGCGCCGACGCCCAGGGCGAGGGCGGACAGTGTGGTCACGGCAAGGAAGCGTCGCATATTGATCATGCGACCATCCTATGGAAGCGACGCGGGGGGTCCCCCTCGCCACGCCGGTCGTTACGAACTGGTGACAAGCGGCGCCCGCCACGCTAGCGGTGGGCCACCCCGGCCTCGTCAATTCCCGATCCGCCCACGCGAGCAAAGAACGACGTCCTCCCGCGACCACTCAGCTGCCGGAAACCGGCTCAATCTTGACGGGCGCGACGTCCATCTCTTCGAAAGACACCAGGCGGTCCTTGCGCACCAGGTGATAGCCCCACCACACGACGCCGAAGAGCGGCAGGCCAATGTAGGAGGAGGCAACCTGCCAGACCTGGCCATGGATAATGGCCTCGTAGTTCTGCCCCGCCATAACCACCAGGCACATGATGAACGCGATGATCGGACCCACCGGGTAGAAGGGTGACCGGTACGGCAAATCTTCTAAGAGGTAGCCCTGAATCCAGTACGCGCGACGGAATCGAAGATGACTGACCGCGATCCCCAGCCACATGATGATGCCCGAAATGCCAACAATATTGACCAGCCAAATGTAGGCGTCGTTAAAAACCAGCTGCGTGAGGAAGCCCAACGCCGCCATCACCGTCGTCACCGCCATCGCATAACCGGGCACTCCGCCCTTCGTGACACGCGCAAAGATGGCTGGCGCCTGTCCCTTGAGCGCCATCGAGTGCAACATGCGCGAGGCCGCATACAGGCCCGAATTACCCGCCGACAGGATCGACGTGAGGATGACGGCGTTCATGACGGCCGCCGCCGCGCCGATCCCCATGCGCGCGAAAACCAGCGTGAACGGGGACTGCGCCACGTTGTTCGCGCTGTCGTCGGCGGCGCTGAGCAGGCTCGGATCCGTGTAGGGCAACAGCGTGCCGATCACCGCGATCGCGCCAATGTAGAAGAACATAATGCGCCAAAACACCGTGCGGATCGAGCGCGGTACGTCCCGGCGCGGATTCTCCGACTCGCCGGCGGCCACGCCCACCAGCTCGGTCCCCTGGAACGAGAAGCCCGCGATCATGAAGACAGCGATAACGCCCACGAAACCGTTGTGGAAGGGCGCATCCCCGGTCGTCCAATTCGACAGGCCCGGGGAATTCGTCCCCATGACGCCCGCGATCATGAAAACGCCGGAGATGACAAACACGACGACGATGACGACTTTGATGGCCGCCAGCCAGAACTCCGCCTCGCCGTAGACGCGCGCCGACAGGGCGTTGAGCCCGACGACGATCACCAGGAACAGCACCGCCCATATCCACGAGGGCACGGACGGGAACCAGTACGCCATCACCAGGCCCGAGGCGACAAGGTCCGCGGCCACCGTCACCGCCCAGTTGAACCAGTAGTTCCACCCCATCGCGAACCCGAAGGACGGGGAGATGAACTTCGTCGCGAAGGTCTGGAAGGAGCCCGCGACCGGCTGGTGGGCGCTCATCTCGCCCAGGGACTGCATGAGGAGTAGCACCATGAGCCGATCGCCGCGTACGCCAGGAGGGCGCCGCCGGGGCCGGCGTTGGCGACCGTGGCACCGGAGGCCAGGAACAGGCCTGTGCCGATCGCCCCGCCGATGGCGATCATCTGCATGTGGCGCGACGCCAGGCCACGCTTGAGCTGCGTGTTGGAGCGCTGGCGGACTTCGCTCGCGATGTCATCGGGAGTGGGGGTTTCCATGAATGGGTTCCTCATCTGTCGATCGTGAGTCCCATCTTAGTCCCTAATTCTTGTGTCGTGATTGGGACGTTCTTTCCTCGGTCTTTAACGAGGCCGGGGCCGGGTCGCGCTCGCCACTCCCCTGAGTTCACCGACATCTCATTGTGTTGTCAACACTTTCGACGTAACGCACCACGGGGCGCCGCGGTCCGGTTTGTCGCCACCTCTCCCCTGCCTCGTCACCCGCACCCATCGCGTTCGGCACGAGGGGAAAGGACACCGTGCGCGGCGCCGAGACCTGGCGCACTCGCATCGCTACACTGAAACCCTCCCCGCGCCAACGAAAGAAGGGACCATGACGTACCAACTTGCGAGCATCGGCTGGATGCTGCTCGCCCTCGTCCTGTCGGCCTCCATCGGCCTCGAACGACAGATCCGAGGCAAGAGCGCGGGCATCCGCACCCAGGCCATCGTCGGCATGACGGCGTGCCTCATGATGCTGATCTCCAAGTACGGCTTCTCTGACATCCTGGTGGACGGCATCACCCGCTACGACCCCTCGCGCGTCGCCTCCCAGATCGTCTCCGGCATCGGCTTCCTCGGAGCCGGCATCATCCTGACCCGACACGGCGCGATCCGAGGCCTCACGACCGCCGCCACCATCTGGGAAACCGCGGCGATCGGCATGGCGTGCGGGGCCGGACTGTGGTGGCTCGCCATCGCCGGCACCGCCCTCCACTTCATCGTCATCGCCCTGCTGACGCCTCTCGTCCAGTTCATCCTCATGCGCGCCCACGGGCACAAGGTGACGCTAAGCGTCCACTACTCCCCCGGGCACGGGGTCCTCTCCTCGCTCCTGACGCAGGTCGGGACGCTGGGCTGGGCCGTGTCTTCCGTGTCCACGCGCACCGACTCGACCGAACGCATGTCTGTCGCACGTTTCACCGCGTCGACACGCCAGGACCTCTCCAAATCCCTCCTGGTGACCACCCTGTCGGACCTGGACGGCGTCGCCGGCGTCGACGTCACCGAGGAAGACGACGAGTAAGCACAAGAGAACGAGGGGCTCGCGGTTTCATCCGCGAGCCCCTCATTCATGCCCTCAGGCACTCAGCGCATCACGCTTGAGGACCGAAAGGATTGTAGGGCTGGTTACCCTGCTGGTTCTGCTGGCCCTGCTGGCCGTACTGGGCCTGCTGGCCGTACTGAGGCTGCTGCCCCTGCTGGGCCTGCTGGCCATACTGAGGCTGCTGCCCCTGCTGGGCCTGCTGGCCGAACTGAGGCTGCTGGGCCTGCTGGCCATACTGAGGCTGCTGGGGACGCTGCTGACCGAAGGCCGACTGACCCGCCTGGAAGCCCTGCTGCTGGCCGTACTGGCCCGGCTGGCCGAACTGGTTCAGCATGGCGGGGGCCGTGTTCAGAGGAGCGACCTTGCCTTCCTTCAGCTCGAGGAGCAGGATCACGCCAGCCGCACCCAGAGCAATCGAGAACAGCGGGAACAGGTAGAAGCCGATCGAGAAGTCAATCAGATCGTTATCGTTGGCGAGGACGTAGAACGTCTCGATAAGCGACATGATTCCCAGAGCGAGCGAACCCGCGCCCACGGAAATGAATGCCCACTTCTGGTTGGTCAGCCAGTAGGCGACGCCGACGCCGACGTTCGCGAGGAGCAGGAGCAGGAAGGTGACCGGGAACCAACCGCCGCCGCCGAGAAGCGACGTCGATTCAGTCACAAAGAACGAGATCTCGACATAGGGAAGGAGCATCGAGATAAACACAAGCAGCGACGCAGCAGCAACGCCGATCAGCGCGTAGGTCGCGCGAACGGAACGACCACTGACCTTACCGGTCTCGGAAACAACGGCGTTCTGGAACTGGTTGAAGGCCGTATTCGCGGCGGCGCCGAACTGCTGAGCGGCAGCTCCAAGCTGCTGACCGGCGGACTGACCGGGCTGACCCTGCGGGGCCTGGCCGTACTGCGGCCGACCCTGCGGGGCCTGGCCGTACTGCGGCTGACCCTGGGGAGCCTGGCCGTACTGCGGCCGACCCTGGGGAGCCTGCCCGTACTGCGGCTGCCCCTGGGGAGCCTGCCCGTACTGCGGCTGACCCTGGGGAGCCTGCCCGTACTGCGGCTGCCCCTGGGGAGCCTGGCCATACTGCGGCTGACCCTGGGGAGCCTGACCATACTGCGGCTGACCCTGGGGAGCCTGGCCATACTGCGGCTGCGCGGCGGGGGTCTGACCATCGACTGCGAGTTCGGCGGCGGACTTCTCACGCGCACCCTCGGTAATCGTGCGCTCGAGCTCCTCGTCCGACACCGCGGGGGCGTCGGTGGTGGGGTTCTCGCCGAGGGCCGGTGTCGCGTCGGTCGCGGGTCCCGCCTGCTCCTGCTGAACGGGCTCGTTGACAGCCGCGCCCTGCTCGGCCACGGCCTCATCAACAGCCGCGATCTGTGCGGCCACGGCCTCATCAACGGCCTCGGCCTGGTCGGACACAGGCTGCTCGGCGGTCGGCGGCTGCGCGGGGACGACGCCCTGGTCGGACAGCCACTGTCCAAAGCGCCGGGTACAGCGACGGGTGGGTCGCAACGTAGGGGCGCAGGTCGGGACGCGCGGCCGTGATATCGGCGAGGTCCTGAGCGGTCAGTGCCGGATTACTCATGTCAGCAGCGCTGAGCTGCGACGGGTCGATAGTGCTCATCTGTATTCCTCTCGCACCCGAAAGTGCAGTTCCTGATGGCGAACAGTCAATACTATCGCGTGAGTCTGTCGCCAGGTCAAGACGTTCGAACGATGAAACGCGCGGCGAGCAAAAAAGCCCGGTCCCTGTCGGGACCGGGCTTTTGGTGGTAGCGGGGACAGGATTTGAACCTGCGACCTCCGGGCATTGGCTGTCGGTGCTGTATTTGCTGGTTTCGCTGCACGTGCTGCATTTGCTGTATGGCCTCCGAGGTTTTGGGCTTGTTCGTGAGCTCGCGCCGTCGCGGGCGCTCATCCTTGGTGGATATGGACAAAGATCACATCTTGACGAAGCCGGTACCGGCCGAGTGGGCGGCCGCTCTGGATCGGTGGGAGCTGTATCTGCGAGCGGGTGGCCGCAGTGAGCGCACGGTCGAAACGCGCATCAGGCACGTGCGGCAAGTCGCTCGGGGTCTTGGTGTTGTCTCACCTCGGGACGTGGATACGGACATGCTCATGCGGTACCTGGGGCGTCAGCGGTGGGCTGCCGAGACTCGGCATGGGTACTACGAGTCGTTGCGTCTCTTCTATCGGTGGCTGTATCCGAAGGGTGGTTCACCTGCGGAGTGGCTACCCGTGGTCCCCAGGCGTCCTGGTGCTCCGCGTCCGGTGCCACTCGATGTACTGCATGAGGCCGTTGCGGTCGCTGATCGGCGCACCCGGCTCATCTTGTGCCTGGGAGCATGCGCTGGTCTGCGGGCCTCGGAGATTGCCGCTGTCCATGGTCGGGATGTGCTCGATGACGGGGCTGGCGTATCCCTCATGGTCGCAGGAAAGGGCGGGCGCGTTCGTCGGGTGCCTCTCGCGGATTGGCTGGCAAGAGCTGTGGTCGCTGCATGTAGCGCTGGGGGCGGCTGGTGCTTCCCATCGAAGTACGGCGGGCATCTCTCGGGGGCGCACGTCTCGAAGCTCGCGGCCGTCGTGTTACGGGATGGGTGGACTCTGCACACGCTGCGGCATAGGTTCGCGACGGCCGCGTATTCGGCCGAACGGGACCTTCTCGCCGTCCAACGGCTGTTGGGGCATGCGAGCGTGGCGACAACACAGCGTTATGCGGCTCCTCCCGAGGATGCCTTGCGCCGCGCGATCGAGGCCGCCGATTTCACCCGTGAGGCGTGAGTAGGCCCTGGCCCTGCCTCTAGGTGGGTGCTGTACATGCTGCATTTGCTGGTGTCGCTGCAAATGTCTCGTTTTCTTCTGTTTTCAATGAAAGGACTCATGATGCTGACTATCGCCGTAACAAACCAGAAGGGTGGCGTTGGCAAGACGACCACGACGTACCATTTCGCGCGGGCGGCGAGCCTGCGCGGGCTGAGGGTTCTGGTGGTCGACTTAGACCCTCAGGGCAATCTCTCGGACTCGTTAGCCGAGTTGGAGGAACAGCAGGCCGGTATGGCTGATGCGCTGTCCACGAGATCGGAGTGCGGCCTTGGGGATGTCATTGTCCCGACGAATTGGGATCGGGTGCATCTTGCCCCCTCGGGCGCGGATGCCCTGGCGGCCGTGCGTGATGAGCTCGTGACGGTGGCGTTTGGTCGGGAGCGGCGTTTGGCCGCGCAGCTCGAAACCGTGGAAGATGTGTTCGATCTTGTCCTGATTGATTGCGCTCCTGCGCTTGATACGTTGACGGCGAACGCGTTGGCTGTGGCTGATGGAGTGCTTGTCGTGACTCAATCGCGGTTGTACTCGGCGTCGGGGCTGGCGCACTTGCTTGATGCTGTTGAAGCCGCGCGCGCCCTACTACAACCCGGGGTTGCGGGTTGCTGGCGTGTTGGTGAATCAGCACAAGGGACGCACTCGCCAGGGCGCATACTGGTTGGATGAGCTGTCGACCGCGTGCCGGGAACGTGGGCTCACGCTCCTGGATCCGCCTGTGCCCGATATGGTGGCAATCTCCGACGCGGCCGAGGCCGGTGTCGGCCTCGATGAATGGGCTGGCAACACGGCCGACCTATGCGCTCTGTACGACGCGCATCTCGCGTCCGTGCTCGCGACGATGGGCGAGGGGGTGGAACCGTGAGTGTCCGTCGTCCTGAGCGTCGCAAGTCTGCACTGAGTAACGGCGTCGCGTCGGTGATCGCCCCTCCCCCGGCACCCCCTGCTGCGGCTCCTGTTCGCGCGGCTGCTCCGACGCCTCCTGCTGCTGAAACGGCCCGCCTCTCGATTCGCATGGATGCTGAGCTGCTTGGGCAGGTGCGGGCGGCCTGGTGGTCGACAGCCGCGTCGACGGGTACGCGCTCGATGAGCGCGTGGATTATCGAGGCTTTGGAGGATCACCTGCGGCGTGCCGAGGCTGAGTTCAACGGTGGCGAGCCGTTCGCACCGCTTGATGCTGGCGAGATTCCAAGGGGGCCACGGTAAGTGAGCAGTGTGGGGGTGAGTTATGTTCCGCCCCCCACTGCTCTGAACGCATCATTCTCGATTTTTCTGCCGTTAATGCGACAGAAAGCCTGTCGTGTGGTTGATCACCTCACAACTTGGCAAATCTTGTGGATATAATGGGGCCGTGGGTAGCTGCAACTACCCACGGCCGATGACAATCGTCCACCCGATTCACACCTTGGGTGCTCATCGGATCAGAAGATTGAGTTTAGATTCTCGAAGATCGCCGTGGCCAGCCGTAACACCGCCACGGCGATTTTCGTCATCTGCTCAGGAGTAAACCTGGGCTTCCTCATATTCTTCTTGCGACCGATTTTCATCACCCCCCTTCGTTACTCACCCGACAGGCAATCGTCTTAACTGTGTGGGGGTGGTGCGCCTGGCGGGCTGCTTCAATTCTAGCGGATAGCTATCCCCCTCAAGGCGGGGCATGTGCACCCGACACTCAATATCGGGGCAATGGCGTATTTGTGTGTAATCAAATTTGATTACACACAAATACGCCAAATGTATTGCACTTCACACTTCTGTGATGGCGCGTCGTATCGTCGCGCGGGAAACACCGAGGATTCTTGCTGTGGCTGCGATACTGTGCCCCTGGGCATGAAGCTGTCGGGCGCTCGTCTTCTGTTCTTCTGTGAGTGCCGGCGGCCGGCCGATCTGCCGGCCGGCCTTGCGGGCTGCGTCGAGGCCGGCGCGTGTGCGTTCGCTAATGAGGGTTCGCTCGTATTCCGCGAACGCGCCTGCGAGCTGGTAGAACATGCGCCCTAATGCGGTTGAGGTGTCGATTTTTTCGTCGATGCTGCGGAACTGGATGCCGCGCGCATGGAGATTGTCGAGCGTGTCGACGAGGTCGACGAGGGATCGTCCGAGGCGATCGATGCGTACAACTACGAGCGTGTCTCCGCGTCCCAGGCTGCGGTTACACTCGGCCCATTTCGTGCGTTCCATGGTGGTTCCGCTGGCGTGTTCGATGTAGATGGGGTCGCATCCGGCGGCGCGAAGGGCCTCGATTTGGGAGGCTGGATCTTGGTCTGCTGTGCTGACTCGCGCGTACCCAGTGATGCTCATGGCCATAATCGTATCGGTCTAGTTGTGGCCATGTCTTTGTTTTGGCCAGGGTTTTTGGACTGCTGTAGCGGGGAATACGTAGTATTCCCCGCGCATATGGCCATAATCGGCCGATTGTGACCACCCTAGCGCTGCGCGCAGGTGGCAGGTGTCCGGCTGCCGCACATGCTGTATTTGCTGTACAGGTTGGATTAGCGGTAGTGACGGTTTCCATCTCCGCACAGTCCGAGTGCGTAGCCGACGATGGAGAGGAAAGCCAGGAGTGAGGCTGCCCAGAGGATTGCTCGGATGATGAGTCCAACGAAGCGGAGGATGTAACCAGCGAACGAGAGGCCCCAGCTAAGTGCCCGACTGGCTGCATGGGCGGCGGTGCGTGCTCGTGGTCCCCAGGTGCGTGTCTGTGTCCATGAGTAGATGCTCACAGCCGCTATTACGGCGGCGGTTAGCGTGATGATGGGGCGCATTTCGGGTAGTGTCACCCATCCTGCGACGGTGGCAGGGATGAGGGCGGGGGCTGCGCGGCGTATAGGGACGGCGGCGGGCTTACGGTGAGTGCTCATTCTTGGCCTCCTTGCTTGATGAGCTGCATGTGCCGTGAGGATAGCTGAGGGCGTGCACGTTTGCGTCCACCTGCCTGACCAGTGTCCTGCCGTGTGGCAGGGCACCTCCCCTGGGGCGTGCTGAGATTGCCGGGCGTATCCCCCACCCCGTGCCGGGGCCGGAGTCTTGCCCAGTCCGTCTTTCGTGAGCGGGGCCGTCCATAGCCGGGGCGCGATCAGTCGCGCCCCGATGCTGTGGTCGGGCCCGCGTCCGCGCCCGATCGCGTGGCGTGCCCATTGTGGGCGGGCAGGACACCCCCCCCCGAGGTGTCCGGCCGTCCACACTGGGTGCGCCGCCCCGAGCCACTACCGCCCGCCCAAGCAAGCCCCTGGTTGTCCACAGCCGACGGCCGCGCCGTCGGGACGCTGTGGGCAACCAGGGGCGAAGGCATACGGGTAGCCCCCCGCCCTTGCGGGCGGGGGGCGGGTCGGTTGCTACTGCATCTGATCGTCACGTAGTTCGGATAGTCCCCAGGTGTCGTCCTCGTCGATGTGGCCGGTCCAGCGGTAGGGGTGTTCCTTGCGGTACTTCAGGAATTCCTCTATCGGGTCTTTGGTCTCACCGCGAATGAAGCTGAGGTACTGAATGTCGCTCAGTTTGTCGCACTTGCATTCAAGTGCTTCGATGAGCTTGCACAACATGCGGATGAGCATTGTGCGGGTGAAATCGAACTTGCAACTGCACCACGGAGCGTACTTGCTTGGTTTGTCGCAGTAGTAGAGGATGTGGTTGCTCCGATGCATGTGTTTCTTGTTGTTCATTGGTCTTTCCTTTCGGTGAGCATTTGGCGGTAGGTTTGGTGCCGCCTTCCCCCCTGTCTGGGGTGCTCCCTAGGTGGGGCGTGTCGTGCCGTGGGTCAACTGAAATGTCCCGCAGGCATGGCGCGTGTCCTTGCGCATGGCGGCGCAAGCCGCTGTGGGCAAGGGGACGCGACAGGGCAAGGGCTCAGTTGACGCGCGAGTGCGACACGCCCACAATGGGCGCACCCAGACAGGGGGTTAACCCAGCCACCTGTGTGCGCGGCCCCCTCGACGGGGGCCGCGCACATCATCTAAGCCACGGCCGCGAAGCGCCCGGCCCCGGCACGGGGCCGGTGCATGCCCAGCCCAGTTGGTGTGAGCGGGGCCGTCCATAGCCGGGGCGCGACTGATCGCGCCCCGATGCTGTGGTCGGGCCCGCGTCCGCGCCCGATCGCGTGGCGTGCCCATTGTGGGCGGGCAGGACACCCCCCAGAGGTGTCCGGCCGTCCACACTGGGTGCGCCACCCCCAGCCACCACCACCCACCCAAGCAAGCCCCTGGTTGCCCACAGCCGACGGCAGCGCCGTCGGGACGCTGTGGACAACCAGGGGCGAAGACGCCGCCGCCTGCGGTCGTGGTGATTGGTTGCGCGTGTGGTTTGCAGGTACCCCGTTGGGTGCCTGCAAACCACGGTCGCGAGGAACGTTCATTCCCAGTCGGGGGCGTCGGGCCATGCTTCGGGCATGTCTGTTGCTGGTGTTGTGGCGTGCTGTGGCTCTGGCGTTGGCGTGGTGCGGACGGGCTGGTGTGCTACATTCGCTGTATTTGCCTGTTTCGCTGGCATTGCTGTAGTTGCTGTACATTCGTCGGTGAGTGCGTTGATGTGGACGCGCTCGATTCGGGTGTCGGCCGTCGCGGCGTTGATTGTGCCGGAGGGGGACTTTTACGACGAGGTATGCGCCGCCCTGCGGTAGGGACTTGATGTCGTTGGGGTGGAGAATGAATTCGTCGACTTCTCGGAGGCTGCCGACGCCGCTTGCGGCGTGTATGCCTCCGAGTGCGTCCCAGTCGTCCTCTACCTGGACGGTTTCTTTCCAGGTTAGGCGACTTCCGATGTCGCGGGCGATCGCGTCTGCGGCTTCTCCCCTGGTCTGCCGTAGGACTAGCCAGACGTTGGCGTTGGTGCGCACGCTGGCCGCGAATTGGGGGCTGACGGCTTCGAGGTCGGCGTCGAGGTCTTGGGTGGCGAGTAGGACGGCTCCGCCTGCGCTGCGGGCACGGGCGTACAGGTCGGCGACCCTGGGGGTGCCCAAGGCGCCGAATTCGTCGAGGATGACGGGGCACATGTGGTTCTTGCCCCATCCGTCGCGTGCGAGGCGTCCGAACGTCGCGCAAAGGTCTTGCACTGCGAGGGCGCCGATCGTGCGAGCGGTTTGGGGTGCGCCTGCGGCATCGAGGGAAAGACACACAATGTCCCCGGCACGTATCGCCTGTTCTAACTGGAACCCTGTGGCGTCGAGAACGCGGCCAGCGTCCGTGTCAACGATGACGGCGACGCGATCTCTAACGTCGCCTACGTCGCCCTCGTTTTTCGAGGCGTCGAGGTCGGCCAGGTAGCGCGTGAGCGACGCGGCTACGGCTGGGGATAGGTAGGGGTTGACGCTGCGGAGGGTGTCGAGGTTGAGGAGATCGGCAACGTCGGCAAGGCCGATCGTCCATGTGCCACCCCCGACGCGAGCGACGCGGGCGGCGGCGAGATCGACACACACGCGGCACGCCTGCTGCAACAGTCGTCGTGACAGGGTCGCGTAGTGAAGATTGACATTTTTGTCGGCCGCGAAAAGCGTTTCGTACAACGCGTCGGCCGCCTCGTCGGCGGTGAGTCCTGCGAGGGGGTTGTACGTGCTGCCCGTGGCGTCGACGGTGACGTGGTGAAAGCAGCGGCCGGTCTGTGTGGCGATCGCCGCGAGAGTGGCCGCGAGGCCGGGGTCGGCCTTCATGTCGATAACGACGACTGGCAGATGCAGGTCTCGCGCGGCCGGGGCACCTGTGAACCCGTAGATGATGCGCTCCAGGGCTTGGGTTTTACCCACACCGGTCGGACCGATGACGACGCCGTGCGTGCGCAAGGCGGCTGCGTCGAGACTCACGGGGCGTGCTGCCTCGTCAACGCCGATCGGGACATCGAGGTCACTCACGGTCGCGGCGGCCTTAGCCTGCGCCGTAGCCGCGCGCTGCTTGGCCTTGGCTCGATGCACGCGCTTGGCGCTGGCTGGCCGCTTGGCACGAGCTCGTGGTCCCGCGTCGTCGTTCTCGCGCCAGGTCGCGTCGAAGCGCCTGCGGTAGGCGAGGAAAATGCCTGCGATGAGAATCCCGGCGCAGGTCGCGAAGGGTAGCTGCATGACTGCCCATGTCTGCCAGTTCGCAGCGAGTACCTGGCCTGGTGTGGAGGCTCCAGCACTCGGCCCGTTGATCCTGAGAGCATTAATGAATGCGTCAAGGAGCTGGGTGCCAGCCTCCCGATAGGTCCGCAAATAGTCAGCGCACCACCCTGCTGCCCACCCAGCCGCGCATGCGGCAATGCCCGTGAGCGTCAGGACCCAGGTCGGCATTCGACGCACCGAAGGAATACGGCCACACAGGATAACAACTAGGGCAATGAGCGTTGTTATTGGGTTGAGGAAACAAACGATGACGAACCCTATTCGCAGGGCGGCCGTTGAGTCGTCGACGGGGCCGCCGCGCCCGAAACGTAGCTGTGGACTACGTGCAGAATTACTCATGCTTGGCCTCCTTTCGAGTCATTCATAATGGTGTTGAGTGGGAATACTGCAATTGGTCGACCAAGTCCACGTGATTGCAGAACAGCATTAGCTTCCTCGCATGCGCTCGACACCACGGGATGCGATTCTGGCGTCGTCAGGTAGACACCCATTCGGTATTGATTCGAATAGCCGTATCCGTGCATGAGGTGAATGAGTCGTCGCTTATTCTTTGGTGTCCATTCGACCTCGTAGCCGATGCGTTGTCCATCGTCGCCACTGATCATGTCAGGCCAGGCGTACCCTTTGGTTCCATTGGCGCGGGTAATTGGAATGGCGTAACTGTTCGCCTCCGGGTCGAAGCTCAGGGCGCGTGCCTCGCGCTCTGAGATGAGACCGGGGCGGTCTCCTCGATGTGCAAGTGCTAGATAGACATCGACGCACGCGCAATCGTGAGCGTATTCGGCAAGCTTCACTCCAACGCCTGCGCCGCCCTCAACGCCCATAAAGCTTGCACCTTCGTCTGAGAGGTAATGCACTTGCGATTGACCGATGACGCTTTGTGAGCAAACGAGGCCGATTTCTCGTAGCTTAGAGAGCCGACGTGACGCGTAGGCGACAGCCGTCGCGCGGCTCTGGTTTGGGAATACTTCGCGACGGAGTGTTTCGACCGGGACAAAACGGAATTTTGCGAGCAATGCGAGAATGCGTTGATCTGCGTCGCTAATTGCCATGAGTTACGCTCCAAGAGTGATCAATGAATACTAATTTTGCTATATGTCTATATGCTACATGACTTATGTTGTTGCATGTTGACATTTCAGAAATTTTTATATTTATTGCGACACGCTACGGTGCGCGCTGCCTTGGCCTTCCTTCCCTCTTCTTTTCCCTGCCTTCACTACCTTTCTTCTTCTTATCCCCATACTTCACACCCACCTTTCTTCTTCTCCTGCCCTGCCGGACCCCGACCCCCCTCTCACAATGCTTGTCGTTGGGGGAAGGGGGTCGGGTCCGGCAGGGCAGGTTTGCCCAGCGTTTCCCGTGGGTGTGAGTACAAAGCGGATTGTACTGTTGTTGCACTCTGGTTTGTATGCAGGTTTGTAGTGATGGCAGGGGGCAGTTTTCGTTAGCTAGCGACTAGACGAGCGGCGGGTTGCTAGCTGTCATCGCGCGGTACATGCGCGTCGTCGTATTCGGCTCCCCAGGCCCTTTCTACCGCTTCTTCAACCAGTTTGTAGAGCGATGTTTGCTCTTTCCATTTCCTCCATTGGAGGATGTTATAGGTGCGTTCGCTGATGTCAGCGTTCATCGCTCGCGTGACGCCCCTTGATGGTTTGTATTCTCGTTTTGATTCCATGATGTCCTTTCACTGGTAGTGTCGAAACTGTATGTTCTTGTTGCGTCCGTAGATGGCTTCGATGTTGATGCCCGTGTCTGGGCTATCTGCTGAGACCATTTGTCCGTCACCTATATAGATTGCGACGTGGTCGATTTCGCCGCCTCCCGAGGCTCCAGAAAATGAGGTCTCCGGGCAGCGCTTCTGCTTCTGTGACTTGCCGCCCAAACGTTGCTTGCTGTGCTGATTGGTGTGGTAACTCGATGCCGAGTTGGCGCATGAATGCTTGGGTGAGTCCCGAGCAATCATAATGAGGGCCTTCGCCTCCCCATACATAGGTGTGTGAATCGTCGTTAGCGATTCCTTTAGCCCATTCGATAGCTTGCTCAGTTGTTGTGCTGACAGCTGTTGTGTTTGTCGTCAGTGTTGTTGCGCCCTGGTAGGTGGCCATAGAATTAATGATCTTGGGAACGTACTTTTCTGTTTCTCCGTTAGTGGGTATTCCGCCTGCTGATTGCACTGCGCCTGCGCCTGCGTTGTAGGCTGCGAGTGCTAGCTCGACGGGCGCGCCGCTTGCAGTACCCGATTCGATGTAACTTTTGACGGTTGCGAGCATGGAGCACATGTAATGCCCTTGGCTGATAATGGCGTCGTGTGGATTATGAATATCGGCTTTCCCGTCGCCGTCTCCATCCTTTCCTGCGCCTCCGTCCCACGTGGCGGGCATGAATTGGGATATTCCCTGTGCTCCCGCTTCACTTCCCGCGTTTTCATTCCAGTTTGACTCTGCGGCAATTTGTGCTGCGATAAGCGCGGGGGTAATTCCAGCGCAAATACTTCCTGCTCGGATTACATCGGAGCGGTATTGTTCGGGAACCGAGTCAGAGACGCCGCCTCCTGGGCCACTGGCGGCGTTTTTGTTTTGCTGATAGGAGCTGCCGACGATGGAACTCATCGCAATGATCATGAGGAAAGCGATAGCGGCGATGAGTGCGGCTGTGAGTTTGAGCTTCCATGCGAAGATGAGCTTCATGGGAGCGCCTTCCACTGGTCGACTTTCCAGCCGCCGTCGACTGTGTCAGGGTCGGGAATGACTGTGATGTACGCGTTCACCTGTTGTCCTGTGTCGAGTGTGATCGTCGCTGTTGCACTCCAGGTCGTGGGGTGCTCGGCGTCGGCCGTTTCATCGCTGTACGCGACCTGGACGTGATGGATGTTGAGCGGCGCGGCCTGGGCTTCGGGATGCTCGGCCATGTATGCGCCCATCGCCCACGTCTGGAGGGGCGTGAGGCGTTGGGCGATCTGCGTCCATGTGGTTGTTCCTGTGCGCTCGATGTAGAAGCGCTCAATCCATGTGCGTGCCGTATCGCGAGCAGGCGCGAACACGTCGACGGTCTGCGAAGGCGTTGGCGTGGGGGTCGCAGAGGTGACGTGTGTCGGCGCTGGTGTCGGTGTAGCAGGTGTGGGGTTTAGGTTCGTTGCATGGTCGGTTGGCGTCGCGGCAGGTGGTCGTGTAGGGGCGGGCATCGACCATATCCACCACACGACGCCCGCTAGGAGGCTCATGGCCGCTATGAGGGCACAGATGGCGGCGTAGCCGCGTGGCCGGTGGGGTGCGGGTTCGCTGGGTTCCTCGATGTCGAGCAGCCCGTCCCATTTACTCTCCTGGTGCATCTTTCTTCTCCCTCACGTTCTTCGGGTCGATGTCGATGATCGGGCCGCGCGGCGGTTGCGTGTTCTTGGGGGCGGGTTGTCGCGCAGGCGTGGCTCTCCGGCCCCGCGTCGAGGTGATGATGACTGTGGGAAGGACCACAACGGTGTTGTGGGTTCCTTGGTTTCTTCTGTCTGCTCCGGTGGCTGCTCTGGGGTTCGAGGAGCAGGGCGTGGCTGTGTTGGGGTGACCGGCGGCTTGTTGGACCCACGCGGGAGTGCACCTGCGGGGCGGCGCTGATTAATCTGGGAATCGTTGTAGCGCCAGACATTCGTGTTGGGACTCGTCCTGGTCATGCCTGCCTGTCGGGGTCGCGCTACATCGGTTGAGAACTGATGCGGTTGCACCGGTTGACGTCGCACGTATTGGGAGTACCGTGGCAAGGAGTAGGGATCCCCTTGTTCGCGTGGCTCGCGCTTAAACAGCGGCGTGTGGTCCCTGGGCTCTTTGAGTTTGTCTGGGACCTTGGGCAGGTGTGGTCGTCGTGGCAGGAGACGACGGACGTTGGCGGCGCCAGCGAGGAAGCCACCGAGGCCGCCGTTACCAGCGTTGTTGGCCTCGAATACGTTTTTGAGAATGCCCAGGGCGCGCGATCCGGCGATGATCGCACCGATGGTGAAGATGACGGTGGCACCCCATCCCAGCGAACTGGTCAGCGCGATGGTTGCGCTCATGATGGCCAGTGCTCCGGAGAGGGCCAGGAGAGCTGCGATGGACAGGAGATAGACTCCGACAACGGCTCCGAGCCAGCCCAGTGCCCATCGTCTGGGCCGTCCGGGCGTTGCGGCGAAGCATGCAAACAGTCCGGCGAAGATGAGCAGGAGGAATACAACCATCATGGATACGAGGCTGGTCAGAGCTATGACGAAGGTCAGGCCAGCGAAAGCGAGCGCACAGATCAAAGAGATCACGGCGATTCCGAGTCGGTATGCTCCACGGTGCCCGGTTAGGGTTTGATACGCGTCAGATTTGTCGTCCCCGATCTTTCCCTTGATTTGGGTCGTGATGTATGACATGCGTGAATCTTTCGCGAGCGGGTTTGTATCCCTAGACAAGACCTCCTGTCCCCATCGGTCACATGCGGATAGCGAGCCAAACTCGGCGTAGCACCACGGCGTGACAACGTAGGTGCGCCACACGGCATCAGCCATTCGGCGCATCGAGTTGTCGACCTCGTCGTCCCCGTAGGTCGCTGTGGGTCCTTGGAAGGGCGTCGCCAGGTCGGTCGAGGTGGATTCGATGATCTTCGTTGAGGCCTGGGCACCTACGTCGTGGACCCCGACCACGGCGTCGAGTAGCGGCCCTGCCTGGGTGCTGAGAAGGAAGACGGCTATGCCCGCGCCCGCCATGATGGCCAGGTCGTTGATGACTTGGCCGGTGTGGGACCGGAACCGGAAGATAACGGTGCCCGCACCTAGGATGAGCATTGAGGGAAGGAGCCACCCGCTAAAGAAATCTGCGACACCGCCAACACCTTTTTCGACGCGGTCTCCGAGGGTGTTGAACGCCGTGAGGTCGGTCGCCTGCCAGGTCATGGCGATGGCTCCGTTTGTCACGGCTCTTGTCCCAGCGAACGTCAGTTCGGAAAGGCCATTGAACGTGATGTCGACGCCGTTTTGTACGACTTCAAGGGCACCGAGATCTTCATAGTCGAAGGAATACGCCCCGTCTGGGTATTTCTCGTACAGGGTGGGGTCTTGCCCTTGGGTCGCGTCCGGGGCCTGGAACAGTTGACCGATTCCCACCGGCGTGTAGTCGCCGGATTGGGGGGTGTCCCCTGATTGGGGGTCGTCTGCCCAGGCTGTGCCGGTTCCCACGAACAGCCCAAGTGCTGCCAGGCAGAGGGCAGCAAGAATTGCTAGCGGTCGTTTCGCATGCGCGAATCGAGTTTCCATCGCCCGTCCTCCCAGTAGAGGGTTTCTTGAATCGTTGCGTTGCCGCCCCCGTACAGGACGGTGTGGTAGTCGACGGTGGCCGTTGCCTTGTCGCCGTCGATGACGATGTTCTCGATGCGTCGAATGTCGTCTTTGTGCCCCATGTAGTCGTCTTTTGGTGCTTCGCAGCCTGTGACGTGGGCGCGGGATTCGGCGGTGATGAGGTCATTGCAGTAGTGCTGCCACTGTTCCTTGGTGATATTTCCCTGGTAGAGGGTGCGGAACTCGTCCCTGATGGTGGCTTCGACGCCCGCGGCGTCCTTGCTCATTGCTGCGGGAGATTCCTGGGCGGGCGTGGCGATTGGCGTCGTGGCTGAGGGCGCTGGGGTGGTGGCGTGGCCGATCGTGTAGCCCACTGTCGCGCCGATGGCGAGAGTAGCGGTCGCTGTGGCGGACAGAGCGATGGTGCTCCACCGGCGGTTTGTCAGGTTGGTGTTCATGGTGTCCTCCTGGGGGTTGTGTCGAGAGCTCGCGCCACGGCCCGGTTGGGGATTGCGACCTGGATGGTTGCTACGCGGTCACGTGCATCTCTCATGATGCAGTGACCGTGCCATACTCCGCCTGCGGGGTTCGTGTTGATTGATGACAAGATGGCTCGTACTTGGTCACTGGGGGCAAGCCCGAGAATTTCGGCGACGGCGTCCTGTTGCTTGCGTGTCTTTTGAGAGAAGGCGAACACAGTGACGATTTGCTCCATGATGCCGTCGCGTTCGGCAATGCTTGTCGGGTCTTGGCTGTCGATAGCCAGGGAGGCTCCTAGTGCGCGGCCCAAGCGCGCTGTTTGGTCGAGGAACGCCGCTCCTTCTTGGGTGGCGGTGAACAGGTGTGCTTCGGGTACAACGACCAGTTTGCGCAGGGGACGCAGGGCGGGATCCTTCGCGCTGGTGGTGACCCACGAGAGCGCGCCGCGTACAACGGCGGCGCTAACTCGCTGCATGACCGTCCATTCTGACGCAGGCGTCCCTGCGGGGGGCAGGTCGAGCTTCGGGAATTGAAGCAGGACGATACCGGGGCGCGCTTCGAGCGTGCCGACCTGGCGTGCGCCTACGATCATGCGTCCGATCGCGTCTCCCTGGAATGCAGCAAGCTCAGCGGCGACCCGCCGCGCGGTCTCGTCCTCGTCCTGGCGCATGCGCTCGATAAGGATGGCCGTCGATCGTTCTTCCCCATCGCCGATGAGCGCCGCGATGTGACGCATGAGCACTGGGTGCGCTGCCAGACGCAGCGCGTCAGAGACGAGCAGCATGAGCTGGGAATGGGCGTGAATGAGCGCATCGTCGGCGTCCATGGTTGCCAGCAGGTCGCACGTACCTGCGTATGTGGCGCTCATGTCGACGCGGCGGGCCTCTAGCCCATGCTGTGGGCGGCTCCCACGAGGCCGCCCTCGGAGTTGTTCAGGTCTCCTTTGAGGTCGAAGACAGGGACCCAGGAGCGCTCAGCGGCGGCATCGAGGGCAAGGAGCTGCAACAGGGTTGTCTTTCCTCGCCCTGATCGGCCCAGCACCGCGATGGTCGACGTGTCTCCCTTCAGTGGCGCTTGGGTGGGGTGGCACCGAACGATCTGGGCCGTTGTGCCTGTCGTGTAGCCGATGGCTGGCCCATCCTCATCGCCCACGACGCTGCCTGCCCAAAACCACGAGCCGAAAAAGGCTTCGGCGTCGCTGATGTGGTGCATCGCCTCCACTCGCACGTGGTCACCCGGGAGTGTGGACATCCACGCCTCTGCTTGCTCGTCGGCTGCGACCTCGACGGTGATGCCGACCTGGCTATATGCCTCGATGACGGCATCGACGCTTGCACGCAAGTCGTCGAGGTTATCCTCACTGACGCTCAACGTCGGCCAGAACTTTACGAGGCGCACCCGACCACGGTTGATGTCGCCTTCCAATACGGCCATTTCGGCTTCGGGAGTACTGAACGTCGGCGCTGGGTTCGCCAGCATCCGATTTCGCGGCCTCGCGGCGTTGTTCGGCGGCGCTGTCCTTGGTGCGCTTAACCACCTTGCGTGCGGCCTTTTGGCTCATGAACTCAAAGCGAATCGACGCTTCTGCGTGCACGTCAACGGTCGCACTCCCGTCGAGTGCGGGCCGGGAGATACCCGACAGTAGTGTGAGCCACTGGCCGGTGTCATTGGTGTCGAGCGCGTCTGCGGAGAACTGGGAGATGATGAGCTGCGCACTGTAGGCGCTCGCCTGGCCAGCGGCGTCGTAGAAGCGCTGGTGGTCCCTGTAGGGGACCATCCGGCCACGCATCAGCCTGGCCAGGTGGGCGCCGGACACGGTTCCTTCGATGGGGGCAGCATCGGACGCGCGGAAACACTCGCGGCCAAGCATCCACGCGAGGGTTTCGACGTCGACCGGGGTGCCGTACCACGGCGCTTTGTTGAGCTGGCCGCCCAATGCTCGCATGGTCTGGTCGAGCCAGGCGAGTTCTTGGCGTGGAATCGAGGTCAGGTCGCCTCTCACCCAGTCCACGGCGCGGTTGATCGCGCGCAAACTTGGGGTCGTGGCGGTCCTCGATGTCGATACCGAGGAAGACGTGGCGCTCGGGCAGCTGCCAGGCGTCAATCGCTTGTGTGCGCACGGTTGTCCATGCGCGTCCTTCGGGCGCGGTGAACGCTGCCGTGCTCGTGGCGTACTCGGCGCCGGTGATGCGCCCCCACACGATCTTGATGTGGCACGTGCGGTCGCGTAGGACCTTTTGGGCCAGCGCGATCGCTTGGGCGAGTTCGGCGTCCATTTCCTTCGCGGTGGCCATCTGTGTTGATGATGGTTTAATGCGGAACCACGCGGTTGCGCGTTCCTCGGTGACGGTTAGGCCGTCGGCGAGGATCTTGTAGGTGGGCATCGGCGCTCGGAGCGAGGGTGTGATGTCCACGATGCGTTTGGCCTTGTCAAACACGCTTTTTTCTCCTCTTCTTGCGGGGTGTTGCTGTTCGTAGGTCAGTCATGGCATCAAAGCCAATGAGTGTGACCGTTTGTGTGAGGTCGATGCCTGCCCCGGCCTCGGCGTCTTGGTGGTCCTCAGCCTCAGCGCGGGTGGCCCACACAGCCGTGTCTGTGCCGTTACCGACGTAATGGCGGATGCGGTCGAGCTGAAATCGCTTTGTGAGTGGCAGTGTTTCGCGCCAGGCTTTGATCGCTGGCCTGCAATGACTGGCCGGTGCCCGACGAAGGCGTATCGGAACCAGTGCATCCATGTGGTGATGCGTTTGCGGCGCTCGCGCTTGGGGTCATCCTCAAATCCCTTGACGACGAGAGCGACAGGGAGTGTGATGTAAATGAGGATGCTCAAACGGCCGGGCGGCCCGAAAATCAGCCATAACAGCGCACACCACGCAATCACGAGTGGCACGCCGATGGTGAGCGCGCTTCGTGGCACCCCGTCAACGACGTCGAGGGGGCCGAACTTGTACTGGCGCGTCTCGAACTCGAATGAGCGCGTCAGGATGTGTCCCTGTGCCATGACGTTAGTTTTCGGTGATCTTCTGCGAAACAAATTTGATGAACGCGATGAACGTGTCAGGGGACAAAATCACCCACCCGCACAAGACGGCGGCCGCAATAAAGCCGATCATCTGTCCCCAATCCTTCTTGGCGAAAATTGCCGTCATGTTGGAGACAAGGAGGATAGTGAACACGACTCCCACGAGGGAGAGAACCCAATCCTGAATCGATCGTCCGGTGAACTGCATGTCTATTGCTCCTTGGTCTTGGTATCTGTCGTGAGGTATTGGACTTGCCAGCGGCTTCCCTGTCCAGAGGCAACCTGGGTGAGCGTCAGCCGGTAGTGGCACGTGATTTTCGACGCGCCGATACTCCACGTGATCGTCGCTTGTGCGTCGCGCTCCTGGCCTTCGCCAACTCCGACGCGCCAGTCGTCGAGTGTGGCCGTGGCCAGCCCTGCGGGCGGTGAGTCGATCTGGGCACCCGGCGCGGCCAGCGCTGCCGCGTCCCCCGCTGCCCAGGCTCGCACGAAGGCGGCGGCGTCGGCTCGGGTGGCTTCCGTGGCCTCTCGATCAATGTCGAGGCGTTCGGCTCGGGTGCTCTGCGCGGGTTCAGGGATCCCCGCGAGGGCGGGTTCACCCGCCACGCTCGCACGCGCGTCCGACATGACGATGGGCACCATGACTCCGATCCAGCCCGAGACTGTGGTCTTGGCTTTTTCGTCGCCCTGGTTCGTGATGTGCACGGCGACAAGAACGTCGACGTGCTGGGCATCCACGGGCGTGGTGCGAACGATGTACGAATCAAGGACGGACAGTGAACCGCTGCCATCCCAGCCCGTCCCGTTAGCAGAGGGGTTCGCCCACGTCTGGCTCATCCCCGACTGATAGTCCTCGCGGTTCCGTAGCGTCAGGTAGGCGCGCGCCGCCTCGTCGGCGACGCTGGCTGCCGCCGCTCGGTCGGCACCCCATGACTGCGGGAGATCAACCGTTGCGGCCTCGGGGGTTGCTCGCGGCGCGAACAGGCGCACGACGCCCAACAGCGCCAGGATCGCCACGGACACAACCAACACCGCTCGCATGATGCGCGACGCACGCGAGGGCGTGGCCGCCTCCCACAACTGCGACACACTCGTCACGCTCGTTTCTGCTGCGCTGGCGGGCTCAGTTTCGGGTGGGATCGATTCGGTCGGGTCGGGATCAATATCCCACCCAGGGGGCGCGGGAATCCCTTCTACCCGCTCCCCTGTTGGGGGTGTTGTTGGCAGGCTCACAGCCCTGCCTCCGATGCTGCATCAACGATCCCCACGCCCGGCAGGCTTGCGGCCTCGGGCTGCGCAGCTGGCTGCGGTTCGGCCCTCTCCGGGGCAGACGGGGCCACTGGCGAGCCAGGGCCGCTGCGGCGCGGGATCGCGCTGTTCTTTCCAGCAGCCTCGATCGCGATGTTCGTTCGGCGTCGCTGTTGGCCCGTCTCCTGGTCCGTCCACACGTTGGCGATCAGCTCGCCAACAACGATGATGGGCGTACCCTTACCCCATGCCTGATCTGCGAGGGCTTGTGCCCTTGCACCCCAGGCGTAGGCATCCCAGAAGGTCGCTTCTTTTGACTTCCACTCTCCCGCTACGCGAGTCGCGGTACCGCTCGGAACATGCCAACCTCAGGTGAATGCTCACCCGCCCGTCAGGGGTGTTGTGGGTGGTCGGGGCGGCGGTGAGGTTGCCAATGAACGTATGCATCATGACAATGCTCCTTTCTATCTTTCTGTGTAGATACTTCGGGTTGCTGGGGTCAGTCGATACGGATACGCGGTCACGCAAGCGCGGTGCCCGGGGCGGCAAGAGCGTTCCGCACAAGGGCTACTAGCTCGGCCCTGCTGGCCTGGGGATGTTCGGCCAGCATCTGCTCCCACATCCGCCTGTGAGCCTCTTCTCGGGCGCGTTCTTCGGGTGTCTTAGCGGCGTCGATCGCGGCGTCAATCGCGGCCTCCTGCGCCTGGCGCGCGGCGTCAATCGCGGCCTCCTGCGCCTGGCGCGCAGCAGCCGTGCGAGCTTGGGGCGCGTCGGCAATGCCCACGTTCTCGTCGAGCCGGTAGGCCACGAGACTGGACATGCGGCGCACGCCATTGGCGGGCTTTTCGCCCATGAGGCTGCGAATCTGGGCGGGCGTCCATCCCGCAGCGATCCGCTCAGCGAGCATCGCTGCGACCTGGCGAATACCGGTGCGGTCCATGGCCTGCATCCACTCGGGCAGGCACGCCCCGATGAGGGCACCCGCATCCTCACTGGTCGCGGAGCTCGGTGCTTGCTTGTCGTGGTGAGCTCGTGATGTAGCTTCAAAGCCCCGACCGGACCCGACCTGACCTGATCCGGGCACCAGGTTGAAGGTTGGGGAGGGTTGGGTAGGGTTGGGGGTTTGAATATTGGGGGTTTGGTATATAGAAGCAACCGGCATCACGGTGCCGGTTGCAACCGGCACCACGGTGCCGGTTGGGTACCCAACCGGCATTTCGTGCCGGTTGCTTTGATTGCAACGAAAAGCCTGGTTATCCACAGGCTGAGGCTCAGAACCTTCAACCCAACCGGCATTTCGTGCCGGTTGCTTTGATTGCAACGAAAAGTCGCAGCCGATATTGAGGCGATAGACATTCGTTTTCCGTCCTTGCGGAGTCGCACGCCGCGACACCGACAAAAGCCCCGCCGCCTCCAATGAGCGGATCTGGTTGCGCACAGCCCTGTCCTTCAAGCGCGCCTTACGACCGATCTCTGCCTGGGAAGGCCAGCACACGCCCTCATCGTTCGCCGCATCAGCAAGCGCAAGCAAAACGAGAGTCTGGGACTGGTCCAGGTCAGTCAGCCCCCACGCCCATGTCATCGCCATGATCGACACAACACATCACCGCCCAGCTCGACCCAGACCAGGAATCGGGACATCTCGCGCCTGCCCAATCGAATCAGACAACTCGACACCTGACGCACGTGCGTACTCGGCTAGATCCACGACGCGAAAGAATCGACGTGCGCCCGCCCCGTACTGGATCGAGGGAATCTCGCCCTGCTTGGCAAGACGCATCAGCCGCGCATAGGTCATCCCTGGAAGCAACGCCGCCGCCTCCTTGGCGGTGAGCGTTTGCGACTCATGCGAAAGCTTTTCTTTCATACGTCAAGACTATGACACATTTCAGATGCAGGCAAGCTCTTACACTTGCAATCTTATCTTTCATCTGTGACACTTGTTGCATGCTTGATCATTCGACAGTTAGCGCCGCTGCGCAGCTCACTTTCAATGGAGCTGTAAGCCTCACTCTTTCGCAGCACTTCATGGCACACGGACTCTCTAGGGCGAGCGTCGGCACCCTCCTCGGAACCTTGCCGCAATCGATCTCAAACCGCCTCTACGACAAGGCGAAGTGGAGCGCGGAAGAACTAGCACTACTTGCAACCCACTTTGGCATCCCCGTCGATGCCCTCATGCCCACCCCGGACGGGTCGGGCGGTTGGGTGCCCGCGCCATACATGCCCGCCGGGACCGCTCAGATACGACGAGACCCGGCCCCTTACAGGACCGGGTCTGTGGTGGTAGCGGGGACAGGATTTGAACCTGCGACCTCCGGGGTCTGCACCTCTTTTTAATGAAACAGTGAGATACAGCCGAGCAATCGTTGCTATCGTGCGGTAACTGTCCCGTTATCCTTCCCTAAAGATACTTGAAGTTACCGGCATATCCCCATGAAAGATAGGGAATAAGGTAGGGACTACTTTTCCTCCCTACGCCGTGCTCGGGCTGCCTCGTACAGCGTTGTGAGGTCTGACAGGTCTGAGTATGCCTGAGCGTTCACATCGACCGAGTGGCCGAGCGTTCGAGCACGCAGTAGCGCGTCTACGTCCGTGCGGTACATGGTGTTGAGGGTGGTTCTCCAGACGTGGGTGCGGTAGGTCTCCAACAGAGGCACTCCGCAGTCGCGAGCCAGATCCTTATAGAACGCCTTGAGAGCCTTCTGAGCGTTGTATCTGTCCCACTCGGTGTCCGGGTTGAGCGGTGCGCCCACAACATAGGCTCCCCCGACCTCATCTCGTCTACGGATGAGGTGCTCATAGACCGCAGGCTCGACGAGAGCCGCGACGCGGGTGGTGCCAGTCTTGGCGTTTTCAGCTCGAATAATGCACGCTGGGCGGTTTTGGTCGTCGGTGATGATGTCGTCCCACATGAGAGTTCTTGCCTCGCTCACACGCAGCCCTGTGGCCATTTGGAGCAGGGTTAGGTCGATGCAGCAGCGGTGGACGGCAACGCGGTCTGCCAGCGTGTACCGGCCTCGCTTGGGTGGTACTACACCTTCGGCAGGGTCGAGGGTGAGCAGATGGGTAAGCACACGGTCATATTCGGCTGTAGTGAGCGCTCGCCCTCCTTCAGGGCGCGTGGTCTTTTTGACCGTTCCTAGGTCGATCCGTGCGCCTGCGAGAGGGTTGAATTCAATGACATCGTCTTTGATGAGTTCTTCAAAGAAGTACCTGCTGGCTACTCCCTTGGCGTGCCTGCCGCTCTCTGCGCCGTGCTCAGCAGCGATCCCCTGAGCAGTTCTTCGATGGTGCGCCTGCGGGCAACTGAGGCGATGGAGTACCCCTTGAACGCCTCAGTGAGGTAGGTCAGCACAGTCTTGTAGCGGGCCTTGGAGTTGGGCGACAGGCGTGAGGACTCGGTGATGATGGGTTTGGATACCGTTTCCAGATATTCGGTTGCAAGCGATGATGGTTTCCACGTGCCCCCAGTTCCTCCCTGTGCGAGTAGTTCAGCAGCTTTTGCGTGCGCACGTGCACGGGCCTCGCCTTTGGTTGAGCCTGTAGTGTCACGCGAGAGGAGACGACCATCCTGGAGTCTGATTTTTCCATTGGATGCGGTATTTGCCGTTGGCAAGACGGACCGGGGTCACGGAGTCGATTGTGTTGGTTCCTGAGGCGATTTGAAGTCTAGGCATACCTTAATTATACATAGGGACTAGCAATTGTGGTTCAATTTAACGCTGATGTGTTGCCAAATGTAGGTATATGGTGGTATTATTTTGGCATGCTATAAGGGATGCTGAATAAGCAAGTAGGCGTGGCCTCCGTCGCCACAAAACCAAGCGATGTAACACCCGTTGCAACCGAGGGATCCCACTCGGGTCGCCTAGATCCTCTATATCTAGGAGACCTCAATGTCTACCCCTACTACCCTCGTTACCCCTGCTGTTCTCACTACCGAAGAAGCAGCAATCTATCTCGGCTTGTCTCCTCAGACGCTTGCGAACTGGAGAGTTCGTGGTCTAGGGCCTGTGTACTTGCGTCTTGGAAGCCCTGGTCGTCCTCGTATCGTGTACCTCCCTGAGGACCTCGATGCATTCCTCCGTGCCAACCGCGTTGAGACGACGGGAGGCCAGCGATGACGAGCATAAAAAATCACCCCGGCACCCCCAAGGAGAGCACCGAGGCAATCAGTTCTGTTGGCACCCATTCTACCACATCTGACAGGCGTGCTGTACGGAAGCCACCAATTAACCAGCTCATCCATGATGAGGTCTTGCTCTTCTTCGACACGAGGGACCAGAGCACATGCAGCCCTGAGGACGTGGAGATGGAGCTACTGAACCGGATTAACACGCGTCTGGTCAGTGAGAGCGTGGCTTACGGCCTTAAAAGGGTAGGGACGCTTATCAGCAGCTCAAGGCTCTTCCGCCTGCTGTGATTGCGGAGGGTATTCTCAAGCGCGAGCTTAAGCACACGGGTCTGATTGGTAAGTCAAGAGCGACGGCTGAGCTGATGACCTATGAGGCTGAGGGGCCTGATATGGGGCTGTACGTGCCTGCTGAGGAGCGTATTCGTAGCCTGGCTCGTCAGTACCACTACACGATCTCACCCAAGGATCTCAACGCTGTCGTGGAATGTGTGCGCGACTCGGTGCCGTTGCTCAAGGAGAGCGAGGACAGCGATGTCGTGGCATTGGCGAACGGGTTGTTCAATGTGCGCTCTAAGGAGCTGCGTGATTTCTCACCCGAGGTTGTTCTCACGTCGAAGGCGTTCGTCCCCTTCCTTGCAGACGCTACCTCGTGCCAGGAGATTGACGGGTGGCACATTGACAAGTGGTTCAGGGAGCTTGCGAACAATGATCCCGAAGTCGAGCAGCTGTTCTGGGAGAACATTGCGGCCTTGTTCCGCCCTAATCACCCGTTCGGTAAGGCTATGCTCTTGTACTCCCCTACCGGATCAAATGGTAAGGGTTCCCTTATTGAGTTGATGCGAAACCTCGTGGGAGCTGAGCGAGTGGCTACGCTTTCAATGTCTGATTTTGGAGAGCAGTATCTTCCTGAGGAGTTGCGTAGCGCTTTTTGCGTTCTCTCGGATGAGAACGAGGTTGGCGATTACATGAAGCGAGCTGGGGCGTTCAAGGCGTGGGTTACTCACGATTGGACTCGCTTCAACGTTAAGCACGGCCCAATGACGAGTATCAAGGGTCGTGGCTTGTGTGTGTTCTGTGCCAACGAGTTGCCGTCCTCGAAGGACAAGTCTGAGTCGCTCTATCGCCGTTTTATCCTCATTCCGTTCCGCAAGCGCTATGTTGGCGCGGATGAGAACAAGGCGATCAAGAACGATTACTTGAAGCGGCCTGAGGTTCTTGCGTACGTCGCGCACAAGGCCCTGATGTGGCCGTGGTTCGATTCGTTTATTGAGCCTGCGGTGTGTCAGGAGCTGCTCGGTGAGATGCGCGTTGAGAATGATCCGGTCCTTCAGTTCGCTGAGGAGTTTTTGCCTCAGTTCGTTTGGGACCTGTTGCCGTGGGGGTTCCTCTACGGGTGTATTCCGCATGGATGCGCAAAGAGGTTCCCAATGGTCGTGCAGTCAGCTCTCAGGGAGTTTAACAAGCGGCTTACAGCATACGTTGATGCCACCCCCTCGTGCGGGTGGGTTGTTCCTCATGGTGCGGACGGCAAGCAGAAATCCATGCGTACGCAAAAACCGCATTGTCGGTGATGAACCTCTGGCTGTGGAATACGACCTGAGTAACTGGTTTGATCTCCAACCTGTAGGCGGTTCTATGTGCAAGATCAGGGATCCCGCATAACATGCCAGTTTCGGCCCGTGGGCTTCTGCGGGCAGGCACTTCATCTACTGACGACGAGTGACCCAAAACTTGCCCTCAATCCTCGCCGTCTGGGCAGCGGCAACAAGTTACGAAAGGATGCACAATGAATAATCGCAACAACGCTCTCGATGACCTTATCAAGCAGGAACGTCTTGCTTATCAGAAGCGCGTTCGTCGCTTGCGTGAACAAGCACGCAGGAGGAGGAACGCCTCGCCTTGCGCACGGCGGAGATCATCCGTACGGAGCACCCCGACACGTATTCGAAGTATGAGGAGGAGGCACGTCGCCTCCTCGAAGAGGAGCGACTGGCTCGCTCCTCTCGGGCGAAGCGTTCGGCGCAGTCCGACGCGCAGCCGGAGGTTGCGACGGCGGAGCAGGACCAGCAGGACGGAGGTACGAATTATGAGTACTGATAGCACGTCTACGTTCTACGACCCTGTGTACGAGGCACGCAAAGCGTTGCGAGAGGCAGGGGTAGGTGCACCCTCGCTGTCGGAGCGTGCAGCGCGTGCGCCGCGTCAGGTGATGCCTCGTGACGAAGCTCCTGCTACTCCGCTCAGCGAGGCGCAGGAGCTGGTGCGAGACGTGGTGGGGGATGTCCTATCGCGCGTCTCGCTCCCACCGTCTCCTGCTCCCCGTCAAGGGGTAGCAGGGACGGTGTCCCCCGCGCCCGCAGTGAGCAACGCGAACGAGGACGTGGGCCAGCGGAGAGATGTCAGACAGGGGGCGGTCACGCCACCGTTGTCTGACACTCTCCCTGCTGGCCATACCGTGGTATCGCCCTAAAGTCATGCCTCAGCATGGGGGCGTTACCACGTTCTCCGACTACTCGTTCGCACAGGATCACAGTGCGTGTGTCGGAGGAGTACGACGCCTTCAAGCGTCGTGCGACTGCGCTCAACGTTACGGTGAGCGCATGGCTTCGCGCAGCAGCACTACATGTGCTCGACGCTGCGAAGCCACCTCTGGAGGCGGTGCCTCAGGCGGCGGCTCCAGAGTCGGCGCAAACTGCTCAGGCTGTTGAGCAGTTGCGGCGTTTGGGGGTCAATCTGAACCAAGCACTCAGGCGCGGTTCGGTGATTGACCCCGAGCGGGTGCGAGACCTCGCTCGCGCCGTCGATGACTTGCGTGCAAGTCTTGGTGACAAGACGGTGATCACGTCATGAGCACGATCAACGTCAAGTCCTCGAAGTCCGCCGCCTCGGCGGTGAACTACGATGCTGTATGGTGCCGACGCAAAGGTGCGCTCTCGCCTCCGATCAGAGGGACGCACTCGGGCGGCGGCACTCGCCATCCATACTGCGGACGGTGCTTCGACACCGGAGCAGTTCCTTGCTCGCGCTGAATCACTCGCACGCTTGCATGGGAGGAAGGTGGAGGCGTACACCTATGTTCTCGCTTTTTCACCCGGACGAGTTCGACGTGACCTCACCGGAGGATATGCAACGCGTGTGCGATGTCGCGAAGAGGCTCACAGAGTCTATGCACAGTGCTGACTACCTGATTGCCGTTCATACGGACTCGAAGGGTCAGCATGCGCATGCGCATATCACAGTGACGAACCATGACAACCTCACGGGCAAGGCGCTCTCGCGTTATACCTCGTGGCGTCACGGACTGCACCAGTTGAATGATCAGATCATGCGTGAGGAACAGCTCCGCGTGCTCCCCGATCCAACCAGGCCCAAGCCGGGGTGGCTTCAACGCAGAGAGGACTTTCTCCCGGTGGTTTTGAGCAACAACTTGGCGACATCGTCAACGACGCGCTTGCTGATCCGCGCTCGGTGGATCAAGCGTCGTTTGAGGAAGTCCTCGCTGAACATGACGTGCGCCTCGCGGTCACGGATCGTGATGGATGGTCTTTCAAAATGAGGCGGCTCGACAATGGCAAGTGGGGAAGGAAGAAAGCAAGCGCCTTGTCTCCAGATTTCACCGCCGATAAGGCACAAGATGTGTTCGCTGCTCACCGACAAGTGGTAGCGGTTCTGGAAGACGAAGAGGAGGAGGAGATCGCACCCAAGAAGAAGCCTCCGCTTCCTCACCCTCAACCTACTCCGCCACCCTCACCCCGACAGTCACCATCGCTCTTCGATGTGCTCACGGGGAAGGCAGAAATACCAATGCCTGCGGGTGAGAGTGTCGAACTGAAGAAGACCTCGACACATTCACCCCGAACGCGACCTGAGACTACCGAAGAACGAGACGCACGCCGTATGAGAGGTGTTATCGTCCCTGAGGTCACACAGCATGAAGACGATGGGATGGAGTTCTGAGGCAAAGGATGAGGAAAACAAAGAACCCCGGCTACCGTGAGGTAACCGGGGTTCGTGTTATAGGGATCTGTAGATGAAGACGCCACCATCAGGCGCGTTGGTGACTGTGTACTCGTATTCGAGGTCTTGGATCCATGATTTCCAGTTGAAGTAGCGCTTCGCCTCCTCAGGCCAGTCCTCCATCAAACAGGTGTCCTCAGCGAGCTGTGTCGCGTAGTCCTCGAACGAGTCCCAGCAACCGCAATACCTCTCCTTGAAGTCGGATGAACTCGGTAGTGTATCCCCACATGCTACGTAACAGCCTGTTTCAATCCATGCGAGCAGTGCAGGCCACTGTTCTTCTCCGATCTCATCGAAGACTTCACCCCAAAGCTGTGCGGTATCGGGCGACATTTCACCTGTTCCGCGAGGGAACCCCTCATGATCGAAGATCCATAGCTCGTCGTGAGCTGTGAGGCCAAGGTGTAGGTCTTCAGGTGTTACCTCACCGGCTTCTTCTGCCGGGAACCATCTCCCGTTGAGTATGCCTTCGTTATAGCAGGCAAGGCAGCCGATCCAGACTGATGGGCGAACAGTAGTTTGAGTAATCATTCCAACCTCCCGAGTAGGTGGAGGTGAGGCCGGGCAGCCCAGCTCGGGTAAGGACGCACACAGGCGACCTCACCTCCAACGAGTGGCTCGGGGTCGCTTTGCGACCTTCTCAGGGAATGAGCGGGAGGAGGATATTTATCGCTCAGGGGGATGATCTTTATTGCCCTTGCATGTTCTCGTGGAGTGGGAGCGGGAGGGTGAGGAGGCCCTCCCCGGCAGCGCGGGTTGTAACGCTAGTTGTAACGCTTGTAACGCCTGTGTAACGCCTATTTCGTCATGCGTTACGCTCTAAACGTTGGTATATCAAGCAAAACTATATGTTGTAACGCCTGTAACGCCTATTTTCTATAAATTACGCACGGGAAATACTTCTTCACCCGTGTTTTTCTATATATAAAAGTTTTCGGTTTTAGGCGTTACAAGCGTTACAAGGTCAGCTTTTCGTTGAGATACGAGGCGAAACGCTGTAACGCTTGTGCATTTTTAGGTGTTACACCAGCGTTACAAACCCCGATTAAGCGTTACAAACCCCCCGCCTCCGCCCCTTCCCTGAGAACATACGGAGGGTGAGGATGGTCTTACGCCCCGCAGGGGCGTTGATTGATAGTCCTCGATGTTGGGCGATAGTCCCCTCGGGTTAAGGGTCAAAAAGTGTGTCCGGAATCGCGGATTTTCACGGATTGACCTGTAGGTTTCCGGAAAGTATATGCTCCGGAAGCATATATCTAGCCCCCGACGGGAAATCCTCGGTGTGGCAGCCGTGATGTGCTATGCGCGGCGTGGTGTGGTGTCGCAATGTCGAAGAACCAACCACGCTGCCACTGCGGCGGTGAAATGAAACGCAACGGCACCACCAGCAAAGGCACCACCAGATGGCGCTGCAAACAATGCGGCGCCTCCAGCGTCAAACGTCGAAACGACATCACCAACGCGGCAGTGTTCACCCAGTTCATCGAGCATTGCACCACCGCAATATCACTCGACGACCTAGCCAAACGAAACGGTGTTAGCCGCGCCACCATGAAGCGGCGCTTCAAGTGGTGCTGGCTCGTTGATGTGCCTGACCCCACCGCCGGCCACCACAAGCGGATCTACGACCAGGTATTTCTCGATGGCACCTACACCGCCGGTGGCTGCCTGATCGTCGCGGCGACCATCGACCACGTGATCGCCTGGCACTGGTGCAAACACGAAACCACCCGCGACTACCAACTGCTGCTTGAACGCATCGAAGCCCCACTCATCGCCGTCATCGACGGCGGCCAAGGCGCATACAGCGCAATCAAAAAGTGCTGGCCGACTACGAAAATTCAACGCTGCCTCGTCCACGCCCAACGCGTGGTCCGCCGCTACACCACCACCAACCCACGCACCGATGCCGGGCGCACCATCTACCGACTTGCGCTGAAACTGACCCGGATCACCACACTGGATGAAGCCGCCGCGTGGGGTGTGCAACTGCACGAGTTTTCAACGATCTACCGGGAATGGATGAACGAGAAAACCATGATCAAAGACCCCAAAACAGGTGCATGGACCCGCGTGTGGACCCACCACAACGTGCGCAAGGCCTACAACAGCCTCAACCATCTTTGGCGGTCCGAGATGCTGTTTGTCTACCTCAACCCGCCAGCAGGAGTCCTTGCGCCCGAGCGGATCAAATCCACCACCAACAGCTTGATGTGTCCTGGGTATTGTGGAGAGTGTCTTAGGCCGGATTGGAGGTTTGGGATGTCTGGTCAGCGTAAGTATTCGATGGAGTTGCGTGAGCGTGCGACGCGTATGGCGTTGGAGGCTCGTGCTGATCCTTCTAGGCGCAAGGGTGCTATCAAGCGTATTGGTGGCCAGTTGGGGGTCAATCCTGAGGCGTTGCGTACCTGGGTGCGTGCCGTGGAGCAGGGCGGACGCAATGAGCGCGGCGAGGTCAGTGATCAAGAGGCCCGCATCCGGGCGCTGGAAGCTGAAAACCGTGAACTGCGCCGAGCCAATGAGATCTTGAAGGCGGCGTCGGCTTTTTTCGGGGCGGAGCTCGACCGCCTCGCGCGTTAGTTTACGATTTCATCGAGGCCAACCGGCATCGGTGGGGAGTCGAGCCGATCTGCACTGTCTTGTCCCAGTCAGGGGTGCGGGTTGCTCCCAGTGCCTATTACGCTGCCCGGACTCGTGCCTTGTCGGCGCGCAGCGTGCGCGACGAGGCGCTCACAGACGTGATCAGACGCGTGTGGGAGGAGAACTACTGCGTGTTCGGCGTGCGCAAAATGCACGCCTTCCTCAACACTCACGAGTTGGGCGTGGGACACGTGGCGCGCTGCACGGTCGAGAGACTGATGCGGCGTATGGGTATTCGTGGCGTGAGTCGGCACCGGACCCGCCATGTCACGGCCTCAGCACCGCGCCATGCATGCCCCTTGGACCTGGTCAATCGGCATTTTGGGGCCCATGACCTCAACGAGTTGTGGGTCGCAGACATTACCTACGTGCCAACCCAGGCTGGCTGGGTCTACGTCGCTTTCGTTACCGACGTGTGCTCTCGTAAAATCTTGGGCTGGAAGGTCGCGTCCTCACTGCGTACTGACCTGGCCCTGGACGCATTGAACATGGCGATCTGCCAGCGACGCCGCGAAAACATAGACACTCGAGGGCTTGTGCACCACTCCGACCGGGGCGTGCAATACCGCGACGTGCGCTACGGACAGGCACTAGCCCAATGCAAGGCCATAGCCTCAGTAGGATCCACCGGCGACTCCTACGACAACGCTCTAGCCGAGGCCTTGAACTCCTTATACAAAGCCGAACTCATCTACAACAAAGCACGTCCCGGCTACGCCGGCCCCTGGCGCGATCGGCGCGAGGTCGAACGCGAAACCTCAGCCTGGGTCCACTGGTACAACACAAGCCGCCCTCACCTCGCCCTGGGCGGAATCACACCGCAACAAGCAGAAAACAAACACACAACAACACGAAAGAAAGCGGCCTAAACAAGCCTCCACAAAACCCGGGACTTGACAGCTTAGAAGGCGGCATCAACGCCCAGCTCAAACTGCTCGCCAGAACCCACCGCGGCAGATCAGGCGAACGACAACGCCGCATGCTGGATTGGTGGCTCTACTTAAAAACGGAACTGCCTGACGATCCAGTACGAATCGCCAGGCAGTCCGACTGGGGCCAGGGCCAACTCGCCAAAGTATCCACCCTGACCCAAACCGAGAACCAAGCCGACCACGAAACAGGACGCCCAGCCCTCTACGACAACGCTATCGACACCGACTACACCCACTCAATCGGCATTCAAAAAGGCCAAATCTAACCCCCGCGACACGCCGAGCCAGACACACTTTTTGACCCTTAACCCTTTAATGGATATAATTAGACCCATGTTGATTTCAGGTACCGCTTTCTTGCGGTTGCGCACCAACCGCTAAGGCGGTTTCCTACCCCGTAGGTTAAAAACCGCTCCGGTCCTTTAGCCGGGCGGCTATTTGTCATGCCCGGCTCCCTTTCAAATCCAAGGAGCACACCTGATGTCTGCATACGGACACGGCCGTCACGAGCATGGCCAAAATTTTCTCACCAACCACAAGATCATCAACTCCATCATCGACCTTGTGAAACAAACCTCCGGCCCCATCATTGAGATCGGACCAGGAAGCGGTGCCCTCACTCACCCGATGGCCCACTTGGGGAGGGCGATAACGGCAGTTGAAGTGGACGCAAAACTAGCTGCCAAAATCACACAAGAAACCTCCTCGGCGGCGGTCGAAGTGGTCCATGATGATTTCCTTAACTTCCGGTTACCCGCCACTCCCTGCGTCATTGTGGGAAACATTCCCTTTCACCTCACCACTGCCATTCTTCGAAAGTTGCTGCATGCGCCAGCATGGACTGACGCTGTACTCCTCATGCAGTGGGAAGTCGCTCGCCGCCGGGCCGGGGTAGGCGCAAGCACGATGATGACGGCTCAGTGGTCCCCATGGTTCACATTTCACCTGGGTTCTCGGGTACCAAGGCCTGCTTTCCGGCCACAGCCAAACGTTGACGGGGGGATCTTAGTGATCCGCCGGGTGGGTGACCCGAAGATTCCGATAGAGCAGCGCAAAGCCTTTCAGGCGATGGTGCACACCGTTTTCACTGCCCGGGGACGCGGGATAGGGGAAATTCTCCGAAGGGCAGGGTTGTTTTCATCACGTTCAGAAACACAATCATGGTTGCGCTCGCGAGGAATCGACCCCGCGACCCTACCTCCCAGATTGCACACCAACGACTGGATCGATCTCTTCCAGGTGACTGGTTCCTCTCACCTCACCATCGACCCATTTCACCATCGGGAAGTAGTCAACGACCTCCTCAACGGAAAAAAACCGAAGCCGGCGGCGTTAATCCCCACCAAAACCGAAATCCACCAGTAGTACTAAAAAGGGCTCTTCCGGTTTTAGAGTGCATTGATTAGTTCGCCGGGGGTTCGGGCGTGGCACTAAGATATTGGGGTCCTTGGCTTTGTAGGAAAAAAAGGTATCTAATCCATCCGTACAAAACTAAGGACCCTACTGTGCAGCCTAACGGAAATGTCATCGTCGATACCATCTGCCGCACCGCAAAACTAGGAACTACTATCACCGGTGCCACAGAAAACGGTGACGTCACTGTTATTGAAGCCGAACCCGTCGAGCCGATCAATGAATGCCCCTACCTGCGGGCAGCCTGGAGTATTCCGCGACCACGTCATCCGCAGCCTGGTCGATCTGCCCATCGTCGGCCACCCAACAACTTCATGTGCGCCTTCCACGCTACCGGTGCACCAACAAGCGTTGCTTGCAGAAGATCTTCCGTGCTGGCCTTGCCTGCGCGCCCGACAATCCAAAGACCACGGACCAGGTGACCCACTGGATCCTGCAACGACTCTGCCTAAATCGGATGAGCGTTGCCGCTGCACCCAAGTCATTAGGCCTGGGGTGGGATATGAAGTGTCCCAGGTTTTGTTCCGTTTGATGAAACCCGTTTTTGAAACAACGTACGGAGCACAACGCACGCCGATGCCAAAGCTTCCGCAACATCGACTACCTCATCAAACCCACGACAGTGGGATTCACACCCTCAATCCCCCCCTCCCCCACCTCGACGACGGGCCTGAGTTTGGCTGAAAGGTAGGGAATAACATAGGGATTCGGCTTCGTCAGGGCAAAACAAAACCCGGTATCTCAGCGACTTTTCGTTGAGATACCGGGTTTTTCTGGTAGCGGGGACAGGATTTGAACCTGCGACCTCCGGGTTATGAGCCCGGCGAGCTACCGAACTGCTCCACCCCGCGTCGGTGGTTAAAACCTTACCACCAGGATCAAGATGCTTCAACCAAAGGGGCCGTGAACTACGTCTCCGCACAACGGTCCCGGGCCATTGAACATAACGTATTGGTCGAGGGTTAGTCCCTGGCACCGTCAAGGGAGAGGGCATCGGACTGACGCTCTCGCGCCGCAGCTCCTCTGACAGGACGCGCCCCATCAGGAAGATTCCACCTAATCGGGAGAATTGCATATGACCGGGAAGACTCCACCCAATCAGAGGGGGCGACTCTTCCCGATCGGGCGTAAGGCCTCATCGGCCACAAGCGCCGTCGCGGAGCTGGCCAACCCACCCCTACGCCAGCGAGGCCCTCCAAGGCTCGTCGCAACACCAGCCATCAGCTCCGTCCCCGACGCCCAACAGGGCCTGGCCGAGCAGCGCCGCACCACTAGGGGAACATGCCGCCGAGGTGGGAGCATGACGCCAGGGTGGGAGCGTGGCGCCGGGGGCAAGGGTGGGGGTTTTGCAGCATTAGGAGCCTTGCTTCGGCGTGTCGCCGGCGTATCGCACCTCTATTGGTGCAATTCCCCCCGTTTGCTGGCGGTGAGGTCACGATTCGAGGTGGCGTGGTACCCAAAGTGCAGACCACCTAGGCGACAAACGCCGACAATGGGGTGTCGTGGGCGAGGCGGTCTGCGATGTGGGCACAACGGCGCCTGGCCTCGCGTGGAGCTCGCGCGCGAACCCGCTATAGCGTGCGCTAACCGGCTATATCGCACGCAAACCCGCTAGTCCGCGTGAACTGCCTCCCGTTTCTTGGACATCGAAATTGAAGTCCAAGGAATGGGAGGCTTTTCGTGCCTGCGGATGTACGTGTGAGGCATGATCGTTTGCTTCGGAAGCAAGCGGTGGAGATGTTCGAGAGGGGATTTGGCTATCGTTTGACCGCCAGAAGGCTTGGTGTGTCTGCCGAGACTGTGAGAGAGTGGCAGAAGATGTACCGAGTGATCGGGAGGGGCGGGCTTCTTGCCATGGGAGTAAAGCAGACCAGATACGACTATGAGACCAAGGTCGCCGCAGCGAGGGCCGTGGTTGACGACGGGATGAGTAAACCCGAGGCGATGGTGCGTTTCGGTATTGCGAGTGCGACACCGTTGAAGCAGTGGTGCAGGCTGTACCGCGAGGGCGGCGCGCAGGCACTTAAGCCCAAGCCCAAGGGCAGGCCGAAGGGGTCGGTGCGGGCGGTGCCCCCTACGCGTGAGGAGGAACTCGCCGAGCGCGTGCACAAGCTCGAGGCGCAGGTGGCGTACCTAAAAAAATCGATTGCCCTGAAGGCGCAGAGGCGCTCCCAAACCGGGACAAAGCCCTAGCAGTCGCTGAGCTTTCAGGGCACGGTCACAAGCTGTGCGACCTCCTCGAGGCGGCCGACCTTGCCAGGTCGAGCTACTACTACGCGCTGGCTCACCCCCAGCAGCCAACCAGAGCGCAGCTACGTCCCAAGGTCGCCCAGATCTTTTCGCGCACCCCCAACGGGTGCGGTCACAGGCAGATAGCCATGTGCCTGCGCGCCGAAGAAGGAGCACGCATCGCCGACAAGACGGTCCTGAAGATGATGCGCGAGATGGGGCTGCGCTGCGGCATACGCCGCGAGACGAAGTACCACAGGTACAACTCCTACAAGGGGGACGTGGGGCAAAGCTTCGCAAACATCATCGGCCGCGACTTCACAGCCAATGGCCCCTGGCAGAAACTGGGTACCGACGTCACCGAGTTCAAGCTCTCCTTCGGTAAGGCCTACCTCGCTCCGGTCTACGACTTCGCCAGCAAAGAGATCGTCGCCCACTCCATCTCCATGCACCCCAACCTCGCCCAACAACAAGAGATGCTCCAGATACTCATGGACGCCAAGCCCGCAGGGGCCGAACCGATCTTGCACTCGGACATGGGATGGCAGTACCAACACGAGAACTACATCAGAACGCTCGCCGAGAACGGTTTCATCCAGAGCATGTCACGCAAAGGCAACTGCATCGACAACGGCGCCACCGAACAGGTCTTCGGTCACATCAAAGGACGAATTCTTCCGCGGCCAAGACTGGCAAACCTTCGAGAGCTTCAAAGCCGACCTCAACGCCTACATCACCTACTGGAACACAACAAGACGCCAAGTAAAGCTCAAGGGCCTGACCCCGGCAGAATACCGGGATCAGGCCCTACAGGAAGCCGCATAACGGCTACCATTAAACGCGTCCAAGTTTCGGGGCGCAGTTCAGCGTCTGGGCGGGGCTGCCCACGCTCACATTAGCGGGCCCACGCGCGTGTCAGGGGCCCACGTGCGAGGTGTCGGGCCCAGGCGCGCATGAGCGGGCCCGCGTGCGCGCGGGTGCACTAGGGGAAGCTGCCCGGCGGTCAGGCGGCGACGAAGCGGGCCCGCGTGTGCGGCGAGCACACATGCTCGGAGCAGTTTCGCATGCAATTCGATTGGGTGAACTTTCAACAGTGCCTACAAACATTGCAATTCCAACGATGCGAATGCGTGACGCGACACAGGGGCGGGGGAATTGCATGCGACATTCTGAGATAGCCCACCAAGCGGCAGCCATGCGCTGCTGCCGACGGCGCAGGTGGTGGCGCCGCCAATGGAGCCGTCGGTGCCGCTGGTGGCATACCAGAGGCCTGGCACGACACCGCCGACGCAAACAACCTGTCCAAGCCACACCGTGACGGATCAAAGGGCCACACACAGGCACGCGATGAGACAACCACCGTCAATGTGGACTTTCCCTCGGCGGCAAGCCGAAAGGTCACTACACAACAAACACGTTGTGTTCATCCTCCACGGTGGCACCCACCGCCTTCAACAGTGACTTTCCCTCGCCAGCAAGCCGACAAGTCGCGACACAACGACCACGTTGTGCCCTTGAGTCCGCGGGCCCCGACCCGCGCCTCGTCTCGGAGGCCTCGGGCCGGGGCGACGCTCATCAGTTCGCCAGATCAGCCCCGCTCTACTGGACGGGGTTATCACTACCCGCGCCAGGCTGCGGGATCCCCGGCGCGGGCGCGGCGCCGGCAGCGGGCCACATGCCCTGAGGGGCAACGGGATTCACGCCGAGGGGCGGCACCGCACCACCGGATGCCGGGTATCCGCCCTGCATGGGGGCAGCCACGAACGGGCCACCGACTGGAGCGGCCGCGGGAGTACTCCGACCGGGCACGGCAAGGACGATGGCGGTGACGATACCGGTGCGCACGATCAGCCAGATCAGAACCCCACGCACAACGAGCAAGGGAGCGTACCACTGATCACCAAAGACCGACGGATCCAGCGTCGGGGGCATGAACAGCCCATACCACTCCCCACCCTGCAAGACGGAGATCACCGGGTCGATGAGCAGGAAGGAGACTAGAACGACGCAGACCAGAACGTAGCGTATGACAATGTTTCGTCCCGCGAGCGCGATCGCGGCCAGCACGATCAACACGGAGTATATGACCAACCACTCATAGAACCAGATGTCCGTAAAACGCAGGAGATAGTGCCTCAGGTCGTCGAAGAAGTAGGGAATGAAAATGTTAACGAGCGTGAGTGTCCACACAACCAGCTCAATGCACAGACACACCCGCACGCGCGTGGAAAGCTGTGGGCGCGCGGGCCGGGCCATCAGGTAGGGTCCCGGCTGTCCCCAAGCTTGCGGTGCGGGTCCCGGCTGTCCCCAAGCTTGCGGTGCGGGTCCCGGCTGTCCCCAAGCTTGCGGTGCGGGTCCCGGCTGTCCCCAAGCCTGCGGAGCAGGCATCAGCTGACCGCCGCCCTGGTTCGGGATCCCCGGGACAGGACCGGAGAACTGACCGGGAGCGGGGGCGGACCAACCTGCGCCGCCGGGAGGGACGGGCGAAGAATTCGGGATGTGAGGATTGCTCACTGGCAGGCTCCTTCCGCGCATATCGGTCACGCGCGATTATGCGTGACTTTCATCATATTAGCAGGGCCCTGCCGACACAACGATAGACACGGACGGACCACTTCCCGTCGCGCACCAACCCCACCGTCACATAGAGCGCGCCCGGCCTACCTCACAATGTGTGATTGGCAGGGCCGGGCGCGCATCGGACAGGCGCCAGACAGCGCCTATGAGCCGCTTTGCGCGCCGCTCGTGGCAGATGCGCTCGGGCTCGGGCTGGGCGTGGGCGATCCGGAGTTTGAGGTCACGGGCGAGGACGTACCGAGCGCCGCCTGGGCGGCCTCCGCGCGAGTCAGCGCATCATGCAGGCGCGTCTGGGCCTCGCCGTAGGCGCTCCAGTCGCCCTTGCTCATCGCCGCGTCGGCGTCACGCATGGCTTGGGCGGCGTCACTGACGGCCTGGCTGAGCTGGGTGCTCGCATCACCGGGGGTCGTGGAGGTTCCCGGCTGGGTACCTCCCCCGCCGCTCGGGGTGGTCGTCGCCGGGTCGTCCGCGACCAGCTGGCTGAGGGATTCCTCCAGGGTCGGCGCGAAGCCGACCTTGTCGCCGAAGGCGGTCAGCACCGAGCGAAGCACGGGGTAGGACGCCGATCCGGTGCCCTGCACGTAGACGGGCTGCACGTAGAGCAGGCCGCCGCCGACCGGCAGCGTCAGGAGATTGCCTCGGATGACCGTCGAATCGGCCTGGTTGAGCAGGTTGAGCTGGGTGGCGATCTTCTCGTCGGAGTCGTACTTGTTCTGGACCTGGCCCGGACCGGGCACGGTCGTCGACGAGGGCAGGGCGAGCAGGCGGAGCTTGCCGTATCCCTCGCGCACCTGACCGGGCGTGTTGCCCGTTTCTGAGTCCACGGCGAGGAAGCCCGCCATGGCCTCGCGCCGCCCCTCGCCGCCACCGCCGGGCACGAACACGGAGGTTAGCGAGAACTCAGCGCTCTCCTGGCCAGGCATCTGCATGGTCAGGTAGTACGGGGGCTGCAGGGCGGTCGGTGCGGACACGGGGTTGCCGTTCGCATCCACGCCTGCGGAGGGCGCGCTTGAGGCGGTGGCGTTCCCGTAGGTCGAGGTCTCCTCGGCGAGGCGCCAGCGGTCACCGCCCGAGTAGAAGCCGGCCGCGTCGGTGACGTGGTAGGTGGCCAGCAGGTTGCGCTGGACCTTGAACATGTCCTCGGGGTAGCGCAGGTGGCTCATGAGGTCGCCGGAGATGGCGGACATGGGCTCGACACTGCCCGGGTAGATCTTTTCCCACGTGCGCAGGATCGGGTCCTGGTCGTCCCAACGGAACAGGCGCACGGACCCGTCGTAGGCGTCGACGACGGCCTTGACGGAGTTACGCATGTAGTTAATCTTGTTGGCCTGCACGTACTGGCCCATCTGCGTGGACTGGGAGTCGACGGTCGCGTCGGAGAGCGTCTCGTGCTGGGCGTAGGGGTAGTTGTTCGTCGTCGTGTAGGCGTCGACCACCCACACGAGGCGCTTGGGGGTCGAGGCGTCCCCGTCCATGTCAACCACCGCGGGGTAGGCGGACTGTTCGAGGGTCAGGTAGGGAGCGACCTTGGAGACGCGCTGGAGCGGGTCGCGGTCGTAGAGGATCTGCGAGGCCTCGTTGGTCTGGGAGGAGAAGAACAGGTCGGTGGACCCGAACTTGATGGCGTACAGGAGTTTGTTCCACGTGTTGCCCACGGAGGGGCCGCCGTTGCCGACGAAGGTCGTGGAGACCTGGCCGCCAACCGCCGTGTCGTCCGGGTAGTCGAGCTCCTGGGGCTCGGCACCTTCAGGGGCGCCGACGATCGAGTAGGTGGGTGAGCCAGGGCTGAAGTAGACGCGCTCCTCGTACTCCCCCATCTCGCCGACAGACGGCACAGACTGCTCCCAGTAGGAGGGCAGGCCATCGCTCGTGAGCTGATTACCGTAGGCTGCGACCGCGCCGAAGCCGTGCGTGTAGACGGTGTGCTGGTTGACCCACGTCTGCTGCTCGGCGGACAGGCCCGAGAGGTTCAGTTCGCGCACGGAGATGACGGTGTCGCGGCGCTCGCCGCCCACCGTGTAGCGGTCGACCTTCATGCCCGAATTGAAGCCGTAGTACAGGCGGGACTGTTGGAGCTGCTGGACGGTCTTGGTAATGACCTTCGGGTCGAGCAGGCGCACCTGAGAGGTGAGTGCTTCGTTGTCGAATTGCCCAGCCGAGGCAGTGGTGGCCGCGTCGTAGTTCGTCTGATAGTCGACGTCATCGAGGCCGTAGGCAGCCAGAGTCGCGTCGATGTTGCGCTGAATGTAGGGCGATTCGAGGGTGCGCTGGTTGGGGCGCACGCGGAACTGCTCGATGAGCGCGGGGTACGCGCCGGCCAGGATCAGGGCGGCGATGACGGTGACGGCCACGCCGGTCACGGGCAGGCGCCACGTGCCGCGGAAGGCGGCCACCACGAAGAGGGCAGCGACCAGGAAGGAGATGACCGCCAGGATCGAGTGCGCGGGGAGCGTGGCGTTGATATCGGAGTACATGGCTCCGTGGATGGAGCCGCTCTCCGAGGCCAGCAGCTCATAGCGGCCCAGCCAGTAGTTGATGCCGATGAACACCGAGAGGGTGGCTGCCATGAGGCCGGTCTGGAGTCGCGCGTGCTTGGAGGCGTGGGGGCGCGGGGCCAGTCGGATCGTCCCGTACAGGTAGGACACGACGAGGGCGGCGGCCAGCCCGATACCGGTGACAGTCATGAGGAAGGAGACGAGCACCTTGAGCGCGGGCAGGACGAACACGAAGAAGGAAATGTCCAGGCCGAACTGGGGATCGACCTGGTCGAAGGACGAGGCGTTGAGGAACTGCAGGAGCGTGCGCCATTCGGTGGCCAGACGGGCGCCGTTGGTGAATCCGAAGAAGAGGGCGACTCCCCAGAAGGCGAAGCGCCGCACGGGCTCGAGCGCCTCCTGGTAGCCGCGCAGCGCCGCGGATGCTTCCCCGCGCGTCGAGGAGACGCGGTGACGGTAGGCGAAGGCCATCGAGAAGTACACGAGTCCGGTCGCGACCAGCAGGCCCACGACGAAGAGGCCGAAGTGGGCGCCCCACTGGGTGAGGATGACGCGCGTGGCGCTCATCTGGCGGAACCACAGGATCTCCGTCCACACGATGGAGGACCCGTAAACGACGGCGGCGATAACTGCCAGCGCGGCCAGCGTCATCGCGCCGGGGCCGGGCTTGCGGAGCTTCACCTCGGCGCGAGGGGCTCGCCGCTGACGCGGTTGATCTGGCTGATCGGATCCGAAGACCGAAATGGGAAGCTCACAGCAATCCTCTCTGTTAAACCGGAAGCTAGTTCCCAGTCTAGCGGTGGGCAGGTTGTTCTTCGTCTCGGTTTTGTCCGCTCTCCGTGAGATTATGGGGGCATGAGTGTTGAGATGATGCCGAGTGCGCGTGAGATCGCGCTGGCCAACGTGGTTGTCGATATCGAGAAGGGCGCCGCCCGCGTGGGGTGGGATCACGCGCCTTCCATCTATGCGTTGGTCCCGACGGCTCTGCTGCTGTCTGACCCGAACCTGCCGGCCGACATTGCCGAGCAGCTGCGCGCGGGCTGGGACGGCAGCGACGAACACTTGAGCGCGATCATCCAGGAGGACCTGGCAGACGATGACATCGAGCAGGTCCTGGCCCACCTGGCGTGGCCGGAGACGGTGCCGGGTGCCGCGATCACGGTCGAGCGCATCGTCGTTCCCCCGGAGGTAGAGGACGAGGCTCCCGAGGACCCGGAGGAGGCCCTCGCGTTCGTCGCCAACCACCCGCTGCGCACGGACGTGCGCCTAGCCGTCGGCGTCATGCGCAGCGGCGAATCCTGGTGTGCGCTGCGTACTCGCGCCTTCGACTCCGATGACAAGGTCGGGCAGGGCTCGGCGCTGGTCCCCGCGCTGGTGGATGCGCTGCGCGCCTCTCTCTCGAGCCCGTCACGGGTGAGGAAGCCTGATCACGCCGGGGCCCCGGCCTCGTCCGGACCAAGAGGGACGAGGCCGGGGCCCGCTCGCACCCGCCTGCCCGCGGGCCGTGGGGGGCTTGGGAGCGCTGCGTGCGCTACTGGCAGGTCGGCAGGGTGTCCCCGGTGCCCTCCGCGATGGAGGAGACGGCCGTGGTGGCCTCGGCAAGGGTGGACACGGAGACCACGTGCAGCCCATCGGGGACGTGGCCGACCACCTCGGAGCAGTTGTCGCGCGGCGCCAGGAACCACTCGGCGCCGTCCTTCTTTGGCTCCCCACATCTTCTGCTGGATACCGCCAATGGCGCCGACCTGCCCGTCGAAGGACATCGTGCCGGTTCCGGCGATGGGCGTTCCCCCCGTCATGTCTCCCGGCGTCAGGCGGTCGATGATGCCCAGGGAGAACATCATGCCCGCGCTCGGGCCGCCGACGTCCTTCAGGTTGACGGTGATCGTGACGGGCATCGAAGGTTCCACCGTCAGGTAGACGCCGAGCTTGGAGCCGGGTTCGTTCTCACCGGCCGCAATCGAATCGAAGGACAGGTCCAGGGTGGCGCTGTCGCGTTCGACGGTAATCGTCATGTGACTTCCCGCAGGAACGGTGCGCATGAGCGTGAAAGGAGTCGTCGCATCGGCGACCTCGTGGCGCGTGCCGTCGGGGGTCGTGATGGCCCGCAGGACGTCGCCTTCCTGGACGATGCCGTCCGCATTCGAGCCCTCCGTGGCGCCCTGGATCGTGACGGTGGCGGGAATCTGCCAGCCCAGGTAGTCGAGCGCGGCGACCTGGGAGGTCAGCTGCGAGTTGCGCATCATGGCGAGCTGCGCCTCGCTGACCTGGTCGTTCGTCGTCCCTTCGGGGTAAACGGAATCGTAGTCCACGATCTTGCTGTGCGGGTCAAAGTAGGCCCCGATGAGCTCAGCGAAGCTCAGCCGGTGGCCGGGGCCGCCCGACTCGGAGACGGTGACCATGCGCAGCTGGCCCTGCCCGGGTTGCGCGGGAGCGGTGACTGAGGCGGACTGCGGCTCGTCGACGCGGACGGCTTCGCCCGTGGTGGGGTCGGTGCCTTCGATGTCGAGCATCGGGACGCCGTCCTCGGTTCCCAGCACGTTGAAGGTCGGCCCGGGGCTGGAGACGACGAAGGGGAACGGGAACCCAAAAGAGGATCGCCACCATCGCCAGGAGAGCCACGAGGGCGGTGACGAGGCGCCAGCTGACAAGCGGGATACGCTCGCCCTGACCTTCTCCAGTGGATAGCTTCTCATCGAGTGTCAAGGTCTGATCCGTTTCGCTCACCGTGCAATTGTGTCCCACCCGGCGCGCTCATGCACGTCCACTTCCACGCCTCCCCTTATGCTCTCAGCGTTTTCGCAGGGTTTTGTCAGCCCGGGCGCATGGCCGGCCGCTAGTCTGATTCCATGAATGAGAACGAGTCCGGCACACCGTTTGAGGATTTCCTGCGCTCCATCCTGGGAGACGAGGCGGCCGCCGAGGCCGCCCGCGCCCTCGAGGCTCAGGGCTTCGATCCCGCGAACCTGCCCCCCGAGTTTTCTGATCCGGCACGCATGCGTGCTGCCATGGGGCAGTTCCAGTTCCTGATGAACACGACCGCAGGGCCGGTCAACTGGCGCATCGTGGAAGACAGCGCCAAGCAGGCCGCCTACGCCAGCGGCGACCCCGCGCCCACGGCGACCGAGGCGGAGGCGGCGCGTCAGGCCATGACCGTCGCGGACCTGTGGCTCGACGCCGTCACCGACTTCGCCTCGGGTCCGGTGACCCGCGACGTGTGGAGCAAGGTCGCGTGGGTGGAGCACACGATTCCCACGTGGAAGCGTATCTGCGAGCCGATTGCCCTCAACGTGTCGCGCGCCCTGTCGGGGGCGCTCTCCGAGCAGTTCGGCCCCGATGGCAGCGGCGAGGCCGCGTCCCTGCCGGACGGGATGGCGGCAATGCTGGGCAAGACGCAGGAGATGATGCCTCGCCTGTCGGCAATGATGTTTTCCGCCCAGCTGGCCCGCGCTCTGGCGGCGCTGGCCGGGGAGTCTTTCGGCACCTACGACACGGGCATCCCGCTGTCAGATGCCTCCCACGCGGTGCTACTGCCCCACACGATCGCCGAGTTCGCCGACGGTCTCGACGCCCCCTTCGACGAGGTGCGCCAGTTCCTGGCGGTGCGCGAGGCAGCCCATCGTCGCCTCTTCGCGTCGGTGCCGTGGCTCGAGGGCGACCTGGTGCGGGCGGTGGAACGCTACGCGTCTCAGATCGCGATCGACACGGAGGCCATCACGGAAGTGGCACGGTCGGTAGACCCGTCGGATCCGGAGTCGGTGGAGTCCGCCCTCAGCGGCGGCGTGTTTGCCCTGGCGACCACCCCCGATCAGCGTCGGGCGCTCACTCGCCTTGAGACGATGCTCGCTCTCATCGAGGGCTGGGTCGAGGTGGTCACGGCGCGCGCCACGTTGCCTTACCTGCCTCACGCGGATGCGCTGCGCGAGATGATGCGCCGCCGCCGCGCCTCGGGCGGCCCCGCGGAGGAGATCCTGGGAACCCTCATCGGCCTGAAGATGCGTCCGCGCCAGGCGCGCGCGGCGCGGCCTCAATCTTTTCTCTCGTCGAGGCCGACGGCGGGCGCGATGCCCGCGAGGCCCTGTGGTCGCATCCGGACATGGTCCCCTCGGAGACGGAGCTGGCCACACCCGACACCTTCTTGACGCTGCGGCGCGCCGCCGCCGAGGAGGACGCGGATATCGATGCGGCCCTCACCTCGTTGCTGGATGGAACGCTCGGCTGGGCGGAGGGCCTGGAACCCGGCGCCGATTCGGGTGACCAGTCTTGCGCTCCCGGCGACGGCGAGGCGACCGAGGGCTCGGACCCGCACGACCATGAATGATCTGACAAGTTATCCACAGATTTTTCAAAAGGTCACGCGAAACTAACACACTGGTTCATGATGGCTTCTACAGGCACGAAGCAAAGGAGACCATCATGAACCTGGCACGCAATACGGCGATCTTGTGGCGCGGCCCCGGGGCCGTCCAGGTCGGAGGAGACAGCTCCCGACACGTCCTCCTCGACAACCTGCACGCAAACGACCAGCTGTGGCTCAGCCACCAGGCGCACTCGCCGCGCTCAGCCGCGCCCACCCAGGCCTCGCCGGAACTCATGGCGGCGCTGCACCGAGCACACCTCATCGACGAGGGGGACCGGCGCCCCACGCTGCGCGTCGGCGTCCTCGGGGCGGTGCCCGCCTCCATCCTGGCGCTGCGCAGCCTCGTCGACACGATCAACCTCTCCCTCGCCATCGACGTCACCGCGCTGGTGGACGAGGACTGGGACCGAGTCTTCGGCGGCACCTTCACCGGCACCGCCCGCGATCGAGCCATCCGACGCGAGCTGGCTCCCCTCATCCCCCTCCCCCACCTGCACCACCAGGGCGACACCGACTGCGTCATCGTCTCGGCCGACCGCGTCGTCGACCCGGGCGTCCCCTTCGAGCTGACGGCCCACGACACCGCACACCTCATCGTCACGCGCGGGGAACACTCCTACGAGGTCGGCCCCTTCGTCATCCCGGGCATCACCCCGTGCTACCAGTGCGTCGAGCACGCGCGAGCCGCGGCGAACCCCTTCCGCCTCACCCACCTGCGAGAGCTCGCCGACTGGCCGCTGGGAACACTCCCCCTGCTGGCCCACTACGCGGCGGCCCTACGCGTGGCGCGCCTGATACGAGACTTCGCCTCCGGCGCGCTCACCGCGAGCCTGTGCGCCGAGATCGCCACCATCGACGAGGACGGAACAATCAGCGTCGAACGCGCCCACCCCGCCCACGAATGCGTGTGCGGAATCTGCGGGCTCGCCTCCTGAGTCAGGCACCCTCCTCGACGACAACCTCCTCGCCTCGCACGAGGGCAAGGACGGGAGCGGCGAAACGCTGCACCTTGACGTCGCCGATCCCCCGGATCACCCTCAGCTGCGTCGTGTTCTTCGGCATCGCCACGGCAATGTCGCGCAGCGTCTGATCCGTGAACACCGCGAAAGGCGGAACCCCCGCCTGCCGGGAAACCTCCAAACGCCAGGCCTTAAGCCGCGCGAACAGGTCAACGGCCTGGGGCGATGCCTCCTCCTCGAACGCACGATTGAGGGCGCGCGTGGAGGGACGCGCCTTCTTCTTGGGCGCACCCACACCCCGCTCCTGTGGCCAGATCCCGTCGAGGAGACGGCTACGCTTGCGCTTGCCACGCCCGTCCGCTCCCCGCGAGCGCGCCCACGACAGGGTCAGCAGATCGCGGGCGCGGGTGACGGCCACGTAGAGGAGGCGACGCTCCTCCTCGCGAGCCTCGGGGGTTTTCGCGTAGGAGATGGGCAGCAGGCCTTCCGAGAGGCCGACCAGAAAAACGGCGTCCCATTCGAGGCCCTTGGCCGCGTGGATGGTGGCCAGCTCGACGCCCGCTTTGTCGGGCTCGACCTGGTAGGCGATTCGCTCGTCCAGCTCGGCGACGAAGGCGGCGAGCGTGTCCGCGTGGCTGTCGTCGGCCCACCCGACGATCGCGTTCATGTTCGACCAGCGCTCGGACCCGGCCTGGCCGGAAGGGGCCTCGGGGGCCCAGCCGACCCCGGAGAGGACGTCGCGCACGAGCTCGCCGAGCTCCCCCTCCTGCGCGGCAACCGCTGCGGCGCGCAGGCGCGAGATCGCGGTGCGCACGTCGTCGCGGGCAAAGAAGGGTTTGCCTCCGGCGACGGCGACGGGGATGCCTCGGTGTCCCAGAGCCTCCTCGAAGGCCTGTGACTGGCCGTTGGTGCGCATGAGGACGGCGATGTTGTGGGGTTGGACGCCGCCGGCGACGAGGTCCGCGATCTGTGCGGCGACGCCCGCGGCCTCGGCGTGGTCGTCATCGTAGGTGCAGTAGCCCACGTGCGCTCCACCGTCGCGCTGGCTGGACAGGCGCACGGTGCCCTCGCGCTGGGCGGCTCGCGCCAACACGTCGTTCGCGAGGGTGACAATCTGCGGGGTGGAGCGGTAGTCGCGGGTCAGCTCCACGACGCGCGCGCCCGGGTGCTGGCGCCCGAAGCCCGTCAAGTAGTCCGGCGAGGCGCCCGTGAAGGAATAGATGGTCTGCGCAACGTCGCCGACGACGCACACGTCGTGGCGCCCGCCCAGCCACAGGTCCAGGAGGCGGGCCTGGAGGAGGTTGACATCCTGGAACTCGTCGACCACGAAAGAGCGGTACTGCTTGCGCACGATGGAGGCGACGTCAGCGCGCTCCTGGAGCATGCCGCACAGGTAGATGAGGATATCCTCAAAATCGATGACGCCGCGCTCGTTCTTGGCGTCCTCGTACACGTCGAGGAGACGGGCCATGTCCCCCGCGTCGAGCCCGGCGGGAACGTCGCGTCGCAGGCGCGCCACCCGTGAGGCGTAGTGCGCGGCATCGACCATGGAGACCTTCGCCCACTCCACCTCAGCGGCGATGTCACGCACGTTGGTGCGGTCGATGGCGATCCCCAGGCGGGCGGCGGAGGCGGCGACCAGGGACGCCTTGTGGGGGATGACGTCGGGCAGCGGTCCACCAACCACAGTGGGCCAGAAGTGACGCAGCTGGCGCAGCGCCGCGGAGTGGAAGGTTCGCGCCTGTGCCTTGGGCACGCCCAGCTGGGCCAGGCGGTGACGCATCTCGAAGGCTGCACGCTGGGTGAAGGTCACGGCCAGCACGTTGGAGGGATCGACGGCGCCGACGGCCGCGCCGTAGGCGATGCGGTAGGTGATCGCGCGCGTCTTACCCGTGCCGGCGCCCGCAAGGACGGCAAGCGGCCCGGCAACCTGGGTGGCGACGGCACGCTGGTCGGGGTCAAGCGCGTCAAGCAGTTCCTCGGGGTTCATGCCTCTATTGTCCCATCGCCCACCCTCAGCTGCGTCCCGTGCCCTCCGGCCCGCCGGGCAGATCGGAGCCGTACCATTCCCGAAGCAGCGCGTATGCGATGGAGGCGCGTCCGGGCGCGCTGATCTCCCCTGATTCGAGCGCGCGAGCCAGATCCTCACGGCTGTAGAAGCGCGCCCACTCGATCTCCACGCCATCCGCCTGAGGGGTCGGGCGCGGCGTGGCGGTGCGGGCGCGGTAGCCCATCATCTGGGAGCGCCCGAAGGGCCACGGCTGGGTCGCAACGTAGGTGGGGGCCTCAATCTCGACACCTACCTCCTCGGCGACCTCCCGGGCCACCGTGACGTCCGGGGACTCCCCGGCCTCGACGTATCCGGCGATAATCGACACGAAGCCGGGCTTCCACAGGGCGTTGTGCGCAAGCAACACGCGCCCATCGTGATCCTGAACGAGGACGATGATCGCCGGGTCCTGACGCGGGTATTCGAGCCGATCACAGGCCTGGCAGCGAGCAGCCCAGCCGGCGGACTCCAGGGACACGGGAGAACCGCAACGTCCGCAGTAGCGGTAGGTGGCGTGCCAGCCCGCCAACGCCACGGCGGTCAGCGCCAGGGCCGCGTCGTCACCCCCAAGCCGCCAGCCGACCGCGCGCAGGTGCTCCCAGCGCCCCCGGGCCTCGTCCCGGCTGGTCTCGATCGCGACAACGCTGCGTCCGCCCACCACCCCGATGAACGAGGCCGTGGTTCCCTCGGCCGCACGCGCGGCCTCGTCCCCGGCCAGGCGTCGCAGAGTCGGCGTATCCGAGGGCCGCGCCCCAGCCTCGTCCAGGAGGACGAAACCGGCCGGATCGACGACGATGACATCCGCCTCACCGGCGCGCACCAGGGCGACGGGAGCCGCGGATTCACGCAGCGCGACCGACGGATCGACGTCGCCGCGAACGAGAGGTAGATCAAGACTCATAACTCCACGGTAACGCGGTGGGTTACCCTAGGCACTATGACAACCACTCCCCTGCGCGCCGATGGGCGCACCCCCTCCCAGCTCCGTCCCGTCTCCATTACCCGCGGCTGGTCGGGTACCGGCGAGGGCTCCGTCCTCATCGAGTTCGGCAACACCCGCGTCCTGTGTGTCGCCTCTTTCACCGAAGGAGTGCCGCGCTGGAAGCGAGACTCCGGCGAGGGCTGGGTGACCGGCGAGTACTCGATGCTCCCGCGCGCCACCGAGCAGCGCTCCTCCCGAGAGTCCGTCAAGGGCAAGGTGGGCGGCCGCACGCAAGAGATCTCGCGACTTATCGGCCGTTCCCTGCGCGGCATCGTCGACGTGAGCGCGCTCGGCGAAACACGATCGTCCTCGACTGCGACGTGCTGCGCGCCGACGGCGGCACCCGCACGGCGGCCATCACGGGCGCCTATGTGGCGCTCGCGGACGCGGTGTCCTGGGCGAAGGACCAGGGCATCCTCAAGCCCTCCGCCACGGTCCTGACCGACTCAATCTCCGCGATCTCGGTGGGCGTCATCGACGGCACCCCCATGCTGGACCTGCCCTACGTTGAGGACGTGCGAGCGCAGACCGATATGAACGTCGTTCAGACGGGCGACGGCCGCTTCATCGAGGTGCAGGGCACCGCCGAGCACGCCCCCTTCAACCGTGACGAGCTGGGCGAGCTCCTCGACCTGGCGACGCTCGGCAACGCTGAGCTCGCCGCGGCGCAGAAGCTCGCGCTCGAGGCCCCCCCTCATGGAGCGCGTTGAGGTGCGCCCGTGAGCGCGCGCCTGGTCTTCGCGACCTCCAACGCGCACAAGGTCAGCGAGCTCGAGGCAATCTTGGCCCCCGCGTGGGAGGGCTTTGAGGCCGGGTGTGTGGCGCGCATGAGCGATTTCGACGTGACCTCACCGGTCGAGGATGGGGTGAGCTTCGAGGAGAACTCCCTCATCAAGGCCCGCGCCCTGACTCGCGCCACGGGCCTGGCCGCCATCGCCGACGACTCCGGCATCACGGTGGACGTGCTGGGCGGGGCGCCCGGCATCTTCTCCGCGCGCTGGGCCGGCTCCCACGGGGACGACGCGGCAAATCTGCGTCTGCTCCTCGATCAGCTCTCCGACGTTCCCGACGCTCACCGCGGCGCAGCCTTCGTGTCGGCGGCCGTCCTGGTGACCCCGGATGGCCGCGAGTTCGTCCAGCGCGGCGAGGTGCGCGGCACCCTGACGCGCTCTCCCCGCGGCGAGGGCGGATTCGGCTACGACCCGATCTTCGTTCCCGAGGGCTTCGAGGTGACGACCGCGCAGATGAGCGCCGCGGAGAAGAACGCGATCAGCCACCGGGGCATCGCCTTCCGCGCTCTCATGCCCCACATCGTGGAGTACCTGCGCGGCTAAGGCGCCGTGCGGGCCCGTGTGGTTGACGCGCCTGCTGGCGCCTCAACCGGCAGGCTCGCAGAGCAGTTCGTCGCGTCACCATGGTTGTGCCGGGCACCCAAAGGGTGTCCGGCACTAATGTTCGCCCATCGGGCGCCCCATCAGCGGGCAACGAGATTGCCGAAGAAGGGGCGGTCCATCGAGAACTGCAGCGGGTTGCGCTGTTGACGCATCCTGCGGTGATGGGTGAAGCGTTGAATGAGTGATGCGACGAAACGAGACATGGTGTGCTCCTCTTTGAGTACGTGCGATGGATCTATCACCGCGTCGTAGCTCTATGATCGCTCCGTCGCGCGTCCTTTTCCATCGATCTTTTCTTATTTTTCAGTAAAGTGTTTCTTACAGACTTTCCCTTGGGAAAGCTTGGTAAAACATTGACCGTTGCGGCAGAATTCCCTTAATTTATCGGGGATGAAATACGGGCGCCACGGCCGAACGGCAGTCTCATGAGCGCGCGCGGGCCAGGCGGCGACGCCGAGGCAGCAGGCGGCGCGGATCGACAAAGCGCGCGACCTGGAGGAGCCGGCGCGCCAGGCGGTCGCGCACACGCCAGATCATGGTGGCTCCAACCCCGATAAAGATCGCATTGGTGAGGAAGGACGGCCACGCACCGGTGGACGCGCACGCGAGGGCCAGGAGAATGCAGCTCGAGACATTCAGAGAGTGGTAGCGCAGAGAGTCGGGGGCGAAGCGTTTGGAGGAGACGAGGTAGTAGGCGGCGATGGAGGCGGCCGCGCCGACCCATCCGAGGATCACGATTGCCAGATGCGAGATGGTCATGGAGCAATTGTGCCCCTTGCGGTAGTCAAGCACAATTGAATGGTTCTATAGTTATCTTGCAGTTTCGCTTAACGATGGAGTGCGCATGGACATCGACCCCCGACGCCTACCCTTCCTGCTCTCGGTTGCACGTGAAGGCGGCATCGTCGCCGCCGCAGACATCCTCATGGTGTCCCCATCGGCTGTCTCCCAGCAGATCCAAAAATTGGAGGAGGAGGTCGGGCTCAAGCTCGTCGAGCGCACGACCTCCGGCGCGATCCTCACCCCCGCCGGCAGCATCGTGGCCGAGGCCGGGGAGCGCATCAACGCAGACATCGCCGAGGCCCTCAAGGCCCTGCGCCCATTGACCGGCCAAGTGACGGGAACGGTGACGCTCGGAGCCTTCCTCACCATCTGTCGCTCCACCCTCATCCCAGCGCTGCCCGACCTCACGGACGCCCTGCCCGGCATCGACCTGCGCATCGAGGAGACGGAGGAGACGCCCGGCATGGCGGCCCTGCGCACAGGCCAATTCGACATCCTCGTCATCGAACGAGACGAGGACCCCGGCCTCGCGCCTCGCGGATACACGGACGTTCCCTTCATCGACGAACCGTGGGTGCTCGTCACCCCCGATTCCGCGCCCCCGATCGGATCCATCGAAGACCTCGCCGACCTCACGTGGCTGCGCGTCAACCCGGGCTCAAGCGGCGACCACGTCATGCGCCGCATCACCAAGGCATTCCCGGACACGCGCTGGGCCCCCCACCTCTACGCCACCTACGAGGCGGCCCGCTCCCTCGTGCGAGCCCGCGCGGGATCCACGATCCTGCCCGCCATGGCGCTCGCCGGCGCCCACACCGCAGGCATGCGCGTGACGCCTCTGCCCTCGCTGGGCACCCGCAAAATCCTGCTGCGCCACAAGAACCACGGATGGAGCGATGCAGGTGGTCCCGCGCGCGTGGCCACCTTCCTCACCGAATGGCAGCGGCACAACTCCTACGCCACCCCGACCGACTGAGGCACCCCGGCCTCGTCCGCGCGCTAGAAGGACACCTCCATGCGCGCCGCCGCAACGTCAAGGGGACCCGCCCACGTCTGGCGAACCTCGGACACCACCCGTTCACTGGACGTCCACGGCTGGATATGGGTCGCGATCATGCGCCCCACGCCCGCGCGCGTCGCCAACTCACCCGCGCGTCGGCCATCCATGTGCATATCGGGTTCGCGCTCATCCGAGGTGAAACCGACCTCGCTGAGCAGCACATCCACCCCGCGCGCGCCCTCAACGATCGAGTCACACAGATCCGTGTCCCCCGTGTAGAACAGGGCGACGCGGCGCGCGGGATCCTCCTGCGAGGGCCCCTCGATGCGCAGTCCGAAGGCCTCCACGGGGTGCAGGGCCCGGAAGGGACGAATCGTCATCGGACCCACCTCGTAGCTCTCGCCCACGCGGAGCCGCGTAAAGCGAACTCGCCGTCGTAGGTCTCCCCCTCCGGCGCGCCCTCGATCTGGCGCACACGGTGCAGCGTCTCGCCCGGCCCAAACAGGGACACGGGCCGGATCGCGCACGAACCGGGACCCCACTTGCGGTACACCTGCAGGGAAATGATGTCGCCCATGTGGTCCGCGTGGCAGTGCGACAGCGCCAGCGCATCCAGGTCGCACGGACACAGGTGCGCCCACAGCGCGCCAAACGACCCCGGCCCCATGTCGCACACGAGGGAGAAAACACGCTCACGCCCCGAGTCGGGGTCAACTCCGCGGGCCTGGACCAGGTAGGAGGACGCGGGAGAGCGAGGGCCCGACATGGAACCTGTCGCGCCGATAACGGTCAGCTTCACGCGACTCCCCCTCCGGTGTTCACGCGGTCGACGGAGCCCACCTCCGGCCCCAGGAAGCGGCGCGCCAGACGCGGGAAGTTCTCCGAGGCCCCCGTGGCCAGGAACTGATGCGTCGGCCCGGTGCCCGCAGGCCACGGATCGTGCAGGAGGCCGCGGTCCACGAGCTCGTTGTACGTCACGTTCGCGGTGGCCTCCGAGGAGGTCACGAGCGTCACGCCCTCCCCCCATGACGCGCCCGATGACGCCAGTCAGCAGCGGGTAGTGCGTGCAGCCCAGGATCAGCGTATCCACGCCGGCCTCTTTCAGGGGAGTCAGATACTCGCGCGCCACGGCCTCGATCTCCTCGCCCGTGGTCACCCCGGCCTCGACGAACTCGACGAACGCGGGGCATGCCTGCTGGCTGACCGTCAGCCCGGGCACGGCCGCGAGCGCGCGCAGGTAGGCCTCGGACTGGATGGTCGCCTTCGTCCCGATGACGCCGACGTGGCGGTTGCGCGTCGCGATGACGCTCTGGCGCGCGGCCGGAGTAATGACCTCGACGACGGGGATGCCCGCGTCGATCCAGTAGCGCTCGCGCGCGTCCGCGAGGGCTGCGGCGGTCGCGGTGTTGCAGGCGATGACGAGGGCCTTCACCCCGCGCGAGGCCAGCTCATCGAGGGCGGACAGCGTCAGCGAGCGCACCTGTGCGATCGCGCGCGGACCGTAGGGCGTGTGCTCAGTGTCGCCCAGGTAGATGATCTCTTCGTCGGGCAGCTTATCGATGACCGCACGGGCGACCGTCAGCCCACCTAGGCCCGAGTCGAAGATTCCGATCGGGGCGTTATTCATGCTTCGACCTTATTCCTTAATGACTATTATTCACAGCTTCCAGGAGTGAGTCCTGCCACCACGTGATGAGCATGTAGATCGCCGCGACCGTCTGAGCGCGCTCCCCGGTCGTTTCACTCATCGCCAGTTTCTCGATGCGCTCGGCGTCCCCCTGGTCGGATAAGTCCAGTTCACCGGCCAAGCCGAAGCGGATGTCGTTGAGCGCCCCCAGCCACGACCACACGGCGTCCCGGGGGATCACGAGCGTCTCCCCGTCCCCGTGGGTAATGTGTTCAAGATCGCTGACCATGACGCGCAGGCGCACTGACTTTTCGGTGCGCAGCAGGTCCTCCGTGAGGGCGCGCATCCGTCCAGCGTCCTCGTCGTCCTCGCTCATGGGGGGCAGGAGCATCCCCAGGGTGCGTTCGCGCGGGGCTTCCCTGCGTTGTTCGGTTTCGGTCGCGGCGCTGACCATCGACGAGGTCGAGGCGAAGTCGCCGGGGTCGTCGAGGACCACGAGGACCTCGCTGGCAAGCTGACGCAGGAGGAGCGCTTCGCCGGTGCTCATCGCTGCGGCGAAGCCACCGTCACGATAAGCGAAGGCTTCCATGGGGCTAGTCTCTGTCCTCTTCGATGGTGGCGCGCAGGCCGTAGGAGTGCATGGCCATGACGTCGGCTTCGATGCGTTCGCGCACGCCCGTCGAGACGATCGCACGCCCGCGCGTGTGGACGGCCAGCATGAGTTCCTCAGCGCGAGCGGCGGAGTAGCCAAAATACTCGCGGAACACGGCGGTCACGTAGCTCATGAGGTTGACCGGGTCGTCCCACACGACGGCGCGCCACCGCGGCACGGAGGTGGCGGCCTCGTGCGTGCGCGGAATCGGCTGGGCGATAGTGGTCATGTATCAACCCTAAGTCGAAGAGAGCGTCCATGGAAGAGGATTCGCCCCCCGGTGACACGCTTCTCAAGGTAGGCTCACAGTATGCCTGCATCGACATCCACTTCATTACTCACCGATATGTACGAGCTCACGATGCTCGACGCCGCCCTGAAGGATGGCACCGCGCATCGACGCTGCACGTTTGAGCTGTTCGGGCGCCGCCTGCCCGCCACTCGCCGCTTCGGCGTCGTGGCCGGTACCGGCCGCATTCTCGAGGCGCTGGAGCGCTTCGAGTTCGACGCCGAGCAGACCGAATGGCTGCACAACCAAGGGATCATCTCCGAGGAGGCCGCACAGTTCCTGGCCTCGTGGCGCTTCACGGGCGACATCTGGGGCTACGCCGAGGGCGAGTGCTACTTCCCCGGCTCTCCCCTGCTCACCGTTGAGGGTACCTTCGCGGACTGCACGCTCCTGGAGACGCTGCTCCTGTCGATCCTTAACCACGACTGCGCGGTGGCCTCGGCCGCCTCGCGTATGACGATCGCTGCTCACGGCCGCCCCTGCATGGACATGGGTGCGCGCCGAGCCCACGAGCGAGCTGCGGTGTCCGCGGCCCGCGCCGCCATCATCGGCGGCTTCCAGGGCACCTCCGACCTCGAGGCAGCCAAGCGCTACGGGATCCGCTGCATCGGCACGGCCGCCCACGCGTTCACGCTCCTGCACGACACCGAGCGCGACGCCTTCGATTCCCAGGTCGCCAAGCTGGGCGCGGGCACGACGCTGCTCGTGGACACCTACGACATCAGGCAGGGCGTCATCAACGCGGTCGAGGCCGCGCGCGCGGCGGGCGGCGAGCTGGGCGCGGTGCGCCTGGACTCGGGCGACCTGGTTGCTGAGGCGTTCAAGGTACGCGGACAGCTCGACGCGATGGGCGCCACCACCACGAAGATCACGGTGACCTCCGACCTGGACGAGTACGCGATCGCCGCCCTGGGCGCCGCCCCCGTGGATTCCTACGGCGTGGGCACCAGGCTGGTGACGGGCTCTGGCGTGCCGACGGCCGCCCTGGTCTACAAGGTCGTCCAGCGCGAGGACAGCGACGGCAACATCGTGTTGGTGGCCAAGAAGGCCGAGTCGAAGTCCACTGTTGGCGGGCGCAAGGTTGCCGGCCGCGTCATGGGAGAGGACGGCTACGCGACCGAGGAACTCCTCCTCGTGGGGACCTCCTTCGAGGAGGGCCAGGCTCTGCTGGCCGAGCGTGGTGCCCGCCCGCTGCAGGTGCAGCTGGTCCGCGGCGGCCAGATCGACGCCGAGGCCTGGGGCTCCGAGGCCCTCACCCGCGCCCAGGAACGCCACCTGCGCGCCCGCAACGAGCTGCCCTACCAGGCGTGGCGCCTCTCCGAGGGTGAGGCGGCGATCCCCACCCGCTACGAGAAGGTCGACTGAGCGCACTCGCCCACGTGACGACGCCCCGGCCTCGTCCTTCTCACGGAGGGACGAGGCCGGAACTCGTGATGCGTCAGGGGCGCACCGAGTGCGCCGGGCGGCGTTAGTGGCGGCCGACGAACCATTCGCGCAGCAGGGCGATGCGAGCCTCGATCTGCTCGGTCGTGGCCTGGGCGACCTCGGGGCCCCCGCAGCGTGAGCGCAGGCGTGAATGGATGGTCGCGTGGGTCTCACCGGAGCGGCGCGACCAGGTGGAGACCAGGTGTTGAAGCTCCTTGCGCTTAGCGGCGCGCAGCTTGTGGGCGGGAATACCCGCGTTGTCCTCGCGCATCTTCTGGGCGGCGCGGTTCTTCTTCTGCGCGGCGACCTGATCGGCCTGGCGGGCGCGCAGCAGGGTCGTCACCTGGTCGGCGTCCAGCAGGCCGGGAATGCCCAGGTATTCCTGCTCTTCCTCGGACCCCACCTCGGCGCCAGCACCCCACGCGGCGCCATCGAAGAGGACGCCGTCGAATTCGGCGTCGGCGCCCAGGACCTCGAATTGGGAGAGCAGGTCAGAGGATGCCTTCTCCTCGCGGTTCGCGGCCGCGACCAGGGCGTCCTCGGGGTTCCACATGTCGTCTTCGCTGGCCTCCTCGCGCCGGGGGCGATCCAGCGCGTGGTCGCGCTCAACCTCCATGTCGCCGGCGAGGGTCAGCAGGGGCACGACGGAGGGGATGAAGACGGTGGCCGTCTCGCCGCGGCGCCGGGCTCGCACGTAGCGGCCGATGGCTTGGGCGAAGAACAGCGGCGTGGAGGCGTTGGTGGCGTAGACGCCGACCGCGAGGCGGGGCACGTCCACGCCTTCTGACACCATGCGCACGGCGACCATCCACTTGTCGGTGGAGTCGGCGAACTCGGAGATACGGTCGGAGGCATCCGCGTCGTCCGAGAGGACGACCGTGGGGGCCTTGCCGGTGATGAGGCGCAGGTGGCGGGCGTAGGCGCGCGCATGCTCCTGGTTGGAGGCGATGACCAGGCCTCCCGCGTCGGGCACCGCTCGGCGCACCTCTTCGAGGCGCAGGTCGGCCGCGCGCAGGACGGCGGGAATCCACTCGCCCTTGGGGTCCAGCGCGGTACGCCAGGCCTGCTTCATCATGTCCTTGGTGAGGGGCTCGCCCAGGCGCGCGCTGACCTCGTCGCCCGCGTTGGTGCGCCAGGCCATCTGTCCGGAGTAGGACATGAACAGGACGGGGGCGCACGACGCCGTCCTTGAGGGCGTCGCCGTATCCATAGGTGTAGTCGGCGCGCGAGCGGCGGATGCCCTCGGCGTCCTCCGCGTAGGTCACGAAGGGGATCGGCGAGGTGTCGGAACGGAAGGGCGTGCCCGTCAGGGCCAGGCGCCGGGTCGCGTCCGTGAAGGCCTCGCGCACGCCGTCGCCCCAGGACAGGGAGTCGCCCGCGTGGTGAATCTCGTCAAGGATGACGAGGGTGCGGTAAGCGCGGGTGCGCGCCGCGTGAACGGCAGGGTTGGAGCCTATCTGGGCGTAGGTGACGGCAACGCCGTCGAAGTGCGAGCCCGCCACGCCCTGCGAGTTCGTGAAGTCGGGGTCGATATGGATGCCGAAGCGAGCGGCGCTCGAGGCCCACTGGCCTTGAGGTGCTCGGTGGGGCACACGACGGTCAGCTTGTCGACGATGCCCCGGGCGATGAGCTCGGTCGCAAGGGTGAGGGCGAAGGTCGTCTTGCCGGCCCCCGGGGGTCGCGACGGCCAGGAAGTCGCGTGGGGAGGTCTCCATGTAGCGATCGAGGGCAGCGGCCTGCCAGGCGCGCAGCCTGCCAACGGGCGCGCGCCGGGTCGTCTCGCTCACTTGTCGGAGCCCTTGCCGCCGTCGGAGAAGGGCCAGTTACGCCCGTTCTTGCCCATCGAGTCCCGAAGCTCCCTGCAGGTGGGGCACACGGGGTACTGGGAGGCGTCGCGGGTGGGGATCCAGACCTTGCCGCACAGGGCGACGACGGGCTGGCCCGTGACCATCGAGGAGTTCGCCTTGTCCTTGCGCACGAAGTGGGCGAAGCGATCGCCGTCACCGTCCGTGCGCTCCTTGCGGGTCTCGGTGCGCTCCAGCAGGCCGGTCGAGGACGCGGTGGAGGGACCGGTGGGCGCGGAGGGGCCGGTGGGTTCGTCAAGGGCGTTACGCATGGGGTCCATTGTACGACCCGAAGGGGACGGGGGCGGGAGGCGGCGTACGCGGGGAGCGCACACGCGGGCACGATAATGCCCCGACCTCGCTGGGGCGAGGCCGGGGCGGGTGGACGTGGAAAACTATCTCACAGGTGTTCCTTCTCCCAGACTTCCTTGTAGAAGTCTGCGAGCTCGAGCTTGGAGGCGGCCGCCTCGTCGAGGAGCACGGTGACGTCGGGGTGGTGCTGGAGGATGGAGGCGGGCCAGCGCTGGGTGACGCCGCCCTCGATCATGGCCTTGACCGCGTCGGCCTTTCCTTCGCCCGTGGCGATGAAGATGTGGGCGCGCGAGTCCATGATCGTGCCCAGGCCCTGGGTCACGCAGTGCGTGGGGACCTGGTCGATGTCGCCGTCGAAGAAGCGGGCGTTGTCGCGGCGGGTCTGCTCGGTGAGGACGCCCACGTGGGTGCGCGAGGCCAGGGTGCCGCCGGGCTCGTTGAAGCCGATGTGGCCGTCGCTTCCGATGCCGAGGACCTGGATGTCGATGCCGCCGTCTGCCTTGATGGCCTCGTCGTAGGCGGCGGCGCCGGCGTCGAGATCATCGCACCAGCCGTCAGGCCGTGTGCCGCACCCTCGGGCATGTCGACCAGGTCGACGAGGTTGCGGTGGATGAAGTTCGCGTAGCCCTCGTAGTGGTCGCGGGGCAGGCCCACGTACTCGTCGAGGTTGTAGGAGCGAACCTGGGCAAAGGAGATCTGACCGGCCTGGTAGCGGCGCACGAGCTCCGCGTAGAGCTTCAGCGGCGAGGAGCCGGTGGCCAGGCCGAGCACGAAGTTCGGCTTAGCGCGGTACACCTCGAGGATGCGGTCCGCTGCCAGGGATGCGATCTGATCTTCGTCGTTGAAAATTCCAATTCTCATGTGGTTAACCTTACACCCACGCATCTGATTTGTCAGACGAATCGACAACAATTGTTGAGAAATTTATGATCTGCGCTATCCGTGCAGCGCCGAGACGATCCTCTCAACCTCCGCCCGGTCGGTCCCGGAGGCCCCCGGGGCGCGCATGTGGACCTCCGAAGCGCCCGACGCCGCCACGACCTCGGCCACGTTGTGGGCGCGCAGGCCGCCCGAGACGAGGATGATGATGTCCTCTCCCCCGCGCTCCACGAGCCGAGCGAGGACGCCCGGCTGGGCGACCGCCGGATCGCCACCCGTCGTCAGCACGCGGTCATACCCCAGCTCCATGAGGACGTCCAGACCCCGATCCTGGTCGCGCACCTGGTCGAAGCCCCGGTGGAAGGTCAGAGGCGCATCCTCTGCCACGTCGCGCAGACGCGCGGCTGCGTCCACGTTGATAGTGCCGTCCGCGTTCAAGACGCCGACGACGAATCCGAGGCGAACCGGTGCCCCACGCCCAATCGCCGACAGGGTGACGATGTCGGAGGCGATGCGGGTCACCTCCTCGCGCGAATGCACAAAGTTGCCCGGACGCGGACGCACGAGAACCTGGACCCCACCCTCGGGGGCGACCTCGAGGGCGGAGGCGACCTCGTCGAAGGCGGGAGTCAGGCCCCCGCACGACAGGTCGGTGCAGATCTCGATGCGATCCGCTCCCCCGTCGCGCGCGCGGCGCACACCGACGGCGTCCTCGACGCAAATCTCCACGATGGTCACGGCTGCCACCTTTCATAGCAGACGATCCGCCCACGCGGGCGGCCAGGATCGCGGCTCCCCAGCGTCCGCCGGCACCCCCGAGGGAGGCGCGAACGATCTCGGGAGCGTCACGGAAGGTCAGCATCGACGCGAACTGGGCACGTAGCGGCGCGAGCAGGTTCTCCCCCGCGTGCGACAGCCCGCCGCCGATGATGATGCGCTCGACGTCGACGGTGAGCGTCATGTGGGTGAGGGACAGGGCGAGGGCACGCACGGCGGTCTCCCACACCTCGGTCGCCACCGGGTCGGTGCCGATCGCCTTCTCGATCGCTTTGGCGCCGATGTCCTCGCCGGTGGCCTGCTCGTAGCGCCGCGCGATGCCTTTGGCGGAGGCGTAGACCTCCAGGCAGCCGCGCGAGCCACAGCGGCACGATTCACCCCCGGGAAAGACGGGCGCATGCCCGACCTCGCCGGCGCTAAACGTCGCGCCGCTCCACAGACCGTCCCCGAGCATGAGGGCGACGGAAATCCCCGTGCCGATAGGCATCATCAGGAAGGAAGAGGCACCGCGTCCGGCGCCGAGGAGCCCCTCGGCCAGGCCGGCGGCGCGACCGTCGTGCATGAGGGCGGCGGGAACGCCGGTGGCCTCCTCGACTGCGCGAGCCAGCTGGACGCCGCGCAGCTCCAGGTTCGCCGCGTACACGACGATCCCGCTTTCCTCATCGACGAGGCCGGGGCAGATGAGGCCAAAACCCACCAGTCCCGGATACTCGCCAGCCAGGCGCGCCCCGATGCCGCCGACCTGGGCGGCCACCTGCTCGCGATCCGTGGAGGCGTTGCCCTGCGTGAGGATCACACCGGCCTCGTCGACGATCATCCACTTGATGGAGGTGCCGCCGATGTCGATGCCCGCGAATACCGGACCGGGCGAGTCCTTGACGGCGCTCATGGGACGACGACCTGTGCGCTCAGATCGGGCTCGTCCATCTCCGGATCGAAGGGGAACATCGGGCGATCGATCTTGTGGTGGCCCAGGCGGATCAGGTCCTGGTCGACGCCGCCGGGGGTCAGCGCCATGAGCCAGCCCTTCTGCGTGTCGTACAGATCAGGCTCGAGGTAGCCGATCTTGACGACGACCACGTCGGCGGTCGTAATGTCGACGCCGAGCAGCTCGAACTGGCTAAACATCGTGTACTGGTTGCGGTTCGTCGTGATGATGAAGCGCAGGCCTCCGGTACGCAGCAGCGCGGTGTGGCCGCCCATCGGGTCGTCGGCGAGGGCCTCGACCGTGGCGCGGACGGACAGCGGGCCAGGCTCGCGCGTGTCGATGTGTCCGCCGACCTCGAGGTCCACCTCGGCGCCAACGCCTGCCTCCCACGCGATACCGGCCGCGACCGGGTCGATGATCGAGGCGTACACGACGTCGAGCGTGGCCTCCTGGACGGGCTCCCACTTCAGCAGGGCCGCGAGCGCGACGGTCACGTCGTCGGCGCCACCCGCGCCCGGGTTGTCGCCGGAGTCGGAGATGAAGAAGGGCTTGGGGCCCTCTTCGGCTGCCGCCAGGCACTCCTCCATGGAGGCGACGGGGGCGACGAATTCGAAGCGGTCGTGCACGTCCCAGAAGTATTGGCCGATGCGCTCAGCCTGTTCCTTGACGAGGTCCGCGTCGTCGCCGGTCACGACGACGGCACCCTTGCAGCGTGGCTGGTCGGCCCAGGCGAAGCCGATCCAGATGGCGGCGTCGAGGATCCCGTCCATCTCCTCGATGGGGTCGATCATCTTGTAGAGGGATTTGGCGGGCTCGATGCGGGTCGAGGTCTTTTCGCCGGGCAGCAGGACGGGGACGTGGACGAGCGCCTTGACGGGCTTGGGCGCTCCGTTCAGGAGGCGCATGCCCAGGTTGTAGGCGGCGCGACGGCGCGACTCGAGGGCGTCCTCGTGGGGTGCCAGGCGGTAGCAGGTGAGGATGTCACAGCCGTCGAAGAGGTCCTGGGAGACGTTGCCATGCAGGTCCATGGAGGCGCTGACCATGGGCTCGGGGCCGATGACGGCGCGGATGGCGTTGATGAGGTCGCCTTCGGCGTCGTCCATGCCCTGGACGCTCATGGCGCCGTGAATGTCGAAGAAGAGGCCGTCGAGGTGTCCGGCGGCCGCCAAGCCCTCGAGAATCTCGGCCTTCCAGGCGTCGTAGGCGTTGCGTTCGACGACGCCGCCGGGCAGGGCGCGCGAATGCAGGACGGGGATCCATTCGATCTGGGTGGCCCAGTCTTCGTCGAGCCAGTAGAAGCTGTCCATAAGCTCCTGGCCGCGCGTGACGATGAAGTCGTCGGCGGTGGAGATATAGGGGGGTGAAGGTCGATGATTCGATGTGGATGCCGGCGACCGCGATGCGGGGCTTGGTCATGAGTGATTCTCCTTTGAGATCTTTTGTGGCGTGAGTGTCGACAGGCCCCAGAGCGCGGCGTCACGTCCGGAGCGGGATGATTCAATGACGAGGTTTTCCATGATGGATGGAAGACAAGACTGGTGGAGCGCGGCTCGCACGCCCGCGCTGAAGGCGTCAACGGCAGACAGGGCTCCGCCGAGGATGACGGCCTGGGGGGCTAGGAAGGACACGAGGTGGGCGAGGCTGAGGCCCAGGAGGGTGCCCGCCTGGCGAATGGCGGTGGCCACGGCCGGTACGCCGTCTCGGGCCGCTGCCAGGAGCTGGGCGTTGTTCTCGTAGACGAGGCCCGCGGCGGCCAGGTCGGCTCGGATCGAGTCGGCGGAGGCGATCGTTTCCAGGCATCCGACGTTGCCGCACTTGCAGGGTCGCCCGCTCGCCGCGTCGACGGGAATGTGCGAGATATCCCCGGCCAGGCCTCCTTGGCCGACGAGGGGGGACGCCGTCGACGAGGTAGGCACCTCCGATCGCGGAGCCGGCCTTGACGTAGATGAGGGTGTCGATGGGAGCGACCCCAACAAGTCGGCGCCGGTAGACGGACTCGCCGATAGCTCCGGCCCTGGCGTCGTTGTCGATGATGGCGGGCAGGCCGCAGTGGCGGGCCACTTCCTCGGCGACGTTGATGCCGTCCCATCCGGGCATGCGGGCCGGGCGAATGACGCGCGTGCGCTCGGCGTTGACGGGGCCGGGGACTGCCAGGGCGAGGCCACCCACGCGCACGCCGGCCGCCTTCTCCTGGCGCGAGACTTCCTCCATGACGGCGGTAAGGACCGCTTCGGGTCCGCTCGCGATGTCGACAAGGAAGCTGGTGGCGCGCGTCATGCCCTGGGTCGGGTCGGTGAGGGCGACGAGGCCGTGGTGGGCTCCGAGCTCGACGAGGGCGAGGGCACCGACCCCGTCGGAGGTGACGAGGCGGCGGGCCCTGCGCCCGCCCGTGGACACCGATTCGTCCGTCTCTGAGATAACGCCCGCTTCGACGAGGCGGGAGACGGCGGCGGAGACCGTCGAGGCGGCGAGTCCGGTTTGTTTGACAATCGCGGGTCTGGTGTCCGCTTGGCCGGAACCGATCAGCGTCAACACGGTCTCATCGACATCATGAGCCGCCATGACACCTCCCTTGATAGATTCTTAGTAACCGCAATGTTACACGGTGCTCAACGTTGAGGACAGGACCAATTATGCCTCACTGGCGAAAGTTTGCTACTTCTTTCGCCAAAATCCGTCGTTATTTTTCGTAACATTCTCAATTTTGCCAAAAGCGGCAACGTTGGCGGCGAAAATGTCATATGATGAGGGTCATCTGGTGGGACCACGTTCCGTCAGAGTCCCCGATCAACGTTGATTTGGAGCAGTCATGATCCGGTGGGTTGTCGTTTCGCCTCCCGCTGCCTGTGGGCCGGAGCCGAGTGCGTGGAGCGCTACCCGGATCTGTCGGGCGACGGCTTCCACACCTACTCGTGCTTCCACCCCGTCCAGGAGGGCGACGAGTCCCCCGCGGAGCTTCAGGCGAAGCTCGAGGGCTCCGCTCCGATCGACGAGGCAGTGACCGAGCCGGGTGCGCAGGTCGTCTATGGGGAGGTTGAGGACACTGACGAGGTTCTCCTGGACGTCAAGGAGGCCTCCCGCGAGTACGCGTCCTCCGGATCGGGCTTCTTGAAGCGCGACAAGGGGGGGCGTCTCCGCCGTCGACTGTGTCTCGATCACCCTGAAGAAGGGCGAAACCTACGGCCTCGTGGGCGAGTCAGGCTGCGGCAAGTCGACGATGGGGCGCCTGATCGCGGGCTTGGAGCCACCCTCGGGCGGCGCTATCGAGCTCGGTGGGCGCGACCTGGCGACTCACAAGGGCCGCGACGCGGTGCGAATCCACCGCGACGTGCAGATGATGTTCCAGGACTCCTACGCGGCGATGGATCCGCGCATGCGTATCGACCAGATTCTGGCCGAGCCCATGAGCATCCAGAAGACCGGCAACACGCGTCAGATCACCGAGCGCATCATGGAGATCATCGAACATGTTGGCCTGACCGAAGAGATCCTGGACCGCTACCCGCATGAGTTTTCGGGCGGCCAGCTCCAGCGCATCGGCTTCGCCCGCTCGCTGACCCTTGCCCCCGATCTGATCGTGGCGGACGAGCCCGTCTCCGCGCTGGACGTGTCGGTGCAGGCTCAGGTGCTCAACCTCATGAAGGACCTGCAGGCCGAGCTGGGCCTGTCCTACCTGTTCATCAGCCACGACCTGGCGGTCGTCCAGTACATGGCGGACCGCATCGGCGTCATGCACCTGGGCCGCATCGTCGAGGAGGGACCGGCGAAGGAGGTGGTCGAGAACCCGAAGCATCCCTACACGAAGGCGCTCATCGACTCGATCCCCGTGCCCGACCCTGAGTTCCCCCACGACAACCAGGCGATCAAGCTGACGGGCGAGCCCCCGAGCGCGATCAACCCGCCCAAGGGCTGCCGCTTCCGGCCACGCTGCCCCTTCGCCGGCGAGGAATGCACGATTCAGCCGCTCCTCACGGAAGAGACGCACCGCGTGGCCTGCCACCACCCCCCTCCTGCAGATGAGCACGACGCAAGAGGTGGACGCGTAAGCGCGTAGACGTTCACGGCGTGCTCCACAGAAGCGTCCCCGGCCCGAATCAATCGGGTCGGGGACGCTTTCTGCGCTCCCCCACTGAGGCGACGCGGGTATGGGTGTGGGGTGCGGCCGTCAGGTCGCACCCCACACCCAGGTTGCTGTCGTCAGTGCGTCACTTGGAGACGGCCTTCTTCAGCGTGGAGCCAGCGGAGAGCTTGACGCCGTAGCCGGCGGGAATCTTGATCTCTTCGCCGGTGCGGGGGTTACGGCCGGTGCGCGCGGCGCGCTCGACGCGCTCGACGGAGAGGAGGCCGGTCACCTTGACGGCCTCGCCCTTGGCCAGGGACTCAACGAGGACGGCCTGGAAAGCGGCCAGGGCCTCGTCAGCCTTCGCCTTGGTCAGGTCGGCACGCTCGGCAATCTGAGCAACAAGCTCGGTACGGTTCACGGACATTGAGAAACCTCATTCCTGTTCGTTCTTGGTTACCACTGTCGTGGCCACGAATGACACACTACGAAATCTCTGGCGTTTTCGCCGGGTTTAGGGCCATATTTCGCGGAATTCACGAAAATTGCTCGCATTTCAACCCAAAAACATCCAATAATGTAATGGCGATCACATAAACTTGCCAGCTGTTCAGCACGACGAGGCCCGCAAACACGCGATCACCGGCGTATTTTTCGGTAATGGATCCCCTCCTCGGATCCGCCCACGCACCGAGTCCGCACGGGCTGACAAACCGATTCCTCGCCACCCACCGCCCAGGCCTACACGACACCCCAAGCCCCGGCCTCGTCCCCTCGGTACCCCGTTCGCCAACCGAGTGCAGCGCTTGCGCAAGGAGCCCCCGGTCTCGTCCCCTCCGCGCACCCGTTGTGATGCCGCGCGTTCACCCCGCGAGACGGGAGCACACCCTACTGCCAACCCTCTCCCCGCTCTGCCGCATCCTCGCAGGTCAGACAATCCGCGAGATTACGCCGCCTGCGCACATGACGTCCACCCCCTTACCCACTCCCCCAGCGTGCCCACGCGCAATAGCGCACGCCACACTTTTTAAATAACTCGTAAAATCATCACTCCGATCACAGAGAATAGAGGGGTCCCTAACACCACTTGGATAAAGGTCCAGGAGACCCAGATGGCATCAAGCCCCTCGTCCGCTCCCCACCCCGTCGATCAAGTCCCTCCCTTTGGAAAACTCACCATCCTCGGCATTCAGCACGTCCTCGCGTTCTACGCGGGCGCCGTGGTCGTCCCGCTCGTCATCGCCTCTGGCCTCGGGCTCGACCATGAAACACTCGTTCACCTCATCAACGCCGATCTGCTCACCTGCGGTATCGCCACCATCATCCAGTCGGCCGGCATCGGCCGCTTCATCGGCGTGAAGCTCCCGCTCATCCAGGGCGTGACCTTCACCGCCGTCTCCCCCCTCATCGCAATTGGCGCGGCGGCCACACCCCCCGGCGCCGACCCGCGGACCGGCCTGGCCACCATGTACGGCTCCATCATCGCCGTCGGCCTCATCGTCTTCCTGGTCGCCCCCCTTCTTCGCCAAGCTCCTGCGCTTCTTCCCGCCCATCGTCACGGGCACCCTGCTGACGGTCATGGGCACGACCCTGATCTCCGTGTCCGCCGGCGACATCGTCGCCTGGGCCGACAAGGCCGCCGACGACGCCGCCAAGACAACCGCAACCTACGAGGCTCTCGGCCTCGCATTCGGCACCATCGCCATCATCATCATCATTCAGCGCCTCTTCAAGGGCTTCATGGGCACCCTGTCCGTCCTCCTCGGCCTGCTGATCATGACGGCCGTCGCCTTCGCGGCGGGCAAGACCGACTTCTCTGGCGTCGGCGAGGCCAGCTGGGTGGCCGTCACCCACCCCTTCTTCTTCGGGCTCCCCCAGTTCTCCATCACCGCCATCATCGCCATGATCATCGTCATGGCCGTGACCGCAGTGGAGACCACGGGCGACGTGTTCGCCACCGGCGAGGTCGTCGGCAAGCGCATCGCCCCGCGTGACATCGCCAACGCCCTGCGCGCCGACGGCCTCTCGACCCTGCTGGGCGGCGTCCTCAACTCCTTCCCCTACACCTGCTTCGCGCAGAACGTGGGCCTGGTGCGCCTGACCCGCGTGAAGTCCCGCTGGGTCGTCACCGCGGCGGGTGTCTTCATGATCATCCTGGGCCTGCTGCCCAAGGCGGCGGCCATCGTCGCGGCCATCCCCCAGCCCGTCATCGGCGGCGCTTCCCTGGCGATGTTCGCCAACGTCGCCGTCGTGGGCATCCAGACCCTGTCGAAGGTGGATCTGCGTGACAACCGCAACGCCGTCATCGTCTCCACGTCGATTGGCCTGGCTCTCCTCGTGACCCTCAAGCCGAGCATCGTGTCGGTCATGCCGTCCTGGCTGCAGATCATCTTCGGCTCCGGCGTGACGATCGGCTCGCTGACGGCGATCATCCTCAACATCCTGTTCTTCCACATCGGACGCTCCGCCTCGCCGGACGTGGCCGTGGTGGACGGGAAGAAGATTAACCTGGATGACGTCAACGCGATGGATCGGCAGGCTTTCGTGTCGGTTTTCTCCAAGATGTTCACGACGAAGACGTGGCCGGCCGAGCGGGCATGGGAGGCGCGCCCCTTCGCGTCCGTGTCCGAGCTTCGTTCCTCCTTCGAGGACGCGGTCCTGTCGGCGACGCCGCAGGAGGCGGAGGAGCTCATCGCCTCGTATGCCGACATTGTTTCCCTGGTCCTGGACGGGCAGGGCGACGAGCAGTCGCTGGCGGACACCTCGAATCTGTCGATCGGCGAGCTGACCGACAAGGAGGCCGAGGAACTGCGCGCCCTGGCCACCGCCTACCGCACGAAGTTCGGCCGCCCGCTGGTCATCTGCGTGGACAACGTGGTGGATCGCAAGCACCTGCTCGAGTCCGGCTGGCGCCGCGTCGAGCACTCCCCCGCCCGCGAGGCCCGCTTCGCGCTCGGTGAGGTCATCGACATCGCCGACCTGCGTTTCGATCAGCTGGTCGCAGACGCCAACCCCATGCGCGCCGCCTGGGACGCGGGGGTCGAGCGCTTCTAAGCTCGCTCGCACGTTCATCGACGAGGCCGGGGCGCGTTGGGTTCTCTCGTGGAGCCCGGCGCGCCCCGGCTTTTTCACCTACCACAGCTCACTCCGGCATTTCTCACCTCGACGATCCGCACTGTAGACACCACGACACCCGACCAGCGATGGTGGCGCCAGTTAACGGAGCAGCGCATGAGTGTCGGCCATGCCGCAGCAAAGCCCTCAGCACAAGCAGGCCTAACGACACAAAGTCGCATGCAATTCCACAACACAAGTGACATGGCGATACGTACTGAGACAGACGAACAAGATTGTTGACGGGAATTGCATGCGGAATTGCTCGAGGAGAGCCGAGATGGGGACATTGCACCACGCAGGGCGGCGACACGCCGACGATACGCCGTCAGGGGGCTTCGCATGGCGCAAACCCCCTCAGTAACACCACCTCAGAGGCCACCGAAGGCGCCGGGCATCAACGAACTGGATAGGAAACGACGATGTGGATAGGTTATCGGCTTCTGGATAGGACAATAACCTATCCAGATGTTCAGTTCCTATCCTGAAGACAACTTCCTATCCAGAACACGCGAGGCCTAGCAGGCGAACGCAAAGATCGCACCTGCCGGGCATGGCTCCACAAAAGTGCACGTAACTCGACTGCGGAACATTCAACGACACCTAGAAACGTTGCAATTCCAACGATCACAATTCAAGCTTTGAAGCAGTCGCGGGGGAATTACGTGCGAAATTGGTGGGCGCTGGGACACACATCCGAAACAGCGGCGGTCCTACAGCGCTGACTCCTCACCACACTCAGTACCACAGGCACCACCACACGAAACTCCGCCGTAGATAATCCACAGCGCAGGCGCCGCTGCACAAACTCAGCAGCACAGAGTGCTCACCACATTCCGCCGCACAAACTCAGCAGCGCAGACCCGGAGGCCAGCACGCCAACGACATGTAGCACTCGCACACGATTACACCACTGATCGTCCTGGACGCAGAGACGCCGAGGGGCCGACCTGGCGGTCGGCCCCTCGGCGTATCCCATCAACACAGTGCAAGTACTCCCAGATGACTCCTCAGTAGTGCCTCGTCGGCAGGTCCCGGGCCCGCGTGGCCCGTGCCGTATTCCCTTGTGATGACACCTACTGTAAGGAGCCAACCTTGTGGGAGCCCACAGGCAACCTGGGAATTCTCTGGGACTTTACATCCGGGCGTTGACGCGCCACGATCATAGCCTCGAGCTCCTCCCAAGCACGGGCCCGCCCCCCGGACGCATGTCCGGGGGGCGGATTCTAAAGGGGCGCGGCGCGGCCATCAACGCAGTGGGCACCAGGCCCACGCGTGAGCCGCTAGCTCAGCCACTGACCAGAGTCAGCGAATCGGTGCCAGGTCCAGCCGATCCAGTGCCCGCCGGTGTACATCGCGCCGGAGTCGGTGCTCAGGTAGTACCAGGAGCCACCCTCCTGGAGCCAGCCGGTCGCCATGGCACCACTGCCGGGGGTCAGGTAGTACCAGGAGTCGCCAACCTGTAGCCAGCCCGTCATCATCGCGCCGGAGTCGGTGCTCAGGTAGTACCAGGAGCCACCGTCCTTTGACCCAACCCGTGGTCAACGCGCCACTGGGAGCCATGAAGTACCAGGCAGAACCATCCCACACCCAACCGGTCGCCATCGCGCCACCAGCAGGGCTCAGGTAATACCACGTCAGCCCATCAAGCAGCCACCCCGTCACCATACGACCCGACGCAGGATCCAGGAAGTACCAGGACGAGCCATCCTTGACCCAACCACTCGCCTGAGCGCCCGACGCATCGTGGTAGTACCACGCGCCGTCCTCGCTCGCCCAGCCGGTACGCATGTAGCCGCGAGGATCAAAGCGGTAGATCGAGTGACCGATCTGCACCGCCTGGCCAGCCGGGTAAGTGCCATCCGCATACCGGTACCACCAGCCCACCGAATCGCTGATCCACGCACCGCCCTGAGGCGCAGGCGTCGGGTCTGGCGCAGGCGTCGGTGCAGGCGTCGGTGCAGGCGTCGGGTCTGGTGCAGGCGTCGGGTCTGGTGCAGGCGTCGGATCCGGACTCGGCTCAGGCGCTGGTTCCGGAGAAGGCTCAGGCGCAGGCGTCGGGGTGCCCTGAACGTGCACCTCCTGCACGGCACGGTTGGTGCCCCAGTCCCAAGCGAACACATAGGGGCCGGCCGGAACCTCGCCCTCGTTCCCCTGTTCCGCCCAGGCGCTGGCGGCCTCTGAGACGGGGATGTCGAAGTGGTAGCGGTGCGTGCCGTCGGCCTGAATCTCTCCATCGTCCTCGACGAGCTTGCGGAAATAGTAGACCGAGTCGGGGCTCTCGGAGAAGTCGATGGCGGCCACGGGCGAGGAATCTGTGACGTCGAAGGACACCGTTCGGGCATCGCCCTCGCCGCTCACCGTCATGTTGGAAATGACGGGAGCCTTCGTGTCCAGCGTGAACTCGTAGCTCATCTGGTGTGTCTGGGCGGAGGGCCCGTCCGTCGCGGCCTCGATCGTCAGCGTGTAGCGGCCGTCGGGCAGGGCGTTGCCGGACTGGTCGTAGCCGTCGAAGACGGGATCCTCACCGGAGAACTCACCCGGCTTCGTCCAGCCGGACTCGAGGTCGTACAGGGACTTGCGCACGCGGTTGATCGTGTAGGAGCGCACAGACTGCCCCGCAGAGTTGCGGTAGGTCAGCGTCATTGAGGGGACTGAGCGCAGCATACCGGTCATCGGAAGGACCGTGTTGGGGGCTTGCGCCCACGGGGCGCGCGACATAATGAGACGCTGAGTGTTGATCGTGGTGACCAGCGTCAGGTCCTGTTGTTCCGACATCGGGTTCAGCGAACCCAGCGGGATGGACGAGTGGGCGTTGACCAGCGCGGAACGGTAGACGTGCACGGGCGTCGTCTCGTTGTCCGACCACTTGCCGTCGAAGACGCTGGGGGCGCCCCAGGAGCCGTAGAAGCCCAGGTAGGGCACGGTCAGGCTCGGTGTCTCGTCACCGCTCGTGAAGGTGACGGCTCCGTCGATGAAGGTTCCCTGGGGGGTGTTCTGCGCGGCGAAGGCCGCGAACTCGGCCTCTGGGGTCACCGTGACGCTCACGGTCGCGGTCGATGCAGCGGGGACCGTGACCTGCTGGGTGCCCCCGGCCTCGGCGAGGCTATCCCCGGTGAAGGTCAGGGAGATACCCTGCCCCGCCCAGTTCCGCGAGTGCTCGGCGAAGAGCCCTTCCTCGACCATCTCGGACAGGGCCTGGCCGCCGAGCGTGTAGGTGTGGGCGGCATCGGAGAGGTTGGTCAGGCGCACCTGGAAGGTCCAGCCCGTCGTTCCGTCGCCGAGGTCGGCCTTGGGTCGGGAGGGATCGGCGGCGCCCACGACGCTCGGGTAGACGGTCGCGGTGGTGGCCGCGAGCGCGTCGACAGCGCCCGCGCCGACCTTTCGCGGCGAGTAGTAGGTGCCGTCCCCCGCCTCGACGTCGATAAGCGGGTGGGCGGTTCCCATGAGGAGGTTGGTGACGAGCGCGTTCTTGTCCGTCGCGCTCACGGCGGAGAAGGCGGGGTCGGCCGCGAGACGCTGGCGCACGAGGGCGCTGATGCCGGCGACCTGCGGGGAGGCCATCGACGTGCCCGACAGGCGCTGGTATTGGTTGCCGAGGTAGGCGGAGATGATGTCGCCGCCGGGGGCCGCGATTTCGGGTTTGAGCCTCAGGTCGGGGGTCACGCCCCAGGCGGAGAACTCCGAGGCCGTCGGGTTGTTAGAGGCCAGCACGATGCCGGAGTGCGTGACGCTCAGGTACACGTCCGCGCCGCCCCCGGCGGACAGGGCCTGGCGGATCGCCTCGCCGTCCTTCTTGGTGATGGTGACCGTCGGCATCGTGGTGGTGGCGCCCAGGATCGACTGGTAGGGCGAGTCGGACTCGTCGGTGTCGGCGATCATGAGGGCCGCGGGCGTTGACGGGAATCCCGTCAGGTACGAGGCCTTGAGCTCGTCGGTCATCGCCGTGCCGGTCCGGGTGTCGGTGCCTCCCTTGTCTTCGAGGACGATCGCGTCGGCGAGACTCAGCCGGTTGGTGCCCGCGTACTTGTCGAGCTCGTCGCCCCCGCCGGCGCCCGCGTAGACGACGCGGTAGCTCTTCTCAGGAATGTCACGCAGGCCTGGCACGGCCTGGCCCTGACCGTCCAGGGCGGTGCGGTAGGCGATTGTCCGGTCGCCCAGGCTCACGTAGGACAGTGCTTCCTGGTTGTCGACCGAGGCGACGGCCAGGGTGGACTGGTAGGAGGCGGGCTCGCCGAGCGTGCCCGTGTCGGGGTCGGTCGCGAAAGGCTTGTTCTGGCCGCTGTTGTTGCCGTACGCGTTGGAGAAGGCGTTACCGGCCGCGGCGTTGACGGTGATGCCCGCGTCGGTGAGCTTTTCGTACACTCCGGCGAAGATGCTACCGGCGTCGCTGCTCATGCCCGCGTCGTCTCCGAGTGAAATATTGATGACGTCGGGTTTGATGACGAGGGCGTCGTCGAGGGCCGCCAGCAGCGCGCTGTCGTCCATGACGCCGTCCGCGTCGTGGACGACCTTGGCGACGATAATCTGCGCGTTGGGGGCGGTTCCTCGGACCTCTCCTCCGTTGGCGGCCGCGATCGCGGCGACGTGCGTGCCGTGCGACATGTCTTTGGTGGAGGTCGGCACGACGTTCGCGTCGTTGTCGGCGTAGTCGTAGGCGAAGGGGATCTTGCTGTTGATGTACGTACCGGCACCGCCGTGCGGGAGTATGCCCGAGAGGGCCTGGGCATCGGCCTGGCTCATGCGCACGTCGACACCGTCCATCGAGCCGGAGAAGGCGTCGTGGTCCGTCTGCAGGCCCGAGTCGATGATCTCAATGACCTGGCCGTCGCCCTTCTGGGTGGCCTGGTTCGCGTGTGTCATCGCCAGGGACGAGGCATTGGCAAGGACGGGTGCGCCGCTTCCCTCGGCGGCGCTGCCCATCGGCTTGTGGGTGCCCTCGATGAACGCCGCCTTGACGCCCTCGACCTGTTGAATCGTGGAGAGGGCCGATGCGGGGGCCTCGATGGCGAAGCCGTCGATCGCGTGGGTATAGTCGCGCACGGTGGTGACCTTCGCGCCGGGGACGACCCCCTCAACGGCGGCGGCGATGCGCGCCCTCATCTCGTCGTGTGTGTTGCGCGTGGACTGGCCGAAGGCGCGCCTAGACCTGGGGATTGCGACGGTGCCGTCCTCGAGCTGAACGATGATCGTTGTCGGGGTGTCGCTGGACGAGGCCGGGGCGGGGCGCGCGGGGGTGGCCGGGGCCGGCTGGGTGGCGCTGGGTGCTGGCCCCACTCCCCGCCGGTCGCGAGTGCGGCCGGGGCGGCAAGGGTGGTCGCGGCCAGGGAGAGCGCGAGGGAGAGCGCGAGCGCCGACGGTGGTCGATGGGTCATCTGGGTCTCACTTCATTGACGACTGTGGGATACAGGCCAGGCGCTGGAGGCGCCACCACAATTATGAGTACCTTCTCCCACTTGTGCAGTATGCCTGTCGAAAAACCAACGGCTGGCGGGCCGCCGCCCGATTCACGCCTGACGCTGATGCCGGAGCTTGGCGCTCGGAGTCGACGGAGTCGACCGGGGCGCCCCGACGCAGAGACGCCGAGGGGCCGACCTGGCGGTCGGCCCCTCGGCGTATCCCATCAACACAGTGCAAGTACTCCCAGATGACTCCTCAGTAGTGTCTCGTCGGCAGGTCCCGGGCCCGCGTGGCCCGTGCCGTATTCCCTTGTGATGACACCTACTGTAGGGGGCGTTCCTTGGGGGTTCACTCAAAGGACCTGTGAAAACGCTGGGATTTCGCGGCCCGGGTGGCTAGCGGATCCACTGGCCGTTGTCGGCGAATGTGTACCAGCGCCAGCCGATCCACACGCGACCGGTGACCATGGCCCCGCTGCCGGGCCTCAGGTAGTACCAGGAATCGCCGTCCTTGAGCCAGCCGGTGACCATGGCGCCGGAGGCAGGGTTCAGGTAGTACCAGGAATCGCCGTCCTTGAGCCAGCCGGTTGCCATGGCTCCCGTGCCCGGGGTCAGGTAGTACCAGGAGACTCCGTCGAGCACCCAGCCGCTGGCCTGCGCGCCGGAGGCGGCGTGGTAGTACCAGGTGCCGTCTTCGCGCACCCAGCCGGTGCGCATGTAGCCGGCGGCGTCGAAGCGGTAGACCTGGCCGTCGATCACGAGGGTCTCGCTGGCCGGGTAGGTGCCATCCGCGTAGCGGTACCACCAGCCGCGAGCGCCCCACTGCCACGTTCCGGCTGTGGGCTGGGGCGCGGGAGCGGCGGTGACGCTCAGGCTCGTCGAGCGCACGACGCGCGTGATGTCGCGGGTCTCGACGCGCAGGTGTGCGCCGGAGGCGTTGGGGGTCCACGAGACGCTCAGGCTCGAGGCTTCCCCTTCCTGCTCCATCGCGCTCCAGTCTTGGATGAGGGTCTCGGTGCCGTCCGCGTCGACCTGGGTGACGCGCAGTTCGCGCCCGTCGGGCACGGCACCGCTCACGGTGGCGGTCAGGGTGAGGGCTGTGCCCGGGGTACCGGTCCACGCGTAGCCCTCATCGGCCTGGTCAATGCCGGAGCCCGACAGCGTGATCGTGGCGGGCACGTAGGCGTGCAGGTGCGACTGGTCGATGCCCTCCTTCTCCAGTTCGGCCTTGGCGACGTTCCAGGCGGACGATCCCTCGGCGGCGGCGACGTAGACCTGGGTGTCGGACTTGAAGCCCTTGGCGGAGAAGGGGTCGAGCTCGAACTGGGTGAGAGTCGAGGGCAGGACCACGACCTTCGGCCCCTTGGAGCGAATGGCGACGGTCGCCATGCCTTCGCCGAAGAAGGCACTCTCGGGGCGCCCGTTCGAGGCCTCCCCGTCGGTGTAGTACTCGCCGTTGACGCCGCCGCGCACGATGAGGTGGGGGGGCCATGCGGTACTCGCGTGCGGTCATCGAGATTTCGCGCATCTGGCTGCCGAATTCGACGGTGTCAAGACCGGTGTTGACCACGCCCCTGGCGGTGTTCACTGACTCGGGGATGGCCATGTCGGTCAGGCTTGTGCAGCCGTAGAACGCACCGTAGTCGATGGTCGTGAGCCCTTCGGGCAGGACGACGCGGGTGAGGGAGGAGGCGCCGTCGAAGGCCCACGTGCCGATCCAGGTCGTGCCGGCGGCAACCTCGAACTCGCTCCCGGGCCTGGCTGGCGGGTAACGCACCAGTCGGGGGCCGGCAGGGGCGTGCTCGTAGAGGACTCCGTCCGTCACGTAGTACGAGGCGTTGGCGGGGCTCACGCTCAGGGCCGCGAGGGAGGGGGTCCCTCCCAGGGCCGTGGCTCCGATGGAGGTAACGCCCGCGCCCAGGTGCAGCGAGGTGAGCGACTTATTGTTGGCGAAGGCGTTGTCCGCGATGGTCGTGACCGTGTCGGGCAGGATGGCGGAGGTCAGACTCGTCCAGTCGAAGGCGTCCTCACCGATCGTCGTGAGCGCGGCGAGGTCGGGGCGGAAGTTCACGTCGGCCAGCGAGCTCGAGCCGATGAACGCGCCGTCGGGCAGGGCGGTGATGCCGCCCAGGTCGACGCTGGTCAGGTTGGTGGTGTAGGCGAAGGCCCAGGTGCCCGCGCTGCGAAGCCCGTCGGGCAGGGTGAGCTGGGTGAGGTCGGAGTGCGCGAATGCCTGCGCGCCGATCGTGCGCAGCGTGGAGGGCATCGTGACGGTGGAGACCTGCGCGTTCTCGAACGCGTTGTCGTCGATGGCGCTGGTTCCCTCCGGGATCCGGTAGTTTCCTGCGGCGTTCTTCGCGGAGGGGGTAGGCGATGAGGTGTGAGTGGTCCTTCGTGTACAGGACGCCCTCGTCGCTGGTGTAGTTCGCGTTGGCGGGGTCCACCTCAATGTTCGTCAGCTTCGGGGTGTAGCGGAAGTCTCCCACGAGTTGGTCGGGGCCGAGGTTGGGTCCCAGGCGCACGGTCGTCAGGTTCCCCATGTTTTCGAAGGACTGAAGGACGGTCTCGACGGATCGGGGAAGAGTCAGCGTCTCGATGGCGGTCATCGAGAAGGCCTCGCCGTAGATGGCGGTGAGCTGAGAGGGATGTTCGTCGTCGTCCTGGAAGGTGATCTCCTTCAGGCCCGTTCCGTAGAACGCGCGGTCGTCGATGGTGCGCACGGAGGCGGGCACCCAGACCGAGTCGAGGGCGATTGAGGAGAAGCTGGAGCCGATGCCCGTGACGCCTTCGGGGATCCGGATGTTCGGGTCTGTGCCCCTGTACTCCACGAGGACGCCGTCGTCGTTCGTGACGAAGTCGCCTCGCGGGTCGGGTTGGACGCTCACGGGGACGGTAACCGTCTTGGCCACCGCCGCCGCGTTGGTGACGGTCGCGGTGAGCGTGCCGGTTCCGGCCTGCTGCGAGGCCCAGAACTCTGCGGCGGATGCATCGTCACGGGTAGTGATACTCCCCAGCGAGGAGGGAGTGACGTTCCACGTGACGGTACTGCCCTGGAGCGAGGGTGAGAGGAGGGCGTTGAGGAAGACGCTGTGGTTGACGACGGCGGAGACATCGGAGGTGGACAGCTCGATGCCGGCCTCCTCGGAAACCTCGCGGACCTGGACCGTTGAGGTGGAGGTGAGTGATGCGTCGTTCTTGTCGGTGACGGTGATCGTCGCCTCGCCGAGGCCCACCGCGCTGACGCGGCCCTTCTGGTCCACGGTGAGGACCGAGTCGTTCGAGGATGCCCATTCCACGTCGCCGGGGTAGACGGGCCCAGAGTCGTATGCGGCGTCGAAGGTGAGGGACTGACCGAGGGAGAGTGCGGTCGAGGTCGGTGAGATGTCGAGCCTCGTCGTCGGGACATCGATGGTGGGGGCAAGCACGGTCGAGGGCTGGAGGGCCCCGGTCGTGGTGGCCGCGCCCGAGCCTGCCGCGGTGGCGGCTGGGATGCAGACCGTGGTTAGGGCCAGGACGCCGGCCGCTATCAGCGTCAGCGCCGGGAATCGTCGATGGGACATCTGTGCCTCACTTGATCGAAAACTAGTGGTGGGGAACGCTCACGCCTCAGTGGCGTTCCTCTCTCAAGACTAGTCCTCTTCCTCTGGCGCTCGATAGCTTTCCCGGCAATTTTCTCGGCATATGTCCAACCTGTGATGAGCCCGAAATACGAACATTTCGCCCGGCCGATCAGAATATGAGCGGCTGATTGGAAGGGGCGTCGGCACCCCGTCCTGGGCGGGTGTATGCGGTGCGGGGGTGCCCCCTCGGTCACCCCCGCACCCATTCACGGCGTTGCAACGCTATCCGAGCCAGCGACCCGTGTCGGCAAAGCGGTACCAGGTTCCGTCGAGGCGCTGCCATCCCGTGGCCATCGCCCCGCTGCCGGGCGTCAGGTAATACCAAGACCCACCCTCCAAAAGCCAGCCGGTCACCATAGCACCAGAAGCAGGATCCAGGTAGTACCAGGTCCCATCCACGCGCTGCCATCCCGTAGCCATCGCCCCGCTGCCGGGCGTCAGGTAATACCAAGACCCACCCTCCAAAAGCCAGCCGGTCACCATAGCACCAGAAGCAGGATCCAGGTAGTACCAGGTCCCATCCACGCGCTGCCATCCCGTAGCCATCGCCCCGCTGCCGGGCGTCAGGTAATACCAAGACCCACCCTCCAAAAGCCAGCCGGTCACCATGGCACCAGAAGCAGGGTCCAGGTAGTACCACGAGAAGGCGTCACGGACCCAGCCGCTCACCTGCTCGCCCGTGGGCGCGTGATAGTACCAGGAGCCGGAGTCATACGCCCATCCGGTTCGGATGTAGCCAGAGGGGTCGAAGCGGTAGATCTGAGCGTCGAGCACGGCGGAGGTGTTCGCCGGGAATCCCCCGTCCGCGTACACGAAACGCCAGCCAAGCGGGCCCCAACTCCACGACCCGATCCTCGGGTCGGGGAAGGTCGTGGGAGCCGGTCGCGGAGCGGGCAGGGCGCCCGGAGTCGGGGACACCGGCGTAGGCGCAGGAAGGCCGCGGGTCAGGGTGAGGGTCGCCGAGCGGACGAGCCTGGTAGCATCGCGGACCTCGACGCGCAGGCTGGCCGCGGTCCCGGACGGGGTCCACGTGTAGGCGAGCGAAGAGGAGCGCGTATCCGAGCTGTTCGGCATCGCCCCCCAGTCGCGCAGGACCGCCTCGGTTCCGTCCGCTTCGACTTCGACGAGGCGCGCCTCGCGTCCGCCCAGCGTCCCGCCGCTCGCTGCGACGGTGAGGGACACTCCTGCTCCCTGGCCCGCGCTCACCGAGTACCCGGCCCCGGCCTCGTCGATGCCGGAGCCCGCCAGAGTGAGCGTCGGCGCCTCGTAGTGGAGGAGGTGGGAGGCCTCGTAACCGGCTCCAGCCATCGCACCCGCCGCGGTACGCCACGCTGCTGTCCCCTCGGGGGCCGCCACGTAGATGATCGTGTCGTCCTTCTGGTCGGTCGCCATCGCGTCGGCGAGCCTGAGCGAGGTCAGCGTCGCGGGCAACACCAGGACGCGCGGCGTCTGCCCCGAGAAGGACACCGTGGTCATGCCCTCTCCGAAGAACGCGCTCTCCGGGCGTCCGTTGGCCGCCACGCCCTGACTCGAGAAGACGCCGTCCACGCCGCCGCGCACCAGGATATGACGCGCGACGCGGGCCCCGCGAGCATCCATTCGTAGCTCGCGCACCTGCGAACCCAGCTCGACGGTGTCCAGGCCGGTGTTCGTCAGCCCCGCGGCTTCCCGCACGGAGTCAGGGATCCCCAGTTCCGTCAGGTTCGCGCAGCCGTCGAAGGCTCCCTCCCCGATGGTCTGGAGGCCGTCGGGTAGGACGACGCGGCGCAGGGAGGCGCTGTTCTCGAAGGCCTCGGCGCCGATCGCGGTGGTCCCCGGGGCGACCACGACCTCGGTCGCGGTGCTGGCCGGGGGGAATCGCACCAGGGTCGAGGCCCCCTCCTCCCTGCGGTAGAGGGCGCCGTCAGACACGGAGAAGGTGGGGTTGGAGAGGCTGACGCTGATCGTCGCGAGCCGCTCGTCCGCCTCCAGCACGTACTCCCCGAGGTCGGACAGGGCTGCGCCGACGTGGAACGAGGTCAGCGCCGGCATCTTCGCGAAGGCCTCGTCGTCGACGCTCGCCACGGAGTCCGGCAGGGAGATGGATGTGACGCCGGTGCCGACGAAAGCGCCTTCCGCGACGCTCGCCAGCGTCCCGAGGTCGGGGCGCAGGTTTACCTCGCGCAGCGCGGCGTCGTCGCGGAAGGCGTTGGTCGAGACGTGCCTGGCTCCGCCCAGGTCGACGCGGGTGAGCGCGGGCATGTGCCAGAAGGCCGATGCGCCCATCGTCTCGAAGGCGTCGGGCAGCGTCAGCTCGCGCAGGTGGGCGCCCTCGAAGGACTGGATGCCCATGCGGTGCAGCGTGGAGGGCAGGGACACGGACTCCACGCGCGCCATGAGGAACGCCATGTCGTCGATTCCCTCGACGCCCTCGGCAATCGTGTAGGAGCCTCCCGCGCTCCTGGCGGCGGGGTAGGCGATCAGGCGCGTGCGGTCCCGCGTGTACAGGACCCCGTCGAGGGACTCGTAGTGCGCGTTGGCGCCGTCCACCTCGATGCGGGTGAGTTCGGGCGTCTCCGCGAAGGCGCCCACGAGCTGCCCCGAGGCGACGCTGGGCCCCAGGCGAAGCGAGGTCAGGCGGGGCATCTCGACGAAGGCGTCCGGCGCGACCCTGACGAGCGAGCGGGGCAGGGACAGGTCCGTGATGGCCGTGTTGACGAAGGCGCGGCTGCCTATCTGCGTGAGCTGGGAGGGCGCCTGTTCCCCGTCGTCAAAGGTGAGCGATTCGAGGGAGCTGCCTGAGAAAGCCTCGTCGCCGATGTTGCGCACGCTGGAGGGCACCCGAAGGGAGGTCACCCCCGTCCCGCACCAGGCATGAGAGGCGATCGCGGTGACGCCCTCGGGGATCACGACGGTCGCGTCAGTCCCCCGGTAACCGGTGAGGGTTCCATCCTCTTCGATGACGAAGTCGCCGGAGACATCAGGCTCGACCTCGACCTCGATCGAGGCGGTGACGGCGACGCCGCTCTCGTTCGTCACGGTCGCACTCAGCGTGCCCCTGCCGGAACGAGCGGAGGCGGACAGGCTGGCGCTCGAGGTACCCTCGTTCGGGGTCAGGGTGGCGAGCGTGGAGGGGGTCAGCGACCACGTCACCGCGCTTGTGAGCAGGCTCGGCGCGAGGAGCGCGTTGACGACGACGCCGCCCCCGGGCAGCAACGTCAGCGAGGGGGAGGACAGCTCGATTCCGGTGTCCTCGGGCACGGCTCGGACCTGGACGGGCGAGATGCCAAACACGGAGCTCCTCGCCCGATCGGTCACGGTGATCACCGCCTCGCCGACACCGACGGCGGTGACGAGGCCGTTGCCGTCCACGGTGAACACGGAGGTGTCCGAGGATTCCCAGATGACGTCGGAGCTATCCGCGGGGCGCGTGTCGTACAAGGCCTCGAAGGCCATGGATTGTCCGGGCGCGAGCACGGTGCCCCCGGGCCGCAGAGACAGGAATGACGGCGCGGCCTCGCCGCTGGGCGAGACAACGCCGGAGTGCTGAGGGCCCACGCGCGACGCGGCCGCGTCGGCACCGAGTGCCGGGCTCGCCCCGCACACGGCGATCGACAGGGCGCCGACAAGCGTGACCGCCAGCGCCGATAACGTTCGATGGAACATCCACCACTCCCTCACTCGATCAGCACATCAGGGGGCCTCGCCCACGCGGGCGCGACCCCCTGACAAACAATATCTCAGCAACTATTACCGCGTACCTGTCAGTTAGCTTGTTCGCGACAAACATCCCTGATAGATCACCCACACATCACACGCCCCTCACCAGCGCTTACAACGCCCAGCGTGGACCCACCGCGCGGCGCAACACGACCCCACCCCTCCCCCAAACGACGCCCGCGCCCCGGACACGTGTCCGGGGCGCGGGCGTAGGATCAGCCGTCTCGGTCGCCGACTAACCGATCAGCTGGCCGTTCTCGGCAAAGTGATACCACTTCAGGTAGATGCGCACCCAGCCGGTCGCCATCGCGCCGCTACCGTGGTGCAGGTAGTACCAGTGGCCGCCCTCCTTCAGCCACCCCGTCGCCATCGCACCGCCAGAAGGGCTCAGGTAGTACCACGCGGACCCCACCTGCACCCAGCCAGTCATCATCGCCCCACCGTCCGGATTCAGGTAGTACCAGTGCACACACCCGAGAGCACCCAGCCACTGGCCTGAGCGCCCGAGGCCGCGTGGAAGTACCACTGCCCACCCTCGCTCACCCAGCCGGTGCGCATGTACCCCGACGCATCGAAACGGTAGGTCGCCCCGTCAATGACGAGGGTCTCGCTCGACGGGTAGGAGCCGTCCTCGTAGCGATACCACCAGCCGCGCCCGTCCCACTTCCACGCACCCGACTTCGGTGCGGGAACGGAAGCCTCAACGCGGATCGTGGCGCTCGCGGACACGAGCGAAGGCTGCGTCGGATCGGTAACGCTCACCGTCGCCTCGCCCGCGCCCACCGCGCTGACGACGCCGTCCGGGCTGACAGTGGCCACGGCCTCGTTGGAGGAGGACCATACGACGTCGGTCACGCTCGCATCCGCGGGCTCGTGGGAGGCGCTCAGCGTCACGCTCTGGCCCACCGACAGCGTCGCCGACTCGGGAGAGACGGACAGCTTCGTCATGGGAATGGCCGTGAGGTCCACCTTCACGCTTGCCCTATTGACCGGCCAGTCCCACACCTGCAGGTAGACGCTCGAGGGGTCACCACCCGCACGCTCGGCAATCTGGGAGAGCGGCACCTCGAAGTGGACGTGGTGCAGCCCGTCGTCCCCGATCTCGCCCCAGCCGTAGTACTTCTGGCGCATGAAAGGCTCGCCGTCCTGCGTCCACGAGAACCCGAATCCCGGGAAGGGCGACGCGTCGGTTGCGTCGAAGGACAGCGTGCGCCCATCCCCCTCGCCCGAAATCGCCACATTCGAGATGACGGGCGGGGCCGTGTCCAGCGTGATCACGTGGGTCAGCTTCTCGGTGACAGGAGAGGCGCCACCGGTTGTGCCTTCGATGGTGAGCGTGTACTTCCCGTCCGGCAGCTCGTTCCCCTTCTCGTCGTAGCCATCAAACCAGGGCGCGCTGTCGAACGCGTCTTCCGCCCGGGTGACCTCCCAGTAGCGTCCGTTGGAGTAGGACCTGCTCTTGGGTGCGCCACCGTACTTGTAGGAGCGCACGACCTCCCCGGCCTCGTTGGTGTAGGTGTACGTCAGCGAGACGACGTCGCGCAGCAGCACGGTACCAGGGGTGGCATACGTTCTTGCGTATTCGTCCGTCGACCGGGAGATGATGTACAGGTCACGGTCATTCGTACTGATGGCTATATCCTCTTCAGGGTCGAAGGGGTTCAGCTGCCCGAGAGTCAGCCGGTGGAAGGTCATCTCAGACGTGCCGATGGTTTCCTTACCCAACACGGGGCTGTCGAAGATTGGCGTGTCGGCACTCGCGCCGTAAAAGCCCAGGTAAGGAACGGTGAGATCGGGCTGTCCGTCCGTGCTCGTGAAGGTCACCGCGCCTTCAACGAACGTACCGTTGGGCGTCTGCTTGGTCGCGAACGAGGCGAACTCGGCCTTCGGGTTGACGGTGACGGTCACCGTGGCGCTGGAGGCGGCGGGCACGGTCACCGAGCCCTCGGAGAAGGTCAGATCGATTCCCTTGCCCGTCCAGTTCGTCGAATGCCTCGTATAGAGGGAGCCACTGATGCTCTCGGAGAGCGCCTGCCCACCGAGCGTGTAGGTGTGGGCGGTGTCGGAGAGGTTGGTCAGCTGCACCTGGAATGTCCACCCGCTGGTGCCCTCGCCCAGCTCGGCCTTCGGCCGCGACGGGTTCGCCGCGCCCACGACGGCCGGGTACACGGACGAGGTCGTGGCCGCCAGCGCGTCCACCATGCCGGCACCGACCCAGCGCGGGGACCAGTAGGCCCCGTCCGTCGCGTCGACATCCACGATCGGGTGGGCGGTGCCCATCAGGAAGTTGGTAACCAGGGCGCTGCGCTCCTCCTCGCTCATCGCCGCGGCCATCGGATCGGCCGCCAGGCGCTGACGCACGAGGGCCGCGACGCCAGCAACCTGAGCCGACGCTTCGCCCGTTCCGTCTAGGTCACGTACCTCATTGCCGGGGACAGGAGCCCTCACATCCCATCCAGGCGCGGCGATCTCAGGCTTGAGCCTCATGTCGGGAGTCGGCCCCCACGAGGAGGCCGCGTAGGGCTTATAGCCCTCCTGACCGTTCCCCGCGGCGACGCCGACGGCGGCCACTGCCAGCACGGAGGAGTACGAGCCGGGAGCGCCAACGGCACCCAGATCACGCTCGTGCGCACGCCACTCCGAGCGCCCACTGTCTCCGGCGGGCGCGTCGACGCTCACGCCCGCGTCGGCGAGCCGTTCAAAGACCTGCTCGTACAATGCCGACGCGTTGCCACTGAGATCCCGGTCCGCCATGAAGGCCACGGACACGACGTCGGGTTTGATGACCATCGCGTCATCCAAGGCTGCCAGCAGGTCGGAGTCGCGCGCGCCCGACGCCCGATTGGAGACGACCTTCGCGACGACGAGCTGAGCCTGAGGGGCTGCGCCACGATACGTCGCCCCGTTCGCTGCCGCGAGCGCCGCCATACGAGTTCCATGCGCGTGCAGCGTATAGTCCTCGGGCCCGTAGTCGTAGCCGCGGGACAGATCCGTGTCGCCATCGGCGTAGTCGTAGGCGAAGGGAATCTTGTCGCTGACCCACGCGCCGCCCCGCCCGGCGTCCAGCTGGGAGCTGAGAGAGGCGCTCTCCCCCTTCGTCAGGTGCAACGACGCGGCGTCCATGCTCCCCGCGAAGGCCTCGTTCGAGGTGTCGAAGCTGGCGTCGATGACCTCGATAACGCGGCCCCGACCCGAGCCGGCGACCTGGTCGGCGCGCGTCTCTTTCGCCGGATCGGCGATCGGCGCGTCCGCGGCCACTGACGTTTCGGGATAAAAGACCGGCTCGCGATAGCGTTCCACAAACGCGTCCGCGACGCCGCGAACGCTCTTGATTGACGCGAGGGTGGATGCGGGTGCCTTGATCGCGAAGCCGTCGACGGCGTGGTGATAGTCCCGCACGTCCTCGATGGTGGCGCCCGGAGAGAGGCCTGGGCCACGGCCTCGGCGATGCGCGCCTTCACGTCCCGATAGGCGGCCGCGCGGTCCTGGCCGACGACACCCTCGTCGAGCCGGACGATGACGGTGGCCTGCTGGTCCGAGGCTTCCTCGCTGGTCGAGGAGGACTCGGCCCGGCCTGCGTCAGTCGCGAACGTGGGTGGCGTCATCAAAGCGGTGATGGCAAGGGCACCGGTCGCTATAAGCGCCAGTGCCGACAGTCGACGGTGGTTCATCTGCGGCTCACTTTCTTCACAGCTGGTCGATGGGGAGATACATCGTCACGAACCCCTCGCTTTAAGAGTAACCCACACCCACCCATAGGACGATGGTTGTCTCGTATTTTTCTCACCATCTGTCAACGAATTATCCCCTGAATTCGTATGATCAATTACCTCTCTGCCCAGCGTTATACGGCACGAGCAGAGAGACGATCACCCACCCCACCGCCAAGCCCCCTCACGCGTCGGCAACGCCCCCCGTGACGCTCCCGCATATCGGGCCAGCCGATGCAGACACAGGCCCGCGCCTCCCGAAAACTGACCGGGAGGCGCGGGCGTCGGCGCGAAGCTTCGAACCTGGGTGCGGGCGTTAGCTGATCAGCTGACCCGCCTCGTTGAACTGGTACCACTTCATGTAAATGCGAACCCAGCCGGTGGCCATCGCACCGCTGCCGTGGTGCAGGTAGAACCAGTGATCGCCGTCCTTAAACCAGCCCGTCACCATGGCCCCGTTGGCGGGAGACAGGTAGTACCAGGTACCACCCACCTGCAGCCAGCCCGTCACCATGGCCCCGGTGTCCGGATCCATGTAGTACCAGTGCACGCCATCAAGCACCCACCCCTTGGCCTGGGCGCCGGACGCATGATGGTAGTACCACACACCCCGCTCGCTCACCCACCCGGTGCGCATGTAGCCAGCCGCATCGAAGCGATACGTGGCCCCATCGAGCACGAGCGTCGTATCCGAGGGGTAGCTGCCATCCTCGTAGCGGTACCACCAGCCGTGGACGTCCCACAGCCAGGTGCCCGACTGCGACGCGGAGCCCGCAGCACTCACGCGAACAGTGACGCTGGCACTCACCGAAGGCTGGGTCGGGTCGGACACCGTGATGGTCGCCTCGCCGGCACCCACCGCGCTGACGACGCCATCCTGGTCGACCGTTGCCACGGCCTCGTTCGAGGAGGACCACACCACGTCGGTCACGTTCGCATCATCGGGCTGGTGAGTGGCGCGCACCGTCGTGGTTTCGCCGACCGTCATCGTGGCCGCCTGCGGCGACACCGACAGCGACATCATCGCAACCGGCGTCACGACAACGGCCGCGCTCCCGCGGTTCACCGGCCAATCCCACGCCTGCAGGTACAGGCTCGAGGGATTCTCGCCCAGCGCCTGCGTCACCTCCGAGAGGCGAACCTCGTAGTGCTGGTGGAACAGGCCATCGTCTGCGCGAGCGGACGGGTTATCTTCGACGTGCCACATCGTCACCGCACCATCCTCACCAAGCGAGAAACCGTAGCCTGCGATCGGCGAGGAATCGCTCAGATCGAAGGACAGCGTGCGCGCGCGTCCCCCTCGCCCGCGACGGACACGTTCGAGACCGTGGGAGCCGCCGTATCCAGCCAGAAGCTGTAGCTGGTCTGGTGGGTCTGCGCCGAAGGGCCGTAGTTGCTGGCCTCGATCGTGACCGTGTAGCGCCCGTCCGGCAGCTCATTGCCGTCCGCGTCATAGCCGTCGAAGCGCGGGGCGCATCCGGGCGACATGAACTCGACGTTGTGCGAGGCGCGCCAGTGGTCGTCGTAGACGGACTTATCCGAACGGTCGCACGTGAAGCTGCGCAGGGTCTGGCCGGCCTCGTTCGTCAGAGTGAACGTCAGCGAGGGGACGGCGCGCAACAGGACCGTTTCCGTGCCGATGCTGCGCCGGGCCCGCTCCTCCGTGGAACGCGAGATGACGACGCGGTCGGGGTCAATGCCGTCCGCCATCCGCGCATCCTCCTCCTGGAAGGGGTTGGACTGGCCGAAAGGCATGACGCCGTGCGCGACCGTCGACCCGTAGCCGACCTTATGGTTGTTCGGCCACTGCTGATCGAAGACGTTGGGCGCGCCCCACGACCCGTAGAAGCCCATGTAGGGCACCGTCAGGTCGGGTTGCCCGTCGGCGCTCGTGAAGGTCACCGCGCCGTCGACGAATGTTCCGTTGGGAGTGGTCGCGCTCGCATACGAGGCGAAGGCCTCGCGCGGAGTCACCGTCACGGTCACCGTGGCGCTGGAGGAGGCGGGCACGGTCACGGAGTCCGCCGAGAACGTCAGGTCAATGCCCCGCCCCCGCCCAGTTGGTCGCGTGCCGCGTGAACAGCCCGTTCTCGACGTTCTCGGACAGCGCCTGGCCGCCGAGCGAGTAGGTGTGGGCAGTGTCGGAGACGTTCGCCAGGCTCACCTGGAAGGTCCATCCCTGCGTGCCATCCCCCAGGTCGGCCTTCGGGCGGGAGGGGTCAGCCGCGCCCACCACGGTCGGATACACGGGCGAGGTCGTGGCCGCAACCGCGTCCACGAGGCCCGCTCCGACGCGCCGCGGCGAGTAGAAGGTCCCATCCTCGAGGGTCGCGTCCGCAAGCGGGTGGGCGGTACCCATCAGGAAATTCGAGACCAGAGCGTTCTTCTCGGCAGCGCTCTTGCCCGCGAAAGCGGGGTCGGTCGCGACGCGCTGACGCACGAGGGCCGCGATCCCCGCGACCTGGGCCGAGGCCTCGGCCGTTCCGCTCTGACGGCCGTAATTGTTGCCGGGGGTGGCGGACATGACCCGACCGCCGGGTGCCGCGAGCTCAGGCTTGAGACGCAGGTCGGAGGTGGCTCCCGAGGAGGAGAAGTCGGAGGCCTCGACGTTCGCGGGGACGGAGAGCGTCGCCGAGGGGCTCACGGTGACCTCGACGTAGCCGGACGCGGAAGCCGCGATCGCCTCGCGGAGGGCGTCCCCATCAGACTTGGTGATGGTTCCCGCCCGCACGCTGAACCAGCGATTCACGTCCGCCTTCTTGGGGGTGTCGGTGTCTCGCACGTATGCGAGCATGAGACCGGCGGGCTTGCTCGTGAGCGACTTCAGGTTCTTCAGCTGGTGCTTGAGCTCGACGTCGCGCCCGTTGTCGTCGGTGCCTCCCCAGTCTTCGAGGATGATCGTGCGCGACAGGTCCCCGTAGTTCGATCCGAGGTACTTCTCCAGGTCCGCCGTCGTACCGTTTCGGGCGTACACAACCCGGTAGGTTCCCTCCGCGAGACTCTCGAAGCCGGGCGCATCACCCTGGTTCATCCTGGTAATGGTGCGGTAGCCGATGCGTCGGTCACCGAAGGTCACCGCCCCCATGATGTCCTGCTCGCTGACCGAGGCCACCGCCAGGGTGGACGAGTAGGACGCGGGGGACGGCAATCATGCCGTTGTCCGGGTCGCTGGCGTAGCTTCCGCTTCCGTCGTTTCCAGCGGGCGCGTTCACCGTGATGCCCGCTGCATTCAGGGTCTGGTACACCTGCGAGTACAGTGCCTCGGAGTCCGAACTCATCCCCTCGATGGTCGCGAAGGACACGGTGAGGACGTCGGGGGCAAGGACAGCGGCGTCATCGAGGGCGGCCAGGAGCGCGCTGTCGGTGGCCGTATCGGCACCGTCCTGCGTCGCCTTCGCGACGATGAGCTGAGCCCCGGGAGCCGCGCCCTTGAACACGCTGCCGTTGGCGGCCGCGAGGGCCGCGGCGTGCGTGCCCTCAGTGTAGGCCCCCCAGGTTTCGCGCCCACCGTCATCCGACCCCAGGACGTCCGCGTCGCCGTCCCCGTAGTCGTAGGCGAAGGGGATCTTGTCGCTCACCCACGCTCCGCCCTTACCGGCGCCCAGCTGGCCGGTCACAGCGGCGACTGTATCCTTCGTGAGGCGCAGCGAGGCGGCGTCCACGGTCCCCGCGAAGGCCTCGTGCGAGGTGTCGAAGCGAGTGTCGATAACCTCAACGACCTGCCCCTCACCCGCCAGGGCGGCGCGGTTCGCGCGTGTCATCTGCGAGGCCGTCCCCATGGCGGGGGCGTCATCGGAGTTCTCGCCGCCGTTGATTCCCCAGAAGTCGACGTCGCTGACCAGCGCGTGGCGTCCTTCGACGAACGCGCCCTCAACGCCGGGCGTGGCCTTGATGGCCGCCAGGGCCGAAGGCGGCGCCTTGATCGCGAAGCCTTGGAAGACGTGATGGTAGTCCCGCACGTCCTCGATGCTTGAGCCCGGCCTGGCCTGCGCCACGGCGTCACCGATGCGCTTCTTTGCCTCGGTGTAGCGAGAGGCCTGGTCGCCGGGCTCCTGCGCGAGCCGGACGATGATGGTGACCGCCGAGTCGTCCGCCGCCTGGTTGGTCGACGAGACACGGGCGCCGGTCGCGTCGGCCGCTAAGGCGGCCGGCACACTGACGGCGGTGAGAGCGAGGGCACCGGTCGTGAGTAACGACAGTGCCAACAGGCGACGATGAGACATCTGCGGCCCACTTTCTTAACGGTTGGACAGATGGGCGCCGACGAGCATCGCGCCCCACCGCTAGCGTAGCGCATGCACCTTTCCTCCGATATGGTTTTTGGGTACTTCTCTCGCGATCTGTCAACACCATCCATCGCGAACTTAAAGGAAAAGCGAGGCAACTGACTATGTCGAGATGCGCGATTGAGGGGAATTCCTACCAGCCCACACAACAGCGCGTCCGTGCGCCAACCCCGGCAGGTCGGGATAAAACGTCACACGCGTTGGTCGCGGCTCGGTCTCTGGCATCGTCGAGGGAGGATGCCTGCGCTCGGACGCCCGCGCCGCAGCGCCTCAGACAGGATGCGCCCCATCGGGAGGATGACTCCTGATCGGGAGCGTTCAACCCGTTTGGGGGCATTCGACCCGTGAGGGAAGATTCCACCTGATCGAGAGCATTGCGCCCGATCAGAACGGGTTGGATGATCACCGATGGGATGTTTTGCCTCATCGGGCACAAGCCCCGTCGCGGAGCTGGTCGCCCGTGACGCCCCCGCCATTACCGGCGACGCCTTTCTGGCGTTTATCGGCGCCCCGCCGGGCAGCGCCGCACCAGTGAGAGAGCGTGACGCCAGTGAGGGAGCATGACGCCAGGGGCAATGGTGGGGGTTTTGCACCATTAGAAGCATCCTGCCGTCGTGTCGCCGGCGTGTCGCGCCCCTAATGCTGCAATTCCCCCCGTTTGGTGGCGATGAGGTCGCGGTTCGGGGTGGTGAGGTCGCGGTTCGGGGCACTGGGGTCGCGGCTCGGGGCAGTGTGGCGCCCAAAGTGCAGACCACCTCGGCGAAAAATGCTGACGATGGGCTCGTATGGGCGTAGTGGTCTGCGTTTTGGGCAAAACTGTCTCGGACATGGTGTGTTGTTCGCACGCGAACCGCTGAATATGCGCGGTAACCCCCTTGATACGCACGTCAACCTCTCGAAATGCGCGTGGGCGGCGCTGCCCAGGCACGCATGAGCGGGCCCGCGTGCGCGCGGGTGCACGAGGGTAAGCCGCCCAGCGGTCAGGCGGCGGCGAATCGGGCCCGCGTGTGCGGCGAGCGCACATCCTCGGAGCAGTTTCGCATGCAATTCGATTGAGTGAATGTTCAACAGCGTCTACAAACGTTGCAATTCCAACGATGCGAATGTTAGGCGCGACACAGGGGCGGGGGAATTGCATGCGAAATCCTTAGATAGCCCGCCCAACGGGAGTCAAGCAATGCCGCCGACGAGCCGGGGACAGGCGCGGCGCGAGCCGCGCTGGTGCCACAATCTCTAGTTCCCCAACAATCTCGCACATAATTTAACTTGTTCAGTTTTGAACTACGGCCGAAAACCGCATGATTTCAACGATGCGATTTCAAATCTTGAAACAGTCACGAAGGAATTACGTGCGAAATTGAGAACGAGGCCGGGGACAGTCGCAACACAACCACCACTTTTTGCCTATCCCTCCACGTTGGCGCTCACCGCCTTCAACAGCGACTTTCCCGCACCAGCAAGCCGACAAGTCGCTACACAACCATCACGTTTGTCCATCCTCATAGTTGGTCCCAACCAACTAAAACACCGACTTTCCCGCACCAGCAAGCCGAAAAGTCACGCTCCCAGCAACACGTAGTCTCCTATAACCCTAACCCGCGGGGCCCTGGGTCGGACCGCTCGACGGGAGGCGAACGCCCCACTGGGCGAACTCATCACGGACGAGCAGAAACGCCGAGGGGCCAACCTCACGGTCGACCCCTCGGCGTATCCCATCAACACAGTGCACGTTCGCCCAAATAGCTCCTCAGAAGATTCACGCCGACGCGGCCACTATGGCCGACGTCGCCTTTCCTTGTATGCCTCTACTGTAGGAAGCCAACCTTGCCAGAACGACAACACAACCTGAGAATTCCCTGAGACTTTTCATGCCGTCACTGCCCGCAACGACAGGGCGCCTGCGCCCCCCGGAACACCGGCGACGCAGGCGCGCGGAAGGGGCTTACCACCCTCTCCCGATTCAGCGGATCAGCTGACCGGTCTCGGAGAAACGGTAGTACCGCCACCCGATCCAGACACGGCCCGTTGCCATCTGGCCGCTTCCGGGCTTCAGGTAGTACCAGGAGTCACCGTCCTTGAGCCAGCCGGTCTTCATTATGCCGGTCTGCGGGTCAAGGTAGTACGAGTGCGAGCCAACCGTGACCCAGCCCGTGGCCATGGCGCCCGTGCTCAGGTCCATGTAATACCAGGAGATCCCGTCGAGAACCCAACCGGTGGCCTGGGCGCCCGAGACGGCGTGGTAGTACCACAAGCCCTGCTCGAAGACCCAACCGGTGCGCATGTAGCCGTCGGCGTCGAAGCGGTACACCTTGCCGCCGATGGTCTTGGCCGTGTTCGAGGGGTAGGTGCCATCCGCGTAGCGGTACCACCAGCCGCGAGCGCCCCAGGCCCACTGGCCCTGCGCGGGCGTCGTGTCAGACGAGGCCTTCACGGTCGTCGAGGTCACGGCGTGGGGATCCTGACGCACGTCGAAGCGCAGCGACGCTTCAGCGCTGGTCGGGGTCCAGGTGTAGGAGGAGGTGGACGCGCTCTGGTCCGAGCTGCCCTGCATCGACGCCCAGTCCTGGAGGACAGTGTCGGTGCCGTCAGCGCTGACCTGCACGACGCGCAGCTCGCGTCCGCCCAGGGTGCCGCCCTGCGCGGAGACGTTGATGGTCGTCGGCGCGCCCACGGTGGTGGTGAGCGTGTACCCGGCCCCGGCCTCGTTGATGCCGGTGCCCGACACACTCACCTGGGGGGTCGTGTACTCGAAGAGGCTCTCCGTGTTGTAGCCGGCGTTCTTCATGGCCGTCTCGGTAAGCGTCCACGCCTTCGAGCCCTTGGGGGCGGCGACGTAGATCTCGGTGCCCGCCTTGAGGTCATCGTCCATGTCGGCGGCGAGCTTGATCTCCTCGACGGTCGAGGGCAGCACCAGGACGCGGGGCGTGTCGAACCAGAAGGTGAATCGGGTCATCCCCTCGCCGAAGTAGGCGCTGTCCGGGCGGCCGTTGGAGGCCTTGCCCTCGTAGTAGAACTCGCCGTCGTTACCGCCGTGCACGATGATGTGGCGCGGGGTGGTGGTCGCGCGCGGGGTCATCCACAGTTCCGTGACCTTCGTTCCCAGCTCGATCGTGTCCAGGCCGTTGTTGACCAGGCCGCGGGCAACCGTCACAGAGTCGGGGATGACAATGTCGGCGAGGTTCGCGTCGCCATCGAAGGCACCGTATCCGATGGTCGTCAGTCCCTCGGGCAGGACGACACGGCGCAGGGAGGAGTTGTTCGCGAATGCGGCATCAGCGATAGCGGTCGTCCCCTTGGGAACCGTCACGTCTGTGTCCGTCTTCGTGGGCAGGTACAGGACCAGGGTGCGGCCAGCGTCGCCCTTACCGTACAGGGCACCGTCTTCCACGGAGTACACCGTGTTGGCGGGGTCCACGGTCAGCGAGGCGAGGTTATTCGAGCCCACGAACGCAGATTCGCCGATGGAGGCGATGCCCGAGCCCAGGTGGAGCGAGGTCAGGGCGGTGTCAGCGGAGAAGGCACCCTTACCGATCGAGGTCACCGAGTCGGGGAGTGTGGCGGAGGTGAGCGCCGTGGTGTCGAAGGCGAAGTCGCCGACCTCGGCCAGGCGATTCAGGTCGGGACGGAAATTCACCTCGGCGAGGGCCCTGTCGTAGCGGAAGGCACTATCCGGCAGCATCGTGGCACCACCCAGGTCAACGCGCTCCAGCTTGGACATGTACCAGAAAGCCGTGTCGTCCATGGACTCGAAGGCGTCAGGCAGGGTCAGGGACGTAATCCGCGCCCCCACGAACGCACCCTTGCCAACGTTACGCAGATGCGAGGGCAGGATCACGGAGGTGATCTGCGCAGAGGCGAAAGCACCCTCGTCGATGAATGCGGTCTCCTCGGCGACGGTGTAGGAGCCGCCCGAGTTCTTCGCCTGCGGGTATGTCGCCAGGTGCGTCAGATCCTTCGAGTACAGGACGCCGTCGAGGCTCTGGTAGTTCTGGTTCGCGGCGTCGACCTCGATGCTCTCCAGAGCGGGGTGCGTGCGAACGCCGCGAAAAGGCCGTCAGCCTGGACATTCGGGCCAACGCTGACGGAGCGCAGCTTCGCCATGTCGCTGAAGGCCTCGAGGCCTGCCGTCTTGAGAGAACGAGGAAGGGGAAACGCTCTCCAGAGGTGTGTACGAAAAGGCGCGCTCCCCGATCATCTCAAGCTGCGAGGGGTGCGCCTCATCGTCCTGGAAGGTGACCTGGGTGAGCGGCTGGCCCGCGAAGGCAGAGTCGTCGATGGCGCGCACGCTCGCGGGGATCCACACGCTCGTCAGCTGTGCGCTGGTGAAGGCATTCGAGCTGATCTCGGTCACGCCCTCGGGGATGCGAATGTCCGTCGCCCCTCCCGTGTAGGCGACAAGCACGCCGTCGGCGTCGATGGTGAACTCATCATTATTGGCTTGCGGCGCGGCGGCTGCGTTCACCTGACCGCCCGTGCCCGTGTCGGCCGCGAAAGCGGCGGGCATGCTGACCGCGGTCAGCGACAGGGCGCCGGCGAGCGCGAACGCCAGCACCATTGACTTTCGATGGGACATTTCAAACCCCTCTATTGGCAGTTGGTAAGGGAAGGTTCCGTGTTGCGATCACGACCCTTGTGTCAAACATATCCCTTGAGAGGGTTTCCGGATATCTCCTGAGACGCATCTTCTCAGCATGCGTCGACATGCTTGCGACGATCTTCATTGGTATTACCATGCATGACCCACGGCAAGCAGGGGTTATCGGCGAGGCTCTACACGTCCCATTTCGTCGCGTTTTCCAGGGTTGCACCACATCTTTCCACCGAATATGACAAAGTTGCCGAGGACTCGAATTACTGGCGTCAACACCCGCCGGAGGTCCACGAATAAGGGGCAGACGCGTGGCCGGATCGACCTAATGGTCAAACGGTGTCACGCAAGGCGCTGCCCGCCCGTTCATCCCTCCCCGCGTTCTCGCCGCTCACGGTCGACACATGGCTTGGCCTGAGGGGCGGCACAGGCCCGCGCCCCCGGAGATTCTCCGGGGGCGCGGGCGCAGGGAGCGTCGCTATCAGGTCAGCCGATGAGCCGTCCGGAATCGGCGAAGTAGTACCACGTCGAGCCGATCCAGTGCCCGCCGGTGAACATCGCGCCGGAGTCGGTGCTCAGGTAGTACCAGGAGCCACCATCCTTGACCCAACCCGTGGTCAACGCGCCACTGGGAGCCATGTAGTACCAGGCAGAACCATCCCACACCCAGCCGGTCGCCATCGCACCGCTTCCCGGCGTCAGGTAATACCACGTCAGGCCATCAAGCAGCCACCCCGTCACCATCTGTCCGGTCGCCGGGTTCAGGTAGTACCAAGAGGCCCCATCCTTGACCCAACCACTCGCCTGAGCGCCCGACGCATCGTGGTAGAACCACGAGCCACCCTCGCTCGCCCAGCCGGTACGCATGTAGCCGCGAGAGTTAAAGCGGTAGATCGAGTGACCGATCTGCACCGCCTGGCCAACCGGGTAGGTGCCATCCGCGTACCGATACCACCAGCCCACCGAATCACTGATCCACGCACCGCCCTGAGGCGCAGGCGTCGGATCCGGACTCGGCTCAGGCGCTGGTTCCGGAGAAGGCACAGGCGTCGGGTCCGGCGCAGGCGTCGGATCCGGAGCCGGAGTGGGATCCGGCGCGGGCGTCGGGTCCGGAGAAGGCTCAGGCTCAGGCGTCGGGGTGCCCGGCAGCTTGATCGTGAGAGTGGTCATCAAGTACGAGGCGTCACGCACCTGGACGCGCAGGCTCACGTCCGACGCGGACGGGGTCCACGGGAAGGTCACCGAAGAGGCGGCCGCCCCCTCCCCGCCGTCCGCCACAGTCGTCCAGTCGCGCACGAGCGTCTCGGTGCCGTCCGCGCCGACCTGCACGGCGCGCACCTGCGCCGTCCCGGCGATGCCACCGGCAACCGTCGCGGTCACGTCGACCGACACCCCGGCCTCGCCCGTGTACGTGTAGCCCCCACCGGCCTCGGCGATAGAAGCACCCGATAGGGCCATCGACGCAGCCGTGTAGGTGTGCAGGTGCGAAGCATCAAAGCCGGCCGCCTCGAGGGCGCCCTTGGCGACGTTCCACGCCGGCGACCCCTCGGCCGCGGCGACGTAGACCTGCGTGTCCTCCTTCTTCTCGTCGCTCAGCTCCGGCTCAAGGTCGAGGCGGGTGAGCGTCGAAGGAAGGACGAGGACGCGCGGGACGTCCGCGCCGAAGGACACGCGCGTCATACCCTCGCCGAAGTAGGCGCTCTGGCGGCGTCCATTCGTCGGGCGCCCGTCATAGACGAAGGAGCCGTCCACTCCTCCGCGCACAACGATGCGGCGCGGCATGGGAACCCAGCTGCCCTCCATCCGGATCGAGGTCACCTTGGAGCCGTATTCGACGATCTCCAGGGAGTTGCCGGTGACGCCACTCGAGCGCTCGACCGAGTCGGGGATCACCAGCTCGGCCAGGGAAGCACACCCGGCGAACGCCTCATCGCCGATGGTCGTCACACCCTCGGGCAGGACGACGCGGATCAGCGACTTGTTGTTGGCGAACGCCGAGGCGCCGATATCGACCGTGCCCGCGCGCACCGTGTAGTCGGTGATGGTATTCGCCGCCGGGGAGAGCAGGAGGTGCAGCCCGTCGGCGCCGGTGCGGTACAGGACGTTGCGCTCGGCCGAGTACACCGCGTTATCGGCGGACACGGTCAACGTGGCGATCGTGCGGTCGTTGTACAGGGCGGTCTCGCTGAAGGAGGAGACGCCCGCGCCGATGTGGAACGAGGCCAGGGCGCTGTTCTCCGAGAAAGCCTGCTCGCCAACCGTGGTCACTGAGTCGGGCAAACTCACGGTAGGAACCGCGGTGCGGCTGAACGCGAAGTCGCCAATCGTCATCAGGCGCCCCAGCTCGGGACGGAAATTGACTCCATTCTTGGCGCTCGTGGACTCAAACGCGCTGCCACCCAGCGAGATCGCGCCTCCCAGATCAATGCTCTCCAGCTTGCCAGCAGAGCAGAAGGCACAGGTGCCGACCGTCTCGAACTTCTCGGGCAGGACAGCGCGGTGAGCGCGGAGAGACGGAACGCCTCGTCCCCGATCGCTCGCAGACTATCGGGCAGCGCCACGGTGGTGATACCCGCCTTCTGGAAGGCCTTGGGCGCGATGCTCGTGACCCCGTCCAGCACCGTGTACGAGCCGCCTGTGTTCTTGGCCGCCGGGTAGAGGATCAGGCGCGAGTGGTCCTTGGAGTACAAGACCCCGTCGATGCTCTCGTAGTTCGGGTTCGCGGGGTCGACCTCGACGCCGGTCAGCGCGGTAGTCTCTGAGTACCCCGAGGTCACCGAGTCGGCGGCGACGTTCGGCCCCAGCTTGATCGACGTGAGCGCCGAGTCGTAGTCGAAGACCTCAGCGCCGATCGTCACCAGGGAGCGAGGCAGCTCAATGGCTTCCAGGCTCGTGTTCGCGAACGCCCGCTCACCGATCGACATCAGCTGGGAGGGGGTGGGCTTCGTCGTCCTGGAAGGTGACATTCTTCAGCGAGGAGTAAATGAAGGCCTCCAGGCCGATCGAGCGCACCGAAGCAGGGATCGTCACGTGTTCCACGGTCGAGCTCGCGAAGGCACGCTCTCCGATGGAGGTCACGGTGTCGGGCAGGGTGACCTCGGTGGCCGACCCCTTGTATGTCACGAGGACGCCGTTCTCGTCGACCTCGAAGTCGTCGGAGTCGGATGCTCGCACCGTGACGGGGATCGAGGCGGTCTTGACTGCTCCCGCCGCGTCAGTGACGGTCGCGCTCAGCGTGCCCGCTCCGCCATGGTCTCCGCCCGTCACCGTGGCGCTCGTCGTTCCCGCGACGCCGGCGACCGTGGCCAGGTCGGCGGGCTCCACCGACCAGCTAATGTCGCGGCCCTGTAGGGAGGGCGCCAGGTAGGACTTCACGGTGCCTTCCTCGCCCACCTTGACGGCCAGCGAGGATTGCTCCAGCTCGATGCCCACATCCTCGGAGATCGTGCGCACGTGGACCTGCGCGGCGGCCGACAGGCTCGGCTGGGTCGCGTCGGTCGCAGTGATGGTCGCGTCGCCCGCGGCCAGAGCCTGGACCTCACCGTTCTCATTCACGGTTGCCACGGCCTCGTTCGAGGAGGACCACACGAGGTCAGTGACGTTCGCGTTCGAGGGCTCGTAGGAGGCGGTGAGCGCGACCTTGTCGCCCGCGACGACCGTGGAGGTCTGCGGGGCAAGCGACAGGGAGGTCATCGGGATGGTCTGGAAGCGGATCTGCTGGCGGGTCTGGTTCTTGCCCCAGTCCCACGCGTACAGGTAGGAGGTCGCCGGGTCGGTAGAATCCGCACGGTCAACCAGATCCTTCCAGGCGATCTCGTAGTGCTTGGAGTAGGTGCCGTCGGGCTGACGGTTCGCGCCCACGACCTCCTTCTCATCGTAATAGTGACGAGAGTTGGGAGACTCGGAGAAAGCGATGCCGGCCAGAGGCGAATGATCGGAGACATCGAAGGACACGACGCGCTCCTCGCCCTCGCCCGTCACTGCAACGTTCGAAATGACGGGCGCCTGTGTGTCCAAGGAAAACTGCCAGGTCATCTGCTGGGTCGAGGACGAGGGAGCCACGGAGGAGGCCTCGATCGAAAGCGTGTAGCGCCCGTCGGGCAGCTCGTTGCCGGCCTCGTCGAAACCGTCGAAGACCGGATTGTTGCCCTCCTGGCTCTCGACGGGCAGAATCGCGCCCGCGGAATAGTTGAACAAGGACTTCTTCGCACGCTCGAAGGTGTAGGAGCGCACGGTCTGGCCGTCCTCGTTCGTGTACGTGTAGGTCAGCTTCGGCGTGTTACGCAGCAGGCACGTGCGCGGCAGCATCTTGTTGGGCGCCTCCTGCGCGGCCGAGCGCGACATGATGAAGGAGGCGGGATCGACCGCGCGAACGGCGGTGGCGTCCTGGCCGTCCAGCGGGTTGAGCGCGCCCAGGGGCACGTCCGTCGCCGGGTTCATGAGGGTCGAGGAGCAGGCGTGCGCGGTGCTCGTCGTGCCGTCGTACCACTTGCCGTCGAAGATGGCGGGCGCGCCCCCACGAGCCGTAGAAGCCCATGTAGGGCACCGTCAGGTCGGGGGCGCCATCCGTGCTCGTGAAGGTGACGGCTCCGTCGATGAAGGTGCCCTTGGGGGCATTGGCGTTCGCGTACGAGGCGAAGGCCGAGCGCGGGGTCACAGTGACGGTCACGGTGGCGGATCCCTGGGCGGGGACGGTCACCGAGTCGGCGGAGAAGGTCAGGTCGATGCCCGCTCCCGCCCAGTTCTTGGAGTGCTCAGTGAAGAGCTCACCCTCGACGATCTCGGACAGCGCCTGGCCGCCGAGCGTGTAGGTGTGGGCCTCGGTCGACATGTTCGTGAGCTCCACCTGGAAGGTCCAGCCCTGCGTGCCATCCCCCAGGTCGGCCTTGGGGCGCGAGGGGTTCGCGGCGCCCACCACGGTCGGGTACACGAACGAGGTCGTGGCAGCCAGGGCGTCCACCTGGCCCGCGCCGACGCGACGGGGTGAGTAGTAGGTGCCGTTGTTCTGGTCGACGTCGAGCAGCGGGTGGGCGGTGCCCATCAGGAAGTTCGTGACGATCGAGGTCTTCTCGGAGGCGCTCAGGTCGGCGAACGCCGGGTCCTCATTGATGCGCTGGCGCACGAGTGCGGCGATGCCCGCGACCTGCGGGGTCGCCATGGAGGTGCCGGACATGGCCCGGTACTCACCCCCCAGGACGGCGGACGTGATGGTACCGCCGGGGGCGGCGACCTCGGGCTTGAGGGCCAGGTCGGGGGTGACGCCCCAGGACGTGAAGTCCGAGACCGTGGGGTTGGCGGAGGCCAGCGCGACGCCCGTGTGCGGGTTCGAGATGGAGATCGAGTGGGAGTCGGCGGCGTTGATGGCCGCGATCAGCGCATCCTTCTCCTTCTTCGTGATGGTCACGGTCGCCAGCGTGTGGGTGGACTCGATGGTCGCCTCGTAGGGAGTGTTCGCGTCCTCGGCGTCGCCGATGATGAGGGCCGCGGGCGTGAAGTTCAGCTTGGTGAGCGCGCTGACCTTGGCCTCGTGCGTCATGTCGGCCCCGGTCGCGCTGTCCGACCCACCGCGGTCCTCCAGGACGATGACGGAGGAAAGGTCACCGGGGTGCTCAGCGGTGAGTTTGTTGAGGGCCGCGCCGTCACCGATACCGGCATAAACGAGGGTGTATGTCCCCTCGGGGATGTCGAGCAGGCTGGGGACGACAGCGTCCTTGAGGCCGCGCGACTTTCGGTAGACGATCTGCTCGTCACCGTGGGTGAGGTAGGGCAGGGCGTCCTGGTTGTTGACTGAGGCGACGGCCAGCGTCGAGGGGTAGGAGGCCGGCTCAGAGACCGTGCCCGCGTCGGGGTCGCTCGCGTAGGGCTTGCCCTTGCCGGTGTAGTTGGAGTAGGCGCTCGAGTAGGAGTTGCCCGCGGCGGCATTGACGGTCACGCCCGCGGCGACGAGGTTCTTGTAAACCTCCGCGTAGACGGTGCCCGCCTCGGTACCCATGCCGGCGTCGTCACCGAGGGACAGGTTGATCGAGTCGGGCTTGAGGATGACCGCGTCGTCGAGGGCGGCGAGCACGGTGCTGTCGGGGATTGACCCGTCCTTGTCGGCGGCGACCTTCGCGACGATGATCTGCGCGTTGGGGGCGGTACCCTGCAGGTCGGGCGCGTTCGCCGCCGCGATGGCGGCCACGTGCGTGCCGTGGGAGAGATCCTTGGTGGAGGTGGGAAGCACGTTCGCGTCGTTGTCGGCGTAGTCGAAAACGAAGGGGATCTTCGAGTTCAGGTACGCACCGCTCGTGCCGTGGCTGAGCTTGCCCACGAGGGACTCGACGTCCCGCTGTGTCAAGCGGACAGGGACGCCGTCCATGGAGCCAGAGAACGCCGGGTGTGTTGCTTCGATGCCCGTGTCGATGACCTCGATGACCTGCTTGTCACCTTTGACGGCGGTCTGGTTCGCGCGGGTCATCTCCAGGGAGGAGCCGTTCTTCAGGGCGGGGTTGACGGCGTCCGCGCTGGCCGCGGCGGACTCGCCGTCGACGACCAGCGGCTTGTGGTGGCGCTCGACGAAGGCGGTCTTGACGCCCGCAGTGTTTTTGATGGCCTCGAGGGAGGAGGCGGGGGCGCTGATTGCGAAGCCGTCGAAGGCGTGGGTGTAGTCGGCGACGTCGGTGACGTCGGCGCCGGGGACCGCTTGCTCGACCGAGGTTTCGATCCGGTCCTTGACCGTCTCATGCTTCGTCTGGGAGGAGAGCCCGAAAACGCGGTGATACCAGGGAATCCCGACGCTTCCGTCCTCCAGTGCGACGATGATCGTCACCGGGGTGTCGTCGGCGCCCTCGGGCGCGGTGCTCGGGTTGGGGTCCCTGGCCTCGTCGGTTGCGCCGGACTGGGGTCCGTCTCCAGATTGCGCCTCGTTCGACGAGGCCTGGGGGCCCTGGGCAGCCCCGGCGGCGACGTTGGGGGCCTGGGTTTCCTCCTCGGCGAAGGCCGCCGGGGTGCTAACTGTGGTCGCGGCGAGGGCGCCGGTCACTACCAGCGCCAGTGCCATGAAGGAACGATGGGACATCTCTGGCTCACTTGATTGACAACTGGGCGTCGGGCGCGCGTCTTCGCTGCGCACCCAACGTCAAGGGTAGAATCACCGGCCGAAAGAACCTAGACCTCGTCCTCCTTCTTCTCATCATGTGTCAAGTGCTTGATCACCAGACTTTGGTAGCGTAAACTCTCCTGATTTAGGCGCACCTTACTTCGTGCACCTCTGCAATATTCCGGGCGTCCGCGCCGGATGCGACAACCCGCCGGACGGCCTCGGACCCTACGGTCCGCACGCCACCCGGCGGGTCGATGTGTGCGCGGCGTGTCGCCCGCGCGAGGAGGACTCAGAGAATAACGGCCGTCCCCGTCGCGATCGCCGCGAGCATGCCGTTATTCGCGCCGGCGGTGAAGTAGTCGACCTTCACGCCGACGACGGCGTTGGCGCCCATCGCCTGCGCGCGGGCACACATCTCGTTGACGGCAGTAGCCGACGCGTTGCCGATCTCCTCCTCGTACTGGGAGGCGCGCCCGCCGAACATGTTGGACAGGCCCGCGCCGAAGTCCTTGAACATGTTGACGCCCGCGAAGGTCTCGCCGGACACCATGCCGATGTAGCGCTTAATCGGGGCTCCCTCAACGGTCGGGGTCGTCACCACAAGCATCATGCTCTCCTTTGGTTAAGTCGTGAACAGACCAACAATACCTATGCTCCCGCCACGGGGCCACCAGGGAAGCCCGAACGCCGCGGCGGCCGTCTTGTCGAGCTCGGACACCACACCCTACTGCGCTGCTGCCTCCCGGCGCTTAACGGGGTGCCGGATGATTGTCTTCAACTTGTCGGGGGCAACCCTGCGGGCATCCGACAGGTAGACCTCATGATGACGCCTCGCCTCCGACAGGTCGAGCACATGCACAAGCCACCCAGACACACCCACACCTCCTACCCAACTCTCAGAGGTATTCGTGGAGCCAATCAGGCATATTCGGATCATCGACAGACCAGGACTCCACTTCCGTTTCACTCTCCTCCCAGTTGTTTTCATCTCCGTCAAAAAACTTATGCCTGTTGCACTTGTACTTTGTAACCACACCCCCCTCGAGACGATATTCATTCCAGTAATAATTCTGCCTCCCATATCCCTTCCACTCATTCGTCGTATAGATCGTCGACATATTCAATCACCTTCCAGAGTTTTCACATCTACCGTCTTACCTATGCCAACACGAGCGACACAGACAGACGCGTAGCTATTGTTTCCCAATGCGCAAAGCAGATCCCCTGTTCTAACCGAAGCTAAAGCGAGGCACATCCAGTCTCCCCGCTTGAGGCCACGTTGCGCTAACCGGTCACACACACTATGCCACAAATCAGTAAGTTACACAACAACCCTATCTAGCGTTATACACATAAGTTAAGTCAGCCTGCACGAATTCTACGAATCTCTCGTAACTGTGAGCACGAGCGTAACACACATCACACGCGCGGCATACTGACAATTGAGTTGGAAAAACCCTACGATCAGCACGAGTGTTGAGCGCGAGGGAACGCCCAACAACCGCAACGGAGCGACGCCATGAAGATGCACATCTACGGGGACTATGGGAACGACTCCCCCACCGTCTTACTCATTCATCCGATGCTCTCCTCGGCCTCGGGCATAAAAATTGCGGTCGCCGACCACATGGGCGCGGGGCTGCGGTTCCTCGCGCCCGACCTGTCCGCCCACGGAGACGAGGCCTCGGCCCCCTACGTGTCAGCAGCCAACGAGGCGGCGGCGATCCACTCCTGGCTCGTGGAACACGATGCCACGCACCTGGCGCTCACGTTCGGGGCATCCCTCGGCGGGGTCATACTCTTTGAACTGCTGCGATTCCCCGACCTCTCCTTCGATCGAGTGTTTGTTGAAGGGGTGAGCTTCTACTCGGGCGGGCCCGTGGCCCGGGCGGGAGGAGCCGTCCTCGGCCGCATCATGATCACGAAGCGCCGCAAGCCACGCGCGACCCCGAGGCCGGGGTCCGCAAGCTCGCGCGCCTCTTCGGCGAGGAGGCCGCGCGCCCCATGACTCACTCGCTCATCGCGATGAGCGAGGACAGCATCCGCGCGATCGCCCGCGACTGCTCACGGGTCTCTCTCCTCCCTCTCCCCGACGTTCAGCGCCGCTGCACGTTCGCGTATGGGGAGAAAGACTCGGACCTGCGCCTCGCACGGCGCACGATCCCCGGCTCTACCCTGAGGCCGGGCTGCGCGTGTGGCCCGGGTGGGGGGGCACTGCGAGCGCATGAGCCGTGACAGCACCGCCTACGGGCAGATGCTGAGGGCGATTGCCCTGGGCTCGGCGCCTACTGATCGTTCGTGAAGGAGGCGATCACGCAGGGAATTCGACCTCGCACGACGCGGTAGGTGACGCCCGTGCAGCCCATGCGCTCAAAGAACGCCCGGTAGGATGCCGGGTCGAAGTGCTCCTGGAAATGCACGCCGAATCGGGAGATTAGCCTCAGGAACATGGTGTGCGCGCGCTTCTTGGGAATCACGTAGGTGGGTACGATAATCATGCCGCCCGGGCGCACGACCCGCTTGATCTCCTTGAGCGCGTCGCCCGGTTCAGGCAGCAAGTGAATGACGTTGCCCGCCACGACAGCATCGAACGAGTCGTCCGCGTAGTGCAAGTCGGTAATGTCCGCCTGCTCGACGACCACGTGCGGGAACCGTGCGAGCTTCTTGCGCGCCTGCTTGAGCATCCCCTCGGAATAGTCGGTCGCGACCACGCGCGCGCATGCGGGGGCGATGGCTGCGGCGATCGCCCCCGTGCCGCACGCACATTCGAGCACAGTGTCGCCGGGGCGAATCAACCGGGCCACGGCTGTCCCCGTCGCTGCGTACACTGCCCGGTTCGCTGTGTTGACGACGACGTCATAAAGAGGTGCGACCCGATCCCAGAACATTGCTGAACACCTCCGTGTGCCTGTCGAACGCGCACACCGACGGTGGCGCATCAGTACGCTACTGGGAATGCTACGCCCTCGGGTGCGCTGCCGGGGCGAAACGGGGTTTTGTGCACGGCAACAGAAGCACGAGGGCACATCCGGATAGGATGCACGCATCCGGATAGGTTATGCGCATCCGGATAGGTTACTAAGCTATCCGGATGTTCGTAACCTATCCATATGTTCGTAACCTATCCGCATCCACATGTGCAGCGCAGCTCCTTGCGCGCGACTACGCTCAGCGCACCTGAACCAGGCTGCAAGCTGCGTCCACAGACCAGAGAAGGACTCGCTGCGGGCCGGAAAACGAAAGTCGCGAGGGCACCGCGTCCGCAGACTCAGGGGAGGACTACCCGTTTGCACGCGGTGATACACGCCGCGCGCGGGCGCGCGTGGATGAGCGCGCCAATGCCGTGGGCCACGAAGCCGAGGATGCTGTAGCCCACCCCGTAGATCAAGGCGCTGTCGTTCAAGAACAGGAACATCGGCGCCAGGAAGCACGCGAAGGGTGCGAGCAGCCACAGGAGGCTGAAGCCCTCCTTCACGCCGTCCCACGCGCCGAAGACTATCGCCAGGAGGGGCAGGATGACGAGCAGGATCAGGAACACGAGGCTCTTCACGATCTCCATCGAGTCCGAGGCGCGCGAGACACCAAACCATGCCGCCAGCACCAGCAGGTAGATGCCGAAGAGCGCGACGATACGAATCCACGTTGATACTGTCGTCCACCTCATAACCCAATGATACCTGTGTCATACGAGTAAATTCTCTCTTTGACACATGAGCACCCCGAGCCTCGAGAAAGGCGCGCGAAACCTAGCGTCGCAGGACTCGCGACGCTGCCAGAGGAGCGCAGGACTAGCTGCAGAAGCTGCCGAAGAAACCGCGTTTCTTCTCGGCGGCGGCATACTCCTCGTCGGTATGGTTCTTATCGCACCACTGATCCGCGGGCACCTTCTCCTTCACCGAGTCGATGTGCTTGCCGCAGCCCTTCCACGTGGTCTTTCCGCATACCTCGCAGGTGGTGGGTCGACACATGATATTTTCCTTCCGTTGTTGCGCGCCGAATCCGTCGGCGGATCCGCGCCATGGTGCTCTGAGTTCTCCCCAGCGGGCTGGTTGCGCCGTCACATTAGGCCAGCCGGAGGAACAATTCTTCGAGCTCGGCGAGCGTCATGCTGCCGGTTTTGACAAGAGATTCTACCGCTTCGGGCGCCAGCGCATCATCGTTTGCATGGTCGGTGTCCTCGATCGCGCACTGGGACATGATCGTGGCGACCGCTAGTAGCTGGCGCGCTTCATCGCGGAGTTGACGGCCGCGAACTGGATGAGCACCTCCCGACAATTCGCGTCCCCACTCTCGATATTGGCAATGAGGCTGTCCATCTGCCCGCGGGCGCGCTTGAGGCGGTTCACGACCTGCTTGCGCGTCGTCATGCGCGCCCCTCCCCCGTCACGAGGACGGCCTCGGCCTTTGCGCCGAGCCACGCCCGCAGGGTCTGGATACCGCCCGAGAGCATGGTGACGTTGAAGCCCGCCGCGCGCACGATGCGGTAGCCGATCCATGAACGGACGCCCGCGGCGCACATGACGACGAAGGGTCGCTCGCCGACGCTCTCGTCAACCCAGGTGCGGACCTCGTCCAGGCGGTCGCGCAGCTGCGTGTGCGGGATGTTCAGGGAGTTGGGCATGTGCCCGGCCGTGTACTCCCCCCCATCGTGCGCACATCGAGGACCGGCATATCCTCGGTCAGGGCGTCCGGGCCGGTCAGGATGAGCTCGCCGGTCAAGACGTTGTGGGCGACCATGCCGGTCTGGTTAACGGGGTCCTTGGCCTGGCCGTAGGGCGGCGCGTAGGCGAGGTCCAGGTCGATAAGGTCCGGCGCCTTCAGGCCCGCGCGCATCGCGGTGGCGATCACGTCGATGCGCCGGTCCACGCCTTCGGCGCCCACGGCCTGCGCGCCGAGGATCTGTCCGTCGGTGCCAACGTGCATGAGGATGTGGACGGGCTTTGCGCCGGGGAAATAGCCCGCGTGCTGGTTTGCGTGCGTGTGCACCGTGAAGTACTGCGTGCCCGAGGCGTCCAGGGCCTGGCGGTTAGCGCCGGTCATGGCGGCGGTGAGGCTCCCGATCCGGACAATAGCGGTGCCCTGGGGCCTCGGGATCGGGCGCGCGGTGGCCTCGCCGTGTCCGGTGTCGGCGATCACGTCTGCGACGAGGCGTCCGCCGCGGTTCGCGGGTCCGGCCAGGGCGACGGGGCGGTCGTGGTCGCGGCCAACCGTGGCGTCGCCGACGGCGTACACGTCGCCTGCGCTCGTTCGCCCGTGGTCGTCGACGAGGATGTAGCCTCCCCCTGGTCTCGATGCCGGCCGCCTCGGCGAGGGCCGTGTCGGGGCGGACGCCGGTCGACAGGACGATGAGGTCAGCGCTCAGCTCGGTGCCGTCGGACAGGGTCACGGAGTCGTGGTCGTCGCCGTGGGCGATGGACTGGGCGGCGACACCGGTGTGGACGCGCACGCCGAGGGCGCGAAGCTCGCGGGTAACCAGCGTGGCCATCTCGACCTCGAGAGGCGGCAGGACGTGCTCGGCGTACTCGACGAGGTGGGTTTCGAAGCCTCGCTGCGCGAGTGCCTCGGCGGCCTCGATGCCGATGAAGCCGGCGCCGAGCACGACGGCTCGGGTACCCGAGGCCTCGCGCAGGGCGAGGGCGTCGTCGACCGTGCGCAGGGTGTGCACGCGCGGGGAGCCGAGGCCGTCGATGGGCGGGCGGGCGGCAAACCCTCCGGGGGAAAGGATCAGGTGGTCGTAGGTGAGCGTGTAAGCCTCGCCGGTCTCAGTGTCGGCGACCTGGACGCTGTGCGCGCCGGGATTGATCGCACTGACCTCAGAGTTGATGCGCACGTCCAAGTTGAGTGCGGCCTTGAGGGTTTGCGGGGTGTGGAGGAGGAGCTTGGCCTGGTCTTCGATCTCGCCACCGACGTAGTACGGGAGCCCACAGTTCGCGAAGGACACGTACTTGCTGCGCTCCAGCACGATGATCTCGGCGCCCTCGTCGCGCCTGCGCAGGCGCGCCGCCGCGCTCATGCCGCCCGCGACTCCTCCGACGACTACTACTCGCATGTTCGGCTCACTTTCTGGCTCGGGGCTGATCTTCTTCGTCTGTTTCGACCATACCCCCGGGAGTATCTCAATTCAATAGAGGTCTGTACACTTGTCCAAACTAGCCCCAAGCGAGCACAGCACGGCAGGCATGACTTCTGTTCGCCATGCATTCCACTGTGGCGAACTCCGAAGATACCCCACACCGAGACAAACAAGGAGCGAGGCCCGCTTCCGGGCCTTCTGACGGTTGATTATTTCACAACTAGCCCAGGGGGAATCCTCGCTCCAATCGCGAGAGAATCAAACGTTTCGCGCAAGACGCGCGTGCGCCACCAGGCGACACAACAGCACACCAGCTAGTGTCAACGCATGGACAATGACACGGTGACATCGTTTGTTGAAGACGCCATCACAGAACTCGAACAGCGTAACGCCCGTGACGTCGTTGAATACCTGCGCATGATGCTCGAGTGCGACGGCCCCGACGTTGACGGCGCAGTCTCGTCGCTCGTCGCATACGGCGCGGTCACGGTCGCCTGGATTGATCGGCTCGCAGCGATCAACGAAAAATCTGCGGGGCTCTTCGACGAAGAACTGGCGGAGCTGCGCGAGGGGCTCTCGGGCGCCTAGGTTCGCTTCACGCCAGGGCGGAGCACCCGAAACGCACACAAACCCCGGGCTTCCAACGGAAACCCGGGGTTTGAGATGGGTGGAGCTCAGAGGGCACGTGTCGAACTCGTTCTCACGCGAGATCACCTGCTGCTGGCGGCGCTGCCGGCGTAGTAACCGGCTCTTCGCATTGTGGGGTGTGGGGGTGGTGGTCGAAGCGTCCCGGGGGTCGTGGACAGTGTCGTGGGACGACGACCGAACACAGGAGTTCACCTTGGGCGCCTCATCAACCAAAACTCGCATGCAATTCGGGTACCCGAACTTTCTGCAGCGCCCGAAAACGTTGCAATTCCAACGGTGCGATTTCAACGTTTGAAATACGTGTGGGGGAATTGCATGCGACATTTCTAAGGAACCACAACATGAGACGCCACAAAGGCACCACGAAGTGCCCCAAGCAGAAGACAACGCAAGCCCAGAAGACCCCCACAACCCCGACAGCCGCCACAACCGCCACAAGCACGGGGGCACTGCACCCGATATGGGGCACTGCACCCGTTACGTGGCGGTGCACCCGTTACGTGGCGCTGCACCCGAACAGAAGAGGTGCATTGCCTACGGATCGGGTGCAGTGCCCCAACATACAAGAACAAACGCGGAACTGGCACACCGAACCACTCACCGCCGCACCCCTCCATGCGCAGCTGGGCCCTACTGGTGGCAGGACGGGCACGCCGCCCACGCCACCACCTGCACCCCGGCCCACTCCGACACCTCCCACACCCTTACATGCGAAGAGCCAGGTAACCGGGGTTTTTCGTGAGAGCACTTGCTACTTAAGAGGGGCACGCCCGGTCACCCAAGTTTCGCGGGGTGCACCCTCAGACTCGGTGACGTCAACGCCATGGACCCGCGCGGAGTTCGCCGGCACCTTCTCAGACCTGTACGCCAACGCCTGCTGTCCGAACGAACGCGTGCGAGTCCCGACCATTCGCCACGACGACGGTGCTGCGCCAAGCCTTCGAAGACGAAGTCCTCGCCGCCTCGCCCGAGGATTGGGAGGCACTCATCGCCGACTTCACCGGCGTCGTCAACCTCCCGCTGGACACCACCTCGCTGGCCCTGGGGATCCCGACGACACTGAGGCCGCCGAGCTGCGAGGCCTAACCGAGGCCAACCGCGCGACGTTCGGGCACCCGCTCGCCATGTGCGCCGAGCACGTCGCCGACCGCAGCCAATTCATCACCCAGGGCTGGCCGCGCATGAAGATGGCCGATGGCCGCGAGACGCGCACCTCTGTAGGCAAGGTCGTCGACGAGCGCTTCAGCACGATGAACACCGACGCCAACCCCATCCGCTCCGCCTGGGCGCGCAAGTTCGAGAAGCTCGACTCACGCGGGCATGAAGACGGCCCGTGGACCCCTGGAGAAACGGGCGATGTAAAGAGCACAGCCAAACGCAGTGACGTTCATCATAGCACTCAGTACCCCCGTCGACAGTCTGAGAAAATTCGGGTATGACTGACATACCCTCCCCTACAGACGTGGCAGTCAACATACTGCAGTGGTTGGGCGTTCCCGCCATGATTCTCTGCCGCTTGTTTTCGCCCTGCAGATCGCCGAGTGGTGGAAGACGGGGCAACAACTGCGAATCGGCATGCGGAACGTAACAGAGACTGCTGCTGTGCTCGCACGTCGACGCCCCTTGCGTCTTATCCTGTTCATTCTGCTGCAGTCGCTGCTGGTGGCACTCGTCTACTCGTGTTTTACGCTGGCCCACGCTATGGGCGTGTCGGACGCAGCAGGAAGAAATATTGCCGACGGTAGTTCATTCACTTGGACGCAACTGTGGATGACAATCACAACATACTCGACGACCGCCGAGCTTCCATATCAGGCCTCGCTCGGCGCGATGGGGTGGCTGATTGCCCTGAACATCACGCATGTGGCACGTACACGGCTATTGGTTCGCATACTGACTATGCCAGCGCCCCTCATCGTCATCCTGGCAGCTCTCTCCGGACTCGGCATTGGTATCGTAGGGCTGATAGTCCTCAGCCTCGCCTGGATGCACAGCCCCGGATACAACGTGGGGATGGTGTCGCTGTACGCAGCATGGGTGATCATCCTCTGGGGCATTGCCGCCGCCCTCCCCGCATGCGTGAGTCAAGCCGAGCAGATATACAACGAGGATGCTCAGCCTCAGGTACCTCAATCGTCACGGTAGCATGCTTCAGTACGATGATCGCCGACACCAACCCCATCCGCTCTGCGTGGGCGTGCAAGTTCGAGAAGCTCGACTCACGCGGGCACGACAACAACGTCCCCTGCAGTCCTCTCGGACCGCAGGGGACGTCACAGGTGGAGCTAAGGGGGCACGTGTCGAACTCCGGGCGTGGCGTGATCACCTGCTGTTGGTGGCTGCGCTGGCGGCCTGAGCCACGTGGCCGAGTGGTGCGCATGGGTACCCTGTCTTGCCGTCGAGCCAGCCGACCTAAGCGTGGGCCAACCTGCGGTTCCATTGTGAGTGAACGAGGGAACTGACGGCACTTCCAGAATGGCACGGCCGCTGGTTGCTGTCCATTGCGAATATGGCCGGCTTTAAACAAAACCGTATTCCGGTGTGTTCTTGGGTGAATATTGGTGTGGGCGGGGTATAGAACGGGAGCATGCGGGTTGATGTCACGTCGGATGAGCGCGATGTCCTTTTGGAGTGGAAGAAGCGCAACGACATGCTGATCCTGGTCAGATTGAAAGCCGAGGCGATTCTCTACGCGTCCCCCGGCGTCGATGTGGGTGTTATCGCTGAAATGGTCGACCGATGCGAGAGAACCGTGAAGGAATGGCTCTCGGAGTGGCGGCGCACCAGACTGCATTCCGTCATGACCGGTCACGCCGGAAATGAGAACGCCGCGAAACTCACCCGAACCCAAAAGGAGCAGCTCAAGGAAGTCCTGAGCCTGCCACCATCGTAGTCCGGCATCCAGGCCGACTTCTGGGACGTCCCCGCCCTGCGGGACGTGGCCACGCACAAGGTTCGGCGTGGAGTACAAGTCGGACTCCTCCTACCAGCTGCCCCTGCGCTTCGCCGGCATGAGCTTCAAGCTGCCCGACCCCTTCGACAAGCGCTGCGATGAGAAGGCCATCACGCAGCGGATGGCGCAGATCCGCGCCGAGGTCGCCGGCCTGTTGGCCGGCGGCTGGGAGGTGTACACGGTCGATGAGGTCCGTGTGGAGCACGAGGCCGAAACCCGCCGCATGTGGCTGTCCAAGGGCAAGCGCACCAAGATCCACGTCGACCGCACGCGCTCGGCTCAATCCTTCTTCGGCGCCCTGAGCCTGACCACCAAGACGATGAGGGTCTATCCCATCGAGGGCAACCAGAACGCCGAGCAGATCATCCTGGCGATGGCTCGCCTGGCACGCGAAACAGATAACGATAAGATCGCTGTCGTCCTGGATAACACCAGATTCCACCACGCCAAGGCCCTGACCAGCCTGTACGAGCCCGGCGAGGCACTAGACCGTATCATCCCGATCTACCTACCGCCCTACGCGCCGGACCACAACCCCACCGAGCACGTCTGGAACACCGCGAAAGGCCACATCGCCAACATCCAGCGCGACACCCCCGAGCAGACCTACACCGCATTCACCTGCTACATCACCAACCGCACCTTCGACTACGACTTCGAACACCTACCAACAATACGGTCTGAAAACGATCTTGTTTAAAGCCGGCCATAGTTCTTCGGCCATGGCCGTTACAGGCTCGGCCGGGTCATCCTGGTCGTGTAGACGAGGAGCGTATGCCACATCGCCGGACAACTGTTCGTACGAGATGCCCACCGTCCCTGTTCCAGTGCGATACCCGGCACAAGACAGGTGAGTGCCGCGCAGGTGCTCGCCCAGCAGACGGGCCTCCGCGCGATTTTTCCCTCGCGAGCAGCGTACGTCTCGGGAGTCACCTGGGTCGACCACGGCTGGATCCAAGCCAAGCCAGCCTAGTGCAAAGCACCCGGACTCTCGCCCATCCCGCGCTTCTACGGCAGGATGTCTTCCGGGAAGCGGCACCAGATGTGGCCAACCTGCCGCTCGTCAGTTGGTTTCTTACGTGGCAGGCTTCACATCCGAGTTAATGGTTGCCAAGGACGTTGCAAGTTCAGGAATTGTGGGCGGCTCCTGATCACGAGGCTCTGCGCGTCCGGGCCCTCGGCAGATGTCTCAGGCACCAAACTACCCAATTTCGAAATGATCTTTTCCATATCCGCCGCAGACTCAGCGCTCATTTCAATTTCGCCGTATTTGATGTAGACATGTCGGTTTCGCCGAATGAGTGCCAAGCAAATTGATCGGGCGCAGAGTAGGGCATGTCCGGAGAGAGTCGTGATCGCGATGATTGTTTGAGGATCACCAAGAAGTGAGTCTGTCGCGAGAAAGTGAGCGTAGCTTTGGCCCGAAAGTTCGTCAGGTTGACTGTCAGATATGCCCCGAACTTCGTCAAGCGTGGCATCCGTTGATATGATGAACATCAGTCCTCCTTAGGCCAAGGTAAAAGGGACATTGTGAGCAACTTCCCTTGATCTTCTCGTATGGTGAAATTTGGCCCCATTCGCGAATCTACGTTAGCCTCCCAGATGCGTTGAAGGATCGCGTCTGCGTCAGCCTCGAGAATCTCTGGATTCTCTTCAGAATATTCTTGAAAGAAGTATTTTCGATCTTCGTCATCCCACCACCAAGGTTCCAAGGAGGACCCAGGGATCGGCACAGCTGGGAACAATACCCCCTCGCCCGCACGGACGACAATCTGGGTCAATTGATGCACGACAGATAACCAAACCCGCAAAGCATCTCCGAAAGGAAGAGAGCCCGGCAATGTAGGTCCGAGTGGCGGCACTTCCGAATCACCCAGGGGGGATTGACTCCATATTCGCGACAGGCCAACTCCGAGGCGAAGAGCAGAGTCTGCTGAGATGTCCAGAATATCGGCTTGGTCTAGTTTGCCGCCAGTCGCAGCAATCGCCTGTGCAAGTGTGGCGGAGAAGCCGAGGCAACATGCAGCAGAAACGGACGCAGCGGCCTCACTCCAGGCTGGATCCGTTGCGTAGAAGAGACGTTCGAGCGCCCCGAGAGCAAGCGCATCGATAGCGGCTTCCTTACGATTCGACCCTTCAAAGGATGCTCGACGAATTCTCTCTGGGAGTTCCTGCATGCTCGAGGGCAATTCGATCCAGTCCAGCAAAGCTAAAATAAAGGATCGTGACTGTTGGATTTCGTCATGAGACAAATCATCAACATCAGCCAGATGGGCCATCTCATGAAAAGCAATCAATGTATCGTTTGCGATCCTGAGAGCGCTGCCTGGAAAATCCTCTCCGAAGTGGTCATTCCGTGGCCACCTTTCCCTCAGAGTCGCCAAATTCCACTGGGCAATGCATGCTTGGAAGTTACCGTTCAATCGGGCAATCGCGGTTCGCCGCGCCTTTGATAATTCGCGTGAATAAGTGGCGCCGCAATGCGTCGCGATAGAGGCCTCCAGTACCATAAGATGATGGTCTGTCGCTTCGAAATCCACATTCTCCATCGCAAAGAACCCGTGAGCAACTCCGGCAGCATAGTCCATTAAAGATCGCTCCCGGAGATCATGAAGCACCAAGGTGGCCCCCGGGAGCGAGAACTGCTGACTTCGCGGTGGAGTCTGAGTTCCCGCGATAATCACAACCTCACCTGATACTGGCAAGACGCTGCGAGCCAATTCATAGATACTTGACAGATAATCCTCGTACCCACCGAAGCTGGTTTCCTGACCTCTGCTTGGGAAATCGGTCACTCCGCTTGAGTCAAGCGTGAATTCAAACGCAGACATGAGCCCACGTTGGGACATGGCGACAATCTGACCCAGAAGATCAAATTTCGACTTTGTCACAGATCCACCACCTACTCTCAAACTGATACACGTCATACTAGCGCACTTTCAGGAGCCGAACTAGCGCTGCCATGCGACAGCCGAGACTCGAACGATGCGTGGCGTTGGCTCGCAGTCCGTCGGTCGAACCGTCCCTGCTGTCGCCACAGCCGCGCAGGCTCTCGGGGAAGTAAATGGGCTGACCGTCACGCGTACAGAATATCGGGCAGGCCAGAGGGGGCGGTGCGCTGCAGCTAGGTCGCCCTCGCACCGGTCATCATGTACCTCAGGAGCGCACCACGATCTTGGGTGACCGCGGTCATCCCCGATCCACATATGTAGGCGCACCCTCCGGCCTGACTCCTGACGGAGTGTGGGGGTGGTTGGGGTTTTTCGTTGGTATGGTGGGGTGTTGGTTGTGGGGCACTGTGGAATGCTGCCCCTGCTCGGGCCCACGGAGCGACCACGGGGAGGTCTCCTACCCGTACGCAGCACGTTCAGCGCATCCCGTCGGTGGGGCCTTTCATCATCCGTCGCGGTCGCCCGAAAGGATGAAGGCGGCATGCACCCCGTACGGGGCAGTCCAGTTCGCGTCATGAGCGGCGGTCTTGCGGCACGCGTGGCGACTCCCTACGCCGCCGAGCACAGGCCGGTAGAGACGACGCACTCCGCCATCCATACGGACGACGGAGTACCGCGCCATGCCACTACGAGACATGCCAAGAGTTCCACGTACGTTCCACGATCAGGCTACTGAGGGACCTTTCGTTGAAACTACGCTGTTTGGTGGAGATGGGGGGGGAATCGAACCCCCGTCCAATGGCCGGCCTCGAATTCTTCTCCGAGCGCAGTCTACGGTTTTATTTCTCAGCCCCCAGCATTGCGCAGACCCACCGCTGGATAGGCTCAGTTAGTTAAGTGTCGGAGGCGCCCCACCAACATGGGCGACTCCCAGTGGCTCCCTAGACGACGCCAGACACCGGGCCGGAAGCAACTCCCGGGCTGACGGACTAAAGGTTCAGGCTGCGATATCAGGCAGCGAGAACGTAGTCGGTGCGATTCTGTTCGGCACCTATTGGTTTGCACGCATCGTTAACGAGTTGAGCGCACATCCTCGGCTCGCTTCACTTCGATCGACGACCACTGTCGAAACCGATCATCCCCTCTTGAGTTTCAACTCACCGACGCCCAGCATCACGCCAGACCGTCGGACACACCAGCATACGCCCACGCACCCCACATGTCAAGGGAAAACAGGAGCCACCCGGCCGACCACGCGGAACCCCGACAACCGGCCACTGCCTCGTCCCCGACGGAGCCCACCAGAGCCCCAGAGGCACCCGACAGCGCAAGCCTCACAGCAGCTTCGTCGCCTCCAACTTCTCCACCATGCGCCGATTCTTGCGCACCAGCAGCGGACGCAGCGCCAGCCCCAGGAACGCGGCGAACAGGATGAAGGATGCCAGGAACCACATGGCGTCCCCGTACTCGTGGCCCGAATACCCGGCGATCGACGCACGCAGCGCCGTGATCGCGTGCGTGGCCGGCAAGAACGGCGAAACCGACGAGAAGAAAGACGGCAGGATCGCCAGCGGGAACGCTCCCCCGGCACCCGAAATCTGCAGGACGAGGAGCAGCACCCCCAAGGCCTTGCCCGCGTTCCCGAACGTCGCGATGAACGTGTACAGCAGGAACGAGAACACGACGGCCGTCAGCCACAAGGTCCCCATGAACTCCAGCGGGTGCGCGTGCTGGACCTTCAGGAAAAACAGGTCCCCCAGCCCCACCAGGGTCGCCTGGGCCAGCGCGATCGTCCCGAAAATCAGGTAGCGCCCCAAGAATCCCGTCGCCAGTCGAAGCGGCTTCGCTGTGAGCGTGGCGCGCAACGGGTCGTCCTCGGCCAGCCCCTCCACGACGTTGGAATCCGTCACGTCCGAACGCATGGACACGACCATGAGGATGGAGCCGACCCACAGGGCCAGGATCGTGTACAGGGGCGCCATCTGGGAGCCGAAGTTCGCCACGGGGAACACCGGGACAGTATCCACGCCGACGGGCGCCGCGAGAGCGGCCGCCAGCGCCTCGGGATTATTCCCGATGACCGTGCGAAGAGTCGACAGGTCCCCACCCTCCAGGGCCTCACTCAGCGACGAGTGCAGGGAGTCCATCTTGTCCGCGGCCTCGCTCAGCTCCGAGGCCGCCGACTTCAAGCTGTCACGCAGGCCGCTCAGGCTCTCTCGCGCGCTCCCGGCCCCATCCGACGAGGTGGACGTCGCCGTCTCAAGCGAGGAGCGCACCGACGACAGGGACGTCTGCGCCGAGGACAGGGTCCCAGCCAGGGAGTCGAGCTGCGGCTTCAGGTTGGTGTCGTAGTCGCTCGACAAGTCGTTGATGGCCGAGCGAGCATCCGCGATCAGACCGTTCACGGAGTCGTGGTTGGTGGCCGCGTTCGCCGACTTATCGTCAAGGTCGCTGGCAGCGCTACGAAGGTTCGTCGCCAACGTGTGCAGGCGGTCGGCCGCGCCCTGAAGTCGGTCGAGGGGAGGCCTGCGAGACGGGCGAACCGGGCAGCTGAGCCAGCGTCGACTCGATCGACTCGTAGGAGGCGGCGTGCGTATCCAAGGTGTCCGCCTGGGAACGCAGGGACGAAGCCGCATCCGACGCGCTCGTCTGGCCCGAGGAGTACACGCTCTCCACCGCCGCCGACAACGAATCGAGCGAGCTCCTCGACGAGTCGATAGCGTCCGACACGGAGGCCACGGCTGCCGTCGCGGAGGCCGCGAGCCCGCCGGCGCCGCTGCGCGCGCTCGCCTGGGCGTTGGTCGCGGAGGACTTCGCGCTGCCCACACCCGCCACGAGCGCACTCGTCGAATCAATCATGGCCAGCGACGAGCCGGCCAAGGACGAGTAGGACTGCGCGGAATCGGCTGCCGTGCGTAGACGCGACGCGACCGTCTGCACGCGCGTATCCAGCGCGGACACGGTGCTCACCGCGGTCGGCGACGACAGGACATCCCCGATGGAAGAGGCCGTATCGAGCGCGACTTCGGCCAGCGTCTGAGTGAAGATCTGATTCACCTGGGCGCTCACGGCCTCCGCCCCCTGACCGGCGAGCTTGGGGCTGATGCCGTTCTTCTTTTCGTTGACGTAGTAGGTCATCGGGGCGCTCGTCGCCTCCCCGTCGAAGAAAGTCAGCATGTCCTTCGAAAACTCGGCGGGGATAACGATGGCCGCGTAAAACTCGCCCGAACGCGTCCCCTCGACGGCCTGATCCTCCGTGGCGATCACCCAGTCGAAGCTCTCGTTTTTACGCAGAGCCGAGACGACCTGGTCGCCGATGTTGAGATGCAGCGGCACGAGGTCGGACTTGTAGCCCTCGTCCGTGTTCGCGATCGCGATGCGCAGGGACCGCGTATTGCCAAAAGGATCCCACGAGGCCGCGACGTTGAACCAGGTAAACAGGGAGGGGATGACGACGAGCCCGAAGGTCACGACGCTCGCGATGAGCGAGCGGCGCGCGCGACGCAGGTCGGCACGGTAGATGGCCCACACGGTTCTCACTTCGCGTCCTCTCGTCCTCGGCGCCGTCAGGTGTATCAACGAGGCCGGGGTCGGGACCGTCGATCTCGTCGCCTTGCGCTGTCCGTTCCTCATCCACGAGGCCGGGATCGGGGCCGTCGGTCTTCTTTCCTTGCGGGGAACGCGCGGTGTCGGCAGAGCCCGGGGAGTCCTCGTCCACGGCTTCCCCAGTGACATCATTTCCGTGCTCGGCATCGTAGTGAGCGAGGGAGGCCTCCAAGGCCGAGGAAATCGACGCGCTCACGGCGGCCGCACCGAGCGCGATACGCGAGCGGGCCCCCTGCACGCGGCGGGTCAGCAAAGGACCGCACGTCCCCCTCATCCATGGCGCCGAGGAGCTGCTGACGCTCCAAGGCCTCGCGCACGTACTGCAGGCCGATCAGGAACATGATGACGAGGAGGACCCACACGATCCAGGCGCCCAGCACGACCGGCACATCGGCGGCGTTCGTCACCGACAGGACCGCAAGAATCACCGGCACGATGACGCCGACGACGATCGACACGCGGCGAATCCTCGGGTAGCGGCGCTCGAAGCGGGAAGCCCGAGAACTCACCGAGCGCTGGAAACCATCGTGATCCGCCAGGGCCGCCACGATCTGGCTGAGGCGATAGCGGTTGGAGGGAACGCGCGTCGCCTCGGCGACGAAAAGACCGGAAGAAGCCAGATCGCGGGTGACCATGGCATTCAGGTTCACCAGGAACGGACGCAGCGCCAACCCAATGGCGAAGGCAACCAGCGCCTGCAGGCCGAGAACCGCCAGGCACGCCAAGTAGGCGTGTCCGTAGAACCCCGCGACAGTCTCACGAAGTGCGTTGATCCCGTATGTGAAGGGGAGTACGGGATGCAGAAAACGGAAGAAGGAAGGCAACATCTCGATCGGATACAGGCCGGCCGATCCGGGAATCTGCATGACCATGATAACGACGCACAGGCCCTTGCCGATGTGCTGGAAGCACGTCGAGAGCATGTACACGATCGAGGTGAACACCAGCGAAATCATGATGGATGTGCCGACAAAAGCAGGACGAGATACAGTCTGGACGCCAATGATCAGATCACCGGTCGACACAACGAGCGCCTGGATGACGCCGAAAGAGGCGAGCAGCATCCATCGGCCCATGTACTTGGCGGCCGACGAGGTCGGGCCGATGTCATCTTCATCCACGTCGAGCTTGAGAAGGAGGACGAGCGAAAACGCGCCGATCCACAGCGCCAGGTTCGTGAAGAGCGGAGCCATCGCCGACCCGTAGGAGGCCACCGGGTACACCGCCTGGGTCTCAATCGAGGTCGGCGACGCCATGAAGGACGCGATCGATTCGGCGTTGGTCCCCAGGGTGTCTGACAGGTCGCGCAGCGTATTCGAGGAGGCCACCGACGAAATGTCCGTCGACACCGTCTCCAGGTCCGACTTGATGGCGCTGACGTTGGTCGCGCTGGTCGACGTCGACTTCTTCGCGTCATCCAGGAGAGAATCGAGCTGATCGAGCAGGCTCGAGACCTGATCGCGCTGGCCGCGCAGGGTATCCAGGGATCCGCGCATCGACGAAGAGGCGCTCGAGAAATCGTCCAGGGCGCTCGACAGGGTCGGGACCTGGCCAGAAACCCCCGCGCGCGCGCGTTCGACACGGAGGTTTGCACGGACGAGGCGGCGCTCGAGGCCGACGAGAGCGCCGTCGAGATCGAGGTCGAAGTGGTGGACAGGTCAGAGTTCAGGGTCGTCAGGTCGCTCAGGGCAGTAGACAGTGCGCTGTTCTGGCTGCTCAGGTCGCTGAGGGCACTGCCCGCGACGGGAAGGTTGCCCACCCCGGCCGCGTTCAGCTCGGACAGGACGGATCCAAGAGAGTCATTAATCGACGTGCCCTCCGACAGGAGCCCGTCGATCCTGCCCGACGCCCCCTGCACGACGCCGTCCATGCTCCCCGCGTCGGCCGACAGGTCGGCCATCGCGCTCGATGTGGTGGAGGAGAGCCCGTCGAGGACCCCGCCCATCTGGCCCGAGAAGTCCGCCAGGGAGGAACGCGCATCGGTCACCAGCTCATCGGCCTGGTCAAGGGACGAGGACAGATCCGCGGCCGCCGAGTCCAACTCCGTCAGGGTCGTGCGGGCCGAGGACACCGACGCCTTCGCCGAGTCGATCGTCGCGCCCATGCCGTCCAGGCTGCTCGACGCGCTCGCCAGCTTCGACGAGGCCTCCCCCCCAGCGACGCCGTCAGGTCCGATCGGGCCTGGTCAGCCCGGTCCGCGAGACTCACCCCGGCCTCGGACGCCTTCTCAGAGAGCACCTTCGCGACCGCGGACACGAAGGTCGAGTTGATCTGGCGGTCCAGCGCCGTCGCGCCCGCCCCCGTGATCTTGGGGGCCACCGCGTTATTCTTCTCGTTGACGTAATACTCGATGTTCGGCTTGACGTAGGTGCCGTCGACGATACCCGTCAGGTCACGCGAGAAGGAGGCCGGGATGACGAACGCAGCGTAGGAGTCACCGCGCTCGACCTCTGCGCGCGCCTCATCGGCGCTCACGAAGTGCCAACCCAGCTGATCGTTTTGCTTCAGCCGCGTCTCGAGCATCGCACCGACGTTCACCGTGCCGAGCTTGTCCTTTTGGTCGCCCCCACGTCCTCGTTGGCCACGGCCACGCGAATGTGGGAGGTGTGTGAGTACGGATCCCAAAACCCCACGATGTTGAACCACGCGTAGAGCGCAGGCACGAACGCCACACCAACGATGACAATCCAGGCGACCGGAACACTCACCAGCCTACGAAGATCACGGCGAAAAATCCTGACGGAACCTCGCACGAAAACGCCTTCTTTCCCCTACCTGCGGGCCTGCTTCACGTAGCGGCGCATCGCTCGCTCAGCCTCGCGCTGATCCTGCTTCTCGCGCAGCGCCTGACGCTTATCCCACTCCTGCTTACCCTTAGCCAACGCGACCTCAACCTTGACGCGCCCGCCGATGAAATACAGCTCCAGCGGGACGATCGTGTAGCCCTTCGCGGCCACCCGATCCTGCATGCGGTTAATCTCCGCGCGGTGCAACAACAGCTTGCGCTTGCGCGTGGGCGCGTGGTTCGTCCACGAGCCCTGCGAGTACAGGGGGGATGTTAGCGCCGTACAACCACGCCTCACCCCCGTTGATCTCGACCCAGGCGTCCACGAGGGACGCACGGCCCATGCGCAGCGCCTTCACCTCGGTGCCCATGAGGGCCAGGCCGGCCTCCCACGTATCCTCGATCGTGTAGTCGTGGCGCGCCTTCTTGTTACGGGCGATCGTCTTCTTCGCGTCGGAGGCAGCCTTGGCGCGCTGCCCCTCCGTGGGCTTGGGCTTCTTCCATTCCTTGGGCATGCTGCCTCCCTCCAGGCTCGTGTGTCCGCTCAGTATGCGGAAAGACCCCCGTAGCGCAATCGCTACGAGGGTCCATCCTAACGCGGATTACAAATAATCCATCGGTTCAACATAACTTCCGTTCTGAAGAACACCAAAATGCAGGTGACAGCCCGTCGCGTAGCCGGTCGACCCGACCTCGCCGAGCGCGTCGCCCGCGTTCACGTACTGCCCCGGGGACACGTACTGGGCCTGCATGTGCAGGTACTCGGTGATGACGGAATTGCCGCCGACGATGCCGTGGTTGATGTCCACGTAGTTGCCCGCCGACACGTCCGCCGACACGGCGTTGACGTAGCCCGAGGCCACCGCGCGGATGATCGTGCCGCAGTCGGCGGCCATGTCAGTGCCGGAGTGGCCCTTCATGACACCGAGGACCGGGTGGTAGCGCATACCGAAGGGGCTGGTGACCACGATCGGGATGTCGAGGGGGGTTACGGAAGCCCGAGGCCGACACGTAGGAGGCGCCCGAGGCGCGGTTTGCCTCGTCGATGGCCGCCAGCTCGGAGCTGCGAGCCTGATAGTCGGCCTCCGCCTGGTCGAGCGAGGCCTGCACCTGGTCCTTCTGCGAATCCCACTGGGACTGCTTAGCCGAGGCATCCTCCTTCAGCTTGTTGAGCTCGGTGAGCTTGGAGTCGGCGTCGTCCTTCGCGGACTGCGCCTCGGTCTCCGCCTGCGCGGCCTTCTCCTCGAGATCGGAGATGCGCTCCGTGATCGCGCCCTGACGCGTGGACTGCGTGCGCTGGGAGGAGGACACGTCCAGCGCCGAGGTCATGGTCTGGTTCTCCGTGCGCAGCGCCATGTCGGCGGCCGCGGCGCGTTCGGTAATGGACTCGGTCCCGCCGGCCGTCAGGGCCACGGCGACCGGATCCACGTTGCCTTCGCGGTACTTGCGGCGCACCAGCTCCCCGATGGCCGCCTGCGCGTCGCTGGCCTGGGTGGTGGCGGCGCTGAGCGAGTCGTCGATGCGCGCCTGTTCGCCCTGTGCGGCGCTCAGCTCGCCCAGGATCGTCGTGTGTTCGCGGGACTTCTTGTCATAGTCGGCCACCGCCGCATCGTAGGCGGCCTGCGCGCCCGGAATCTGAGCGTTGAGGTTCTGCAGGTCGATGAAGACCTGCGCCAGCGACGCGTCGATCCCCTCCAGCTGGGACTGCAGGGCGTTGACCGTGGCCTGGGCCTCAGCGGCGGCGTTCGCCGCGGCCTCGCGATCATCATCCGCGCGAGCGGGCAGCGCCTGACTCATCGCGGTGAGCGAGGCGAGCGCAAGAGCCAGGGCACCCAGTCGCAGGGCGGCGGTGCGGGAACGACGAGGAGAACGTGCCATAAGACTCACGCCTTCGTGTACTTCGCGAGCGAGAACGCCGAGGCGATTACCGCCAGCGCCACCGCCGCCAGGACCAGGATCGGCGTCATGATCGCCACCTCGCCCATGCCAATAAAGTTCGTCCAGCGGAAGGACGGAGCCATCCACCCCTGGACGACGAAATGCACGCCCGCGAACAGCGAGGCGATCGCGAAGGCCGCGCCCACCAGCGCGGCGAGCGCCCCCTCGATCATGAAGGGCGCCTGAATGAACAGGTTCGATGCGCCCACGTAACGCATGATTTGGGTTTCTTGCTCACGGCTCATTGCGCTCAGGCGAATCGTCGTCGAGATCAGCAGGATCGCCGCGACGACCATGATCGCGCCGAGGCCCAGGGCCGCCGTGCGGGCGGCTCCCAGCACGCGGAAGAGCGGCTCGACGACCTCACGCTGGTCGCGCACCTCGGACACGCCGGCGGTCCCGGAGAATTCCTCCTTGATCACCGAGTACTGCTCGGGGTTGACCAGCTTGATACGGAAAGCGAACTGGAGCATGTCCGGCGTGGTCCACTGCGTGAGCGCGTTGTTGCCGTTGAGGCGCTGGAAGTTCTCGTAGGCCTCTTCCTTCGTCTCCTCGTACACGTTGGCGACGTAGGGTGTCATCTCGGCGGAGGCCAGCTTCTGGCGCACCGCGTCGATCTGCGCGTCGCTCGCCTCGGTCGCGTTGCAGTTCGGGGCGGCGTCGTTGATGGCACACATGTAGATCGTGACCTCGATCTTGTCGTACCACTCCGACTTCATCTTGGACACCTGCATCTGCGTCAGGCCGGCGATGCCCACGAAAAGCAGGGACACGAAGGTCACGAGGATGACGGCGACGCTCATCGCGCGGTTACGCGACAGGCCCTTGCCGACCTCGGACAGAATAAAACGAAGCTTCACTGGTCTTACCTCCCGGCCCCGTAGACGCCGCGGTTCTGGTCTCGGATGACGTCGCCGGCCTCAAGCTCGATGACTCGCTTACGCATCTGGTTCACAATGTCCGCGTCGTGGGTGGCCATGACGACGGTCGTACCCGAGCGGTTGATTCGGTCAAGCAGGCGCATGATGCCCAGCGACGTCTCGGGGTCGAGGTTGCCGGTGGGCTCGTCCGCGAGCAGCAGCTCGGGGCGGTTGACCATGGCGCGCGCGATCGCGACGCGTTGCTCCTCGCCGCCGGACAGCTCGTGCGGCAGGCGTGATTCCTTGCCGGACAGGCCCACCAGATCCAAGGCGTCCGGGACGGCCGTCTCGATCGCGTGGCGCGGTTTGCCGATGACCTGCATGGCCAGGGCGACGTTCTCGTAGACCGTCTTGGAGGGCAGCAGGCGGAAGTCCTGGAACACCGTGCCGATCTGGCGGCGCAGCTTGGGAACCGCCCACGTGGACAGCTTGGACACGTCCTTGCCGAGCACCCACACCTTGCCGCTCGTCGCCTTCATTTCGCGCATGACGAGCTGCAGGAACGTGGACTTGCCGGAACCCGACTTGCCGACGAGGAACACGAATTCTTCGCGCTCCACCTCCAGCGAGACGTGATCCAGCGCGGGCTGGGCACCTGGCGTGTACACCATGGTGACATCATCAAAACGAATCATGGGACCATCCGATCGGGGTCAATAGTCCCTGCCAGATTAGGTAACGATCGGGTCACGTCCCGGCTGCGACACGCGGAAAAGCTGCGGTGTGGCGCTCAGCCCGTCTCCCGCGTCCGCCCAGGGTTGCGGCAGGCCCCGGCCTCGCTGACGATTCAACGAGGCCGGGGCCGTTCAGCGCGCGTGGACGCTCGCTCAGTCCTGGGCGGCCTTCTGCTCGTTCTTGCGCCAGCGAATGCCAGCGTTGATGAAGCCGTCAATGTCGCCGTCAAACACGGACTGCGGGTTGCCGGACTCAAACTCGGTGCGCAGGTCCTTGACCATCTGATACGGCTGGAGCACGTAGGAGCGCATCTGGTCGCCCCACGACGCCTTGACGTCACCGGCGAGCTCTTTCTTCTTGGCTTGCTCTTCCTCGTGGCGCAAAACGAGGAGTCGGGACTGCAGGACTCGCAGGGCGGCCGCGCGGTTCTGGATCTGGGACTTCTCATCCTGCATGGACACAACGATGCCCGTGGGGATGTGGGTCATGCGCACGGCCGAGTCGGTCGTGTTGACGGACTGGCCGCCGGGGCCCGAGGAACGGAAGACGTCGACCTTGAGCTCGGACTCGGGGATCTCGATGTGGTCCGTCGTCTCGATGAGGGGGATGACCTCGACGGCGGCGAAGGACGTCTGGCGGCGCCCCTGGTTATCGAAGGGGCTGATGCGCACGAGGCGGTGGGTGCCGGCCTCGACGCTCAGCGTGCCGTAGGCGTAGGGCGCCTGGACCTCGAAGGTCGCCGATTTCAGGCCTGCTTCTTCCGCGTAGGAGGTGTCCATGACCTTCGTCGGGTAGCCGTGACGCTCCGCCCAGCGCAGGTACATGCGCAGGAGGATCTCGGCGAAGTCGGCGGCGTCCACGCCGCCCGCGCCGCTTCGAATCGTGATGACGGCGTTGCGCTCGTCGTACTCGCCGTCCAGAAGCGTGCGGATCTCCAGGTCTCCCAGGTCCTTGCGGAGCTTCTCCAGGTCAGCCTCAGCCTCGGCGAGGATGTCGGCGCCCTCATCCGGGTCCTCTGCGGCCATCTCCACCATGGCCTCCAGGTCGTCGATGCGCTCGCTCATCTGCGTGATGCGGTCCAGCTCGCTCTGGCGGTGGCTGAGCGCGCTCGTGACTGCCTGCGCGGCACTCGGGTCGTCCCACAGGTCGGGCGCGGCCGCCTTCTCGTTCAGCTCGGCGATCTGCTCACGCAGTTTGTCCGGCTGCACGACCGCGACGATGTTCTCCATCGTGGTACGCAGGGACGGGATCTCTTCAGAAAATTCAATGGCCACGCACCCAGGGTAGCGGATAGCGCGCCCAACGAGGAACGCGACGCCGCGACGGTGGCGGGACTTACTCCCCCCGCCGGCCGCAGATACGACGGCGCCCCGACGCCTGGGAAGACGCCGGGGCACCGAAGAAAAGAACGGATCAGATGAGACCCATCGCGACCATCGCGTCGGCCACCTTGCGGAAGCCCGCCAAGTTCGCGCCGGCCACGTAGTCGCCCGCGACGCCGTATTCCTCGGCGGTGGCGACGGTGTTCGCGTGGATATCGACCATGATCTGGTGGAGCTTCGCGTCGGTCTCCTCGAAGGCCCACTGGGTGCGCCCGGAGTTCTGCTGCATCTCCAGGCCGGAGGTGGCCACGCCGCCCGCGTTGGAGGCCTTGCCGGGGGCGTAGGCGACGCCCGCAGCCTGCAGGGCCTCGATCGCCTCGGGGGTGGTGGGCATGTTCGCGCCCTCGGCGACCAGCTGGACGCCGTTCTTGATGAGGGCCTGGACGCCGGACAGCGGCAGCTCGTTCTGAGTGGCGCAGGGAAGCGCGACGTCACAGGGGACGTCCCAGATGGAGCCGTCGGCAACGAACACGGCGCCGGGGCGCTCGGCTGCGTAGTCGGAGACGCGTCCGCGACGCACCTCCTTGACGTCCTTGAGCAGCGCGACGTCGATGCCGGCCTCGTCCACGACGTAGCCGGAGGAGTCGGAGACGGCAACGACGGTCGCGCCCAGCTGCTGAGCCTTCTCGGTCGCGTAGATCGCGACATTACCGGAGCCGGAAACCACGACGCGCTTGCCGTCGAAGCTGGTGCCCTTGGCGGCGAGCATCTCGGCGGCGAAGTAGACCAGGCCGTAACCGGTGGCCTCAGTACGCGCGAACGAACCGCCCCAGGTCAGGCCCTTGCCGGTCAGGACACCCGCGTCGAAACGGTTCTTCAGGCGCTTGTACTGGCCGAACATGTAGCCGATCTCGCGGCCGCCCACGCCGATGTCGCCGGCGGGAACGTCGGTGTCGGGGCCGATGTGGCGGGAGAGCTCAGTCATGAAGGACTGGCAAAAACGCATGACCTCGGCGTCGGACTTGCCCTTGGGGTCGAAGTCCGCGCCACCCTTGCCGCCGCCCATGGGCAGGCCGGTCAGGGCGTTCTTGAAGATCTGCTCGAAGCCGAGGAACTTGATGATCGACAGGTTCACGGAGGGGTGGAAGCGCAGGCCGCCCTTGTAGGGGCCGAGAGCGGAGTTGAACTGGACACGGAAGCCGCGGTTCACGTGGATGTTGCCCGAATCGTCGGCCCACGGGACACGGAACTGGAGCTGACGCTCGGGCTCGACGATGCGGTCGATGATCGCCAGGTCGGCGTACTCGGGGTGACGCTCGGCGAGGGGGGCGATGGTCAGGAGGACCTCGTACACGGCCTGGTGAAACTCGGCCTGGGCGGGGTCACGGCGCTGGACGGATTCGAAAACGGAGGCCAGCGCGGGGGACAGACGAGATGTATCAAAGCTGCTCATGGCCTAAAGTTTACGTTTCGTTTACCCATGCTTCTGTCAGCATCCCACAATGTGACCGTCGCGCAGAACACCTTTTGCCTGTCCGTCACAGCGGCCGCACCCGCGCGCTCGACGTCCTCTCAAGCTCGGGAACCACGACGCCCACGAGCACCGGAGGCAGCGCCGACACGCGCGGACGCGCCCTCACGGACACCTCCACCTCCTCACGATCAACCCGAACGTCCGTCACCATCACCCCCTCGCCCACGCGGCACGTCGTGTCGCCCATCGCGTCCAACGCTGCCTCGACCCGCGAGCGCGCCCCGGCCTCGTCGACGCCCGACGCCCTGCCCCGCCAGAACCGACGAGGAGGACGCCCCGCCGATGCCCGCCCCGCCAGCGCGTCCGCGCACGAGACCAGTCGGCGATCCTGGATCGCGACCTGGGTCAGCGCCATCGTCACGAACAGGAGGAGGCAGACGAAGGCGCAGCCGGCGCACATGAGGATCCCGACGCGCCCCTCCTCACCCACCGGCCACCACCTCCCGCACGGGTGCGCTCGCGCTCGACGACACCGTCACGCCGAGCGTCCCCAACCAGGCAGGCATAAACGGCAGGGGGACGCGCACCGAGACGTTCACCTCGATGGCGCCCTCCGACGAGGCGCAGGCCGCGCACGAGGAGGACACCGAGGCCGGGGCGTCCACCCCGAAGTCCTCGACGATCAGCGCGACGGCACGCTCAGCGTCCGTGCGCCGCTCACTGTCCTGTGCGAGGATGCGCGCAGCCTCACGCGCGCCCGCATCCACCGCCATGGCCCCGGCGCTCACCTGGCCGATCGCGAGCACGATGTAGAGCACCGGGATGACCAGGACCACGAGGATCCCCAGGAATTCGACGCTGGCGTCCCCGCGCTCGCTCACGGCCCCTCCACCAGAGCCCGGCCGCGCACGGTCATCCATCGCGGCCCCAGGCCTCCCACGAGCGGCAGGCGCGTGCGCACGGTGACGACGAGGACGTCTACCCCCTCGTCGCTGTGACGCTCCACGGCAATCTCACGGTCCTTCGAGGCGCCCACGAGGGAATCGAGGAGCTCACTCGTGCGCGCGATCGCCTCCCCCTCGTCACCGCCGAGCAAGCCGCCGCGGCGCGCCCCCTCCGACGCCGCGCTCACGCTCATCGTGCGCACGTGCGAGGCGAAGGCCAGTTGGGCGAGCAGGAGAATGACAAGCACCGCGAGTCCCTGGACGAGGACCGTGGAGACCACCTCAGAGCCGCGCTCAGATGCCGGAAATGGAATCCATCGCACGATTAAAAATCTCCACGAGACGCTCCGAGGCGACGCCCCAGATCAGGACGACGAGGGCGGCGGTCATCAGCGTAATCAGCACCCAGCCGGGCACATCCCCACGCTCCCCCAGGTCGCGGGAGCGACGTAGCCACTTCTTCATGGCGTGTTCCTTTCTCTTCAATGGTTCTTACGGCGCGAAATCCAGGGCGATGAGGCCCGGGTAGAGGGCAAACAGGACGGTGACGGGCAGGATCAGGAAGACGACGGGCAGGAGCATCGCGATCTCGCGGCGGCCGCCCTCCTCCATCAGGGCAGCGAGGGAGCGTTCACGCTGGTCGCGCGCCTGGTCATGCAGGACCGAGGCCAGCGGCGAGCCGCGCTCGATCGCCGTGGTAAGGGTGCGGGCGAGCCTGGTGAGCGCCGGAGAGTCGGTGCGTTCGTCGAGCTGGGCGAGGGCACGCACCGAGGGCATGCCGTTGCGGATGTGGCCCGCCGTAAGCACCAGTTCCGCGCCCAGGGGGCCGCCGGCGCACCCGGCGACGCGCTCGATGGCGGCGGGAATCGACTCCCCGGCGGCGACCGCGAGCGCGAGAAGCTCCGCGCAGTCGGGCACGGCGGCGTCAATCGCGCGCTGGCGGCGTCGTGCCCGCAGGGTGAGCGCCCGGTCCGTGCCGGTCAGGCCGATGAGGGTGCCCACGAGCGCGCATGCGCACAGGGGAATGAGGGAGGCGCGCAGGGAGGATGCGGGGCGGGCCGTGAGTGCCAGGCAGGAGAGGATCAGCCCGGCGATGCCGGCTGCGGCTTGGCGCAGACGGAAGAGGCCGACCTCTGGGGCCATGCCCGCCAGGGCGAGTCGGCGCGCGACCGATTCGCTGGTAGATCCCAGGGAGTCCAGGGCCGAGGCCCAGGCGCGCCGGGCCCATCGGGCAAGCTGGGGCGGGGCCTCCTCACTGACCCGCCCCTGGGCGACGCGGGCCGCGAACGACAGGTGGCGCGTGGCCAGGGACCGCCAGATAAGGGCGAGTCCGCCGACCAAGAGGAGGGCCACGAGGACGTCCAGGGCGCGCAGGGTCCAGGGGTTCACAGCGTCCCTCCCAGGTTTCTGGGATCCGTGCTGAGCCTGCCGAGGGCCTTCATCGCCAGGTAGGCGATGATGCACACTCCCGCACCCCCGACGAGCACGGCGATGCCTCCGGGCGAGTTCCACACGTTCGCGCTCGCGCCGCCTCCGGACAGGAGAAGCAGGACGATCCAGGGGGCGGCCAGGCCCAGGCGGGCCGCCCCCACCGTCCAGGACTGGCGGGCCTCGAGCTCGCCGCGCACGCGCGCGTCCTCGCGCAGGAGGGTCGCCAGGTCCTGGAGGAGGCGCGTCAGGTCGGCGCCGCCCACAGAGCGGGCGACGCGCAGGGCCTCGACGATGCGGTCGGCGACGGGGTCCGCAACCTCGTCCTTCATGCGGTCCAGCGCGCTGGCGAAGCGCCCGTTAGCGCTGTAGTCGCGGGAGAAAGCCTCGAAGGCGAAGCGCACGGGGGCCGGTCCCTCGTCGGCGAGGTCGCACAGGACCTGGGGCAGGGACGTTCCGGCGCGCACTGCCGACACCATGGCGTCGATGACCTCGGGCCAGGCGGCCCGCACGGCCTTGGCTCGGGTGGCCACGCGGGATACAACCCAGGCGTAGGCAGGAATGACATGCCGACGGAGACGATGGCGGCGACCGGCCAGGCCCCGGTGAGCGCCAGGACGACAACAGCCACGAGCGCACCGAGGGCGATGCTGAGCACGACGAGGCGAGCGGCCGTCAGCCCCGGAACGTGCGCCCTCTCGACGTCCTCTCGCAGGCGCCGCCACGGCCCCCACGGCGCGCGCGGCGGGGGGGCGGCGTGAGGCGCGAGAACACGACCAGCACGAGGCCGATCCCACACACGAGGCCGCACACGAGGGAGATCACAGCTCGCCCCGATCCAGCAGGGAGGCGAGGTCAAACCCGGCCGCCGCGAAGCGCTCGTGCAGGTCGAGGCCGCCCGGACCCCGCTCGCATCTGCGGCCATCGAAGGTGAAAAGCGTGGCCGTTTCGATCCGGTTGCCTTCGACGCGCCCGGGCACAGCGAGGACCTCGGCGACGTAGCGCTGCCCGCCACGGCCTCGTTCGACGTGACACACGAGGTCGATAGAGGAGGCGAGCGTGGGCGTCACGAAACCCGTCGTGACGTTATCGCCCGCCAGGAGCGGCAGGATCGAGAGCTTGTCGAGGGCCTCGCGCGCCGAATTCGCGTGCACGGTCGCCATGCCGGGCACGCCCGCGTTGAGGGCGACGAGCAGGTCGAGGGCCTCGGGGCCTCGCACCTCGCCGACAATCAGGTACTCGGGTCGCATGCGCAAGGACTCGCGCACGAGGTCTCGCAGGGTGATCTCCCCCCGTCCCCTCCGCTGCCGGCGGGCGCGTCTGCATGGCCACGTGATCCCAGTTCGCCAGCCCCAGTTCGAAAACCTCCTCGCAGGAGATGACGCGCCGCGAACGCGGCAGCTCCCCCGCGAGTGCGCGCAGCAGCGTCGTCTTGCCCGCCTGCGTGCCACCCGAGACCAGGACAGACAGGCCCACGCACACGGCGGCTGCCAGGAAATCCCGCATCGGCGGGGGCACCATGTCGACGGCCACCAGGTCCTCCAGGGTGCGGGCGCGCTGGATGTGCTTACGGATGTTGACGCTCCACGAGCATCCAGTCACCGGCGGGATCACGACGTGCAGGCGCTCTCCCCCGGCGAGCATCGCGTCCACGAAGGGACTGGACAGGTCGAGACGCCGCCCCGAGTGATGCAGCATCCGTTCCACGAGGGCGCGCACGTCCTCGTCCGTGAGGATCAGGCTCGTCAGCTCAGCGACGCCACCGCGGGCCACGAACACGCGCGAGGCCGAGTTGATCCAGATTTCCTCGACGCCGGGGTCGTCCATGAGCGCCTGCAGCGGGCCGAGCCCGCAGATGTCGTCCATGAGGTCCGCTTCGACCTGTTCGCGCTGCGTGGGCAGCATGTCGGGGGCGTGGGCGTCGATGGCGCGGTCGATGAGCGCGCGCACCGCCTTGGGGTCGCGCGCCGCATCGATGCCGCCCGCGGCCAGACCCTCTCGCACCCGCGCCGCAAGTGCGCGCGTCACGGCTTCCATCGCTGAGCCTCCTCGCTACAGATAGAGCCAATGTGTCGAAAGTAACAGAGTTTTTCAGAAAGGAACAAACTCGCTGTCCCACAATCGAGCCCCCGCCCGCGCGGGGACGCACGCCCGGGCCCGCGGCGCGATACGTTAAAGCAATGACGACCCCGAAGAGCCCCCTCGAATTGGCCGCCCTGGCCACCTCCGCCGTGCCCGGGATGCGCGTGAGCGCGCTGCGACCGCCGTCCTACAGCGACGAGCTCTCCTCCGTCACCGGCATCGAAGACGCCGCCGGCAACCGCTGGATCGTCACCTGCCCCCACGAGGAGGTCTCCGGCCCCGCCCTCGAAGCGACCTCCGGCATCCTCGACCGCCTCGGACAAGCCTACGAGCACGACTACATTCCCTTCGACGTCCCGCGCCTGGCCGGACAAGCCAAAGTCAGCGGCGGCGCGAGCGTCTACGTGCACCGCGACCCGGGCGGACACGCGCCCACGCCCGAGGAACTCGACTCCGACCTGCTCCTTCCCGCCTCGCTCGGGCGAGCCCTCGCCGCCCTCCACAACCTGCCCGAGACCGTCTTCTCCGCGATCGGGCTGCCGACCTACACGGCGATCGAATGCCGCGACCGCAACCTCGCCCTCCTCGACGAGGCCGCCCGCGAAGTCACGATCCCACCCTCACTGTGGAGCCGCTGGGAAGCAGCCCTCGAAGACGTCTCCCTGTGGCGATTCCCCTCCGCCCCCATCCACGGCGACATCCAGGAACGATGCCTGTCCGTCCAGCGCGGCTCCGTCCTGGCGATCGGCGGCTGGACCAGCGCCCACGTGGGCGACCCAGCCCTCGACATCGCATGGATCCAGGCCACCGCCTCCGACAACTTCCTCGAGCGCTTCCGCGAAACCTACGGCCATGAGCGCCGCGCCACCGACCTGCACGTCTTCACGCGCGCCCAGCTCCTGAGCGAAATCGCGCTCGTGCGCTGGCTCGTCCACGGCCTGCACGCCGAAGACTCCTCCGTCATCGACGAGGCCCGCGCCATGATTGCCGACCTGGCCACCGACCTCGACGGGGAACCGCTGCTGCCCTCGCACGCCACCGCCATGGGAGCTCACTCCTCCGCCGAGGCCTCCCCCGCCTCCCAGGAACCCGCACAGCCCCGCTCCACCGACGCCCAGGCGTCGACCGACTCGCGGCCCATCAAATGGCGCGACCGCTCCACCGTCTCCGAACGGGACACCGCCGCACAAGAAGGCGACACCGGCGCGGCGACCATGCCCATCTCCCGCCCAGCCTCCGCCGTGTCCCGCAAGCTCGCCGAGGGGGAAGTCGACCCCGCCGCACCGACCGAACGCCTGCGCCTCGGCCCCGACGGCACCCTCCTGCGCTAACCGCACACCCCACGGGCGCACGCCACGGGCACGCAGACGCAACAAACCGAGGTCCGTCAGGTTGACACCCGACGGACCCCGGCCTCATCTGGTGAGCCGACCGACGGCTCACGCACCGCGACTATCGCATCAGCGCGGCTCCTCATCCGCCGACGAGAGGCGAGCCTCCAGAGCCGCCACGCGCCCCTGCAGATCCTCGACCTGGAGGCGCAGGATCGCGGCCTCCTCGGTCAGGCGGCGTCGATCTTCATCCGCGCGCGACAGATCCACCGAAAAACGCAGGGACAGCAGCAGCAGGACGACACCCGCCACGAAGAAGCCCAGGTTCAGCGGCACGACCACGCCCAGGTGGAACGCGGTCCACTTCAGGATCGGCGGGAAGAGAGACAGCAGCGCCGTGAAGAAAGCGATGCAGTACCACCACAGGCCGTAACGCTCCTTCAGGCCCGAATTACGCATCTTGACGAACACCATCACCAAGATGATGATCGCGAACACCAATCCCAGCAGATACGTGGGGCTCATGCGTTCTCCTCCCGCGTCTGGGCGACCTTCTCGCCGGGGCGCGACAGGGACACCGCGAGGGCCAACGTCGCGCGCACCAGGAAGAGCGCCGATTTGATCGGATTGTGCGACGGTTCGCCGCCCGCGCGCGGGTGCATCTGCACGCCCACCTCGCGCACCACCAGGTGCGAGCGGGCCGCGATGACGAGCGCGCCGATCGTGTCGCCCAGGTACTCCGCCGGGTAGTTGTGCGCGAACAGCGACAGCGCACGCGGGCCGTAGAGCTTGAACCCACTGGTCGTGTCACTCAGACGCGTCTTGCACACGCGCGAGAGGATGAACGAGAACAGGTTCATCGCCCACTTGCGCGGGCCTCGCGCCCGGTAGTCACCCTTGCCCGCAAAACGCGACCCGATCACCACGTCCGCGCCCTCCAGGGAGGCCTTCTCAATGAGAGTCTCGATCTCCGTCGGGTCGTGTTGGCCGTCCGCGTCGAGCTGGCAGGCGTAGTCGTACCCCATGCGCTGGGCGTACTGGAAGCCGGCGCGCATAGCGCCGCCAACCCCCAGGTTCAGGGGCAGGTCGAGCACGGCCACGCCCGCCGCACGCGCAATGTCAGCCGTCGCGTCCGTGGACCCGTCGGATACGACCAGGATGTCCGCGAAGGACGGTTTCTCGACCTTCACGGACTCCAAGACCTCTGAGAGCACCTCCTCCTCGTTCCACGCGGGGATGACGATCAGGAGGCGCGAATCAGCACTCGGGCGCGACACTCAGTGATCCTCACGGTTGAGGAGCTCGAGCAGGTAGGCACCGTAGCCCGACTTGACCAGGGGCTCGGCGCGCTGGCGCAGGCCCTCGTCGTCGATGAAGCCCATGCGCCACGCGACCTCTTCGGGGGCACCGATCTTCATGCCCTGGCGGGCCTCGACCGTGCGCACGAAGGCCGTGGCATCGGCGAGCGAGTCGAAGGTACCGGTGTCCAGCCACGCGGTGCCGCGCGGGAGGACCTCAACCTTGAGCTTGCCGGCCTCAAGGTAGGCGCGGTTGACGTCGGTGATCTCGTACTCGCCACGCGCGCTGGGCTTGAGGTTGCGGGCGATGTCGACCACGTCGTTATCGTAGAAGTACAGGCCAGGCACGGCGAAGTTGGACTTGGGCTTGTCCGGCTTCTCCTCGATCGACAGGGCGTTGAATTCATCGTCGAATTCCACGACACCGTACGCGCGCGGGTTGGAGACGTGGTAGGCGAACACGGCGCCGCCGTCGGGGTCGACGTGGCGACGCAGCTGCGCGCCCATGCCGGGGCCGTAGAAGATGTTGTCGCCCAGGACCAGGGCGGCGCTGTCGTTGCCGACGTGGTCCGCGCCGAGCACGAAGGCCTGAGCCAGGCCGTTGGGCTCGTGCTGGACGGCGTAGGAGATGTTGACGCCGAGCTGGCTGCCGTCACCGAGCAGACGGTGGAAGGACGGCGCGTCGTGCGGCGTCGTGATCACCAGAACGTCGGAGATGCCGGCCAACATCAGGGTCGACAGCGGGTAGTAGATCATCGGCTTGTCGTAGACGGGGACCAGCTGCTTCGATGTCCCCAGCGTGATCGGGTTCAGTCGGGTTCCCGACCCGCCTGCAAGGATGATGCCTTTCATGTTGCCTCCGCTTCCCGGCGCGTCCTCGTGTGGGTCGCGCATCAGTGACAATTATCCCTATCCACGGCTATTTCCACAACTGAGACCACTTGCGCGCCCATGGGGCGGCGCACACCCCCAGCGCAGGGCAGATCGGATAGTATTTATGTGGAATGTTGCGTCCGCACACAACCAACGCACGTAAAGGAAGAACCATGGCGCCCACCGCTAAGCCCCTGGGGATTACGACCACTCCGATCCCCGGCTTCTTTGCGCATTGATCTGACTGTTCACGGCGATAACCGAGGCTGGTTCAAGGAGAACTGGCAGCGCGAGAAGATGGTCGCGCTGGGCCTGCCGGATTTCGGCCCCGTGCAGAACAACATTTCTTTCAACGACGAGGTCGGGGTGACCCGAGGTATCCACGCGGAGCCGTGGGACAAGTTCGTCTCGGTCGCCACGGGCCGCGTCTTTGGCGCGTGGGTGGACCTGCGCGAGGGCCCCTCGTTTGGAACCGTGTACACCACGATCATTGATCCGAGTGTCGCCGTCTTCGTCCCCAAGGGCGTGGGCAACTCCTACCAAACCCTGGAGCCGAACACGGCGTACACGTACCTGGTGAACGACCACTGGTCGCCCGACGCCCGTTACACGTTCCTCAACCTGGCGGACGAGACGGCCGCCGTGGATTGGCCGATCCCGCTCGAGCGCGCCATCTTGTCCGACAAGGACAAGGCTCACCCGCGCATGGCGGACGTGACCCCCTTCCCCGCTCCGGCTCCCGTGGGGCGCCGCGCGCTCGTGACCGGCGCGAATGGCCAGCTGGGACGCGAGCTGATGCGCGCCCTGCCCGAGGCGGGCTTCACGGTCACGGGCGTGGATCTGCCGGAGGTGTCGATCTCCGACGCCGAGGCGGTGGCGGCGCTGCCGTGGGATGACATCGATGTCGTGATCAACGCGGCCGCGTGGACGAACGTGGACGGCGCTGAGACTCCCGAGGGTCGGCGCGCGACCTGGCAGGCAAACTCGACGGGCCCGGCCGTTCTGGCCCGCGAGGCGACGGCTCACGGCGTCACGATGGTCCACATCTCCACGGAGTACGTTTTCGATGGCACGCAGCACGTGCACCTTGAGGACGAGGCCCCCTCTCCCCTGGGCGCATACGGCCAGTCGAAGGCGGGTGGCGACGCGGCGGTGGCCTCGACGCCGAAGCACTACATCGTGCGCACCTCCTGGGTGGTGGGCGACGGCAAGAACTTCCTGAAGACCATGGCCTCCCTGGCCGATCAGGGCATCTCCCCCTCGGTGGTGTCCGACCAGGTGGGTCGCCTGACCTTCACGTCCGACCTGGCGCGCGGCATCATTCACCTGCTGACCACCGGCGCCGAGTTCGGCACGTACAACCTGTCGGGCGAGGGCCCGGTGATGAGCTGGGCGCAGGTCGCCAAGCGCGTATTCGAGCTGCGGGGACGTAACCCGGAGGATGTCACGCCCGTGACCACGGAGGAGTACTTCGCGGGCCGCGTGGTCGCTCCGCGCCCCCTGTCCTCGGTCCTGGATCTGACGAAGATCAAGGCCACCGGCTTCACGCCCGAGGACTCTTCGCAGCGCATCGACGCCTACGTCGCGTCCCTGCGCGGCTGACTTCCACACATTGCAGGCGGGCCCCGGGCACCGACAGGTGCTCGGGGCCGATGCTATCTCCGCGCTCACTGCGTGCGCGTAGGCTACGGGGGGCTGCCCGCGTAGCCGGAGCTGCCCGCGTAGCCGGGGCTGCCCGCGTAGCCGGAGCTGCCCGGGCGCGCGTTAAGGGCGACGGTTGCGAATGGGGGCGCGCATCCGGATAGGTTACGAACACCCGGATAGGTTACGAACATCCGGATAGGTAACGAACATCCGGATAGGTTAATAACCTATCCGCATCTGAATAACCTATCCGGATGCGCACAACCTATCCGGATGCGGGCAGCCCGCCGCTGACGAGGGGGCGTGCCGCCACTGTACGGCAGAATCTATCCGCGTAGGGGCAGCCCACCGCTGACGAGGGGGCGTGCCGCCGCTGTACGACAGAACCTATCCGGATGCGGGCAGCCCACCGCTGACGAGGGCGCGTGCCGCCGCTGTACGGCAGAATCTATCCGCGTAGGGGCAGCCCTCCGGCATCAGGTTTGTGGGGTAGTCGAGCGAGGACAACCTATCCACGTGCGCGCAACCCCTCCACGCGTGAGCCGTCGGCGACTGAATCGCTGAGGACTCATACCCGTCACGATGGCACAACAACGATCGATGATGAGCGGTGTCCCTCGCAGCCATCTCATCACGGGGATCGGGCTAGGCGATGTCCGGGGAATAAAGCACGCCTACCTGCAGGCGCCCCACATAGCGCTTTCCCCTTCATTTCATCAACATCGTCTTGCTCGGGGTGAGGAACGGGAATCCGGACGCGAGAACTGTAGGGCGAGGACGCTTCCGGACAGACGAGTTCCCATTCACGGCTGGGGTCGACCTCCCAGGACCCCAGGATCACGTGACGGCTTCCCGTTAAAACGGCGACGAGCCGCCTAATCTTGGGGCGCTTGTCAGGCGCGACGTTCCAGGCCTGAGCGGCTCGCTCGATAAACACCTCGCCGGGATTGCCGCCGAATGCCGAGGCGCGCCCCTCGAGAGAATCCGGAGTGATGGGCACAATGATCGTCCCCTCCATATCATCCTGAAAGACCTCACCATCGCGCGTGAAAATCGCCGGCCCCAGGTGCTTGCTCGTCTTCGTCCCCGCAATGTTCGTGACCATCTTGTCGTCCTCGTTGAACAGCTCGTCCTCGTCCTCAGCGTCATAGATCGGATCCATCCCCATGAGAGAGGCGACGTGGATGGCGATAGCCTCGGCCTTGAGCGCGTCCTCGCGGCTCGAAAACGGCTCAAGGGTCTGGCGGATGAGGGTCCCTTCCGCATCGCGGAGCCTCTCGGCGTCGGGATTGTGTTGCTCAAACACGCGCCCCATGCGCTCACCGATCCCAATGTAGATGGGCCTGCGCTCCTCCTCGTCACTGCGCGGCGCACCCTCATAGATGTACAACCAGGTTTCTGTGGCCATTGCACTCTCCTTGTCGATAGACACACGCTGTCTTTCTCACCCCAATCATAGGGCAGATTTCGCTTCACATTGCCCAAAGGAGGACACTAAGCATTATGTGACAGGAGTAATTCGAGGCCCAGCGACGCCACGACAAGCGCCAGCGGACACCGAGCCATCGGACACGCTGGCCGCGCGCAATCCCCGGAGGCCACACCCGCCAGCAATGGCCGACAATCCGGCGCCGAGACAGCAGGCATAGAAAGGCCGGGGCCAGCCGCGCTCAACTGCGCAACTGGCCCCGGCCTCGTGAGGAGGTGAGATACCCCTAGAAGTACGTGTTCATCATGGACACCAGGTCGCCTCCGTACCCGCGGGCAGCCGCCCAGCCGGTGTGGTTCGGGTTCTCCTGGATGCCCAGGTACTCGACGACGGGGGCAGCGCCCTTGCGCACGTAGGTGAAACGCGGGTCCACGACCGGATTCGCCAGGGACGCGGTCGTCACGTTCGGGTCCGCGTAGGCGCGCAGGTGCTGGACCTGGGCGCGGATGCCGGTACGAACGTCGGGGAAGGAGGCACCCTGCGCGCCGCCGCCGACCGCGCCGATGCCGGAGAAGTTGAACTGGCCGACGCTCACGTCGCCGCCGAAGCCCAGCCAGCCCGTCTCCTTCATGGACTGGACGAAGACCAGCTCGGGGGGAGACACCCTCGGCCACGGCCTCGTCGTAGACGAGGCCCGCGAAGTCGCGGATCGTCGGCGCGCCGCCGGAAGCCAGGGCGGACGGGTACGCGCTACCCGCCGAGTCCCAGGCACTCACCATGTCGTCGATAACCTCCGAGCGCGAGGCCATGGGTGCGGTCATGATGAGGCGCTGACCGGCCGCGTTCGTCACGGAATCGGCGCGCGAGGCGGAACGGGAGGCGGCGTCCGCTGCCGGTGCGCCGACGCCGTCCGCGTAACCCAGCCACGCGCCCGAGGAGGCGAAGGAAGAGACGCGACCCTCAACGGTCACGGTACCGGTGGCCATGGCTCCCGAGGAGGGGGTCCAGCCAGTACCACGTGTTGCCATCGAGCAGCCAGCCCGTCATCATCGCGCCGGAAGAACGCATGTAGTACCAGACACCGCCGACCGTCACCCAGCCCTTCTTCATGGTGCCCTCGCCGTCCAGGTAGTACCAGGACCCGCGGTCGAGCAGCCATCCGGTGGCCATGACGCCGTTGGCGTGCATGTAGTACCACTCGTTGTCGTCCTCGGTCAGCTGCCAGCCGGTGAGCATGCGTGCGTCGTCGTCGAAGAGGTACCAGTCGCCGCCGACCTTCGTCCAGCCCACGGCGGCCGCGCCGGAGGTGCCCAGCCAGTACCAGTCGTTGCGTTCCTTGAGCCAGCCGGTGGCCATGACGCCGTCGGAGCCGAGGTAGTACCAGGAGCGCCCGTCCTTGATCCACCCGGTGGCCATGTCGCCGTCGGGACGCAAGTAGTACCACTTGTCACCGTCCTTCTTCCAGCCCGTCACCATCGCGGTGGAGTCGTCGAAGAAGTAGCGGCGTCCGTTGATGGTGGACCAGCCGCGGATCGTGCGACCGTTGGATCCGGCCCAGTACCAGCGGCCGCCGGCGTTGAACCAGCCGGTCTTGGCGACGCCGTCGCGCACGAAGCGCCAAGAGTCACCCGACTTCTCCCAGGCGCCCTTGCTCAGCCCGTAGGTCTGGGCGATGCCGGTCGCGTCGGCGACGCCGAGGGAGTGCACGAAGTTCGGGTCACGCAGGAGCTGCGCGTCCGACGTGGAGGTCACGAAGGCGTGCTCGACGATGATGCCGGGCATGTTTTCCTCGCGGGCCTGGCGGATGATCGCGTAGTAGTCGCCCGTGGAGCCGTCCGGGTAGTCGTAGTACGGGTTGTCGCGTGTCTTGATACCGCGGTCGGCCAGGCCGAGGGAGGTCAGCTGGTCCTCGATGTTGGTGGAGAGCTTGCGGCCCTGCGTGTGGGTCGCGTAGTTGTACGAGGAGGAGTTGCCGTACCAAACCTCGGCTCCGCGCGCGATGGGCGAGCCGGAGTTGAAGTGGATCGACACGAGGGCGTCGGCATCGGCAGCTGCGGCCATCTGGACGCGGCTGGACAGGTCGTCGCTCAGGTTCTCCGAAGGCCTCGTGTCGCTCGTTCGGGTCATGACGACGGTGACGCCGTCGTAGGTCTCGAGCTCCTCTTTGAGGGCCAGGGAGACGGCGAGGGTCAGGTCTTTTTCTTGCAGGCCGTTGGCGACCGCGCCAGGGTCGGAACCCCCGTGCCCGGGGTCGATGGCGATGATGATGCCGGTGGCCGCCTGGGCGGGAGGCACGAGGGCCGCAACGGCGGCGGCGAGTGCCATGGTGAGCCCGGCTGCGAGTTTCCTCCACGGGGAGCGCATAGTCATCCTTCGAGTTGCTAATGTGACAACCGAGATTTTAGTTACTTATGTTGTAACTGTAAACATGAAAAGAGTTACACGTGCAAACCGGCATGAACCGAAACGATAATGCGGCGGATTCTGAGACGAGGCAGGGACAATCCACGAACAGCAAAAACCCACGGCCCCACCCGCGATCGAAGCCCCTCAGAGCGCCGAACGAACCACCGCAGCCGCCGCGCGCGAGGAAGCCGAGACCGAGCGATGCTCGCGCACCCACGCCCGCGCACGCTCCTCCCCCACCCAGTTCAGCGTGCCCGACGCGACGGCGACCATGGCCTCGGCGACCTGATCGGCGTTGAGCCCACAGGCCGCCCCGAGCCCCGCCTCGCGCACGTCGCGCCCCGCCTGCCCCGGGCCGGCGTAGATGACGGGGGTCCCCTGCGCCAGGGAGGCCAGGATCTTCGTCGGGTAGGCGTAGTCGTAGCCGCCCGGACGCAAAGAAGCCAGCGTCGCGCTAGCTCGCGCCATCCAGCGGTCGGCCTCCTCGGCGCTGACGGCGGGGATCAGCTCGACTCCGGCCACGCGCCGCGCACGCTCGGCCAGATCCTCCCAGCCGCTCCCCTGCCCGACGAACACGAGGCGCGCATCCCCGAGCCGCTCACGAGCCCTCTCAAAAGCGTCGATGAAGACCTCGGGGGCCAGCCAGTGGGCGATCGTGCCCGCGTAGACGAAGACGGGCCCGCCGCAGGTGGGGAAACCCTCGGGGACGCCGGCGGCAACGGCCTCGGGCACGCGCACCCCGTTGGGGACGACGGCGACGTCGGCGGCGCCCAGGTCCCGCGCGCGCCCGGCGACCCCGTCCGACACGGCGACGACGCGGCGGGCTCCGCGCAGGGCGAAGGACTCCAGGCCAGCGACCGCGCGCACGACGGGGGCGCGCCACCCCGGCGAGCGCCGCAGCGTCGGAGACGATGTCCGCGCAGTAGTAGACGTAGGGGACGCGCCGGAGCGCGCATGCCAGGCGCACAGCCGCACCAGTCGTGGGAGGGGGTTCGGCGACGACCACGTCCGGCCGAGGCCCGGCAAGCAGTCGCGCAATCAGCGGCACGTCGAAAGACAGGTAGGAGACGTATCCGCGCACGGCGCCGGTGCGGTCGCGCAGCACCGGGGCTCGCCTGACCTCAACGAGGCCGGTGCCGAGTTCGTCAGCGCGCGCGGCGCCGCGTGCGACGGCTGGCGCCAGGCGCGAGGTCAGGACGCGCACGCGGTCCCCGCCGCCTGCCAGCGCCCGCGCGAGAGCCCCGAGACGCAGTGCGGCGGCGGTGGGTTCCGGCGTAAAAGTACGGGTCGCGAGGGTGACTAGCATGCGGGCGAAGCTCCCCCGCCGATGGTGATGCGCGGGGTGCCAGCCCAAGCCTCGGGGGACGTGATGGCGCGGCCGTCGACGAGGAGACGCACGCCGGGCAGGTCCGCGGGCGTCAGGTCCCGGTAGGTGGCGTGGTCGGCCTGGACGATGGCGACGTCCACGGCCTCGCCGAGGTGGTAGGCGTCCCACCCGAAGTCGGCGAGCTCCTCATCGCTGTAGAGGGGGTCGTGGACGCACACCCGCGCCCCGGCCTCGCGTAGCGCGTCGACGACGCCGAAGACGCCGGAGAACGCGGTTTCCTTGACCCCGCCGCGGTAGGCGGCACCCAGGACGGCGACACGCAGGCCGTCCAGGGACCCTAGCAGGGAGGCGGCACGGGAGACCGCGTAGGCGGGCATTGCGGCGTTCGCTGCGCGCGCGGCGGCAACGACGCTTGCGTCCGGATCCCCGGCCAGGTACAGGCGCGGGTAGACGGGGATGCAGTGGCCGCCGACCGCGATGCCAGGCCGGTGAATGTGGGAGTAGGGCTGGGAGTTGCAGGCCTCGATGACGCGCGCGACGTCGATGCCGGCCGCGTCCGCGTAGCGCGCGAACTGGTTCGCCAAGCCGATGTTGACGTCCCGGTACGTGGTCTCGGCGAGCTTGGCCATCTCGGCGGCCTCGGCGCTTCCCATCGGCCACACTCCGTTGGGGCGCGGCAGGTCGTCACGCTCGTCGAAGGAGAGGACGGCCTCGTAAAAGCGAACGCCGCGCGCCTCGCCAGCCTCGCTCAGGCCCCCCACGAGCTTCGGGTAGCGCGCCAGGTCGGTGAAGACACGGCCCGTGAGGACGCGCTCGGGCGAGAACACGACATCGAAGTCGCGGCCCTCGACCAAGCCGGAGACCTCCTCGATGAGGGGCTTGTAGCGTCCGCGCGTCGTGCCCACGGGCAGAGTCGTCTCGTAGGAGACCAGGGTACCGGGCGTCAGGTGCGCGGCCATGGAGCGGGTGGCGGCGTCCATGACGCGGAAGTCGGGTCGGCTCTGCTCGTCGACAACGAGGGGCACGACCATGACGACCGCGTCAGCGCCGGGGATCGCCTCGGCATACTCGGTCGTGGCGCGCAGCGCGCCGGAGGAGGCGAGCGGGGGCAGGAACTCGGCCAAGTGTGCCTCTCCCGGGAAGGGTTCGACCCCCCTCGTTAATGAAGGCGACCATGCGGGGGTTCACATCCACGCCAACGACACTGTGCCCGCCGCGCGCGTAGTGCACCGCCAGCGGCAGACCGATCTTACCCATGCCGACGACCGCGATGCGCATGGGGCCCCCTTTCCGTCTCCGGCCTCGTTCTTCCCCTCCAGTGTAGTGCCCCGCCCCACCTACAATGGGGGCGTGGATCGCGCGCTCAACCTCCTGCTCTACCCCTCCAACCTGGCCTCGCCCGGTCGCCTGGTGAAGATCGCGCGCTCGCTGTCCCCCCTGTTCTCCCAGACGCGCGTCGTCGGCATCGATCAGGGCGGGCTTCCCGCGGACGAGGCCGTGGCCCCCACCGTGCGCCTCACGCGGATCCGGGGCGCGTCCCTGGGTGCGCCCCTGGGAGGGGGTGCGGGTCGTCTGCGCGTGGGGGGCTCGCGTGTACCGGCGCTTCGCGAGGCAGCGCGTGGCGGCCATCTCCGCGCAGAACCTGTTCCTCCTGCCCCTCGCGCACGCCCTGGCTCGGCGCACGGGCGCGGTGTTCGCCTACAACGCGCACGAGTTGGAGACGGAGACGGTGGGGTCCGCGGGGCTGCGCCAGCGCCTCCAGCGCGTGATCGAGCGCCGCTACATCCGCCGCGCGGACGTGGTGTCCGTGGTGAACGAGTCGATCGCGCAGTGGTACCGCGAGGCCTACCCGGGCGTCGATCCGGTCGTGGTGACGAACGCGCCGACGGGGACGGGCGGGGTTATCGACCTGCGGGCGCGGCTGGGGATCCCGGAGGGCGAGCTCCTGTACCTGCATTCGGGATACCTCGCGCCGGGGCGCAACATTCCCTTGATTCTGCGTACCTTCGCTCAGGTGGGGGCGCACGTCGTCTTCGTCGGGGAGGGCGCCCTGCTGGACGAGGTCGAGCGGGCCGCAGCGGCCCACCCGACCATCCACCGCCTGCCTCCCGTGGAGCCGGACCAGGTGCTCGCCATGACGCGCGGGGCTGACGTGGCGCTGTGCCTCATCGAGTCCGGGTGCCTCTCGCACCGCTTGTCCACGCCCAACAAGATGATGGAGGCCTTCGCCGCCGGGGTGCCTGCGCTGTGCTCTGCCCTGCCCGAGGCCCGCCGGTACCTGGGCGATCAGGCCGACACGTGGGTGCTGGAGGATCCGGAGCGCGACCTCGTTTCTGCCTTGGAGCGCATCACGCGCGAAGACGTCGAGGCCTTTACGGCCCCGGCGATCCCCACGTGGGAGGAGGGGGCCTCGCGCCTGCGAGAGGCCTACGAACGGGCCCTCGCCGCGCGAGCGACACATCAATAGTTCCCCCAAAATCTCGCATGCAATTTGGGTTCACTAACTTTTCTTAGCATTCCCAAAAATGGCAGAATATCAAGGTTTTTAACCTTACACAGAAATGGACCACATGGAAATTGCATGCGACTTTTGGGGGAGAGGCATGTCAGGAGGCGACGACATCGCCTGTTTCACAAGGGTTTCACGAGGCCGACGGACGTGTCACGAGGCCGGGCGGGGCGCCCTCGTCTACGACGCCTGCAGCCGCTCCCCGTCGTAGGCGCGCGCCGTCAGGACAGCCATGACGAGCATCCCCACGAGCAGCACCGTCATGAGGGCGCCGAGGACGGCGACCGTCGTCTCCACGCCATAGGGGCTGCACGCGAGCCAGGCCAGGGGCGCCGCACAGTACACGCACGCGAAGGCCAGCATGCGCCTCTGATGGTAGGTCGCGACGAACACGTTGGACAGCGGCGAGGTCGCCACCGTGAGGGCCAGCCACGGAGCCAGGGACCGCGCGAAGTACCCCGCCGCCTCCCAGCGCGCCCCAAACACGAAGGGGAAGAGAGCCGGGCTGATCCACGCGAGCAGGGCAAACACGGGGATCGAGCAGGCCAGGGCGATGCCTCCGACGCGCACGACGACGCGGGTCATCGCTCCGGGCGGGGTGTCCGACAGGCGCGGTAGATAGACCTGCGACAGCGCCCCCGCGATGAGGGCGACCGGGGCCTGCAAAGCGAGCCACGCCACGTTGAATTGGCCGAGCGAGGCCACGGAATACGTGGTGATCAGCACCGGTATCGCGCTCGTGCGCACCGCGTCGACGACGACGTTGGGCACGCCCACGAGGGCCATCTTCCGGTAGCGAGACGCCACCTCGTGCAGGGTCGGGTCCGAGGCCTCGCGCTCGCGGGCGTCGCGGGCGTGCCACGACAGGTAGGCGACGGCGAGCCCCTGGCCCGCGATCGTCGCCCCAATGGCCGCCCCCAACCCACCATTCGCGAGGAAGCCGCACACCAGCTGCAGGGCCGCGATACCGAGGGAGCGCACGACCGACGAGCTTGCAATCGCCTGGAATCGCCGGTGGCGGGTCAGCCAGTAGGAACACACCTGCCCTTGGGCCAGGAACAGGACGGACACGCCGACGGCGAGCAGCCAGCCCGCGAGCGCGAACCCGTAGCGCGCGCTCACCCACGGCCAGGCGGCGGCCGCGATCAGGGTGGCCAGGGCGGAGGCGACCAGCACGCAGCGCGAGGCGAGGCGGGCGAGGGAGCGGGCCGAGGCCTCGTCGCCCGGGGCGGGCAGGACGATACTGAGGTCGAAGCGGGCGCCCGCGACGGCCGCGCCGAGCGTGGCGGCGGAGGTGAAGATACCCAGGTACCCCAGGTCTGTGTCCGTGTAGAGGCGGGCGATGCCGATCTGGGCGACGAAGGCGATACCCTGGGCGAGGAGCGTTCCGCCGATGAGGGTGAGCACCTGCGCGAGGACGCCCGAGCGGGCGGGGCGATCGGCGTTCGTCATGGACTCATTTAATCACCTGGGGCGCGCGGCTTGCCCCTAGGATGGTGGCATGCCCGCTCCCCGCTCCGCTCCCGTCTCCGGGTGGCCCTCGTGAGGGTCGCTCTGACGAAGGGGACCCTGCTGGTTCCCCCGACCTACTTTGCGCTCTCGCACGCGCTCGCGATGCCGGAGCTGGAGTGGCGGGCTTTACGCTGGCGGCGCGCATTACCGATCCGGCCATCACGATCCCCATCGACGAGGCTTCCCCGCGCGCGCTCGGCGGCCCGCTCCCGCTTCGCGTGGCGGCGCAGGCACGAGGCCTGGGTCGGATGCGCCGCGCGATCGCCGCGTGGGGTCCGGACGTCATTCACCAGCACCAGGCGACCTGGTCGCTCCCGGCGGTGGCCGCCGCGCGGGAGACGGGCGCGCCGCTCGTGGTGACGCTGCATGGCGGGGATGCCTACCCGAGGCTCGGGCGGGGCGCGGGGGCTGCGTGGAACGCGCACAACCGCGCGCGGGCGTTTGAGGGCGCGAGCCGTCTGCTGGCGGTGTCGCGTTACCTGGCGGACGTTGCGCTGGGCGCGGGTGCCGATCCGGAGCGTTTGAGCGTGCACTATCAGGGCGTGGACGCCGACTGGTGGACGCCGGCCCCGAGCACAGAGGAGTCGCGCGAGGAGCCCATCGTCCTGTTCGTGGGAGCTCTGAGCCACCTGAAGGGCGTGGACGATCTGGCCCGGGCCTGCGCCGACCTCGTGGGGCGCCGCCCGCATCGCCTCGTCCTCGTGGGCGACGGGCCGCTCGCCCCCGCGCTGCGCGCGCACGCGCACGTGTCGTTCACGGGCCGACTGGATCGCGAGGGGGTGCGCGGCTGGATGCGCCGCGCACGTGTCCTGGTCCTGCCCACGAAGCCGACGGAAGGCAGGCAGGAGGCGGCCGGCCTCGTCCTGCTCGAGGCGCAGGCGTGCGGCGTTCCCGTGGTCACTTATCCGACGGGCGGGACGCCGGAGATGATCGCGCCGGGGGCCTCGCTGCTCGCGGCGCAACGCTCGCCGCATTCCCTCGCCCGCTCCATCGACGAGGCATTGGCGTGGTCGGAGGACGAACGCGCGGACCGCGGGGCGGCGTGCCGGGCGTGGGTCACCCGTGAACGTTCGCTGCGCGCTTCGGTCCAGCACCTGCGCGAAACTTACGCCGACGTGACGCGCTAACGCAGCACCCTACAGGTCGACCGAGCGCCCGGTGGCTGCCGATGTCAGGATGGCCTCGACGACGCGCAGGTTGTCCAGGGCCTCGTCCATGGTGACGTGCTCGGCGCCCACGCCGAGGATGGCGTCGCGGAAGCGCTCGTGTTCGAGGGCGAGGGGCTCGCGCTTGGTGAGGGCGTAGCGCACGACCTGGCCCTCGCTCACCCCGCGGAAGGCGGCGATGGCGTCCCATTGCAGGGGCGCGTGGCCGTTTTCGTAGAACGTCAGGTCCCCCATCGCGGTGTCGGCGACGAGCGCGCCGCGCTCCCCCGTCACGATGGTCGTGCGGTCCTTGTAGGGGGTCAGCCAGTTGACGAGGTGGTTGACGAGGATGCCGCCTGCAAGCACGCCCGAAGCGACCATCATGTCCTCGTGCACTCGCCCCGAGCGCGCGGACGTGCGCGCGTAGATGCTCTCGTAGGGGGCGCCAGCCACCCACGCGGCCAGGTCCACGTCGTGCGTGGCCAGGTCTTTGACCACGCCGACGTCGCTGATGCGGGCGGGGAAGGGGGACTGGCGGCGCGTCGCGATCTGCTCGATCTCGCCCAGTTGTCCCTGGGCGATGCGCCTGCGCATGTCGATGAGCGCCGGGTTGCAGCGCTCAACGTAGCCGACTGCCCCCACGAGGCCCGAGGCCGCGAAGGCGTCGCGGATGCGCGCCCCGGCCTCGACGCTCGTGGCGAGGGGCTTTTCGACGAGGGTGTGCACCCCGGCCTCGGCCAGTGCCAGGGCGGCGGCCTCGTGGTGGGCGGTGGGCGCGGCGATGATCGCGGCGTCGATGCCGACCTCGATGAGTTCCTCGACGCCGCCCAGGACGGGCAGGTCGCCGGCGACGCCGAAGCGGTCGCCGCCCGGGTCGGCGAGGGCGACGAGGTCCACGCCGGCGGTCGCGCGAGCGTTGCGCACGTGGTGTCGGCCCATCGAGCCGATGCCGAGGATCCCGAGGCGAATGCTCATGTCAGGCCCCCGCTTGGGCGAGCGTGTTGACGCCGTGCACGATGCGTTCTAGCTCGATGGGCGTCAGGGAGGGGTAGATCGGCAGGGAGAGGACCTGGTCGGCGGCCTCGCGCGTGGCGGGCAGCTCCGCACAGGGGGCGTAGCGGGCCAGGGAGGGCAGCTCGTGGTTCGGGATCGGGTAGTAGACGCCCGAGCCGACGCCGTATTCCTCGCGCAGGGCGTCGGCGAAACCGTCTCGGTCTTCTCCCACGCGGATCGTGTACTGGTGGTAGACGTGGGTGGCGCCGGGGGCGACGTGCGGGACGGTGACGCCGCGCAGGTGGGCGTCCAGGAACGCGGCGTTGCTTTGACGCGCGCGTGTCCACGCACCGACCTTGGTCAGTTGGACGCGCCCGATGGCGGCGTGGATGTCGGTCATGCGGTTGTTGAGGCCCACGATTTCGTTGGCGTAGCGCGTCTCCATGCCCTGGTTGCGCGCGAGGCGCACGCCTCGGATAATCCCGGGGTCGGTGGAGGTGACCATGCCTCCCTCACCGCTGGTCATGTTCTTCGTCGGGTAGAAGGAGAAGGCCGCGAAGGTGCCGAAGGAGCCGACCGCGCGCCCGTGCAGGGTGGCGCCGTGGGCCTGGGCGGCGTCCTCGAAGACCATGAGGCCGCGCTCGTCGGCGATCGCCTGGAGCGCGTCCATGGGAGCGGGGTGGCCGTAGAGGTGGACGGGCATGATGGCCCGCGTGCGCTGCGTGATCGCGGCTTCGACGGCGGCCGGGGACAGCGTGAAGGTGAGCGGGTCGATGTCGGCGAACACGGGGGTCGCTCCCGTGATGGCGACCGAGTTGGCGGTGGCCGCGAAGGTGAAGGAGGGGACGATGACCTCGTCGCCCGGTCCGATCCCGGCGGCGAGCAGGCCCAGGTGCAGGGCCGAGGTCCCCGAGTTGACCGCGGCTGCCCGGGTTCCGGGCACGAGGGCGGCGGCGAACTCCTCCTCGAAGGCGGCGACCTGGGGGCCCTGGGCGATCATGCCGGTGCGCATGACGGCGGCGACGGCCTCTATCTCTTCCTCGCCGATGAGCGGGCGTGCGGGCGGGATGAACGGATGGGTCACGGCTGGTCCTCGGGGGTCTGGTCGGGCATCTCGACGTCATGTGGGGACGAGGCCTGGGCCTCCTCGGGTGAGAGGGTGTCGTCTCGCTCGACGTAGCGGCGGCCCGAGGCCGGACACAGCCAGGTGCGGTCCCCGGCCTCGCCGGTGGTGTCGTCGGCGGCCACGAGGGGAACGCCGGCCTCGCCGACCCATCCGACGCGGCGCGCGGGGACGCCGACGACGAGGGCGTAGGGGGCGACGTCGCGCGTGACGACGGCACCGGCCCCGACCGAGGCCCAGGCACCGATCCTCACGGGGGCCACGCACACGGCGCGCGCGCCGATGGCTGCACCGCGCTCGACGGTGACGCCGACGCGATCCCAGTCCGAGGCGCTCTTGAGTGAGCCGTCGGGATTGATGGCGCGGGGAGCGTGATCGTTCGTGAACACGGCGGCGGGGCCGACGAAGACGCCATCGGCCAGGGAGGCGGGCTCGTAGATGAGGGCGTAGTTCTGGATCTTGCAGCGATCCCCGACTCTCACGCCTTCGCCGATGTAGGCGCCGCGCCCGACGATCGTCTCCTCGCCGATGCTCGCATCCTCGCGCACCTGCGCCAGGTGCCACACGCGCGCGTTGTCGGCGACCCGGGCGCTGGGCGCCACGTCGGCGCTGGGCTCGATCACGGTATCTCCCTCGTGTGTTCTCACGCGCGCGTGCGCGCCGCTTCGGCGGTGTCCCACCAGATAGCAACACTATAGGCGCGCGCCCACCCCGATGTGCGACACTAATTGAATGCAGATGCGCTCCGACACGTGGGTCGTGATCCCCGCGTTCAACGAGGCGCCCGTCATCGGGGGCGTCGTTGCTGGCGTGCGCGCTCTCTTCCCCCGCGTCCTCGTGGTGGACGACGCTTCCGACGACGACACCGCGGCGATCGCGCGCGCGGCGGGAGCCTACACGGCCACGCACCCGATCAACCTGGGGCAGGGTGCCGCGCTGCAGACCGGCTTCGAGGCGGCGCTCGCGCGCGGGGCGCGCTACGTGGTGACCTTCGACGCCGACGGCCAGCACGACCCCGCCGAGGCGGCGGCCATGGTCGCGCGCGCCGACGAGGAGAACCTGGCCTTCGTCCTCGGGTCGCGTTTCCTGGACGGCGGGGATGCCCGCGTCGGTGCCCTCAAGCGCGCCGTGCTGCGCATCGGGGCTCTTGCCGCCCGAGCGCGCACGGGCATGGCCCTGACTGACACGCACAACGGGCTGCGCGTCATCCGCGCCGACGCCCTCGCCCACGTGCACCTGACCCACGCGCGCATGGCTCACGCCTCACAGATCGTGTCCCAGCTGGCGGACTGCGGTCTGCCCGGCGCCGAGCACCCCGTGACGATCTCCTACACGGACTACTCGCGGGCCAAGGGCCAGCCCCTGCTCAACTCCGTCAACATCGTCGTCGACCTGGCGTTGGGGGGCCGATGAGCGCCTACCTGTTGATCCGCGTCCTCCTGATCGCCGCGCTGGCTGCCACCGCCTGGTGGCTGATTCGCCCGGTGTCCTCCGCCTCCTCCCTGGCCCTGCGCCGCATCGGCATCGGCGCGCTCGTCGCGGCCGCCATCGTGGCGATCCTCGTCCCCTCGCTGGCAAACACGCTGGCCCGGGCCATCGGGGTCGACCGCGGGGTGAATCTGATCGTCTACGGCCTCGTCATCGCGCTGATCGCGCAGATGGTGACCGCCTATCGGCGTGAGGCGCGCATGGAGGCGCGTGTGGCCTCGCTCGCCCGTGCCCTCGCCCTCTCACACGTCCTTTCCCCTGAAACGACGAGGGAAAACGCCGCCACCCCCACTGCTCAGCGCGAGGGCGAGCAGGAAGTGGAACGCGCCGCTTCCTGCCCCGCTTCCCCGACAAATACGCCGGATAACGATATGGTTACAAGTGATGAGTAACGTGAATCTGCGACCGATCCAGCACTCGGCTGTCAATTACGGCCGCTTTGGACTTGTGCGATATGCGCTCGCCGTTGTGATGGCTGGCGTTCTCTTCGTTGCGTCAACGGGCGGCTTCCTCTACGCCAACCTCATCACGCAATTCGCTAACCGCGTCGTCAACATCGATGCCTACTCGATCGACGGCCAGACCAAGGCGACACCGGATTCTTTCGACGGCCGCGCCGTCAACATCCTCGTGGTCGGCACCGACTCTCGCAGCGGCGCCAGCGGCGAGCTGGGCGCGGGCGACGAGGACGAGGTTCCCGGCCTGCGCAACGACTCGACGATGGTCATTCACGTCAGCGCCGACCGCTCGCGCGTGCAGATCGTCTCGATCCCGCGCGACACCCTGGTGGACATCCCCGCCTGTAAGCACCGCGACGGGACCATCAGCGAGCCGACCAGCGACGACATGTTCAACAACGCGATGGTTTACGGCGCGAACGGCGGCGACGCTCCGGAGGACGTCGGTCCCGGCATCGCCTGCGTGAAGTCCACCGTCGAGAAGCTCGCCGACATGACGATCGACGCCTTCATGGTCGTTGACTTCGCGGGCTTCGTGCGCATGATCGACGCGCTCGGCGGCGTCTGGTTCAACATCCCCGAGCGCATCGACGATGATTCCGCTCAGCTCTACATCGACGCGGGCTGCTGGAAGCTGTCGGGCACGCACGCGCTGGCCTACATGCGTTCGCGCAAGGCCCAAGGCGACGGCTCTGACATCTCGCGCATTGGCCGCCAGCAGCAGCTGATTTCCGCGATGCTGCGCGAGCTTCAGGCCAAGGACTACGTCACCGACTCCGGCGCGCTCCTCACCTTCCTGCAGGCCGCGATCCAAGCCGTCAACGTCTCCCCGAACCTGGGCGACGCCAGCGCGGATGCTTCCTTGCTGATCAACGTGCTGCAGAAGGTCGACCGTTCCAACATCCAGTTCGTGACGATGCCGGTCGCGGAACCGTCCTGGGATCCGAACCGCCGCATCCCCTCCGAGCCGATGGCCCGCAACGTGTGGAACGCCCTGAAGAACGACCAGGCCCTGCCCGTGGGCACGACCTTTACGGACGGTAACGGCGCCCAGCTGGTCGTGCCCGACCCGACCGTGGCCACCGCGCCCCCCGCGCCGACCCCGTCGACGACCCCGTCGGCGACGCCGTCGGCGACGCCGACGGCAACCGCCAACCCGAGCGACGATTCGAACGCGAACCCCGCGGATAACACCGAGCAGTCCGCCTCCGTCGAGAACAACGCGGCTAACGAGGCCGCGGCCCAGCAGAACGCGGCTACCTGCCCGCCGAAGGACAAATGAGCACTCCTCCCTCGTTTACGCCCGACCCGAAACGACGCCGCCCTGGCTCCGATGACGCTCACGTCATCGGCGAAGATGCCCGAAGCGGCGCACCTACTCCCCCGCCGGAGGCGATAGCGCCGCAGATGTGGAGGATCTCCGAGGACGAGGCCGACGCCGCGCGCCCGCTGATGCCTCGTACCCTGGACCAGCCGCAGCGCGACTCCTCGCCGATCTTCCCGAGGCGTTCCACACCCCAGCCGGCGCCCCCGTCCTACCAGCCCGCGTCGGCCTCGAACCCGCCGTCGTATGCGCCCGGCTCCGGGCGAGCCGCGCAGCCCGCCTCCTCCGGCTCGGGCACCTACGCGCCCTCGGGCAACGGGCCTCGCCAGGTGACGATCAACCGCTTCCAGGGCGCTCCCGTGGCACCCCCACGCAGCGCCGCCCCGGCCTCGGCCCCCAGGCCACGCCGCAGGCGCCGCCACCCGATCCTGAAGACCCTGTGCCTCTTCCTGGTGATCGTCCTCGCGTGGGGCGGCTTCCTCCTGTGGGACGCCAACACGAACATGGGGCGGGTCAGCGCCCTGTCGGGAGCCGCCGACACGCCCGGTACCACCTACCTGTTGGCCGGCTCCGACTCGCGCGCCGACGGCGCCGTCAAGGACGGCTTCGAGGGGTCCGAGCGCGCCGACTCGATCATGCTGGTCAACGTCGCGCCCAACGGCCAGGCGGTCGCTCTGTCGATCCCCCGCGACACCTACGCGGAGATCCCGGGGGTCGGCTGGGACAAGATCAACGCCTCCTACGCCTACGGCGGCCCCCAGCTGCTCGTCGAGACGGTCGAGAAGCTCACCGGACTGACCGTCGATCATTTCGTCCAGATCGGCATGGGCGCCGTGCCCGACATGGTGGACGCCGTCGGCGGCGTCGAGCTGTGCTACGACAACGACGCGGACGACCAGTACTCCGGCCTGACATGGACCGCGGGCTGCCACACGGTAGACGGGACGACCGCGCTGCAGTTCTCACGCATGCGCTACCAGGACCCCGAGGGTGACATCGGGCGCACCAAGCGCCAGCGCCAGGTCATCTCCAAGGTGATCGCTTCGGCGGCCTCCCCAGCGACCCTCGTGAACCCCGCGAAGACCCTGCGCGTGGAGCGCGCGGGCTCGAAGTCCTTCACGGTGGACGAGGACTCCTCCGTCCTCACGGTCGCTTCCCTCGTCATGGCGCTGCGCAGCGCCTCCTCGAATCAGATGATGGGCGTCCCGCCGATCGAGTCGCTGAACTTCACGACCAGCGCCGGCGCCTCGGCAGTGCTGCTGCGCGACACGACAGCGGGCGACTTCTTCGCCAAGCTGCGGGCCGGCACCCTCACCACCTCCGACCTCAACCAGGTCGACGGCGTCTAGGCCGCGCCCGCCGCCGATACGAAAGCCCGGCCTCGTGTCCCTCTTCGGGACCGAGACCGGGCTTCTTCGCGCTGTCCGCGCGCTCAGGCGCCGGGGACGGTGATCGGGCGCGGACCCGCCTGCCAGCCCTCCCAGGCGGAGGTCAGGATTTCGTCGAGGCCGTTGTTCGCCTTCCAACCCAGGTCGACGCCGATGGAGAGCGGGTCGCCGATGAGCTTGGGCGGGTCGCCGGCGCGCCGATCCAGCTCCTCGACGGGGAAATCCCAGCCGATGACGCGGCGCAGGCCGTCGATGATTTCGCGCACGGAGGTGCCCAGGCCGGTGCCCACGTTGTAGGTGTGGTGATCGGGCTGGCGGCCCTCGGCCAGGACGTCAAGGGCAGCGATGTGCGCCTCAGCCAGGTCCAGGACGTGGATGTAGTCGCGCACGCAGGTGCCGTCCGGGGTGTCGTAGTCGGTGCCGAAGATCTTGGCGCTTTCCCCGCGCTCGATGCGGTCGAGGACCATGGGGATGAGGTTCATGATCGCGGGGTCGGCCAGGTCGGGCCATCCGGCGCCGGCGACGTTGAAGTAGCGCAGGCCAATCCACTTCAGGTCCCAGGCTCGCTCGCAGTCGGCCATCATCCATTCGCCGATCAGCTTGGTTTCGCCGTAGGGGTTAATGGGGTGGCCGGCCATGTCCTCGGTGACGACCTCGGCGGTGGGGATGCCGTAGACGGCAGCCGAGGAGGAAAAGATCATCTGGTCGACGCCGGTGTCCTCCATCGCGGCCAGCACGTTGGCCATGCCGCCGATGTTTTGCTGGTAGTACCAGGTGGGGCGTGCGACGGATTCGCCGACCTGCTTGCGCGCGGAGAAGTGGATGACGGCGGTGACGTCTTCGTCCACCATGAGGTTGGACAGGACGGAGCGCGCTTCGTCCGTGGCGACGTCGAGGCGAACCAGGGGCGTGTCCCCGATCCGCGCGGCGTTCGAGGTGGACAGGTCGTCGACGACGACAACGCGGTCCCCTCGCTGGCGCAGGAGACGGACAACATGGGCGCCAATGTAGCCGGCGCCGCCACAAACGAGAATGCTCATGCGTTCAGGATACGACGCGGGAGCCCCCGTGGCTACCCGCACGGGGCTTGTGTTGTGGCGCTCCGGCGCGCTGCGAGACGCGGCTAGCCGTGGCGCGAGACGCGCTCGGCGAGCGCGGCGCCCTTGGCGGAGGCCACGTCGCGCAGGTCCTTCTGGAAGTCGCGCATGGCGCCGCGCAGCGTCTCGGCACGCTCGCCTTCGCCGGCGCCAAGGATGCGGGCGGCGAGCAGGCCGGCGTTGCGTGCACCCGCAATGGACACGGTCGCGACGGGCACGCCGGCCGGCATCTGGACGATGGAGTGCAGGGAGTCGACGCCGTCGAGGTGCTTGAGGGGGACGGGGACGCCGATGACGGGCAGTTCGGTGAGGGCGGCGAGCATGCCGGGCAGGTGGGCGGCGCCGCCCGCGCCGGCGATGATGACGCGCAGGCCCCGCGCGGAGGCGGACCGGCCGTAGGCGACCATGTCCTCGGGCATGCGGTGGGCGGAGACGACGCCGACTTCGCAGGCGATGCCGAATTCGGCCAGGGCGGCGACGGCGGGTTCCATGGTGGGCCAGTCGGAGTCGGAGCCCATGACGACGCCGACGAGCGGACCCTCGCCGGTGGCCGTGAGCTGGATGTCGAGGTCGGTGGTCATGGGCGGTCCTTTCGGGTGGGACGAGGCCGGGGCGCGAGCGCCGCTCGGCCCGGGGTAGGCGGTCGGTTAGTTGGTGGCGTCGACGCCCCGCAGGGCGGCGACGGCGGCACGTGCGCGCGTCAGGGCCATATCCGGGTCCTTGTCGACGACTGTCACGTGTCCGAGCTTGCGGCCCGGGCGCACTTCCTTGCCGTAGAGGTGGACTTTCGCTGTCCCTCCCCCGGCGGCGAAGGCAGCGGCGAGGGCGCGCGCGGGCTGGTGGTGGGCGGAGCCGAGCAGGTTGACCATGACGACGTGCGTACCCGGCGCCTTGAGGTCGGTCGAGCCGAGCGGCAGGTCCAGGACGGCTCGCAGGTGCTGTTCGAACTGGCTGGTGACTGCCCCGTCGATGGTCCAGTGGCCGGTGTTGTGGGGGCGCATGGCCAGCTCGTTAACGAGCACGCGCTCGTCCGCTCCCTCACCGACGACGAACATCTCGACGGCGAGGACGCCGGTGACGCCCAGCTCGGAGGCGATGCGTTCGCCGATGCGGCGGGCCTCGGCGGCGGTCTCGGGGCGGATGCCGACGGCGGGTGCGGTGACCTCGGCGCACACGCCGTCCACCTGCACGGTGGAGGCGACCGGCCAGGACGCGACCTCGCCGGAGGGGCTGCGTGCCAGCAGGGCGGCGACCTCCCCGGTGAAGGGCACCAGGGCCTCGGCCAGGAGGGGGCCGTTCCCCCACCAGGAGGCCACGTCCTGCGGGCTGTGGGCGACGGTCACGCCATGCCCGTCGTAGCCGCCTCGCGGGGTCTTGACGATGAGGGGCCAGCCGATGACAGCGCCGAAGCGTTCGAGTTCCTCGGCGCTGGAAACGCGCGCCCACGCCGGGCAGGGGATCCCCATGTCGGCGAGGCGGGCGCGCATCTCAAGCTTGTCCTGGGCGTACAGGAGGGCACTGGCGGGGGGCTGGACGGACACGACTCGCGCCGCCTCGTCCATGGTAGGGGCGGGGATGTGCTCGTGTTCGAAGGTGAGGACGTCCGCGCCGTCGATGAGCGCGCGGACGGCGTCCAAGTCGGAGGGAGCTCCGGCGGCCTTGTCGACGGTGGCTTGGCCGGTTGACCCGTCGTCGGCCTCCACGAGGGCCCGGAGGTTGATGCCGAGCGCGATCGCGCTTTCCTGCATCATGCGTGCTAGCTGTCCGCCGCCGATGACGGCAACGGTCGGAGGAGTTAACATCTCGCGTTCCACGCCCCCAATCTACCGCTGTCCTAGAAGCGACGCGAGCGGCGTCCCATGGAAATGAGCGGCCCTTCGGGCATGACGCGGTCGGGGTCCAGCGAGGCGGGAATCGCGGCCACGGACACCGTGAAGATGGGGGGAATGTTGGATTTGAGTTCGAGGCGCCCGCCCATCGCCTGGGCGAGGTCGTGGGCCAGGGCCAGGCCGATGCCGGTCGATCCGTGACCCGACACACCCTTTTCGAAGATGTCGGGCGCCAGGGCCTCGTCGATGCCGGGCCCCTCGTCGCTGACTTCGATGACGACGCCGCGCGTGGAGGAGCCGGCGTGCGCCCACACGCGCGTCGTTCCGTCGCCGTATCGCAGGGCGTTTTCGATGAGGGTGGCCAGGACCTGCCCGAGTTTGCCGGCGTCGGCCAGGATCGGGCACTCGGCCTCGTCGAGGAAGACGAGGGTGCGCCCGGCGAGGGCGAATTGGTCCTCCCATTCCTCGCGGGCGGTGTTGAAGACTTCGAGGATGTGGATCGCCTCGGTCCCTCCGCCGCTTTCGCGTTTGGAGACGTCCAGGAGTTCGGCGACGACGTTCGTCATGCGTTCGACCTGTTCGAGGCAGGTGCGGGCCTCGGCGCGCACCTCCTCCTCCGAGGAGATGTACTCGATCTCTTCGAGGCGCATCGACAGGGCCGTGAGCGGGGTCCGCAGCTGGTGGGAGGCGTCCGCGGCGGCCTGGCGTTCGGCGGCGAGGCGCCCGGCCATGCGCTCTCCTGTGCGCGCGAGCTCCTCGGAGACCAGGTCGATCTCTTCGATGCCGGAGTGCTCGACGCGGGCGCGCACGCCGCCGGATCCGATCTGCTCGGCCTGGGCGGCCAAGTAGATGAGGGGAGCGGACAGGGAGCGGGACAGCGATCGGGCCATGAGCCAGCCGATCAGCATGGATGCCGCCATTCCGGCGGCAAACATGCCGCATGCCCACACGATACGGGTGACGGCCGTTGAAGCCGACGAGGTCAGCTGGACGCTGACGCCGCCGGGAGACTCGGCGAACGCGGAGAGGGTACTGCCGGGGATCTCGACTTCATGAGTGACGAGGTTCTCGCCGGGAATCAGTATCCGGTAGTTCAGTTCGGAGTCGCGACCATCGGCCTGGTCGGCGACCAGGGAGGCCAGGGCCTGGGAGTCGGTGCTCTCTCTCCCGCGACCCGGCGCCGCTCAATGCTCTGGACGATGCGCTGGGCGGAGATCTCCAGGCCGCGCTGCTCGGAGGCCCAGATGGAGGCCGACGCGAAGAACGCGCCGGGCAGCCCCATGAGCACGCACACGACGGCGACGACGGAGACAATCATCCTCACCGCGCGTGCGCGCATGGCGGCCCTCCTTTATCGCCGGTTCAACGCGCGTTCTCGAAGCGGAAGCCCATCCCACGCACGGTCGTGATGTAGTGCGGGTCGGTCGCGTCGTCGCCGAGCTTGCGGCGCAGCCAGGACACGTGCATGTCGAGGGTCTTCGTCGAGCCGGTCGGATCGGAGCCCCACACCTCGCGCATGAGGGTGTCGCGTGCGACGACCGAGCCGGCCTCGCGCAGCAGGACGCGCAGCAGGTCAAACTCCTTGGCTGTCAGGCTCAGCTCGACGTCGCCGACGAAGGCGCGGTGGGCGGCGACGTCCATGCGGACGTCCTGGGCGCGCAGCTCACCCTCGGCGGGCTCGGCGACCTGGCGGCGCAGGAGGGCGCGCACGCGGGCGAGGAGCTCGGCGAGGCGGAAGGGCTTGGTCACGTAGTCGTCGGCGCCCGCGTCCAGACCGACGACCATGTCGACCTCGTCCGTGCGGGCAGTCAGGATCAGGATCGGCACGCGGTTGCCGGAGGCGCGGACCTCGCGGGCCACGTCCAGGCCGTCCATGTCGGGCAGGCCCAGGTCCAGAACAACCAGGTCGACGCCGCGAATGTCGGCGAGGGCCTCGGCGCCCGTGGCGTGCGCGCGCACGTCGTACCCTTCCCTGCCCAGAGCGCGGGTCAAGGGCTCGGAGATGGCCGGATCGTCTTCAACGAGGAGAACTGTAGTCACGCGCCCATCTTAGCAATTCAGAACCAAAACTTTCACCTTTCTTGACCCAGCCCGTTGGGCATTCAGGCGGCGATCCGCGAGCCTCCTCGGGCCCGCGTCAGGCCGCGCGTGTCGCGAGCAGGTACGGCGAAACGGGGCCAAATCCGCGCAAGTCCGCGGTGGGAAACTCCTCCAGGCTGTAGCCCTCCCCGCCCTTGCCCGCGGCGATGGCGGCAGCGGTAGCGGGGGTCGGTCAGGATCTTGCCGACGGGCGCGATGTCCACGAGGCGAGACGCCAGATTGACGGTCGGCCCGAAGACGTCGCCCGAGCGAGAGAACACGTCTCCGCGCACGAAGGACGCGCGCACGGGCAGCATCTCATCGTCAGCGTTGAGGCGTTCGATGAGCGTTGTCGCCACGCGCAGGCCGGTCGTCAGATCGTCCGCGATGTACAGGACCGCATCGCCGATCATCTTGACGACGCGCCCACCCTCTTCGATGACGGCGGTGCGGCTCTCTTCCTCGAAGCGCTCGATGAGTCCGACGAGGGCGTCCCCGAGGATCGTCGAGGAGGACGTGTACGACACCATGTCGACGAAACCGAGACAGCGATTGAGGGGGAAGCGGCTATGGCGCTCCTCGTGCCCGCGCTGGGACACCTCCCGGTCGAAGCGTGACAGGGTGGCCTCGAGCTGGCGACGCCAGGAGTAGACAAACATTTCCTGGAAGACATCGATGTAGTCGCGCATGTGATCCAGGACGTACATGCGGGCCGTCGTGTCGTCCAGCATGAGGCGTCGCGAGGAGTCCTCCACCAGGGCCTCGTACTGCCACAGGGCCAAGCGGTCCGCGAGATGGGAGTTGGCGCGCAGGAGCGAGCGCGAGGTGGCCGTGTCAATGGCATCGGATTCGACCAGGTCGTGCCACTTGCCAAACACGTCCAGATCCCGCTGGGAGAACGCCGGTTCGTCAGGATCGGGGGCCTGGGAATCCCAGGGCGATCCAGAACTGCATGACGCGTTCGATCGGAGTGTCTGTGGCCTGCGAGAGGTCGCGGGCAGAGTACGTGAGATGACCACCGAGCAGCCGAGGAACGTAGCTGGTTGCGGTGAGGTCATCGGGAGCGCCATGGAACGACGCCGCACGCTCATCCATCGCGAATCCCTCCTCGTGTCGGGCTGACTCAACACCACATCAACTACTGATCGGTATACTAGATCACTTTTTAAGGTCACACCGAAATATGGCCTCACACACTGACAATTGTAGTAGGCTGATTTGTTTTCCACCAGCGATTTGCACGTTTACCTGCGACAATCCGCTTTTTTGCACCATTTTTCAACTTCAGTGCGCACCCAAGCGACAGTGGTCCACAATGGATGCATGCGCCTCGTCCTTGCTTCCGCTTCCCCCGCCCGCCGAGCCACGCTGAGCGCCGCGGGCATCACCCCGATCGTCCGCGTCTCCACCGTCGACGAGGATGCTCTCCTGGCGTCCCTGCCCGGCGGGCGCGCCCTCTCCGGGGGCACAACGACCCCCGCGGACGAGGTCGGCGCCCTCGCGGCCGCCAAATGCTCCGACGTATGCGAGGCGCTCAGGCGCGGAGACGCCGAGCTTCCCGTCGGCGAGCCCGTCCTCGTCGTCGGCTGCGACTCGATGCTCGAGATCGGCGGCCAGATGCTCGGCAAACCCCACACCCCCGAGGTGGCCCGCGAGCGCATCGCAGCCATGCGTCGCACGACAGCGACCCTGTGGACCGGCCATTCGGTGGCGATCCTGGCCCCACTGCCCTCGCAGGGGGACGCGCGCTCCTCACACGGGGAGGAACGGAGGATCGAACGCCAGGTGACGCGCTCCGCCTCGACCCTCGTGCACTTCGGAGACATCTCAGATGCCGAGATCGAGGCCTACGTGGCGACGGGCGAGCCCCTGCACGTGGCGGGTTCCTTCACGGTGGACGGCCTGGGCGGCCCCTTTATCGAGGGCGTGACGGGCGACTATCACTCGGTCGTCGGTATCTCGTTGCCGCTGCTGCGCTCCATGGCCACAGAGCTCGGGGTCTTCTGGCCGGACCTGTGGGATGCGCCGCGCCCCTGAGTGTCACCCCGAAACGACGCGCGCACGCCCCGTACTGTAGGGGCATGGACAACAGCACTGCATGGGGCATCGGCCTCGCAACGATCACCCTGGACGGAACGACTCTCGACACCTGGTACCCCGCCCCGCGCCTGGGCGAACCCGGAAACGACGAGGAGCTGGCGACCTCGCTGGCGCTCCTGGAGCGCGTGGATGATGCGCGCCGCGTGCGCACGGTCGTCGTGAACACGTCGATCGACCTGGCGCAGGCTCCCGCCTCAACCGAGGACGCCTACCTGCGCCTGCACCTGCTGTCCCACCGCCTGGTGGCGCCCAACACGATCAACCTGGACGGTATTTTCGCGGTGCTGCCCAACGTCGTGTGGACGGACGCCGGCCCGTGTGCCGTCGCGGACTTCGAGGCTACGCGCCTGCGTCTGCGCGCCCGCGATGGCCGCCCCGTGACCGTGCAGGGCGTCGACAAGTTCCCCCCCGATGGTCAACTACGTGCTGCCGCCCGGCGTGCGTATCGCCGACGGTACGCGCGTGCGCCTGGGCGCCTACCTCTCCGAGGGCACGACCGTCATGCACGCGGGCTTCGTGAACTTCAACGCGGGGACGCTCGGCCGTTCGATGGTCGAGGGCCGCGTCTCACAGGGCGTCGTGATCGGCGACGGCTCGGACGTGGGCGGCGGTGCCTCCACGATGGGCACCCTGTCGGGCGGCGGGAAGCAGCGCGTGCGCCTGGGCGAGCGCTGCCTGCTGGGCGCGAACTCGGGCCTGGGTATCGCGCTGGGCGACGACTGCGTCGTCGAGGCGGGCCTGTACGTGACCGCGGGCGCGAAGGTGACGCTTATCGATTCGTCTGGTGAGGCTGAGCCGCGCACGGTGGCGGCGCGCGAGCTGTCGGGTGCCTCGAATATCCTGTTCCGCCGAAACTCGCAGACGGGGCGCATCGAGGCCATCGCCCGCGCGGGCGTGGTGGGTATCGAGCTCAACGACGCGCTGCACGCGTCGAACTGATCGCGTAGACGTTACGAGGCCGGGGCGCGCTGAGCGTCCCGGCCTCGTCGTGTCGGCGCGTCACTTTAGCGCGCGGACCAGGCCTGCCGGATGCGCTGCGCTGCGGCCGCGATGCGCTCGTCGGAGGCGGTCAGGGCGACGCGGACGCGCCCGTGGGCGGCGGTGCCGTAGAAGTCGCCGGGAGCGACGAGGATGCCGAGCTCGGCCAGGCGGTTCACGAGCGTCCATGAGTCGGTGGGGTGGGCGGGGTCGGCGACCCACAGGTACAGGCCGGCGGCGCTGTCGGGGTCGACGTCGAGGCCGGCCTCGGTCAGGGCCTCGAGGAGGAGAGCGCGGCGCACGGCGTAGACGGCCCGCTGCGCCTGAACGTGCTCGGTGTCGGCCAGGGCGATCGCCATCGCGTGCTGGACGGGGGCGGGGACCATGAGTCCGGAGTGCTTGCGCGCGGTGACGATGGGGGCGACCAGGGTGGGGTCGCCGTAGATGAGGGCGGCTCGGTAGCCCGCGAGGTTGGACTGCTTGGACAGCGAGTACAAGACGATGAGGCCGCTCGCGTCGCCGTCGCACACCTGCGCGTCGAGCAGGGAGGGGAACCCCTGGCTCACGTATGGTTCGGCCCAGGGCAGGGCCGCGTAGCACTCGTCGGAGACGATGACGGCGCCGTGGGAGCGCGCCCACCTCACGGCGGCGCGCAGCTGGTCTTTGCTCATGACGTGCCCGTCGGGGTTGCCGGGCGAGTTCAGGTAGACCAGGGTGGCCTCGGGCCAGGAATCGGGGTTCGTCGGGTCGACGGCGACGGGGGTGGCGCCGGCCAGGCGGGCTCCGATGTCGTAGGTCGGGTAGGCGACGTCGGGGACCAGGACGGTGTCGCCGGGTCGCACGCCGAGCAGGAAGGGGATCCATGCGACGGCTTCCTTTGAGCCGATCGTGGGGATGACGCCGGCCGGGCCCACGTCGACCATGCCTCGGCGCGCACCCCACGCCGCGATCGCGTCGCGCACCTCGGCGGTGCCGATCACCGTGGGGTAGCCGTGTGCGTTGGAGGCGTCGGCGAGGGCGTCGCGAATGAAAGCGGGGGTGTCATCGACCGGGGTTCCGACGCTCAGATCGCAGATTCCCCCGGGATGCTCAGCCGCGCGTGCTTTGGCGGGCGCGAGCTGATCCCAGGGGGAATTCGGGCAGGTCAAGAGGGCGAGGCAGGATCGTTGTCATACCCCTACCCTATCGACTGTCAGAGATTTTCGGCCTTCCATTCCTCATTCTGAGGCGGCAGCGCGGCGATCATCGGATCGTCGAAGTCCTGGACGCCGGTCTTCTGGGCGCCGCCGGGGCTGCCCAGGTCGTTGAAGAAGTCGACGTTGGCGCGCAGGTAGTCCGACCATTCCTCGGGCAGGTCGTCCTCATAGAAGATGGCCTCGGTGGGGCACACGGGCTCGCATGCACCGCAGTCCACGCACTCCTCGGGGTGGATGTAGAGCGAGCGGGCGCCCTCGTAGATGCAGTCGACGGGGCACTCGTCCACGCAGGCGCGATCCTTGACGTCCACGCAGGGCTGCGCGATGACGTAGGTCATGAGACGTTCCTCCTGGTCAGTTCTAAAGACTCGTTAGATTCTATTATTCACGTATGAGTAGCCCAGAGTCACGCTCCGCCTCCGATCCCGCAGAAAACCGCTTGATACCGCCGAATGAACGGAGCGAGGCGGAGGGGGCACGCGAGCAAATTTCCGCACGCCCCCCTCGCGCAATTCCTCCCCTGCCGTGGATGCGCTTCGAGGTCGGTCAGAGAATCGTGATCCGCTACCGCCTGGCGGACGGCCTGCACGACGCGCTCGGTGAGGCCCTGGAGGTGGCTCCCACGCACGTCACGGTCGCGACGAGGCGGGGGCCGGTCCGGGTGGATGCCGCCACGATGGTGACGGGAAAGGTCGTGCCTCCCCCGCCGTCCCTGTAGCGGGCGACGGGGGTCGGCCTCGGGTGTCAGCGGTTGGCGCGGCGCTCGCGTGCGGCGATCTTGAAGCGCTCCTGGGCATCCAGGACGACCTTGCGCACGCGCACGGCCTCGGGCGTGACCTCGACGCACTCGTCGTTGGCCGCGAACTCAAGGGATTCCTCGAGGGTCAGCTTGCGCGAGGGGGTCAGGGACTCGTACACGTCGGCGGTGGCACTGCGCGTGTTCGTCTGCTTCTTCTCGCGGCAGATGTTCACGTCCATGTCTTCGCCGCGCGGGTTTTCGCCCACGACCTGGCCTTCGTAGACCTCGGAGGAGGGCTCGACGATGAAGGACCCGCGCTCCTGCAGGTTCGTCATCGCATACGGGGTGGCCTGTCCGGCGCGGTCGGCGACGAGGGAACCGGTGAGGCGCTGCTCGATGGTGCCCTGCCAGGGGGCGTAGCCCTCGGCGATGGACGAGGCGATGCCTGTGCCGCGCGTTTCGGTCAGGAAGCGCGTGCGGAAGCCGATGAGGCCGCGGGCGGGGACCACGAACTCGAGGCGGATCCAGCCCGACCCGTGGTTCGCCATGGTCTCCATGCGGCCCTTGCGGGCGGCCATGAGCTGCGTGATGGCGCCGAGGTACTCCTCGGGGATGTCGATCGTCATGCGTTCCATGGGCTCGCTGAGGACCCCGTCGATCTCCTTGGTGACGACCTGGGGCTTGCCGACCGTGAGCTCGAAGCCCTCGCGGCGCATCTGCTCCACGAGGATCGCCAGCGCGAGCTCGCCTCGTCCCTGGACCTCCCATGCGTCGGGGCGCTCGGTGGGCAGGACCTTCAGGGACACGTTGCCGATGAGCTCGCGGTCGAGGCGGTCCTTGACCTGGCGGGCCGTGACCTTGGCGCCCTTGACGCGGCCGGCCATGGGCGAGGTGTTGATGCCGATCGTCATGGAGATGGCCGGGTCGTCGACGGTGATGAGGGGCAGCGGGCGCGGGTCCTCGAGGTCGACGAGGGACTCGCCGATCATGATGTCTTCGATGCCGGCGACGGCGACGATGTCGCCGGGGGCGGCGGATTCGGTCGAGACGCGCTCGAGGCCTTCGGTGGCGAGCAGCTCGGAGATGTGGACGCGCTGGATGGTGCCGTCGTGACGCGCCAGGCCCACGTCGGCGCCCTTCTTCAGGGTGCCGTTGTGGATGCGCAGCAGGGCGAGGCGGCCCAGGAACGGGGAGGCGTCCAGGTTGGTGACGTGCGCCTGCAGGGGCATGTCTTCGTCGAAGCTGGGGCCGGGGATGCGGTTCAGGATGGTCTCGAAGAGGGGCTCGAGGTCCTCGGTGGGCAACTGGCCGTCGCCGGGGTTGTCCAGGGAGCACTTGCCGGCCTTGGCGGAGGCGTAGACGACGGGGACGTCCATGAGGGAGTCCACGTCGATGTCAATGCCCTCGTTCATGAGGTCCTCGCCCAGCGACAGGAGCAGGTCGGTCGTCTCGGAGACGACCTCGTCGATGCGCGAGTCGGGGCGGTCGACCTTGTTGACGACGACGATGACGGGCAGGTGGGCCTGGAGGGCCTTGCGCAGGACAAAGCGGGTCTGGGGCAGGGGGCCTTCGGAGGCGTCGACCATGAGGACGACGCCGTCGACCATCGAGAGGCCGCGCTCGACCTCGCCGCCGAAGTCGGCGTGGCCGGGGGTATCGATCACGTTGATGGTGACGCCGTCCTGAAGGCCCAGGGCCTGCGCTGCGGGGCCGCGATAGTGGACGGCGGTGTTCTTGGCGAGAATGGTGATGCCCTTCTCGCGCTCGAGGTCACCGGAGTCCATGACGCGCTCACCGGTCTTTTCGACCGTGTCACGCTCAGAGAACGCTCCGGATTGCCAGAGCATTGCGTCAACCAGCGTGGTCTTGCCATGATCGACGTGGGCGACGATCGCGACGTTTCGCAGGTCGGGACGCGTGGACATATGTGGACTCCTCACATGTGGACACCTATTATTGCGTGTGATGGGGCACAGAAGCCCGCTTGACGATCGGCCGACTGACCGATTCCACGCACAGACCTCTCCAGAATATCCGCATACGGAGGGCGACGCGCACGCCACCCTGCGACATCCACCACGTCACCACCCCCCTCTGGACAAACCGATCGGTCTATTTGACCGACCATCTCCCCCTACATTTAACTGATAATCATGAGCGACATAGCCACACTCTCCACATCCGTTCCCTCGTCCTCGACCCTGATCTCCCCCTTCGGCGCTCACCTCCTGTCGTGGCGCCCGACCGGCGACGAGGACGTCCTGTGGCTCTCATCCCGCGCCGTCATGGATGGCACGCGCGCGATCCGCGGCGGCGTCCCCCTGTGCCTGCCCTGGTTCGGCGGCCCCGAGGATTCCCCCGCCCGCCCGGGAGCGGGCGCCAGCGCGCACGGTTTCGCTCGCACCAGCACCTGGGCGCTGCGGGCCTCGACGCAGCCCGCCGACGACGCCCCGGCCTCGTTCTCTTTTGAACTGCACCACACGGGCGAGACCTCCGCCCTGTACCCCCATTCGTTCTGCGCGCGCCCTCGACGTGAGCGCCGGCTCCGAGCTCCACATGAGCCTGACCCTGACGAACGAGGACGATCACCCCTTCGCGATCGAGGCGGCGATGCACACCTACCTGGCCGTCGGCGACGTCAAGGACGTGACGGTCGAGGGCCTGGACGGGGCCCGCTACTTCGACAAGGTTCGAGGCCGTTTCGCCACCCAGGTCGGGGACGTGACCTTCGTCGGCCCCACCGACCGCGTCTACACGACAACCCAGCAGGTTCAGGTCGTCGACCCCAAGCTCGATCGACGCATCATCGTCGACAAGAACGGCTCGGGCTCGACGATCGTGTGGAATCCCTGGTCGCAGGCGGCGGCGGGCATGAGCGACGTCGGCGAGGGCGAGTGGCAGCACTTCGTATGCGTCGAAACCGGGGCGGTGCGCGAGAGGGCGCTCACGCTGTGGCCGGGTCACCCTCACATCATGACGCAGACCCTCGCTGTGGAGCCACTCGACTGAGCTGAGCGCGAGTACGATTGGGGGCAGCTACGAACAGAAAGGCCCCCATGGCTCTCACGCGCGCTCTCGCCTCCGCCTACTTAGCAGTGTCCCGCTGGACACTCACCACCGAGCCGTTGCCCGATAAGGTCATCGTCATCGGCGCCCCGCACACCTCTAATTGGGACGGCGTGTTCATGGCCGTGTCGATGTGGAAGAGCGGGCGCAGCTTTTCCTTCCTCGTGAAGGACTCCGTCGTCAAGGCCCCGGTGCTCGGCTGGTTCGTCAAGAAGATCGGCGCGGTTCCCGTGGAGCGTAGCGCCGCGCACGGCTGGTGGACCAGGTGGCAGCGCGCATTCGCGAGTCCGACTCCTTCACGCTGTGCATCACGCCGAAGGGGACGCGCTCGCCGCGCGACTTTTGGAAGTCGGGCTTCTATCGCATCGCGATGGAGGCGGACGTGCCGATTCAGCTGGGCTTTATTGACCGCACGACCCGGACCTTCGGGTGGGGGCCGACCTACCGCCTGACGGGCGACGTCCGCGCGGACATGGACGTGATCCGAGCCTTCTACGCGGATAAGGTGGGCGTCAATCCCGCCAAGACCTCGGTTCCTCGCCTGCGCGCCGAGGACGAGGACCAGTGAGGATCGCCCGCGCACTGCTATGCGCCACAGGGGCCGCGGCGCTGATGGCTCTGGGTGCGCCTGCCTTTGCCGACGAGGCGACGCCGATTCACCTTGCCGAGGTTACGACGTGACGCCGGGCGTGTCGGCCACCCACGAGGTCACGCTGTCAACCGACGCGCCCCTGCTGAGCGAGCAGTGCCAGTCGATGGGCACCGGTGCGCGCGCGACCTCCACCGTGTCCGTTGAGGTCAACGGGGTGGCAGCCTGCCGCTTCACGTGGGATCTGGACGATAGCGGCGCCGAGGTCCTGACGGTGGACGACGGCGGGGTGTTCCATTTTCATTCCGTGTCCGCCTCGCTCCTGGAGGGTTTTTCCTCCCCGGAGGCGCTCGCCTCCATCGACTCCGTGACCCTGGTCGCGCACGCCTCCGAGATCGTCGAGGCCTCTGCCGGGGGTGCCATCACGTCGCCGGGAGCCTCCACGAAGAAGGACGCGAGCACGGTGACGTGGACGCAGGTGAGCGATGACGTGAGCGCCACGGGGACGGTCGACCTGGAGGCCACGGCGATGCCCGCCTCCCCGGCCTCGTCCTCCTCCGCCGCGCCTGCTTCTCGGGAGGGACGAGGCTCTGGCTTCCTCGCGCTCGTCTCTGACCCTGATCGTGGCGATGACCGGGGCGGTGGTCGCGCTGGCGCTCGCCGGCGCGGTCGCGCGTTCCATGGGTCGGTCGCGCCGCGCCAGCGCCGACGCGCAATTCGAGCGCGACGCTGCCTTGCGCGCCGCCCAGCGGGCCGCCGCCCGCTCCGCCAGGCAGGCGTCCGCGGCCCACGCCGACGCTCGCTTAGGCTTGGTGCGTGACGTCCTGACGCCGCCCGTGGGTATGCCCCCCGCGCCCGAGGCCGACCCGCTGCCCGCGGACGCACCCCCCGCGCCCGAGGCCGACCCGCTGCCCGCGGACGCGCCCCCGCGCCCGAGGCAGACCCCGCCGAAGGGGGCGAGCGCTTCGCTCCCCGCCGGGCAGCGATGCCACCGCCCGCTAGCCGACGTGGAAGTAGCGGTCGACAAGCTCCTCGACGGACACGCGCGAGTCTGCCAGGTCGTCGCGCAGGTGCATGTCGCCCAGTTCCACCAGCCGTGAGGCCCACGAGTCGATGAGGCCGGCGGGGAACACGCCGCGTGCCTCGTAGTCCTCGCGCTGGGCGAGAAGGCGCCCGGCCGCCTCGAAACACGACGAGGGCAGCTGGTCCAGTCCGGGGGTCTGGGATGCGTCGCCGTCGACCTTGCGCTCGCGCGCGTAGTCGGCCATGCCGGGCTGGGTGAGTCCCAGGCGAGCGGCGACCGCGATCCCCGCGAGCAGCAGGTGGATGGCCGCCGAGCCGTCGGGGCTGCGTAGCTCGACGGTCTGTGAATCGTTGGGAAGCCCGGTGATGGGCGACTCGTTGGGGTTCGCGTCGCGGAACATGGAGTCGTCGATGTGTTGCCATCCGAGGGGCACGCGCACGAGGACCGATCGGTTGCGGTCTCCCCAGCAGATCGCGGTCGGGGCCTCCTGGTGAGGAACGAGGCGCAGGAATGAAGTGGGCACCGTGTTCCCGAAGGCGGTGAGCGATGCCGCGTGGGAGAGGTAGCCGCCGATCACCTTGAAGGCGTCCTCGGTCAGCCCTTCGCCGGTCGAGAATTGGTTCACCCCGTCTTTGACGAGGCGGGTGTGGAAGTGCATGCCGGAGCCCGCCTGGCCGACTGCGATCTTGGGCGAGAAGGACACCTCGATGCCGTAGGAGTGGGCGACCTCGCGCAGCACCCACTTGGCCAGGACCATCTGGTCGGCAGCGTCCATCGCGTCGACCGGCAGGAACTCGATCTCCTGCTGGATCATCTGGCGGCCCTCGGCGACGAAGTTTCCGACCTCGGAGTGCGCGTATTTGACGGCACAGCCCATGGTCACCAGGTGAAGCAGGGTTTCGGTGCGCACATCCTCCCACTTCGAGAACGGACCGGACTCGTGGTAGCCGCGTTGCTCTTCGACACGGAAGAGGGGTTCTTCCGGGGAGAAGAGGTAGTACTCGAGTTCGCCGAGGGCCTCGAGGGTACAACCCGTGTCCTCCTGGAGGGCGCGCTGCGCCTTACGCAGGATCTCCTGGGGCGCCGAGGCCAAGGGGGCGCCGTCGACGTCGTAGAAGGCGCAGAGGAATTCCAGGGTGGGGATGGTGGAGAAGGGGCTCAGGAACGCCGTCGACAGGCGCGGGACGACGTAGAGGTCCGAGGAGGTCGCGTCGACGAAGGTGAACAGGGAGGAGCCGTCGACACGTTCGCCGAGGGTGAGGACACGGTCGAGGTGCGCCTTTGATTGGATCGCGAAGTTGAGGGTCTTGAGCCGTCCGTCTCCCCCGACGTAGCGTAGGTTGAGCATCGGGATTCGATTATCCTCAATGTAACCGATGATGTCGGCTTTGGTGAACTCCTTCGGCGGCTTGCGCAGTGCCTGCACGAGGGGGTTGGGACTCAGGGAAACGGTGTCGGTCGAGAGCATCTCTCACTCCTCTTTGAGCATGACTTGTGCCACCCCATTGTGGCACATGACACCACATCGGAATAGCCGAGGTCGACGCCATGCCGGGAAGGGGACACCGAATCACGCCCCGAAAACGCCACGAGATATTAGTGATGCTTGTTACACTCTCGTTAGTCGTATTCAAGGAGCCGACATGGCGAGCACCCCCGCTTTCATCCCCCACGACCCCGCACAGGCGCCCACATGTTCCTGGCGGGGCGTCGCCGTCGATCCCACGCACTCCTTCTGGCCGGTCCCTTCCTTGAAGCTTGTCCTCTCCCTCATGTCCAGGTATCGCCTCACCGTCATGCGCTGGCGGCTCTGCGCCGGATCGTCGTGCCTTCTGTCGGTCCCAGGCTTTCCCTTCGACACCGGAGCCGGGGTGCATCCCTCCTCCCTATCCACCCCCGGCGCCGACCTCGCGCGCACTCAGTCCGCTCGCGACGCCATGCACCAGGCTCCGCGCATGCGCGGCTACTACTCCGACGCCAACATCCGCCACCTTGTCGCCTACGCGGCGGCAGGCAACATCCGCCTCATCCCCGAGATCTGTCTCCCCAGCCACGCACCCGAATCCCCCTCGGCGGTCGCGCCCGCCCCGGCCTCGTTCGGCCTCATCGAGGCCGCCGTCCACCACGCGTGCGACCTGTTCCCTTCCCCGGTCTTGTCCATCGTCCAGCAGGGGGGAGCGCCGCGAGAGGAGACCGCCGCTCGCTCACGCTCCGAGGGCAAGGCTCCGTCGCGCACGCCCCTCGACGCCGCCCTGCGAGCCCTGCGCTTCCACGGGCGAAGGGCCGCACTGCGAGAGGACCCGCTCACCTCGACCCTCCTTCCGGCGGAGGGGAGGATCATCCGAGCGCGAACCATCCCGGGGACAGACCGGAAGTCCGGGCGATTCCCTTCCACCCCGCGGATGCTCTCGCTGACACTTGATACGCCGGGGGACGGCGGCGAGGCCACAGACGCCGCGAACCTCGCCGCGGCGCACCACATGTACGAGGCGCTCCCCCGCGCCCTGCGCGCCGCCGACGTGCAGGGGATCGAGGCACTCCTCCAACCGGCGTCGGCCATGGGACCGACCGCCCTCATCCGGCAGCTCCTCCCCCGCCTCATCGTCGTCGCCGAGGTCGGCTGGCACGGGGAGCGCGCACTGCCATGGGACCGCCTGCGCCCCATCATCGAGCGCGAGAGCGCGCACCTGGGCCGCGCGATCCCCCATCGCAGCGCGCCGCGCGCATAGTTGAGGGCCGCGCGCATAGTTGAGGGCCGCGCACCACAAGCAGGTACGCGGCCCGTGCCCCCTAGCGGGGCGAGGTTCGGAGCAGGCATGGAACCCGCCCCACTAGGCTCATTATGAACGCGGAGACCAGGACTTCAGGCGTTCAGCGAGTTCACGAGCCCTCATATCCAAGCGCTCAGCTTCTGGCGCATCTCCGCTCTTCATCGCGCGCCAATACGCGATCTTTGTGCGCAAGAACTCACGTCGTAATTCGATAATCTGCGCCTCCTCCTGAAGGCGCGCGTCCTGCTGTTGCAGCAGGGAAATGAACTCCGCGACGTCACGCTCCGCGCCCAGCCCGGAACGCACGTACTCACGCATGTCGGCGATCGACATTCCGGACGCCGACAGGCACGCGACCCAGGTCAGCAGCTCCAGGTCGCCCTCCGTGTAAATACGGTGGCCACTGGAGGGATCGCGCGCGATGGCCGGAATGACGCTGACGTCCTCGTAGTAGCGCAAAGTCGACGGGGGCAGGCCAACGAGCGCCGCTACCTCCTTAATGGAGTACGTGCGCCCGATGCCTGTTCCTGCCATAACCTCACCCTAAAAGACCTCAAGTCCTTGAAGTCAAGCGGAACTGCGGGACGTGCATCACGCGGCGCGACCAGCGCAAAAGCCGTTCACGAAACCCGGCCGGGTCGCCCGTCACCGAACGGCAGCAGCGACCGGCCACGCGTCATGAGTCGAGCAGTTCGGCGCGGCGCTGGAACGCCCAGATCGGGCAGGTCTGTTCCCTCAGGCGAACCTCGACGACATCGAGGAGCTCACAGCCTCCGTTAGTGTAGAAGCGCGCGTTGGATTCCGTCGATGTGACGAAGCCGTACGCGCGACCGCCCCTCTTTGCCACAAAGTCCGGCAGCACTTTGGCAACGAGCCAACGCCCCACCCCCTTGCCGCGCATGCGACGGTCCACTGACAGGACCTCGAGGTACCAGTCGAAGTCACCCAGGTCGATGGCGACCTGATCACTACGCGCCGCCACCTCGTCAAACTGGCGGACGAGCGTGGGGGTCGCGTAGCGGAAGAGCTCGTGCCCACCGTTGATGAAGCTATCCCAGAAACCGACCTTGCGATCGTGCATAAGCGCCACGGCGACAACGCGCCCCTCATGCTCGACGACAAGCGCATTCCTGCACCTCAGATAGGCCCTGACGAGCATCCGATTGACCGCTTCCAGGCATTGCGGGTAACGCTCCGGCTGGTAGAGATACGGTTTCAGCATGATGTGAAACGGGTAATCTAGGAATCCCTCGGTGATAATGCGTGTCATTTCGGGGATATCTGCACTAGTTGCGGGTCGACACTTCACAGCAGCCCTCCTCTGTTATGTCGGACAGTATCGCGTGACAAGGTCGAAAACCTGACCACAGGTAGACAGTTGTCATACTACGCGATGAGCCACAATCTGACCTTGTCAGTTAACTGCGATGTGCTTTGACAGTCAGAGAAGGATTACTTGACGACCGGTCAGGCACTGTCGGACTTGCGCGCCCTCGTTGCTTTGTATCCACGAACGGACGATAATCGAGTGACCCATCTCAGGAGGACTGCATGCGATTCTTTCGTGCCCTGTGCGCTGTGCTCGGGGCCCTACTCATCGTGCCCACCCTGCCTTCAGCGTCCTTTGCGACCGACGCTCCGACCGTGTCGGAGGCGTTTGTCCTGACCAAGGACGGGCAACTCGTGGACACGCTGACCGTCAGGGACCCGTCACGCACTATGACGGAGTCAACGTGCCAGCCCTTTGCGGGTAGCTCGACCGACCACCGCGTCCAGTTCGTCCTGTTGGACGACGCGGCGGTGTGCCACATGCAGCTCATGTACACCCGTGCTGAGGACGAGAGCGAGTTCGAGCTCAAGGATTCGGGCGAATTCATCATGACGGCGCGAACCGATCAGACCATCGATGGGTACCGCCGGAATTTTGGCGTGACGCTGGTGATGACCTCCCTGTCGCTGAGCGTGGAGGGGGACGTGAAGTCGTCGACGGCCGGGGCGGCGAACTCGTCCATGACCTACGAGAACCGTTCTTTTACCGTGGTGACGTGGAAAGACTCCGTCCCCGAGGTGATCACCGTTCGTGGGAATCTGGCGGCCGGCGGCGACCGCTCCGCCGCTGGCGGCACTCGCGCGCTACGGGATCCGTGGGGCGTCACTCCTCCCCCGGGTCGTCCCGAGGCCGGGGCCGCGCAGAGTGGTAGCGAGCCGTCGTCCGCAGCCTCCTCGTCGGGTCCATCGATCGGCCTGCTTATCGGCTTGATCGTCGGCCTCATCGTCGTGGTGCTCGTCGGCGTCTTCGTCGTTTATGCGAAGCGCTCGAAGAAGTCTCCGGCGCCGACGAAGGGTGCGCGATCCCCCGCACCCGCGTCGCACGTGCGCCCGCAAGGCCCCCAGCACGGCGAGGAGCGCCCGCCCGCCGCACACGTCGCGTCCTCCCCGCAAGCACGCCGCGGCAGTGGGGCTCCTGCACCGTCGAGGACCCCCTGCGCCCCCGAGGACCCCCGTGCCCCCTGAGCGCTCAGCCCTCCAACGAGCGCCGTGCCCCCGTTGCACCGCCCACCCGCCCGCAGGCACCCGCCTCTCGCCCGCAGGCACCCGCCTCTCGCCCGCAGGCACCCGCCTCTCGCCCGCAGGCACCCGCCTCTCGCCCGCAGGCACCCGCCTCTCGCCCGCAGGCACCCGCCTCTCGCCAGCAGGCACCCGCCTCTCACCCGCAGGCACCCGCCTCTCACCCGCAGGCGCCCACCTCTCGCCCGCAGGCGCCCACCTCTCGCCCGCAGGCGCCGGCCACCAACGAACGCCGCGCCGAAGCCATGCCCGCCTCTCGCCCGCAGGCGCCGGCCGCGCCTTCGCGCAAGACTAGGCCCGAGGCGCCCGCACCACAGGTTCCCAGTGCCCCCGCCGCGCCGAGCCGACAAACGCCTCCTTCCGACTCCCCGCGCGCTGCGACGCCCGCGGCGGGTGCGAGTCACGCACAGCCGACTCCTCGAGAGACCGGATTCGTGTGGAACCGTCAGTCGGGTGCCACGTCGTCCCAGCAGGCGGCGTCGGGGGCGGCTGCGCGCTCCGGCGAGACCCCCAAGCGGAAGCGGTCGCGCGGCGGGCATCGTCCCGCGGTCTTCCCCGAGACTCGCCCGTCGGATGCCGTCTCCGCGCCGACGCAGGCGGTGCCCGGCAACGGCGCTATCGCGGTCCAGATGGGTGCTGTCGCGGCGTCCTCGCAGGCGCCCGTTCCGCCGCCCGGCCGCCGCGCCGACCGCGTGCGCCCGTCTGTCGCGAATCAGCCTGCGCCCGAGAGCACCGCGCCGGCATCCCGGCGCGCCACGCCGGCCGTGCCAGCAGCACCCGATGCCCCCAGGCCGACTGCCGTTCCCGCGCGCGAGACGATTCCTGCGCCCGCGCCACAGCCCGCGAGCATCCCCGCGCCGGAGCCGGTCGTCGCGCCCGAACCCAAGCCCGCGCCGGAGCCGGTCGTCGCGCCCGAGACGATTCCTGCGCCCGCGCCACAGCCCGCGAGCATCCCCGCGCCGGAGCCGGTCGTCGCGCCCGAACCCAAGCCCGCGCCGGAGCCGGTCGTCATACCTGAGCCGGTCGCCATGCCCGAGCCCGAGCCGATCGTCATGCCCGAGCCCGAGCCGGAACCCGAGCCCGAGCCGAAACCCGAGCCCGAGCCGATCGTCGCGCCCGAGCCGATCGTCGCGCCCGAGCCGGTCGTCGCGCCCGAGCCGGTCGTCGTGCCCGAGCCCGAGCCGGTCGTCATGCCCGAGCCGGAGCCCGCCCCGGCCTCGTTCGTCATGCACGAGCCGGAACCCGCGCCCGAGCCGGAGCCGGTCGTCGCGCCCGAGCCGGAGCCGGTCGCCATGCCCGAGCCCGAGCCGGTCGTCATGCCCGAGCCGGAGCCGGTCGCCATGCCCGAACCGGAGCCGGTCGCCATGCCCGAGCCGGAGCCAGTCGCCATGCCCGAGCCCGAGCCGGTCGCCATGCCCGAGCCGGTCGCCATGCCCGAACCGGAGCCCGCCCCGGCCTCGTTCGTCATGCACGAGGAGGACGCCGACCTGGCAACCACACAGATGCCCCAGGTCCGCAGGATCGCGGGCTTCGATTGGGATATGCCCGCCGCGCCTCAGGCGGCTGCCGAGTCCTCGTTCGAGACTCCCGCTCCCGAGGCCCCCGCGTTCGAGGCGCCCACACCCGATTCTCCGACGCGCAACACCGGTTTCGTCGCAGGCCCCGCCGAGGGCTTCCCCTCCGCTCCTGTTCAGCCCAGCGCACCCGTTGAGCCCGCGACTCCCGCGTCCCTCTCGACGTCAGAGCCTCAGGCTCCCCAGTCCCCGCAGATTCCGGCCGCGTTCCAAAGCGACTGGAACACCGATTTCTCGTGGAACGACGAGGCGCGCGAGGAACAGGAAGCCGAGACGAAGCGCCGCGGTCGCTGGCCCTGGAACAAGCGCCGCAAGAAGCAGCGCGACGAGGACAACAAGCCGACCCTGCCCGAGATCGACGAGCGCGACGCCGCCACTCGCATGCCGATCATCGCGGTCGACGCTCAGGACGACGACTGGAACGACTGGCAGAACTGGAACTCGCAGAACTGACGCCGTCTTCGAGGTGTTGCCGTCTCCGAGGGGGTGCTCGTTACCGCGAGCGCCCCTCGGTTTGTGTGAGCTCGACGTAGGCGGCGATGTCGGCGCTGATCTCGTCGGCCAGGTGGGCGCTCACGACGCCCGTGGAACCCTCCCCCGCCTCGTCGATGTATCCGTAGCGCTCCGCGAGGAAACGCTCCCGATACAGGTGGTCGGCGGTATCCCCGATGGTGCGCATGAGGGAGGCGTTGACGAACGCGCCGACGACGATGCCAATGAATGGCACGATCTGCGCGATCTTCAGGCTGGCCAGACGCGCGCCGAGGGAGGCGACCAGGGAGTTTACGGCGGCAGAGAACACGTTGGTTCCGACGCTATCCATCGGTCCGCGCTTGGCGACGTCGCGCATCACCTTGTTGAAGGCGATCATCGTCGTCTGTTTCTCCACAACTGCGCCTTCCCCGGCGCTCTCCGGGTCGATCGCCTGCGAGAGCACCATCGTGGCGAAAAGGTTCTCGGCGGGATCGACCGTGTCGTAGCCGTAGTAGGCCGCCGTGTGGGACACGAGCCGCGTCGCGGCACCGAGGAAGGTCGCGATGTCGAGGGCGACAACCGAGGCCGTGAGGGCGATCCCGGGGGCCGAGGCGACACCCAGGCCGAGGACCGCCGCGATCGAAGCGCCGGAGGCGACGACGCCACTGAACGCCCCCCTCGGCGGCTGCGGCGCTCGAATACGCGATCTTCAGGTGGGGTCTCACCGGGCGAATCTGGTCGAGGTCCAGGCCGAGACGGCGAATATCCTCCAGGCACGCGACGTCGTAGCCTGCCTTGCGGTACGCCCTGAGGATGAGGCGTCGACGCACCGAGGCCTCGGACACCGAAGTCGTTTTCTCCATGAGGCCAAGCCCCACCGCGGACACCGCCCGGGCGACGGCAGCGCCCCCGGGGACCTTGCGCGCCACAGACACAATCGTACCGAGGGGCGCCATCAGGTAGGAACGCAGCCGCTGGGAGATGACGCGAGGGCGCCTGGGGCTGATCTGCGCTTCTTTCCAACGCTGAATTTCCTCCCACTGGGCGGCGTCGCCGGGGCTCATGCGCGCGCGGGCCTGCCCGGTGGCAGGTCGTCGTCCCTGGAGGTTTCTTTCACGCTGCCACCCTACACAACGCGGCGGCGTCACGGGGCATGGGGGCGCCCACCGCCCTGTTATGCTGAAGTCTTGGTCATCACTCGTGGCCTCACGACGAAGGAATTACCGTGGATTCGCGCGCACAGCTCATTGATCGGGTCAACGCCCTGCACGACGAGGGCGAGCATCAAAAGATCATCGCACTGATCGAACAGCTGCCTCCATCATCGATGGGCTACGAGCTCACGTGTCTGCTGGCGCGCGCCTACATTAACTACGCGCAGCCGTACATGAATTCCTTCTCCGAGCACATCAATCGCGCCGTGGAGCTGCTGCACAGTGTCGAGACGGAGGGCCTGTCCGACCCGCTGTGGTACTACCGCATCGGTAGCGCCCTGTATTGGCTGGACCGGGAAGAGAGCGCCCTGACATACCTCGAACAGTGCGTCGCCATGGACCCGTCCAACTCCTACGCGCCCGAGCTGATCGAGCAATGCAAGCGTGCCCTTGATCGCCGCAGGATCGTCCGGCCCGTCGACTTCGCGCGCCTCGTCAGCTACTTCGAGGAGAAGGACTACAGCCACGAAGTGGAAGACCAGCACGTCTACACGAACTTCACGCACGGCTTTTTCATTTTCTCCATCGCCAACGACGGCACAGACCTGTGCATGTGGGGTGCCGTGCGTGAGGAAGTGTCGATGGAGCTGCGTTCTCGCCTGCTCCAGGCGTGCAACGACTGGAATAGCTCGACGACGTGGCCGAAGGTCTACGTCGCCACGCTGGATGACGGCCGTCAGCGCCTGTGCGCGGAGCAGTTCGCGATTATCCGCCTGGGTATGACGGACGCGCAGCTCTTCGACAACATCGACCGCTTCATTTCGGCAGCCGAGGCGTTCTTCAAGGACCAGATCGAACGCGTCCCCGCCCTGGGCGGCACCGACGAGTAGGAGCAGCACCTGAGCGCGGGGCCGATCACGCGGGGCCGACCTGCCCGAGTGCGGGCCTTCTCCGCGCGGGCAGCCACGGCCTCGCCGAGGGGACGAGGCCGTGGTCCGTGTCGTGCGTCACCGCTCCCCACTCTTCACGATGACATACACTGTATGTACATGAGGGAGGGGCGACATGCCGACACAAACGACCGCAACAAAGTCCTCGCGTATCAATCTGCGACTGACTCCCGCCCAGGAGGAGAAGCTGCGCTACGTCGCAGCTTCCTCGCAGACGTCACTGAGTGATTTCGTACTCGCTTCGGCCTTGGACCGCGCAGATCGAGCGCTCGCAGACCAAACGGAATTTACCGCGGACGACGACGCTTTCGACCACCTCCTGGAGGCACTGGACACCCCCCTACCGACGGCGCGGATCCGCGCCCTCGCTTCCCGCCCCTCCCCCGTCGGATCGACGCTGACATGGACGCAATAGGACAGCCCACACTGGAGCCTCCTCGACGTCTGGAGCGCCACGATCGACGCGGAGATTTCACGTGTGGCAACGACGAGCTGGACCAGTGGTTTCACCGTTACTCCTGGCAAAACCAGAAAGCACACAACGCGGTGACATACGTGGTCCAGCAGGGCGGGCGCGTCGCCGGATACTACGCACTTGCTGCAGCGACGATCCGGCGCGACTGGTCGCCGGCAAGCTTCGCCGCCCACCGGCCCCAATCCATTCCGTGCATGCTTCTGGCCCGGCTCGCCGTCGATCGGAGGGTGCAAGGCCAGGGCGTGGGTACGACGCTGCTGCTCGACGCGCTCCGCCGGACACTCGCGGCGTCCGACCAATTCGGTATCGCCGCCCTTCTCATTCACTGCAAAGACGAGGAGGCGCGCGCCTTCTACATGCGCCACGTCGATGCGCTGGAGTCTGCGGTCAGCCCGTTGCAGCTGGTCGTCCCGACACGAACAATTGCCCGTGGCCTGGGCGGCACCGCCGAGTAGAAGCAGCACCTGAGCGCGGGGCCGATCACGCGGGGCCGACCTGCCCGAGTGCGGGCCTTCTCCGCGCGGGCAGCCACGGCCTCGCCGAGGGGACGAGGCCGCGGGCCCGCTCCCAGTCAGATGCTCGGCACGTAGACGCTCAGTCCGCCGTCGCTGACGAGGCCCGTCAGCGTCCCATCGTCGGCGACGCGCACGGGCGGGTGGCCGCCGATGAGGCACTCCCATTCCTCGCCCGCGTGGTGGGCGCCCACGGACAGGGTCTTCTCGGCGGCGCGGCGGTCGGAGAGGATGACGGCGCAGCCCGTGCCGGGCACGTCCGCCCTGCCTTCGCGGGCGAAACCGACGACGTCCGGGTCGTCGAAGGCGTTGTGCTGGGGGCCGATCGCAGCGCGGAAGCGCACGCCCATGAGGATGGGGAGCTCACGCACGGCGGGCAGGTCGCCGGTCTCGGGGGTCCCCAGGAGGTCTCCCCAGAAGACGCAGGGAACCCCGGCCTCGTTGAGGAGGATGAGCGCGTAGGCGGCGGCCTTGAACCAGGAGGCGACAGTGGAGGCCAGCGACTGTCCGGGCTGCGTGTCGTGGTTTTCGACGAAGGTGACGGACAGCTCCGGGATCGATGCCGTCAGCGTGCCCTCCCACAGGCGCGACAAGTCGACGTTGCCGTCAGAGACCGAGGCCTGGTGGAGGTGGAAGTGCAGGGGCACGTCAAAAAGCATCGCGTTGGGGACCTCGCGCAGGTACTGCTCCAGCTCGCGCACGTCTCCGCTCCAGTACTCGCCGACGGCGGGGAGCAGACGGCCGGTGGAGGTGCGCAGGTCTTCGAGCCAGCGCGCGTAGAAGTCCGAACCCACGTGCTTGACGGCGTCCAGGCGCAGCGCGTCCACGCCGGTCGTCTCCACGTACCAGCGGCCCCAGCGGTCCAGCTCCTCGCTGACGCGCGGATCGGTGACGTGCACGTCGCAGCCCATGAGGTAGTCGAAGTTGCCGAACTCGGTGTTGACGGAGTCGTTCCAGTGCTTGCCCTCAAAGAGCCACAGGCCCTTGCGCTGCGTGGCCGCGTCCCAGTCGATGCCGTGGAAGCAGGTCCAGTCCCACGTGAAGTCCGAGTATGCGCCGGCGCGTCCAGGGAAGGTGAATCGGGTCCACGCTTCGATCGTCTCGGGTTCGCCGATCACCTCATGGCGATTCTGGGGGTTGATCGGGGTGGCGCGCACGGTCTCGGAGGCGTCGGCACCCATGCGGTGGTTGAGCACGATGTCGGCCGCGACGGCGATCCCGGCCTCGTGCAGGGCATCGATAGCGGCCAGGTATTCGTCCTTCGTCCCGTACTTCGTGGGCACGGACCCCTTCTGGTCGAATTCGCCCAGGTCGTACAGGTCGTAGACGCCGTAGCCGACGTCCTTGATGCCGCTGTGCCCCTTGTAGGCGGGCGGCAGCCAGATGATGGTGACGCCCAGGTCCGCGATCGCTTGCGCGTGCTGGGCGAGGTAGCGCCAGTGGCTCGCGTCGGGCGCCATGTCCCACGCGAAGGCCTGGAGGATCAGGGGTCCCGCCTCTTGCGTCGAGGAGAGCAGGGCTGGTGTCTTCGTGTCACTCACCCGCATATGGTGGCAGGTTTGCCCTCTGGTGCGCGGGCGGGGGAGGTGAAACAGTGGCGCGTTAAACACGCCCGGGACGAGGCCGGCGCCGCCCTGCGCGGACGGACGGGTGCCTACGTGGGAGATGTGCCCAACGACGCACGGAGGGCGCGGGTGCGCGGACGGACGGGTGCCGGCCACGGCCTCGCGTGTGGGGGCCTATTTGTGCTTTCGGAAGCGCTGTTTCACGCCGCTCGAGATGCCGGAGGCAGCGCTCGAAATGCCGGAGGCGGCGCTCGAGGCCCCGGTGACGACGCCTGAGGCGGCGCTCTTCGCGCCGACCATGACGACCCGCGCTTTGCCTTTCATGGTTTCTTGGACTCCGTCGGCGCTGACCTGGTTGCCGCGCGCCGGGGTCGTGTCGTTGACGTGGCGAGCCCAGGCCTCGGCGTCGATGCCGCGGGGCGGGAGCTCACGCAGGTGCGCCTTGAGGCGGGAGGACTGGGCTTGAAGCGCCATGAAGGTCAGGCCGCTCGACACGAAGCCGCCGATGATGGGGACGACTTTCGAGACGCTCTTGGTGAAGGTGCTCTTCGTGATGTTGATGCCGATGACGCGCAGGGAGTATTTGACGACCGGGTACCAGGTGATGCCCATGAGGGCTTTCTTGGTGACGTGGTTCTGGTAGGCGGTGGTGGCCACCAGGCGCGCGAAAGCCGTCAGCGACTGGGCGGCGCCGCCGACGCCGAGCATGACGCCGAAGAAGACGGCGAGGACGCCGATCGTGTCGTCGTCGTTCTGGTCCGCATCGGCGACGAGGTCGTGCCACCCGTACAGGTAGGCGAGTTTTTGCATGATCCGCAGCGCGTGCGCGTAGTACTGCGTCAGGTCTGCGGGGATCGCGGCGACCATCGCGAAGCCGCCGGGGATGCCCGCCGCGAAGGAGATGGCGGCCGACTTGTTGGTTTCGTAGGAGATTGTCTCTTCCGCAAGGCCGTCGAGCACCGCCAGGGGGACGCCCGCCGCCGCGGGGGTTGGTGTCGAGGGAGCGCGCGATGATGTCGTCGCTTGCGTGAACCTTGGCGAGTTCTTGGCCCAAGAACTCGTCGCGGCGGATGCGCACGCCCGGGAGGCGAACGATCTTGGTGAGGAAGTCTAGTCCGCGGTGCTCGGCCTCGGCCTCTTGCGCGGGGGTGAGGCCGCGCAGTTCGTCGCCCCCACCGAGGTCTTCCTTTTTGTTCCGCATCGCGTTCCTCCACGTCTGTGCGCGCACCGGCAGCGCGCGGGTGGCCCCCACTTTAGCGGGTTCCTGCTCCCCTCAGCCCGGGATTGACGAGGCCGGGGCTAGGCGACGCTGTCACGCATCCCCCGCCCCGGCCTCGTGACCGACGATCGTTACTTGCGCCGGCCGAAGAGGCCCTTGACGCCGCTGGTGACACCCGATGCTGCGCTCACCACGCCAACCGCAGCAATCCCAACTCTCCCTTGGAAAGCCGCATCAGTAGCGCCCACGATGCTCTGTTCTTGTTCAACAGAGTTCGCTGTCATGATGGCCCGCTTCCACATCTCGGCCTCAATTCCGGGAGGAGGCAGCTCGCGCAGATGCTTCTTCAGTCGAGATGACTGCGACTGAAGCGACATAAAAGTCAAGCCGCTCGACACAACGCCGCCAATGACGGGGAGCACCTTCGAGAATCCCTGAGTGAAGGCTTTCTTTGGTCAGATTGACGCCGATCATTTGCAGGGTCTTTTTGACAGCCCGATACCACGAGGTCTTCATCAGGAACTGCTTGGTCACCTGCTTTTTCACTGTGTCCATCACAGTCGAACTGGCGAAAGAGGAAAGAGACATAGCTGCCTCTTCGACATCGAGCATCACGCCAAAGAAAATGGCGATGATACTGATCGCCTCGTCGTCCACCTCTTCCTTCGCACTGAGTAATTCACGCCATCCGTAGAGGTATGCAAGCTTCTGCACGATCCTGAAAGCATGCACGTAGTACTGCGTCAGGTCCGCGGGGGATTGTCCCAAGCATCGCAAACCCACCGGGGATACCCGCAGCAAAGGATATTGCTGCGGACTTGTTTGTCTCGTAGGAGATAACTTGCTCAGCCAGCCTATCGAGTTCAGCTAGCGGGATGCCAGCGAACGCAGGGTTGGTGTCGATCGCCCTCCGAATCACCTCTTCGGGCACGCCCCGCTCACGCAGTTCCTGGCGCAGGAAATCGTCGCGGCTGATGCGGACGCCGGGCACACGCACGACCTTCTTCAGGAATTCGACCGCTTGCTGTTCAGCCTCGTTCCGTTGAGCTGCTGTCAACTCCCCACCGCTTGTTTGGCGCTGCAGGTCTCGCCCATTTCCGACGTTTTCACCGTGAGCGCCGGGTTTGTTGAGACTGCCCCACATGTCATTCCTTTACACTCCATTGTCGCCTCAGTACGAGGTCTGGATACGAGACAACTATAACCAAGTTTTGCTCCATGCTGGCGCTCGGGACACACCGTCATTTTGCTCAGGTGTGAGAACGTCAGGAACGGACATATTCTGGTCTCATGTGGATTGTCGCCGCCTGCTTGTCAGCCCTGTTCGCGGGGCTGACTGCCGTCCTGGCGAAGGCGGGCGTCGCGACGACAAACTCGACAGTAGCGACGGCGCTGCGCACGGTTGTCGTGGCCGCGGGGGCGTGGGGCATGGCGGCGCTGACGGGAACGGCTTCCGGCGTTGCGTCTATCGACGGAACTTCTGCGCTGTTCCTGGTGTTGTCCGGGTTGGCGACGGGGGCCTCGTGGTTGTGCTACTTCGCGGCGCTGGCGCGGGGCGACGTATCCCGCGTGGCACCGATCGACAAGCTGTCGACGGTGCTTGCGATCGTCCTGGCGCTGGTCCTGCTGGGCGAGCCGGTGAGCGCGTGGGGGGCGGCCGGGATCGTGGCAATCACGGTGGGAACGCTCCTCATGGTCGAGCCTTCCGACCTGTCGGGCCTGCCTCGTGCGCTGCGCGGGGGTGGCAGCTGGCTGGTGTACGCGCTCGCGTCCGCTCTGTTCGCGGCGCTCACGTCGATTCTCGGAAAGGTCGGGATTTCGGGGGTTGATCCGACGCTGGGGACGGCGGTGCGCACGCTGGTGGTCCTGGCGATGGCGTGGGTGGTCGTGGGCGCGCAGGGGCGGGCGCGCGAGGTGCGGTCGGTTCCGGCGCGCGAGCTGGCGTTCATCGTCGCGTCGGGCGCTGCGACGTGCGCGTCGTGGTTGGCGTACTATCGCGCGCTCAAGGACGGGCCCGCCTCGGTGGTGGTGCCCATTGATAAGCTGTCGATCCTGGTGACTGTCGCCTTCTCGGCGGCGGTGTTTCACGAGCGTTTCACGCGTCGCTACCTGTCTGGCCTGGCCCTCATGTGCGCGGGAACGGCCGCCATGGTGGTGGCGTAGGGGCGACTGGTGCCGGCAGCACGCGGCAGCTCATCACTCAGTGTCGACGTCAGGCCCTTCACCTGTTTCACGAACGTTTCACGCGGGATGGTTGGCCGGACAGGCCGTGGTGGCGTGTCAGCCTGGCTAGTGGCCTTGTTTTTCTTCCCAGGTGTCGGTGTTGTTAATGACGAGGTGAGACAGCGGGAAGGGACCGGTTGTTTCGGTGGTGGTGACCAGGCCGTTGATCGTCTGGGTCTCCCCGGTAAAGGGGTTCGTGGCCGTCCCGCTCCACGTGGTCCTCAGCGTGATCTCGCGGTTCTCATGCGGGTAGGGGCCATCGAACCCAGAACGCCACCCCTGCGGGGGCGTGTAGTAATGGCGAATCAACCGGGGATCATTGTTCGGGTCAATGCCCTTCTCCCACGCCAGGCCCGGGGAGGTGGTCACCGTGTTGGGGGGTGCCATCACCCCAGGAGTACTCGTAGTTCGTTGCCGTCAGCGTGATCGTGATGTCGCGGCCCAGCAGGTTGATGACGTGAGTCTGAGTCGGGCTCGTCACCGAGACGATGGTGGGCACAAACCGGTTCGTGTAGGACACAGTGGGTGGTTGTTTGTTGATGCCAGCTCCGTCGGCATGGATGGTGGTGGCAGCGTAGTAGAGGATTTCCCGGGTGGTGGGCAGCGTCGGCCTGGACCCTGCCGGATGAGCAGCAGAAAAGTACAGGCAAGCGACCTCATCCGTAGTCCCGTCCGGCTTCTCATACATGTGCATCATGCCATCACACACCTGCCCCACACCAGCAGCCCGAGCATCAGGCGATGCACTACCCTCCGCCGTTTCCCGCGAACGCTGAGAATTCACAGTCGACGGGGGATCCGTCGTTCCTGTATCTTGCTTAAGCGTATTTTCTAACTGCTGTTCGATCGACTGCGCATAAGTAGTCACTGATCGTCCGGACGCATCGGAACGTTGCATATATGGATCCGGTGGTTCATCGTCAGATAGCGCATGAGCGACAGAAGACGCATTCACTACTATACAGAGAGATAGGAGGCTAGTGAACCCCGCATGAATTAACTTATTTGCCAGCATGATCAATCAAGCTTCCTTGAGTTTCAATCCAGTGATCATCTTCCCATGTCATATACAGCGTTAGTAGCGACTGATACTCTCGATCTCTCTTCACTATCTTCTGACCTTGGCAAACAATCCCAGTCTTTGAGGAGATCTGAAAAGTGACTGCGATTGTATTTGGACGCACATCGTCACCGTTCTCAGGTATGGGCTCAACACGAACGATGCGAGTAATTTCTGACATACTCCCATAAGCCCAACCATTCGAGTAGATTTCGGAAACGTCATCGGCGTAAGAGGTTGCGAAAGTCGAGTTGGGATCCGAAACACCCAACAGCGCTAACGTGTCACCCGTGTTCCAGGTGTATCCCATCAGTGCGTGATAATACTCCGCGGCGAGTTCTGCGCCTCGTTCGGTGTTCTCCTTGGCTTCTTCTGGCAGCTCGGGTTTGGTGTAGGTGGACGCGGCGTGTTCGGCTGGGCGCACGAGGACGCCGTCGGGGCCGATCTGGTAGCCGCCCGACATCGCAGGCTCGCCCGAGGCCGTGGCGGAGGCAGTGGGCGCGGGGTAGATGGGCGGCGAGGTTGTGGCTGCCACGGTGGGCCTCTCACCCCACGCCGGCCACCAGCCCTCGGCGACCCCGTTGATGTACACCGACAAGACCGCACCCGCGAAGAGAACAACGTAGACGACGCGCATCCCCCAATAGAAGGGTTCCACGTGCAGCCAGGCCCGGGCGCGGGCCCGCGCGCCCTTGGGGCGCCGCGCTTTGACCTCGGCGCGGTAGTCAGCCCACCGCCGGCGCAGCGTGTACTTACGCGGCGCCGTTTCGCGGCGGAAGCGCTCCTCGTCCTCCTCAGTCACCGGACGCTCAGACAACGGCGGAACCATCATGATCTATCAACCTCCACGATGAGGTGTCCTCCTGCGCGCCTCCGCCATCGGAGACGCGCCCTTCACTCACCAGGCTACGCTCCGTAATACGCAAATGCACCAAGAATGCACGGTAACCACCAACGCACATCCTCCCGCCCCGTTGGAGCGAACGTGCACGCACCCGCACAAGTTAGCCACGACCTCGTCAAACACGAATGCCGCACCGACGACGCCGCGGGAATGCGACCGTCACGGAGGGCGCCACTTTGGCACGGTGCCCTCAGAGAAGCTTGTCTAACGCCTCCCTGATCCTGCGTTCCTCCCCCGAGCCGTTCGTTGGCAAGCGCAGAACCGGCACGTCATACGCGGCCATGATCGAATCCTTGAGGGCGTCGCGCTTGCGCTGAGTATCACTGGCACCGTGGTACTGCCAGCCGTCGACCTCGATGGCGAGGACAAGGCGACCGGTCACCCGCGAATACACGCCGAAATCAAGCGCACTATCCGTGAACACGAAGGCACGCTGTTCCTCGCTGAGTCGACGCGTATTCGGCAGCGTATCTTTAAGGAACACCTCGATCTGATAACCAAAGCGCGAATAGGCCGGTTCCGCAAGAATCTCGCGCAGGCACTGGTCCGCGACGTTCTCGGCGGGAGAGCGCCGACGGTCGGCCCACTTGGCGCGCGAGTAACGTTCGAGCGACGCGCTGTAGGCGTTGTAGAGGACATCGAAAATGGAGACGATGTCGGACTGGACGACGGCGCTTGGGTCGTACATTTCGATGTAATCGAGCAGCGTCCTAATGTTTCGGCTCAGGCGGACGCCGCCGTGCGTGGTGACGACGATGAACCGGTCTTTGGCGCGCGACACGATGACGTTCGTCATGGCGTCAGAGTCGTAGAACTCGCGCGCGGCGGCCCGGTCGTGCGCGTTGAGGACCGTGGATAGGACCACCGTTCCCGCGCCGCGCCCCTGGAACTTGTGCGCGGTCTCCGCCAGCCATCGGGCGTGCTGGCCTTCCCGAGGTCCGCGCGGATACGCTGGCGCAGGCCGGTCGCTTGCACCCGGAACGGAGTCACAACGCCGAGGACGAAGTCGCCGGACTCGTCCTTATCGTTCGCCCCGATCCCCTCGCGAATGACCCGCAACTCCTCGAGCTGGGCGATAATCTCGATCTCTCTCTGGGAGAAGAAGCTTCCCCCGCGCGCAGGCCGCCGCGCGTGGTTTCCCGGTGCGGCGTAGACGATCGCGAGCGGATCGGGGGCATCCTCCGTCGGCACGCGCATCGGGATGAGCTGGCCGCCGTAGTACATGCGGTTGCAGAACTCGATGATTGCGGGGTGGCAGCGGTAGTGTTCCTTGAGCAGGGTGCTGGGAACTTGTTCAGATTCGGTCATAGCCTTGACGGAATCGAGCAGCGACATCGAGCGCACATCAAATCGTTTCGCGGGCGGTTGCCGTTTGCTTTCGTCCAAGCCCTGGAAGATCGGCCCGATCTGCCGCGCGTCACCGACGATGACTGCGTTGCGAGCCTTACTCAGCGCCGCCATTCCCTCCGGGAGCAGGACCTGCGACGATTCGTCGATGATGATCCAGTCGAGCAGCGTATCCTCGGCCAGGTTGTGACGGATCGAAAAGCAAAAGTGGATGCGACCACCGGGTAGGTGCGCAGCAGAATGTCCGTCTGCCGGTTGAGCCACTGATTGGGGCTCAGACGGCTCGGCCGTTCGCGCTCGAAACGGTCCCGGAGGGCGGCGTCCAAAGCCTCGCGGGAACGGCGGCGATAGGTGGCGCTCACCTCGACGAGGCCGTGGCGGGCCGCGCGCGCCTCCGCTTCCTCGATGCGTTGGGTCAGTTCGCGTTCACGAGCCTCGTAGAAGGCGAATTGGAGCGCCGACTGCACGTCCGTGTCCGCCAGGTCAATACCTTTCAGGGAGCCATAAGTGAAATAACGGCGCACCCGCTCGACGATGCCCCGCGGACCGCGCCCTGGCCTCGGCGCACAGCGCGCAAGGGCGAGCAAGTCAGCGATGGTCTCGGAGCTGCGCCGCACGACGGCCAGATGCGAAATATCCGCGAGCGGGCGGCGACTTTCCTTCACTTTCTCTTCGAAGAGGAAGCGCTCACGCTGGGTCGCAGTCAGGCGCGCGCGATACTCCGGAACATCGCGCGCATCCTCCCACAGGGCGACGAGCCGCCCCCTCCTCGGCCCGCAGCGCGGCCTGGTTGGCACGGGAGGATGCACCCGGCGCGGCGGTGGACACCTTCTTGGCCCAGGCCTCGCGCCGTTGCTCAAGGATCCCCTCGCGCCTGTGGAATTCCTTGACACGCTCAGCTTTTCCGAGGCTGGCCACCAGGAATCCGTAGCCTTCCTCTGTCAGCTTGTCGATGACGTTATCCACCGCGGAGTTGGCACCCGCGACGACGCCGATGGTCTTGCCCTGGGCGATGAGGGAGGCGATCAGGTTGAGGATCGTCTGCGTTTTGCCTGTGCCGGGAGGGCCGTCGATGATCGAGATCTGGTGGGTGAGCGCGGCCCGGATCGCGTTGCGTTGATCAATGTTGGAATGGAAGGGCATGATGAGCCGGTCGCTCGCGCCCGTCTTCACGGAGGAGACGCCCGCAAGGAAAGCCTCCAGGGCGGAGCCTTTCGGGGCGCTCGGGAGCCACTCCCACACGTTCGCGAGGATGGCCGCCGGCGCCGCTTCTCCCTCTCCCACCCATCGGGCGTAGCGTCCGCTCGTGTCCAGCATCGCTCCGGCCCGCTGGGCCTGCGCGCGGACTTCCTCGCGCACGTAGTCAAGGATGGAGGCGTTCTTTCGTTGCTCCGGCGTCGCGAACGACGCCCTCACCTCGTCGCTTCCGTAGCGCCGAAGCGCGAGCTTGCCGTCAGCTTTTCGATATGCCAGCGTGTAGCGCGGATTACGCGGGTGGCCCGCGCGGCGAAGCGTCCAGATGATCTCGACGTTGTTCCAGCGCTGCCCGCACACCCGGATCTCATCGAGGGCGTCGACCTGCGGCGCTCAACCTGATCGTAGAGGCGTACCCGATCCTCGCCGTATGGATACTGTTTGCCGTTGGTGTAGGTGACGACGACGCGATTCCCGTCGGGGCGCACCTTCGCGACTTTCCAGGTGTGGTCCTGCCAGTTCGGCGCGTCCTTATCGCGAATCAGGACGTGCATCGTGCGCGAATCGACGGCTTCCATACCCTCCCCTATGAGTCTTACACCCAGGATAGGCGATTGACCGTGGCCATGGTTGGTTGCTGGACACCTGCGGACCGCCCGCGGGACGCAGATGTGCACGCCCCCTCGTATCGTGGCGCTATGGGTATGTCACTTGTTTTTCTCCTGGTTGGACTGGTCGTGGGCGCTGCGCTCGGATACGTGGGGGCGGTGGCGCGCCGCGCCTCGCAGCCGGGCGAGGACGTGGGCGCGTTGCGTGCGGAGGCCGCACGGTGGCAGGCGCGCGCCGAGGAGCTCTCCCGTCGCGTCGAATCCGCCGAGGCCCGCTCCCAGGGGGGACGCCTCCGTGTTGCAGGCCCTCGCCCCGGTTCGCGCACAGTTGGAGCAGATGACACTGCGCGTCGACCAGATGGAACAAGCGCGGGCTCGCCAGCACGGGGCTCTCGCCGAGCAGCTGCGCGAGACCGCCCAACGTGAGGCTGACCTGGCCCGCACGGCCGCCTCCCTGGAGGGCGCCCTGCGCTCGCGTAGCGCGCGCGGCACGTGGGGCGAGGTCGAGCTCGCCCGAATCCTCGAGGCCTCGGGCATGATGGCGCACGTCGACTTCGCGGAGCAGCGTTCGATCGCTTCTCTCACTCAGGGACGAGGCCTGGGCGCGGGCGGCGCATCGACTGACCGCGGGCGCCCCGACGTGACGATTCACCTGCCGGGTCAGGGGTTCCTCGCCCTCGACGCGAAGGCCCCGATGGACGCGTACCTGCGTGCCTGCGGCATTGAGGACAGCGGGGAGGATGCGGAGGCTCGGCGCCGCGCTGAGCTCGCCGCGCACGCGAAGGCCTTGCGTTCTCACGTGGAGGCGCTCGCGTCACGCGACTACGCGCGCGCTCTCGGTTCCTCGCCCGAGCTGGTGATCCTCTTCGTCCCGTCGGAGGCGGCGCTGAGCGCCGCGCTGCGCTCGGACGCCGCGCTCCTGGACGATGCGATGGCGCGCGGCGTGGCCCTGTGTTCCCCCGTCACCCTGCTGGCGGTGGCTCGCACGTGCGCCACGGCGTGGGCGCGCACGACGATTAACGAGCAGGCTGACCAGGTCATCGCCTTGGGCCGCGACCTGTACGAGCGGCTCGGCGTCGTCGCCGGCCACATGGACAACCTGGGCAAGAACCTGGCGAAGAGCGTCGACTTCTACAACAAGGCCGTGTCCTCGATGGAGACTCGCCTCCTGTCGCGAGCCCGCGCCGTCACCGCCCTCGAGTCCTCCTCGAAGAAACCCATGACGGCCACCGACATCGACCCGGACGCCGCCCAGGTCCGCGCATTCACGAAGCCGGAGCTGACGGGGAGGTGAGACGGCGACACCTGTCCCGCGGCGCTTCAACGCCCGCGGGGCAAGGGGACGCCGGGCATCCGGCTACGCCTCGGCGCTCTCGCCGCCGCGACTGTAGTGGGCCTGGAGCGCATCTGCCGTGATCTCGACGATGCTGTCCAGGAAGGACTGATCCGTCATGTACGACTGAATCTCCTGGTTTTCCTGGCAGGTGCGAACCATGGCGACGCCGACGGCGTTCTTGAAGTCAGCCGACGCTTTGAGCTGGCTCGGGCTGTTCTTCTTCGCCATCGCCTGCGCGGCCTCGTTCTCATCCAGGAAACCCCAGAAGGTGGTGATGAACCCGGCGACGCTGCCCTCGGTCACGTCGACGTTCCTGGCCCGGAACATGTCGTTGACGCGGTCGATGACCTCCGCGAGGGGGCCTTTCGTCGGAGTCTGCCCGCCGCGGAACTCGCCGTCGAAGCCGGGAAGCACCATCGGCTCAGCGCTGCCCTCGCTCAGGGAATGGTCCTCGTTGATGGCGGAGGGGACGAGCTGCACGCCGGAGAGCTGGACGCCCTCGAGGTAGGAGTCGTCGTACTGGTTGCCGTCCATGTGCAGGTTGCGCGACAGGAGGGTGGCCACGATGGCGCGCTTGTGCAGGGCCGGGTCCTGGTAGTCGACGATTTGGCTGAGAAACTGCCAGGCGTTGCGGTAGCTGATCGTGTCGGCGCGGAAGGCGCGCAGCGAGTCCTTGAGTTCGTTGTCCTTGCTCAGGCGCGCACGCTTCCACGCATTCTGCCACCGCTCCTTGATGGGCCCCATGGCCCGCGCGATGGCTTCGCCGCCAGCATCGCTCAGGTACGCGTCGGCGACCGCTTCCATCTCCTCCTCCGTGTAGATGCCGGCCGTGTCCAGGCGTTCGGCGATCGTGATGAGCGAGTTCGGGTCGACTTCCCCGGCCACGTGCGCGTCCGAGTAGTACATCTTGAAGTCGTCCTCGATGCTGGCCGGCGTGTTCTGGAAGTCCACGACCATGGGCGCGGTCTTGCCGGGGTAGGTGCGGTTGAGGCGCGAGAGGGTCTGGACGGCGGCGATGCCGGATAGTTTCTTGTCCACGTACATGGCGACGAGGCGGGGCTCGTCGAAGCCGGTCTGGAACTTGTTGGCGACGATGAGGACCTTGTAGTCCTCCTCGCGGAACGCTCGGGCCGTGTCGCCGCGCCCGTTGAGCGAGGCCTCGGTGACGGTTTCGCCGTCGTCGGATTCCAGGGAGCCGGAGAAGGCGACGAGGGGACGAATGTCGTCGTAGCCCTGCTGGTCGATGTAGGAGTTCATTGCCTCGAACCAGCGGTAGGCCTCGAGGCGTGAGCTGGTGACGACCATCGCGCGGGCGGTGCCCGTGAGCAGGGGTTTGACGTTGCGTTGGAAGTGTTCGACGACGACCCGCACTTTCTGTGCGATGGCGGTGGGGTGTAGGCGGGCGAACTGCACGATCGCGGTGACGGCGTGGCCCGTGTCGACCAGGGGTTCTTCCTCGGAGCTGTCGAGCTCGTTCTTGACGCGCAGGAACATGTCGTATGTCGAGTAGTTGGTGAGCACGTCCAGGATGAAGCCTTCTTCGATGGCTTGGGCCATCGTGTAGGTGTCGAAGGCCCTCCAGTTGCCGTCCTCGTCCTGGGTGCCGAACAGGCGCAGGGTCTTGGCTTTGGGCGTGGCGGTGAGCGCGATGAAGGTGATGTTGCTGGAGGCGGCGATGGCCGAGTCCTTGGCGGCGAGCAGTTCGTCGGCGCTGACGTTCTCGGGGTCTTCCACGTCGATGTCGGCGAGGAGGGCTTTGAGGCCCCTCGCGCTGGACCCGGACTGGGAGGAGTGGGCTTCGTCGGCGACGACCGCCCAGTTGCGTCCGCGCAGTTCGGAGGTGTCTTCGATGAGCTTCATGACCTCGGGGAAGGTCTGGAGCGTGCAGGTGATGATGTGGTCGCCTTCGATGAGGGCTTTCTTCAGCTGCGGGGATTTCGCGCCCGATTTTTCGCCGACAGGGACGACCAGTCCGTTGGACGAGTGGACGAGGCCCATGTCGCCTCGGATGTTTTCGTCGAGGACGGTGCGGTCGGTAACGACGATGACGGAGTCGAAGGTGGAGTTCGCTTGTGAGTCGACGTGGCGGATGAGGCGGTGGCTGAGCCAGGCGATGGTTTTGGTTTTGCCGGAGCCCGCGGAGTGCCAGACCAGGTAGCGTCCGCCGGGCCCCGTGGCTTCGATGTCGCCGATGATGCGTTCGACGGCGCGCAGCTGGTGGAAGCGCGGGAAGACCAGGCGCCCGTCGTTTTTCTTGCCGCGTCGGCCGGGCTCGTAGAGCGCGTAGTCCTTGAGGATGCGCATGAAGGTGTGGCGGGCGAGGATGTCGCGCCACAGGTAGTTGGTGGCTGATCCACTCGCCGAGGGCGGGTTGCCTTCGTGCCCGTTGTTTCCCTGGTTGAAGGGCAGGAAGACGGTGTTTTCGCCGGCGAGTTTGGTGGTCATGAAGACGAGGTCGTTCGAGACGGCGAAGTGGACGAGGGCGCGCCCGGGGGCCAGGAGGGGGCGGTTTGCGCCGGGCTTGCGGTCGTCCTTGTATTGGCGGATTGCGTGGTGGACGGACTGGGTGTTGTCGGTCTTGAGTTCCATCGTGACGACGGGGATGCCGTTGGCGCACAGGACGACGTCGATGGACTCGTTGGTGGTGGCGTCGAAGCGGACTTGACGCATGACGCGCAGGCGGACGGCGTCCGAGGCTTCGGCGACTTCGATCAGCTCGGGGTTCGCGGGCGGGAATGCCATCATGGGGCCGAACTTGGCGGAGGGGTGGCCGACTTGGGCGTAGGTGAAGCCGGTGCGCAGGACGCCGAGGAGTCCGCCCACGGGTTTCCCGGTTGTGTCCACGCGGGTCGCTTTGCTCAGTTCCTTGGTCAGGTGGGTGAGGAGGCCACGCTCGGCTTTGTCTCGCTGCCCGTTCGTGAGGTCCGCGGGGATCGCCTTGTCGTATTCGTCCGGGTACTGGGTGGACAGCCAGTGGAGCACGTCGCCGGGGATGAGGGCGAGGCGCAGGTCCCAGCCCGCGGCGCGGGTGTCTCCTTCGTTCTGGTAGAGCCAGCCGCGCTCGCCCAGTTCGGAGCAGATGGTGGATTCGAATTCGTATTCGAGGATTTGTTCGTGGCTCATGCGGGGACCTTTTTTCGTCCGGTGACGACGTCGGTGATGAGGGCGGCCCGGCGCTCGACGAGGAGGGCCTTGAGTTCGTCGATCGTGGCAAGCATGGCGTCGATCCGGCCGGTCACTCGTCGAGGTGTGAGACCGCAGCCCGCTGAAGAGCTACCGGTGGCATTGGAATACGCTGTTGCCCGAGTCTCGATCGGGAAATCCGCTGCCTTGTTGAACCACTCTGCAAACTATCTAGCTGCGCTCGGAAGGATATACTATTGAGCACATACACAAGATATTTAGGTATTATCCTGTTTGGATCGGGACGAAGAACGGCGACGTCAACGACTGTAATGGTTCTACCCAGACCTGTCGGGAGAATACAGGCACGCCCAAGCGGATGAGGCATTCTTGCAATTAGAATATCACCCGCTTGCACCTCCCGACACCGTAGTCTCTCAAACGCCTCCTGATTAATTCGACGATTAGACTTATCAAGAAAAGTTCCATCCCCGATATCTGCTAGTTGGAGAAGGCGAATGTCGCCGTCAGGATCTTGATCCTTACTTTCTACCCAGTCACCATCAAAAAAGTTATCAGCCCCCGAAGAGAAAGCGAGCGGTATCGTCCCGTGCAAATAGTGCGATTTGAGCTCATTCGCCACAACAATGCCGCTCCGCTGCTTAAGATTCCTTGTTAGCTCATCGAGTGCGGCGAGCATAGCGTCGATCTCGGCGGTCTCACGATCCAAATAGCGAGTGATAGCGCACCTGTCCTCAAAGGCCGGCCAGGGAATCGAAAAGTTTGACAGTTCTGTAGTGGAAAGCTCCATGAAGGTGGTTCCACGACCGAGCGCCTGCAATGCTCGCCGAGAGGCAACCAAACAGTATGCCACGTATGCCAGATCGTCAGAATCTTGCGGAACAATAGATTTACAGCCTTGATTAAAGGCCACTTCGCTCGTGACAACACCAACGTGACCGATAGGAGCCCGGCACGATAAAAGCACCGCATCGTTCGTCATCGAAGAACCGCTTGTTCCGTCTTTCGTGACTGTTCTTTCCCATCGGCTCACAACGTCACCATCGAGCCCATTAAGATCAGGGGGAGTTATGAACGGAATATCCCCATTCCAGTTATCCGAATCTGATTTTGGGGTTCCTCCACTGACTATCTCAGCAATGAACTTCAGAGGAACGAAAGGAGTGGTCGAACCCGTAGACATCATTCTTTAACCCCTTCGAACATCTGCGCCAGCTCGCCCATGATTCGCTGCACGTCCGCGTCGATCTCGGCCAGCGGGCGCGGTTCCTCGGGCACGTAGAAGATGCGCGTGAAGGGGATCTCGTTGCCGTCCTTCGCTTTGGACTCGTCCCACGTGGCGCCGGGAGCGAAGGGGAGAACCTCGGCGGCCATGTGTTCGTCCAGGTCCTGGCTGGCCGGCACGCGCTCCACGATCCGCCACCCGTCCGCCAGGACGGGAGCCCCCTTGCGGTCCACCGCCAGGGGCGCGTTCTCGTCAGGGACAGCCATCGCCTTCATGACGGCGTCGATGAGCCCCACCGGCGCCTTGATGCCCTCCGCCTTCGCGCCGGCCCGTATCCGCTCGGGCAGCTCGTTCCACTCGGCCCCATCCAGGCCTCGCAGAACGCGAACCAAAGCTTCACTGAAGTCGCGGCGAGAGCGCAACGCGTCCACGGCCTCGTCCGAAAAACGCGCCGCCAACCGCGCCTGCTTGAACACGGGCACGTCCCGGAACATGAAATCCTGCGGCGTCAGGATCCGCGAAATCTCCGAATCCTCGAAACGCTGGTAGGCCTGCACCACGGCCTCGCGGTTCGCCTCGCTCATCTCGCGCCGCTTATCACCCATGCCCTTGCGCATTGGTTCCCACAAGCCCGACGCGTCGAGCAGCTGAATCTTGCCGCGACGCTTCAGCGGCTTATCGTTATCCAGGATCCACACGTACGTCGCGATACCCGTGCCATAAAACATTTGCGTCGGCAGCGCAATAATCGCGTCGATCAAATCCTCATCGAAGAGCCACTGGCGGATCGAATTCGGACCCGTATCCGAGTTAAACAGCGGCGACGCGTTCGACACCACGGCCGCGCGACCACCCGACGGGCTCAACTTCGACGCGCAATGGCACAGGAACAGCATCTGCCCGTCCGACTTGCTCGGCAGCCCGTGACTGAAACGGGACCCCGGCACCTGCGCCTGCTCCTTCACCGACGCCTGCTCCACCTCCCAGTCCCCGCCAAACGGCGGATTAGACAGGACGTAGTCGAAGGTCTTATCCGCGTGCAGGTCCTCCAGGAGCGTATCCCCCTTGAGGATCGCATCCGGGCGCCCACCCTGAATGAGCAGGTCGGCCTTACCCAGCGCATAGGCGGAATCCATCATCTCCTGGCCGTAGACCGTGACCTTGACGCCCGGGTTCAGTTCCCGCAGCGCCTCCTGGGCGACCAGCAGCATGCCGCCCGAACCCGCCGTCGGGTCGTAAATCGAGCGCAGCACGTCCTCCCCCGCCAGCGACTCGGCGTCCGCGGCGAAAAGCACGTCAACCATCAGCTTGATCGCGTCACGCGGCGTGTAGAACGCGCCCGCGGCCTTCCCCTTCTTGTCGAAGGCCCGGTACATGACGTCCTCGAAAATGTCGCCCATCGTCGAATCCTCAACGCTCGTGGACCCCAGCGACAGCGTCGAAAAGTGCTTAACCACCTCCAGCAGGCGATTCGCCGCGCTGAGCTTGGCGACCAGCTTGGGGAACTCGAACGCGGTCCAGATGTCCGCGATGTTGTGCGAGAAACCGTTGACGTAGCTGAGCAGCGCCCTATCCACGTTGTCATCCACCGACGCGATACGCGCCAGGTTGAACGGGGAGGTGTTGAAGAAGCTCAAGCCAAAACGATTGCTGACGGCGATGTCGATCAGGTACGAGGGCATGTCGCCCTGCGCCTTGACGAACTCGATGACGTCGTCCTTCGTGTCCTCCAACAGGCACTCAAGGCGGCGCAGGACCGTGAACGGCAGGATGTAGTCGCCGTACTCCTGGGGTTCGACGACGTTACGCAGGTACTTGTCAGCCGTGTCCCACACGATCCGGGCGGTGGAGGATGCCGCCGCGCGCGATGCCTCGTTTGCCATGACTGTCTTGCTCCCCCGCGCCTGCGACTACTGCTAGTACAACGAAAAATGAGGACGTCCCGCCCGCTGGCATGCCAACAAGAGAGCGTCCATTGAAGTCTACCTCACGACGCCGAAGCTGACGGGGACGTGAGCATGTCAGCGATGCCGTCCAACTGCGCGCGGATCTCCTCAAAAGGCCGGTCCAGGTCGAGCGTCCTCACGCCGATCTGGTTACCGCTCATGCGATACGTGACGTCGGGCTGCACCTCCTCGTCGGTCGCGGCGTACAGGAGCATGCCCGACACCTCGACGCTCTCCCCCGCGCGCTCGAGGGCCGCCTGCTTGTTCTTCACGTAGGCGAAAATCTGATAGAGGTTCCCCGAGTGCACGGTCCTCTTGTCGAAGTTGCTCTGCATCGTGGACTTGTAGTACTTCGCATCAATGATGAGCACGCGGCCACCAGCACTCAACGTAATGTCGCTGCGCATGGCGGGCAGGCCTTCCGACATGCCATCGTCGAGCGCCCACTCGACGAACGAGGCGCTGGCATGCAGCCGTGGGTGTTCCCTGCGGTAGTACTCGAGGATGAACTTCTCGTAGAGGCGGCTCATGCGCTGCTCGTCGAAGAAGTCCATCATGCGCACACTGCCGTCGCTCTGGGTTTGAAGCAGCCCTTTGACGACGAGCCAGCACACCGCCATCAGCATGCGGTAGGTGCGGTTGTTGCGGTCGTATCGCATGTTCCAGTTCACCGTGTGCAGGTCGATGTCGCGCACGTTCGCGAAGTACACCATGAGCTTCTTCAGGCTCTTCTTGCGTGCCCGTGAGATGTCCGAGCGCACGAGCAGCGCGACCGTCGCCTTGATGACTCGGTTCATTGTCGTGTCGACGCTGAACTCGTCGTAGGAGCACACCAGCTGACGGCGCCAAATCGCCTGCGATTTCACGGACTCGGTGACCTTAATTGCGCCGCGCAGGGAGGAGCGAGCCTCGGTCCGGTTCACGTACTCTTGCCCGAGGCCTCGTTTGAGTTGCAGGGACACGCCTCGTTCGAGGATGGCGGCGCACAGCTCGGCCGCGTTGTCGAAGTCCTCCGTGGCGACGGCCCGGTAGCCCTGCTCGGTGAGCGCCGAGAAGGCGTAGGCGAGCATGTGGAAGACGTTGCGGACGCGGATCACCGCAGCGACCTGCGCAGCCTGTCGCTCCATTCGCGGACCTTGCCGGGCTCGTCGAACCAGTACTCCTTGAGCATCGGGATGAGCTCGTACTCCACGATCGAGGCCAGGGCCGCGTCAGTGCAGTTTTCGGGTTTCATGTTGCAGAAGTAGCTGTGGCCGATGCAGAAGCCGTCGCCCAGAGATTCGTCGGCTGCGATCGCTTTGTTCAGCGCCACCACCTCGCGCACCAGGGCCTCGAATCTTGGATTGCCAAGGCCGGCGCAGTAGTCGCGGAAGCCGTCGGAGTCGAAGGCGGGGGCGCAGCTCCACGAAGGCGAATCTACGGCGCAGCGCGTAGTCGAGCATGGCGAGGCTGCGGTCAGCCGTGTTCATCATGCCGATGATGTGGACGTTTGCCGGCACGCTGAACAGCTCGTGGGAGTAGAGGAGCTGGAGTTCGTTTCCGCGCTTATCGCTCTCGATGAGCATGAACAGCTCACCAAAAATCTTGGAGAGGTTACCCGCGGTTGATCTCGTCGATGATGAAGAAGTAGTCGTTCTCCTCATCGTCTGCGGCCTTCTTACAGAAGGAGTAGAAGGCTCCCTTGACCAGCTCGAATCCCTCGCCGGACGGACGATACCCCTCGATGAAGTCCTCGTAGGAGTAGCTCTGGTGGAACTGGACCAGCATGACGCGCGAAACATCCTTGACGCCCATCATCGAGTAGGCGAGACGCTTGGCTGCGTAGGTCTTGCCGACGCCGGGCGCGCCCTGCAGGATGATGTTCTTCTTCGCCTTCAGCAGGCCCACGATCGCGTCGTATCGCTTTCGGTCCATGTAGACGGACGTCAGGAAGTCATCGGCCGAATATTCGGGGAAAACCGCCGACGGCTCCTCGATGTCCACAGGGTCGTCACCGTCCAGAAAGGAGGCCTCAATCCGTTTCACGAGTTCCTGGTCGTAGGTAATATCGGTGAGTGTCTTCATTGCGAACTGTTGATCGCTTCGCCAGCTTCCCTGACGCTTCCACGATACCTCGCGTAGGTGGGGATACTTGCCACCATCTGGGTCATAGACGTAGTCGCCCGTGACGACGCCGTGGCCGATGATCTCCTTCAAGCCTCGCTTGACGAAGATAACGTCACCAGGCTTCATCTCATTCGCGAACTGCCAGACTGCCCTCGCCGAATTCGCCTGGGACGTACTATCACCGCGAGTTTCGAGCAGCCGTTGTCGCATCTCCTCCTTGGTGGCGTACTCCCTCAGATCACCAAGCTGATGCCACCCAATCCCCATAACGCCACGCTCGTAAAACTCGTCCCACATGCAGGCTCCTTCTCCGGGAGCGTAGAGCCAGTACCGCACGGTCTGCACGCCGTCATCCCCGAGGGCGGTCGTCTGCATTGTTCTCTCCTTCAGAAGCTCGTCCATGAGTACTGGCTATCCGTCGCCATGGCCACACACTACCACGGCGTGACCGGCGACACGCTTCACGCTCGCACTGGCTCGACAGCAAAGCCGGGCCACGCTCGCGCGACCCGGCCACGGCCTCGTCAGTGCGCACTCCTCAGTCGAGGTTCGCCAACACGCCCACGTCACGTGCGGCCTGACGCAGGCGCTTATCGCGTGTCCACAGCGACACGCCGGGGGTCACGACGACGCTCGCCAGGAGCGCCACGTCGACCGCACTGAGCCCCCTGCCCCACAGCCGCCGCTCCTCGACGAGATGCCGCACGCCCTGATCATCAACGTTGCGCACGATCATCAAGCGCTCAAGCGCCTTCAGGAAGATCGATCGATTCTTGAGGTTCCCCAACGCGAGTTCAGTGATGACGCTCTGGTGCACGCACACCTGGTCGCGCTCGAGCAGATCGACCAGAACCGGCTCAGTTTCCGCAGGTGATCGATCCAGATATTCGTGTCAACGAGGACTCTCATGCGCGCTTGCGGCTCCGAGGCGCAGCTTCCGCCGCCTGATCGCTGCCGCCGAGCGCGGCGAGCTGCCGACCGCTCTCAATGCGAACGAGGAGTTCGACCGCGTCCCTGATCAACGCGGATCGTTCCCTGATCCCGGTGAGCTCCTCGGGCGCGCGCGAGCAGGTCATCATCGAGTGTCACTGTGGTTCTCATGGCTACCTCCACAACAATGCTAGCATCATATTAGTCACCATTTGATGCATACATTGGTTCACCCGGCAACACCATCAACCACCTCTCGCATGGAAACTCACCACAATACGCAAAGCCAACCGGCCCAGGAGGGGCGAATCACCACCCGGCAGGGCGGGATAAAGCTCGGTGGCCCATATTGTCGAAGGCCGTCGATGTCCATCCGAGCCCACGGCCCCACACAGGCACGAAAGAGGGCCGCCCGAGAACACGCGCAACCGACCTTGCTCAAAGTGCAGTCCACTTCGCCCACATCGGGCCATTTTCAGCGATTTTCAGCGAAGTGGACTGCGGTTTGGGACAGGAGACCGGTGACAACACCGCACCGACAGCAAGGCCGGGCCACGCCCTCGCGCGACCCGGCTACCGCCTCGTAAGGTCGAGGAAATTTAGGCGACTTCCACCGTCACAAGGGGAACGATTCCGCTCAACGTATCCCCCAGCGCGTCTTCGGCACGATCGAGCTCATAGCGCATCTGCAGGTTCATCCAGAACCCCGGGGTCGTACCGAAGTAGCGGGACAGCCGCATCGCCGTATCAGCCGTAATCCCGCGCTTCCCGTGGACGATTTCATTGATACGACGGGGCGGAACACCGATAGCAACGGCGAGCTTGTGCTGCGTGATTCCGAAGCCCTCGATGAAGTCCTCCATGAGGACTTCACCCGGGTGAATCGGAGCAATCTTAGTGGTAGTCAACGATTTCAACCCCTTCTGGGCCAGCGTCTCCCAGGCCGTCACGCATCACGGACGCGTTCGGAGAGATACCGCCACTGAACGGCACCCCCCTGTGGCTCTCTACGACCCCCAATGCTAACATTTTACTAATCGCGTCGGGCTTGGACCGGCGCACTCTACTACGGGGATCCTCGCCATCACGGCGAGGATCCCTTGGTATTCCAAGAGTATCCTGCACGTCAGCACCGCAGACCGCCCTGCAGTGCTCCTCACAAGCAAGCGACCGGGCCACGCCCTCGCGCGACCCGGCCACTGCCTCGCTCAGAAATGATTAAACATTAAACCTGAACTCAACGACGTCACCGTCGTGCATGACGTAGTCCTTGCCTTCCATGCGGACCTTGCCGGCGGCCTTCGCGGCGGCCATGGAGCCGGCCTCGACCAGGTCGTCGTAGGAGACGACTTCGGCCTTGATGAAGCCCTTCTCGAAGTCCGTGTGGATGACGCCGGCGGCCTTGGGGGCGGTATCGCCCTTGTGGATCGTCCAGGCGCGCGCTTCCTTCTCGCCTGCGGTGAGGTAGGTCTGCAGGCCCAGGGTGTCGAAGCCGACGCGGGCCAGCTTGTCCAGGCCGGACTCGTCCTGGCCGGATTCGGCGAGCATCTCGCGGGCGTCCTCGTCGTCCAGTTCGACCAGCTCTGCCTCGAACTGGGCGTCCAGGAAGATCGCCTCGGCAGGCGCGACCAGGGAGCGCAGCTCGTCCTTCATCTCCTCGTTGTCCATCTCGGCGGCGTCCATGTTGAACACGAAAATGAAGGGCTTCGACGTCATGAGCTGGAAGGAACGCAGCGCGTCCTGGTCCAGCTTGGCGCCCTCGGGGCCAGACAACAGCTCGCCGCGCTCCAGCAGCTCCAGAGCCGCACGCGCGGTCTCAAGGACGATCGGCTCGGTCTTCTTGCCGCGCACCTCCTTCTCGAGGCGCGGGATCTGCTTCTCGATCGTCTGCATGTCGGCGAGGATCAGCTCAGTCTTGATGGTCTCAATGTCCGAGGCCGGGTCCACTTGCCGTCGACGTGCACGACGTCGGGGTCCGAGAAGGCGCGCGTGACCTGGCAGATCGCGTCGGCCTCGCGAATGTTGGCGAGGAACTGGTTGCCCAGGCCTTCACCCTCGGAGGCGCCGCGCACGATGCCGGCGATGTCCACGAAGGACACGGTGGCGGGCAGGATGCGCTGGGAGCCGAAGATCTCCGCGAGCTTGTTCAGGCGCGGGTCGGGCAGGGGCACGACGCCGACGTTGGGCTCAATGGTCGCAAAGGGGTAGTTCGCGGCGAGCACGGTCGCGCGGGTCAGGGCGTTGAACAGGGTGGACTTGCCGACGTTGGGCAGTCCAGCGATACCGATAGTAAGAGACACGCCCCCATCCTATCCGAGCAGACCCGGTGGTGTTGCCCTACTTCGTGTGGTTTGGCCCGGCCACACGCGGCGCGTGGGGGCGCGCGGGCGCCATTCCGGCGTTCTTCAGGTCGGCGCGCAGGTCGCGCGGCAGCGCGAAGGTCGTCGATTCGGTTTCGGTGCGGGCCACCTCGACGGTGGGGAATCCGCGCGCTTGCAGCCATTCGATGACGTCGCGCACCAGGATCTTCGGGCACGGAGGCCCCCGACGTGAGACCCACGGTGCGGGCGCCCTCAAACCAGGCCTCCTGCAGTTCGTCGGCCTTGTCGACGCGATACGCGGAGCCCGCCCCGGCCTCGAGCGCGACCTCGACGAGGCGCACCGAGTTCGACGAGTTCGCCGACCCGACGACCACCATGACGTCCACCTGCGGCGCAATATGCTTGACGGCGCCCTGACGGTTCTGCGTGGCGTAGCAAATGTCGTCCGACGGCGGGTCGATGAGCTGCGGGAAACGCTGACGCAGGCGGTCCACGGTCTCGCGGGTCTCGTCGACGGAGAGCGTGGTCTGGGAGATCCACACGACGCGCGAGGGGTCGCGCACGACGACGCCCTCGACCTCGTCGGGGGTGCCCACGACCTGAATATGATCCGGCGCCTCGCCGAACGTGCCCTCGACCTCCTCGTGGCCCTGATGCCCCACCAGGATGATGTCGTAGTCCTCCTTCGCGAAACGCACGGCCTCGCGGTGCACCTTGGTCACCAGCGGGCAGGTCGCGTCAATTGTCGCGAGGTGGCGGGTGGCGGCGGCCTCGTGGACGGCCGGGGAGACGCCGTGCGCGGAGAAGACGACGCGCGCCCCCTCGGGCACCTCGTCGGTCTCCTGGACGAAGATCGCGCCGCGCTTGGTCAGCGACTCGACGACGAACTTGTTGTGCACGATCTCCTTGCGCACGTACACGGGCGCGCCGTACAGCTCCAGGGCCTTTTCGACGACGTCGACGGCACGGTCCACGCCGGCGCAGTATCCGCGGGGCGCGGCCAAGAGGATGCGGCCGTTTCCCTCCCCGTGGGAGGCGGGCAGGGGGGAATCGGCGCTGGCACGCAGGTCGACGTTTTCGCTCATGCACCCACACTAGCGCCCGGGGCGGCGGGGGTGCGCGCGCTCGTGGCAATCCCACACGCCCCTCATCGACGAGGCCGGGGCCCCTCCCGCTCTCGCGCGCAGGGTGAGAGAGCGACCCGGGTGCCCCCTCGCGCTCACCCACCCCGGGCGCGGGGGCCGTCCACAGGGGCGTGGCGCGCCAGCGCGGCGGGGGCGCTCCTATGGCATGCTGAAGGACGTGACATCGCCTCATCGTCTCGCCGCGCCGCCTCCCGGCGGCTCGCCCCAGCCTCGTCCGCCCGCCGCGAAGGCGGCCGACACGACGCGCGATAATCCGTGGCCGCTGCGCAGGCTAACGGAAAACATCAAGGTGTACGTGGACCGCATGAGCCCCCTGTGGGTGGAGGGCCAGGTCGTCGAATACAAGGTGCGCCCCGGCGCGAAAATGCACTTTTTGACGCTGCGCGACCTCCAGACCGACACGTCGATGACGGTAACCGCGTGGGCGGGCGTCATGGACTCCACGCCGCTGACCGAGGGCGCGCGCGTGGTCACGCGCGTAAAACCCGTGTTCTGGGAGCGCTCGGGGCGCCTCAACCTGCAGGCCGCAGAGATACACCTGCAGGGCGTGGGCGACCTGTTGGCCCAGATCGAGGCGCTGCGCGCCCGCCTGGCCGCCGAAGGCCTGTTCTCGGAGAAGCGCAAGAAGCCCCTTCCGTTCCTGCCGCGCACGATCGGCCTGATCTGCGGGCGGGGCGCCAAGGCGGAGGACGACGTGGTCGTCAACGCGTCCGAACGGTGGCCCGCCGCGCGCTTCGAAATCCGCGAGGTTGCGGTGCAGGGCGATCACTGCGTGCCCGAGGTGGGCCGCGCCCTGACCGAACTGGACGCCATGGATGGCGTGGACGTCATCGTCATCGCGCGCGGCGGCGGCGCGGTCGAAGACCTCCTCCCCTTCTCCGACGAGCGCCTCGTGCGCGCCGTCGCGGACGCCCGCACGCCTATCGTCTCCGCGATCGGCCACGAGGGCGACTCTCCCCTGCTGGACCTCGTCGCCGACTACCGGGCCTCAACCCCCACGGACGCGGCCCGCCGCATCGTGCCCGACCACGCCCGAGAGCGCGACGGCATCTCCCAGGCCCTCACCCGCATGCGCGGGGCGCTGGGCGCGCGCCTGGCGACGGAGCGCTCGAACCTGACGCTCATCGCGTCACGCCCGGTCCTCCAGGGACCAGACGCGATCGTCGAGGGGCACCGAACGGCCCTCACGCAGCGCGTTACGGCGATGCGCTCGGCGATCGAACGCCGCCTCGCGTCCGAACGCCAGCGGCTGACGCGCTCGCGCGCGACGCTGACCGCCCTGTCCCCGCAGGCGACTCTCGACCGCGGGTACGCGCTCCTGAAGACCCCGTCGGGCGCGCTCATCACCTCCTCGGCGCAGGTGAAGAAGGGCGACCTCATCGAAGGCATCCTCGCGTCGGGCCGCATGGTCGCCCAAGTCGTGGGTGCCACCAGCCCCACTCCTCCCACCGACGCACCCACTATCGACGCCTGACCTGCGCGGCCCGCCCCGGCCTCTTCCTCGGCCCCTCTCACCCAAAGGAACACTGCCATGACCACGAACGACCAGCTCCCCGATCCCCAGTCCCTCGGCTACGAGGAGGCGCGCGACGAGCTCGTGCGCATCGTCCAGACCCTCGAGGGCGGGCAGGCACCGCTCGAGGACACTCTCACCATGTGGGAGCGCGGCGAGGCACTGGCGGCGCGCTGTTCTCAGATTCTGGACGGTGCGCAGGCGCGTCTTTCTGGACGCGCGACGGCCCCGACCCCCGAAGCACGCTAGTCTACATTCTGTAGATCCACTGACACCCGCAGGCGAGGAGACACCATGACGGTGCAATCTGGACCCCACATTCTCGCGATCGGCGAGGCACTCATCGACGTCGTCATCACGTACGAGCAGCCCGACTTCCCCGTTGAGGTCCCAGGTGGCTCTCCCGCGAACGTCGCCCTGACGCTGGGTCGCCTCGGCCGCCCGGTGGCGCTGGCGACCTGGATCGGTCTGGACGAGCGTGGCCGCCTCATCGACTTCCACATGTACGATTCCGGCGTGCACGTCACCGGGGCCTCGCGCGGTGCCTCGCACACGTCGACGGCGCTGGCACGCCTGGACGAGTCGGGGGCCGCCACCTACACCTTCGACCTGGAGTGGGCGCCGACTCCACCAATCACCGTTCCGCCGACCGCTCAGATCATCGAGGCGGGCTCGATTTCGGCGATCATCGAGCCGGGCGCCTCCGCCGTTCTTGACGCGCTGACCCGCGGCCGCGAGCACGCGCTCGTGTGCTTCGACCCGAACGCGCGCCCCTCGATCATGGGCGAACCCGAGGCGGCCCTCGCCTCCCTCGAGCGTTTCATCGCGCTGGCGGACGTCGTCAAGGTGTCGGATGAGGACATCGAGTGGCTGACGGGCGGCGCCCCCCGTCGACGAGGTCGTGGAGCGTTGGCTGGGCATGGGACCGGCGCTCGTGGTCGTCACGCGAGGCAAGCACGGGAGCGACATCGCCACGGCCTCGGGCCTGCGTGTCACGAAGACGCCGGGCGACATCGCGGTCGTCGACACTGTCGGCGCGGGAGACTCCTTCATGGGCGGCATCATCGACGCCATGTGGGGCATGGGCCTGCGCGGCGCCGACGCGCGCGAAGCTCTGCGTTCCCTGTCCGAGGAGCAGGCCCGCGCCATCATCGACCGCGCGAGCGCCGTGTCCGACGTGACCGTGTCACGCAAGGGCGCGAACCCGCCTTGGGCGCACGAACTGTCCTGAGGTGGCTCCCCCCCACCAACGCGAGCGAGGCCGGTCCCCACAGCTGGGTCCGGCCTCGTTCAGTGTGTGCGTGCGCGCGATGTGGCGCGGGCCTACTTGCCCATGCGACGCTCGCGCTGGGCGTAGGAGCGAAGGGCGCGCAGGAAGTCCACGCGACGGAAGTCGGGCCAGTACACCTCGCAGAAGTAGTACTCGGAGTGCACGGACTGCCACAGCATGAAACCGGACAGGCGCTGCTCCCCCGAGGTGCGGATGACGAGGTCGGGGTCGGGCTGGTCCTTCGTGTACAGGTGGGCGGTGATGTCCGCGTCCGTGAAGGAGTCGGCGAGCTCGTCGAGGGTGCGTCCCTGGGCGGAGGCCTCGCGCATCATGGCGCGGACGGCCTCGGTGATCTCGTGTCGGCCGCCGTAGCCCACCGCGATATTGACGGTCATCCCCTGCACGTCCGCGGTGCGCGCGACGGAAGAACGCAGGTCCTCACCCACCTTCTCGGGCAGCAGGGCCAGGTCGCCGACGACCGCCAGCTTCCAGCGCCCCTGGTCGGCCAGGAGAGACACAGCCTCGCAGATGATGCGCAGCAGCTCGCCCAGCTCGCCCGCGTCGCGCGAAAGATTGTCGGTGGAAAGCAGCCACAGCGTCACGATGGAGACGCCCGCGTCCTCCGACCACTGGAGGAACTCGCTGATCTTGCCCGCGCCCGCGCGGTGTCCCTGGGAGGCCGTGGCACCCAGCGACTTCGCCCAGCGGCGGTTCCCATCCAAGATGACGCCGATATGTTTGGGCACGGCCGCGTCGGACAGCTCGGCTTTCAGGCGACGCTCATACATGTCGTAGAGCATGTTCCACTGGCCCATGTTGTCCCCTTCTCGGTGTCACACCTTTCGGCGCGGCGTACTCTTATGAGATTAAGGGTATCGCGCCGTTGGTCACAGGGAAACAGAAATGCTCTCGCTGTGCGAGAACAAGGCGCATCCACAAACCTACGGCGTAGTAACCTACGGTGGCGTAAGAAGAGATGAGGGAACACGTATGAAGATCGCATCGCTCACGCCCAAAGAGTGGGCAACCGGGCAGCTCGTCCAAATCAAGCCAAAGCTACGCGGATGGCTCCACCTGGCCGCCACCCCCCTGTCGCTCGCCGCGTCCATCGTCCTGGTGTGCCTGGCGCCCACGACCCCCACGAAGATCGGATCCGCCGTCTACCTGGCGTGCTCCCTCATCCTGTTCGGGGTCTCCGCCACCTACCACCGCTTCTACTGGGCGCCCCGCTGGGAGACCATGTGGAAGCGCCTGGACCACTCCAACATTTTCCTGCTCATCGCCGGCACCTACACGCCGCTGACCATCGCCCTCCTTACCCGCTTCGACGCCACCATCCTCCTGTCCGTCGTCTGGGGCGGCGCTCTCGCCGGCATCCTCCTCAACCTGTTCTGGCCCACCGCCCCGCGCTGGCTCACCACCCTCATCTACGTTGCCCTGGGCTGGGTCGCCGTCTGGTACCTGCCCCAACTGTGGGCGGGAGGCGGCCCCGCCGTCGTGTTACTCATCGTCGCCGGCGGCGTCCTCTACACGCTCGGCGCGATCGTCTACGGCATGAAGAAGCCCGACCCCTCCCCCACCTGGTTCGGCTTCCACGAAATCTTCCACGCCTTCACCGTGGCCGCGTGGGCCTGCCACTGCGTCGCCGTCTACCTGGCGGTCCTGGGCGGCTGACGCGCCACCGGCGCGGTCATGACCGTATCGGCGCGCGCAATGTTGCTACACTCGACACCGTGCGCGCCGACACCCCCGTGTCGGCGCTCAATGGACTGACACACGTCAATGGAGGAACCATGGCCGACACTCAGTGGCTCACGCAGGCACAATACGACCTGCTCGCAAATGAGCTCAAGGAACGCGTCGAGGTCAAGCGCGTCGAAATCGCCCGACTCATCGACGCCGCCCGCCAGGAGGGCGACCTGCGCGAGAACGGCGGCTACCACGCCGCCCGCAACGAGCAGTCGATGAACGAGACGCGCATCCAGGCCCTCCAGGACATGCTCGAACACGCCGAGGTCGGCGAGACCCCCGCCGACGACGGCATCGTCGAGCCCGGCATGGTCGTCACCGCCCTGGTGGCCGGCCGCGAGCAGACCTTCCTCCTGGGGTCGCGCGACGCCGGCGGCGACCTGGGCATCCAGGTCTTCTCCGCCCAAGCACCCCTGGGCGCCGCCGTCATCGGCCACAAGGCCGGCGACAAGCTCTCCTTCGAGGCCCCCACCGGCCGCATGATCGACGTCGAAATCCTCGACGCCAAGCCCTTCGAGGGCTGAGCCGAGGCGCGGGCGCAGCGCGGGCTACCGCGCGCCCCACAGACGCGAAGCGGGTCCCACCGGCTGGTGGGACCCGCTCACGCGTGCGCGCCAGGGCGGCTCAGGCCTCCACGTGCGGAGTCGGAGGCTCCCCCGGCTTCTCCTTCTCAGGCAGCGGGGCCTCAGCGGTCGGCGCGGCCTTGTCCGCCTCCACGTGAAGCTCGACGTGAGCGTCCACCGACGCCACGACCTCGTCTCCCTCAGATTCCGGGTGCGCCACGTAGGGGCGCGTGTCCGGCTTACCCGCGTAGCTCGCCGCGATCTGCTCCTCAAGCATTCCCGGAGGGCCACCCGGGCGATCCTCAGCGGTAGCCAGCTCCGGCATCGGATCGTAGCCGTGCAGGTACATGACGGTGGCGTTAATGAAAGCGGCGATCGGCACGGAGAAAACCGCCCCGGCGATACCGGCGATCGCGGAACCCGCGGTGATGACCAACATGACAGCCACGGGATGCAGGGACACCGCATTCGACATCATGAAGGGCTGCAGGATGTTGGATTCGACCTGCTGGACCACCAGGATGATGACCAGCATGATGATCGCCTTCGACAGGCCGCCGTTCACGGCCGCCACCAGGACCGCGATGACGCCCGACGTCATGGCGCCCAGAATCGGCACGAACGCCGCGAAGAAGGTGATGACGCCGATCGGGATGGCGAGGGGCACCCCCAGGAAGAAGGCACCCAGTGCGATACCGGTCGCGTCGATCGCCGCGACCTGGATCTGTGTGCGCACGTAGGAACCGAAGGTCGACCAGCCGCGAATCGCGCTCTCATGGACGGGCACGCGCGCGGACGCGGGCAGCAGACGCACGCACCACAGCCAGATGGAGCGGCCCTCCTTCAGGAAGAAGAACAGGCAGAACAGCATCGTCAGGGCGGAGGTGGCCAGCGTCCCCACCGAAGAGGTGATGTTCAAGGCACCGGTCGCCAGCGTTTCCTTGTTCGTGTTCAGCCAGTTCACCAGCTCGCTGCGCAGCTGCTCGGCGGCCCGGCTCAGGACGGTCGTGTCAAGCTTGAGGGGACCGTTCTTCAGGTACTCGTTGTGCGTGATCGCATCCAGGAGCGCGGCGAAGCCCGCCGCGGCCTGCGACGCCAGCTGCGGGACCTGCTGGATGAGCTCGGCGGCCGCCTGACTGAGCGCGCCAGCGACGACCGCGAAGAAGACCAGCAGGCCGACGGTGGCCGCCAGGGAGGAGGGGAAGCGCAGCGTGCGGCGCATCCACGACACGAGAGGCTCAAGCAGGACGGTGATCGTCAGCGCGATCGCGACCGGCATGATGACGAGCGTCAGCCTGGCGGCGCCCCACATGATCGCGGCGACCAGTCCCACGACGACAAGGGTGCGCCAGGAGAACGCGGCGGCCACGCGCAGGGTGCGCGGCACGAGGGCCGCGGCGTCACCCTCATCGGCGTGTTCCTCGCGCACGGACAGAAGGACGGGGGCGGGCTCCGAGTTCTGGGCGGCGTTCTTCGCGGGCAGCACCGCGCTGAGTCGTCCCATCAGGTCGGATAGCTTCCAGCGGGGGTGTTGGGGTGCGTCGGCCACGGGTTCTCCTTTTCTCACGCCCCTAGGTTACCCGCGCTCCCCCCGTTTTCCGCCCCTCACGCGCTTGGCGCGCGCAGGTAGGGCGCTCGGTGGTGAAATGAAGGCATGAGATCACTGTTTTCGCTTGCGCGCACGGGGGTTCGCTCCTCCACTCACGCCGTGTTAGGTTCTTCGCTCGTCGACGAGGCCGGGGCAGGCCAGGAGGTCATCTTCCTGGCGGCGGGCTGTTTCTGGGGCGTCGAAAAAGCCATGTGGAACGCTCCCGGCGTCGTCTCGACGGCCGTGGGGTACATGGGCGGGCACGCCCCCGATCCGACGTATGAGCAGGTGTGTTCGCATTCGACGGGCCACGCCGAGACCGTGCGGATCCTCTTCGACACCGCGACCACGAGCGCCGCGGACCTGATCCGCCTGTTCTTCGAGATTCACGACCCCACGCAGGGTGGGCGGCCAGGGCAACGACCTCGGCGACCAGTATCGTTCCGCGATCTGGACGACGACGCCGGAGCAGCTGCGCGATGCCGTGGCGCTGCGCGACGCCTACCAGGAGGCGCTCACCGCTGCAGGTTTCGGCCCCATCCAGACGAGCATCGCCCCCGCGCCTCCCGAGGACTCCGACGCCCACTTCTGGTACGCGGAGGACTACCACCAGCAGTACCTGTTCAAGAATCCGGGCGGCTACGAGTGCCACGCGCGCACGGGCGTCGCCTGCCCGGCGCTGGGGCGCCAGTAGCGTGCATGTCGGGTCGCATGAAACGGGGAGTTATAGGACGCTACGTGTTGCTGTGCAGTGCTGGTTGTTGCTGCGCGCGCCGCGGGTTTTCTGGGCGCCGAGCCTTGCGGTTCCTCCGGCGCCCTGCGCACCGGTGGGGCCTTCGCGGCTGATGGTGTTCGGTGCGTTGCCCTGATGCCCAGCTATGGCTATCAACCCGTATTTTCGCACGTAATTCCCATGCGATTAGTTCAAATGTTGAATCCACATCGTTGGAATTGCAACGTTTTCGGGTGATCTCGAAAAGTGACCGAGGGAAATTACGTGCGGAATTTGTCTGGCGGTTGTCTCGGTGCCCGCGGGTGCCGTGGCTAGGCCCGTGTCTCGAAGCGCGCCCGTGCTCTCCGACCCTCCACCCTCTGTGCCTGGGTGTATGTCGGGCTGACGATGGGGGTTTTGCACCATTAGAAGCATCCTGCCGGCGTGTCGCCGGCGTGTCGCGCCTCTATTGGTGCAATTCCCCCCGTTTGGTGGCGCCCTCGACGTGGGGTGAGCTCAACCGTGCACCTCTCACAGCGCAATTCCCTCATTTGGTGGCGGTCCGCGCGTGGCTTTGGTTGGTGTGGCGCCCAAAGTGCAGACCACCTCGGCGAAAAACGCTGACAATCGGGTGTTGTGGGCGAGGTGGTCTGCGATGTGGGCACAACGGCGCCTCGCCTCGAGTGCTGCTCGCACGCGAACCCCTGAACATGCACGTTAACCCGTCAATGCGCAGCCAAACCCTATAGGTGGCATGGTGGGCAGCCCGCCCAGGTAGCCACCCATCGGGTTAACGGGCTCTTCGCATTTTGGGGTGTGGGGGTGGTGTTGGCATGGGGTCGGGGCCTGCCCGATGATTGAGGTTGCAACACTTCAAACGCTGGGAGGCCCCGACATGTCTCATGCTACCTTTTCCGCTGCGGATATGACGGCCTATTGCGGGTTGGAGGAGCTGGGCTTGGTGGCTGTGGGGATGCGCTGCCAGGGGGGGCGGGTTCGTCCTGAAGTGTCGTGCGGCTCATCCTGCTCGGCTGTGTCCAGGGTGTGGGCGCCCGGGGTATTCGCTGGGGTCGCGTACCCGGCGCTTAGCGCACGAACCGCGGGGGCATCAGCCCACGACGCTGGCGGTGTATGTGGGACGTTACCGCTGTTGCGCGTGTTCTCGCTCCTGGTGTGACGACATCAGCCAGGCCGCTCCCCCACGCGCCAAACTCTCCTTTGGGGCCTTGCGCTGGGGGCTTGTGTGCTTGATCGCTGACAATATGTCCATGAATCGGATCGCCGCTCACCTGGCGGTAGCCTGGCATACCGCCAACGAGGCGATACTGGCCTATGGGGAAGAACTCCTGCTGGCGGATTCGACTCGTTTTGAAGGCGTGCGCGTCATTGGGGTTGATGAGCACGTGTGGCGTCATCGAGGTGGGGACAAGTACGCCACGGTGATCGTGGACTTGACCCCTGTACGCGACCATACTGGCCCGGCCCGCCTCCTGGACGTGGTGCAAGGCCGCTCCACACGCGTCTTGTCTTCCTGGCTGGCCGCGTGCCCCCAAGAATGGAAGGACAACATCGAGATCGTGGCGATGGATGGGTTCAGTGGCTACAAAAGCGCAGCAGCCAGCCAGCTTCCAGGGGCGGTGGCAGTGATGGATCCCTTCCACGTTGTTCATATCGCTATCGACGCCTAGAGCAGTGCCGCCAGCGCGTCCAGCAAGAAACCCTGGGGCATCGCGGCCGCAAGGGCGACCCCTTGTACGCGGCCCGTAAAACGCTCCTGACCGGCACCGACATCGGGCGTGTTTAATTGTCTGTGTATCCGTCTTTTGTTTGAAAGGATTGATGCATGATGAATGATGATGATGTTGTTGTGGCTCGCGCTAGTGGGCGTGAGACGGTGGAGGAGCTTCGTCGCTCGGGGGCGTTGGATGCGTTGTTTGAGCGTCTTGATGCTGGCGAGGTGGAGATGACGGGTAGCGAGGGCTTGTTGCCGGCGTTGCTTAAGGAGGCGTTGGAGCGCGGGTTGGCCGCGGAGCTGACCGAGCACTTGGGGTATGAGAAGGGCCAGGCCAGTGGGCAGGCGCGCTCGAACACGAGGAACGGCACGACGAAGAAGACCGTGATGTCGGAGGTGGGAGCCTTCGAGATCGAGGTTCCCCGGGACCGGGCGGGCTCGTTCACCCCGCGCCTGGTGCGTAAAGGACAGCGGCGCCTTGATGGTTTGGATTCGATGATTATCAGCTTGTATGCCGGGGGGATGACGGTACGCGATATCCGCCATCACCTGGCCTCCACCCTGGGCGTGGAGGTCAGCGCTGGGACGATTTCCACGATCACTGACGCGGTGTGCGAGGCCGTCTTGGAGTGGCAGCACCGCCCCTTAGAAGCGTTCTACCCGGTGATCTACCTGGATGCGATCCGCATCAAAGTCCGATGCGATCACAGGGTGGAGAACCGGGCCGCTCACCTGGCGGTGGGAGTGGACATGGAGGGGGTCAAGCATGTGCTGGGCATCTGGGTCCAAGCCGATGAAGGCGCCTCCTTTTGGGCCCACGTGTGCGCCGAGCTGGCCAACCGAGGCCTACGCGATGTCCTGATCGTGTGCTGCGACGGGTTGGCTGGCCTGCCCGAAGCCATCGAAGCGACCTGGCCCCAGTCCATGGTCCAAACCTGCGTCGTTCACTTAATCCGCGCGTCCATGCGTTTCGTGTCCTACAAGGACCGCAAGAGCGTCGCCGCGGCTCTCAAGGCCGTGTACAGCGCGCCCAATGAGGAAACCGCCCGAGGGGCGCTGGAGGACTTCGCGGCCAGCGACCTGGGAGCGCGCTACCCCCAAACGGTTGCCACCTGGCAGCGCGCCTGGCAGCGCTTCACGCCGTTCTTGGCGTTCCCGCCCATGCTGCGCCGCGTCGTGTACACCACCAACGCTATCGAGTCCTTGAACTACCAGCTACGCAAAATCACCAAGAACCGCGGGCATTTCCCCAGCGAAGAAGCCGCCGTCAAACTCTTGTGGCTCGCCATCTGCAACATCGAAGACAAAAGAGCCGCCCAGCGCCTCACAGACGCTGGCAAACCCCCCCAACAAACGAACAGGACACACCCGCCTCATCGAAGGACACACCACCACCAACTGGAAACAAGCCCTCGCCCAACTCACCACCGCCTACCCCGACCGAATCACCCCCTACCTCTAACCCCCATACACAGAAAAATTGACAGGCTCCCGACATCCTCACCGACACATCCCAGGCGCGCTTGGATGCCTTATTCGCCTGCCCCGACCACGCTGACGTGCACACCACCTGGAGAATCTACCAGGACCTCCTAGCGGCCTACCGTGATCGTGACCCCAGGCGCGGCAAAAACACCCTCCGCCAGCTCATCACGACGATCACCCGCCCGGACTTGCCACACACATGCATCGAACTAGCCCGCATGGGCAGAACCTTCAAACGCAGAGCCGGGGACATCCTGGCCTACTTCGACCACCCCCACACCAGCAACGGCCCCACCGAAGCCATCAACGGACGCCTCGAACACCTCCGCGGCATCGCCCAAGGATTCATCAACCACCGAAACTACCGCCTACGCTGCCTCCTCCACTCCGGCGGATTCCAACACCTCCTACACCCTTAAATGCGAAGAGCCGGTTAACGTGCGCATGAAGGGACCCAGGGAGACCACAGAGGCGGGACCCCGAAGGATCGCGCCTCTCGTTGCGGACGGTGACCGCGCCGTCGGCGCCGAAAAGTCACCCCTCCAGCAGCACGTAGTGTCCTATAACCCGAAACGGGGGCGGGCCAACACACACGTGTTGGCCCGCCCCCGTTCTTCAGCTGCGATCAGTTCACGCCGAGGATGTCGGTGACGAAGACCAGGGTCGCGCCGCCGGGGATGCCGGCCTGCGGGACGCCGCGGGGCGCCGTAGCCAAGCTCGGCGGGGATGGACAGGAGCACGCGGTCACCCACGCGCTTGCCCACCAGGCCCTCATCCCAACCGGGGATGACCATGCCGACGCCGATCTGGAAAGACAGGGCGCCGCCGCGGTCGAAGGAGTTGTCGAAGTCGGTCGCCGAGCCGAAGACCGCGCCGTAGTAGTGGCAGGTGATCGTGTCGCCGGCCTCGACCTCCTGGCCGTCGCCGGCGCGCAGGACCTCGACGACGAGCTCGTCGGAAGGAGTGCCGTCGAAGGAGAGGACGGGCTTGCGGCCAAATTCGCCGGTGACAGAAATGTTCTCCATGGGTTCTTCCTTGGTGGGGTAAGTGTCGAGTGATGGACGAGCCGTCAGTTGCGGCGCATCAAGTACGACAGGATCTTGAGGATCTCGAGGTAGATCCAGATGACGTCCGTCATGATCGCGAAGGTGCACAGCCACGAGTACTTCTCAGGCACGCCGGCGTTCACGCCAACCTTGACGGCGTCAAAGTCGCGCACGAGGCACAGGACACCGATGAACACAGCAATCAGGCCAATGATGACGCCCAGCGGGATACCCAAGACCCGAATATTGGTCACCAGCGTCATGTCGACGATGCCGGTGACCCCCAGCACGAAGCTGATGCCGTAGTAGATGGCGAAAGCGGTCGAGCCCAGGAGAGCCACGCGGGTCAGGGTCTTGGAGTTACGCACGAAGCCGAAACTGAACGCCGCAAGCGTCACGCCGATCACGATCAGGGTCGCCAGGACAGCCAGGACGACGATGCCCGGGTAGAGCATCTCGAAAACGAAGGACAACGCACCCAGCACGAAGCCCTCGATCAGCGAGTAGGCGATGATCGCCCCGGGGCGCACCTTCTTCGAGAAGCGCACGAACAGGCCCAGGCCGAGGGTCACGGCGCACAGGCCGAGGGCGGTCACCATCGCCAGTGCGGGGACAATCACGCCGGCCATCCAGCCGACGACGGCGCCGGCCACCAGCAGGCCGAAGCACATGAGGGACTTGACCACGACATCGTCGTAGGTCATGTGCCCACGGTCCACCGCGTCGGCGGCAGGGGCGTTCATCATCGCCTCATAGGAGGCCATCTGATCCCCGTAGGCGCCTGCTGGCCGTAGGCCTGCTCCTGGGGCATACCATAGGGGCCCTGCTGGCCATACGCCTGGCCCTGCTGGGTCTCGTAGGGATTCGCCTGGCCCCCATAGGGGTTGGGTGCCTGCTGCGCAGCGGGCTGATAGCCGGGCATCGTGGGATATCCGGCGGGAGTCTGGGACTGAGCGGACCAGTCCTTCTGAATCGAGTTCATCACCGGGTTGGCCATATTTCCTCCTTGGTCAGTGATGTATTGCCTCTAGTGTCGCACGAGGCACCCCCACAGTGGGAAACGTACCATTATGCGCGCAACGAAACTGAGGATCCACCCGGGGCATGCTCAGGCGAGCCCCGGCCACGGCCTCGTCCGTGCCGCGCGGATAGTACCCCCGGTGGGACTCGAACCCACAACACACCGATTTTAAGTCGGTTGCCTCTGCCAATTGGGCCACGGGGGGCGAGACGCGAGTCCAGCCTACGGGAGGCCGGCGCCCGCATCAAGCCTGATCGATCATCGCCATAGCAATACCGTCGAGGATGTCATGCTCGGAGGTGACGACCTCGTCGATGGGGTGCCCGGCGCCGCTCGCGCGATCCAACACACGCGTCACGATGCGGCTCCAGATGAGCGCGCCGGCGGCGATGACGTCCTCGCGGCCCTCGGGCATAAACCCCAGGGACGCCTTGACGGAGACCGGCTGATCGACCATGAAGCGCACGGCCTCCTCGATCTGAGCGGCGCTCAGGCGCGCCCCATGGATGCGTTCAGGCTGGTAGGAGGTGAGCCCCAGCGCCTGCGCGGTCAGCGTCGTCACCGTGCCGGCGACGCCCACGAGGGAACGTACCCGCGCCAGATCCACCGCCTTCTCCGCGCCGTCCAGCTGCTCGTCGATCCACGCGATCGCGCGCTCCTGCTCCGCCTTGGGCACGCCGCCCGCGGGGTCGACGTGGGCGAAAAACTTCTCCGTCACGCGCACCGCACCCATGTCGGTCGACACCGCCTGCTTGACGCTCGTCGATCCCAGCACCAGCTCCGTCGAGCCGCCGCCGATATCGACGACCAGCATGGGGGCGTCAACCCCCTCCCCGAGCCCGCCGACCGCGCCACAAAACGACAGCGCCGCCTCCTGCGTGCCGACGACCACTTCGGGTTCAACACCGATGACGGCCCTAATCTGGCGGACGAATTCAGCGCTGTTAGAGGCGTCGCGCGTCGCCGAGGTCGCCACGAAACGGGTGCGCGTCGCGCCCAGCTTCTCGATCATGCGCTGATACTCGACCGTCGCCTCCACCGTCCGCTCGATCGCGGCCGGATCCAGGTAGCCGCGCGCATCCACCCCCTGCCCCAGGCGCACGATACGCATCTGGCGCGTCAGATCGGCGAGGCGGGGCCTGCCGTCCTCGCCGACGGTGGCGTCGGCGACAAGCAGTCGGATGGAGTTTGTTCCACAGTCAATGGCAGCTACGCGGGTCATCGCTTCGTTTCTGGTGGGTTCTTTCCCGGACGAGGCCGGGGCTAGCGTGTGGGAATGGCTCAGCAGGAGCAGCGCGCGGTCGAAAACAGGCCGCGCTCCTCAAGCATGGCGAGTGCGCGATCGCCGATCGGGTTCACGCCCGGTCCCGCGGCCAGCGAGTGGCCCACGAGGGCGTGCAGGCACTTGACGCGCGTCGGCATGCCGCCCGCGCTCACGCCGGAAATCTCGGGGACGTCGCCCAGGGACAGGCGCGCATCGATGTAGGCCTGGTGGGCGCGCGCGTAGGCGACGCGCAGCTCCTCGTCGGCGGCGAGCTCCTCGTTCAGGGCGTCCATGACGTGCTCGGCCTCCAGCGTCGAGGCGCCCTTCACGGCGGCCGGATGCGTCAGGTAGTAGGTCGTGGGGAATGGGGTCCCGTCGGGCAAGCGCGGCGCGGTGGCGACGACCGTGGGACGGCCGCACAGGCAGCGCGCAGCGATGCCGACGACACCTCGGGGCACGCGCCCCAGTTGCTCGCGCAGGACCTCGAGGTCCTCTTCGGTGGCGTCGGTGGTGTTAACGAGGCTCATTCTCCGCTTTCTTGGCCGGTGGTGGGCGCCTGGCCCGACTGGCTGGTGTCAGCCGACGGGATGGGCGTCGCGTTGGGCGGCTGATCCGCCTTCCCCACTAGGATAGCGAGCTGCTGCACCCAGGGCCGCGCGGGCCCCGTCGGTGCCGCGGCCGCAGCCATCGCGGAATCCTGGTATTGCGGCCCCGGATCCACGACCGTGTATTGAGTCTCACCCGGGCGCACGTACCCCAGGCGTTCACGCGCCTGCGTCGAGATGTAGTCCGGGTCGTTCCACAGGTCCAGCTGGCGCTGCATCTCCTCGTTGCGGCGCTGCTGCTGCGCGACCTGCGCCTTGATCTGGGCGAGCTCGCGTTCCTGCTGCCACCACTGGTACACGCTGGGCACCAGCATGACCGCGAGGATCGCGGCGACCGTCAGGACGACGACGAGGCGCGTGGAGATATCCAGGCCGCCGATCGACAGGACAGAGGCACCCTCACGGCCGCCCCGAGCGCCCTGGCGCTCCCGGGCGCGCTGCGCCCGCCGTTCCTTCGCAGAGGTCTTGCGCTCCGCGCCCGCCTCGGCCTTCCCAGCGTCCGCCTTCTTTCCCTTGCGCGTGCTCCGCGCCGAGGCCTCGTCCCCCTTCGCGGCCTTGGCCGCGGCCCTGCGCTGACGCGACTTTTCCGCGTTGATCTCACGGGTCGTGCGCGCTGCCTCCGAAGTAGAGGAGCGGCGACGCGAGGAAGGGCGGGAGGAAGGACGACGGCTAGCCATTCTTCTATCGTGCCCTATAAACGCGAATTTGGCTCACCCCCACGCCGTGAAAAAACTCCGCGCGGACCCTGACGGGCCCGCGCGGAGCTATGCGGCTAGTTGCCTAGGCTCACTTGAAGCGAGGGAAGGCGGAGCGGCCGGCGTACACGGCGGCCTCGCCCAGCTGCTCCTCGATGCGCAGCAGCTGGTTGTACTTGGCGACGCGCTCGGAACGAGCGGGAGCACCGGTCTTGATCTGGCCGGAGTTGGTGGCGACGGCCAGGTCGGCGATCGTGGTGTCCTCGGTCTCGCCGGAGCGGTGCGAGGTCATCGTGCGGTAGCCGTTGCGGTGCGCTTCCTCGACGGCGTCGAGGGTCTCGGTCAGCGAACCGATCTGGTTCACCTTCACGAGCAGCGCGTTCGCGGCACCCAGGTCGATGCCCTTCTTCAGGCGGGCGGGGTTGGTGACGAACAGGTCGTCGCCGACCAGCTGCACGCGGCCACCGATCTCGGCGGTCAGGGCCTTCCAAGCATCCCACTCGTCCTCATCCAGCGGATCCTCGATGGAAACCAGCGGGTAGTTCGAGATGAGCTTCTCGTAGTACTCAACCATGTACTCGGTCGAGCGGCCTTCGCCCTCGAACTGGTACAGGCCGTCCTTGAAGAACTCGGAGGAGGCGACGTCCAGGGCCAGGGCAACATCTTCGCCCGGCTTGAAGCCGGCCTTCTCGATCGCGGAGACGATCAGGTCGAGGGCCTCAGCGTTGGAGTCCAGGTTGGGGGCGAAGCCGCCCTCGTCGCCCAGACCGGTGGACAGGCCGCGGTCCTTCACGACGCCCTTGAGCGTGTGGTAGACCTCGGCGCCCCAGCGCAGGGCCTCACGGAAGGAGGGAGCGCCGAGGGGGGCGATCATGAACTCCTGGATGTCAACGTTGGAGTCCGCGTGGGAGCCACCGTTGAGGATGTTCATCATGGGAACGGGCAGGACGTGAGCGTTGGGGCCGCCCAGGTACTTGTACAGGGGCAGGTCCGCGTACTTCGCAGCGGCCTTGGCGACGGCGAGGGAGACGCCGAGGATGGCGTTCGCGCCGAGCTTGCCCTTGTTGGGGGTGCCGTCCAGGTCAATCATGGCCTGGTCGATGTAGCGCTGATCGTCGGCTTCCTCGCCGATGAGCTCGGGGGCGATCTGCTCGACGACGGCGTCAACGGCGTCCTGGACACCCTTGCCGAGGTAGCGGTCCTTGTCGCCGTCGCGACGCTCGACGGCCTCGAACGCGCCGGTGGACGCGCCGGAGGGGACGGACGCGCGCGCAGCGGTGCCGTCCTCGAGGACGACCTCGACCTCGACGGTCGGGTTACCGCGCGAGTCGAGGATCTCGCGTGCACCAATGCCTTCAATAACTGCCACGTCATTCTCCAATCGATGTTGTTGCGTGGAAGCGGTCAGTACAACGGTAATACGGACCGCCATATGTGGTCACCCCCGATGAGGGGACGTTTTTCAATGTGGGACGAAGCGTCCCGCTCTGCGACGCCGGGCAAGCGACATTAGTCCCCGCCCGGTGTGAGCGAATGCTCACACAAAGCGTCATCGCGTGGTGGTTCCCGGCGTGCCCCCACCCATCAGCGAGGAGACGTCGGGTTCCTTCTCGCCGGAGACCGCGTCACCGAACATGGGCACCGTCACCTCCTCGGTTCCGCCCACGGAGGGCTGCGGGAAGCGCGGGTTGAGGCGCGCATTCGCCGCCTGGCGGGCCTGGGCGAAGGCGGTGTTGAGCGTGTCCACGGCCTGAGGGTTCGTAGAGACGAACCTGTTGAGCTCCTGGCGCAGCAGCATGGACTTCACGGCTGCTCGCGTGCCGCGTCCCAGCGCAGGGCTCTGCACGCCGACCTCCTGGGCGACCTCCGTGACAGCCTGGTCGACCTGTTCATCGTTCACCGTGAGGCCCACGGCGGCGCCCGTACTCTCCAGCAGGGGCTCGTTGATCAGGTGCCCGCGCACGGTGGCGGCGTCAATGTCCGTCTTCCCGGCCGTGAACTCGTGGATCTGAGCGACCGCTCGTCGACTTCCTCGATGCTGTAGCTCCCCGCGGAGGAGGTGACGGCTGCTCCGGGATGGGCCGAGCACGCCCCCATTCCCAGTCCTGCGGCCGCGATGAGAGCGGCGGTCACCAGCTGACGTGTGTAGCGCACGAGCATTCCTTCCTCAGATGTGTTGCAACGCAATGGCACCAGTGTATTCCACCACAGGGCCTACTCGCCAAAAGGCACGAGAATCTTGGTCACCAGCGTCTCCACCCACTCCAGAAGCGGGCCGTCGGTGAGGGGGGGATCCGCCGACGCGCGAGGTGAGGGGCAGGGGCACGAGGACCTGGCGGACGGCCGCCTTGATGACGGTGCCCGGGTGCAGTCGCTTGAGGCGCATGACCTGCGAATCGCGCAGCTCGACAGGCGAGACGCGCAGGTACTTGCCCTGCGTGACAACCTCGGTGATCCCGGCGCGGCGCACGATCTCGCGCAGCCGTGCGACGGCGAAGAGCAGGTCGACCTGGGGCGGGATGGGGCCGTAGCGGTCGACCAGCTCCTCGCGCACGTCGGCTTCCTGCTCGGGGGTGGTCGTGGCGGCGATCTTCGCGTAGACCTCGAGGCGCAGGCGCTCGCCTCGCACGTACCCCTCGGGGATGTGCGCGTCGACCTGCAGGTCCATGCGCACGTCGGCCTTCTCGGCGGGCGCGTCGCCTCGGTAGGCGGCAACCGCGTCGGAGACCATGCGCACGTACAGGTCGAAGCCGACGCCCTCGACGTGGCCCGATTGGGCCCCTCCCAGGAGGTTGCCGGCGCCTCGGATCTCGAGGTCGCGCTGGGCGACCGCCAGGCCCGCGCCCAGCTCGGTGTTCGCGGCGATCGTCTTGAGGCGCTCGTGAGCGGTCTCAGTCAGCGCCTTGTCGCCGGGGTAGAAGAAGTACGCATAGGCTCGTTCGCGGCCTCGCCCGACGCGCCCGCGCAGCTGGTGGAGCTGGGACAGGCCGAAGGTGTCGGCGCGGTCCACGATGAGGGTATTCGCGTTGGAGATGTCCAGGCCGGTTTCGACGATGGTCGTGCACACGAGGACGTCGAACTCGTGGTTCCAGAAGTCCTGGATGACGGCCTCGAGCTGATGCTCGTTCATCTTGCCGTGGGCGGTGCGCACGCGCGCCTCAGGGACCAGCTCGGCGATGTGGGAGGCGACCGAGGAAATCGAGTCGACGCGGTTGTGCACGTAGAAGACCTGGCCGTCGCGCAGGAGCTCGCGCCGGATTGCGGCGCTGACCTGGGCGTCCGTGTAGGCACCGACGAAGGTCAGGACGGGCTGGCGTTCCTCCGGCGGGGTCTGGAGGATCGACATCTCACGGATGCCGGAGATCGCCATCTCGAGGGTGCGCGGGATGGGGGTGGCCGACATGGATAGGACGTCCACGTCGGTGCGCAGCGCCTTGAGAGTCTCCTTGTGTTCGACGCCGAAGCGCTGCTCCTCGTCGATGATGACGAGGCCAAGCTTCTTGAAGGAGACGGTGCCGGTCAGCAGGGAATGTGTGCCGATGACCAGGTCGACCTCGCCCGAGGCCAGCCCCGCCTTGACCTCCTCGGTCTCCTTTGGCGTCGAGAAGCGCGAGAGGGTGCCGATGCGCACGGGGAAGCCCGCGTAGCGCTCGGCGAAGGTTTCCGCATGCTGGGTGACCAGCAGGGTCGTGGGCACGAGGACGGCGGCCTGGTAGCCGTCCTGGATGGCCTTGAAGGCGGCGCGCACGGCGATCTCGGTCTTGCCGTAGCCGACGTCGCCGGTGAGCAGGCGGTCCATGGGGATGGGCTTTTCCATGTCAGCCTTGACCTCGTCGATGGTGACGAGCTGGTCGGGGGTCTCCACGTAGGGGAAGGCGTCCTCGAGTTCGCGCTGCCAGGGCGTGTCGGGCCCGAAGGCGTGTCCTTTGGTCTGCTGGCGCACGGCGTACAGGCGGATGAGCTCCTTGGCGACCTCGTTGACGGCCTTCTTGGCGCGCGCCTTGGTCTTGGCCCAGTCGGCGCCGCCCATCTTCGTCAGGGCCGGTTCGTCGGATCCGGTGTACTTCGAGATCTGGTCCAGGGCGTCGGTGGGCACGAAGAGCCGGTCGGCGGGCTGGCCGCGCCTGGAGGGCGCGTACTCGATGACCAGGTAGTCGCGCGTGGAGGCGGCGTCCCCGCGCCCGATCGTGCGCGAGACCAGCTCGATGAAGCGCCCGATGCCGTGCTGGTCGTGGACAATGTAGTCCCCGGGGTGCAGGGTCAGCGGGTCGACACCCTTGCGCCTGCGCGAGGGCATGCGCCGCATGTCGCGCGTGGAGGCGCCGACGCGCCCGGTCAGGTCACCTTCGGTGAGGATCGCGAGTTTCAGGTGGGGCGCCACGAATCCGACGCCGGCCTGCGCGGTCGTGATGGTGACGAGGCCGGGGTCGGGGCGCGCTTCCACGCTGTCCGCGAGCGCGGCCGGGCACGAGGCGTCGGTGAGGATGGAGCGAATGCGTCGGCCGGGGCCGGGGCCTTCGGTGGTGACAACGATGCGCCAGCCGTCGCGGGCCAGGTCGGTGAGGTCGGCGGCGGCGCGGGCGAAGTCCCCGCGGTAGGGGTGCACGTCGCGGGCTCCCACGCGCATGAGGGTGGGCGAGACGACGACGGGCGCCGGGCCTGACTGACCCGCGGACCCGGCCTCGGCCTCGTCGATGGCGGAGGCAAGGTCGGCGGGCGGCAGGTCGGTGAGCTCCCACCAGGGGCGCGTCCCGCTCCCCCACAGCTCGCTCAGGTCGAGGAACGAGGCCTTGGAGGCCTCGAGTGGAGTGTCGGCTCCCCCGGCGGCGGCGCTCCACGCGGCGGCGAGGAATTCCTCGGTCGTGGCGACCAGGTCGGCGGCGCGGGCGCGGATGCGTTCGGGGTCGGAGGCGAGGATGGGGGCGCTTGCCGGGAGCAGGTCAAGGAGGGATTCCATGCCGCCCACGAGGATGGGGGCCAGCGATTCGATGCCGGGCGCGGCGATCCCCTCGGCGGCGAGGCTGAGCATCTCGGCGGCGCCGGGCAGGCGGTCGGCGGCCTCGCGGGCGCGGGCGCGCACGGCTTGGGTGAGGAGGAGTTCGCGGCAGGGCACGGCCCACACGCCGTCGGTGGCCTCGCCGAGGGTGCGCTGGTCGGAGACGGAGAAGGCGCGGATATCGTCAACTTCGTCGCCCCACAGCTCCACGCGCAGCGGGTGGGCTTCCTGGGGTGGGAAGACGTCGAGGATGCCGCCGCGCACGCTCATCTGGCCGCGGCCCTCGACCATGTCGACGCGCTCGTAGCCGAGCTCGGACAGGCGGTTCGTGACCTCGGTGAGGTCCATGATGTCGCCGGCGCGCACACGCACGGGTTCGAGGTCCGCCAGGCCGGAGATGATCGGCTGGAGGAAGGCGCGGATGGGCACGACGAGGACCGAGATCGGGCCGGCGCTGTCGTCGCCCTCGATGGGGTGGACGAGGCGGCGCAGGACGGCGATGCGGCGCGCCATCGTGTCGACCTGGGGCGAGAGGCGCTCGTGGGGCAGGGTCTCCCAGGCGGGCAGCATAGCCACGCCCGGGATCCACGAGGCCAGGGCGTTGGTCAGCGTCTCCGCGTCGCGTCCGGTGGCCGTGAGGACCACGAGCGGCGTGGCCGCGCGGGAGGACACGGCCGCGAGGAGCGGCGGCCGGACGCCGACGGGGGCGACGATCACTCCCGAGCGGCCGGCCTCGATGGAGTCCGTGGCCGTCTCGATCGCGGGATCGGTGGAGATGTCCGGGAGGAGTCCGGTAAGTAGCACGCGCTGCCTTTCGCGGTGAGGGTATGCGGCGATGCCCCAGGGCGCCGCCGCGATCAGGACCCGGTGTGTAGGGCCATCTGGGTGGGGGCAAATCCCTTGGTCACGATGTCTTCGACGACGTCGGCGGCCTGCTCGAAGGTGACGTCCCAGTCGGGGCGCTCCTTGGAGGGCAGGGCGGCCAGCACGTAGTCGGCGGGGTCCATGCGCCCCGGGGGACGCCCGACGCCGATGCGCAGGCGCGCGTAGTCTCGGGTGCCCAGGTGCTGGGTGAGGGACTTCAGGCCGTTGTGACCACCCTCTCCCCCCGCCAACCTTGAGGCGCAGCGTGTGCGCGGGCAGGTCCATGTCGTCGTGGATGACGAGGATGCGCGAGGGCTCGATCTTGTGGAAGGAGGCAAGCGCGCTGATCGGCCCGCCGGAGGTGTTCATGTAGCTGTCGGAGCGCGCCAAGATCACGCGCGGTCCAGGCACGCCGCCGGGGCCGATCCCGAGGCGAACGTCGGCCGTATGCGTGCGCGAACGGTGCGATGTCAGGGTCGCGCCGTCGCGCGAGGCGAGCACGTCGAGGGTCAAGTACCCGACGTTGTGTCGGGTGGAGGCATACTGCGCGCCGGGGTTACCTAACCCGACGACGAGCCACGGTCCGTCAGTCGTCATACTCCGATTGTGCCACCCGCGCCGAGAGCATGTCCCACTGGGGAGCGTCCTCAACGACGGGGGCTGCCTCACGTCGGGACTTGGCCCACGCGTCGGCAAAGAGCTGGGCCCACTTGGCGTAGGCCGCCGAGTTGGGGTGGAAGAAGTCCGCGGCGTGGTAGGCGAAGGTGTAGGTCGGCAGGGAGTATTCCTGCGTGAGGGAGCGCAGGTCGACCAGGTGCGCGTCGCTGTCGGCGACCGCGGCGCCGATGCGGTCGGACATGTCCTGCGCGCGGCTTTCCTGCGGCATGATGCCGAAGGAGGGGGATGGTCGAGACGAGGGCGTGCGCGGGCAGGAAGCCGAGGACGCGGCGCAGGCGCTCCTCGAACTGGCCGGGGGCCATGTCCTCGGCCATCACGTCGTTGCCGCCGATGGTCAGGGTGACCAGGTCGGGACTCCAGGGGCCGTCCAGGAGGCCCAGGCCGCGCATCTGGGGGACCTGGGTGAGCTCGACGGACTCGATGGTGGCACCCGACAAGGAGAGGTTGAGCAGGAGGACCTCGCGGTCCAGCTGGGCGTTGATCGCGGAAGCCAGGCGCGCCGGGTAGGACTCGGTGATGCGCGAGGCACCCATGCCCTGCACGGAGGAGTCGCCCAGCGCCACGATCAGGTAGGGGCGCTCGCCCTCGGGGTGCTCGTCGAGCTGACGGAGGCGGTCCAGGGTCGCCAGGTTGTGGTTCTCCCACGCCTTGCGGTAGTCACCGCGCTGGGAGTCCAGGCGCAGGAGTCGCCCAATCGCCACGCCGCCGCCGAAGAGGCTCGCGCCGCCTGCCGCTGCGCCCGCTACTGCCATGCCCGTTTGCCGATCCCCATGTTGCTTCCTTCCCGCGTTCTCGTTGCTTCCTCAAGTGTAACGAGGCCGGGGCCGGTGCTTCAAATGCTGAAGCACCGGCCCCTCGGTTTGTCTCAGATCGCTCAGCTCAGATGCCCGGCCGGCGCTCCCGGGAGAGCACGGATGAAGTGAGGAGGCTCCCAGCCACGCTGCGCGTAGGCGCTCGCCACGGCCTGGGCGACACTCAGGACCGCGTCCGCATCCACAAGCGCGATCGCGCTGCCGCCGAAGCCGCCACCCGTCATGCGGGCGCCATGAGCACCCGCCGCCCGAGCCGCATCCACGGCCACATCCAACTCCGCGCACGACACCTCATAGTCATCGCGCAGCGAATCATGCGAGTCATTCATGAGGGCGCCCGCCACCTTCACGCGCACCCCCCTCCAGCGGCCCCTCGTCGAGCACGTCAATAAACGCCCGCGTGCGCGCAATCTCGGACACGACGTGACGGGTGCGCGCCGCCAAGCGCTCATCGCCCAACGCGGCCATAGCCTCGTCCAAATCCTCCACGTCCACGAGCTGCTCGACACCCAACATCCGCGCCGACTCCTCACAATCCGCGCGGCGCGACCCGTACTGACCATCCGCCAGCGAGTGCTTCGCGCGGGTGTCGATGACGAGGAGCTCCAAGCCGACCGCGCTCAGGTCGAAGGGGACCTGACGCGTCGACATGTCGCGGCAGTCGAGGGCCAGCGCGTGGCCCTCCCGGCAGCGCAGCGACGCCGTCTGATCCAGGCCGCCCGTGTTCGCGCCCGCAACCTGATTCTCCGCAGCGCGCGCCGCGTCGACGAGCACCTTGCGCCCCTCGTCGTTGGGGGCCTCGATCGTGCCGGCCAAGCCGAGGGAGCACACCTCGTCCAGGGCGACCACCGTCGCACACTCAAGCGCAGCGCTCGAAGAGAGGCCGCCACCCAGAGGAACGCACGACCACAGGGCCGCATCGAAACCGGGCAACGGGCCATATCCGGCTTGCTCTAGGGCCCACGCAACGCCAGCCAGGTACGCCGTCCAATGGTTTGCCACCTCACCGGGCGTCCCCTTCGGGCCGATCACATCCAGATCGAGGACATCCACCTTGTCGCGGGTCTGCGGCGAAATCAGCCGAATCGTTCGATCCTCGCGGGGCGACAGCGCCACGTAGGCGCGGTGCGGGAGGGCAATCGGCAGGCACGGGCCGCCGTTATAGTCCACGTGTTCACCAATGATGTTCACTCGCCCGGGCGCACTCCACACGCCCGAAGGCTCGTAGCCGAACGCCTCACGGAACAGGTTGGCTGCCTGCGCGGCCCCATCGGCGGGGGTAGCAGCGTCGGCCCACACGAGATCACTCACACGATCCTCCTTGGTCTCACTCCCACAAGGCTACGTGAACGCCTTCACACTTTTCAAGCGCTATAGCCTCACCGCGCTCACCCCGCCGCCCCGGTACAGTGGAGCCACCACATTCGCGACACAGGCAGGCCCCATGTTCCTCCCCCAACGACTCCCCGGCCAAGACTGGCTCGGCGTCGTCGTCGCCATCCCCGAACCCTGGGTCTCACAGCTGACTGACCTGCGCCTACGCCTCGGCGACCTCGCCGGCTCGCGCATCCCCGCGCACATCACACTCATGCCGCCCACGCCCATCGCCCGCGACGCACGCGCCGACGTCATCGACCACCTGCGCACGATCGCCGCCCGGCACGCGCCCTTCCGCATCACCCTATCCGGCACGGATTCGTTCCGGCCCATCTCCAACGTCGCCTTCATGACCCTGGCCGAGGGCGCCGACGCCTGCATCGACATCGCCGAGGAGATCCGTTCCGGCCCCCTCGACCACGAGACGCGATTCCCCTACCACCCGCACGTAACACTGGCCCAAGACGTCGACGACATCGCCTTAGACCTCGCCCTCGACATCGGCGCCACCGTCAAGGCCTCGTGGATCGTCCCCGGCTTCCGCCTGGACCGCATCGACCCCTCGGGCATCTACTCCTCAATGGCGCTCTTCGACTTCGACGCCTCCGGGCATTGAGTCACTGTCTGCCAGACAGTCACCCGCTCTTTTCGCTGCTACTTTCCGCGCGGCAGGATCCCTGTCCGCCCGCTCATCACGCGCTCATCACGCGCTCATCGCGCACTCATCACGCGCTCATCACGCGCTGGTGTTCCGGGCGCCGAATGGCCCGGCCGTGGGGCCGGACTGCTTGGTGTGCCCGTGGGCGGCGGCCCGCCCGCGAGCCGTCCGCGCCGCGAGCTTCGCTCGGCGCGTCGTCTCGAAGCCCGGCCAGGCCCCGCCACCGCCCACGGGCACCGCAGCCAGGCCTTCCTGTCCCTCCGGCGCCCTCCATACCGGCGCACTCTTGTTACTGCGAGTAGCCAGCCCAAGCCACACCATCACCTACAAGCACCGCCAGGACCCACAGCCCCATCTTCGGGGCACTATCCGGATAGGTTGCGCGCACGCGGATAGGTTATGCACATCCGGATAGGTTATTAAGCTATCCAGATGCTCACTACCTATCCAGATGTTCGTTACCTATCCGGATGCTCGTTTCCTATCCGGATGTGAATTGTCCCCGGGGGCAGCCCCCATCATCGACAAGCGCCAAGGCCAGCCCTACCCATTCCGCATGCAATTCCCTCGCGACTACTTCAAATTTTGAAGTCACACTGTTGGAATTGCAACGTTTCCAGCGATTGTCGAAACTTCACTCAAGTGAATTGCATGCGAAATTTTGGGAAACAGTGCCACAGCCCACACAACAGGCCGCCCGCAGACATGAAAGGCCGTAGCTGCCCGCAGACACGAAAGGCCGTGGCCCCGGGCCAGATGCCCCCAGAGACAGTCCCCCCATCGACGAGCACGGCAGCCAGGCCACACCATCACCTACAAGCACCGCCAGGCCCCACAGCCCCACCTTCGGGGCACTATCCGGATAGGTTGCGCGCACGCGGATAGGTTACGCACATCCGGATAGGTTACGCACATCCGGATAGGTTGCGCGCACGCGGATAGGTTACGCACATCCGGATAGGTAATTAAGCTATCCAGATGCTCACTACCTATCCAGATGTTCGTTTCCTATCCGGATGCTCGTTTCCTATCCGGATGTGAATTGTCCCCGGGGGCAGCCCCCATCATCGACAAGCGCCAAGGCCAGCCCTACCCATTCCGCATGCAATTCCCCCACGACTATTTCAAATTTTGAAGTCACGCTGTTGGAATTGCAACGTTTTCAGACTTTGTTGAATCTTCACACAATTGAATTGCATGCGACATTTTGGAAAACAGTGCCACAGCTCATACAACAGGTCGCCCGCAGACACGAAAGGCCGTGGCCCCGAAACCAGATGGCCCCGGGCCAGACCACGGCCTCGTGCACGAAACGTCAGATCTCGTAGGTTACCGAGACCGGCGCATGATCCGAGAAACGCTCCGCGTACTCGTCGGCGCGACCGATCTCGAAGGAGCGCGCATGCTCCCCCAGCGCGGGCGTCGCGTACTGGTAGTCGATGCGCCAGCCCGCGTTGTTCACGAAGGCCTGGCCGCGCCACGACCACCACGAGTAGGGGCCCTGCACGTCACCGGCCAGGTCGCGCACGGTGTCGCGCCATCCCTCGTCCACCCACTGGTTGAGGAAAGCGATCTCCTCGTCGAGGACGCCCGCGCGCTTATTGTGGTTCGGCTTCCAGTTCTTGATGTCGGCCTGCGAGCGAACGACGTTGAAGTCGCCGCACACGAGGGATGAGATGCCTCCGGCGGCCTCCTCGGCGAGCAGCTCGGCCATGCGGGCGCCGATGCGCGGCAGGTGAGCCATCTTGGCCTCCTGTTTGGGAGTGTCCTTCTCGCCCGAGTGGAAGTAGGCGGAGACCACTCGCACAGGAGTCTCGCCGCCCTCGGGGCGCACCACGGCCTCGAGCCACCGGCCCGAATCCACGTCCGTCTCCGCATCGTCGAGGATCACGCGAGGCTCACCTTCCAGGCTCGCGCGCCCGCGCCGCGCGGCCACACCCACGCCCGCGCGCCCCTTAATGCGGCAGGGAACCCACACGCTCTCCCAGGCCTCGCCCATGATCTCGCAGGAAATCTCCTCCGGCGCACGCACCTCCTGCATGAGCAGCACGTCTGTACCGCTCCCCTCCAGCCAGTCGAGGAAGCCGCGCTTGTGGGCGGCGCGGATCCCGTTCAGGTTCACGGTGGTCACCGTCAGAGTCATCGTTTTCTCCTTACGCTTGTTTGTCTTCAGTCTAGGGGAACGAGGAGGCGCGGCGAGGAATGGGTATCCTCACCGCGCCTCCGCTACGTTCGCGGGCAACCGCCCCGTTTCCCGAGGCTACGCACCGCCGGTCAGCTCGCGCCGATTCCCGCCTGGCGTTCCGCGGCCTCGACGACGTTCGTGACGAGCAGGGCCCGCGTCATCGGGCCGACGCCGCCGGGGTTCGGGCTGATCCACGCGGCGACCTGGTCCACTCCGTCGGCGACGTCGCCCTTCAGGCGAGCCTTGCCGTCTGCGTCTCTCACGCGGCTCACGCCCACATCGAGGACGACAGCGCCGGGGGCGACCATGTCGGCGGTGATGATCCCAGCGGACCCCGCGGCTGCGACGATCACGTCCGCCCGGCGCACGTGCTCTGCGAGGTTTTCGGTGCCCGTGTGGCACACGTCGACCGTGGCATTGACTTCCTTGCGCATGAGGAGCAAGCCGATCGAGCGACCCACGGTCACGCCACGGCCGACGACGCATACGTTCTTTCCGGCCAGGTCGATCCCGTGGCGCTCCACGAGCTCGATGACCGCGCGCGGAGTGCACGGCAGCGGCGATTCGATGGGACCCGAGCCTCGCAGCACGAGGCGTCCGAGGTTCATCGGATGCAGACCATCCGCATCCTTCGCGGGATCGATACGCTCCAGGACGGCGTTCGTGTCGATCCCGCGAGGCAACGGCAGCTGCACGATGTAGCCCGTGCACGCGGGGTCAGCGTTAAGCTGATCGATCGCGGCCTCCACCTGCTCCTGCGTCGCGTCGGCGGGCAGATCCACGCGGATCGACTCGGCGCCGATCTCGGCGCAGTCGCGGTGCTTGCCCGCGACGTAGGCGACCGAGCCGGGGTCCTCGCCTACCAAGATCGTCCCGAGGCCCGGGACAACCCCGGCCTCGCGCAGGTGTCCGACGCGCTCCTTGAGCTCCGCCTTAATGGCGGCCGCGGTCGCGGTGCCGTCCAGGACGCGTGCGGCGCCCTCCCAGGGAGCCCTCACTGCTCGAGCCCCGCGTAGAGGGGATGCTTGTCCGTGAGCTTCTTAACGCGGGCGCGCAGCGCGTCCACCTCAACGTTGCCGCCGGAGGCACCCTGCGTCAGCGACGTGCCGATGATATCCGCGACCTCCGCGAAGTCCTCCGCGTCGAATCCGCGCGAGGCCAGGGCGGGCGTGCCGATGCGCAGGCCCGAGGTGACGGCCGGCGGACGCGGGTCGAAGGGCACCGCGTTGCGGTTGACCGTAATACCGACCTCATGCAGCAGATCCTCGGCCTGCTGGCCGTTGAGCTCGGACTCGACCAGGTCGACCAGGACCAGGTGGACGTCGGTGCCGCCGGTGACCAGCTTGATACCGGCATTCTTGGCGTCGTCGGCGCCCAGGCGCTCGGCCAGGATCTGCGCACCTTCGAGCGTGCGGCGCTGGCGATCCTTGAACTCCTCAGTCTGAGCGACCTTCATGGCAATGGCCTTCGCGGCGATCACGTGCATGAGGGGGCCGCCCTGCTGGCCGGGGAACACGGCAGAATTGAGCTTCTTGCCCCACTGCTCGCCGCGCGAGGAGAGGATCATGCCGGAACGAGGCCCGCCCAAGGTCTTGTGGACCGTCGTCGTCACCACGTCGGCGTAGGGAACGGGGTTCGGGTGCAGGCCGGCGGCCACGAGGCCGGCGAAGTGCGCCATGTCAACGCAGAGGGCGGCGCCGACCTCGTCCGCGATATCGCGGAAGGCTTGGAAGTCGAGGTGACGAGGGTAGGCCGACCAGCCGGCGATGATGACGCGCGGGCGCTCCGCCAGGGCGGCCTCACGCACCTTTTCGGGTTCGATGCGCATCGTCTCACGATCCACCTCATAGGCGACTGCACGATAGTTCTTACCCGAGAAGTTGAGGCGCATGCCGTGGGTGAGGTGACCACCGTGGGCCAGGGACAGGCCCAGAATAGGGTCACCGACGTTCGCCATCGCCATCAGCGCGGCCGCGTTGGCCTGAGCTCCCGCGTGGGGCTGGACATTGACGTAGTCGCCACCGAAAACCTGCTTGGCGCGCTCGATCGCGAGCGACTCGGCGACGTCCACAAACTCGCAGCCGCCGTAGTAGCGGCGACCCGGGTAGCCCTCCGCATACTTGTTCGTGAGGACCGAGCCCTGCGCCTGCAAAACGGCGCGCGGAACGAGTTCTCCGAGGCGATCATCTCGAGGGTGCCGCGCTGACGCTCCAGTTCGGAGTCCAGCACTGCCTGGATCTCGGGGTCCAGTTGCGCCAGCGTCATGTCGTTGAGGGAATCCATCGGGTTCTCCTGTTGATCATTCGATTGTGATAACAGCAACTTCTAGCCCAGGCGGGCGGCTATCGATGCCGATGCGTCGCTCCCCGGTGGTTGCCCACCTCAATCGCCAGTCACGACACGTTTTCAAGTCTATCTCGTGGCGTCTAGCTGCGCATTCTTCCACCATGTCAGGAAGCTACCACTTGGTCATCAGAGATCTTTGGCCACACTGTGAGACCGCCCCGGTGTAGGAAATCACAGCCCATTTTCGCTTGTACTTAACCCTTTGGTTAGCAAATAAGTTAACCGTATGGATAGACTAGGGTTAACACCTAACGGTGACTGAGGCGCACAAGGGTCATTTACTCTGTAAATGTCCCGATCTGGAGGGAACAGCCCCCCTCTAACCGACCTGCAGTATTTGAATTTGAGGAAGTAGAAGGAAGACGCACAGATGACAACTTTGACGAAGCCAACTGCACGCGCCGCATCGACGGCACTCGCGTTCGAGCATGCGTCGGATTTTGCCGCGTCCGCCGACAACGCGATCAAGCGGATGTGCGACATTTTCGCATCGCTTCTGGGCATTATTCTGCTGACACCGGTCTGGATCATCGTCGCCCTGGCGGTGCGCCTGAACGACGGAGGTCCCGCCATCTTCAAGCAGGAGCGCGTGGGCCTCAACGGGACGACTTTTACCATGTTTAAGTTCCGCACCATGCGAGTGGACGCAGAGGCCATGAAGGCCTCCCTGGTAGAGGCCAACGAGGCCGACTCCAGCGCGGGAAATTCGATCATGTTCAAAATGACTAACGACCCCCGCATCACCCGCATCGGCGCCTTCCTGCGCAAGACCTCGATTGACGAGCTTCCCCAGCTTTTCAACGTTCTTCGCGGTGACATGTCTCTCGTCGGCCCGCGCCCCCCGCTCCCCAGCGAGGTCGCTCAGTACGAGCCTCGCGTCATGGGCAAGTTCGCCGTGCGTCCGGGCATCACCGGCCTGTGGCAGATTTCGGGCCGCTCGAACCTCTCCTGGGATGAGACGGTCCACCTGGACCTGTCCTACGCCCAGCACCGTTCCCTCACGCTCGATGCGTGGATCATGCTGCAGACGGTTCCCGCTCTGCTGCGTCACGAGGGAGCCTACTGATTCTTTCTGCGTGTGTGTGATTGGGTGAGGCCCGAGCCATTCGGCTCGGGCCTCACCCTTTCTCTGCGCTTGATGCCCTGCGCTTGATGCCCGCTTCCTCGGCTGCCGTCGCGAGCCATATCCGCGCCCTTCATGGCGGCATGGACGACCGTGACACCCGTCATCCGCCCGCGCTGTGATGCACTGCGTGGGCGGCGATCACCGGGGCGTTCTTCGGCCCACCCACCGGCCGCAGAGGGGCACTCAACCCCACAGCTCGCCTCGCAGGCATGCGGCGCCGCCCTCCGGGCCGCCAGAGGCTCACACGTGGACGCGCCAGCAGTGCAGCGAGAGAGTTATTTGCGCTGCGCGGGCGGTCACATGTTTGACAGCTTCGAGAGCATGAGACCGAAATTTAGGCGTTCAACACCGCTGTCAATCATCAGATAACGGTTATTCCCCAAACATGAGGGACGTCTCAAGACACACCCCCGGCCCCGCTCGCAGGGCTCCCCTATCCAACAAAGACTGACCTGCTGACCTGCTGTTTTTTCCCCTTCGGGCTCCCTCCACGACTAACCAGCCGGACGTTGAAGGGACCCCTGCACTCCCAGACTCCTGGCCGCCTGTAGGATGGCGGTCAGGTCGGCGCGAAAGGTACCCCTGCACTCCCAGACTCCTGACTGAGAGGACACCGCGTATCGGAGTGTCGCCGGCGTGTCGAGGCTCTCATGGTGCAATTCTCCCCCTGGCGGCCCGAGGGCAGGGGCGGAGTCAATGGGGTTGACACCCAACGCACGCACCACCTCTCAGACAAATGGCGGAAGTCGGCTGATGAGGTCGAGGTGGTCTGCAATGTGAGCATTCCCCACGTTTCGTGACACCCAACCATGGTACCCACCACCTTCGATGCCGACTTTCTTGCACCAGCACGCCAAGAAATTGCCACGCCTGGAACACGTCGTGTCCTGTCGCTACGATTCTAGGAATCCTGCTCCCCCACCTCCCCCACCGCACACCCCCACCGGCCGGACCTCCGCCACGCACGCACGGCCCACAGAGCATACAAAAGGGGCGGGCCGGACCACACAAGGTCCGGCCCGCCCCTGCCGCTCACACGCGCGGGCGGAGCGCCCCGCTCAGGCCTGGCGACTCACGGCGAGCCCCAGATCGAAGAAGGAGCCCATCGCCTCAAGGCGGCTCACGAGCTGCGGCGCGTGAGCGACGAAGTCGAGGGCCTCGACCGTGTAGCGCTTCGTCAAACGCTTGGGCTCGTGCGCGATGCGCCACGCCCAGCCCAGACGGGCGGCATGCACCCAGTCCGGGAAGTAGTTGTCCGCGGCACGCGCGTACTGGTCGATCCATCCGCCCGCCGTGCACGCGGACGCCTCGGGCACGAGCCCGAGTGCGACCGAGGCGACGACCTCCTGCAAGCCAGCGCCCAGGCCCACGATCACGAGCCGGGGGTCGAAGTCAGCCAGTACGGAAGGCTGCGCCTTGAAAGCGGCGCAATCCGTCGTAGCCGTCGATGACCTGGACGTCGAAACGCTCCAGGCGCCGCGCTGCCGCCTCGCCGGCCTCGGGAACGGCACCGATCAGGGTGATTCGAGTGCCGTCGTCAAGGCGAGAGAAGACGTGGGGCAGGACAAGGTCCGCCGACGTCCGAGCCACTTCGTGTCCCGCTGCGCGCAGTCGCATCTGCAAGAGCGTGCCGTCGAAGCCGACGGTGTTCATGCGCGCCAACGCACGGAAGTCGGCGTGCAGCAGCGACCAGTGGTTGAGCCACGTGGTGGCGTGCCCACGGGTGAGCACGCGCTGCGCCATCGCGTCGAAGGCGGGATCGTCAGCGCTGGCGCCGACCGCGCTGGCGGCCTCGCTCTGGTCGAGGCCGCCAGCGTTGGGCGACTGGTGAGTCATGTCGATTACCTCAGCAGGCTTGCTTTGAGATCGAAGGAAACGGACACAGCTCCAGCGTAGTTCGCGTGCTCTTCGACCGCGATGCGATTGACACCATCTTTCAGAAGATCACGCGGAACGGTGATGGTCTGGAGGTTGTTCTTGGCCGTGCCCAGCGAGACGTTGGACTTGGCGTTCGTGTTCGGGGTGATGGTTCCTTCCGGCATGTTGATGCGCTTGACTTCGGTTCCGTTGATGTAGACAACGGCTCCGTCGTCGGCGCGGACATTGAGCGTGAGCTCGAAGTCGGCGCTGATGGTACCGAGGTTGACGTCGCGGGCGAAGTAGTTCGTGATCGCGCGGTCGGAGGGGGCCAGGTCGAAGGGGGTACCGGCGTCACGGTCGCCCCAGCCGAGCGGGCTGGCGCCGTGCTTCCACTTGGACAGGTCGCCGGTGGAGTTCCAGTCGGCGCCCGGGTTGTCCTTGGAGTTCCAGTAGTTCCAGTACATGCCGGTGGGCAGGAACTCGCCGAAGTTGACGCCGGAGACGTCGAGGACCTCGAGCGGCTTGTCCGGGTCGGGCACGATCGGCTCGTCGGGCTGTGGCTGGGGCTGCGGCTCGGGTTCGGGCTGCGGCTCGGGCTTGGGCTCGGCGCCCTTGGCGACGACCTTGACCGTGCCATCGACGCTCATCGAGGAGCTGGAACGGTAGTTCAGGTGGGTTTCCACGGCGAGCGTGTTGGTGCCGGCGACCAGCGAGGACGCGGGCACGAAGACCAGCTGTCGGTCGGCGCGTGCGGAGGGGCTCGACACCGAGGCGGAGGCGTAGGTGGAGCCGTCGACGGCGCCCTCGCTCATGCGCTGACGCACGACCTCGGTTCCATTGACGTAGACCACGGCCCCGTCGTCGGCCGTCACGGCGACGTTGACGCCGCCGATGGCGGAGGGGTCAGCGACCGTGAAGGTGGTACGCGCGTAGGTGGTGACGGGGCGGGTCTTGGCCGCTCCGGGCTTGAGGACGGTGCCCAGTCCGGTCGCGCCGTAGCCGATCGGGGCGGTGCCGCGGCTCCAGGAGGAGTCGTCGAACGAGGTCTGGGCCCAGTCGCTCGCGACCGCGTCGGTCGACCAGTGGTACGCCCAGGTGGCGTCCTCGTCGACGAGCAGGGTCGCGTCGTCGGACTGGTCGGGCTTGCCGTTGGGGTCGACCACGTAGGCGTGAGTCGAGGCACCGGCCAGGCCGTCGGAGGCGACGGCGCGCACGAAGAAGCGGTTGTTGCCGCCCAGGGGCACGGTGACGGACGTCGAGGTCGTGGTGGCGATCGTGCGGTCATCGCGCAGGATCTGGTACGAGTCGGCACCCGGCACGGAGGACCACTTTGAGGGTCACCTGCTGGGAGTTGCCGTCGGAGGCGCGCAGGTTGGCGGGCACCGCGGGGGGCGGTGGCGTTGCGGGCGGGCATGCGCACGAAGCCACCGGACCATTGCCCGTCCGTCTTGGAGGTGTAGGAGTAGTTGAAGTCGCCGCCGGCCCACAGGGCGCCGTCGTCGGCCATTTCCAGGGACCACGCGCCGGTGGAGCGCAGGGAGGACAGGCGGTAGGGGGTCCAGCCGAGCTGGCGGCCGGTGGCCTCGTCCCATCCGCCGACCCACTGGATCTCGTCGGCGCGGGTCCAGGTGTTGCCGAGCGCCAGGTAGTGGTAGGCGTCCTGGAAGGTGAAGTCGGAGCAGTGGCACGAGCCGTAGATGACTCCGGTGGCGGAGCGCGTCGTGGCCTGCAGGTCGCCGCCGTTTTGCATCGTGATGGACCCGGAGGTGCGGGTCATGTCGGAGGTGTTGTAGCCGAACAGCGAGTGCTGGGAGCCACCGAAGTAGGCGCGGCCGTTACCGACAGTCACCGCCTGCTGGTACTTGCCGATGAGGTAGGAGTGACGGAAGGACCAGGACTGGTCGAGCGTGGCACCCGCGGACGTCTCAACGCGGGCGGCGTTCTCGGCGACGCGATTGTGGATGCGCGTGAAGAATCCGGCTGCGTAGAGGTAGGTGTCGGCCTCGTCGACGTCGATATCGGCGACGGTTCCGTTGATCTCGGGGTTCCAGGAGCGGTCGGGTGTGCCGTTCAGGTCAAGGCGCCCGGCGTTACGGGCGTAGACGGAGGAAACGCCGTTGCCCGACAGGTGAGTGAAGGCACCGGCCAGGTAAATGCGTCCGTCGATCACCTTCGCGGACTTCACGCTGACGCGCCCGCCGCTGCCGTTGCGCACCTGGAGGTTCCACGAGGGGTCGATCTGCCCGGTCGCGGGGTCGATGAGGACGGTGCCCACGTGGGTTTCGCCGTTGACCTTGGTGAAGTCACCGACGGCGAGGAGCTTGCCGCTGGGCAGCTCGACGAGGTCCTTAACCTGGTTGTTGAAGTCGAAGGTCTGGCCGGTCCACACTCCCGTGGTCGCGTCGAAGGCGGCGAGGCCGTTGGAGGTGATCGCCGAGCCGTTCTTGCCCTTCTGGACGCCGGTGAAGTTACCGCCGACGTACATGGTCGAGCCAACCTGCTCGAAGGCCTGGACCTGAATGTTGCCCTCTTGGATGGAGCCGTTGAGGTTACCGGTCACGCCCCACATGGTGGGGGCGGCGTACTCGGAGACGGAGGCCTTCTGGGTCTCAGCCGCGGTGCCGCCATCACCGATGGCGCGGAAAGAGGAGTCCGTGGAGCGCAGCTCAGGGCGGACGTAAACCTCGGCGTAGGGGTTAATGATGGAGCCGTTGCGGTGGAAGAACGACGTCGAGGAGGAGGTGTCGTACCACGAGGATGCCAGCGGCCCGTAGCCCCAGCCCATCGTGTACTTGTTCTGGGGGGAGGCCGTCAGGTTGACGTATCCCCAGCCGGTGTTGGTGCCGAAGCCCGACCAGACGATGCCGCCGTTGACCCACCACTCGCGGTTGAACTTGACGTTCACGGGGTGAGCGCTCTTGAACGGCCAGATGAAGTCACTCATCTTGGGGAACTGCATGCGCACGGTCTGGTAGGCGGTGCCGCGGTAGTTCCAGGCGCGCTGGACCATGACGCCGTCGGCCAGGTCGGAGACCTTGGTGCCGCCGAGCAGGCCGTTGACGGTCTCGTGGGAGGCCTGGATCACCTCGAAGTCGCCGGGGGTACGCGAGCGGGTCGCGAGCTTGGACTCGTCGCCCTTACCCTGGCTCCACGTCTCCCAGCCCTCACGGCCTCGACCGATGAGGACCCAGCCACCGCCGTCCGTGCTCTGGTCACAGAAGAACTGGCGCGGGGCATCCATGGTGGCCGTCTGGAGCCAGTAGGTGCCGTTTTCCGAGCGCGGATTGTTCTGCTTGATCTCCCAGCACGAGGCGGCCGCGGTGGCCTCGGAGAGGCCGTCGTGGAGGGGGTCAACAGCAGCCTGAGCTGCGACGGGACTGAGTGCAAGCACTCCGAAACCGGTTATCGATGCCAGGCCGAGGGCGAGGCAGCGGCGGAAAAATTTCATCGGATCCTCACAGGTATCACGTTAATGGTTACCACTAATAGTGTCACGAAAACCCCCGTCGCTCAACCACTTGGTTAGCGGAAAATTAGAGTCCTTGACCACATATAAGGGAGCCCTCGCCGCGAGGGCGAGGGCTCCACCTGTCAACAGGTTTTCACGAGGAAGTGCGGATCGCGTCAAGCGATGACAACCTCGCGCAAACCGCCGCGAAGCGACACGATAGTCGCATTATTTGACCATGTTTGCAGTCAGATCGAAGGTCATCGACGCGGTGCCCTTGTAGTTGACATGCTCCTCAACACCGATGCGATTCACCCCGTCTGTCAAGGAGCTCGCGGGGATGGAGACCTCGAGCAGATCGGAGGACGCCTTGGAGACGGTGACTGCCTCGTTCGCATAGGTCGTGTGAGTAATGTTTCCATCCGACATACGCTTCGTATCGACGATGGTCCCATTGATCCGCAGGACGACGCCATCGTCCGCGCGTACCTTGACGACCAGGGAGGTCGCGGGCGTAATGGTGCCCAGGTCGATATCGCGTGCGAAGTAGTAGGTGACGGCCCGGTCCTTCTTCGCGATGTCGAGGGGGGTGGCAGTGTTCGCGTCGCCCCAGCCGATGGGCCCGGCGCCGCGCGACCAGTCGGCCAGGGAGCCGGTGGTCGCCCAGTCGGAGGCGGGTGCATTCGTCGAGGTCCAGTAGTTCCACTGGGTGGTGCCCGAGGGGATGACCTCGCCCGAGGTCATGCCGCGCACGTCGATCGGCCCGGTGGCGTCACCGAGGTTCTGGGGCGTCGTCGGCAGCGAGGGCTGATCGGGGTCGGAATGTTCGGGTGCGCCCTCCACTCGGAAGATCGACGCCTGCATGCCAACGGTCGCGGTGCGCATGTAGTTCACGTGCGTCTCGACCGCGATGACGTTGTCGCCGCTGCGCAGCAGGGCCGCGGGCACGAAGACCTCGGACATGGAGTCGACGGCGGCGCTGTAGGAGGGGGCGTAATCCGCTCGGGTCTGGTAGCTGACCGTGCCGCTTCCCATGCGGGTGCGGTCGACCTCGTGGCCGTTGATGTAGACCACGGCGCCGTCGTCGGCCATGTACCTGACGGTCACGCCCTTGATGGCGCTGGCGTCGGCGACCTGGAAGTGGCTGCGGAAGTAGGAGGTGACGGGGCGCGAGTCCTTCCCCAGGACAGTCGCGATGCGCGAGTCGCCGTAGCCGAGCGGTGCGGCGCCGGTGGGCCACTGGGAGTCGTCGAACGAGGTGCGGGCCCAGTCCTCGGAAGCGGGGCTGTTCTCCGCGCGGTAGCTCCACGTGGCTCCCGCGTCCAGCAGGACCGGGTTGGCCGGATCGACCTGGCCGTAGGCCGGGGGAACGTAGACCGGAGTGGTGGCCGAGCGGTTCCCCGCGGCGTCGACGGCGCGCACGAAGAAGCGGTTCTCGCCGCCGCGCGGGGACCTCAATGCTGGTCGACTCGGTGGAGCCGATGGCGCGATCGTCGCGCAGGACCTCGTAGGAGACCGCGTCGGAGACGCCTTCCCAGGTGAGGGTCACGGTTGAGGCCGTGGCCGAGGAGGTGCGCAGGTGGGTGGGGGCCTCGGGCGCGACGTTGTCGCGCTTGTCGTAGCGGGCGAAGCCGCCGTTCCACTGGCTATGCGTCGAGTCGGTGAAGGACAGGGTGAAGTCGCCGCCGGCCCACAGGTTGCCGTTGGTGTCGGTCGTGAGCGCCCATGCGCCGGTCTTGCGGCGCGAGGAGAGCTCGAAGGGGGTCCAGTGCAGGTTTTCGCCGGTGGTGGCGTCCCACGCGCCGACCCACTTGATCTCATCGATGCGAGACCAGTTCTCGTTGACGCCCCAGTCGTACTTGTCCTGGTAGGCGCCGTCGGAGCAGTGGCAGGAGCCGTAGATGACGCCGTTGGCGGAGATGGTCGAGGCCTGCAGGTCGCCACCATTACTGAGCATCAGGGAGCCCGAGGTGCGCAGGTTGGAGCCGGTGTCGTAGCCGAAGAGGGAGTGCTCGGAGCCACCAATGAAGACACGTTTGCCCGCGGCGGAGATGGTCTGCTGGTACTTCCCGGCGCTGACGGTGGAGGGCTGGAAGTCGAAGCTCGTATCCTGCGCGGCGCCGGGCGCGGTGGAGAACTTGGCGGCGTACCAGGCGCGATCGTTGCCGTGGGCGCGGGTGAAGTGTCCGCCGGCGTAGAAGGCGCCGTTGTCCTCGCTGACGGCGACGGCCTGCACGGAGCCGCTCAGCTCGGGGTTCCAGGCGCGGTCGGGGCGTGCGTTCAGGGCCACGCGTGCCGCGTTACGGCCGTATACGTTCGAGACCCCGCCGCCACTGAGGTGGGTGAAGACGCCGCCGAGGTAGACGTAGCCGTCGTAGTAGTCGAGGGCGCGCACGCTGACCGTGCCACCGCGCAGGGCGTTCTTAATGCTCAGATCCCACGAGGGGTCGATCGCGCCGGTGGACGGGTCGATGACGACGGTGCCGATGTGGGCCTCGCCGTTGACGCGGGTGAAGTCGCCGGCCACGAGGAGGCGGCCGTCGGGCAGCGCGAGGAGGGCCTTGACCTGCGCATTGAAGTCGAAGGCCTGGCCGGTCCAGTCGCCGGTGTTCACGTCGAAGGCGGCCAGGCCGCGCGAGGACTTCTCGGCGCCGTTCTCGCCTGCTTGACGCCGGTAAAGTTGCCGCCCACGTACATGGTGGATCCGACCTGTGCGAAGGCCTGAACCTGGATGTTGCCTTCGGCGTAGGAGCCGTTGATGTTACCGGTCACGCCCCACGAGGTCTTGGCCGCGTAGTTGGAGACGGCGCGGCTCACGGTCTGCTCGGCGCCGCCCTCGTCCGGCAGGCGGGCGAAGTCCGAGGAGTCGGAGGAGATACGCGGACGCACGTAGGCCTCGGCGTAGGGGAAGATCGTCTGTCCGCTCTTGTGGAAGAAGGAGGTCGAGGACGAGACGTCTCCACCCCAGCTGGCCGCGCCCGTGCCGTAACCCCAGCCGATGGTCCAGTCGGTGCGGCTCGAGGGGTAGACCTGGAGCGCGTTCCACGCCTGGTCGTAGCCGGGGGTATTCCACATGTAGGTGTAGATGCTCGCTCGGTTGTCGAGGGAGACGTGAACCGGGTGGGCCATCTTGAAGGGCCACACGAAGTCCGTCATCTTGGTGAACTTCAGGTCGACCGTCTGGTACGAGCGACCCGAGGCACTCCAGGAGCGAAGGACGCGCACGCCGTCCGCCTGATCCTTGACGTTTTCGTTGTTGAGCAGCTGGTTGACGGTGGCGTTGGAGTACTGGACAACGTCGAAGGCGTCAGTGTTGCGCACGCGCGTGGTCAGCTTCGAGGTGTCACCCTTGCCGCCGCTCCAGCCTTCCCAGCCCTCACGGCCGCGGCCGATGAGCACCCATCCGCCGCCGTCTGTCGTCTGGTCACAAAAGAACTGCGCGGGGGCGTCCATCGCGGGGGTCTGCAGCCAGTAGGTACCGTCGGAAGCCGCGGGATTGCGCTGCTTAATGTCCCAGCAGGACGCCGCGGCAGTAGCGGCACTCAGGCCGTCATGCGTGACGGACTGACCGGACTGACGGATATTTTCTGCGTGCGCCATCGGGGCGAACGCGAGGGACGCACACGCAACAATCGGCGCGGTTGCAACGATTGCAAGGCGCGAAATTGCGGAAGCCATGACACGACCTTTCGACTGAACGATAACTTGTTGCATAAATAATTACACAACAAGTGCCATCTGATCAACCGGTTGGTCAAGCAGGACTTTCACAGGCGCCCCACGCGCCCCATGGTTAACCCCGTCGGCTCTTCGCGAGGGACCCAAGTCCCGTCAGATGCAGGCGATCACGGAAAAGCCAGCAAACACAAGCAAAAATCAGGACCGAGAGGGCGGAGCCAGCGACGGTCGCCACGAAGGAGTCACGCCCCAGCGCCCACGCTATACAACCGCCCGGAATCACCGCAGATGCGCCCACAACAAGAATCGGCTTGACCACCTCGGACAATTTCGGTGTCACACCGATGAAGCGCGAGACCTGAACAGTCGCCATGGCCGCGTCAAGCACCATGCACACCGCCCACACGACGGCAGCCGCCACCATTCCTCCACGCGGAATAAAGATGAGGTTACCCACAACGTTGAGGCTCAGCACCACGATCTTGTTGACCGCGGCCCAACCCGAGCGCCCGCTCATGATGAGCAGCGAGTGAATGTTGCCCGCCATGAACGTGACGATGGAACCGATACACAGCACCACGAGGACGGTAGCCCCCGGGGCGAAGCTCTCTCGCCCAGGATCCGCATAAGCGCGGGCGCAAAGATCGCCATCAGGGCGTAGATCGGAGCGGCGAAGAGAACCAGCCAAATCGACGCCGTGCTGTACAGGTCCCGCAAGTCCTTCGTGCGCCCCTGATGCAGGAGCTTGGAGAACTGGGGAGACACGACGACGCGCAGGGCCGTGTCCACGACCATGCCTGCCTGAATGAAACGAATCGCGCCACCGTAGATGCCCGAGGCCGCGTCGCCAGCCAGCAAGCCGACCAGAAGAACATCAAGCCACTGCAGGGCCTGCTCCAAGCCCGCCGTCAGGGTGCGCGGCAGCGCGAAACTGATGACCTGGCGGCGACGCTCGGCCCCGGGCCAACGCCCCACCGAATCCGCGACCGATGGCATGTGACGCAGCAACAGCCACCACGAGGCAACCAGAACGATGACGAACGGAAGCGCCCACGCGACCGACACGAAGGCCAGCGACCCGGTCAGAGCGGCCGCGAGGGCGACGAGCAGAGGACGCAGGCCCGGCAGGAGCAGGTTTTGGACGAGGACGTACTCGCGCATGTTGCCCAGAGCCCGCAGGGCGGCTGACGCAACCAACGTCAGGGCACCGATCGGCACGAACCAGAGGACGGCGCGGGTAGCCCCCCGCGACCTCCTCATTCCAGATCAACGGGGCCACGGCCTCGAGAACGAGCACGCAGACGGTCGATACTCCTACGGTCATCGTCGCCATGAACGACAGGGTCGCGCGGATCTCCTCGGGCGCATCCAGGGACAGGCGGGGCATCAGGTAGATCGCCGTGGAGTCGAGGCCGACCTTCGCCAACGCCATGACGATCGCGAAGACGCCCGTCGCCTGGGTGACGACGCCCGCGCCCTGCGCCCCCAGCATCCGAGACAGGATGATCGTGAACGCGAAGCCCAGAATCGCCGACGCCGCCGCTCCGACGAAGCCGACGATGCCCCCGCGCGCGAGGGAACGCCTGGCTTGATTTGTCTCACTCATGAGTAACCTTCCCGCTACCGCGCGGTAGCCTTTCCCTATAACCGATCGATGGGATACACATGGACTTCAAACTCGATTCACTCTCGCCCGCCCGCAAGAAAATTCTCCTGGCGGCCGCGATTCTCCTGATCATCGCCCTCGTCATCGCGGGTATCCTGCGCCTGACGGGCTCCTCCGACTCCGAGACGTCGGCAGCCTCGGGCATCCAGTCCTCCCCGGAGGACCAGTCGGCCGGGCCACAGTCCGTCGCCAAGACCATTACGCCGCAGTCCGCGGGTCCGGCCAACGCATCGGGCTCGATGGGCACCGCGACGGAAGCCGGCGAGCAGGCCCAGTACGTCGCCAACACCCTGTGGAACGCGTACGCCGACCCCGAGCAGGCCCAGGCCACCGACCTGTCCTCCGTCCTGACTGAGTCCGCGCTCGAAGAATTCGACGCGCAGGCCCTGGAGTGGTCGAGGGACGGCACCCACGCCGAGGGCACGCCCACCCTGGAGAACCCGCAGATCATCTCCGATGACGGCGCTGGAAACGTCACCGTCTCGGTGTGCGTGGACTCCTCCTCCGTGCGCCTCCTCAACGACGCCGGGACCGCGCTGACGGACGAGACGCGCATGACCCGCGCCCTCACCTATTTTCAGTTTGTGAAGGAGGGAGAGAACTGGAAGCTTGCCGGTTTCTCCTTCCCCGACGACCCGACCTGTTGAGCCGCTCAAGCATCTGCGTGGCGAAAGCCCCGTCGTTCGCGGCGGGGCTTTGCCATTCCCCGAGGCGGACCGAACGCGCGGCGCGCACGGTTCCGGCGACGCTGCCCGCCGTCGGTGCACCCTGCTCCACTGCGGTGGCGCGACGCAGAGGATCGTTCTCCTCCTCGAGGTGGCGCGACAGCAGGCTCACGGCGACAACGGAGATCATGAGCCCGTGTTCATGCCGTAGTAGAACTGCTCCACGAGGGTCGCCAGGATGATGCCACCCAGAATCGAGCCGTACACGTCCTTGGCGCGCCAGATGCGCGGGAACATGCGCACGAAGAAAACGAGGAACAGGAGCAGGCCGACCAGGCCGTAGGAGAAGATGACCGTCCAGAACTGCCCCTGCGTGCCCAGGGAGGGCAGCCACGGCGACGCCGAGGGACGCGGCGCGCCGAACCCGAGGAACGGGGACTGGCGGAGCTCGTAGAGCGTCTCCAGGTAGTTCGAGGCGCGGTCCTCCGTCGACGAGGAGGCGGCGACGCGCTCGAGGAGCGACTGCGAGGCCGGGGTTACCAGCCACGCGACGACGCCCACTGCGGTGGCCGCGACGATGCCGAGCACCGTGCGCCAGGCCCCCGCGCGCAGACGCTGGAAACCCACCCACACGACGACGACGATCAGGCCGATGTACATGCCACGATTGAGGGTCGCGGCGGCCGGAATCACCGACAGGGCGCACACGGCGGCCACGAGGAAACGCCACTTTGGAGCGCTCGCGCCACAGCACGTAGGCGAAGACGAGAGCCAGCGGGAAGATCAGCGAGTAGACGTTGCCGTAGGTGTTGGAGTAGATGAAGGGAGCCGACGGGCGCGGATCGGAGAGGATCCACGACGACGGATTCCACTGGGTGGTCGCGCGCTTGGTGAACTCCTTGACGAAGTCGTTGGAGTGCAGGGCGCGCGGCACCAGGTAGTACATGAGCGTCTTAAATCGCAGCGTCGGGGCCGCCATGGCGATGAAGCCGCCGACGGTCGTCGAGGCCAGGAAACCCCACATGGTGCCCACGATCGCGCGCACACTCAGCGTCTGACGCGCGTTATACGCGTAGACGGCGAAGATGCCGGGCGCCAGCTGAAGCAGGAAGCGGTAGAACGCGCCGATGACGCGCCCTCCCGAGTCGAGCATTGTCATGGAGGCCAGCACCCACGCCAGGAAGAACGTCCAGATGATCGTCCCGGGCGGGAAGCGCAGGCCGTGGCGGCCGATCATGACCACGACCATGATGATGGCGAAGAGCGGCCACATGAGGTCGCCGGAGCCGAGCACCCACCACAGGAAATACGCCGCATAGGCCACGACGAAGGGCCACGCCGGCAGTTCCTGCGCGTCCTCTCGCAGCGGCCCGATACGCGCGGCGGCGGGCTTCGTCCAGATTCCTCGGTGCGGACTCACGCGTCCGAGCTCCCTTCGGGGGCGCCGCGCTCACCGGACGAGGCCGGGGCATCGTCACCGTCGCTCGCGCCGGTGGGCGCTCCCTGGGCGGGATCGGCAGCGCGCGCGTCGCGGTTGGGCGCGACCAGCTTGTTGCGCCTGCGCGAGGACAGGTACAGGAAGGGGCCCTCCAGGAAGCCCTTGATCTCAGACTTGGTGAGGGAGCCGGGCACGTCGTCGTCGGTGCCCGCGACGCGGGCGCCGCCGGGCTTGATACGCTTCAAGATGCCGGGGATTCGGCCGATGAGGGTGCCCAGGACGGAGGGCTTGTCGATGATCGCCTTCGTGAGCAGGGCGGCCATGCCGGAGCCGTTGCCGCGGATCTGCTTGTCCAGGCCGGCCTCGTCGACGCGGTGGCGGTGATGCACCAGGCGTCGGGCGTGTGGACGATGACGTCACCCGTGGCCAGGATGCGTGCGAACATGTCGAGGTCTTCGCCGCCACGCGTGGAGGTTCCGGCGCCGAGGGCCGGGTCGAAGGGGCCGACCTCCATAAGGACGTCGCGGCGCATCGCCATGCACACGCCGGCGCCCACGCGCGCGGTCGTGATCGGGAACAGCGGGCCACCGTCACCCTTTTCTCCCAGGGCCTCCAGGCCGCTGGGCACGTCGCCGACGCACCAGACGCGCGGGCTCATGTCCTTGGGGAATCCGCCGCGCGACTCGAACCAGCGCTGCGCCTTGTAGCGTTCCTCCAGGGGCAGGGCGATGCCCGTCGTCGCGGCCACGTAGGGCGAGGCCGTGAAGGGGTCGATCATGGCGGTCAGCCAGTGGGGATCGACGATGGCGTCGTCGTCCGTGAAGACGATGACTTCGCCGCGCGCCGCCAGGACGCCGCGGTTGCGGGCGCGCGACAGGCCGGGGCGAGACGCGGAGACAATGCTCATGCGCGTGTCGGTGATGCCGGCGAGCTTCTCGCGGGTCTGCCCGGTGTGCGGCGCGTTGTCCACGACGACGAGCGAGAAACGCTGGTGGTCCTGGGCCAGGATGGCGCGCACCGCCTCTTCGAGCATGTCGCAGGAACCGACCGTGCACATGATGACGGTGGCGTCGATGTCCGCCCCCGCGCCTTCTTCCCAGCCGCGGGCGCAGGCCGCCTCGACCTCGAGCACGCGCGGATCGTTCTCCGGGTGATCCGTGCCCTCAATCTCGACGAACGCGGAGTTTCGGCCGTTGTCGCGCACGAGAACGAGCGCGCGTGGGGACGTCGGGTCCCCCGAGACGAGCTGGCTGACGCGGGCGGTGCGGTCCACGTGCCAGATCGAGGCGGCCTTGTCGTCGAGAGTGGTGATCTCCTCGGCGCTCACTTCTTACCCTTCTTACCCTTCGTGTTGGACGAATTCTTCTTCGTCGAACCCTTCTTGTCGGCGGTGTCCTCGGTGGCCTTATCGGGCATCGACTCCTTCGCGGGCGCAGCGTCCGTCTCCTCCTCCGCGACCGGCTCCACGGCCTCGTCCTCGGGCTCGATGACCTCGAGGGCGGGCGAGGCGACGGTCTCGGCGCTGCCGGCGACTGCCCACCCAGGTAGATCATGCCGTTGACCTCGCGGTTGATGAGCGCGAGCTCGTCGAGGAGGGCATGCAGCTTCGACAGGTCGTGGCCCTTACGCACGGCGATGAGGACGTGGCGGGACGGACGGACCTCGTCGAGGAGGGAGGCGAGAGGCTGGTGAATGTCGATGAGGCGCGGCGCCGGCACGCGGGTTTCAGCCAGGGAGCGCGACAGGACGCGGTGCAGCTGACGGGCCTCAGGGTCCGACGCGTCGACGATCAGGTCGACCCAGTGGTCGCGGTCGATCGCCATCGCGAGCATGCGCGTGGGGGCCAGCCACGGCTCGGGCACGTTCTCTTCCGCGCTCCACACCGGCAGGGCAGTCAGGTCCGCCAACTGCGTGGGAGAGGCCAGCGAGCGTGCGCGCGTCTCGCGCAGGAGCACCAGCACGAGGCCGGCGAACACACCGACGACGGTGAAAATCAGGATGAGGCGAGCCTTGGGAGGGCTCCACCGTGTCGCTCGAGGCGTCAGCGCTCGTAATCACGAGGCCGGCGCTGGCGTGGTACGGCTCCAGCTGGGCGACCTGCTCCTTGAGCTTGTTGATCTGCTTCGTCACCTCGTCGGCGCGCGGATCCTCCGTCACCTTGCCGTCCTCGTCGACGGTGGGCTGCAGGGTCCCCAGCTCGGCCTCCAGGGCGGAGATGTCCTCGTTCGCGGCGGCGGCCATCTCGTCGGCGCGCTGCTCCACGAGGGCTGTGCGCTGCTGCAGGTAGGACTCGGCGATCGCGTCCGCGGCCGCGACGGCCTCGGCGCGGGTCGGCGCCGAATACTCAATCTTCACGATCGTGCCATTCGTGTCGCCCGACACGTCCATGTTGGAGCGCAGTTCGGAAGCAGTCACGCCGCCGCCGAGCTTCTCAGCCGCCGCATCCAGGACCGTCGCGGACTTCGCGATGCCCTGCTCGGTGACCATGTCCGTCGTATTCGACAGGGAGGCGCGCACGGCGGGGGCGGGAGTGATAGTCGGAGACGTGACGGTCATCGACACCGTCGCCGTGTGCGTAGCCGGAACACCGAAGGCAGCGACGACGCCGAGAACCAAACCAGCCGCGGTCCCCGCAGCAATCGACCTCCAGCGGCGCGCCAGGGCGTGACGCAGGATCTGCTGGCCGCCCGTGGGCGGAGGGGTAAGGATCATGACTGTTCTCCTTGGATGGTCGAGCGCACCCACGCGGCGCGCGCATTCAGCCGACGCTCGAGGGCGCGGCGGGGCTTGGCGGGTCGAGACGCGACCCCCTGAGTGTAGACCTGCACGAAGCGGTCGAGCTCGCGCTCGGCCTCCTCGCGAGGAAGCGAAATGAGGGACACCAGGCGCGGCAGTGCCTCTCCCGTCAGCGACGTCGACAGGTCGGCGAAGGCCTGGGCCTGCTCCTGGCTCTTCCACGAATCCGCGCGCCACGCCTTATTGCCCGTGACCTGGCCCGGGTGGATGCGATACAGGAGGCCCCACGCCGCCAGGCGGCGGATGCGCCCACCGGCGGCGGCGACGCGCAACCACAGGTCGTAGTCCTCGGCGGGCACCGACCGGTAGCCGCCGACGCGGTCGATGACCTCTCGCGTCGCCAGCATGGTGGGGTGACACACGGGGTTGGTGAGTAGCAGGTGCCAGCCCATGTCCTCGGGCGTGATCTCGTAGGGTACGCGCGGCACCGGGCGAGAACCGCGCAGTTCAATCATCTGCGTGAACACCATGTCGTCACCGCGCTCAATCGCGCGCTGCGTGCGCCTGAAGCGGCCCTTCAGGGAGATGTCATCGGCGTCCATGCGGCCCACCAGGCGCGAATCCGTGCGCTCCATCAGCTGCGTCAAGACGCGCGAGACGCCGCCCTCACCCGGGGTGATGTCCTCAATGCGGAGGCGAGGATCGACCACGCCGCCGCGCGACGCGCCACGGATTGCCTCGCCCACCGTCGAATCGGAGGAGGAGTCGTTACCGACGACCAGCTCAGAGTCGCGCGGCATGGCGGCCAGCGTCGAGGCCACGGCGCGCCGGATCGTGCCCGCCGCGTTGCGCGCAGGCAGGATGACGGACAACTCAGGCACGGGACTCCCCCTGCTTCGCGGCGGCGTCGAGGGCCCGCAGGTCGCGGAAGCGGCGGCGCAGCGAGATCGACGAGTGCGCAACAGCGACCACGGCGAGGAACGTGTACAGCACCATGAAAGGAACGCCGAAGCCCCACAGGACGAAGGACCAGCACAGGACGCCCGGGTCGGTGGGCAGCAGCACGAAGGAACGCAGGTTACCGCCGCGCGTCTGCTTGCGTCCGGCCGCGCGCACGAACTGCTCGGCCAGGATCTGGCTCATAAACTGGCCCGACGTCACCCAGCCGTAAACGAGGGCCACGATCGCGAGCCACCAGGACTCGGGACGGTGCACCATGACGGCGGCCGCCGCGCAGAAGTGGATCGCGGGCGAGCGGAACGCGTCAGCGACGTGGTCCACCCACTCCCCCGTCTTCGACGATGCGCCGGTCACGCGCGACACCTGGCCGTCCGCCGAGTCAAACATGAAGCCGACAGCCAGGGCCGTACCCACGATCAGGCCGCTCCACCACGCAGGGTCACATGAGACGAGCACGATGAGGCCGATCGTCGAGAAGCACACGGAGATGAAGCTGACGAAGTTCGGCGTCCAGCCGAAGGCCGCGCAGGCGGCCGCCACGACACGCGCGGCACCGCGGTTCACCCAACGCATGTACGCGGGAACGCCCGCGCCCGGCTTCTGGGCGGCAGCCAGCGCACTGCGATACGTCGTAAAACGTGTGCCCCACGAGGAGCCCGGCTCAAGCACCACGGGAAGGCTCACTGCTGCTCCCCTTCCGCCGCCTGCTCCGGCTTATCAGCCGATGCCTCGTCAGTGAAATCCTCGGGCGCGATGAAGCGGCGCAGCTTCGTCGACGACGTCGACGGCGTGTAGGGCAGGTAGACGACGCGCGCGCGCCGACCTCCGCCATCTCCGCTTCGAGCTGAGCGCCCTTGGGAGTGTCCTTCCAGTCATCTCCCTTTGAAGAGCACGTCGAAAGGCTGGAGGCGCCAGGCCAGGCGCTTGTCCTGATCCAGGTCCACGACCACCGCGTCCACGAAACGCAGCGACGACACGAGGTCGCAGCGCTCCTTGAGCGGAATGACGGGGGCGCGACCCTTCATGCGGATGAGCGCCTCGTCGGAGGTCACGCCGACGACCAGTCGATCGCAGCGCTCGCGGGCGGCGCGCAGGATGTTGAGGTGTCCCTGATGGAACATGTCAAAACCACCGGGCACGTAGCCGGTGACAGGAGCGTGTTGCTGAGTCGTTTCGTCCACGTAACAAGTGTGCCATTTATCAGACGGTCAACGCGACGCTTACCCGCTAAATGACCGAAAGATCACGTCTTAGCGTTGCCCACCAAGTGACAAATAGAGCCGCGGAAGCTTGCAAACACAAGCAAATATGACCAGATGGCCGCACACCTTCTTGTTACAGGCTCCGACACGCCGGAGTTATCCTCCACCCACCCGTCGAGTCGCGGCGCGGTCAGCATCCACGCAGATAGGGGGATGCCGGCGAGAGAACCAGAGGAGGCCTCGCCAGTGGGCGCGTCTACCCGCGCCGCCGCGCGAGGCGAGCGTTTGACACCCCGCGCGCCCGGCGTCAGCGCGAGAAGACGACCGTGCGGTTGCCGTTCATGAGGACGCGGCGCTCCGCGTGGAAGCGGACGGCCTGGGCGAGGACGCGGCGCTCCACGTCCTGTCCGAGGGCCACCATGTCCGGCGTGGAGTCGGCGTGGGAGACGCGGGTGACGTCCTGCTCGATGATCGGCCCCTCGTCCAGGTCGGCGGTCACGTAGTGGGCGGTCGCGCCGATCAGCTTGACGCCGCGATCGTGGGCCTGCGCGTAGGGGCGCGCCCCCTTGAAGGAGGGCAGGAACGAGTGGTGGATGTTGATGACGCGGCCCTGCATGGCGCGGCAGACCTGGTCGGAGAGGATCTGCATGTAGCGGGCCAGGACGACGAGTTCCACCTTTTCGGAGGCGATCAGGTCGAGGAGCTGGCGCTCCGCCTGGGCCTTCGTGTCCTTCGTGACGGGGATGTTAAGGAAGGGAACGCCGTAGAACTGGGCGACGGGCGCCAGGTCCGGGTGGTTGCCGACGACGGCGATGACGTCGATGGGCAGTCCCTGCGTCTGCTGGCGGTACAAGAGGTCGGTCAGGCAGTGCCCCTCGCGCGACACCATGATGATCGTGCGCAGCTTGAGGCCCAGGTCGTCGACGCGGTAGGTGGCGCTAAATTCCTCGGCGACGCGGGCCAGGCCCTCGTCGATCGGGGCGCGCCCCTTCGGAGAGTCGACCTCGACGCGCATGAAGAAAGTGCCCGTGTCGGCATCGCCGAACTGCTGAGACTGAATGACGTTGCCGCCGGACTCGCCGATCACGCCGGTCACGGCGTGCACGATCCCGGGGCGGTCCGGGCAGGACAGGGTCACAACAAGCTTGGCGTTTTCAGTCATGCGTTCCAGTCTAACTAGGTTCATACCCTGCAACGAGGCCGGGGCAGGGTTTGCGGGCGATGCCACGGGGTTGCGGGGTGGGGTTGCGGCGTTGCGGGGTGGGTTGTCGTCTGAGCGGACACGACCACAGTTTCACGAACGTTTCACGAGTCACTTAGGCTGGCGACAACAGTTTCACGCGCGTTTCACGCCTGGCTAGCCCGCCCCTCCCCCATATTCCTGAGGATGCGCGCCCGAGCCGCGGCCGAATAGCGCCGACCGGCACGAAGGCTGGCACCTCGGCCCGATAGGTGGCGGCATTAAGCCCATAATGCGCACGTTAACCCCCTAGGTGGCAGCCTGGGCACGCCGCCAGCACTACCACCCATTGACACGGCCGTTTATATCTCTTTGTCACTGAGTCCACCATAAGGAGGGGCCGCCATTTTCAATTCCTTGCATATTAAATATCCAATACCTCGTAGGGTTTTGCTGAAAGCGCGGATTTACATTGCTCAGCCAAGTACGCATCCACCAACTCCAGCTGCGCAATATCTGGATATACCTCTAGCGTTTTGTCACCTATTAACCAGAACTCTCGCGACCAGGTCTCAGGATGATCCCAGATTCGGTAGCTCCCTTTAACCTCATCAGGTAAAAGCCTGCGGATTTTTGTTGCAACAGCGAGCTGCCCTTTTGCTGTTTCGTAAATTGTATTAATTTGGATACCACCATCCACAGGGCGTTCAACACGGACTATCTCTCGGCCGTAAAACATCACCTTCCTCCGCGAACCGTTTTCGTAGAGCGCTAGTTCTATTCTTCCGTAACCTTTTTCAGTGTTATGTCGGTTGGTCAAATAATCCTGAAGCGCTTGGACGACAGCCGCTGAAACACTGTCCGCATGCTGCGCAGCTCGTTCAAATAGTTCCATATCCGCTTCTGAGACGTAAATATTCTTAGTAGGCATGTTCATAAACATACACATACTTCTCCGTTTGTCAACCCTGCAGAAATGTGACTCTTCCGTGTTGAGTGTGGGTGAGTGAGTGTTGGTCGGGGGTTGCGGGTAGAGGTCGAGCTCCTTGATGATGAGCGGACTTCAACCCCCGCGATCTTCAAGGACCTCGACAATGTCTCACCCTACCTGCTGCTGCTCTGCGTCGCTTGATCGTTGTGATCGGCGTGATCTGCTCGTCGGTTTGGAGGGCTTCCATCTGATGAGCGTGGCTCGCACCCCAGATGCTCTGGTGCTCGATGTTGAGTCGTGCAACCAGCTGGCGGGGTGCCCGGGTTGTGGGGTGATTGCTCAAGGTCACGGGCGTGTGGTGGTGGAGGTGATCGACGCGCCTTGGGCCGGGGTCCCGGTGCGGATCCGATGGTTTAAGCGCCGATGGATATGCCGCGAACACGCCTGCCAGATCGCGACCTTTAGCGAGCAGAACCACTCGATGTGCGCACCTCGGGCGCGTTTGGGTGTGCGGGCGATCCGCTGGGCGATCCGACAGTTGCGCTTCGAGGGAGCCACTATCGCTGGCCTGGCCCGCCAACTGGCAACCACGTGGAATACCGTGTGGTCCCATATCAAGCCGTGCCTGCAAGCCGCATCTGAGGACCCCGCCCGCTTCGCAGGCGTGCAGGTGCTGGGGGTTGACGAGCACGTGTGTGTGGCATCACCAGGACCGACGCCGCCGGGGCCCCCGTGAGCTCACCGGCATCGTGGACCTGACGCGAGGGGAGGATCATCCCACGGCCCGCTTGTTGGACCTGGTCCCGGGAAGGTCTGGCACCGTGCATGAGAACTGGCTAGAAGAGCGCGGCGAAGACTTCCGCTCCGGTATCCAGATCGCGACGCTGGATCCCTTCCAAGGATATAAAAACGCCATTGACGACCAGCTCCAAGACACCACCAGCGTCCTCGACGCCTTTCACATCGTCAAACTCGCTGGCGACGCCCCAGGTGAGGTACGCCGCCGCGTCCAGCAAGACACCCTGGGTCACCGCGCACGCACAGGCGACCCCTCTACCAAATCCGGCTTCTTTTGCGCGCCTCGCGTGATCGGCTCACGAAGCGCCAACAAGAACGCCTCCGTGCAGCCTTCACGGCAGATGAAGCGCATATCAGTGTCGAAGTCGCCTACCTGCTAACCCAGCAAGTGCGCGAGGTCTTCCACCAAGCCACACCCGCCCAAGGCCGACACCTGGCCGCACACCTCATCCAGCGCCTACCAGCCTGCCCCATCCCCGAAATCGCTCGCCTGGGCCGAACCCTACGCAAGTGGAAGAACGCACTCGACGCCTACTCCGACACGGGCGGAGCCAGCAACGCACCCCACCGAAGCCATCAACGTACATTATCGAACTGGGCAGACACACCGCCAGAGGCTACCCCAACCCCACCAACCACCAACTCCGAATACTCCTCATCGCAGGAGGCTAGACGCCTCCACCCACACTCAACTCAGAAGAGCCGTCAATAACGCACTACCGAGCCTCCTAAAATTGCGACATGCAGATTCAAATTGCTTCTCCTGACGACCTCGAGTTCATCGAGGGCGCGTATGAGCATGCCCGGGTGTTCATGCAGGCGAATGGGAATGCGACTCAGTGGCCCGACGGGTACCCCGGCCGGATTGACGCAGAAGAGGACATCGCGCGCGGGCACTGCTTCCTTGTGTCCGACGACGAGGGACCCCTCGCCGTCTTCTCTTTCGCTCCCGGGCCAGACGAGACCTACTCCAAGATTGTCGGCGCATGGCATGCCGACGCCGACTACTACGTGATTCACCGCGTGGCCGCGGTGCGCGGGCGCGGTGTCGCTCGGGTTATCTTCGAGTTCGCGGCTAAGCGCGCGGACTACCTGCGCTGCGACACCCACAAGGACAACGCACCGATGCGGCACGCGCTTAGGTCCTTCGGATTCCGCGAGTGTGGGACGATCACGGTGGCCAACGGTACGCAGCGCGTCGCCTACGACTGGCTCAAGGAACCACTAGACGGCGGCGCCCCGGCTAGCCCCACGACACGCTAGGCTCTCACCCTTACGCACTTACCCAACAATCTCGCATGCAATTCCCTGCAGACACAGATCGACAATGCCTCAGAAACCGCATGATTTCAACGTTTCGGTTTCAAAATCTGAAATACTGGTGGGGGAATTGCATGCGACTTTTCCGGCGCCACACCCGTTAAGGAACATTGCATCCGATCAGAGCGGGTGCATCGTCACTGATGAGGCGCATCGTCACTGATGGGGTGCACGACCCGATCAGCAACAAGCAATTTCGAGGACGCGCACCTCTTGCAGTTCGAATACCTTGACTAGGACCTGGGCCGCTCACCAAAGCGCGGCGGGCATCAGACCACAATCGCGCATACAACCCCGCCATCACACCACAACACCCGCACACAAGCGGGTGCGCGCCCGGCCAAACAGCCGGGCGCGCACCCTTCCCACCAACCGCCGCGAGGGCGGTAGCCTCACTTGATGAAGCCGAGCGCCTTGACGGCGTCGTACTCTTCCTGGAGGGCCTTGATGTTGTGGTCGATTCCGGCGCGGGTCGCGTCAGAGATCTCGAGGCCGTCGACGACCTGCCACTCGCCACCATCGGAGGTGACGGGGAAGCCGAAGTTCAGGCCGGCGGGGACGCCGTAGTGCGTGCCGTCGGACATGACACCGGCGGTGACCCACTCGCCCTCGGGGGTGCCGTGGATCCAGGAGTACATGTGGTCGATCGCAGCGTTCGCAGCGGAGGCGGCCGAGGAGGCGCCGCGCGCCTCGATGATGGCCGCGCCACGCTTGGCGACGGTGGGACGGTAGTAGCTGGACAGCCACTCTTCGTCCACCAGCTCAGTCGCGGGCTTGCCGGCAACCTTCGCGAAGGAGACGTCCGGGTACTGGTCGGCCGAGTGGTTACCCCACACGACGACGTCCTTGATGTCGGCGTTCGCGGCGCCGGTCTTGTGGGCGAGCTGCGCGATCGCACGGTTGTGGTCGAGGCGCATCATCGCAGTGAAGCGCGAGGCCGGGACATCCGGCGCAGCGTTCTGGGCGATGGTGGCGTTGGTGTTCGCGGGGTTGCCCACGACGAGGACGCGCACGTCGTCGGCGGCGCCGTCGTTGATGGCCTTGCCCTGGGGGCCGAAGATGCCCGCGTTGGCCTCGAGCAGGTCGGCGCGCTCCATGCCCTTGCGGCGCGGCATGGCACCCACCAGGTACGCGACGTTGGTGCCCTGGAATGCACGGTTGACGTCGTCGAAAATCTCAACGCCGGCCAGGGTCGGGAACGCGCAGTCGTCGAGCTCCATCGCGGTGCCCTCGGCGGCCTTGACGGCCTGCGGGATCTCGAGCAGGTTCAGCTTGACGGGCACGTCCGGGCCGAACAGCTGGCCGGAAGCAATGCGGAACAGGAGGGCGTAGCCGATATTGCCGGCTGCGCCAGTGACGGTGACGATACGAGGTTCTGCCATGAGTGGCGCTCCTTTACAGTCCTGTGGGCTTGTGCCCTTGCAGTCGCGGGGTTCCCCGCGCTCTGTCTCCTAGGATACGTCGTCCGTCACACTCAGACCCGGGCACCCAGTCCCAACAGGGCACCACACCCGCGTGATCTACAACATACGAGGCTGGTGTGGGTCTGTCTTTCGGCGTGACAGGGTCGTAGAGTGGGGGCATGTCGCGCACTATCCCTTCGCCCCCGCCCGACGGCACCGGGTCAGAGAAGCCCGCCCCCGCCTCGTCCCACGTCGACGAGGCCGTGGCCCACTCCCACAATCACGTGCACTCTCCGGGCACCGGGCACGGCGCGCACTCGCACGATCACTCCCATTCGTCGGCGTCTGCGGCGCGCCTGGGGTGGGCGCTCGCGGTCACGGGTGCCGTCGTTGTCGCAGAGCTGGTCGGTGCTTTCTGGTCGGGCTCCCTGTCACTGGCGGCAGACGCGGGGCACATGGTCGTGGACGCCTCCGGCCTCGTTATCGCGCTGATCGCCACGCGCCTCATGCGCCGCCCGCGCGACGAGAAGCACACGTGGGGGTGGGCGCGCTCCGAGGTCTTGGCCGCCACCCTGCAGGCCGGTATGCTCCTCGTCATCTGCGTCATGGTCGCGTGGGAAGGCGCGTGGCGCCTGGCATCCCCGCCCGAGGTCGAGGCCGGCCCCATGCTCCTCGTCGGCGTCATCGGCCTGGTCGCAAACGTTGTGTCGTTGGCGATCCTCGCGGGCGGGCGCGAGGCGAACCTCAACATGAAAGCGGCGTTCCTGGAGGTCGCGAACGACGCGCTCGGGTCCCTCGCAGTCATCGTCGCGGCCGGCGCCGAGTGGGCCTTCGGGTGGACCCGCGCCGACGCGATCGCCTCACTCCTGATCGCCGTCCTCATGGCACCGCGAGCGCTCACGCTCCTGCGCCGCTCCGTTGCGATCCTCATGGAAGAGACGCCCGCCAGCGTGGATATGGGCGAACTGCGCGCGCACATGCTGGGCGTCGACGGCGTGCTGGGCGTGCACGACCTGCACGTGGTGGCCGTCTCCTCCCACCTCGTCACCGTCACCGCGCACGTGACTGTCACGCACGAGGCCGACGGGCCTTCGCGCGACCACATCATCCACGAGCTGGGCGAATGCGCGTGCCACCACTTCCCCATCGCGCACTCCACGTTCCAGCTCGAATGCCCCGAACACGCGAGCCACGAGCACATGGAGCACTAAGCGACACCTCGTCCCCACATACAGCGAGGCGGCAGGAGCTTCACGCTCCCACCGCCTCCCCCGCGTGTGGCTACAAGAGCCAGAGACTACTTCGTGCGATTCGCGCGGTAGTACTCGATGAGAGCGCGGGTCGACTGATCCTGCGCGTCCAGGGCCTCGGACGAGCCCTCGATCGCGGGAAGAATCTGCTTAGCCAGCACCTTGCCCAGCTCGACGCCCCACTGATCGAAGGAATCGATGCCCCACACGGCACCCTCGACGAAGGTGATGTGCTCGTACAGGGCGATCAGCTGGCCCAGGACCGAAGGAGTCAAGGCCGGGGCCATGATCGAGGTCGTGGGACGGTTGCCGGTGAACACGCGGGCGGAGACGATGGCCTCGGGCGTGCCCTCGGCGCGCACCTCCTCGCTGGTCTTGCCGAACGCCAGGGCCTTGGTCTGGGCGAAGAAGTTCGACAGGAACAGCTCGTGCATGTCGGCGTCGCCATCGCCCAGCGCCCACGTCGGGTTCGCAAACGCGATGAAGTCGGCGGGAACCATGCGGGTGCCCTGGTGAATCAGCTGGTAGAAGGCGTGCTGGCCGTTGGTGCCGGGCTCGCCCCAGAAGACCTCACCGGTCTCGTAGGTGACGGGGCTGCCGTCGCGGCGCACGGACTTGCCGTTGGACTCCATGGTCAGCTGCTGCAGGTACGCGGGGAAGCGGTGCAGGTACTGGGAGTAGGGCAGGACGGCGTGCGTGTCGGCGCCCAGGAAGTTCGAGTACCACACGTTGAGCAGACCCATCAGCAGGGGCACGTTCTTCTCGGGAGCGGCCTCAACGAAGTGACGGTCCATCGCGTGAAAGCCGGAGAGGAAGTCCGCGAAGCCCTCCGGGCCAATCGCGACGGCCAGGGACGTGCCCACCGCGGAGTCCACCGAGTAGCGGCCGCCCACCCAGCTCCAGAAGCCGAAGGCGTTGTCCGGGTCGATGCCGAACTCGGCGACCTTGTCCAGGGCGGTGGACACGGCGACGAAGTGCTTGGCGATCGCTTCCTTCTCGGAGGCCTCGTCGGTGACGATGCCGCGCTCACGCAGAGCGTCCAGCAGCCAGGCGCGCACGACCTTCGCGTTCGTGATGGTCTCCAGCGTCGTGAAGGTCTTGGAGGCGACGATCACGAGGGTCGTCTCGGGGTCCAGGTCCTTCGTGGTCTCGCCCGCGTCGGTGGGGTCGATGTTGGAGATGAAGCGGCACTCCAGGCCCTCCTGCACGTAGGGCTTGAGGGCCTCGTACGCCATGACGGGGCCCAGGTCGGAGCCGCCGATGCCGACGTTGACGACCGTCTTGACGGGCTTGCCGGTGATACCCACCCACTCGCCGGAGCGGACGCGGCGGGCGAAGGCGTAGACCTTCTCCAGCACCTCGTGGACGTCGGCGATCGCGTCCTGGCCGTCGACCGTCAGCGAGTCGGTCGCGGGGCGGCGCAGCGCGGTATGCAGGACGGCGCGATCCTCGGTGACGTTGATATGCTCGCCGGCGAACATGCGATCGCGCAGGTCAACCACGCCCGTCTGCTCGGCCAGGGCAAGGAGGTGACCCACCAACGTGGGGCACACGAGGTTCTTCGACAGGTCAACGTGCAGGTCTGCGGCCTGGAAGGTGAACTTCTTGGTACGCTCGGGATCGTCCGCAAACATCTTGCGAAGATCGGGCTCAAAGGTGTCGGCCAGCTGGTCGAGCTTGTCCCACGCGGGGGTCATCGTCGGGTCGATCACGGGGATATCACTCATGGGTGCTCCTGACAGTAGAGGTAGGTACCCTCCCAGTTTAGCGGCGAATGCGCGCTCGGTCACCCCCGTTGACCCTGGTCATGGACGAGGCCGTGGCCCGCGAGCGCTCACGGAACCACGGCCTCGTCATCGGCGCAGTCGGCCTGGCCTTACTCGACGGGATCGTCGATGGGAATAGGGGACGCCTCGATGCCCGGGTTCTGCAGGGAAACGATGCGCTGGACGGGGAGGAGGTCGAGCCACCACTGGGCGAAGGGGCGGCGATTCTCGATGTCCAGATCGTCAAACATCCGCTTGACAGGACGCGCCTCGACGGCGTTACCGACCTGGCCGATGTAGTAGGCGCCGCGGTCGCCACGCTCGAACTGGCCGACGAGCTGCTCGAAGGCGCGTGCCACGAGGCGCGTGGCGAGCAGGCGGTCGTACGGCGAGGGCGAGCCACCCTGCTGCATGTGGCCGAGTGCCTGATGCCGCACGTCGTAGATGCCCTCGGACTCGGCGTTGAACACGTCGGCCAGGAAATCCCGGTCGTAATACTGCGACGCCGACTCGTTGACGAGCGTCAAGAAGAGGCGGCGGCCCGACTTGAAAGAGCAAACCATGCGCTCTGCGTCCGCGGCGATCTGCTGGAGGGAGGGGGATTCCTCGTTGATGTACATGTACTCGGCGCCGCTGGACAGGGCGCTCATGAACGTCAGGTAGCCGCATCGGCGCCCCATCGTCTCCGCGATGAAGCAACGCTTGGAGGCGGCCGCGCTCTCCTTGATGCGATCGATCGCCCACGTCGCGTTGTTGATCGCCGTGTCCGTGCCAATCGCGAGCTCGCAGCCGGGCAGGTTGTTATCGATGGAAGCGGGGATGAGCAGCATCGGGATGCGGAACGCCGGGAAGCGGTCCGTCTCCGCCTGGATCGCGTGCACACCCAGGTATGCGTTCATGCCGCCGATGACGAGAAAGCGCGTCGATCTCGTTACGCTCGATCGCGCGACCCAGTGCGTAGAACTGCTCGACCGGCGGCACGTCGCGCTTGGTCCCCAGCTCGGCGCCACCCTTGAAGGCCCAGCCTTCCACGTCGTCCCAGCTCAGCTCGCGCACCCGATCATCGGCCAGGCCACTCCACGAGCCGTCGACGCCCAGCATCGTCCAGCCGCGCGCGATGCCCAGGCGCACGGCCACGCGGGCCGCCGTGTTCATGCCGGGGGCCAGGCCGCCCGCGTGCAGGATCGCGACGCGCTTGATGTCGCCCGTGGGCTCGGGAATCAGCTGCGGGGGCGTGGACAGCAGGTGATAGATGCTCACCATCGACGAGAAGGACGAGCCGCGCGAGGCCTGGGCCGCCGCGTAGTCGCCGGCCGCGATGAGGTCTTTGACCGCGCGCGTATCGTGGACGGCCTTCATGAGGGGGACGCGGGTGATGCGGTTGCGACGAACGCCCAGGATCACAGGTTCGTCCTCGTCCGTGGACGCCAGGATCTCCTGGACCGCCGCGTAGCCCAGCAGAGTCGACATCCAGCGGTCGTAGGCCGACGGGGTGCCGCCGCGCTGCACGTGCCCAAGGATCGTCACGCGGGCATCCTCACCCGTACGCTCCTCGATCGTGTCCGCGATCAGCTGGGTGGACAGTTCGTTGCCGTCGCGGTCATGCGCGCCCTCGGCGACCAGGACGATGGACTCGCGGCGGCCCGCCTCGCGCCCCAGGCGCAGGTGCTCGGCCAGATCGTCCTGCCAGCCCTGCCCCACCGGATCTTCAGGGGTGAAGACGTAGTCGGCGCCGCCCGCGACGGCCGCCATGAGGGGCAGGTAGCCGCAGTGGCGTCCCATGACCTCGACGACGAATGTCCGCTGGTGCGAGGCAGCGGTGCTGGTGAGCTGGTCGATCGCGTCCAGGATGCGGTGCAGGGCTGTGTCCGCGCCGATCGTCATGTCGGTGCCGACCATGTCGTTGTCGATCGAACCGACCAGGCCGACGATGATGAGGGCCGGATGAGCGTCCGCGAACTCCTGCGTGATGACGCCCTCGGCGACCAGCTCAGCCACGTGCTGGGGCCATTCCTTACGGAACTCGTTCGTGCCCGACAGGGAGCCATCGCCGCCGATCACGACCAGGTGATCGATGCCGTGCTCCAGCAGGTTCGCGGCAGAGCGATGACGGCCCTCGTAGGTGCGGAATTCGGCGGAACGAGCGGTGCCGATGACGGTGCCACCCTCGGCGAGAATCGAAGACACGTCCGACCAGCCCATCTTCTTGATGGAATCGCCCCCGTCGCACGCCCCCTGCCAGCCTTCCAGGATCGCATAGGGCTGCGCGCCCTTCGCCAACGCCGTGCGCACCACTGCGCGGACGGCCGCGTTCATGCCCTGGGCGTCGCCGCCCGAGGTCAGGACACCGATACGGACTGTGCTCATGATTCTGCCATCTTTCATTGACGGAGCGGGCCGCGAGGCCCAGTGTGCCTAGCGTGTCCTATTCTACGTGACCTGCGCCTCCACCACTAGGGCCAAACTCCCATTTACCGAGAAAACGACAAGTGCGCGCCCGCCGGAATCGGCGGGCGCGCACAGGGCGGATCAACGGGAACTACGCGGTGGCGTCCGCGCCGTTGCGGGCGGCGGAGTCGGCGAGCTCCTCGGGGCTGACGACGCCCTCGACCGACACGCGGTCCAGGTAGGCCATGCCGTCAAACGCGAGCTCGCGAGCGTTCTCCGGGTCACCCTCGTTACCAATGGAGCCGTGGGCCATGCGATCCACGACCAGCGCGATCGCGCCGTCACCCGTCACGTTCGTCGCGGTGCCGAAGGAGTCCAGCGCGATGTAGGTGGCGATCATGAGCGCAACCTGCGCGTCGTCGAAGCCCAGCATCGAGCTGAGCAGGCCGGTGGCCGCCATGATGGCGCCGCCGGGGACGCCGGGGGCGGCAACCATCGTGATGCCGAGCATGAAGATGAAGCCGACCCACTGGAGGGTGGACACCGTCAGGCCCTGGGTCAGGACGATCGCGAACGCGAACGCGAAGATCTTCGAGGTTGAGCCGGCCAGGTGGATCGTCGCGCACAGCGGCACGGTGAAGGAGGCCACCGCGTCGGACACGCCGTTCTTCTTCGTCTGACGCAGCGTCACCGGGATGGTCGCGGCCGAGGAAGACGTGCCGAGCGCCGTCAGGTAGGCGGGCATCATCGTGAGCAGCGACTTAATGGGGTTGCGGCGGGCGATGGCACCGGCGAAGCAGAACTGGGTCAGCAGGATGACGACCTCGAGGACCAGGACCACGATCACGACGCGTAGCAGGGTGCGGATAACGGAGGCGGCCTCGCCCGTGTAAGTCAGGTTCAGGAAGATACCGAAGATGTGCAGGGGCAGCAGCGGGATGATGATCGTCTCGATGAGGCGCGTGATGATGGCGCGGAACTCGATGAAGCCCTTACGCAGGACGCCGCGCGGCACCATCGACAGGCCCAGGCCGACCACGAAGGAGAGCAGCAGCGCCGTCATGACCTGCAGAGGCGCCGGCATCTCGATCGTGAAGTAGGACTCGAGCGCGCTGCCGGGCTCGGACACCGAGCCCAGCTGCGTGGAGGCGAGCAGGCGCGGGAAGAGCGAGGCGCACACCAGGAAGGTCAGGAAGCCCGAAAAGAGCGTCGAGCCGTAGGCGATGGCCGTCGTAATACCCAGCCACTTTCCGGCGCCGCGTCCCAGGTCGGCGATCGCGGGGGTCACCAGGCCAATGATGATGAGCGGAATAGAGAAGGAGAGGAACTGGCTGAAGATAGCCGAGAAGGTCGCGAAGATACGACCGATTTCCACGGGGACCAGGTGGTCGCCGCCGATGCGGATCGATCCAAAGGACGGTCGCGAGGATGATCGCAGCGATCACCCACACGAGGATTCCGGACTTACGCAGGAACGCGCGCATGTGTTTCACCTTGAGATTAGGGATGATGGGTCACCCATAGCATGCCCGACCTTTACGCATTCTTGAACTCGAAACCACGATACGGGATGTGGGTCACGTTGGACACCCGATCGCTCCCCCTCATTGACGAGGTCGGGGATTCCGCACGAATTCAACGCTCCTCGGGAGTTTCAGCGCACCGCCATCGTCGCAACATAGGGCGCTAGATACCAGATAATCGCGGCGAGAATCACGTAGACGATCGCATCCGCGACGCGCCCCCGCGACGCAACCACGGGCGCCCGGGCGTCCACAGGCGCACGAGCCCCATGCCCAGAAGGACCGCCGCAATGAGGACGACCGCACGATGGCGGTGATCCGTCACTGCCAACGCGACGATGCCGAGGACTCCGACCGTGCTCAGGGCAGCACCAACCCACGCGCCCATTCGCGCGCGCACGGTCCTCTCCTCACTCTTCACGCTCCATACCCTAGCGTATGATCGACCACAATCGGCCCGCGATGACGCTTGTTCCACTATCCCCCGCCCCGGGGCCGTCCCGTGTGATCGTCACAAAAAGCCCGCACACGGGTTTAGGATAGGACGAAAGGCTTTTCGGCCACAGCATATCGTCCTCGTCCCAAAGGAGTATTTCGAGTGTCTCGTTTCATCGTCGTCGCCCCCGGTTCGTCGGAGGCAGCAGCCCTCGCCACCGAAGAGCTGGCGCGCGTCCTCGGCGTCACCACCGTTGAGGCCCTGGCCGGCACGACCGCCACCGATGCCGCCCTGCGTCCCGCCTCCGCCTGCCCGCCGTGGTTGAAGCCGTGCGCACTGCCGGTGACGACGCGCTCATCGTACCCGCCCGCGAGGCCTCGAACCGCGCCTTCGACCACGTCGCCTGGAACCTGAACCTCGCCGCCGCCACGCGCGCCGGCGTCGTCCTCGCCTTCGACGCCGAGGGCGCCAGCGCCGAGCTGCTCGCCGAAGAGATCGCCGCCGCCCGCCTGCGCGCCGAGGCCGCCGCCGCTTCCGTCGTCGCCGTGGCCTTCACCGGCGGAGCCCCCGAGGTCGCCTCCGACCTGCCCGTCCTGACCCTGCCCCTCGGCGAGGACGCCGCCGCCACGCTGCGCGCCACCGCCGCCCCCACGGCGGTCACGCCGCTCGCCTTCCAGGCCGACCTCATCGAACGCGCCCGCGCCGACCGCAAGCGCATCGTCCTGCCCGAACCCGACGACGACCGCGTCCTGCAGGCCGCCGCCCAGGTCCTCGCCGCCGGCATCGCCGACATCACCTTCGTGGGCGACGCCGACTACGTCGCCACGCGCGCCGGCGAGCTCGGCCTCGACCTGTCCGCCGCCCAGGTCGTCTCCGTGGGCGACCCCGCCTACCTCGAGCGCTACGCCGAAGAGTTCGCGCGCCTGCGCGCCAAGAAGGGCGTCACCCTCGAGCAGGCCCGTGAGAAGGTCACCGACGTGTCCTACTTCGGCACCATGATGGTCCACATGGGCGACGCCGACGGCATGGTCTCGGGCGCCGCCCACACGACCGCGCACACGATCGTCCCCTCCTTCCAGATCATCAAGACCGCCCCCGGCGTCTCCGTCGTCTCCTCCATCTTCCTCATGGCGATGAAGGACCGCGTGTGGGCCTTTGGCGACTGCGCCGTCAACCCCAACCCCACACCCGAGCAGCTCGCCGACATCGCCGTGACCTCCGCGCGCACCGCCGCCCAGTTCGGCGTCACCCCGCGCGTCGCCATGCTGTCCTACTCCACCGGCACCTCCGGGGCCGGCCCGGACGTTGACGCCGTCGTCGAGGCGACCCGCCTCGCCCGCGAGAAGGCCCCCGAGCTGGCCATCGAAGGCCCCATCCAGTTCGACGCGGCCGTCGACGCGGCCGTCGCCTCCAAGAAGCTGCCTGGCTCCGACGTCGCCGGCAAGGCCACCGTCTTCGTCTTCCCCTCCCTGGAAGCCGGAAACATCGGCTACAAGGCCGTCCAGCGTTCCTCCGGCGCCGTGGCCGTCGGCCCGGTCCTGCAGGGCCTCAACAAGCCCGTCAACGACCTGTCGCGCGGCGCCCTCGTCGAAGACATCGTCAACACCGTCGCCCTGACCGCCGTTCAAGCCCAGGGCTGAACGGGACCCAGGTCCCGGGGTCCGGTTACTATTGACGGTAACCGGGCCCCGGCCTCGTACTTTTCCTCCCCATCCCCCCAACACGAAAGGCGAACGCGTGTCCTCGTCCTCCGTTCTCGTCATTAACTCCGGTTCCTCCTCCATCAAGTACCAGCTCGTCGACCCCGAGACCGGCGACGCCATCGCCAAGGGCCTCGTCGAGCGCATCGGCGACCCCATGGGCTTCATTAAGCACGTGTACGGCGACGCCGTCACCGAGCAAGAACTGCCGGTTCCCGACCACACCGTCGGCATGCGCGAAGTGCTGCGCCTCTTCGACACCGAGGGCCCGTCCCTGGCAGAAGCCGGCATCCTCGCCGTCGGCCACCGCGTCGTTCAGGGCGGCCGCTACTTCGACGGCCCGGCGCTGATCACCGACGAGGTCCGTAACCTCATCGAAGAGCTGTGCCCGCTGGCTCCCCTGCACAACCCCGCCCACCTCAAGGGCATCGACGTGGCGCGCGAGCTCATGCCCGACGTCCCCCACGTCGCCGTCTTCGACACCGCGTTCTTCCAGCAGCTGCCCGCCCGCTCGGCCCTGTACGCCCTGGAGACCGAGACCGCCGAGAAGTACTCGGTTCGTCGCTATGGCGCCCACGGCACCTCCCACCAGTTCGTCTCCAGGAGATCGCGAAGCTGGAAGGCCGCGACGACCTCAAGCAGATCGTCATGCACCTGGGAAACGGCGCGTCCGTGTCCGCCGTCAAGAACGGCAAGCCGATCGACACGTCCATGGGCCTGACCCCCCTCGAGGGCCTCATGATGGGCACCCGCACCGGCGACATCGATCCCGCCGTCGTGTTCCACCTGCAGCGCGTGGCCGGCATGAGCGTCGACGAGGTCGACACCCTTTTCAACAAGAAGTCCGGCATGAAGGGCATGACGGGCGAGTCCGACATGCGCTCCGTGTGGGACATGATCCACAACGATGACGACCCCGAGGCCCAGCAGCGCGCCCGTACCGCCATGGACATCTACATCAACCGCCTGCTGAAGTACGTGGGTTCCTACACCGCGGAGCTGGGCGGCCTGGACGTCATCACCTTCACCGCCGGCATCGGCGAAAACGACGCAGCAGTGCGCCGCGAGCTGGCCGAGGCCCTCGCTCCCTTCGGCGTCAAGATCGACGTGGAGGCGAACCAGGTTCGCTCCGGCGAGCCGCGCGTCGTCTCCACTGCCGACTCGGCCGTGACAATCTACGTCTTCCCGACCAACGAGGAGCTGGCGATCGCCCGCCAGGCGCTGACCTTCGCCTGATTCTGTCGTGCCAACGAGGCCGGGATTCCCGCGTGGGAACCCCGGCCTCTCGGTGTTAGAGGCAGACAGCGTTGGGGGGGGGGCGTAGCGTTGCGTCACTGTGCTGGCTGGGGAGAATTGGTCGTGAAGGTGGTTATGGGGCTCTTCGCATGTAAGGGTGTGGGAGGTGTCGGAGTGGGCCGGGGTGCAGGTGGTGGCGTGGGCGGCGTGCCCGTCCTGCCACCAGTAGGGCCCAGCTGCGCATGGAGGGGTGCGGCGGTGAGTGGTTCGGTGTGCCAGTTCCGCGTTTGTTCTTGTATGTTGGGGCACTGCACCCGATCCGTAGGCAATGCACCTCTTCTGTTCGGGTGCAGCGCCACATAACGGGTGCAGTGCCCCATATCGGGTGCAGTGCCCCCGTGCTTGTGGCGGTTGTGGCGGCTGTCGGGGTTGTGGGGGTCTTCTGGGCTTGCGTTGTCTTCTGCTTGGGGCACTTCGTGGTGCCTTTGTGGCGTCTCATGTTGTGGTTCCTCAGAAATGTCGCATGCAATTCCCCCACACGTATTTCAAACGTTGAAATCGCACCGTTGGAATTGCAACGTTTTCGGGCGCTGCAGAAAGTTCGGGTACCCGAATTGCATGCGAGTTTTGGTTGATGAGGCGCCCAAGGTGAACTCCTGTGTTCGGTCGTCGTCCCACGACACTGTCCACGACCCCCGGGACGCTTCGACCACCACCCCCACACCCCACAATGCGAAGAGCCGGTTATGGCCCAGGTGCGGGGCGTCGGGCCCAGGTGCGGGGCATTGCTCCGCGCCCCTGCTTGTCAGATGCTGCTTGTGGATAGGAACGGCGCATCTGGATAGGAAACGACATATCCGGATAGGTTAATAACCTATCCGGATGCTCATAACCTATCCGGATGCACGCAACCTATCCACATGTCGGGAGTACCCCTCATGTCGGGAGAGGCTCCCAGCAACATGACTCGTCCTGTGAGCCAGGGGCGCGCGGGCGCCGGGCGTATCCTGGGATGGTAGCGCGAGCGAGGAGGCCCTCATGAACAACGACGTGTCGACCCTGACAGAATGGATCGCTGCCTCACCGTCCACCGTGTTTTTCGGCGGCGCCGGCGTCTCCACCGAGTCGGGAATCCCGGACTTTCGCGGGGCGAACGGCTTCTACTTTCAGGAGCGCGAGATTCCCCTCGAGACGGTCCTGAGCATCGACTTCTTCGCCAAGCACCCCGAGGCGTACTGGGAGTGGTTCCACGAGATCTACCGTCCCGTCGACCCCAATGGGGCGCACAGGGCCCTGGCCGCCCTGGAGGCAGCCGGTCGGCTGGACGCGGTCGTTACACAGAACATCGACGGCCTGCATCAGCGGGCGGGGTCGCGGACCGTGTGGGAGCTGCACGGCAACTGGGAGCGCCTCGTATGCACGGACTGCGGGGCCGTCGCCGCGCTCGGGGATACCACCTGGGTCGACGCAGACCCCGTGCCCGCGTGCCCGTCGTGCGGAGGGCAGATGCGCCCAGACATCGTCATGTACGGCGAGTCCCTGGACGAGGGTGTCATCGAGGCCGCCGTGTCTGCCATCGCGCGGGCGTCCACGCTGATCGTGGCCGGCACGTCCCTCGTGGTCTACCCGGCGGCGGGCCTCATCAACTACTTCTCGGGGGACCACCTGGTGCTCATGAACGCCACCCCGACCTCGGCCGACGCGCACGCGGATCTGATCGTCCGCGACCCGGTCGCCCGCACGTTCGACCAGGTTATGGCCGAGTTGCGCGAGGAGGGCGTCGTGTCTGCGTAGGGTTGTAATGCACGAGTTTTAGAGCACTGGTCATAGCCCACTGGCGCGAGCAACCGCTAGTATTCCTGCCTTTGCTTCTTCCATCCGGGTCCGGTCCTCGGGGCTCAGCCTCTGGCTGATTGACATCGCAAGAGCGGGGCGTTCTCTGGCGAAGATGCCCGAGTTGTGAACCTCGCGTACCCCGCCCCGTGAATGGGAGAAGTATAGTTTTGACTCGATCGTCAGCTTCGAACGCGTCAAGTCCTCGAAAGCTGTCGGGACCCAGCAAAATGGGCTGTCTTCAATGAGCTGATATTCGAAGGCACGCCTCACGGCCGCCGCTACCCAGTCAGCAAATTGAACATTTGCACTCAGCTTAGAATCAACATGCATTGTTGATTCGATGAGCCGTCGCATCTCGCCGTGGTCTGGATCCGCTGTACGGTTAAAGACATGGGCATATGAGTTCTGTACTTGAACGACCCGTTCTTTTTCGTTTTCGGTGTCCATGATAACAATCAGGTTTTCCCCGTGACGCTCTGCATACGTACAGACCCTATTGAGAGCTTGGTGGAGACAGCCCCACTTAAACTCAAGGAGTCCCTGCTTCTGAAGCCGAGAGTCTTTCCCCCACCTCTCTGTGGCAGTGCCCAGCGGTTTCTCTTCACCATAGAAACAAACGTCCACCACGGGCGCAGAGGAAACGTACAAGTTCGCGAAAACCTTCGATTGGACGCCGATAGCGGTCCCATGCCACCGGGGTGAAGATATCAGATCCTTTCCTCTCCCAGGTCCCAGCTGTCGCTTCAACCGGGATCAGGTGGGCAAAGAGTCTCCGTTTCTTCTCGGTGAATTACTGCGACATCGCTCACACTTGATCACTCGATATCACGAAACCCGCATATCCAAAAGCAGGTGATCCGTTGTAGTTCTTATGTGTTTTGCTAACAAAAGCTCCCGCCTCGGCAACTTCGTCGAGATAAGCAACCAGCATCTGGCCTCCTTTGGCTAGATAGACGGAAACCCACACCGCATGGGCGTGGGTTTTCGATGTGGCACTCTGAGCGCTAGCCCCGTTACCGATTCCAATACTACGCGCACCAGCTACTGCTGTCCACCAGTTCCCCAGAGTCTGCTCATGTCAGGATCATCCCTCCCCCAGGCCCGTGGGATCGACCAGGGCCAAGGCGCGCGGGGCGCGCGAAATCCGCACGCTTTGGCCCCACGTGAGGGTGAGCCGGTCGGATTCCATTCCATCGCCAAACAACACGAGGGATTCGGAGCCGACGACGAGGCTCAGCTCCTCGCCCTCGTCCAGGATGCCCTCGGTGTAGTCCACGCCGGTGAAGGGCGAGGGCCACGCCTCGCGCACGAACCACGCGAGGGAGCGCGAGGTCGGGGCGGGCAGGTCCCCCATGTGGCGTCCGCGCTTGAGGGAGGCACCCCACCCTGTGGCCCCCGTCCCAGTGGAGACGACGACCCCGGAGGAGGACTGACGCTCGACGCGAGATCCGAAGGTGAGTTCGTATCGGGCGCTCTGGTGGCTCGGGTGCCCAATGAAGACCTCGTTGAGGGCGGTGAGCGTGCGCGAGTCATCGGCTGCCGCGCGCACCATCGTCAGCTGGTCCACGCGCAGGTCGCCGCCCTCGTCGATGCGGCGCAACGCGCCAATCCCCTGGTCGGGCGTGCAGCGCACGAGCACCCCCGCGTTGGACTGGGGAACCGAGTTGACGCCGACCACGGCCTGCTCGCCCGCGTACTTGGCAACGTTGGCGACCAGGCCATCGGGTCCCACGACGACGATGACGTCCTCGGGGGCGAAGAGGAAACGCGACAGGGAGTCGCGCTCCACATCGGCGCTCGCCCACCCCTCCGGGATGCCCGCGCGCACGCGCGTCAGCGCCGCCACGTGGGACTCGTGGGCGGTCTCGACGGAGGCGAGGGTTCGCCCGCGGCTCCTCAGGACGAATTCGACCTGGCCGCGCGTGGAGTAGCGGTCCATGAGCTCGTCGAGCTCGGTGGGGCGCCGGACGATGACGGCTCGGCGGCGCACGGCTACTTCCCCGCCTTCGAGGCGCCCGTGAAGGCGGCCACGAGATCGCTGAGCACGTCGGCGGTAATGGTGATGTTGCCGAAGGACGGCATGTTCTTGGCCATTTCCTTCAGGGCAAGGGCACGCGCCACCTCGGGTCCGGCGTCGGCCAGGGCCTGAATGTATGCCGTGTCGTTGCCGATGCGGGCGCGTCCCGCCGTGTTCCAGTCGGCCTCGTAGGCCTTGGCTTTTTCGACGATGCGACGCGACTCCGCCTCGACCGCGATCGCGTCGGCGGCCGCCTTTTCCTCGGCCTCGCGCCGGGCGTTGTGTCCCTCCTGGTCGACCAGGTCGGCGCGTTTGCGGGCCAGGTCGAGCTTGGACTGCATCTCGTTTTCGGAGATCTGGGACTCGCGTTCGACGGCGAGGGCGCGGCGTTCGTAGAGGGCGCGGTCGGCCTCGGCCTGGAGTTGCTCGAGGAGCGGGGCGCGCAGGGAGGATTCGACGCCCTCGTCGGGGCGCAGGCTCAGCAGACGCGCGTCGACGACGGCCACGCCGGTGGCGCGCAGCTGGTCGTCGTCCGCGAAGGCTCCGACGAGCAGGGCACCGACCCTTTCGAGGGACCCGCTGATAGCGTCGGTGAGCGTCATCCCTCCGATCGCCGAGGCCAGGGCGGAGTGGGCGATGCGGGTGACGGTTTCGTCGATCTGCCAGAGCCCCTGCGCGTCGGCCCCCGCCTGACGCGGGTACAGGCCGAAGTCGTAGTGTTCGGCGGCGGCTTCGGCGTCCTCGATGTGGTAGGTGATGGCGACCTGCGCGTTGATGTTCTGCTGGTCAGCGGTCGTGGCCTGTACGAGGAAGCTGTGGGCGCGGTTGGCGGTGGGCACTTCCGCGAGCGCGCAGCGCCCGGCTCGCAGCCAGAAGGACTGGCCGACGCCGGATCGAAGAGTGCGTCCGGCGCGGATCTGGACGACGTGGTCTCCGGCGCCGCCCTGGTAGCGGATGAAGAAGGGGTGGTGGTGAAGAGTTCCCATGATGGCTCCTTGGTCGTGTGGTCGCCCACTTGTTTGTGTCACTATGACGATAACTCCCCTCAGCAATTAATGTCAAGTCGACACAAATAAGTTATGCTGACACCATGACTGAACCCCTGACCATCCCCGTCGCGGTCGACATCGTCGCCCTGACCGTCATCGACCACACGCTTCACGCGCTCGTCGTACGCCGCGGAATCGAACCCTTCACAGACCACCTGGCCCTGCCCGGCGGCTTCCTGCGCGAGGGCGAACAAACAGACGAGGCGGCCGCACGCGAACTCGAAGAGGAAACAGGCATCACACCCCCAGGCCACCTCGAGCAGCTACGCTCCTACGGCCCCCTCGGACGAGACCCCCGAGGCCCCATCCTCTCCGTCGCTCACCTCCTCCTCGCCCCATCTTTTTCACCCACCCGCGCGGGAGGCGACGCCGCCGGAGCCCTCTGGCACCCCGTCGACGCACTCCTCACATCCCCCTCACCCCTCGCCTTCGACCACGCACAAATCCTCGCGGACGGCGTCGAGCGCGCCCGCTCCAAGATCGAATACTCCCCCTGGCCACCTCCTTCTGCGGCCCCGAATTCACGATCACACAGCTGCGCACCACCCTACGAGGCCATCTGGGGATCAGCCCTCGACCCGCGCAACTTCCACCGAAAAGCCACCAAAACGGCCTCGTTTATCGAGCCGACGGGCGGCACCGTGCGAGAGGGCGCCGGGCGTCCGGCAGCCCTCTACCGACTCGCCCCGGGCGTCGACGAAACCGCCTTCGTCCTCGACCCACCCCTGCGCCGACCCGCCTCCCCAGCCCCGGCCTCGTCGACGAAGAGCGCAAGCGCGCCGAGTACGCAAGAATAAGCCCAGTACCAAAGGAGAACCATGAACTTCCATTCCCTCTACGACCAGGGCTTTGCGCGCGTCGCCGCCGTCACCCTGCCCGCGCACCCCGCGCGCCCCTTCGAGAACGCGCGCGAGATCATCGACGCCGCCCGCGAGCTCGATACGCGCGGCGTCGCGATGGGCGTTTTCCCCGAACTGTGCGTGTCCGGCTACGCCATCGACGACCTCTTCCTGCAGGACGTGCTGCTCGATAACGTCGAGAAGGCCCTCGCCGACATCGTCGAGGCCAGCGCCGACCTGCTGCCCCTCCTCATCGTGGGTGCGCCCCTGCGCAAGGACAACGCCCTGTACAACTGCGCCGTCGCCATCCACCGCGGCCGCGTGCTGGCAATCGTCCCGAAGTCGCACCTGCCCAACTACCGCGAGTTCTACGAGAAGCGCCACTTCGTCACCATGCCCCCGCGCGCCTGCGAGCGCATCGAAGTGCCGTGGGGAGGCGTCGAAGAATTCAGCGGCGGCCCGGTGTGGGTTCCCTTCGGCCAGGTCCTCCTGTCCGCCGACGACGTGCCCGGCCTGACCATCGGCATCGAGATCTGCGAAGACATGTGTGGGTGCCCGCCACCCCGGCCGCCGAGCTGGCGCTCGCGGGCGCGACCGTCCTGGCGAACCTGTCCGCCTCCCCCATCACCGTCGGGCGCGGCGCGGACCGCGAGCTCATGGTGCGCTCGGTGTCCGCGCGCTGCTCGGCCGCCTACGTGTACACCGCGGCCGGCATGGGCGAGTCCAGCACGGACCTCGCTTGGGACGGCGAGGCCATGATTTACGAGGCCGGGGACCGCCTGGCGATTGGCGAGCGCTTCCAGGAGGGCGCGCACATCACGATCGCCGACGTGGACCTGGAGCGCCTGCGCACCGAGCGCAAGCGCCAGAACTCATTCACGGACAACGCGCAGCGCTACTTCGCGGGGGATGAGCGCTTGTCCCCGCAGGAGGTCGAGTTCACCCTCGATCCGCCGCGCACCGACCTGGGCTTGGAGCGAGCGGTGAACCGCTTCCCCTTCGTCCCCAACGACCCCACGCGCCTGGAGCAGGACTGCTACGAGGCCTACAACATTCAGGTGGCAGGCCTGGTCCAGCGCCTGCGAGCGATCGGGAACCCGAAGATCGTCATCGGCGTCTCGGGCGGCCTAGATTCGACGCACGCACTGGTCGTGGCCGCCCGCGCGATGGACCTGTTGGGCCGTCCGCGCACGGACATCCTGTGCTACACGCTGCCCGGTTTCGCCACGTCCGAGCGCACAAAGACGAACGCGACCCGCCTGTGCGAGTACCTGGGCACATCCTTCCAGGAGATCGACATTCGTCCGGCGGCCACGCAGATGCTGGCCGACATCGGCCACCCCTACGGCGAGGGCAAGGCCACCTACGACGTGACCTTCGAAAACGTCCAGGCGGGCCTGCGCACCGACTACCTGTTCCGCCTGGCCAACCACCTGGGCGGCATCGTCCTGGGCACGGGCGACCTGTCCGAGCTGGCGCTGGGCTGGTGCACCTACGGCGTGGGCGACCAGATGAGCCACTACGCGGTCAACACGGGCGTTCCCAAGACCCTCATGCAGCACCTGATCCGCTGGGTCGTAGCCTCCAAGCAGTTTGATGATCGCGTCGGCGAGGTCCTCCTGTCGATCCTGCACACGGAAATCTCCCCCGAGCTGGTTCCCGCCAAGCCGGGCGAGAAGATGCAGTCCACGCAGGACAAGATCGGCCCCTACAACCTCCAGGACTTCACGCTCTACCACGTGCTGCGCCGCGGCGCGCGCCCCTCAAAGATCGCGTTCCTGGCGGAGAAGGCCTGGTCGGACGCCTCCGTGGGCTCCTGGCCGGTCGGTTTCCCCGAGGAGGACAAGGTCGCGTATTCGCTCGAGGAGATCGTCAAGTGGGAGCGTCTGTTCCTCTGGCGTTTCTTCAGCCAGCAGTTCAAGCGCAGCGCCCTGCCCAACGGCCCCAAGGTCATGGCCGGCGGCTCTCTGTCCCCGCGCGGGGATTGGCGCATGCCCTCGGACGTGTCGGGCGCGGATTGGGTCGCCGAACTCGACGAGGCCGTCAAGGGCCTGGTCGGCTGACTTCACGCTCGCCCGGCTGACTTCACGCTCGCTCGGCTGACCGAGCTAGTTCCCGGGGCGGTGCTCACGTGAGCACCGCCCCTCGACTTACTCACAGCAGCACTCACAATTTCGCACGTAATTCCCCCGAGACGTCGCGGGATCACACGCCAAAAACGTTGAAAATACGCCGTTTTTCAATGTGCTAATAAATCTTAGGTAAGCCAAATCACGTGCGAAATTTCTGAAATGCGTGAGCTTGACAACAAGCGACCACAGTCGGCTGGAGGAAGGTGCGGCCGACGAACGCGTGAACGCGGAGCCCCGACGGGGCGGCGCGAAACTATGTGCACACTCACACGCACGCGAGCCTAAATTTCTGTAAGGTTAGTTTTGACAGTTAGGTAAGCCTAGCTTTTCCTATTTCAGTCTCACCGCAAGCACCTATGACGGAGAAATGATGTCTCGCACGACCACCTCCCTGGCCGCCATCGCCGCCATCGCCGCCTCGGCCTCGCCGCATGCTCCTCCGGCGCCACCACCTCCCAGTCCTCCGCCGCCTCGAGCGAGACCACGCAAGCCACCCAGGCCTCGTCCGTGTCCATCGACGCGAACGACGGAACGGTCGAGATCAAGCTGCCCGTGACCCGCGCCGCCTCCCTCGACAATCGCACCTTCGAGGTCCTCGCGCAGTGGGACGTGCCGCTCGTCGCCGCCCCCAAGAAGCTGATCCCCCTCCACCATCACCGCGTACAACGGTGAGGACATCGCCGACGTGGGCATGCACCGCGACCCCAACCTGGAGGCCCTGGTCGCCGCCGAACCCGACCTCATCATCTCCGGTCAGCGCTTCTCCAAGTACGACGCGCAGATCAAGGAACTGGCGCCCGACGTCCCGCTCATCAACCTGGAGCCGCGCGAGGGCCAGCCCTTCGACCAGGAGCTCATCCGCGAGGTCACCGACCTGGGTGAGATCTTCGGCAAGCAGGCCGAGGCCAAGCAGCTCGTCGACGACTTCAACGCCTCGATCGAGCGCGCGAAGAACGCCTACGACGGATCCTCCACCGTCATGGCGGTGGACGTCTCCGGCGGCAACATCGGCTACGTGGCGCCCGGCAAGGGCCGCACGTGGGGACCGGTCTTCGACCTGCTCGGCCTCAAGCCCGCCCTCGAGGTCGAAGGATCGACCGACTCCCACACCGGCGACGACATCTCCGTCGAGGCGATCGCGCAGGCCAACCCGGCGTGGATCTTCGTCCTCGACCGCGACGCCGCCATCACCAAGGACGGCTCCAACACTCCGGCCGAAACGGTCATCAACGACAACGCCGCCCTGCAAAACGTCGCCGCCCTGCAAAACAAGCACGTCGTGTACGCCCCCAACGACACGTACACCAACGAATCCATCATCACCTACACGGAGATCTTCAACTCCATCGCAGACGCCTTCGAGGCCGCGAAGAAGTAATCCCCTGACACTCCCAGCGGGTGCCGCCCCTCGCGGCACCCGCACCCCTGCTCCCATGACGCACTCCCCACCGCCCCCGCGCCCGCCCCTTCGTCGGCCGTCTCCGCCACGCGCGACGCCGCCCGGACCTCGTCGCGGCGCCCCCTGGCGCTCGCCCTCGCCACGCTCGCGGTCATCGCCCCTGCTGGTCCTGTCCCTGGCCACCGGCGAATACTCGATCCTGTCCCAGGACGACGGCTGGCGCATCTTCCTCGCCGTGCGCGTCCCCCGCACGATCGCCCTCATCCTCTCGGGTGCCGCCATGTCCATGAGCGGGCTCGTCATGCAGCTCGTCACCCAAAACCGCTTCGCCGAACCCTCCACGACCGGCACCAGCGAGTGGGCGGGGCTGGGCCTGCTCGTCATCATGATCGCCTGGCCCGGCGCGCCGATCCTCGTGCGCATGACCTGCGCCATCGCCTTCGCGTTTGCCGGCACCATGGTCTTTTTCGCGCTGCTGCGCCGCGTCTCCCTGCGCTCCTCCCTGCTGGTGCCCATCATGGGCATGATGCTCGGCGCCGTCGTCTCCGCGATCTCCACGTTCATCGCCCTGGAAACCAACACGCTGCAAAGCGTGGGCATATGGTTCCAGGGCTCCTTCACCTCCGTGTACGAAGGCCAGTACGAGATCCTGTGGATCGTCGCCGCCCTCGTCGCCATCGTCTTCATCATGGCGGACCGACTCACCGCCGTCTCCCTCGGCGAAGACATCGCCGTCTCCCTCGGTGTCAACTACCACCGCATGGTCCTCATCGCAACCGGCCTCGTCGCCGTCGCCACCGGCGTCGTCACCGTCGTCGTCGGCTCCCTGCCCTTCCTGGGCCTCATCGTCCCCAACCTGGTCTCCCTATCCATGGGCGACAACCTGCGCACGAACCTGCCGTGGGTATGCCTGGCGGGCATCGCCCTGGTCACCGTCACCGACCTGCTCGCCCGCACCATCATCTCCCCTTCGAGATGCCCGTCTCCGTCATCCTGGGCATCCTCGGAGCATTCGTCTTCATCGCGCTGGTCCTACGCCAGGCACGCAAGGGGCCGTCCCTGTGAACACCCTCTCTCCCCCACCACCGAGGCCGTTTCCACCTCCCCGGCCACGGCCTCGTCCGCGCCCATCACACGCCCGACGAGGCGAACCGGCGCCTTCGTGTCCCCGACTGCCCGGCACCGCTGGTGGATCGCCTTTGGCGCCGTGTGCGCGGTCGCGATCCTGGCCTGCATCGGGCTGCTCGTGTGGAAGAATCCCGCGCAATTCGGCACCCCCGTCTTTTGGCGCCTCGCGCGCAGGCGCGCCTTCTCGGTCCTCGCGATCGCCCTCGTCGCGGTATGCCAGGGCATGGCAACCGTCGCCTTCCAGACGGTGGCAAACAACCGCATCATCACGCCCTCGATCCTCGGTTTTGAGTCCCTGTACCGCGCGATCCACACCTCCACGATCTTTTTCCTGGGCGTAGCCGGACTCAACGCGTCGGCGACGGTTGGCAACTTCGTCGGGCAGCTCGCCCTCATGATCGCGCTGACCCTAGTGCTCTACTCGTGGCTGCTCACCTCGCAACGCGCCTCCATGCACGCGATGCTCCTCATCGGCGTCATGCTGGGCGCGGGCCTGGGCTCAATCTCGACCTTCATGCAGCGCCTCCTGACACCCTCGGAGTTCGACGTGCTGACCGCGCGCCTCTTCGGGTCGATCGCGAACGCCCAGAAGGAGTACTTCCCCATCGCGATCCCCCTCGTCGCGGCCGCAGCCATCGCCCTCGTCGCTCTCACTCGGCGACTGTCGGTCCTCTCGCTCGGACGCGAGACCGCCACCAACCTGGGCCTGAACCACCGGCGCACCTCGGTCGCGGTCCTCGTCCTCGTGTCGATCCTCATGGCCACGTCCACCGCGCTTGTCGGCCCGATGACCTTCCTCGGCTTCCTCGTGGCCACGATGTCCTACCAGTTCTCCGACACCCACGACCACCGCTACATCTTCGCGATGGCCACCGCCCTGGGCGTCGCGATCCTGTCCAGCTCCTATTTCGTGATGAATCACGTCTTCAACACGCAGGGCGTCGTCTCCATCATCATCGAGTTCGTCGGCGGGCTCGCATTCATCGTCACTATTCTGCGGAAGGGCCGCCTGTGATTTCCATCGATTCCGTCGTCAAGCAGTACTCGCCGTCGGTGCGCATCGGTTCCATTTCGCTCGACATCCCCGCGGGCGGCATCACGGCGCTCGTGGGCCCCAACGGCGCGGGCAAGTCCACGCTGCTCACCATGATCGGGCGCCTGCTCGGCATCGACGAGGGCACTATCACGGTCGGCGGGCTCAACGTGGCCACGACGAAGTCCTCCGAGCTGGCGCGCACCCTGTCGATCCTGCGCCAGGAGAACCACTTCATCTCTCGCCTGACGGTGCGTCAGCTCGTGGGCTTCGGGCGCTTCCCCCACTCGAAGGGGCGCCTGAGCGCCGAGGACGAGGCCATCATCGACCGCTACATCGGCTTCCTCGACCTGGAGGAGTTGGAGGGCCGCTACCTGGACCAGCTGTCGGGCGGCCAGCGTCAGCGCGCCTACGTCGCGATGGTGCTCGCCCAGGAAACGGATTACGTGCTGCTTGACGAGCCGCTCAACAACCTGGACATCGCGCGCAGCGTCGAGATGATGACGATGCTGGAGCGGGCGGCGCGCGAGTTTTCGCGCACGATCGTCATCGTCCTGCACGACATCAACTTCGCGGCGCGCTACGCCTCGCAGATTTGCGCCCTCAAGGACGGGACGGTCGCCTTCATGGGGACACCCGAGGAAATCATGCGCGACGAGGTCCTCACCGACATCTTCGATACGCCCGTCACCGTCGTCCCGGGCCCGAACGGCCCGATCGCCTGCTACTTCTGAGCGTGCGCGCGCTCGCCGACGGCTCAACTCTGGTCGGTCCCCCGACGCTCCCCCGGCCTCGTCGGTCACGAGGCCGGAGCCGGGTAGAATGGTCGCGCGGCCCGCGTGAAACTGCCGTGAAACATCCACCGTCCCTGGGGGTCCCGTGTCCGTCGCCCTGACAGTCCTCTTCGTCCTCGTCGCCCTCGTGCTCGTCGCGGGCGGGCTTTACCTCTTCATCTCGGGCATCGCTGCGCGCGCGGGCGTGTGCCGCCCTCCCCTGGGCCTGCGCCTGCGAGGCGTCGAACCGGGCTCTGGGGCCTGGGAGCGCGCCCACCGCGCCGCCTGGCCCATCCTCTTCGGCGGAGGCGTCCTGGGTACCGCTCACGGCATCGCGCTGGCGGCGATGGCCATTCTCGGCGCCCGCGTCTCGGTTCCCCTGGTCTTCGTTGTCTCCGGCATCATCGTCGAGGCGGGCCTGTGGGTGGTCGCGCGCGGCGCCGGCAAGGCGTCGGCAGCGTAACGCTGCGCTAGTCACCCACGCGCCCGCCCTCCCGAGCCTTCACGCAGCAGGGAACCCCGGCCTCGTTGCTCTCAAACGAGGTCGGGGTTCCCAGCTTGGTTGGAGCGCGTCAGGCCGTGGGGCGCTCGCGGCGATCCAGCATGTACAGCGCCATCTTCGAGGGTTCAAGCGCGCGCACGGCATGGGGCAGGCGCGTGCCGAAATGGATGACGTCGCCCGGCCTCAGGACGACGGTGCGGCCGTCGGCCTCGATCTCGAGGGCGCCCTCGAGGGTGTGGAGAATGACGGGCATTGCGGCGGTGTGCTCGCTGAGGATCTCGCCCTTATCGAAGCTGAAGAGGACCAGGCGCACGCCCTCGGCGTGCATGACGGTGCGCGAGACGGTGGCTTCCTCGTTGATCTGGATCATCGAAGCGATGTCGCTCAGGTCCGTCATGATGGGGGTGGGGACCTCGGTGTTGGATTCGGGCGAGAGGCTCATTCGTTCTCCTTGGGTTTGCGTGCGACGATGGCAACGCCGCACAGGTTGCGGTCATACTTCTTGAACGTGCGCGCCATTGTCGAGACGCGCCCGCGCAGGTCTTTGTCGCGCGCGACGTTGCGTGCGATGCGCAGGGCGCCGCGCACGCCCTCGTCGGCGATCAGGCGGCCGGGCTTGAGCAGGGCCATGGGGGCCATGCGCGTCTCTTCGACGACCAGGCCGACGTCCTCGAGGGCGCGCCGCCAGTCGGCGACCGTCAGGGGGCGTGCGTTGACGTTGATGGCGCGCGCGAGGGCTTTTCTGATCTCGGTGGCAGGCTCCTCGCCGATGGAATCGGGACGCATCGCCAGCTCGTGGATGACGTAGCGGCCTCCGGGGCGCAGGATACGCGCGGCCTCACCCATGATGGCGCGCTTGGCTTTCTCTCCTTGCATCGAGAGCATTGCTTCGCCGACGACGACGTCCGCACTCTCGTCCGGCAGTCCGGTCTGCCCCGCGTCCGCGTTGACGCAGCGGCCCACGCCCGAGGCGATGGCGTCCACGCGCGCGCAGGCGTCGGGGTCGCGCTCAACGCCGGTGTAGAGGCAGGTCCGACGCCGATGATCGCCCTGGCCGTGACCCCCAGGCCCGGGGCAAACTCGACGACGTCAGCGCCGGGCAGGACGGCTCGCTTGAGCGCCCACATGCTCAGGGCCAGGCCGCCGGGGCGTAGGACCGTCTTGCCCGCTCGCGCGAGCACCCAGTGTCCGGGCGTCTTCTCGACGGGGCGGTCGGCGAAGGGGAGGGTCTCCGCCGACGATTCAGTGTGAGGTGACATATACGCAAGTATAGCGTTATCTATTTTCGTGCGCAGGGATGCACCCCATTGAAATCGACGAACGGAGGCCGCCCATCAGCGCTTACAGGCCGATAATCTGACCAAACTCGCGCTTTATCAACTCGAGACGCTCGCGCGCCGCCTCCCACGGAACCGGCTCACCCTCGGGGGCGGGCAGGATGACCTCGAGGTAGCACTTGAGTTTCGGCTCGGTGCCCGACGGACGCGCGATCACGCGGTCCCCCGCCTCGGTGAGCACCAGGACCCCGTCCGTGGGCGGCAGGCCCTGGTAGCCCTCCGCCAGGTCAGACACCTCGACGACGGGCGAGCCCGCGAGCTCGCTCGGCGGCTGGGCGCGCAGGCGCGCCATGCCCGTGTCAATCTGCGCGATCTCTTCGACGCGGAAGGTCAGCGGGCCGGTCACGTGCAGGCCGTGGGCGTGGGCCAAGCGGTCCAGCTCATCCCAGGCGGTGCGCCCCTCGGTCTTGAGCGCAGCGAACAGCGACGCGGCGACCACGGACGAGGCGATCCCGTCCTTGTCACGCGCGACGGAGGGATTCGGGCAAAAGCCGATGGCCTCCTCGTAGCCGAAAGCCAGCTGAGGGGCGCGCGCGATCCACTTGAAGCCCGTGAGCGTCGTGTGGTGTTCGAGCCCGTGAGAGCGGGCGATGCGCGCCAGCAGGCGCGAGGACACGATCGAGTTGGCAAGCGAGCCCTCAAGACCGCGCGCCGCGAGGAACTCGCCCAGCAGGCACCCGATCTGGTCGCCGCTGAGCGGACTCCACCCGGCCTCGGCACCCGGATCAGGCACCGCGAGCGCGCAACGGTCCGCGTCGGGGTCGACCGCGATGATCAGGTCGGCATCCTCTGCCCGGGCCTGCTCGATCGCCATGTCGAGGGCGCCGGCCTCCTCGGGGTTCGGGAAGGGCACGGTCGGGAAGTCGGGGTCGGGCTCGGCCTGCGCGGCGACGAGCGAGACCTTCGCGAAGCCGGCCTCGGCCAGCACGCGCGCGGTCATCGCGGCGCCCACGCCGTGCATGGCGGTCAGGACGATACGCAGGTCCGCGCGGGCGTCGGCCTCGCCGGAGGCCAGCTTTAATTGCTTCGGCGACGTACTCGTCCCGCGGATCCACGGCCTCGACCAGGTCATCGTTCATGGGGATCTCGTCGGCGGGAGGCGCGACCTCGATGGCCGCGGCGATCTCGGCGTCGAAGGGCGGGACGATCTGGACGCCCTGCCCGTCGCCGGTGACGACGCTGCCACCCAGGTAGACCTTGTAGCCGTTGTCCGGGGCGGGGTTGTGCGAGGCGGTCACCATGACGCCCACGTCCGCGCCGTAGTGGCGCACCGCGAAGGAGGTCAGCGGGGTCGGGTTGGCCTGGGGCAGCGCGAGGACGCGCACGCCGGCGGCGGAGGCGACGCGGCAGGCGGCCGTGGCGAACTCGGAGGAGCCGTAGCGGGCGTCGCAGCCCACGACCAGGGTGGGGGTGCCCGTCGCGTGGGCCTTGACGACCTGGCACAGGCCGGCGGTCGCGCGGATGACGACAGCCGGGTTCATGCGGGACTCACCGGGGCCGACGACGCCGCGCAGGCCGGCCGTGCCGAAGTCGAGGGGGGCCGTTCATGGCCGCGCCCACGCGGGCGAGCGCCTCCTCGTCGCCGCGCTCCGCGGCCTCGATGTCGGCCTTCAGGGACGAGGCCGTGGCCGGGTCCGGGTCATGGTCGGCCCAGCGCTGAGCCTTGTCAAGTAGCTCCACGGGTCAGTCCTCCAGTCCTGCCAGGATGGCGGTGGTGGCGGAGACACCCAGTCGGGAGGCTCCGGCCTCGATCATGGCGAGCGCTGTCTCGGCGTCGCGGATGCCGCCCGAGGCCTTGACGCCGAGCGCGTCGCCGACGGTGGCGCGCATGAGGGCGACGGCGTGGACGGACGCGCCGCCCGCGGGGTGGAAGCCCGTGGACGTCTTGACGAAGTCCGCGCCCGCGGCCATCGAGGCGGTGCAGGCGGCGACGATCTCGTCGTCGCTCAGGGCGGCCGACTCGATGATGACCTTGAGGACGCGCGGGGCGGGCACCACCCGTCGCACGGCCTTGATCTCCTCCTCGAGCTCGTGGAGGCGCGCGTCCTTGACCAGCTCAATGTTGATGACCATGTCGATCTCGTCGGCGCCGTCGGCCACCGCCTGGGCAGCCTCGAATGCCTTCACCTGGGGCTTGACAGCGCCCGAGGGGAAACCCACGACGCAGGCGACCTTCAGTCCCTCGGGCACATCCAGGGGAAGCATCGAGGGGGACACGCACACCGAGAAGGTGCCGGCGGCGGCACCCTCCTCGACGATGCGCGCCACGTCCGCAGTCGTTGCCTCGGGCTTGAGGATCGTGTGGTCGATCATCGCCGCCACGTCACGCTTGTTCATAGATCTACTTTCTGTTCGTGTCAGAGGGTGGCCAGGGGCAGGGCCAGCTCCATCATGGTCGTGAAGGACGTTTGGCGTGCCTGGGCGTCCGTCGCCTCGCCCGTCACCAGGGAATCGGAGACCGTGAAGATGCCCAGGGCCTCGACGCCCGCGTGGGCGGCGGTCGCGTACAGGCCGGCGGTCTCCATCTCGACTGCGAGCACGCCCATGCGCTGCCAGGCCTCGTTGAAGGTCGGGTTCGCGTTGTAGAACGTATCGGAGGACAAGACGTTGCCGACGTGGACCGGCACGTCGGCCTCGCGGGCACGGCGCACCACGTCCTCGATGAGGCGGTAGGAGCCGATCGGCGCGTAGGAGCCGGGTAGCTGGTACTGGTCGAGGAACGCGGAGTTCGAGCACGCGGCCTGGGCGACGACGACGTCGTAGAGGTGCATGTCGGGCTGCATCGCCCCGCAGGTGCCCACGCGCACGAGGCGCGTGCAGCCGAATTCGTGGATGAGCTCGTAGGCGTACAGGGAGATCGAGGGGATGCCCATGCCCGACCCCATGACGGAGACGGGGGTCCCCTGGTAGGTGCCGGTGAAGCCCAGCATGTTGCGCACGGCGTTGAATTGCTGGACGTCCTCCAGGTAGTTCTCGGCAATGAATTTCGCGCGCAGCGGGTCTCCGGGTAGGAGGATCGTCGGCGCGATGGGTGCGGTGGGGTTGATGTGCGGTGTCGAGCGCATGTGTCCTCCGTTGGGTCGTCGAGCGGTACTCCGCTCAGGCTTCGTTACCTGTTCCACAAGGCTATGCCCTGCATTGTCATAGTGTCAACGACTGAATTGACAAGTGTTCCCATCCGTCGGGGGGCGTCGTTGCCCGCCCGCCGACGGGGATGCCTCGCCCTACCTCTCCAGCAGCGCGGCGGCCAGGTCCTGGTCGACCACAAGATGCGTAGCCAACCCCATGCGCAGCGCGGTGTCCAGCGCGCTCGCCTTGACGCGGCCGCCGGCCACGAGCACACGCACGGGACGAGCGCGCAGCTCCTCCAGCCTAATGCCGACCGTGCGCTCGTCGACCGCGGGCGCAGCGACGACGCCGTCGCGCGTGAAGAAGCGCGAGCAGGCGTCGCCCACGGCGTCGCGCAGCAGCGCCTCCACCTCGCCCACCTCCAGCTGACCCAGGTTCAGTGACAGCGCCTCCTCGTTGATCGCGCCGACCGTGAACACCGCCACGTCCACGCCGCGCCCCTCCTCCAGGATCCGCGCGATAGCCCGGTCCGCTCGCACGATCGAGGCCGTAGCGGTGTCCTCGAAAATGGCGGGCAGCGGAAGGTACCTGGGCTCGGCGCATAGCGCCTCACAAAAGGAACGCATGATCTCGTAGTCGTGCGTCGCCCGCTCGGAGTAGGAGGTCCCGCCCTTGAGCTGGACGACGCGCACGCCTGGCGTGGGGCTCGCGCCAGGTGGGAGGCGAGCGCGCTCATCGTGCGCCCCCACGAGATTCCCACGCTCATGTCGTCGCGCACCAGCTGAACCACCAGGGCGGCGCCGACGCGCCCCACCTTGGTCGATGGCCTCCGCTTCATCCGCGGCGTGCCCGTAGGCGACGCGCGCGCAGGCCAGGCCGAAGCGTTCCTCGAGGCGCGAGGCCAGTTCGGAGGCGTCGTCGCGCGGGTCGTGGATCTCGACGGTCACGAAGCCGCGCGCGCGGCCGTGGGCCAGCAGCTTGGCGACCGTGGGGCGCGAAATGCCCATGCGGGCGGCGACCTCGGCCTGGCTCAGATCCTGCTGATAGTAGGCCTTGACCGCCTCAATCGCCTGCTCGTCACGCTTATCCACGTCGCTTCCTTCCCCGCGCAATCTGCGCTGAGCCTCCGCTCAGGAGACGGTCTCCAGGACGACGCGACGCGGCTCGGGTGCCACCCCGTCGGCGATCTCGATGGCGCCCGAGAGGGCCTCGAGGGCGCGCTCGATGCGCCACTCGTCGTCGGTGTGGAGCGTGAGCAGGGGCGCTCCCTTGGTGACGCTCTCCCCCGGCTTGGCGTGGATCTCGACGCCGGCTCCTGCCTGCACCGGGTCCTCCTTGACGGCGCGGCCAGCGCCGAGCCTCCACGAGGCAACCCCCACGGCCAGCGCATCCATGCCCGCGACGGTCCCGTCGGCCTCGGCGAGGACCCGGTGGGTGTGCGCGGCGCGCGGCAGGGGCGCGTCCGGATCACCGCCCTGCTCGCGGATCATCGCCCGCCACCGGTCCATGGCGCGACCGTCCGCCAGGGCCGCCTCGACGTCGGCGTCGCGAACCCCGGCCAGGTCCAGCATGTTGCGCGCGAGCTCGCAGGTGAGCTCAACGACGTCGGCGGGGCCACCCCCGGCGAGGACCTCGACGGATTCCTCCACCTCGAGGGCGTTGCCGATCTTCCTGCCCAGCGGCACGGACATGTCGGTGAGGAGGGCTCGCGTGGCGACCCCCGCATCACGCCCGAGGTCGACCATCGTGCGGGCGAGCTCACGAGCGGCGTCCAGATCCTTCATGAAGGCACCCGAGCCGACCTTGACGTCCAGGACGAGGGCACCCGTTCCCTCCGCGATCTTCTTGCTCATGATGGAACTGGCGATCAGCGCGATCGACTCCACGGTCGACGTGATGTCGCGCAGCGCGTAGAGCTTCTTGTCCGCGGGGGGCCAGCCCCGAGCCCGCCGCGCAGATGACCGCGCCGCAGCCGGACCCCAGCTGCGCCATGATCTCCTCATTGCTCAGCTGCGCGCGCCACCCCGGGATCGCCTCGAGCTTGTCGAGGGTGCCGCCCGTGTGCCCCAAGCCTCGGCCCGACAGCTGCGGGACGGCCACGCCGAAGCACGCAACCAGCGGCGCCAGGGGCAGCGTGATCTTGTCGCCCACGCCGCCCGTGGAGTGCTTGTCTGCGGTCGGCTTGCCGATGCCGGAAAAGTCCATGCGCGCCCCCGAGCGGATCATCGCGTCCGTCCAGCGGGCGATCTCGGCGCGGTCCATGCCGCGCAGGAAGATCGCCATGGCCAGGGCGGCCATCTGCTCGTCCTTGATGATGCCCTTCGTGTAGGCGTCGATCGTCCAGTCGATCTGATCGGGGGGTCAGCGCTCCCCCGTCGCGCTTGACGCGGATGATGTCAACGGCATCAAAGAGTGCCATCAGTTCCTTCTTTCGTCGTGGACGAGGCCGGGGCCACCCCGTGTGCGTCGCGCAGCCCCGCGTCGGTCTGGGACCCCAGCTCCTCCAAGTCGTGGGGGCCAAAGGCCCCGGGCAGGACCTGCGTCATGTCGGCGACGCCGCCGGGCATGAGGACCAGGCAGGAGGGCCCGCCGTGCTCGTAGATGAGCTGACGGCACCGGCCGCACGGGGCCACCGGGACCCGGTCCCCATTGACGGCGACGACGGCGAGGAGCGCGCCGCCGCCGGAGCGGATAAGGTCGGAAACCATGCCGCACTCGGCGCACAGCGTCACCCCGTACCCCGCGTTCTCCACGTTGCAGCCGCTCACGATCCGCCCGTCGCTGGCCAGACCGGCGGCCCCCACCGGGAAATGCGAGTAGGGGCAGTAGGCGTGGGTCATCGCCTCGATGGCCGCGCCCAGCAGGGCGTCCCAGTCGATCTGCGTCATCGTCGCGGCCCCTCACTTCACGTAGGGGACGTTCTCGGCGGCGGGCGCGCGAGACTTGCCGACGAAACCGGCCACCGCGACGATCGTCACCACGTAGGGGATCATCGAGACCAAGTCGGCGGGGATCGCGGGCTCGATGTTGGGCAGCATGCGGGCCAGGGCCTGCGCGAAACCGAACATGACGGCCGCCCCCATGGCACCCACGGGGTTCCACTTGCCCAGGATCATCGCCGCCAGCGCGATGTAGCCGTTGCCCGCGGAAATGTTGTCCGTGAAGGCCAGGCCCGACCCGATCGTGAAGAAGGCGCCCCCCCAGGCCCGCGAAGGCGGAGCCGAGGATCGTGTTGAGCGTGCGCGTGCGCCCCACATTGATGCCGACCGTGTCCGCCGCCCGCGGGTGCTCACCGCAGGCGCGTAGGCGTAGCCCCCAGCGGGAACGGAACAGGAAGAAGGCCAGCGCGATGACGGCCGCGTACATGAGGTAGACGAGGATCGTCTGATTGAACAGCACCGGGCCGATCACCGGGATCTCGGCGAGGCCGGGAATCTTGATCGGGGACAGCGAGAACTGGTTGGTGTTCAGGCTCCCCGGAGTTTCCTTCATGACCGTCCCGTACAGGAAGGTGGTCAGGCCCAGCGCCAGCACGTTCAAGACGACGCCGACGATGATCTGGTCCACCCCGCACTTGACCGAGAAAAGGGCCAGCAGCGCCCCCAGGGCCGCGCCCGCGAGGGGCGCCGCAATGACGCCCGCGTAGGGCATCTGGAAGTACGAGGCCGCCATGACGCCCGCGAAGGCCCCCACCAGGAGGTCACCTTCGATCGCGATGTTGACGACGCCGACGCGCTCGGAGACGACGCCCGACAGGGAGCCGAAAATGAGCGGCGTTGAGATCGCCACCGTCGAGACGAGCGTCGAGGTCAGGGTCACCGCCCCGGTCGAATCCGAGCCCGCGTAGAACAGGAATCCCAGGATCGTCGATAGGCCGACAAGGACCATACCACCCACGCGCGCCCACGTGCTGCGCGTCATGCGCCGCGCGGTCGCCAGAATCGTCCACGCGGTGATGGCGATCGTCAAGGCAGCAAGCACCCACACGATGGGGGCACCGGCGGTGACGATGTCGGGGATCTCGTAGGACTGCGACTTGTCGTTCAGGCGGATCGTCACGTCGCCGCGCGTGGAGATCGCGAAGACAAGGAGCAGAATGCAGGCGGCCACGTAGATGCCGGGGAGCTTCCAGGAACGCTTGACCTCTACCCGCGGGACTGCAACGGACTCACTTGTGCTCATCAGCCTTCTCCTTTCGCGCCTGCTCGGTCGCGTCGACGCCGGACAGCCGGAACGGCCACCGCAAGAGCATCCGGAACAGCAATCAGCAGGACGATCACCGACTGCAGGATGAGGATCATGTCGATCGGCACGCCCTTGGCCTGCATCGCGTAACCTCCCGCCTTGAAGGCCCCGAAGAGCAGCCCAGCCCCGAAGGTCCCCCAGGTCTTGTTGCGCCCCAGCAGGGCTACCGTGATCGCGTCGAAGCCGATCGAACCAGCCACGTCACGCGACACGTACCCGAGGGTCCCCAACGCCTCGTTCGCCCCGGCCAGGCCCAGGAACGCGCCCGAGATCACCATCGTGACCGCCGTGATGCGCTCGACCGAAATGCCCGCCGTTCGGGCGGCCGCCGCGTTGGCGCCCACCGCGCGAATCTGGAAGCCCAGCGTGGAGCGTTCCATCAGCCACCAGAACAACGCCAGCGCGACGAGCGCGACGATGAGGCCCGCATGCAGCTTGATCGGCCCCTTAAAAAACGCCGTGAGGGCCGCCGAATCGGCGACGTTAGGGGTGATCGGCTGGTTCGAACCAGGCTTTTGCCACGCCGGCTGCGTCAACACGTAGCCTAGCGCCAGGGCTGCGATCGAGTTCAACATGATCGTCACGATCACCTCGTTCGCGCCCGTCTTCGCCTTCAGGACACCCGCGATGCCGCCATACGCGGCGCCCGCGACGATCGCCGCCGCCAGGGCAACGAGCGTGTGCACCACCGGCGGCAGGCTCAGCGAAAAACCCACCCACACGGCCGCGAGCGCGCCCATGATCATCTGGCCCTTGCCGCCGATGTTGAACAGACCCGCGCGGAAACCGAAGGCCAGGCCCAACCCCGAGATGATCAGGGGGATCGCATAGAACAGGGAGTCTGTCAGCGGCTTGACCGTGCGTACAAAGGTCGGGGCCTGCGGATCCACGATAGCCCCGCGGAACATCGCGTAGTAGGCATCGACGACGGACGCGTCCGCCAGGACAATGAAGACCGCCCCGATGGCAAACGCGATGACGACGGCCAACAGCGAGACGAGCCACCGGATACGAAAAACCTGTATCACGAAGCCCATCCCCTTACTCGCGCGTGCACTCATCGCTCCTCCTTCCCGGCTGCCCCGCGCTCCTGCGTTGATCCGCAGGAAGCGGCCACGGCCTCGTCCACGGGGACGCCCGCCATCATGAGGCCCAGCACGTCGCGGCTCGTGTCCGGGGGCACGATGCCGACGATGCGCCCGCGGTACATGACGGCGATCCGGTCGGCCAGCGCCACGACCTCGTCCAGCTCCGAGGAGATCAGCAGCACCGCGCACCCCTGGTCGCGCACGTCCACGATCCTGCGGTGAATAAACTCGATCGACCCGACGTCGACGCCGCGGGTGGGCTGGTTGGCCACCAGCACCGTCAGGTCACGCGACATCTCGCGCGCCACGACGACCTTTTGCTGGTTACCGCCCGACAGGGAGGAGACCGGGTCGTCGATCGAGGTCAGGCGAATGTCGTATTCCTCCTGCTTCTCGCGCGCGTTGCGGGCCACCGCGCCGAGCCTGCGCGAGGGGCCGAGCGCGAACTCGGCCGCGTCGAACTGATCCAACACCAGATTGTCGGCGATCGAGAAGGAGGAAATGATGCCGTCCGTCGAACGGTCCTCGGGGATGAAGCCCAGGCCCGCATCCAGGGACTTGCGCGGTTTCGCGCGCGTGATGTCGGCGCCCGCGAGGGTGATGGTGCCGCTGTTGGGAATGCGCAGGCCCAGGATCGTCTCCGCGAGCTCCGTCTGCCCATTGCCCTGCACACCTGCCACCGCGAGGATCTCCCCGCGCGCCACCTCGAGGGACACGTGGTCGAGTTCCACGACGCCGCCGGCGCCCAGGAGCGACACGTCGTCGATGACGAGGCCCGGGCCGCCGGGCCGCGCGGGGGCCTTATCGACGCGCATGAGGACCTCGCGCCCCACCATCTGCGAGGCCAGGGACGCCTCGGAGTCCTTCGGGGAGGCCTGTCCCACGACCTTCCCGCGCCGGATCACGGTGATCTCGTCAGCGACCGCGCGCACCTCGCGCAGCTTGTGGGTGATGAAGACGATGGAGGTTCCGGAGTCGGCGAGCTGGCGCATGATCGCCATGAGCTCGTCCGTCTCCTGCGGTGTCAGCACCGCCGTCGGCTCGTCCAGGATCAGTACCTTCGCCTGGCGAGACAGGGCCTTGACGATCTCCACGCGCTGCTGAGCGCCCACCGGCAGGTCCTCGATGAGCGCGTCGGGGTCGAGGTCGAAACCAAAACGAGCCGAAACATCGAGCACCGTGCGGCGTGCCCGCTCCCGGTTGATGATTCCCGCGGGTCCGGTCGGCTCGAAGCCCAGCGCGATGGACTCGGCGACCGTGAAGACCGGGATCAACATGAAGTGCTGGTGCACCATGCCGATGCCCGCCGCGACGGCGTCGTCCGGGCCCTTGAAGGTGACGGGCTCGCCGTCGATGAGAATCTGCCCCTCGTCGGGGGCGAGCATGCCGTACAGGACGTTCATCAGCGTGGACTTGCCCGCGCCGTTTTCTCCGAGCAGGGCGTGGATGTGCCCCTCCTCGATCGTCACGTCGATCGAGTCGTTGGCAATGAGGGGACCGAACCTCTTCGTGATCCCCCGCAGCTCTAGTTTCATTCCGTGGGCCTTCCCCGTGCGACTGGGCGGCACCCCACTGCCCGGGTGGGGCCGGCGAGCTCAGCCGCCAGCCCCACCCTCACAGCATCACTTCGGGGCGTTTTGCGATTCGATCACGAGCTTGCCGGACTTGATGTCCTCGGTAAGCTTGGCCAGATCGGCCTTGAGCTCATCGGAGACCTTCGCGTCGAAATCGTGGAAGGGAGCCAGCGAGACGCCACCGTTGGCGAGCGTGCCCACGTAGGGGTCCGAGCTGAACTTACCATCGACCGAGTCCTTGATGGACTGCTCGACCGACGCACCGATCTCCTTCATGACGGAGGTCAGCACGATCGAGGAGTAGTCGGGGTTGGCCTCGTACCAGTCGGAGTCCACGCCGATGATCCAGGTGTTGCCGTCGGCCTTCGCGGCCGCCGCAGCGCCCAGGCCCACGGGGCCGGCCACCGGCATGATGATGTCGGCGCCCTGGGAGATGAACTGCTGCGCCTGCTCCTTGCCCAGCGTCTGGTTGTCGAAGTCCTGGGTGAAGGAGCCGTTCTGCGTAGCCTTGTCCCAGCCGAGCACCTGCACGCTGGTTCCCTTGGCCTTGTTGTAGGCATCGACGCCGTCGACGAATCCGTCCATGAAGACCGTGACCGACGGGATCTTCATGCCGCCGAAGGTGGCGACCTTGCCCGTGTTCGTCATGCCCGCGGCGGCGTATCCCGCGAGGAAGGCGGCCTCTGCAGTGTTGAACAGGAGCGGACGGCCGTTCTCAAGGGTGACGGTCTCTTGTCCGTCGGTGAAGCTGGAATCGACGAGGGCGTAGTGCAGGTCCGTGTTCTGCTCCGCGGACTTGTGGATGGCCTGCTCGAGGTTGAAGCCGACGCCTATGATGAGGGTGCAGCCGTCGGAGACCATGGCCTCGACGTTGGGCACGAAGTCGGTGTCCGAGCTGGATTCGGCCGTGTTGATCTGGATGCCCAGGCTGTCCTGGGCGGCCTTGAGGCCGTTGTAGGCGGACTCGTTGAAGGACTTGTCGTCCCATCCGCCGGCATCGGAGACCGCGCAGGCCTTGAAGGTGGCGGCGTCCTTGGCCTCGCTGGCCCCACCTCCTCCGTTGGAGGTTGTGCCACCGCCGCATCCGGCCAGCGCGAGCGTGACGATCCCCGCCGCAGCGACGAGCTTCGTGAGGTGCTTCATGAGTGTGTTCCTTTGTTGATGTGGATTCTTCTTCGAATCGGTGGCGGCGCGGGCCGCGGACTCTGTCCGCGCAACCGTTGCGCGAACATTTGTATGAGTCGACTTTTACGTCTGATCGAAGTGTCCCGCGCCGCCTCCTCCCATGTCAAGGGCTACTTGTTCTCGCTTTGGTAACGATTGCGGCGACGGGCCCACAGCCCGGCCACCCCGATCGCGCCCATCGCAACGGCGACGGGCAGTCCCTGCGTGGTCGCGCCCGTGCGCGCCAACCCGCCGCGCGGCGTACCGGCGCCGCCCCGCTTGGAGGGGCGGGGGCGGCGCCGGGCTGCCTGCTATCCCCGGCGTCAGCCGACGGGGCGGGGGCAGGGGCACTGCCCGCGCAGATCACGGGAATCGTCACCCCGTCCGAGGCCTCGACGACCGTCGCGAAGTCGGTGGCCACCGTGACGGGAACGGCCACGACCTCACCGGCCGCCTTGCCCTCGCAGGCGCCCACGACCGTCACGGTCACGCTCGCCTGCCCGGCTCCGTCCGTCGTAATGACCGAGGCGGCGTCCGAGGCGTGCGCGTCCACCAGGGAATTATCGACCTCGGCCACCGCCTGCGGCCCGCCCGCGCTCACGCGCACCTTCGAGGTGATGGAGGGCCCCTCGGAGAAGGACAGGCCACGCAGCGGAATCGTTACCGTCGACCCATCAGCGACCGCCTCGGTGGGCAGGGTCAGGCCAATCGAAGACTTCGCCGCGCGCGGGCTCAACGCGGACGAGGCCTCGGCGGCCCGATCCCCGCTACCCGAATGCGCACCCAGGTAGGCGTTGAAGGCGTCGCGGTCGAGGTTCCCGTTCGTGGTGGCCGCTCCCCCGCGGGTCAGGGCCTCGAAGGAGTCGCCGCCCGCCAGGAGGAAGGTCACCGAACCCACCGTGTAGGTCGCGTCGGCCTTCAGGGGCTCGCCGTTGATCGTCACCGACGTGATGCGCTCCCCGTAGGGCTTGGCCGGGTCGTAGGTGTAGCGCACGTTCGAGGACAGGCCGAGCTTGAGCATGGGCCGGGAGTTCTGCGAGTTCAGATCCGTCTTCCACTGCTGCTCGAGCGCGTCCTTGACGTCCGATCCCTTCAGCGTCACATACCCCAGCTCGTTGGAGAAGGGCTCGACCTCGTAGGTCTGCGCATATGTGATCGTCCCGTCCTCGCCGGGCACCAGGTCGGCGCGCAACCCGCCCGCGTTGATCATGCCGATGTCGACGCTCTTCCCGTCCGGGGTGAGGATGGTCTCGCGCAGGGAATCGGCCACCAGGTCGCCCAGGGACGACTCGATGCCACGGTTCGACCCCGGCTCGGTCGCCCCCTCGGGGGTGGTGAACACGCCGCGCATGAAGGGGGTCGTGTACCCGGTCGCGACGACGCGCTTGCCCGCTTCCTTCGAGTCGGCCTCGGCTTGATCGACAATCGCCTGAGTGGCGGGGTCCGCGCCGCACTGGGCGACCTCGGCGGCCGGGATGAGGATCGAGTCGGCGTTGGTTACCTTCCGCGTCGCCGGGTCAATCGTCAGGCGGATCAGGCCCAGGTTGTCGGTGTAGGAGCCCGACGCGACGCCCGCCAGGCGCGGGTTCGCGGACTCGAAGTGCTCCACCGAGTTGACGTGGTCAAACTCGTAGGGCATGTGCGTGTCCCCGCCCATGAGGCCGTCGACGTCCTTGCTGACCTTCGTGTAATTGTTCTTCACGTCATCGTCGAGCATGGCGATGACGACGTCGGCCTCTCCGCTGGTCTTCAGCCGCTGAGCCAGGGAGTTAATGCGAGCGATCGGATCCGTGAAGGTCAGGCCCGCAGTGGTTCCGGGACTGAGCTTGTAGGGTACGTCCTGCGCGATCGCGCCGATGAACGCCACCTTCATGCCCGAGGGCGATACCCACAGCTTGTAGTCCCCCAGGTAGGGGGTGCCGTCCCCGTAGGTGCCCATGCCCTCGATGTTGGCCCCCAGGTACGGGAAGGTCGCTTGCACGAACTCACTCGGGTTGGACCCATCGACGCGCTGCTTGAAGACCGCCTGCCCCATGTCCAGCTCGTGGTTACCGATCGTCGAGGCCAGGGGGTTCATCGTGTTCAGGGCCGCGATGGTCGGATTATCCTTGAGAGCCCCCGAGATGTAGGGGGACGCACCGATGTTGTCGCCCAGGAGGGTGAAGGAGGAGTTCGGGTTCTGTTCGGCGGCCTTCTTTAGGTAGCAGTTCATCGCGGGCAGCCCGGCCTCGCGCACGCTTCCCTTCTTGGTGACCTGCTGAATGTGCCCGTGGACGTCAGTGAGCGTGTAGAGGTCCAGGGTGATCGGCGCGGCCTCGTCCTGTGAGGCCTCGTCCTGCCCGGCCGCGACCGCCTGGCTCGGCAGCGACGCCAGGGCCAGCGCGGCTACCGAGGCGAGCGCCAGATGCGTCCATTGTCTGCGCATGGTGTGTTCCTTTCTGAGCGGCGACGGCGCCGCGTCGAGTCGTGGATGGAATGAATGAACGTCTAGGGGATGCCTGCGCCCTCGCGCGACACGTCGCGCCCCGGCGCGGGTGGCCGCTCCCGCCGCCGCGAGGAGGATTCCAATCCCGATGGCTGCCTCAGCGCTCGCTCCCGTGCGGGCGAGGCGCTGACGGGCGCTCGCGGGCGTCGGCGCCCCCGAAGGCCGGGACGAGGCCGTGGCCGGCCGGGCGGCTCGGCTCGGAGCGGGGGTGGCGGGCTGGCGAGTCGGCGGGCTCGCCGGCGTGGGGGCCGCTCCCGGCGTGGGGGCCGGGCTTACCCCGGGCGTGGGGGCCGCTCCCGGCGTGGGGGCCGCTCCCGGCGTGGGGGCCGGGCTCACCCCGGGCGTGGGGGCCGGGTCGGCGCCGAGGAGGGCGAGCCCGATGATCTCGGGGTTGTGGTCCGAGGAGCGGTAGGGGTTGTCGGCCTCGACCGACAGGTGCGCGTTCATGCCCGCACGCGAGTACTCGAAGGCGATGGACTCCTGGGCGTTGACGGCCCAGCTGGTCACCCCAGCCAGGAAGGGCTCGGCGGCGGCGTTGGCGAAGACGTGGTCGAGGGAGCCCGAACGGCCCGAATACACATAGGAGGCGGGGCCCGCGCCGGACACGCGCGCCCACCCGGTGCCTTCCAGGGCCTTGATCGGGTCCTCCTGCGAGTAGGAGTTGAAGTCGCCGACCAGCAGCGTGGGCTTGTCGGCGTAGCGCGCCGCGAAGGAGGCCAGCGCCCTGGCTTGGGCGACGCGGATCGCGTTCGCGTTGCCCTGCCCGTCCCCGTTGTCCGCGTTGCCGGCGGGTGCGCCCTCGGGCACGGATCCCTTGGACTTGAAGTGGTTGGCGATGACCACGAAGGTGGGGGCGGCGGCGCGTTCGGGGCTCACGCGAGCGAACTCTTGGGCGAGGGGCTGGCGTGCCAGGCCAGTGAAGGCCGGGTCGTCGTGGATAACGGAGGACCCGACGGGGCTGACGCGTGCGGGCTTGTAGATGAAGGCGACGCGGATGACGTCCTCGTCCGCCGGGATGATCGGCGGGGAGGGCACGTAGGCCCACGTCCCAGCCCCCGCGGCCTCGTTAAGGGCCTCGACGAGGCGGGCCAGGGACGCGTCTCGGTCCGTGCCGCTCCCGACCGCGAGGGGGTTTTCGATCTCCTCCAGGGCGACCACGTCGGCCCCGAGCGCGTTGATGGCGGCGATGATCTTGGCCTGCTGGTTGGCGAAGGCCTCGCGGGAGAAGGCTCCACGCACCCTGCACTTCTTCGCCGTCACGAAGGCGCCCGTGCGGTCCGGGTACCCCGTGCACCCGGCCTCGTCGACCCCCAGGTCGGAGAAAGTAGTTCAGGACGTTGAAGGTGGCGACGCGCGTGTCGCCGCCGACCGTGGGCGCCCCCGGGCGCTGCCCGGTGATGGTGACGGGCGAGCGGTCGGGGTGCCCGGCGACCATGGAGGTCGGCTGGAAGACGAAGGAGCCGTGCCGGGGCTCGAGCACCACGGGCCCATCGAAGGACACGTGGTAGCCGACGCGCGCGGGAGCGCCGTTTGCCAGGTACGCGTAGGGAACCTCCGTCGCCGTGCCCTTGAGCAGGTTCGTGTTCGTGCCGTCGTCGAGGGCGATCACCCGCGCGGCGTTGGCGGCCTCGTAGTCGCGGGCCGCCTGGCCGGGAGCGACCACGTCGGTCGCCGCCCGCAGCGGCTCCGGGCCAGGCGTGAGCGCCAGGGTTCCATACTGGTTCGTCTGGTAGTTGTCGGTGATCGTCCACGTGCCCTGGGGTGCGAGCAGCATGGACTCGTAGGGCTCCGCCTGACCATCCGCGGGGGACGCCGGTGACCGGAGTGGGGGCCACGGCCTCGCACCCGTCAACCTGCGTGAATCCGGTGGCGGACAGCTGCGTGAGGCTCTGCGGATTGCCCGTCGCAGTCGTCGCCGGGAACTCCCCGACCGTTCCGGTGACGCGCACGCACGTCCCCGGGGCCGGGACCTGGCCGTTCTTCCCCGCGTAGACGAAGAGCGCGTCCGAACTCGCGCGCCCCTCGTCCCACGCACCGCCCGAGCCCGGGGTCTGGATCGTGTAGCCGTCCAGGGTGGCGCCCAACCCCGATTCGGCGGCCGGGTAGGAGGCGGTCACGACGCCGACCGTGGTGACGGTGGCCCCCACCATCGCGGAGTCATCCCCCCTCACCCACGGCCTGGATGTCCGGGATGGGCGTATCGACGAGGCCGGGGCCGGGTTCTCCCGATTGCGCGGCGTTCTCGGGTTGGGCAGGCTGAGTGCCTTCCGATCCACCCGCCCGGAGCGCCTCCGCCTTGTTGGCGTCCGTGGCGCCTTCCGGGACTGCCTGCTCCGCATTCGGCTGGGCCGTCGTCGGAGCGCCAGCCGACGGCGCCTCCGGCGCAGCGGCTTGCGCGGCATCTGAGTGGGCGACCTGAGCATCCTCTCCCTGCGCGGCTCCTACCTGGCTTACTGCCGCCGTGCCCGACTGGGTCGCTTCCGCCGCGCCCGATTGGCCGACATCGACCGCCCAGGCAGCGGGCACAAGCCCCATCGCGGGCAGCGCGAGCGCGCCGAGTACAGCTAGTGACCATGTCCCGCACTTCATCGGGATGTCCTCTCAACCTCACCTCACCGTGAGGGGTCAATATGCCCCCTGCCGTGAGCGTCTTGACCAACGGCAACACGAGTTGTGACAAGTGTAGGCGCATTCGAGCTTAAATGGAACCGCGCGAGAAAATTCCCTCGCTATCCGCCCGCGGGCAGCCGGGCGTTCAGGAAGGTCACCCGTGGGCGACAAACCAGCCCCGGCCTCGTCGACGCCTGCACGCGACACAATTATTATCAGAGGCGTACCGTACCGCCCACCGCCAACTGGCGAACGCAGACGTTGGACACACCATAGACCACCCATAGCAGGGGAGCTCCCGTGAGCGAACGCATCACGTACCGTCAGCTGAAACCTTTCTGTCTGCCCACATCCCTCGACGACCTATCGGGGCCACACACGGGAAGCCTTCGCCTTCCTATCCATCTGTGTTGGTCACCCGGCGATCATGTCTTTGACCTCGCACGACTCGGCGATGCCCTGACCGTCTATCAATGCGTCATCGCCGAGGGAACCACGCAGGAGCAACACGAATACCTCAATCACGCCCTGCTCATCGAACTGTGGCCACACCTCCACCTCGATGTCAGGATCATCGCTGCCTGGGAGAACACATTCGACTCACTGCACGGAAAAACAAATGGGGGCGCATCCACACCGCGCCCACGCACCCGGAGGAATAGCATTCCTGCCGCACAGGAGTGCACGCCACCAGCCTCCTTATGCAGGGGATTCCGGCACACGCGAGCCACTATCGGCGACGTTGGGAAGCCGAGGGCTATTAGACAGAACACGTTGGTGGGGGCAGTTCCAGGTGTTGTGGGGTTAGGCTTGTGTTGTTGACACTTCGTTAAGCGGGTGTGTGTGCCTGCGGAGAGTGAGGTGCCTGTTATGGGAACTCGTCGTCGTTTTACGCCGGAGTATCGTCGTGATGTTGCGTCTCTGGTGTTGGATACAGGGTCTTCTATCGCGTCTGTGGCCCGGGATTTAGGGCTGGGGGAATCGGTGGTGGGCCGGTGGGTCAAACTCGAGCGCGAGCGGCGTCAAGCCGTGCGTGAGGGTCGTCCTGATCCACGCGAGCTGGAAGCTGAGATCACGGCATTGCGCCGGAGGGTGCGCGAGCTGGAGAAGGAGAACGAGTTCTTGGGAAAAGCCAGCGCCTTCTTCGCGTCTCGGCACCAAAACACCAGCGCTTTGAGCTGATGGACGCGCAGAAGGCTTCCTACTCGATTACCTTGATGGCCAACGTTCTAGGGGTCACGCGCGCGGGCTATTACGCGTGGAAAAACCGTGCACCCCAGCGGGGCAAAGCGCGCATCGGCGCGTCGGCGTTTGGATGAGGCGGTGGCCTGGGAACACGAGGTGTCCGGTGGCACCTATGGGGCTCCTCGCATCCGCCATGCTCTGGCGCGCGCGGGCGTGGATGTGGGTGTGCGGGCGGTCGCCGCGTCGATGCGCCGCCAGGGCCTGACAGGCCTGAACACGCACCCGCGCCCGTCCAGGCGCGGCGGACGGGGACTGTGGCCCATGAGGACCACTGCGCCCGCCAGTGGGACCAAGGTGGCCTGGACCGGGTGTGGATCACGGATTTGACCTACCTGCGGTGCGCCCAAGGCTGGGTCTACCTGTGCGCCGTGCGTGATGCGCACTCGCGTAGAGTGCTCGGATACGCCATGGGCGAGCAGCAAAGCACCGACCTGGTCATCACCGCGCTCGACATGGCCGCCACCACCCGTGGTGCCTTCCCCACAGGGGTCGTGCTCCACGCTGATCGGGGAACACAGTTCACCTCCCAGAAACTGGCAGCCTACATGCGCGCCGTCCAAGGAAGAGTGTCGATGGGGCGGGCCGGAGTGTGCTGGGATAACGCCATGGCCGAATCCTTTTGGGCCACCCTCAAAACCGAGTACTACTACCGGCGCACCTTCACCACCCGCGACCAGGTCTACACCGGGGTCGCCACCTGGATCGAAGACTTCTACAACCGCCGCCGCATCCACACCAGCCTGGGCGGCAAATCCCCCATCGAATACGAACTACACCAAGCGGCCTGGACAAAAGCCGCATAAACAAACCGTCAACAACTTGCACACAACCCCATTGCGGCATGGGTGGACGAGTTCGTTCCCACAGATCACGTCGTCGGCCAGTCAGGTGGCGCTCTGGACCCACCTGCGCGCAGGTTAACCGGCTCTTCGCATGTAAGGGTGTAGGAGGTGTCGGAGTGGGCCGGAGTGGGCCGGAGTGCAGGTGGCGGCGTGGGCGGCGTGCCCATCCTGCCGCCAGTAGGGCCCAGTTGCGCATGGAGGGGTGCGGCGGTGAGTGGTTCGGTGTGCCAGTTCCGCGTTTGTTCTTGTGTGTTGGGGCGCTGCACCCGATCCGTAGGCAATGCACCTCTTCTGTTCGGGTGCACCGCCACGTAACGGGTGCACCGCCACGTCACGGGTGCAGTGCCCCCGTGCTTGTGGCGGTTGTGGCGGCTGTCGGGGTTGCGGGGGTCTTCTGTGCTTGAGTTGTCTTCCGCTTGGGGTGTCTTCTGCTTGGGGGTCTTCCGTCTGCTGGGCTTGGGTTGTCTTCTGCTTGGGGTGTCTTCTGCTTGGGTCTTTGTGGCGTCTCATGTTGTGGTTCCTCAGAAATGTCGCACGTAATTCCCCGACATGTATTTCAAACATTGAAATCGCACCGTTGGAATTCTGCGGTTTTCTCGATACCTATGAAAAGTTAGGGTACCCAAATTACGTGCGAGTTTTGGTTGATGAGGCTCCCGAGGCGAGCTCCTGTGTTCGGTCGTCGTCCCACGACACTGTCCACAATCCCCGGGACGCTTCGAACACCACCCCCACACCCCACAATGCGAAGAGCCACATAACCCAACCCGAAGGACACAAAACGATTACACCACTCCACAGGACTTGACCTGCAGCAGTCCCACATTGCTAACATTGAACCATGGGATCACTTGAAGACGAAGTTCGCCGTGAAATCGTAGAAGAAGGTATGCGCAAGCGCGCTCAGGAAAGATATTTTAACGTATCCGACCATCCAGCGCTTAGTGAATTTCAAGAACTTTTGAGAAAATATAAAGTCCCTCCTGTAAGATTCTACAAAGATATTCGATCAGGAACTTCAATGTTTGGCTTAGGGTACCCTTTTACAGTCTACTCAGCTGAATCTGAAGGGTGGCTCATTGAAAAGCGACATTCTGACGGCCCCTCGACCACATGTTTTGCATTTGCAACAACCGGAGAAGTGTATATTGGCGCAATACTTGAACAGTGCCTTAAAACCCCCCATTTTGAGCGAGCGCGAGGAATTTCATCAGATGACACTATCGCTCTTTATGGACATGATGATGATCTGACATTCGTGAGATTCGTCAGCCTTGCCAAGGCGCGCCGATGCACCTTCGGGGACAGGAGTGACCTCTTTGAACTCGAAAGAGACTATCTGCGTCCCGCTCTTCGTCAAGTGCTTGAACATGAGGTGACAAAGGGGATTTTTATTCTGTCTTCTTACTAAAGCAAGGCGTGAGCCTACCCCGGGGCGATGGTGCCGCCCGGAGTAGCGTCCCGCATGGTGGTGTAACCGTGTGGTGGTCGGCTCGTTTGATATGGGTGCGGTCGCCGTGTGATCCTTCGAGAAAGCTCTCTACTTCTGACTCGAAATGATGTGGAGGCACTACGATGACCGCTCCTCATCTTATCGACCCTGCTGGCCTGCTTGGCCAGGCGTTGTCTCAGGTATCCCCAGATTTGATGCGTTCCTTGCTCCAGCACGTCATCAACGCGTTACTATCAGCGGACGCCGATGCGGCGTGTGGGGCCCAGTGGGGCCAACAAGATCCCCAACGTCACGCCAGGCGCAATGGGTATCGCTACCGGCCCCTGGACACCAGGGTCGGCACCATCGACGTGGCGATCCGCAAACTGCGTTCAGGCATCTACTTCCCGTCAGTGGTTGCTGCAACGGCGCAAACGCAGTGAAACCGCGTTGATCACAGTGGTCGCTGACTGCTACTTAGCGGGAGTATCGACACGGCGCATGGATAAGCTCGTCAAAACCCTGGGAATCACAGGACTGTCGAAGTCCCAGGTCTCACGTATGGCAACAGACCTCGACGAACACGTCGAACAGTTCCGCAACCGTCCCCTCGATGACGCTGGTCCTTTCACCTTCGTCGCCGCTGACGCTCTGACCATGAAAGTACTGGCCTGGATCATAGTGCACGGGGAGCAACGCTATCGCTGCGCTGCGTAAGCTGAGGGTCCACACCAAGCCAAGCATTCGCCCGCACACCGAGCATGTGGGAGCGTTCATCCCCCACGATGAAACAACCACCTTCAATACCGCCTTCACGCGCTACAAAGCCGAAAGATCACCACAAAACCAACACGCTCTGCTCTCTAATACGAAGATGAAACCGGCTCTTCCGAGTTGAGTGTGGGTGACCGGGTGTTGGTTGGGGGTTGCGGGTAGAGGTCGAGGTCCTTGATGATGAGCGGACTTCTACCCCCGCGATCTTCAAAGGACCTCGACAATGTCTCACCCTACCTGCTGCTGCTCTGTGTCGCTTGATCGTTGTGATCGGTGTGATCTGCTCGTCGGTTTGGAGGGCTTCCATCTGATGAGCGTGGCTCGCACCCCAGATGCTCTGGTGCTCGATGTTGAGTCGTGCAACCAGCTGGTTGGCTGCCCTGGTTGTGGGGTGATCGCACAAGGCCACGGGCGCGTGGTGGTGGAGGTGATCGACGCGCCTTGGGCCGGGGTCCCGGTGCGGATCCGATGGTTTAAGCGCCGATGGATATGCCGCGAACACGCCTGCCAGATCACGACCTTTAGCGAGCAGAACCACTCGATGTGCGCACCTCGGGCGCGTTTGGGTGTGCGGGCGATCCGCTGGGCGATCCGACAGTTGCGCTTCGAGGGAGCCACTATCTTGGGGCTGGCCCGACAGTTAGGAACCACGTGGAATACCGTGTGGTCCCATATCAAGCCGTGCCTGCAAGCCGCATCTGATGACCCCGCCCGTTTCGCGGGGGTTCGGGTGCTGGGGGTTGATGAGCACGTGTGGCACCACCAGGACCGACGCCGCCGGGGCCCCCGTGAATTCACCGGCATCGTGGACCTGACTTGCGGGGAGGAGCATCCCACGGCCCGCTTGTTGGACCTGGTCCCAGGCAGGTCTGGCACCGTGTACAAGAACTGGCTAGAAGAGCGCGGCGAACAGTTTCGCGCCGGTATCCAGATCGCGACGCTGGATCCCTTCCAGGGATATAAGAACGCCATCGGCGACCAGCTCCAAGACGCCACCAGCGTGCTCGACGCCTTTCATATCGTCAAGCTCGCTGGCGATGCCCTTGATGAGGTGCGTCGCCGCGTCCAGCAAGACACGACCGGTCACCGCGGACGCAAGGGGGATCCCCTCTATCAGATCCGCAATCTTTTGCGCGCCTCACGCCACAGGCTCACCCCACGTCAAAAGGAACGACTCCGTGAGGCCTTCGTGGCAGATGAAGCGCATATCGGTGTCGAAGTCGCCTACCTGCTCACCCAGCAAGTCCGAGACGTCTTCCACCAAGACACACCCGCCCAAGGCCGACACCTGGCCACACGCCTTATTGAGCGCCTACCAAGGTGTCCCATCCCCGAAATCGCTCGTCTGGGCCGGACCCTACGCAAGTGGAAGGACGCCTTCTTGGCCTACTTCGACACAGGCGGAGCCAGCAACGGCCCCACAGAAGCCATCAACGGAATCATCGAACTAGGCAGACGCACCGCCAGAGGCTACCGCAACCCCACCAACTACAAACTCCGAATGCTCCTCATCGCAGGAGGCCTAGACGCCTCCACCCACACTCAACTCTGAAGAGCCATGAAACCCCCGACCATTAAGGCGGGGGTTGGAGGACGTGGCATTAGTCTGCCGCCACGAAAGCTTTGTCGTGGATACTTGATCACCGTGTTTCGTGGTCATCATCTAACAGCTCGCGCTGCCAAGTATCCGTTTCAGCCCGCCTCCTGTTTCTAGGTATATTCCTGCACGCACATCAAGCAACACAGGATTACGCTTACAAGGACCGAGGCGTATGACACGACAACGATCAACCATGCCAGATTCACAGCCACTCAACGAGGCCGTGATACAGCACCCACGGCCCCGACCTGAGGGCATGCACTGTGCCAGCCCCGGCCTCGTCCCTGTCGATGAGCGACAGTCAGGACGCCGAGTACGGGGAGACGACCACCTGGGCGCGCTGAAGGTCCTTGACCTCGGCGTAACCGGTCGTGGACATGGCACGTTTGAGGGCACCCACGAAGTTCAGCGAGCCGTCCGCGCGCGTCGAGGGGCCGTAGAGGATCTGCTCGAGCGTGCCCGTCGTCCCCACGTGAACGCGTTGGCCGCGCGGCATATCCGGGTGGGTCGCCTCCGACCCCCAGTGCCAGCCGCGCCCGGGAGCCTCCTCCGCGCGGGCGATGGCCGCACCCAGCATGACGGCGTCCGCGCCGCACGCGATAGCGCGCGCGAGGTCGCCGCTGCGCCCGATGCCGCCGTCGGCGATGACGTGTACGTAACGACCGCCGGACTCGTCCATGTAGTCGCGGCGAGCTGCGGCCACATCCGCGATCGCGGTCGCCATCGGCGCGTGAACGCCCAACGACTGGCGCGTCGAGTGCGCCGCTCCCCCCCGCCGAAACCAACGAGGACGCCCGCCGCGCCCGTGCGCATGAGGTGCAGGGCCGCCGTGTCCGTGCAGACGCCGCCCACGATGACGGGCACGTCCAGCTCGTAGATGAAACGCTTGAGGTTGAGGGGCTCGCGCCGCGACGACACGTGCTCGGCAGACACTGTGGAGCCGCGAATAATGAACAGGTCGACGCCCGCGTCCACGACCGCGCGCCAATGCTGCTGGACGCGCTGGGGCGAGAGCTTGCCGGCGACGACCACGCCGGCCTCGCGCAGCTGCGTGAGCCGCTCCGTGATCAGCGAGGGCTTGATCGGCTCCGAATAGACGCGCTGGAGGGTCGCGATCGACTCCTCCTCGCCGAGGTGCGCGATCTGGTCGAGGATCGGCTCGGGATCCTCGTAGCGGGTCCACAGTCCATCCAGATCCAGGACGCCGATGCCACCGAGGCGACCAAAGGCGATCGCGGTTTCCGGGCTCATCACCGAGTCCATCGGGGCGGCCATGAGAGGAATGTCGACGTGGTAGGCGTCGATCTGCCAGCCGACGTTAACGTCCTCGGGGTCGCGCGTACGCCGGGCGGGCACGAGCGCAATGTCGTCCAGTGTGTAGGCGCGCCGACCGCGCTTGCCGCGTCCGATTTCGACTTCGTGGCTCATGAACCGATTCTACTGCCTCCGGGACGCAGATGTGCCCGCCCTCTGCCACACAACTTGCAGGATGCCAACAAACATCACACTCACAACACCTACACATGCATTACACTTAACACAGTAAGCGCACTCTTGCAAACAAAAGGAGATTTACATCTAGATAACACGGAGCACACAACACCACCCCCACTCAAAGGCTCAATGACTTACATTGACTACATGACAGAACATTGACTTGAATCGAGATATCTCCATGGGAAAACGCCACAGAAAACGAAGCAATAATCATAAGATAACGAAATCAAAAGCAGTAGCAAAAACATCACAGGCCACACAGACAACATCGACCATGGACACTCAGAGAAAAAACGCACAACAAGATCAGGCAAATAATGAGCCAACTTTCAACCCTCAGAAAGAGCTATACCGAGTCGAAGATCAGCAATATAAATTATTCACGAAGCTTATTGCTTTCTTACTAGCACTATGCGGACTTAACTTTATACAGAAAAGTATACTGCCCGAACCATCAACAGGGACACTGCCCAACACCTACTTTATCGTAATGTCAGCACTATTCATCCTACTTGTCATATACACAAAGAAATTCTTTCGCATCAACCAAATCCAAAAAGGGATGGCAAGTGATATCAACAATTATTACACAAAAAATGGAAGGAGGCGGGCAATCAAGTCAATCTTCGGCCCCAGAAAATACGAGAACAACGTGGTACTCAACCACTGGCAGCAGCGACTCAAAAGGAAAGGTATAAGAGAAGGACTTTTAAATCCAGAAATCGTGAGCGAAATCGGCAGCAGATATGCTAGCTGGCTTGGGCTCTTCGCCACATTCCTCGGACTGTTGTTCACTCCGGCCACAGGATTGACAACATGCGCCGCGATTGCCTTCCTCTTCGCTTCAGCTACTTTCGCCTCCTATACGTGGATCTATTTTAAAGCTTCAAATCAGCATCTGGTTAATCAGATCATCAGACACGAAACACAGCAGCACTAACACTTTTCAAGCATGTCCGGGACGCAGATGTGCCCGCCCTCTGCCACACTGGTGGAACCGGCAAGGACAGGAGCAACCATGAGCTGGATCGACGACCCATGGATGGGTTTTGACACCGAGACGACGGGCGTGCGCGCGCTCAAGGACCGCCTCGTCACCGCCGCGCTGGTGCTGCGCATCGACGGGGCCTCCTACCGCAGCGGGGTCAGCGCCCCCGACCAGGTGGCCACGTGGCTGACCGACCCGGGCATCGAGATTCCCGAGCAGGCCACGGCCGTTCACGGCATCACGACCGAGCAGGCGCGCCGCGACGGCCGCCCCATCGAGGAGGTCCTGCACGAGCTGGCCGGTTCCATCGTCGAGCACTGGCTGCGCGGCTACCCGGTCGTGGCCTTCAACGCGACCTACGACATCACGCTGGTCAACCAGGAGCTGCGCCGCCACCGCTTGGGCTCCTTCGAGGAGCGTCTGGAGGGCGCGCCCATGCTGGTCGTCGACCCCCTGGTCCTGGACCGCAAGCTCGACCGCTTCCGCAAGGGCAAGAAGACGCTGACGGAGATGGCGCCCGTCTACGGGGCGGTCGCCTCCCCCGACGCGCACACGGCCGAGGTCGACGTGGCCATGACGCTCGACGTGCTGGCCGGCATGGTCGATAAGTACCCGCAGCTGGCCTCCATGAGCGCCCTGGAGCTCATGGATTATCAGCTCCAGGCCCACCAGGATTGGGCCGAGGACTTCGAGAAGTATCTGCGCAAGCAGGGCCGCGACGCATCCATCGACCGCGAGTGGCCCCAGATCACGCCGCGGGGCCGCGGCGGCGACCAGGAGTAAGAACGATTCGGGCGGGGGTCGGCAGGTGCCGGCCCCCGTTTTCGTTGCGCCTGAGGCTCCTCCGCACACAGGGGGCCTGTACGAGGCCGTCGCCGGGTTCCAGCGCAAGCCTGGGGTGCGCGGCGGGCGGTGGGCCACGGCGGGACCAGAGCGCGGCCACAACGGAATCACCGGGCTTTACCAAAAAGTCGCACATAATTTCCCACGGTCAGTTTTCAAGTGCCGCTCAAAACGTTGCAATTCCAACGACGCAAATTCAAGGTCTGAAGCAGCCGCAGGGGAATTACGTGCGACATTGCCTAGGAACCATGCCTGCGACCGTCCTCGCGGCCCAGACCTCTCCAGTTCCGTCCGCGTAAAGGACTGGGGCTCCCGGCCACCAACGCACATCCGGATAGATAAGCAACATCCGGATAGGTAACGAACATCCGGATAGATAAGCAACATCCGGATAGGTAACGAACATCCGGATAGGTAACGAACATCCGGATAGCTTAATAACCTATCCGGATGTGCATAACCTATCCACGTGCGCACAACCTATCCGGATAAGCCCAGGCAGAGGGTATGGCAGGGAACGCGGGCCTGGTCACGCAACACGCAACGCGCTACCAGTGAGGAAGGCGCCGGCGGGGCCCGGCCGGGCTTCGAGCCGCCGCGCCGGGCGAAGCTCGCGGCGCGGACGGCAAGCGGGCATGGACAGCAAGCGGGCGGGCGGGCCCGACGGCGCCCGGAACACCGGCAGCACAGCCTGCAACAACAAGACGGGCCCGCAGGCCCTGGTCACGCAACACACACCACTCACCGCACGCCACCAGTGCGGAGGGCGCCGACGGCGCCCGGAACACCGGCGGCGCAGCCAACGGAACACCGGTGGCGCAGCAGCAACGCGGGTATGCGAGAGGCCCGGAGGCGAGTCGCCGCCTCCGAGCCTCTACGCAAGGATCACTTGTCGTTGATGAGATCCAGCCACGTGCGGCGCTCGCCCACGAGGATGCCGAAGTCGCGGTTCTGGTCCGCAATGGCGGCGTCTGTCGCGGGGTTCTTGATGAGGGCGGCCAGCACATCGGGGGCGGCGGTGATGGCGCCGACACCCTGACGGACCAGTTCGAGGACCTGCTCAGAATTCTTGAAGGACGCGGCCAGCACGTCGGCCTTCAGGTCGTAGGTGCGCAGGGTGCGGTGGATTTCGGAGGCGACACGCACGCCGTCGATGCCGTAGTTGTCCATGCGGTTGACGTAGGGGGCGACGTAGCGAGCCCCGGCCTTGGCGGCCATGAAGCCCTGCATCGAGGAGTGGATGCCGGTAGCGGTCACCTGCATGCCTTCGCGCACGATGCGCGGGATAGCGGCGAAACCTTCGTGCGTGACGGGCAGCTTGATGAAGAGGTTGCCGCCGATTTCGCCGCGCAGCGCCCGGGCCTCGGCGACCATGTCGTCGGCGCGCTGGGAGACGATCTGGACGTGCAGCTGGGCGCCATCGGGCAGGACGGACTTGATCGCGTGGAGGACCTCGAGGGGTTCCTTGCCTTCGCGGTACAGGATCGTCGGGTTGGTCGTCACGCCGTCGATGGGCAGGTACTCCAGGGTCTTTTTGATGGAATCGACGTTCGCGTGATCGATGAGGATGAGCATGGGCGGCTCCTTTGCGCTGTCGTGGGTTTTTCGCACCACTAGGATAGCGCGGGCGGGAGCAACCCACCGGCTGCTCCCGCCCGTTCCGAAGGCTCGACCTGCGATTACTTCGCTGATGAGGAGTGGTAGTTCGGCGCTTCCGTCGTCATCTGAATGTCGTGCGGATGCGACTCGCGCAGGCCCGCGCTGGTGATGCGCACGAAGCGGCCGTTGGCCTTGACCTGGGAGATCGTGGATGCGCCCAGGTAGAACATGGTCTGGTGCAGGCCGCCGACGAGCTGGTAGATCACCGACGCGAGGGAACCGGTGTAGGGCACCTGGCCCTCGATGCCCTCGGGGACGATCTTGTCGTCGGAGGTGACGTCGGCCTGGAAGTAGCGGTCCTTGGAGTAGGACTTGCGCCCGCGCGAGCTCATCGCGCCGAGCGAGCCCATGCCGCGGTAACGCTTGAACTGCTTGCCATTGGTGAACACAACCTCGCCGGGGGACTCCTCGCAGCCGGCCAGCAGGGAGCCAAGCATGACCGTGTCGGCGCCGGCCACGAGGGCCTTGCCGATGTCGCCCGAGTACTGCAGGCCGCCGTCCGCGATGAGTGGGACTCCGGCGGGACGGCAGGCCTGGGCGGCCAGGTGGATGGCGGTGATCTGGGGGGGACGCCGACGCCGGCGACGACGCGGGTCGTGCAGATCGAGCCGGGACCCACGCCGACCTTGACGGCGTCGACGCCCGCGTCGATGAGCGCCTGCGCGCCCTCGGTCGTGGCGACGTTGCCGCCAATGATGTCGATGCCCTCAAACGTCGGGTCGGCCTTGATACGGCGAATCATGTCGAGGGCCAGCTGGGCGCCGCCGTTCGCGGTGTCGACGACGAGCACGTCCACGCCGGCCTCGGCCAGGGCGGTGGCGCGCTCCCAGGTGTCGCCCCAGTAGCCGACGGCCGCGCCGACGACGAGGCGCCCGCGCGAGTCCTTCGTGGCGTTGGGGTACTGCTCGGTCTTGACGAAGTCCTTGACGGTGATGAGGCCGGTCAGGTGGTCGTTCTCGTCGACGATGGGCAGCTTTTCGACGCGGTGTTCGGCCAGCAGGTGCTTGGCGTGTTCGCGGGAGATGCCGACCTGGCCGACGACGAGGCGGTCACGCGGGGTCATGCAGTCGCGCACGCGCAGGGTGGCCCACTCGCCCTGGGGGACGAAGCGCAGGTCGCGGTTCGTGATGATACCCAGGAGGGTGCCGTCCTCGTTCACGACGGGCAGGCCGGAGACGCGGTAATGGCCGCAGAGGCGGTCGAGTTCGTCGATGGTCGCATCGGGGCCGACGGTGACGGGGTCTTCGACCATGCCGGATTCACTGCGCTTGACCTGGCGGACTTGCGCGGCCTGTTCCTCGATGGAGAGGTTGCGGTGCAGGATGCCGATGCCGCCTTGGCGGGCCATGGCGATGGCCATGCGCGCTTCGGTGACGGTGTCCATGGCGGCGGACAGGAGCGGTACGCGCAGGGAAATGTTTGTCGTCAGGCGACTGGACGTGTCAACGGATGAAGGAACGACGTCCGTGAGCTCGGGTAGGAGCAGGACGTCGTCGTAGGTGAGGCCGGTGAGGCCGAAAGGATCGTGTGTTGCGAGTTCTCCCATGGGCCAATTGTAGGTGGTCGGCGCCGCTTTCGCGTCACCACCTGCACATGGGGCGCGGGGGAGGGCGAGGCTGTGGCTCGCTCGCGGCGCGGGGAGGGCGAGGCTGTGGCTCGCTCGCCGGGCGGGCGCGGGCGCGGGGAGAGGCACGTCACGGCACGAGACTGGGGCCCGGACGCGGGTCAGGCGGCGCTTCGACCGTGGGGCGAGGGGGCGCCGGCCCGGGCGGTTGCTCCCGTGACGGTGAGGTAGATCGGGGCGGAGCCGCGGGCGAGCATGCGGGCGGCGGTGAGGGCGTCGGGGCGTCCTTCCCACACGCGCATGGAGACGGAGCCGTCGGGGGCGACCTCGTGGATCCAGCGGCCCATGCCGGCGCGCGCGTGGGAGTCGGCCCAGGCGATGGCTCGCGCGTAGTCGACGGCCATGTTCTGTGCGCGCGAGGGGTCCACGACCTCGGCGAGGACGCGGGCGGCGCTGGCGGCCTCGCACACGACCCAGTGCATGCGCTGGGGGGCGGCGACGACGCCGGCGGGGTCGAGGGTGTAGACGATGCCGCCCACGCCCTCGTCCGTCCACCCGTCGGCGAGGGCGCGCTCGTAGAGCGCGGTCGCGGTGTCGAGCATCCACGGGCCGGGCTTTTCCCCCATGTGGATGAGGATCGCGTACACCTGCCCGATGAGGCGGGCGGCCTTGAATCCGAGGCCGGGAAGCGTGTCGCCGGGGCGGATGAGCTCGACGGGGGCCAGATCACAGGAGGCGGGCAGGGGTCGCCATTCTTCGTCGTAGAGGTCGGGGAGGGCGAAGCCGCAGCGCGCGGCGATTTCGCCGACGAGGCGCAGGATCGAGCGGGCGCGGTCGAACCAGGCGCGCTCCCCCGTCGCTTCCCAGGCGGCCAGGTAGGCTTGCGCGGTGTCGAGGTTGGTGGATAGGCGCCGCAGGGGCGAGCGCGCGCCGGTCGCGGCCTCGATCTCTTCGCGCACGGAGCCACTGCGCGGGTCCCACCAGCGCTGGTCCTGGTCGCGGTCGAGGTCCGCGAGGAGGGCGCGGGCCTCCTCGTGGCCCGCGAGGAGTGCGGCGGCTGCCGCTCCGATCATGGCGGACTGGGCGCGCTGGGAGGAAACGGCGCGTGGAACCGGCGTCGCGCTGGTCTCGGAGGTGGGGACGACCTCGGCGTACCAGGAGCCGTTTGCCGCCCGCAGCGGCCCGGTCAGGGCGGCGAGGCCGTGGGAGACGAGGTGGGCGGCTCCTTCGGTGCCGCGCATCTGTGCGAGGGCGAAGACGTGGGTCATGCGGGAGCTGATGCGGGCGTCCAGGGGTCGCCCGAGATCGACTTGCCCGTCGGCGCGCAGGAATGCGAAGCCGACCCGGGCCTTTGACCGGGACGCGAAGGCGACGAGCGCGTCGAAGTCGGCGTCGAAAGCGCGGCGTAGATCCTCATTGTTCCAGGGGGCGTTCATGACTGTTCTCCTGCCGGTACGTACCCTCACGGTATCACCTGACCAGGACTCTTGGCGCCTGCGCGCGCACCGACCGGAGGGCTCGTCAACGCGGGGCGGGCCGGCCTCGCCCGGGTTAGGACCGTCCGACGAGTTGCAGGTCGGCGTGAGGTGCCAGGAGGGCCAGGGCTTCTTCGACGCAGGCGCTGATCGTGCGCACCCGCTGCACGTGGGGGGCCAGGACGTCGGGGGCGTCGGCGCCTACGACGATGGTGGGGCCGCCGTAGCGGGCGTTGAGTTCGTGGATGGTGTGGGCGCAGGCGGGGCCGTGGCCGAGGACGACGGTGAGGGCGGGCACTCCGGCTCGCACGTATTCGCGGAAGCGGTCGGCGGCGCGCACGCCCCCGTAGTTTTCGCTGGACAGGAGGCGCACGTCGCATCCGTACCAGGCGAGGGCGACGCCGATGACCTGGGCGGGGGTTTCGTGGAGGGCGTCGGCGATGAGGGCGACGCGGTCGCCGCCGACGAGGGAGCGGGCGGGGCGCGAGAGGTGGACGGAGCGGCACACGCGCTGGAAGGCGTTGAGCAGCATGAGGGCGGGCGGGCATCCGACGGGGTCGCCGCCGGGGGTGGAGCGCAGGGATTTGAGGGTGGGTTCGACGAAGCGCGACCACGTGTGGACGAGGCCGTGGCTGGCGACGGCGGCTTCGAGTGCGGCCTCGAGGCGCGGGAGGTTGTCGGCGAGGGCGACGGAACGCAGCTGCGCGGCGTTGAGGGGGCCGCCGGCGGGGCGCGCGGAGACGTCGGCGAGGGCGCGCTTGGCGGCCTCGGCGGCGGGTAGTCCCGCGTGCACGTGGTTGACCATGGCACGCAGGCGTTCGACGTCCTCGGGTTGGTAGCGGCGTCGCGATCCGGCTTCGTGTCTTTCGGGGCCGAGGCCGTAGCGGCGTTCCCAGGTGCGCAGGGTGGAGGCGGAGACGCCGAGTTCGTCGGCGACGGAGGACACGGTGCGGGAGCGGTCGACGTGCGCGCTGGTGGCCAGTATGGCTCGTGGCATGACCCCTCCTGCGTGTTCGAGTGCTGCTCCCTTCAGATTCTTGCCTGTCGGCCGCGCGAGCGCCACAGGAAGAGAGGAGACGAGCAACTCAAAGTTATTCAAAAAGTTATTCAATGTTGGTTCAGGGCAGCACATGCGACTTTTTCTGCATTTACACCGTCCAGACGCCCACATTCTGAGAACTGGCTCATACTTCTAGAAAGGGTCTTGAATAACTACCGCGCAAGTGTCTATTCTTGCGGACATCGTGTGCCGAAAGTGTCGGCACGACAGACAAGAAGGAGGCACCCAATGACTGACGTCTCCCGTCTGCCCGGCCCCATGATCGACGCGTGGGAATGGCAGTACGAAGCGGCGTGCCGAGACCTGGACACCGAGCTGTTCTTCCACCCCGAGGGTGAGCGCGGCTCCACGCGCCGACGCCGCGCGGCAAACGCCAAGGCGATCTGCGCGACCTGCCCGGTGATCGAGCAGTGCCGGTCCTACGCTCTGGCCGCCCAGGAGCCCTACGGCATCTGGGGTGGAATGACCGAGGAAGAACGACGCGAAGAGATCCGCTCCTCCGGACGCGGACGTCGCGTCTCCTGACGCGCAACAACACTGCCGGTGCGGCATCGCCACCGCGATGCCGCACCATTTTACTGCCCAGACATCGCCCACCATGCCGATCGACGTTCCCCAGGGAGGACGCATGACCACCAAGGATTCCACGGCCTCGTCCGTGGACAAGGAGACGAAGACGCCCGCCGAGGGCTCTCCTTCCTCCATCTACAAGACGCTCTTCTTCGTGACCGCGCCGATCACCGCGATCCTCGCGGGCGCGTGCGTGTGGATGGGCGTTCAGCTCTCCTCCACTTCTCCGGCGTCCCAGGCGACCCCTGCGGCCACGCCGACCGCAGCCGCACAGATGCCTTCGGCGGAGCAGAGCGCCGAACCCAGCCAGACCAATCCGAACAACCTGTCGATCATGAACTCGTTCATGCGCCACGACGCTGGCGATCAGCAGGCCAAGGGCGACATCAATGCGCCCGTCACGATGGTCGTCTTCTCCGACTTCGCGTGCCCCTACTGCACGAAGTTCGCCCAGCAGGTCGACCCCGAGCTTGAGGATCTGGTCGCGGACGGAACCCTGCGCATCGAGTGGTATGACCTCGCGCAGATCACCGAGTCCTCTCCCCTGGCCGCCCAGGCAGGCATCGCGGCGGCCGAACAGGGCAAGTTCTGGGAGTTCCACGACGCCGTCTACGCGGCGGCCGACCCGAGCGGACACCCCCAGTATTCCGAGCAGGCCCTCGTCGACTTCGCGGCCACGGCAGGCGTGCCCGACCTGGACAAGTTCCGCGCGACCATGCTCGACGCGCACACCGTCGCCAAGGTGACCTCCGCCAAGGAGCAGGCGCACCAGGCCGGCATCACCGGCACGCCCACGCTCTTTATCAACAAGGCCTACATCCCCGGCTTCCGCGACGCCTCCTACGTGCGTAACACGGTGCTGGCGCAGGCGGCTGAAGCCGCTTCCTGACCAGAGCGGCAGCGCCCCTCGGCGGGCGCGACACGGGGGCGGCCCGGAAGGAATCCTTCCGGGCCGCCCCTCGTTGCGTGCGTCAGCGCTCGATCAGCGCTCCACGACCGCCAGGACGTCGCGCGAGGACAGGATCTGGAACTCCTGGCCCTCGTACTTGACCTCGGTGCCGCCGTAGCGCGAGTAGATGACGACGTCGCCGACCTTGACGTCGACGGGGATGCGGTTGCCGTTGTCGTCAACGCGGCCGGGGCCCACGGCGATAACTTCGCCTTCCTGCGGCTTTTCCTTGGCGGTGTCCGGGATGACCAGGCCGGAGGCGGTGGTCTGCTCGGCCTCAACCTGACGGATGACGATGCGGTCCTCGAGGGGCTTGATGGAGATCGACATTGTCGTTCCCTTTCTCTTTGTCACGAAGGTGCTCGTCCTTTCCCTGCCGTCGCGGGGGTCAGGTGCAGGACCGGTCGCGGGTGTTCCCGCGCTTCCTCCATGAGTGTAGTTGCGCACCTGGCACTCGGGCAACCTGAGTGCCAGGCGGTTCACCGACGGCGATGCCGGTCGGCCCCGCCCGCGAGCGCGAGCCGGCCCAGGCCTCGGCGGTGAAGAGATGGGACAATGATGCCGTGAGCGCTCTGACCCCGATCCTGTCCTCCCCCGGCTGGGAGCTCCTGGCTTCCCTGCAGGCCCGCCAGGAGACGAATCCGATCCCGCTGCGCGAGCTGGGGGGCGCCCTGCGGGCCTCCGGCGTCGAGGCGGGGCTGGCGGCCGCCGTGTTGACTCAGCTCGCGTTGCGCGAGGCGGCGCGCACGAAGTTCGGCCCGGTCGCCTCCCACATGGTGTTCACGCGCGACGGGCTGGAGCAAGCCACGCGGCTGGTGGTGGCAGTGCGTCACGCGCAGCGTTTCCGCAGCGCAGGCGCGACGCGGGTAGCGGACCTTGGCTGCGGCATCGGCTCGGATGCGCTGGCGATCGCCGGGCTGGGCTTGGACGTGCTGGCAGTTGACATCGATCCGGATGCGGCGGGTGCTGCGGCCGTGAACCTGCGCGATTTCGAGGGGTCGCAGGTGCGCCTCGGCGACGTCATGGATCTGGACATCGCCGAGCTTGCGGCCGAGGGCGTGGACGCCATCTTCGCCGATCCAGCGCGGCGCACGGGGGCCTCGCGAGGCTCCGCGCGCATCACGAACCCGGAAGCCTGGTCCCCTCCCCTGTCCGCGGTTCTTCGCCTCGCGCGCACGATCGATCGGGTGGGGGTCAAGGTGGCGCCGGGCATCGCCTATGACGTCATTCCCGCGGATTGGCACGCTCAGTGGGTGAGCGTGGGCGGCAGCCTCGTCGAGGCTTCCCTGTGGTCCCCCGCTCTCGCGCCCGAGGGCCGGGGTCGTTCGTGTCTTCTCCTGGACGAGGCCGGGGCCGCTCACAGCCTCGCCTCTCCTTGCGGGGAGGCCGCCAACGCTCCCGCCGAGCGCGTGGAGGTCGCCCCGCTGGGGGCCATCATCGCGGAAGCCGATCCGGCGGTTATTCGATCGGGCCTGCTGGCGCGCCTGGCGCAGCGGGTCGGGGCGGGCATCGTGTCCGACAAGATCGCCTACCTGACAGGTGACGATTTGCCAGACAGCCCCTTCTATGACCGCTTCGAGGTCCTGGAGGTGACAAACCTTCGACCCAAGGCCATCGCCGCCGCTCTCAGATCGCGAGACGCGGGCGCCGTCGAGATCAAGAAACGCGGCGCGGACATCAACCCGGAGGACCTGCGTCAATCCCTCAAGCTTCGTGGCGGAACCAAGGAACTGACAGTCATTGCGACGCGCCTGGAGGGGCGCCACCGGGCCGTCATCTGTCGACGATTGCCCGCAAACCTGTAAGGAAGCTCTCCACCGAAGCGGAGCAGCCTGCTGACACAATGGAGGCAATCAGCGAAAGGAACGCCATGACCTTGCCCTTCGGCTCCTCCCAGCGCTCCACGATCGGTGTCGAGTGGGAGCTCCAGCTCGTCGACCGCGACTCGCACGACCTTCGTCAGAGCGCCGACGCGATCATCGACCGCGCGACGATCGACGGACAGCTGTATCCGGGTGTCCACCGCGAGATGCTCCTCAACACGATCGAGGTTGTCTCCAAGCCGCGCTCGACGGTCGCTGAGTGCATCGCCGACCTCACCGGCTGCGTTGACTTCCTGCGCCCCCTGGCCTCGGACCTGCGCATCGACCTGGCCACCGCGGGCACCCACCCCTTTGCGCGCCCCGGACGCCAGCGGGTGACCGACTCCGAGCGCTACGCCCAGCTCGTGGAACGCACCGCCTACTGGGGTCACCAGATGCTCCTGTACGGAGTCCACGTGCACGTCGGCGTCGAGGATCGCGCGAAGATCCTGCCGATTCAATCGGCGCTGACCGCGCACCTGGGCCACCTGCAGGCGATTTCCGCGTCCTCCCCGTTCTGGGCTGGCGAGGACACGGGCTACGCCTCGAACCGGGCGATGGTCTTCCAGCAGCTGCCCACCGCCGGCATCCCCCGCCAGTTCGACACGTGGGAGGACCTGGAGGCCTACACGGACGACATGATCCGCACGGGCGTCATCGAGGGATTCGACGAGGTCCGCTGGGACATCCGACCCTCGCCCGCCTTCGGCACGATCGAAAATCGCGTGTACGACGCGGCGACGAATGCGACCGAGGTCGGCACTTTCGCTGCGCTCACCCACGTCCTCGTTGAGCATTTCTCGCGCTTGTACGACGCCGGCGAGCCCCTTCCCGTCCTGCCGGACTGGTTCGTCGCTGAGAACAAGTGGCGCTCGGCCCGCTACGGCATGGACGCAACGCTGATCGTGTCGCGCGACGGGACCACCGAGAGCGCCCGGGACGGCATCGCGCGTCTGCGCGAGGAGCTCGCCCCCGTCGCCGCCGACCTGGGCTGCGCGCGCGAGTTCGCCGGACTCGACACGATCCTCACGATCGGCGCCTCCTACGAGCGCCAGCGCTCCGTCGCGGCGGCTGCACGCCCCGGCCAGGGCCTTGACGCCGTCGTCGATCTCATGCGCGCCGAGATGAACGCCGGGCGTCCCCTCGCCCTCGCGGAGTTCGCGACCCTGAGTGTGTGAGTCCACCCGGCCACGGCCTCGTGACCGGACAGACACCCTCCCAGGCGACGTTCAGTCTGCATTCAGACAACCGGAGTATTGTGTCCCCCGGAGAAGTGAACTGTTCGAGAGGACGCCACCATGGCTGAGGAAGAGGCGGAAGCGCCCACACCCCACACGACCGCTCTAGCGAGGATCGGCGTACCTGTACGGGCGACGCTGCACACCCTGTGGGTCCTCCTCTCCTCCGTGGCACACCTGACGGCCCGCTGGCTTTCCCGAGCCCCCGCGACGGCGGTCGTCACGGCCGTTATGGCCGTCGTCTCGGCCAGCTACCTGGTGTGGCGCGACCAGTTCAGCGTCCTCGAAGCCGACCCGTCGGCGGGCCACTGGTGGTCGGTCTTCTCCTCCGTCGGGGCGATCCCCGGGCACTTTATCGCTACCGCTGTCGTCGGCGTCATCGCGGTTATTGTCGCGGGCGGCGCGGCCGAACGTCACCTGGGCACCCGGGCGTGGGTGGTCGCAGCCCTGTCCGGCCAGGTCGTCGGAGTCACCGCAACGTGGGCGACGCTGCCCCTTCTCAAGCGCGCCGTCAGCGAATGGGGCCAGGCGATCGGCGCGGGCACCCTGTGGGGACAAGCCTCATCCTCGTTGCACTCGCGGGCGCGGCAGCCCAATCCCTGAGCTCCCGCTGGCGTTGGAGGGCCCGCTTCCTCCTCATCGGAGTCCTCGTGTTGTCGGCAGCCATCCTCGGATCGGCCATCTCCCTACGCGCGCGTGTGGGCGCTCCTGGCCGGCATGGTCGCCGCGCGCCTGGTCGGCGTGCGCGGCTCCGAGGACGACACCGACGACGAGGTGACCCTCGGGCGCCAATTCGCCTCGATCGCCGCCCTGTGCTGGGCGTGCGCGGCGGCTCACCGTCGTCTCGGCCGCGCCCGAGGGCCCGCTCGCGCAGATGCGCTGGTCACTGGGGCCGGCCTGGTGGCTCGAGGGCCGCACGGGCGTCATCACGACCCTCCTGTGCCTGGCGCCCATCACACTCCAGCTAGTCTTCGCCTACGGCCTGCGTAAGGGCGCCGCCTCGCCTACGTCGGGACGCTCATCCTGCAGGGTATCCTCGGCATCTCGACGGTGACGTCAACCACCGTCGAGCTTCTCGCGTGGAACGGCCCGGACGATCCCCTGCGCCCCGAGGTGAGCACGGCCGCCAGCCCTGCTGCTCATGCCCGTCCTCCTCAACGTGACGCTGTGCGCCATTACCTGGTGGCTGCGCCGCTCTTCACGATCCACGCCGCGCCCTCGACAACGTCGACCCTGCTGCGTCGCTGGCTCATTCTCATGGTCGTGTGCGCGGCCGTGGTATTCGTGCTCGGGCTGCTCACGAGCGACTCGTTTATTCCCTTCTCCGCGCTGGCCTCGGGCGAGGATTTATCGGACGCTCCCAACGCGACGCCACTGCAGGTATTCCACGACTACGTCCTCGTTCTCCTGCCCACTGCGACCGCCTCGATTTTCGAACCCACGCTCGTTCCCAAGACTCTCCTGGCCGAGGCGCCCGTCCTGTGGATGCCGCTCGTCGCGTGGGTCGGCACGCTGGTCCTGGTGCTGCGCGCGCTCCTGGCTCTGCCCCGCGTGCCCGCCTCCTCCCCGGTCGACGACCTCATCCCCCTCCTACGCGAGCACGGGGCCGACACCCTCGGGTGGATGCAGACCTGGGAAGGCAATCAGGTGTGGGTCTCTCCCTTCGACGAGGCCGGGGTCGCCTACCGCGGGGCCGGCGGCGTCGCGCTGACCGTCACGGACCTCGCCTACGAGGAGGGAACGGCCTCGCGGGCCATCGCCGAGTTCTCCTCCTTCACCGCCTCCGCAGGCCTGACACCCGCCCTCTACTCGATCCACGAGGACCTCGCGCAGGCCGCCCGGCGCGACGGCTGGACGATCATGCAGGTCGCCGAAGAATCGCTCCTCGACCTGCCCGGCCTCGCGTTCAAAGGCAAGGCCTACCAGGACGTGCGCACCGCCATGAACCACGCGGCGCGCGAGGGTGTCGAGGCCCGCTGGACCACGTGGGAGGAGTGCCCGCAGGGCTGGAAGGACCAGATCACCGTCATTTCGCAGGGGTGGAGCTCCGACAAGGCCCTGCCGGAAATGGGCTTCACGCTCGGCGGCGTTCGCGAGCTCGCGGTCCCAGAGACACGCATTCTCGTCGCAGTCGACTCCCAGTCAACGATTCACGCCGTCACCTCATGGCTGCCTGTCTACCGGAGCGGCCAGGTCGTCGGCCTCACCCTGGACGTCATGCGCAGGCGCACCCAGGGGTGGCGCCCCGCCATCGAGTTCCTCATCGGCAAGGCGGCCCTGTCCGCCCAGGAGGAGGGCCTCGAATTCCTGTCCCTGTCGGGCGCGCCCCCTCACCCGCTCCGCCGACGACACCTCAGTGTTCGGCCCACTCATCGACGCGCTGGCGGCCATCATGGAGCCCCTCTACGGTTTCACGTCGCTGCACGCCTTCAAACGCAAGTTCAAGCCGCGCACGCAGCCCCTCTACCTGGCCGTGCCTGACCCTGCCTCCCTGGCAACCGTGGGCCTGGCCATTTCGCACGCCTACGTCCCCTCCGTGTCCCCCACGCAAACCCTCACGCTGCTCGCCTCCGTCAGCGCTGGCCTCGCCAAACTCGCGGCAAAAGGCGTGGGTGACCTGCGCTCGGCGCACGACACGCGCCGCACCGACGCCCCCGCCCCGGATGCGCCCAGCCCCCGGGAAAAAGCCTCACGCGCTGAGCGCGGCGGCGCCACGACCTCGTCAACGACACGCGGACAGGAGTGAGCATGTCCTTCCTTGCTTCCATTTCTCTGATCTCCGGGCGCACCCTCGCGGCCGTCGCCGTCCTCGCCATCCTCTCCCTCGTCGCGGGGGCCTCCCTGCTTCCCCGCTACGCGCCCTCGCGCTTCCCCCGCCCCAAGCGGCATTGGTTCGCACGCGCGGTCATTATCCTCGTGCCGACCCTCCTCGTCGCCTCCGTGGGCGGACTCATCGCGAACCGATCCCTCGGCATCGTCAAAACCAGCGGCGACCTCGGAAAACTTATCCAGTCCTCGGTCGTGGGCTCCGAGGCCCAGTCAGGCGGCGAAGTCACGATCGGCAATCAGAGCATTGATCCCTCCGCCCTCGGCGCGTCCTTCACGCGCACCGACGACGGCATGCTCGTCGCCACGTGGACCGGGCCCACCAGCGGGATCACCCTGCCCGTTTACGTGATCGCACCGCGCGACTACTCCCCCACGGACGGCAAGACCTACGCCGTCATCGAGCTCCTCCACGGGTACCCCGGCGAGGCCGACGGAACCACGCAGGGCGCGCAGGTCCAGCAAGCCCTCGACGACGCCGTTGACGCCGGAATCATCCCGCCCACCATCGTCGTCGCCCCCTCCCTGAGTGTCGACGAGGAGGCCCATGATTGCGCGGATATCGAAGGACGCCCACCCGTGTACACGTGGGCGGCCCGCGAAGTCCCCGCGATGATCCGCCACAATTTCCCCAACACAAGCGCTAACCGCGACGCCTGGATGATCGGCGGATTCTCCGCGGGCGCCTACTGCGCGATCTGGACGGCGCTGCGCACGCCCGAGACCTTCGGCGCGGCCGCCTCCCTGTCCGGCTACGACACCCAAATCGAAGGCCAGATGACGAACCAGGGGGACCAGTACCTGGCCGACAACACTCTGTCCACCATGATCGCCAACCGCACGCCCGACGGGATGCGCATCTACGCGATGGCCGCCGGTGACGACGTCGTCGGCGGGGCCTACACTGCGCTCAAGATGGCGGCGGCGGTACGCCCGCCCGACACGGTCACCACGGATGTCCCGCCCACCGGCGGACACGCGGGCCCCCTGTGGCGCGAACACATCCCGACGATGCTCGCGTGGTGGGGATCCTCCGACCGCGTCGCGAACGCGGTGGGCGCCGCCCCGACCGCTCAGAAGGCCCAGGCCTCCGAGGCCTACGCGTCCATCGTTCCCGTGACAACCGTGACCCACACGGAATCGTCCACGGGTCCCAACGGCAGCGTCACCCTCGCGATCCTCGCGCTCCTGTCTCTCATCTTCGTGCTGATCGCGTGGCGCTACGCAGCCACCTGGCGGGTGGTCGCGGACGCCCGCGACGAGGCCGCCGACAGCACATCCCGGTTCTGCCGCTCCGCTTCGGCGCGGGTTTTTGCCGCGATCCCGCGTCCCTGGGGCGCCCTGGCTGCCTACGGCGCCCGACTGGTCGCACTCACGCTGGCCGCCTTCGCCTGCGCGTCACTCATCGGGGTATGCGGCAACATGGCCGGCGGTTTCTACACGACGTGGTCCTCGGTGGGCCAGACAATCGTGGACAGCCTGCACTGAGCGCTGCACCGAGCGGGCGCGCCCCTCAGGAGCGAGGCACCACGTAGTGCTCGTCAGCTCCATGCCCGAATCCGGCGAGAAATCCCAGCCGGATGGGGGCAGCCCCGCCGCCACCAGCTCCGAGCCGATCGCCGCGATCTGGGCGCCGTTATCGGTGCAAAAGCGCAGCGGAGGCATGCGCACCTGGACGCCGGCGGCCTCGGCCCGCTCGGTCAGCAGAGCGCGCAGACGCGAGTTCGCAGAGAAACCGCCTCCCACAACGATGGTGTCGCAGCCCGTGTCCAGCGCCGCTCGCACCGCCTTGGCGGTCAGGGAATCGTTGACGGCCTCGGAGAAGGCCGCGCACACGTTTTCCTTGCTGACGGTCTCGCCTCGGCTGGTCGCGCCCTCGATGTAGCGGGCGACGGCGGTCTTGAGGCCCGAGAACGAGAAATCGTACTTGTGGCGTTCCTTGTCCTTGCCGGCGGCCAGGCCGCGCGGGAAACGAATAGCGTCACGATCTCCCTGTTGGGAGAGGCGATCCACGTGCGGGCCGCCCGGGTAGGGCAGGCCGAGGAGGCGCCCCACCTTATCGAAAGCCTCGCCGGCCGCATCGTCCAGGGTGCCGCCCAGCTCGACGACGTCCGTCGCGATGCTACGGATCTCGAGGATGTTGGAGTGGCCGCCCGAGACCACCAGGCCAATAAAGTGCGGCGGGAGCGGGCCCTCCGCAAGCTTATCGACGGCCAGGTGCCCGATGACGTGGTTGACGCCGTAGAGCGGCTTACCCAGCGACGAGGCCAGGGCCTTGGCCGCGCAGATACCCACCGTCAACGAGCCCACGAGACCCGGTCCGGCCGCGACCGCGATCGCGTCAACGTCCGAGAGGGCCACCCCCGCCTCGTCGAGGGCCGCGTCGAGCGTGGGCAGGAAAGACTCCAGGTGCGCGCGCGACGCGATCTCCGGGATGATGCCGCCGTAGCGGGCGTACTCGTCCATCGACGTGGCCGTGCGGTCGACCAGCAGCTGCGTGCCGCGCACCAGGCCGACGCCCGTCTCGTCGCACGTGGATTCAATACCAAGGACCAGGGGTTCATTCACGCCCTCTAGTCTAGGTCGCGTCGCGCGCCGACGCCGCGCACGCACCGGCGGCGCGGCGCTGGCACAACGCACCCGGTGCCGCGATGAGCGAGGCGGCGCCTCACTCCTGGCGGGGTCGCGCGTTCGCCACGAACATCGCAACGCACGCGACGGCGAACACGAGGAGCGACCACGGGAACAGAGAATCTGCGACGGGTTTCACCTGCGGGGAGCCGAAGACGACTCCCAGGAGGAGAAGGACCGACAGGAGCGCGAAGACGATCATCGCTGCGATCCCAATCGTTGCGCTGACCCAGTAGCGGCGCGTGTGCGTGTTCGGGCCGGTCTCGTCAAAATGCATGGCGTAGCTCCTCTCTGAGCCGACGGTGACACCACCATCATACGCCTGAGACCACGGCGGCCGGGGGTACTTGACGCATGACTCTCCCCGACTCTGGGTGCGGCTCGCCCGCGTAGCCCACGCTACCCACGCTGCCCACGCCGCTCGCCCACGTAGCCCGCGCTGTCCTCGTCGGCCGCGCGCCGGGCATGCATACGCGAGGGCCCGGCGCACCGAAGTACGCCGGGCCCTCGGGCCACTCATGCCGGTCAGACGCCCTTGAAGGCGGCCTTTCCGAGCTGGCGGTTCAGGTTTGCGATCACGTCGAGCGGGATCTGCTTGGGGCACACCGCCGCACACTCGCCGATGTTCGAGCAGGAGCCGAAGCCTTCCTCGTCCATCTGGTTGAGCATGCCCACGACGCGCTTGTAGTTCTCGGGCTTGCCCTGCGGGAGCAGGCCGAGGTGCGTGACCTTCGCGGAGGTGAAGAGCATCGCCGAGGCGTTCGGGCAAGCAGCCACGCACGCACCGCAGCCGATACAGGCCGCGGCCTCGAACGCGCGATCCGCGTCCTGCTTCGGGACCGGGGTCGCGTGCGCGTCGGGGGCTGCACCCGTGTTGACGGAGATGTAGCCGCCGGCCTGGATGATACGGTCCAGGGCGCTGCGGTTGACCACGAGGTCCTTGATGATCGGGAAGCCCGATGCACGCCACGGCTCGATCGTGATGACGTCGCCATCGTGGAAGGAACGCATGTGCAGCTGGCAGTCGTGGTGACCTCCGGGCCGTGAGCGATGCCGTTGATGACGATGCCACACTGACCGCAGATGCCCTCGCGGCAGTCGGAGTCGAAGGCGATGGGTTCCTCGCCGCGTGCGAAGAGCTCTTCGTTCAGGACGTCGAGCATCTCCAGGAACGAGGACTCTTCCGAGATTCCCTTCACCTGGTATTCATGAATTGCGCCCTTGTCTTCGGGACCGTTTTGGCGCCAGATCCTCAGTGTCAGGTTCACTTGTAGCTCCGCTGCTTCAGCTCGATGTCGTTGTAAATCAGGTCTTCCTTGTGGAGGATCGGGGGGCTCGCCTTCGCCAGCGAACTCCCAGGCCGCCACGTACAGGAACTTGTCGTCGTGACGCAGGGCCTCACCCTCGGGAGTCTGGGACTCCGCGCGGAAGTGGCCGCCACACGACTCTTCGCGGTGCAGCGCGTCGATGCACATGAGCTCGCCCAGCTCCATGAAGTCGGCCACGCGGCCGGCCTTCTCGAGGGACTGGTTGAGTTCGCCGATCGACTTGCCGGGAACGCGAACGTTCTTCCAGTAGTCGGCGCGCAGCTCGCGGATCATACCGACGGCCTTCTTCAGGCCGGCCTCGGTGCGCTCCATGCCGCAGTACTCCCACATGATCTTGCCCAGCTCCTTGTGGAACGAGTCCACGGAGCGGGTGCCATTGATCGACATGAGGGTATCGATGCGTCCCTGAGCCGACTCGAGAGCTTCCTTGACGGAAGGCGAGTTTTCGTCCAGCTTGGGCAGGTGGAAGCAGTGCGCCAGGTAGTCGTTGATCGTGTTGGGCAGGACGAAGTAGCCGTCCGACAGGCCCCTGCATGAGCGCCGAGGCACCCAGGCGGTTCGCGCCGTGGTCGGAGAAGTTTGCCTCGCCGGCCACGTACAGACCGGGCAGGTTCGACTCGAGGTCGTAGTCAACCCACAGGCCACCCATGGTGTAGTGGACGGCGGGGTAGATGCGCATGGGCACCTCGTAGGGGTTGTCGCCCGTGATGCGCTCGTACATGTCGAAGAGGTTGCCGTACTTAGCGGAGACGGCTGCCCTGCCCATACGGGAGATGGCCTCGGAGAAGTCGAGGTAGACGCCGCGGGCGACACCGTCGATCTTCGGGCCGACGCCGCGGCCCTCGTCGCACATGTTCTTGGCCTGGCGCGACGCGATATCGCGGGGCACGAGGTTACCGAAGGAGGGGTAGATGCGCTCCAGGTAGTAGTCGCGATCCTCTTCGGGAATATCGCGCGGATCCTTCTCGCAGTCCTCGGCGCGCTTGGGAACCCAGATGCGGCCGTCGTTACGCAGCGACTCCGACATGAGGGTCAGCTTCGACTGCTGGTCGCCGTGCTGGGGGATACACGTGGGGTGGATCTGCGTGAAGCAGGGGTTGCCGAAGTAGGCGCCCTTGCGGTACGCACGCCAGATGGCGGTCGCGTTGCAGCCCATCGCATTGGTGGACAGGAAGAACACGTTGCCGTAGCCGCCGGTGGCCAGGACGACCGCGTCGGCGATGAAGGTCTCGAGCTTGCCGGTGGACATGTCGCGGGCGATGATGCCGCGCGCCTTGCCCTCGTCGACGATGAGTTCGACCATCTCGTGGCGGGAGTATTCCTTGACGGTCCCGGCCGCGACCTGACGCTCCAGCGCCTGGTAGGCGCCGATCAGGAGCTGCTGGCCGGTCTGGCCACGGGCGTAGAACGTGCGGGAGACCTGCACGCCACCGAAGGAGCGGTTGTCGAGGAGGCCGCCGTACTCGCGGGCGAAGGGGACGCCCTGCGCGACGCACTGGTCGATGATGTTGGCGCTGACCTCAGCGAGGCGGTAGACGTTGTCCTCGCGGGCGCGGTAGTCGCCACCCTTGACCGTGTCGTAGAAGAGACGGTAGACGGAGTCGTTGTCGTTGCGGTAGTTCTTCGCGGCGTTGATACCACCCTGCGCGGCGATGGAGTGCGCGCGGCGAGCGGAGTCCTGGTAGAAGAAGCAGTCGACGTTGTAGCCCATTTCGCCGAGGGAGGCGGCGGCGGCGCCGCCGGCGAGGCCGGAGCCGACGATGATGACGCGCAGCTTACGGCGGTTGGCGGGGTTGACGAGCGCGGCGGTGAACTTGCGCTGCTCCCAGCGCTGCGCGATCGGGACGTCGTGGGGGGCCTTCGTGTCGGCGATCTTCTCGCCTTCACGGTAGAGGCCGTGGATGAGTGTATCGGTCATGATTGCGTGCCCTTCCTCAGTGGATCAAGCCGGTGACGATGGCGACGGGCGGGGCCATGAACATCACGAAGATGATCAGACCGACCAGGCCCGAGAGGAGAACCAGCGGCTTGCGGGTCGCGGAACGCACCCAGCCGAGCGACTGGAACATGGACCAGAAGCCGTGGGAGACGTGGATGCAGGCGCAGCCGACGAACACGGCGTAGAGGATCACCAGGACCGGCGACTGGAAGGACGCGATCATGCGGGCGTAAGGCGTGGTGACGTCAGCGCCGAAGTTCGCGACCTTCGCGGGCAGGCTCACGGTGGTGAAGTGAGCGATGTGGAAGATCAGGATGAGCAGGATGAGGACGCCGCTCATACGCATGGTGCGGGCCGCGTAGGAGTCCGTGACGGACTTCTTGACGACGTAGCGGGTGGAGCGGGCGCGACGCGAACGCTTCCAGGTGTAGGCGGCGGCCCACAGGTGGATGATGAGCATCAGCGCCATGGCGGCGCGGAAGACCCAGATGAATCCGCCGTGCGGGAAGATCGGCACGAAAGCCTCTTCATGCAGCCAGTGCGCGTAGTCATTGTAGACCTCCGCACCCAGGAACATCTTGAGGTTGCCGTAGGAGTGGAACAGCAAGAAGAAAACGAAAACGAAGCCCGAGACGGCCATCAGCTGCTTAATAAAGACGCTGGTGGTCCACGCGCGGCGCTTCTTCGTTGCGACATTTTGAGTGGCCATGCAATGAAGCATATCGGCGCGTTGCCCGGCGGCGGTAGGACGTTGGCACGAGACGGCGCGCGCAGGCTTCTCCCCCCGCCCAAGTTTTCCGCTATTTTCCGCCGTTTTTTGCGCGTGGATAATCGGTGTACGCCGCGACATTTTCGGCCCTGCGCGCGCGCCCGAGCGGGGCTGAAAGAGCCGAATAATGTGACATGGAGCGTTCCTATTTGGTGGTGGTCTTCGCACGCGCGCGGGTCAGGGGCGCGCGCATTTCGACGGCTTCCTCGACCGGGTTGCGGAAATAGCGCGGCCTGCGCCCGATTTCGACGAACCCGCGGGAGTTGTACAGGGCGATGGCCCCCTCGTTGGAGGGCCTCACGTCGAGGAAGATTTCGGCGGCGCCGGCCCGGCGCGCCCAGTCGAGGAGCGCGTCGAGGATCGCTCGCCCGACGCCGCGGCCTCGAGCATGGGGTGCGACCCCGATCGTCATGACGTCGGCTTGGTCTCCCCCGACTTTAACGCCGCCGTAGCCGACGGGGTCCCCGGCCTCGTTCGTGGCGATCCAGTAGCACGAGGCCGGCGAAGATAGTTCGTCGGCGAGCATGAAGGGGGTCCACGGGTCCTCGGGGAAGGTGACGGCCTCGAGGTCGACGAGGATCTGCAGGTCGTCGAGCGTAGCGACGCGCAGCTCGGCGGTCACAGGCGCGCGGTTGGCTGGCCCTGGATGTCGGGTCGGCGCAGGTAGAGGGGGGTCGGTGCCCAGACGGTCGCTCTCGCCGCGGGTGAGGCGCGTGGCGACGATGCGGCTCATGACGGCGGGGTCCAGCTCGATCTGGGGGCCCAGGTCGGCGCGCGCGAGCGCGGGCGCTGAATGGGCGGGGATGGGGGCTCCGGCGACGACGAGGCCGGGGGCGTGACGCATGGCGGCGAGCAGGGAGGCGACGTCCCCCACTTCGAGGCGGCCCTCGAGGGTGACGTCGTCGGGCCCGGCGGCCAGGTAGGAGCCCCAGTAGAGTTCGCGGCGGCGCGCGTCGGCGATCGCATAGACGCGCGTGTCGGGGGCAAGCAGGTCGAGGCCTTGGCGGGCGATGACGTCGAGGGCTGACACGCCGTAGGCTGGCACGCCCGCGACGCGGGCGAGGACGCGGGCGGAGACGAGGCCGGCGCGCAGTCCCGTGAAGGGGGCGGGGCCGGTGCCCACGAGGACACGGTCGATCCCTGCGCCGCCCAGGGTGGCGGGCAGGTCGGCGGCCTGAAGGGCCTCGCGCACGAGGGGCGTGATGGATTCGGCGTGGTGGCGCCCGGAGTCGTTGTGGGCGCGGGCGATCACGCGGCCGTCTTCGATGATGGCGACGGCGGTTGCGGCTTGGGTGTCCAGGGCTATCTCTCGCACGATGTGATCCTACTCGCCGTCGGTGTGATCGTCGCTGTCAGGGGCGGGCGCGGCTGGGTCAGTATCCGACTCGGCTACCTGGGCCTCGTCAATGCGCGTCCCCCCGTGGGCGGCGACGAGCGAGTCGAGGACGCCATCCCAGCGGTGTCCGTGCGCGCGCAGGATGATGCGGCGCCGCCCGTCGTCCATGTGTTCGAGGTCGATGACGTCGCCGTCGCGCTGGGCTTGCCCGCCGCGACGGCGGCGCACCTCGATGGCCAGGCGTTCCTCGCTCATGGCTTCGGTTTTGCCCTCGCCCCATTCAACGACGGTGACGGCCTCGTCGAGGGAGGAGTCGAGGTCGAGGGTCTCCAGGTCGTTCAGGTCGGTGATGCGGTAGGCGTCCGCGTGGATGAGGTCGGGGCCGCCACCGAGGGTGGGGTGGACGCGGGCGACGATGAATGTGGGTGAGGCGACACGGCCGCGCACGCCCATGCCGACGCCGATGCCCTGCGTGAGGGTAGTTTTGCCGGCGCCGAGCCCGCCCGAGAGCATGACGAGGTCCCCGGCCGCCAGGACGCGCCCGAGGGCTTCGCCAAGCGCCCGCGTCTGGTCGGCGTCGGAGGTGTCGACGGCGTAGGAGGCGATGGGCTGATCAGTCATGAGCGGTGCTCCCCTGGGTCACGGTGGCCTCACCGACGTAGGCGCGAGGAATGTGGGCGCCCAGGCGGGTGACGATTTCGTAGTTGATAGTGGTCGCGGCGCGCGCCCAGTCGTCGGCCAGCGGATCGCCGTCGTGTCCGGCTCCGAAGAGGACAGCAAGGTCTCCGACGGCCGCGGGCGCGTCCCCGCTGCGCGCGGTCGGGGTGCCCGCGTCGCCGTCTGCGGGCCCGAGGTCGACGATGAATTGGTCCATGCACACGCGTCCGATGAGGGGCGCCTCGAGGGGGCCGGAGGCGGTGTGGACGGTGACGCGCGCGCGGTTGGAGGCGGAGCGCAGGATGCCGTCGCCGTAGCCGAGGGGAACCAGGCCGACCCAGCGGCGCGTGGGCGCCACCCAGGTCCCGCCGTACGAGGCCGGGGTGCCTTCCTCGATGACCTTGACGGAGGTGAGGGGCGCGCACAGGGTGAGGGCGGGGACCAGGTTCAGGTCGGTGGCGGAGGCGACGGCGGGGTCGGGACTGAGGCCGTACAGGCCGATGCCGACGCGCACCATGTCGTAGTGCGTCTCGGGGTGCCACAGGATCCCGGAGGTGGCGGCCAGGTGGCGGATGCGCGGCGTGATGCCCGCGTCGGCGAGGACCGCCAGGCCTTCTTCGAAGATGCGCACGTGGGTCGCGGTCGAGGCGTTGCCCGCCTCGCTAGGGTCGTCGGCTCGCGACATGTGGCTCCACGCGCCGACGACGTCGACGAGGCCTTCGTCGGCCGCCATGCGCAGGGCCGAGGCCAGGGCGGGCAGGTCAGCCAGGGTCGAGCCCGCGCGGGACATGCCGGTGTCAATCTTGACGTGGACGCGCGCGGGGGCGGCCCACCTGCCGGGCGGCGGCGCAGATGTCGGCGAGGACCCACGTCCAGGACACGGACACGTCGATGTCGGCGTCGATGGCCGCGGCGAAGTCGGAGGAGGAGGTGGAGATCCACGCGAGGAGGGGCGCGTCGGCGCGGGCGACCCCGGCCTCGTCCAGGCCTTCGCGCAGGGTGAAGGCCTCGGCGAGCTGGGCAACACCCAGCCAGTCGGCGCCGCCTTCCAGGGCGGCGAGCGCAACGGGGAGCAGGCCGTGCCCGTAGGCGTTGGCCTTGACGGTCGCGAGCTGGAGTGCGCCGGGGGCGGCGGCCCGCAGGACGCCCAAGTTGTGCCGGATGGCGGCCAGGTCGACGAGCGCTTGTGACGGGTAGTCCCGTCCTTGACCGTGTTCGTTCGTGGGGAAGTCACTCCCCTAGTATCTCACGCGGGCCCGAGCGCGCCGCGCGGCTGCGCCTGTGCCCTCCCGCCTCACATGCTGAGGGCGGCGAGCGCTTCCGGGATTGCGTCAGCGATGTCACGCGCCTGAATGGGGGCGCGACCGATGTATTCATCGGCGGCCAGCTTCGCCGCGCGACCGTGGAGCCACACGGCAGAGACCAGTCGTTCGGGCGTGACGGCCTGCGGTTGTCCGTTCGGTCCTGGCAGCGCGTGCTCGTCCCTGACGGGGCGGGCGAGTATACCGGCGATCAGGCCAGCCAGGACGTCGCCGCTGCCCGCGACCCCAGCCCACGACGTGGTGGTCGGCGCGACCAGCGTGGAGTCGCAGCGGGTCACGCTGTCCTCCATGCTCTCCAGGTCGGGGAAGCCCAACTCCGGGTTGATGAAGCTGGCGAGCAGCGCCTGATCGCGGAGCATGTCCGCGTATTCGAAGGAACGCACGATGGTCACCGGGCCCTTGAGCACGACGTGGCAACCCGTGGCATCGTGGAGGAGGTTCGCGAAGCGCAGGGGGGGGCTGCGGCGACCTCATCCCGCTTTGTCGGCGTGCCGAGCCTCGTCAGCAGCCGCGCGGCCTCACCATGGTGCGGGGTGAGGACGGTGGTCTCGGGGTTGATGGTGTCCGCCAGCTCCGGAATCAGGTCGAGGCCCCAGGCGTCGATGACGAGCGGAACGCCGGACTGGCCGCAGAATTGCGCGAGTTCGAGCGCGTCCTCGCGGCGGTCCTCGTCCAGTCCGGGGCCGATGAGGGCCGCCTGGATGCGCCCGCCCACCGTGACGACGCCCGGCTCGGCGGCAAGCACGAGGTCTTGGACGCGCCGGGTCGAGTTCAGGCGCACCATGCCCACGCCGGCCGCGAGCGCGCCGCGTGTGGCGAGCAGGCCGGCGCCCGGGTAGGTGTCGGATCCCGCGACGAGGCCGACGACGCCGCGTGCGTACTTGTCGTCGTCAAAGGCCGGGGCTTGAACGAATCGACTACTGCCGGTTCCGTCGTAGAAGTACACCGGGACCTCGCCGCCCGTTTCCTCCGTGTCAGCGGGCGTCAGGCCAACGAGTCCGGTCCACTCCATGTCGATGAGTTCCAAGGCACCACAATACTGCGCGGCGGGCGCCAGGATCTGGGCGCGCTTGAAGCTGCCCACGGCCATCGTGTGCGTGGCACGCATGACGGCGCCCTTCACGCTCCCCTCGTTATCGGTCAGGCCCGAGGGCACGTCAATCGAGACAACTGCAGGGTGGGTGAGGAACGAGAAGTCGTTGAGTTGTTCAACGGCCTCGGCGAGGTTCCCCTTTTGAGGGCACCCTTGCCACCGACGCCAACAATGCCGTCGATCCACACTTTCGCGAACGCCACCAGGGCGAGCTGGGGGGAATCAAGAACTGTGGTAATCGAGCCCCCTTTGAGGTCCACGATGGTGACCCCAGCGGTCTTAGCGGCACGCAGCGCGCGGGAGTGGCGCTTTCGTTTGAGCAGGATCGCCGCGACGTTGAAGCCCATGTCAGCGAGAGTCGCGCATGCGTACAGGGCATCGCCACCGTTGTCGCCCCCTCCGACGAAGGCGACGACGTCCGCCCGCGGGCCGGGGACGACGGGTTCGTGAGGTTCGGTCAACAGAGGGGGGCGTGTCACCGACGAGGCGGGCCACGCGCTGCGCGACCGCGTCGCCGACCTGGCGCATGTACAGGTCCGGGTCATCGATCTCCGCAGCCTCGCGGACAAAGCGCTCTTCGATTGAGCGCGCCTGCTGGAACGTCTGGGCGGGTCCGTCAAAAGTCAACATATCTCCATTGTCACATGCTTTCGCACGCCTCCGCGCATGCTTTCCGCTGGGCGCGGCCGTCCAGGATCAACAAACGGTCAATTGCCCCTCACCTGACCAGTTGCTACGCTGCGCGCCTGTCGAGACGTTCTACCGCTTGACATATCGTCATCGGCTAGCGGAATTTCGCCGAGCTCAGGAGGCGCATCGCAACTGAGACTAGGCAACGAAGGCCGTGATGAGGGGGATTTCGGGGGAGAATTCGCCTTCTACCAGATGGACGCTGTCTTCACGCAGAGCACCCACGGGGAGTAGACTACCGATCGTTAAGGTTACACGCACAACAGGAACGATAGGGCACACACCTCATGAAGCACACCCCCTCTGAGGACTCGCAATGGGCATGCCGATACCTCCGATCGGTCCCCTGACGGGACTAAGCACCTCGAAGTCTTTTTTCATGGACCTTCGCGATAGACGTGGACACCGCCTTAGGGACAGTTGCCCAGTTCGATGCTTTCGATGAGGATCTGACACAAGCTGACACGTTCATCAGAGGGGCGCTTGGCCTCATGTCACACCAGAGCGCCCGATGCGCCTTTGATATTGTCTTCGACTACTCGCAACTATCCGACGCCTGCGACACCGTGAACCACCAAGCAGACAAGCTCAAAGAGGCTCTTTCCACCTATGGAGCGGCGATGAACACTGTACGGAATAAGTACAAAGATCTCATCGCCTTCGCACAGACCGCAGGGCTCTCAGTTGTCGGCGACTACACAAATTGCACCGTTACCCTCGACGCTTCCGGCTCCTCACAGCAAGATTTCATGTATGACCTTGCACATTCGGCCCTCAACGACGCCAAGAGCCTCCAGAAAATGGCCGAGCAGGAGTTCGCAACGGCACTCAACGACGTCGACACGACCCTCTGGGAAAGGCGCTGACGAGCCTCATCGATCAGCTGAAGAATACATACATTCCCAATTCCGAACACCCCGTTGCTTCGACGACGAGTGCCCTAGGCGGCTGGTCTGACCTTGCTAGCAACGCGTGGCGCGCGGGGCACGCGTGGTTCCATAACGGCCACTATGCCCCTCCCGAGGATTTTGCGCAGTTATCGAAGTGGAAACAGCTCACTGCGAAAGGCGACCTGTCCAACTGGACGCGATACGCGACGCACCGCGAGGGCGAAGTTCCGAAGATACCCGGCGCCGTCGAAGGACTCGAAAAGGTCGGCAAGGTAGCCGGTGTCGTCGGCGCCGTCGCAGAAGGCGGCATCAACGCCTACAACTCCTACCAGTCCGACACCATCAACCATCCGGACATGGGTGAAGGTGAGAAGATCACGCGTGCCGGAGTCAAGGGGGTTGCGACGGGTGCTGCCAGCTGGGCCGGCGCGACCTACGGCGCGGAGCTGGGAGCCACGATCGGCGCGGCGGGCGGACCGGTCGGTATTGTTGTCGGAGGAGTCGTGGGCGGCGTCGTCGGAGGACTAGCAGCAAGCAAGCTTGGTGGAGTCCTCGCAGACGCTGTAAATGACGGTATCGTCAGTCCTATTGCCAGTTGGTTCGGAGGAAAGTAGATAACATGTGGAGCGGAATTGGCTGCGTGGTGTTTGGTTGTCTCCTTATTCATGCGTGGTGGTTCGAAACATACACGGACTCGCCGCTTGCCAGATCGTGGCGGAGGATGTCTGCGGCACTGTCCCCCACGCGCAACGCCCAGGCGATGCTGCGCCCCTGCGTCGGCCTCATGTTCTTCTTCGGAGGAATCGCTCTTCTTCTCGAACCAATTGGGGCCCCTGTCTTTATTGTGAGGGTTCTGCTCTTCATCGCTTTGTTAGCGCTTGTGGTCGGGATCGTGTATTTGTTGCCGTTTCCTCTGCCTCGTTTTGCTGATCCGTATTATCAGTACTTGAAGCGCCACGGGTTGCTCGATGCGACGGGGCGCCCACTGCCAGACGACGTCATTAATCGCATTCTCGCTCAACGTGAAGGACACCCATTCTCATGACTTTTTCCTACCAGGCTCCCGATCGGTGGTCTCCATTGCCCGAGGAAGTCTTCGCGGCTATCGCCCCGACTGACTCCCAGGAGGGCACGCGCGTACTGGGCGGTGTGGCTGGCCCCGTCGACGCCACCCACAGCTTCGCGGCCACGATCATGACCGTGGCTTCCACCATCCCTGACGATCAGGACGACGCGGCGGTCCTAGCCGATTCGGCGCGCCTGATCCGTGACACTATCGGCGGTTTCCTCATGCTGGAGGACATGGCGTGGCCCGCCACCCCGAGCGGCGCTTTCCTACGCACCGGCATCTACATTGAGGGCACGGTACCCATCACGATGTGCCAGTGGGCGTGGGTCCACCGCTCCCAGGGCGGCCAGCGTTTCCTCGTCACGGCAACGGCCACGTCAACGACCGACCAGTTCCCTTTCGTCGCCGACGACATCGTCACCATCGTTCCCACCATTGAGGTCGCCCTATGAGCCCCAACGACTCTTTCCGCCCCGCCCTGAGCCTGTCAAGCGAACAGGTGACGGCTTTCTTATCCCTGGCCTCGCGCCACGTCCCCCGGGCCGAGCAGCTCGACACCGCGCGCGACCTGGGCCTGAGTACGACGCCAGCGGTCGACGAGAACGGGTTCAGCGAGACGGCACTGGCCCTGTGGGAATCCATGAACCAGGCAGGTGCTGTCATGACGATGGTGTCTCTGACACCCGCCCAGCCGACCCGTCGCAGCCTGCGGATCTGGCTGGGTCGCCCATACGCCACGGTCGCACGCGCGCAAGGGGAAAAGATACACGTGTACCGTATCGACACCGAGGAGATTCCCCACGTCGTCGCCGCGAACTCCCCGCTCGGCCCGCGCCCCGAGACCTTCGACGGGCCACCCTACCTGCCCACAGAGTTCATTGACGCCATCGCCGATGACAACCTGGACACCGCTCAAGCCATCTTGGAGCACCTGACCACCTTCGGCCCGGCCGATTCGCTCTTTTCCCAGGCCCTGCTCAACCGCCAATGGGAATACACCACCTGGACACGCGACAACATCACCCCCGACGGCCTAATCCCCTGGGCTGCCCTCAGCGTCCTGTCCACACCCTCAGGCTCCTACCTGGTCACCCCGACACAAGGCGTATCCTCCGACGAGGAAGCCACCATGGAGCCCATCCTTCAAACCGTCCTATGGGGCCAACTCGCCCAACTCTTCACCCCAAAGGAGGCGAACAAGTGAGCAAGATTTCATGGGATTTCACAGAGGTAAAGGTAGCGCAGGAACGCTGTAAAGATGCATTAGATCAGCTAGATTCCGCTAATCTTGACACCCCGGCAACCGGTAGCGTTCATCAACCACTTCTTGAGAAGAAAATCAATAAGATCACCAAGGCGACGACCGACATGGTGAAGGTCCTGCGTCTCATGTACATGGGAATTGAGGGGGCCGACAAACTATTCCGCACAGTGGATAACCAGAACGCGGCGGATCTTATAGCAGCCGGGTTTTACCGCAAGACCACTCGCAAGAAATAAGACCGAATGGGCTTTCTTCGGCAGCACTGCGCTTGCGTGCCTACCCGCATCTCAGGTGGAGGTATTCAGGCCGCATCAACTGTCTTGGCAAGGCGCGCAACGCGTGCGGTGGTCTCGGGGATTTTCGGGGGACAGATTCGCTTTCCACAGGGTGGACGCGGTCTTCACACCGCGCACCCGGGCGACGTAGACTGCCGATCGTTAAGGCCCTTCGCGCAAGGCACTCTCGCCGCCTACGACTCCCACTGATCTGACTCCACAGACCACCCAGACGCGGGTAGGCGAAACGATCCCGCGGGCCCGTCAGAGGGGCTCATACAGACGCGACAAATGACAGCATCAATGCCACCCCTCGCCGAGTGGCACAACGGGAAGTAGGTTGACGCATGTGGGGCGGAATTGGCTGCGTGGTGTTTGGTTGTCTCCTTATTCATGCGTGGTGGTTCGAAACATACACGGACTCGCCGCTTGCCAGATCGTGGCGGAGGATGTCTGCGGCACTGTCCCCCACGCGCAACGCTCAAGCAATACTGCGCCCCTGCGTCGGCCTCATGTTCCTCGGTGCCGGATTTGGGATGCTCCTACAGAAGATCGGAGCTCCCACATTCCTCTGGTACTCGTTCGGGGCTGCTGGTCTGCTCGCCCTCGTTATTGGCGTGGTGTACCTGCTACCCCTGCCATTGCCTCGTTTTGCTGATCCGTATTATCAGTACTTGAAGCGTCACGGGTTGCTCGACGCGACGGGGCGCCCGCTGCCAGACGAAGTCATCAATCGCATTCTCGCCGAACGCGGCGGAGACACATTCTGATAACTGTTCTGTCAGGCCCCCGCATTCCTGCACAAGGCCGACATCACCAAACCACAACAGGCCGCTGTGACAACGACGAACGGGCGCGCGGCCGGGAATCCCGGTGCCGCGCGCCCGCCTCGCTCAGGTGGAGGCCCGTCAGGCCACGTCGAGTGTCTTGGCGACACCCGCCAGGACCGCGCCCACGATGACCAGGGCGACACCGATGACGGTCCAGCGCAGCTCCTTGCGCGTGCGGGTCTCGTGAAGCCACAGGATACCCAGCGGGGTGGAGATCAGGATGCCGAGCTGGGAGAGCGTGAAACCGGTGCCCGCCCCCAGGTTGTTGGAGTTGAGCTGAAGCAGCAGGATCGCGGTTCCCCACAGGACGCCGTTGAAGGTCGAGGGAACCATGCGGCGGTGACGCAGCGAATCCGCGGGGTCAACGCCGCCGCGCCCCTGGATCGCGAAGAAGATCGCGCAGTACACGGTGTAGCCGATCGCCTGAGGCAGCAGGAACTCGGCGGGCTGGATGCCAAACCACTTGATGATGAGCGGGAAGGCCACGAGGCCCAGCGTGGAGGTCGTCAGCAGGAAAGCGCCGCGCTTCCAATCGAGGGACGCCGCGTCAGAGCCCGACTCGGAACGCGACAGGAACCAGATGCCGACGATCAGGACGATGATCGCGGCGATACCGTAGGGCAGCGCCCCGCCGTGGAGCCACTCGCCGAAGATCGCGATGCCCGCCAGGGACATGAGGACCAGCTGACCGCCGGTCGACAGCGGCATCGTGCGGCTCATACCCAGGACCGAGTAGGAGCGCAGCTGATCGCACACGCCGACGCCCAGGAGCAGGCCGGTTAGGAAGGACACGCACAGGTTCAGGGGCGTCCACGCGGGGTGCAGGAAGGGGGTGGCGACGGCGGCCATGAGCAGGCCGCCGAGGACGGCGCCCATGACTCGCTGGCGGTCTGAGCCGCCGGTCTTGCCCATGAGCGTCGTGGCGACGCCAAAGAAGACAGAGGGCAGGATGCCGATAAGGATCGTGGACAGGGTCATGTGCGCACCTCCTGGGGTGTTCGCGGCCCCGATTGACGAGGCCGGGATGATTTACGTTGGTGGGTGCGGCAGGAGCGCCGCCACCTCTTCCACGCTAGTCTTCCCCTCCCCCACCCCCGCAAACTCCATCGTCCTTTTGGTTACTGTTTCACATGCGCATCGTGAAGCCTTTCACCAGACCAGGCCCCGTCCATGACGCAGCGCACGCCCAGGTTTCGGAATCTGACACCGGTCCACGCAATGCGACCCGGGCCTCGTCCCTGGATGAGGAACGAGGCCCGGGAACGTTCACGGGGCACAGACCCTATAAGAAAACCGCCTGGACTACATGTTGGGAGCGAACGTAATCTCGCCGGAGCGAATGAGAGGCAGGAGAACGGCCGTGCCGGTAACCCGCGCGGTCAAGCCACTGAGGGCTTCACGAACAAAGGGAATCGCTGCCATGAGCGCGACTTTCGATGCGAAGTCGGCAGATGCTTCAGGGGCGAGAACAAACTCATGCGACCCCACATAATCGGTGATGACCGCGATAACGGCCTGCCACTGCGCGGCTTTGAAATGGAATTCAAACCGAGCTCCGAACTCTTTTCCTTCCTGCCGAGTCCCGAGATTGCAGGTAATCTCGATCGGCGTCGACTCGCTGTCTTCATGATCGACACCTGCCTGCGGAGCATTGTCAATGAGGTCAATCGACAGGTGGTCAAAGCGGATAGCTGCCAGCTGGAGTTGTGCAGTCTCAAGCATCTCATCGATGCTCGTCAAGAGCGGCACGTCAGACATGAGCTGGCTCCTGGGTAATGGTCAAGCCGTCTGCGATTACCTGCGGCTTACGCGGTGTCGCCGGAACGTGGACAATCGTCTGGGCCCGTTGAGACATCTGCCACGCACCGGGCACACCCTCACCACAGTCATCGACAACCTTAATGTCGAGGAGCGCGTCGACGGCCATCGCATATCGGATGATGGATGACACGGTCGGGTTAGCGTCATAGCGTTCAAACGCGGCGACCGTAGGCTGACTGACGCCCATGCGCTCGGCGACAGTCTGCTGGCTGAGCTTATGCTCCTTGCGAAGGCTTACCAAATCCTCAAGAAGGCGATCCCTCGCATCGACCAGCAGATCTGCGCGGCGCGCAAGGCTCACATCACTTACTGAAGTCATAGATTAAACTATATAAGTGTGACATGGTGTTATGCAAGCTTCAGTCATGTTCTGTGCGCTGCTCGACACCCCAGCATGTGCGATATCCAGAGATGAAGCGACGCTCAGCGATGTCGATCTCAGCGTCTTGCGCGGCCTTGGTCTCAGCCGGGTCACCCTCGATGATCACCTTCTCATGAGCGTGAAGCCCCAGTATGCAACGGCCAAGTTGATCGTATGGCTGCGCATGGATCAGGCGGACCTCAACCGGAATCCCTACGCGATTGACTTCATTAACACTGATCTCACCCTGGCTCCAGCGAATTTCGAAGAGAACATCTTTGCCGCGCAGAGACTTCAACTCTTCCGGTGGATAGAGCTTACCTTCGGCTGCTTTTTCGAGACGCTTCTTAAACTTCGCACGAATCAGCGCTTCTTGGTATGGATTCCAGCGGCGGTTCTCCGGGGCCTTGATGGCTCCCATGAGAGCCTCTACAGCTAACGTGATGTGCTCTTGAGCCGTGCCATTGCCACCGCCATACCAATAGAAGTCCACACGCCGGCCGCGACACGCATTCGACCTGGAGGAATCATCTGCGACGCTCATGAACTCCATGGTAGCCGGGTGGTATTGAATGTTGAGCACACATGCCGCCGAGGGCTTGCCACGTACAACACGCAAGGGGACTTCACGTTCGCCCCGAGCATGAGGAACTGAAACCAGACCAAAAAAACTGCCCGGGCCTCGTCCCTAGATGAGGAACGAGGTCCGGGAACGTTCACGGGGCGCCCGCCCCGCGCGGGTGGTTACTCCACCGTCACGGACTTGGCGAGGTTACGCGGCTGGTCGACGTCCAACCCCTTGACGGAGGCGAGCTCGCAGGCGAAAATCTGCAGCGGCACGACGGTCAGGAGCGGCGCGTACAGGGTCGGCACGGGGGGCACGCGGAAGACGACCTCGGCGAACTCATCGACGGAGGTGTCCCCTTCCTCGGCGACCACGATCGTGCGGGCGCCCGCGGGCGCGGACCTCGGCGATGTTGGCCAGGACCTTGCCGTGCAGCTCGGGGCGGCGCGGGGTTGGCACGATGACGATGACGGGCTGCCCCTCGTCCACCAGGGCGATGGGGCCGTGCTTGAGCTCGCCGGCGGCGAATCCCTCGGCGTGGATGTAGCAGATTTCCTTGAGTTTGAGGGCACCCTCGAGGGCGACGGGGAAGCCGACGTGACGGCCCAGGTAGATGACGGAGGTCGCGTCTTGCATCGTGCGGGCGAACTGGCGGACCGTCTCGCCGCTGTCGAGGATGCGGGCGATGGCCTCGGGGACGCGCGCGAGCTTGTCCATGTAGTCGGCGATCTCGTCGGCGTACTTGTTGCCGCGCACCTGCGCCAGGTACAGGCCCAGGATGTAGCAGGCGGTGACCTGCGCGGTGAAGGCCTTCGTGGAGGCGACCGCGATCTCGGGGCCCGCGTGGGTGAGGATGACGGCGTCGGACTCGCGCGAGATCGTCGAGCCGGGCGTATTCACGATGGCGACGACTTTCGCGCCCTGCTCGCGGGCGTGACGGATCGCCTGAATGGTGTCCATGGTTTCGCCGCTCTGCGAGATGGCGACGACCAGCGTTTCTCGCCGACGACGGGGTCGCGGTAGCGGAACTCGCTGGAGAGTTCGACCTCGACGGGGATGCGGCACCAGTGCTCGATCGCGTAGCGGGCGACCTGGCCCGCGTAGGAGGCGGTGCCGCAGCCGATCATGATGACCTTGTCGACGGAGCGCAGGACGTGCTCGGGGATGCGCACCTCGTCGAGGGCCAGGTGGCCGTGGGAGTCGATGCGGTCGGCCAGGGTGGCACCCACGGCTTCGGGCTGCTCGTGGATTTCCTTCTCCATGAAGGTCGGCCAGCCGTTCTTGGTGGCGCGGTCGGAGGAGAAGTCGACCTCGTATTCCTTGGGGGCGACGGGCGTTCCGTCGGGGTCGATGACGGTCACGTCGGTCGCGGAGACGACGACGATCTGGTCCTGTCCGATCTCGACGGCGCGGTTGGTGTGCTCGACGAAGGCCAGGACGTCGGAGCCCAGGAAGTTCTCGCCCTCGCCCAGGCCGACGACCAGCGGGGAGGATCGGCGGGCGGCGACGATGACGTTGGGCGACTGGTTGGAGACGACGAGGAGCGTGAAGGTGCCGTGCAGCTGGGCGGTGACCGCGCGCATGGCCGCAACCAGTCGGCGCGCCACCTCCTCGTCGGTTCCGCTCAGTCCGGCGACCGCGCCAGTGTACGAGGCCGGGGCTGCCTCATTGTAGGCGCGCGCCAGCAGGTGGACGACCACCTCGGTGTCGGTCTCGGAGGCGAAGGTCTCGCCGTCGGCGACGAGGGCGGCACGCAGGGTGTCCGCGTTTTCGATAATGCCGTTGTGAACGAGCGAGAAGCGGCCGTCCGGGCTCGTGTGAGGGTGAGCGTTCGCGACCGTGGGGCGCCCGTGGGTGGCCCAGCGGGTATGCCCGATGCCGGCGTAGGCGTCGGCGGGGCTGTCCGCGTCGAGCTCTTCGACGAGGTTGACGAGCTTACCGACCGCGCGGCGCACGTACAGGCCCTCGTCCGAGGCCAGGGCGATGCCCGCCGAGTCGTATCCGCGGTACTCCAGGCGCGCCAGGCCGCCGAGGATCACCTCGCGACTGCGCTGAGAAGCCTTACATCCGATGTGTCCAACAATTCCGCACATGGTACTAATTCCAGCACACCCACCCCCGCCCGCGGTACCCAACGTGTGTCGCTTCACGTGGTTGCTCGCATCGTGGGCGGCGGTTCCGCGCGAGGCTGAGACGGTCGGACGCGGGAGGCGTCGCCCACAGCGACGGTCACTCACGTGCGGGGCCGACGCGCGGGGCCGACGTGCGCGGCCCATGATCCCATGATAGGGAGGGACACACCCGTAAAAGACGGCAGACACCCGCGCGCGACAACAAAGGAGCGGTCGCGCGCCCGCGGTGTCCAGCTCGTACTTGACTACGACCCAATCAGCGGATAGCATGACCGCACGGTAGACGCTACGAAGGAGACGCGATCTTGGACAACAGTCTGCGTGAGGCTATCAAAGAATCATTGGAGATCAACGCATATTTGAGCGGCTGCGGGATAACGCCCCGGAACAGGTGTTCGGCACATCCGAAGACGAGCTCGTCGAGGTAACAATCGACCGGAATGGCAAGCTGGTCGACTGCCGCATCGCCGAGGACTGGGCACGCTCCCTGGAACCCGAGGAACTGGAGACGGCCCTCAATGACGCACTTACGAACGCACAGGGCTTCCGTGTCGAGGCTGCGGAGGAAGAAATCGAGCGAAAGGGCTTGACCGATCCTGAGGTAAGCGATGATGACATCACCGATTTTATCGACGCACAAGAACAAGACCTGCAGAACCGGTCGAGTTTCTACCTTCCACGCGAAAGCGATCTGGTAATCGAGGACATCCTTGCGCTCGCCGACAAGGCACTCGCAAATGAGCACAAGGAGCCCACGGTCAACACCGTGCAGGTCACCTGCACGTTTGATGTCGTATCAAATATTTCGCTCAACTACAACTGGGCCGAGCGACGCGGCGGTTCCATGATCGCGCGAGCGATCATGCTTGCATCCAGCGACAGTCAGCAACCCCCCCCGCAGACCCCGCTCGCAACCTGCTGGCGGAATCGCTCGGCCTTCTCTCGAAATGGAGTAAGTAAATGGCACTTTCACTTCAAGCTACCGTCGAACATCTTCGCAGGGAAAGCGTGCGGTGGGAATCACAGAGTGTTCCTCTTTCAGGCACAGCTAGCTCCGTCGATTCTTTGACGATCACAGGTATTGACGCTGGAATTTTTGCAGGCATTATGAATACCTACAACAACCACTGCACAACGATCTCGTCTCTCGTTCGCCAGGGCGCTGAGGAGGCTCAGGAAGCAGCTGATTCAATCGACCGTTCAGCTACGGCTTACGAGAATAACGAAGCAGAATCCACCGAGATTATCGCAAATACATTTGACAGGTGATTTTTCATGGCCAAATTCGTCGACGCACTTTTCGATGAGATCATTCGGAAGCTTGAGAGTGTTTTTAAGGCACTTGAGAAGATGATCCGCGGACTTCAGGATACCATCAATGGAATTCTCTCTCTTTCGCGAAGAAAGTATTCACATGGGTTATCGAAAGGATCGAAAGCCTCCTCAATAAGATCTATGCAACCTGGGATAAGCTCGTGGATACCTACAACAAGGTTATCCGCGTCATTTCGGCACCGAAGACGCTTCACGAGCGTTCCCTCAGCTGGCTTTCCGACGTCAAGGTGCCGATGAACAACTACGCGGAAGCCATCGGTATTGACCACCTCCTCAAGCCCCGGCACTGGGGTGGAGATGCTGGGGACGCGTACCGTGACTCGGTCGCAGACCAGTCAAAAGCGGGCTCACAGATGGCCACAGTTGCGGATAAGACATCAGATATCCTTGAACAATGCGCAGAGGCAGGCAATGTGCTTTACGCGGCAATTCTTGCTGCTGTCATTGAGTTCCAGGTCGGCGCTGCTGCTGCAGCGGTTGAATCAGCTACCGTTGTCGGTATCCCTGTCGCTCTTGCAACCATCCTGGCCGTTGCAGTAGTAGCAGCAACGGCGGTTGCCACAGCAATCAACGCCTTCACCTCCTTCTCGAACTCTATCAGTGGAGGCAACCGAGGCTTCGTGCAGGCCATGACCGAATACACTTTTGGGAGCAAGTGGCCGTCGGCAACAAAGTACGACGAATAGCTCTCGCTTATTCCCATGCACCCCGCTCGCGGGCGCATTGCGACATGAGTGCGATCGGTGGGGGCCAGGCGTATAGACGCCTGGCCCCCACCGTGGACACGCATCGCACGCCTAGCCCTCTGTGAGGGACAATAATCCCGTGAGCACCACTGACGCCTCCTCGCCCAGCCCGACCACGACCTCGTCGGGAAGGACACCGAACGTGGGCTGGCGAGCCAACCCCAGCCCCTACGCGCGCTTCGACCGCTGCGCGTGGGACCGGCTCACGGACCGTACTCCCCTGCCGCTCACGCAAGACGACATCGACCAGATCGCCTCCCTCGGCGACCCGATCGACATGACCGAAGTCGACACGATCTACCGGCCCCTCTCCGCCCTCCTGCAGCTCTACATCGATGGGCGCAGGCGCATCTCCGCGGAACGCCGAGCATTCCTCGGCGAACCCGACGCGCACTCCACCCCCTTCGTCATCGGCATCGCAGGGTCGGTGGCCGTCGGCAAGTCCACCGTCGCGCGCCTCCTCCAGCTCCTCCTCTCGCGCTGGGACTCCACGCCCCGCGTCGACCTGGTCACCACCGACGGCTTCCTCTACCCCAACCGCATCCTTCAGGAACGCTCCCTCATCGCCCGCAAGGGCTTCCCCGAATCCTACGACCGGACGGCCCTCATCTCCTTCCTCGCCGCCGTCAAAGCCGGAAACCCCCACGCGAAGGCCCCCGTCTACTCCCACGTCACCTACGACATCGTGCCAGGCGCCTACGTCGACGTGGACCGCCCCGACATCCTCATCGTCGAGGGCCTCAACGTGCTCCAGCCCCCGCGCTCCGCGCCCGGCTCCGTCTCTGTCGCCGTCTCCGACTACTTCGACTTCTCCATCTACGTCGACGCCGACGAGACACACATCGAACAGTGGTACGTCGACCGATTCCTGAAACTGCGCGCGACCGCCTTCTCCCGCGAAGACTCATTCTTCAAAACCTACGCCTCCCTGACCGACACCGAGGCCGTCTCCACCGCGCACATGGTGTGGAACGCGATCAACCTGCCGAACCTGCGCGAAAACATCCAGCCCACCCGCGAGCGCGCCACGCTCATCTTCACCAAAGGCGCCGACCACCGCGTCGAATCCCTCGCGATCCGCAAGGACTAGCCCCCAACGCGCGCCCCGCGCCGGCGTCCCTGCCCCCACGTGCTCTGCGTACAGCCGCCCCCAACGCGGACGAGGCCGCAGCCGGAACGCCCGGCCACGACCTCGTCGCTGGTGTTGAACTGACTACCCGATCCACGCGCCCGAGGGCGCGAAGTGGTACCAGGTCCAGCCGATGAGCTCCCAGCCGGTGGCCATGGAGCCGCTGGCGCGCAGGTAGAACCACGTGGGCCCGTCCTGGTACCAGCCGGTTGTCATCGCACCGCTGGCCCCGAAGTGGTACCAGGTGTCGCCCAGGTGCTGCCATCCCGTGGTCATCGAGCCCGAGGGCGTCAGGTAGTACCAGGTGCCACCGTCCTTGAGCCAGCCGGTGCGCATGACGCCGCCGGAGGTCATGTAGTACCACTGGCCGTCGATCTGCGTCCATCCGGTCGCCATCGCGCCGGTCGCCGGGTCAAGGTAGTACCAGTTGCCGTGCTCCATCATCCAGCCGTACTGCTGGGCGCCGGAGGGCCCGTGGTAGTACCAGTGTCCGGATTCGTAGACCCAGCCCATCTTCAGGTAGCCGCTCGCGTCGAAGCGGTAGGTCTGCCCGTCGATGACGAGGGTCTCGTTCGCCGCGTAGGTACCGTCAGAGTAGGAGTACCACCACCCGAAGTAGCCGGACTTCCACTGACCTGTGCGAGGCTGGGGCGTGGGATCCGGGGTCGGATCCGGGGTCGGAGCCGGGGTGGGGGCCGGGTCCGGGGTGGGTGTCGGCTCCGGCGTGGGGTCGGCTCGTCGACCGTCACCCAGTACAGGAAGCGCGAGTCGCCGCCGCCGACGGCGTGGAGGACGATTTGGGAGGTCTCACCCTCGCCGAGCTCGACTTCCTGCGTCGTCTTGTCCGCGGGGTTGACGAGCATCAGGTGCGCGCCCGCGCTCGGCTTCTTGACAGTCAGGGTGATGTCCTGGGCGGTCTCGGCCAGCGAACCGTTGTCGGTGCGCGGGTCGAGGAGGACCGACGGGTAGCGGGTCTGGCCGGTCAGGGCGTTGACGACCATGAAGCCCGTGGGGGCGGTCGCCGAGTCGCCGAAGATCTCGGCGGACTTGGCCGCGTCCAGGCCTCCCAGCTGCTCGAAGTAGCCAACGACGACGTCGCCGGGCAGGCCGTCGTTGACGGAGCCGACGTTGGTGACCGACATGTCGACCAGGCCGACGGCGGCGTTAGCGGCCATGGCCTCGTCGCCGGTGGCGAAGTTGCCGTACTTGTAGCCGCTCAGCGTCGGAGTCTCGGAACGTGCCGCGTACTGTCCGGGTTTGTAGGCGACGAACGTGGAGTTCATGGCCTTCGTGTAGTTACCGATGTAGGAGACGTTGCCGAAGATGTTGGAGAACTCGTAGAAGGAGCGCGTCGGCGCGCCATCGTGATCGATGATGGAGGAGCGGTCGTAGCCGTTGTACTCCATGCGGAACAGGCCGAACCACTTCTGGCCGGTCGCCAGGCCCAGGGAGGGCACGATCGACTTCTCGGACGCCGACACGTTCGCGTCCCAGTTGTAGTCCAGGTACTGGCCGTACAGGATCGGGCTGGATCCGTCGCCAGTCAGGCCCTTGAGGCCGTACTCGCGCTGCTTCTTCCACGTGTTGGTATTCAGCAGGTTCGTGACGACCTGCTGGGGAGCCGGTCCGCCGTTGGCGCCCCAGTAGTACTTGTCCCAGCTGAGCAGGTCGGGCTTGGCGTTCTCGACGTAGTAGCTCAGGTTGGCGTCGCGGTACCAGGACGGGTCGTCCCAGGAGTTGGCGTGGACGACGGCACCGGGGATGTTCTGCTTGGACCAGGCGAACCAGTTCTTGAAGCACTCGGATTCGCCGCGGTTGAAGCCGCCCTCGTCGCCGTACTGGATATCAACGAGCGTGGAGGCGTAGGGCGACATGTACTCGTTCATGAAGTTGTGGGGCTCACCGGCGTTGCACATGCTGTTCTTGCCGGTGGGCGCCTTCGCGAGCGCCCACGGCGCACCCTTGCCCAGGGACTCCATCATGGGGGTGTTGAACATGGGCAGGTCGTAGAACATGGGGAACGCGCCACCCGTCAGGTCGCGCTCCGCGGCGTCGAAGCCGCCGCGGCCGTAGCCCTCAGAGGGGACCCACGCGGGCATCATGACGCCGTACTGCAGGGCGAAAGCCTGAGCGCGGTTGACGCCCCACTTGCCGTCCCCGGGATCGAAGCCGGAGTAGCGCTCGTACATGGAGTTGTCGACCGCGGGTGCGACGGGGGTCTGGCCCGCGGGCAGGCCCCACACCTCGAGGTCGTTGAAGGTGACGGCGGTGGCGATGTTCTGGGGGGTCTGGGGTTCGGTCTCGTCGTTCATCCAGATGCGGATATTCTTGGCGAGGTGGTAGGCGTTGAAGTCCCAGTACCACAGGCCGCGCGCGTCGCGCGTGAGCGAGGCGTGGGTGACGATGGTTGTCCATTCGCCGCCGTCTGCTTCCTGGACCGCGATGGCCACGGAGTTACCGCCGTGCCACGACTGGGCGCCGGCGGGCAGGGTGGGGGTGCCCCAGCCGTTGACGCGGTGCACGTAGCGGGCCTCGCCGAGGTGCAGTTCGATGCCGGTGACTCCCTCGGACCAGTCGGAGGCGCGCACGAGCGGGTTCGAGGTCCATGTTGTCTTGGGATCGAGGTCGGTCAGGGCCGCGTTCTCGGCCTCGCTCGCGCCGTTCGCCGAGGCCGTGGCGGGCACCAGCACGTTGCCGCGGAAGTCGGTGTCCACCTTGGTGATGTTGACGACGTAGGTGGCTTCCTTGCCGTCCTTGGACACTGTCGCAGTGATGACGTTCAGGCCGGTGGTGAGGTCGAGGTTGGTCACTCGCCCGTCGGCGTCGGGGGTCGCACCGTTGATGGTGACGGTGGCTCCATCGACTGCGCGGATGCGGGCCGAGACAGTGGTTGCGTGGTAGTAGCCGGTCGCCGTGTAGGTGTGGGTGCCGGGGGCGAAGTCCACTGGCTTTCCGGGTTCGCCGTAGGGGAGCTGGTCGATGACGAAGTCCAGGACCAGGTCTGATGCGCCAGAGCCCTGCTCGGGAGCGTCGGGGTGGGGCACGACGGGTCGGACCGCGTCAGTGCCGCCGCCGCCCTCATTGCTGCCGTAGGAGGTGATCGCGTTGCCCTGCGCGTCGCAGGGCAGGAGCTTGATGTCGGACAGGGCCATGTCGGACTTGCCGGGCGCGAGGGAGCGCAGGCCCGCCAGGGCGATGACGCGCTTCGTGGTCGCCGGGAAGGTGACGTACTGTTCCTTGTTGCCGAATTGGAGGTCGCTTCCGTGCGCGACCTCGGTGCCGCCATCCCAGGTTCCGGCCGCGACCTTGGTCTTCCAGTCGTCGAAGGAGGCCTCGGCGGCGGGGTTGCCGGGGTCTTCATCGAAGGCGAAGACACGGTATTCTCCGGGAAATTGGTCGTTTCCGAGGGTGGAGTCGTAGGTGGGACGCGGTGTCAGGCCGAGGCCGCAGACCTGTGTGCCGGGCGTGGGATTCTGGACGGCCAGGGCGTGAGGATAGGGGTCGAGGCCTCCCTTCCACTTGGTGGTCCAGAAGGTCTTGGTGGCGTCCGTGCGGGTGGTGTCGTCATCGACGAGCGCTGCGATGGTGCCGTTGGGGGCGCCTTCGCCGACCTTCTCTTCGGAGGTCGCCCACAGGACGGTCGGGTGATAGGGGGTGTCGGTGGCTGCGATGGCCGCCGCGGGCGTCAGCCCGAGCATGGTGGCCGCAAGAATCGGGGCGCCGAGGGCTCCGATGATGGGTCTTGTCCCCATGAGTGTAACTCCTTCGTCAGTATGGGGTTAATGGCCGGGATCCCTCGTTTGTCGAAGGGAATCCCGCAATACCTAACACGTGTTAGTTTTTTGTGAGACGACCTCCTTTTGATAGCGAAATGTCCTCGCGGGTGACGCTCACCCGCGAGGACACTCTCAGAACTTCAGTCCGCCATCCTCGATGCCACGGAAGAAGAACTTCTGACTAAACATGAAGACCAGGACGACGGGAACCATCGCCACGACGGCGCCGGCCAGGACCAGCTGGTAGGTGACGCCCTGGGGCGAGTTCTGGATCGCCGTCAGCGTGAGCATGAGCGTCTGCTTGTCCGGGTCGGGCAGCATGAGCAGCGGGAAAATGAAGTCGGACCAGGCCCCGATGAAGGAGGTGAGGCCGACGACCGTCAGGGTGCCTCGTACCTGGGGCAGGAAGATCGACCAGAAGCGGCGCAGCTCCCCCGCCCCATCGATGAGGGCGGCGTCCTCGATCTCGTCGGGAATACCCATGAACGCGGCGCGCATCATGAGGATCTGGAAGGGGCCGATCATGGCGACCATCCAGACGCCGGGCAGCGTGTTGTACAGGTCCAGCTGCACCATCATCTTGAACAGCGAGAGCATGATCGACTCGAAGGGGAAGATCATGGCGGAAAGCACCACGAAGTACATGATGTTGCGTCCGGTCCAGCCGCGCCGAGAGAGCATGTAGCCCCCGACGCACGAGAGGAACACGTTCGAGGCCACGGTCAGGGCAGCGATGATCGCGGAATTCCTGATCGCCCCCAGAATGTTGGTTCGCTCAAAGAGCACGGAGAAGGACTCGAGCGACCACTGCTGGGGCAGGACGGTCGCGCCCTGACCGAAGACGGATTCGCCGGGTGCCTTGAAGGCCGCCATCAGGGGCAGCACGAGGGGGCCGACCAGGATGATCGCGACGACGACCAGGAGGACGTAGCGGGCCACCAGGGCTCCGCCGCGCATCTGGCGCGAGGCGACGTTGCGCCCTTGGCGCTCCAGGCGGCGCTGCTTGCGCCACTGGGCGAAGCGCTCCACGAAGGAGGCGGCAGTGATGTGGGATGCGGTGCTCATGAGTCTTCAGCCTTCCTCTGCAGGCTCTGGGAGGCGATGATGAAGCCGAAGGTGATGAGGAACAGGCACACCGAGGCGGCGTCACCCTGGCCGAGGGAACCGAAGGTCGGGTCGACGATGCGGTCTCGGATGTACATCGTCAGGGTCTTGGTGGGCGAGGCCGAGCCGCCCAGCAGGTAGACCTCGGTGAAGATTTTCAGACAGCCGATCGTGGTGAGCGTGGCGACGAGGAACATCATGACCTTGACGCCCGGGACGGTCACGGTCAGGAAGCGACGGATCGGGCCGGCGCCGTCGAGCTCGGCCGCCTCGTACAGGGATTTATCGACGTTGGCCAGGGCGGACAAGTACAGGATCATGTAGTAGGGCAGCCCCTGCCACAGCGTAATGATCATGGCGCACAACAGGATGAGCCACTGATTCGACAGGAAGGGGATCGCGTCCAGCCCCCACGAGGTCAATAGGTTGTTGACGGGTCCGCGCTGATCGAGGAGGTAGCGCCAGGCCAGGGAGATGACGACCAGCGAGGAGATGGCCGGCAGGTAGTAGAGGGCGCGGAAGAAGCCGATGCCGGGGACGTGCGACTTGACGAGGAGGGCCAGCAGCAGGGGCAGCAGCACCATCAGGGGGACGACGCAGATGGCGTACAGGAGCGAGTTTGTCAGCGCCTGCCAGAACTCTGGGTCTCCCAGGACGGCGGTGTAGTTGTCGATGCCGATGAAGCGACCGATGCGGCCCATCGGCTTCGTCTTCGTGAACGACACGTAGACGGTCGTGATGAAGGGGTAGATATAGAAAGAAACGATGGCGAGGACCGGCAGGGTGACCCACAGCCAGGGAACCCAGGCGGGGCGGAATCGGGCGGCGCCATTGAGGGAGCGCTTCGGTGCGCTCTTACGTGTCGGCATACCAAAATCCTTTGTGAGAATGGCGCGTGACCGTGAGCCGGCGGCCCTGCGCTGGGCGAGGGATGCCTCGGGGGCCGAGGCCTGGCCTCGGCCCCCGAGCATTCAATCAGTCTCCGAGAGCCTTGAGCTTCTCGTTCATCTGATCCTGTGCGGTCTTGAGGGCCGTCTTGGGATCAACCTCGCCGCGGATGGCCTTGTTGACGTTTTCAACGAGGGCGTCCTTCACGGCGCCGGTCGCGTAGAAGACGTCGGTGTAGGCCTCGGCGTCCTTGGCAGCCTTGGCGGCTTCCTCGTAGGCGGCCTTGAAGACCGGGTCGTCAGCGATCTCCGGCGGGTTGTTGACGAGCTTGTCGAGGGCCTCGGTGGCAGCGGGGAAGATGATCGCGCCGCCGTCATGCGTCCAGGCATACTCGTTCTCAGCGTTGGTGATCCACTCGGCGAACTTCATGGCCAGGGGGGCGTTCTTGGTCGTGACCGAGACGCCGATGTACTGACCCTCGAAGACGGGCTTCACGCCGGGGTTGGTCGGGAAGGGGCCGACGCCGGTGTTCTCGTAGACGGTCGCGTTGTTGTTCTTGACCGACTTGAGGAAGGAGGCGTTGGGGGTACCGAAAGCGAGGTTGCCGTCGGTGTAGGCCTTGCCCGGATCGGGCTCGCCGGTCAGCGAGTCCTTCGGGATCGCGCCGGATGCGTAGAGCTCAGACAGGCGCGTCACGTAGTTGATGGCGGCCTCGTTGTCCGCGAAGTCGAAGGCGGTCTTGTCCTTGTTGAGCAGGTTGACGCCCATGCCGTGCAGCTGAGCGATCATGTACCACTCGGGCGAGCCGTAGATGCCGTAGTCGCCCTGTCCGTCGGCACCAACCTTGGCGGCGGCGTCGAAGAGCTCGTCCATGGTCTTGGGCGGCATGTTCTCATCGAGTCCGGCGCGCTTGAACACCTCCTTGTTGTAGGTGGTGATGTAGGGGCCGAAGTACCAGGGCAGGGCCGTGTGGTGGTCACCCGCACCCAGGGCGGTGGAGTCCCAAATGGACGGAACGAACTTGTCGCCGATGCCGGGGGCCTTGACGTCGTAGTCCATGAGGAGGTTGGACTTGGACAGGGCGAGGATCGTGGAAGAGGGGACGTTGACGACGTCCGCCATCTTGCAGTTCGAGGCCTGGGCCGTAATGGTCTGGTCGAACTCGGCGCCGCCGCCCTGGTCGGTCCAGTTGATCGTCACGCCGGGGTTGGCGTCCTCGAATTCCTTGATCTTGGCCTTGAAGAAGTCGCCGAAGTCGTTCTGCAGGCCCTGGGTCTGGAAGGTGATTTCGCCTTCGACCTTCGAGGTGTCGATTGTCGAGTCGTCGATGTTGCCCGCGGGGAACGTCGCAGGAGACGTCGGGCTCGGGGATGGAGCCGGAAGCGGATCCGCCGCCGGCGTTGGTGCTGTCGCCAGAGCCGCCACCGTTGCAGGCGGCCAGGCCGAGGGTGCTGAACATGGCCAGGGCAACAACGCCCGCCGCCATCTTCTTCTTCAACATGCGAAACCTCCGTTGGTCCGTATTTGCTGGTCGATCGATGGGATCGAGTCACTAACTATCTCGTGTTAGTTGATACCTGAATCATAGCGAGCGCGAAAGCGATGCGCATTATTTGTCAGCAAGTGCCCGCATCGTTACCAAGCCGCAACATAACAGTGCGAGGCTCAATCACCCCCAACCTGCGCGATCACGAATGTCACCTCGCAGTCGCGCATGCGCCCGGCGAACTCCGGACGAGAGTCAGGGCCGCACGATCGCGTCCCGATGCCTTCTTGGAAGACGTCAAGCCACAGGAACAGGCGCTCGCTCGCGGGCAGCTCTTCCCAGTGCGAGGCCTGGGCAAGCTCGCGCTCGCTCCACGGGCTCACGCTCCACCCAAGCAGCGAGGTCGGCAGGACCACCAGCTCGCCTCGCCGCCCCCGCAGAGACAGGGCCTCCAGCTCGCGCCGATGCCCGCCCTCCTGGGGGGCGCACGTCCACGTCCCACAGGTCCGAGGCCTCGCCATGCCCACACCCGCGAGCGTCGGGCACGGCCATGTCGGGGTAACCGATGAGGGTCTCTCCCAGCCAGGAGGCCTCCCACGACGACCCGGGCAATTCGACGCGCACGCCTAACCGAGGAACGCGCTCGGGCCAGCGCCCGTGGGGGGCGACGCGCAGGCTTACGCGCAGGCCTCGTCCTGCGCCTTGCCCCAGGCGCACGGGCACATACTCCCAGGCGAGGGTGGCGCCGAACTGTGCGGCGGGCGGCGACCAGCGCTCGACGACGCGGCGGATAATTCCCTCCTCCTCGATGGAGACGAGGCGTCGGCGCAGCAGGTGCAGGCGCTCCCGCTCCCAGCGCATCGCGTGCGACGTGCCGGCTTCACCGCGCCCGACTCCCGAGGGAGCCCATGTCATCCGTGTCGATTCCCCAGTAGTCGACGGGGCCGCGCCCTCGGTCGTTGTCGGTGGGGGCTCGGAAGACGCTCAGGCTCATACTCGCAGGCATGTCGCCGACGCGGGACAGGCGCCCGTCCTCGGCGAGGCGGAAAGCACCATCCGCATCCTTCGGAGAGGACACGGGAGTAACGGCAGCGTCCAGGAGCGCGCGCAGGTGGGCCTCCTGCTCTTGCGATCCGGAGCGACTCTCGGTGATGGCGTCGGCGAGCGCGGGTGCGTCGGGAGCCATCGCGGACACCCAGGCCCACGTGCCCGCGTAGGGGCGCGAGAGCGCGTCGACCAGGCCGTCGCACACGAAGTTACCGTCGTGGACCTCTTCGCCGAAGTCGCCGCCGTAGGACAGGGCGCGGCGCCCGTCGGGCAGCGTGCGCCACAGGGCGTGGTCGCGCCATTCCCACACGAAGCCGCCGGCGTGGCGCCGGTGGCTCATCTGAGCCGCGTAACCGGCGGCATTTCCGGGGCCCGTCCCCATCGCGTGGAGGTATTCGCACATGAGGTAGGGGGCGCGCCGGATGCGTTCGCGCGCCGCGTCGTCCACGTCGGCGGCCACGTGCGTGGGGACGGCGACCGGTGCGTGGAGGTCAGAGTCGTCCAGGACAGCCGCGACCTCCTCGAGCGTGGGGTACATGCGCGAGTAGATGTCCGTGTATTGAAGGGCGTGATCACCCTCGTAGTGGACGATGGCGCGCCCGCGGGTGCGCTCGTGAATCCAGCGGGCGCAGGCCGCCAGGTTCGGCCCGGTGCCCGACTCGTTGCCCAGGCTCCAGCTCATGATCGAGGGGTGGTTCTTGTCGCGCTCGAAGGCGCGCATCGTGCGATCCAGGTAGGCGGGCGCCCAGGCCGGATCACTGGAGGGGTTGTCGACCCACTCCCCCACCCCCTCGAAGCCGTGGGTTTCGATGTCCCCCTCGAGCATGACCCACAGGCCGATCTCGTCGGCCAGGTCGAGCAGGCGCGGGTGCGGGGGGTAGTGGGAGGTGCGGATCGCGTTGATTCCCATGGTCTTCATGAGCGCCAGGTCGGCGCGGGCCCACTGTTCGTCGAAGACGCGGCCCTCGTCGGCGCGCACCTCGTGGCGGTTGACGCCGTTGAGGGTCAGGGGCACACCGTTCGCCATCAGCACGCCGTCCTCAATGCTCACGCGGCGGAATCCGAGGCGCAGGGTGCGCTCCGCATCGGCGAGGCCCCCGCGCCCTCCCACGCACACGCGGGCGTCGTAGAGGGCGGGGTCGCGCGCGCTCCACGGGCGCACGTGCCCCACGGCGAGGCGGCCGCTGCGGTAGAGCCCATCCTCGTCGCGCTCGAGGGCGAGCACGCAGGAGCCGAGGCCGTCGATGTCCAGGCGGCCCACCAGGGAGTCCTCCTGCGCGCCGAGCACCCGAGCCTCGACGCTCGCATACCCGACCCCGGCCTCGTAGTCGGTGTCGACCCACAGGTCCTCGATCGCGCCGGGGGTGAGGTGGCGCAGGCTAACGGAGCGGAAGATTCCGGGCAGCCACCACTGGTCCTGGTCCTCCAGGTAGGAACCGGCGCTGAACTGGTGGACGCGCACGGTGATCCGGTTGAGGCCGGGGAGCACGGCCCCGGTCACGTCGAACTCGTGGGCCAGGCGTGAACCGCGGGCCATGCCCACCCACGTGCCGTTGACCCACACGGTTGCTTGGCTGTCGACACCGTCGAAACGCAGGGCGACGACGCCGCCCTGCCAGTCGGCGGGGAGCTCGACGGTGCGGCGGTAGTCGCCGACGGGATTGGTGCCGGGAGGAAGGGCGGGTCCACCGGGAAGGGGAAGTCGACGTTCGTGTAGGCGGGGCGACCGTAGGCCCCCTCCCCTCGCAGCACCCAGTGGCTGGGAACGTCGATGTCGCGCGTCTCGGTCTGGCCCGCGGGCTCGGCCCAGGGCTCCTCGACGTTGACAAACGGCTCCGGATCGGTGGGATAAAAGGCGAAGGTCCAGGTGCCATCCAGGCTGATCACGCCCGGGTCGTCGGCCAGATGTGCGCGTGGCGGCAGAAGAGCGCCCGCGCAGGGGGCATAGGAAGGTATCATCATTTTCACGTCTACGTGCCTTTCGGATGTCATCGTCGAAACTCCGATCGTCACCCACAAGACTAACACGTTATAGTTGTTGTGTTTCTTCAAACGCACACGAGGATTGGAAGCCCGTCATGGAGCGCGCAACCCGAGCCGACGTCGCTCGCGCAGCAGGCGTCGCGCCCTCCACCGTCTCACTCGTCCTCAACGGACGAGGCCGGGATGTCAAGATCGCTCCCGCGACCATCGAACGTGTCCAACAGGCCGCCCGCACCCTCAACTACATCCCCAACGCCGCCGCCCGCTCCCTGCGCCGCGGCAAGTCCCACCTCATCGCGCTCCTCATGGCCGAGCTGCCCGACGATCCCTTCGTTCCCGTCGTCCACACCGTCCTCACCACCGCGATGATCGACATCCAGCAGCGCGGCTACCTCCTCCTCCCCCTCTTCCAGTCCGGCGACGGCGCCTCCGACGCCGAAGTCATCCGAGGCGTCCTGGGAGATACGCAGCTCGCAGGCATCATCCGCGAGACCACGTCCGCCGAAGCCTTCACCTCCCGCCTCCTCGCCAACCTCGGGATCCCCGTCGTCGCCATGTCCATGATCGAGGCCAACCCCACCGGGTCCGAATCCTCCCTCATCCGCATCGACGAAGGCGCCGGAGTGCAGCAGGTTTTGTCCGACTGCGCGCTCATCGACCCATCGACCGGGATGGGTACGGGGCTCGCCGTCTTCCTCGCCGGCCCCAACACCAACCACGCCCGCCAACACCCCATCGCACACGCCTTCGGCACCAACTTCACCCTCTACTCCCTGCCCGACTGGGAGGCATCCACGGCCTACCAGGCCTCCGTGCGACTCCTCACCGAGAACCCCAGCATCTCCCTCATCGCGCTCGCCGACGACTCGCAGGCACCCGGCGTCTTCCAGGCCGCCGACGACCTCGGCCTGTCCATCCCCGCCGACCTGTCCATCCTCGGGTTCGGCAACCAGGACCACCGCAACGCCGAGGCCATGGGACTGACCACCGTCAACTGGCCCCTCAAGGAGATGACCGAGGCGGCCGTCGCCTCCATCATCAACGTCATCGAAGGACGATCGCCCGCCGACAACATCCACCCGCGCGCCCTCACCGTGACCGAGGAGACCACCCCGACCTCGTCCCAGCCCATCCCCGTCGCGACCATCCCGACCCACCCCGTGTGGCGCACCTCGGTCGCCCGGCGCGCCCTAGCGAACACTCCCCCACCACCCACCCGCGACCTTCCCGTCCGCGAGGCTCCCACCCGCGCCGAGCCACCGGCCTACACCGTACAATCGAGGCATGGATCGCCAGGCTCTCACCGAACGCACGCTCTCCTTCCTCCTGCGCCGACTGCACGACGCGGGCGTCTCCGCGACGCGCCGAACCGACGAACACACGGGCGACGCGTTCCTGGAAGTCGACGGGTGGCGGCGCATCAACGTCGAGAATCTGGTCAGCGAGCTCACGCAGGCCGACCCCGCCCAGCATGAGGCCATCATCGAGCGCTGGGTCGCCTTCATCATAGAGTCGGGACGCATCGCCGACCAGCCCGTCACCGACGCCGACGAGCTACGCCAGCGCGTGCGCACACGCATCCTCATCCCATACCTGGCCGCCGACCCTCACTTCAGCTACGCGCGCCCCTTCCCCGGGGGCCTCGCCCTGGGCCTGTGCCTCGACTTCCCGAACACCGTCACGACGGTCACCGACCAGCACCTCGAGAAGTACCCGATCGGCCTCGACGAGCTCTACCACTACGGGCAGATCAACACGGACGGTGAGCCGATCGACGAACAGGGCCCCTGCGGCCCCTTCACCGGAATCGGCGGCGAGTCCCTCTTCATCGCGTCGAAGGCGGCGCACATCGCCAACCTGGTCTCCACTCTCCGCATCGACGCGCCCCACGGACTGTTCTTCGCGATCCCGGAACGCTCGATCCTCCTGTACGCGCCCGCCGACCCGGGCTCTGTTACCCAGCAGTACCTTCGTCTCCTGGATTACCTGCGCATCGACTTCATGCGGCGCTTCCGCGCCAACCCCGCGCGCACACTCAGCAAGGACCTGTTCTACTGCGGGCCGGACGGCGAGTTCGGCACCATCACGCGCTCCGACCATCCGGACGTGCAGGAGCTCTTCACAACCGTGAACCTGGAAGCAGACCGCCTCGTGGAGCTCGCCGTGAAGAACATGAACTTCTTCGACGGCTTCCGCTCCCGCTTCTACCCCACAAACATGTGACGGCGTCGGCTCGAAAGAGCGGCTCCTGGTCGAAGGAGCGACGGCCCCGGCTCGAAGGAGTGACGGTCCCGAATCCAAGGAGCGACGGCCCCGGCATGAACACGTGACGCCCCCGGCTCGAAGGAGCGACAGCCCCGGCCGCACCCCTCTGAGCACCCTCCGCGAGCACCCGCACGTCCTCCGCACACCCGACACGCGACTCACCCACGCATGGTTCCCCCACAATGTCGCATGCAATTTGGGTACCCTTACTTTCCTTAGGGATCGAGAAATCTGCATGATTCCAACGATCCGATTTCAAATCCTGAAATACTCCCGGTGGAATTGCATGCGACTATTCAGACAGTAGTGCACCCCACTACAAACAGTGAAGGACCAGGCATTGGTAGCAACGCCCGCGTCGATCCCATTCCCATCCCCTCGCCACGGGGTGACAGCAGCACACCCGCTCTGGAGGATTGCACCCGTTCAGAAGGAGTTGATCCTTCCTGATGGGGTGTAACGCCCCATCAAACACACACGCCTGTGTAACGCGCCCGGCCGCGCACCGCATAGGGACAACGCGGCAGGGGCGGATGCTCGTCACATCCACCCCTCCCGCTTACTGACGCCTCGCGCCGAGCCGGCCACGGCCTCGCCCGTGCTCTCACACGACGAGGGACCACGGCCTCGCCCGCGCCGCTACCCCTGGAGGTGGCAGGCCCGGTAGATACCCTCCAGCATGGCCAGGCGCTTGGCGAGGGAGGCGTCCTTGGGGACGCAGACCTTCGCGCCGAGATACTCCGCGCCGCCCGCGAGCGCCGCCTGGGCGCAGCGACCGATCTGCTCGGCGTCCATGAGGGAGGTTGGCTCGTCGGCCTGGGCGGGCAGGTGACCGTCGATCCAGGCGTACCCGTACTGCGTCTCCTCCGGGCCCGCGCCCGAGAAGACGACGCCGTCGAGCACCCCGCGCACCCCGGCCTCGAGCACATGATCGAAGGCAGTCTGCGCACTGCGCCCCTCAACGGCGGAGCGACCCCAGTTCAGGTGAATACCGATGCCGACCTCAGCGACGATGTCGATTTCAGACTCGAGGGATAAGAAACCCTTCTCGGGCTTTTGTTCCGGCACGTACTTATCGCAATGCTCGACGACGAGCGTCGCCCCACTCCAGTCCCAGCCCACGACCTCCTCGAGCGAGCGCTTGAACGCATCGGCGTCGGCCAGGCGCGTGGGCGCCGAGTGCAGCTGCACCCGCCCAACCAGCAGGCGCCCGGCCTTGTCGCACAGGTCGTCGAGGTCGTCGCACAGCGCGCGGGTGAAGGCCAGGGCGGCCTGCCTGCCCTCCTCGTCGGGCGAGGCCAGGCCGAAGGTGGCGTCCTTCCACACGTGTTGCATGGTGCCGGGGATCGCCGTGATGGTGTTGAAATCCCAATGCGGCGCCAGGTGAGCGGCCAGCACGTCGGCCTGGGTGACAAGCTGCCCCGGGTAGGGGATCTCGACGCCGCTGACCCAGGGCTGGTCGGCGAGGAGCTGGTAGTAGTCGGCCTCGAGCTCAGGCGTCGGATGCGACGCGTAGGCCCCGAGGATAAACGGAATGTCCACGATAATCGCCCTTCTGTGATGACAGCAACGAAGCAATCGTGACACCGACCATACTCCAGGTTTGCCAAGTTTCGCAGAGAAATCGACACACTTTTCCAGACTCTGTCAAGCCCGTTATCTCGCTTCAAACGCCACGGGCCCCATACACGCAGGTCAGGCCACCCATCGATGACAACCCATCAAAGACCATGTCGAGGCCAACGGCTCCGACAAAGCCACCCTCGGAGAAAACGCAGGGGGCGGGCACCCACCGGTGCCCGCCCCCTCGTAACGTCAGCGCGCTGCGCTCACAGCGCGAGGTTTTCCTTGACGACGTCCGCCAGCGAGGAGGCCACAGAGTCTGCCTCCTCCTGGGTCGCCGCCTCAACCATGACGCGCACCAGGGGCTCGGTGCCCGACGGGCGCAGCAGGACACGGCCGGTGTCACCCAGGCGAGCCTCGGCGCCAGCCACGGCCTCGGCGACGGCCTGGTTCGACGATGCGGCCGCACGGTCCACGCCACCCACGTTGATGAGGGTCTGCGGCAGGCGCTTAATGAAGGACGTCAGCTCGGCCAGCGAACGGCCGGACTCCTTGACCATGCGCGAAACGAGCAGCGACGACAAGATGCCATCACCCGTCGTCGCATGGTCGCGGGCAATGATGTGGCCCGACTGCTCCCCACCGAGCGAATACCCGGACGCCAGCATCTCCTCCAGGACGTAGCGGTCACCCACGCCCGTCTGCACGGTCGTGATGCCGACCTCGCGCATGGCGATGAGCAGGCCCAGGTTACTCATGACGGTGACGACCAGCGTGTCCTTGGCGAGCGCGCCGCGCGCCTTGGCGTTCACGGCCAGCGCGCCCATGATCTTATCGCCGTCGATCAGGTTGCCCTCGTGGTCGACGGCCAAGCAGCGGTCCGCGTCCCCGTCGTAAGCGACACCAAACTCGCAGCCAGCCTCGACGACGGCAGCCTGCAGGGCCTCGGGGTGCGTCGAACCGGCGTGCAGGTTGATGTTGCGGCCGTCAGGCTCGGCGTTGATGACGGTAATGTCGGCGCCAAGCTCACGGAAAACGGTCGGCCCCAGCTCGGAGGCGGCGCCGTTCGCACAGTCGATCGCGATCTTCATGCCGCGCAGGTCGGTGCCAATAGCCCCCACGAGATGCGCGACGTAGGAATCCTTCGCCCACGCGTGATCGGCGTTGACCTCACCGACGCCATCGCCGGTGGGGCGCTCCCACTCCGTATTCACGAGGGCCTCAATCTCATCCTCAACGGAATCGGCGAGCTTGTAACCGCCGTGCGCGAAGAACTTAATGCCGTTATCGGGCATCGGATTGTGGGAGGCGGAAATCATGACGCCGAGGTCAACGGTGTCCTCGGTAGCCGTCAGATGCGCGACAGTGGGCGTGGTGACGACGCCGATGCGGGTCACATCCATGCCAGCGCTCGCCAAGCCAGCCGCGAGGGCGTGATCGAGGAACTCGCCCGAGATGCGCGTGTCACGCCCAATGATCGCGCGGGGCTTCGAACCGTCCGCGCGCCGAGCCCCACCGAACTGGCGGGCGGCGGCCTCGCCGAGCTGGAGCGCGAGATCCGCGGTGATGTCAACGTTTGCCAGTCCACGCACGCCGTCCGTGCCGAACATCCTGGGCATAATGTCTCCGTTCAGTGGGTCATACGACTGGTCTAAGGGTACCGCGACTGCGCCCCCGACCTTGTACGAGGCCGTGGCCCGGACAGTGTCGGCGCCCACATTGCGGGCGGTGTTGACAGGAACAAAAAGGTCGCGCCCCGCGGGAGCGGGGCGCGACCAACAGAAAATGTGCTGAAGGTGATCAGCGCTTCGAGAACTGCGAAGCCTTGCGGGCCTTCTTGAGGCTGCCTTCTTACGCTCGATGGCGCGGGCGTCGCGGGTCAGGAAGCCGGCCTTCTTGAGGGCCGGACGGTTGGCGTCGCGGTCGATCTCGTTGAGGGCGCGCGACACGCCGAGGCGCAGGGCGCCGGCCTGGCCGGAAATGCCGCCGCCGTTGATGCGGGCGATGACGTCGAAGCGGCCGTCAATGTCGAGCAGCACGAAGGGGGACTTCACCAGCTGCTGGTGCAGCTTGTTGGGGAAGTAGTCCTCGAGGGTGCGACCGTTGATGGTCCACTTGCCGGAGCCGGGGACCAGGCGAACGCGGGCGACGGCCTCCTTGCGGCGGCCCAGGCCCGCGCCGGGCGCGGTGATGGACTGACCGGCGCCGGCGGGAGCAGACTCGGTCTCGGACGTGTAGAGCTGGGGACGACTTCCTCGTCCAGCTCAGCGGAAACGATGGTCTCAGCCACGGTTCTCCTCAGTGTAAAAGGCGTTCAGCGACCCGCACGGTCACTGAGCGACCTGGGTCAGTTCGTAGGGAACCGGCGACTGGCCGGCGTGGGGGGTGCTCCGGGCCAGCGTAAACGTGCAGCTTCTTGAACTGCGCGCGGCCGAGGGAGTTGTGAGGAAGCATGCCCTTAACGGCCTTCTCGACGGCGCGCTCGGGCGCCGCGGCGAGGAGGTCACGGTAAGCGGTCGCGGTCAGGCCGCCGGGACGACCGGAGTGACGGTAAGCCATCTTCTGGTCGAGCTTCTTGCCGGTGAGGGCAACCTTGTCCGCGTTGATGATGATGACGTTGTCGCCCATGTCCATGTGAGGGGCGAACGTCGGCTTGTGCTTCCCACGGAGGAGGGCAGCGGTCTGGGCTGCCAGGCGACCGAGGACGACGTCGGTGGCGTCAATGACGTACCACTTCTTATCCGCGTCCCCAGGCTTGGGTGAATAGGTGCGCACGGGCGTAACCTTCAATTCTTGTTGGTCATGGGACGCCGCGCCGGTTTTTCCGGGGGCATCCGCGATGAAACGGTTCGCGCGAGGCGTCGGCGAGTGCTCCTAGCGAGTGGGAGACACTAGGTACTCTGCTGACGCACAGCACTAGCCATATTATCGGCACGCGGGCCGAGGGTCAAAGGGCGGCGGCTACTGTGTTACATTCCTCAGCTGTCGTCGCCGCAGCAGGTGTCGCGCCTGGCCCGGGTCTGGAGCGCGCGGGGCACCCCACTGGGAGGGATCGGGGTAGTTGACGCCTTCGAGGGTGAGCCCATGAGGGGGCGCGATGGGCGCGGCCTGGGAGCGCGAGCGGGCGCGCAGGATCTGGGCCGGGTAGTCGGTGTCGCGCGCGCCGGAGCCCACCAGGAGGAGGGCGCCGACGAGGGAGCGCACCATCGAGTGACAAAAGGCGTCGGCCTCGACGGTGAAGACGAGGGTGCCCTCCGACTCGCGCTCGGCGCGCAGGGCACGCAGCGTCCGGATCGTCGTGGCTCCCTCGCGCGGGCGACAGAACCCGAGGAAGTCGTGTTCCCCGAGGAGGGCGTCCCCGGCCTCGTTCATCGCCGCCTCGTCGAGCGGGTCCTCGACCCAGAGGCGATCCCAGCGCCCGAGCGGCTCGGGACGGTCCGACACCCGGTAGGCGTAGGAGCGCCCAAGCGCGGAGAAACGCGCGTCGAAGCTCGGGTCGACGACGGCCGCCGAGTAGATGCGCACGTCGCACGTGCCGTGCGCGGCCGACAGGTCACGCCCACGCGCGCGTTCACCGTAGCGCCCCGAGAGGATCTTGTTGAGCCTGCACACGATGGACGAGGCCGTGGCCGCGTCCGTGCTTTCTTCCCCTCCCCTGGGGGCAAGCCGCGCCCAGGCCTCGTCGCTGACGTCGAGGTGGCAGACCTGGTGGCGGGCGTGCACGCCCGCGTCGGTGCGCCCGGCGACCGTCGTCGTGACCTCCTCGCGCGAAGCCATGGCGAGGGCCGCCTCGATCTCGCCCTGGACTGTACGCAGGCCGGGCTGGGCGGCCCACCCGCGAAAGTCGGTGCCGTCGTAGCCGAGGTCCAGGCGCAGGCGCCGCGCGCTCACAGCTCCCACGCCCGCACGCCGCCGATGATGCCCGCATCGTTGGGCACGACGATCACGTCATCGCCCATGAGGCGCAGGTTCGAGGCCGTGATGCGCTTCGAGTTGCCGCCGCCCAGATACAGGCGATCCCACATGTACATGGGCCGCAGGCCGTCGACGACGCGGCGAACGCGGCGCGACCAGTGCACGTCACCGAGGCGCAGGCGCTCGTGCTCGCCGATGTAGTCGTCATACGTCAGGCCCCAGCGCACGGGCCCCTGGGAGACCTCAACATGGGGTGCGAGCTGCCCGCCGTCGAACACCGCGTTCCCCAAGCCGGTGCCCAGGGTGATGATCATTTCGAGGCCTCGTCCCGTGATCGCGCCCGCGCCGGCGACCTCAGCGTCGTTGAGGACCTTCGTGGGCAATCCGAGCGCCTGCTCGATCGCGCTGCCCATGTCGAAGTGATCCCAGCGTTCCACCAGCTCAGGCAGCACGCGCGAGCGCGGTCCGTCGCGCGTGATGTAATGTGGGGTCGCGATGACGACCCCGTGGCGGATCATCCCCGGCATCCCCATCGTGACGCGCGTCGCCGCTGGGAGCTCGCGGGCCAGGCCGACAGCCGTATCGACGAGGAGCTCGGGCGGCAGCGGATACGGGGTCGGAACCCTGTGAGGCGGCGCAATCATCGTGCCCCGCTCGTCCACGACGGACCCTTTGATGCCTCCGCCACCGCAATCAATCGCCAACGTCATCTCACGTGTCATGGCTTCAGGCTACCGGATACGGCGAGGGCCGGACACCCCGTCGGGATGTCCGGCCCGCTGCTCGAGTCGATCAGTGACCTGGCGTCACTTCTCGTCGGCGGCCTGCTCGGCGGCGTCTGCAGCCTTGCCGGCCTCGGCGGCCACTTCCTCGGCCTCGTTGGCCATGGCCAGATCGCCGTCCTCGCGAGCCTCTTCGGCGCGCTCGGCGGCAGCCTCGGCGGCTTCCTCGGCCTCGGCGGCAACGGCCTTGGCCTCGGCGGCCTTCTCAGCCGTCTTCTCGGCGGCCTTGACGACGGCCTTCTTCTCGACCTTCTCCATGACGAGCTCGATGCGCATCAGGGGAGCGTTGTCGCCCTTACGGTTGCCGACGCGGATGAGGCGGGTGTAGCCGCCGGCGCGCTCGGAATCCATGGCGGGGACGAGCTCCTCAAAGAGGATCGCGACGATGCCCTTGTTGGGGATCTTCTTCATGACCGTGCGACGGGCGTGCTGGTCGCCGCGCTTGGCCTTCGTGATGAGCTTCTCGACGTAGGGGCGCAGCATCTTGGCCTTCGCCTCCGTGGTCGTGAGGCCGCGGTGTTCGATGAGCTGAGCCGCCAGGTTCGACAGAATCAGCTTCTGGTGTGCCGGGCTACCGCCCAGACGAGCACCCTTCTTGGGGGTGGGCATTTGTTTCTCCTACGGATTCAATGCGTCCATCGGACGCACGGGGTCAGATGGACTGGTCGTCCGAAAAGATCGCAGCGGACTCCGAGTCGCCGAAGCTCGGCATCACCGAGTCCTTCAGCGTCATACCGAGAGCCGCCAGGGACTCCTTGATCTCTTCGATCGACTTGGTACCGAAGTTGCGGATGTCGAGCAGGTCGGCCTCCGAGTGAGCAACCAGCTCGCCGACGGTCAGGATGCCGCGGCGACGCAGCGCGTTGTAGGAACGCGACTGCAGGTTCAGGTTCTCGATGGGGAGGGCCAGATCGGCCGCGAGGGTGGCGTCGGTGGTGGAGGGTCCCACCTCGATGCCTTCCGCTTCCTCGTTCAGTTCACGCATGAGGCCGAACAGCTCCACGAGCGTCTTGCCGGCCGAGGCCAGGGCGTCGCGCGGGGTAATGGCGGCCTTGGTCTCCACGTCGATGACGAGGCGATCAAAGTCGGTGCGCTGCTCGACACGGGTCGCCTCGACCTTGTAGGTCACCTTGACGACCGGCGAGTAGATCGAGTCGATCGGAATGCGAGAAATTTCGGCCTGCGGATCCTTGTTCTGAGCGGCCGACACGTAGCCGCGGCCACGCTCGACGGTCAGCTCGATCTCCAGCTTGCCCTTCTCGTTGAGAGTGGCGAGGCGAAGATCGGGGTTGTGGATCTCAACACCGGCGGGAGGCGTGATGTCGCCGGCGAGAACCTCGCCGGGGCCGGCCTTGCGCAGGTACATGACGACAGGCTCGTCGTTCTCGCTGGACAGGACGATCTGCTTGATGTTCAGGATGATCTCAGCGACATCTTCCTTCACACCTTCGATCGTGCGGAACTCGTGGGGGACGCCATCGATGCGGATGGACGTCACCGCTGCACCCGGGATCGAGGACAGGAGGGTACGACGCAGGGAGTTACCCAGCGTGTAGCCGAACCCGGGCTCGAGGGGCTCCAGGGTGAAACGGGAGCGCAGGTCGCTGACCTTTTCTTCGGTCAGGATGGGTCGCTCTGCAATGAGCACGTCTATTCCTTTCTGACCGGTGCCCGCTATATGACACCGGATATGGGAACCTGCTGAAGCAGGCTAAGGGAGTGTAAACCGTGAGGTTCAGACGTGGGGAGGGCAAAGCCCTCCCGTCCACAAGTCAGCCGCGGCGGCGCTTCGGCGGGCGAGTGCCGTTGAAGGCCTGAGGCGTGACGTCCTGGATCGAACCGATCTCGAGGCCGGCGGCCTGCAGGGAGCGGATCGCGGTCTCGCGGCCGGAGCCGGGACCCTTGACGAAGACGTCAACCTTCTTCATGCCGTGCTCCTGGGCGCGACGAGCCGCAGCCTCGGCCGCGAGCTGCGCGGCGAAGGGGGTGGACTTACGCGAACCCTTGAAGCCAACCTGGCCGGAGGACGCCCAGGCGACAACCGCGCCCGTGGGGTCCGTGAGGGAAACGATGGTGTTGTTGAACGTCGACTTAATGTAGGCGTGGCCGTTGGTGACGTTCTTCGAAATCTTGCGACGCGGCTTGCGGGCACCGCCCGTGCGCGAGGTCTTTGCTGCTGCCATTTCTGGTTCAGTTCCTTCTTGTCGCGGAAAGCTATCCCGGCGGGATAAGCGCTCCTAGGCCTTACTTGGCCTTCTTCTTGCCTGCAACGGTGCGCTTGGGGCCCTTGCGGGTACGCGCGTTGGTCTTGGTGCGCTGACCGTGGACCGGCAGGCCACGACGGTGGCGAAGGCCCTGGTACGAACCGATTTCGATCTTGCGACGAATGTCGGCCTGAACCTCACGGCGGAGGTCACCCTCAACCTTGAAGTTTGCCTCAATGTAGTCACGAAGCTTGACGAGTTCCTCTTCCGTCGCGTCCTTGACGCGAGTATCCGGGCTGACGCCGGTGGCGGCGAGGGTCTCTGCCGCGCGGGTGCGGCCGACTCCGTAGATGTATGTGAGCGCGATCTCGAGCCGCTTTTCGCGGGGGAGGTCGACGCCGGCAATACGTGCCATGGTGATGTTGCTCCAGTTGTTCATCGGAGGTCGTCATCGCTCAGTCCGGGCGAGCAGCCCGGCCCCGGCCTCCGAACCGAGGGTCGCCCACACGTGGGCGCTTAGAGTGATGCTGTGGGGCAGATGCCCCGCGGGTCGCAGCGGGCCTCAGCCCTGGCGCTGCTTGTGCCTGGGGTTGTCGCAGATGACCATGACGTTGCCGTGGCGACGAATCACCTTGCACTTGTCACAGATCTTCTTGACACTCGGCTTGACCTTCATGGTTGTTACCTCCACTGCCCGTCGGGCAGTTTGTGTCGGGTCACTTGTAGCGGTAGACGATACGGCCTCGGGAGAGGTCGTAGGGGCTCAGCTCGACGACAACTCGATCCTCGGGCAGGATGCGGATGTAGTGCTGACGCATCTTTCCCGCAATATGGCCGAGAACCACGTGGCCATTCTTCAGTTCCACACGGAACATCGCGTTAGGCAGGGCCTCAACGACCGTGCCTTCCATCTCAATGACGCCGTCTTTCTTCGCCATATCCTCCGTTTATCCTCTACATGTCTCGGATAGGTTGCGGCGGATGCCGCTAGGCGCAATGCAGTCGGTGATGACATGCAGATACGCCCAAGGAACTACTCTACGGCATGGGCACCCCCGGGCGGTAGCCGGGATGCCTGTCGGTTCGCTCACGTTTAATGCGTCACATTTTACGTACACGCCGAACGGTTCCCGCGCGCCGAGGCCGGCGCACAACGCGCTTCGCTGCACCCCTCAGCGCAGAGTGTCGAACGAGCGCACACCGGCCACTGCCTCCAACACGGATCCGGATAGGTAACGAAGATCTGGATAGCTTAATAACCTATCCGGCGCATAACCTATCCGGATAAGCTCCGAACGGGGTACTGCTCGCCTCACGCCACACAATCACTAGGACCACAGGGACATAAGCCACGCCACACAGACTTAACGAGCAGACTGCAGGAACTCGCTGGTTGAGTTCCCTCGCCGGAGCACAGGGCCCGACCACACAAATTTCGCATGCAATTCGATTGGCTGAAATATCAATGAAGCCTCAAAACGTTGCAATTCCAACGCTGCGAATTCAAAGTTTGAAATAGTCGCGGGGGAATTGCATGCGAAATTGGTAAAGAAGCCTTGGTAGGCACGGGGCCGCGTCCTGGCCGCGCATCGAACCGACGCGCCAAGCGACACTCGCGGCGTGGACGGCGAGCAGGCCCGGCGGCAAGCAGGCCCGGCTGCAAGCAGGCCCGGCGGCAAGCAGGCCCGGCTGCAAGCAGGCCCGGCTGCAAGCAGGCCCGGCGGCAAGCAGGCCCGGCGGCGCCCCACGACGCCCGGAAGCAAGCAGGCCCTCAGGCACCAAGACAGGGTCACCAAGTCAGAAGGCACCGCGAACCCAGGCGGCTAGTGACTACGGTTAACGCGGCCACGGCCTCGTCGATAGAAGAGTCGGGCCCGGTACTCCGTCGAGTACCGGGCCCGAATACATCGGTCTCAGTCGAGCGACACAGGCGTCACGCCGTAGGGCGCCAGGCCCGCCACTCCCCCGTCGCGCGCAGTCAGCACGCTGACGCCATCCGCCATGATCGCGATCGAATGCTCCCAGTGAGCGGCGTCGCGGCCGTCAATCGTGCGCACCGTCCACTCGTCGTCATCCGTGCTCGACGCGATGTCTCCGCGGGTCAGCATCGGCTCGACCGCCAGAACCATGCCCGGCTTGAGGCGCGCCTGAATGCCGCGCACGTTGTAGTTCAGAACGTCCGGAGGCATGTGCATCTTGGTGCCGATTCCGTGGCCGACGAACTCCTCGATGATGCCGGCTTCCCAGCCGTTGATGAGAGCGTTCTCCGCGACGACGGTCTCGACCGCCTTGCCGACGGCGCTAATGCGCTTGCCGGTCGCGAGGCCGGCGAGGGCAGCCCACAACGATTCGCGAGTCACCGCGTCGAGCTCGCGGCGCTCGCGCAGCGTCGTCTCGTCGACGCCGGCGATCGCGCCCGACGCGCGGGTACCGGCGGCAAAGTCGGCGTCCTCGATGAAGGACTCGCCAACGATCACGCTAAACGCCGCGTCACCGTGCCACTGCTTGCCCCCACGTTCGACGAAAGCGCCGCAGTCGAAGGACACGATGTCGCCAGGGGCCAGCTCGTAGTCGCCGGGGATACCGTGGACGATGACGTCGTTGACAGAGATGCACACCGTCGCCGGGTAGCCGTAGTAGCCGAGGAAATTCGACGTGGCACCGCCGTCGGCAATGGCCTGGGCGCTCACCTCGTCCAGCTCACGCGTCGTGATACCGGGACGAACGGCGGCGCGCAACGACTCGTGGATCGATGCGACGACCAGCCCCGCCTCGCGCATCCAGCGCAACTGCTCGACAGACTTAAGCTCGATGTGCGGCATCGCTTACTTCGCCACCGAGTCCAGGATCGCGAAGATGCGCTCCGTGACCTCGTCGATGGAGCCGCGGCCGTCCACGACCTCGAGCAGGTCCTGATCGACGTAGTAGGTCGCCACGGGCTCCGTCTGCTGGTGGTAGACCTCGAGGCGGTGACGCATGACGGGCTCGGTATCATCCGTGCGGTGCTGCTCCTGCGCGCGCTTAAAGCATGCGCTCCACGACCTCGTCCTCGTCGACCTGGATCTCCAGGACGACGTCGATGGACTTGCCCAGGTCCAAGAGCATGTCACGCAGGACGTGCGCCTGCTCGACGGAACGGGGGTAGCCGTCCAGGAGGAAGCCGTTCGCCGTATCCGGAGCAGCCAGGCGCGCCTTCACCATGGCGTTCGTGACCGAGTCGGGAACGAACTCGCCGCGGTCCATGTAGGCCTGCGCCTGCTTGCCGATCTCCGTGCCCTCCGCCATGTTCGCGCGGAAGATGTCACCCGTCGAGATGGCGGGAATGTCCAGGCGCTCGGCGATGCGCGAGGCCTGGGTGCCCTTGCCAGCTCCGGGAGGGCCGAGGAGGATGACAACTGTCATTTCAGGAATCCTTCGTAGTGATGCTGCTGCAGCTGAGTGTTGATTTCCTTCACCGTCTGCAGACCAACGCCAATGATGATGAGGAGCGTCGTGCCGCCGAAGGGCATCTGCGAGCTCGACAGCTTCAGCGGGATGATCGCCAGGGACGGCAGGAGGGCGATGATCACCAAGTACAGCGCGCCGGCTGACGTGATTCGGTTGATCACGTAGCGCAGATACTCAGCCGTGGGACGGCCCGCACGGTACCCGGGGATGAAGCCTCCGTACTTCTTCATGTTGTCCGCGACCTCGTCAGGGTTGAACGTGATCGCCGTGTAGAAGAAGGTGAAGAACAGTGTCATCAGGGCGTAGATCGTCAGGTAGAACGAGGAGCCCTGCGTGAAGTGCGCCGAAATCCACTGGACCCAGCCGTCCTCGGTCTTGCCGAACTGGGCAATCATCGGAGGCAAAGCCAGGATCGACGACGCGAAGATGACCGGGATAACGCCGGACATATTGATCTTGAGGGGGATGTAAGTGGTGGTGCCACCATACTGACGACGGCCGATCATACGCTTGGCGTACTGAACCGGGATGCGACGCTGCGCCTGCTCGACATAGACGACTGCAATGGCGACGAGAAGAAGAAGCGCCACGATGGCCGCGACCGAGCCCCACTTGCCGGCCTGACCAATGGAGAGCAGCTGCTCGGGCAGACGGGCGGCGATCGAGGTGAAGATCAGCAGGGACATGCCGTTGCCGATGCCACGCTCGGTGATGAGCTCGCCAAGCCACATGATGACGCCGGTGCCGGCCATCATGACGATGATCATCATGATGAAGGTCATGACGGAGCGATCGCGGATAACATCCTCGGAGCAGGCCTGGAAGAGCTGCCCGCTGCGGGCCAGCGAGATCGTCGTCGTCGCCTGGAGGATACCCAGGAAGATCGTCAGGTAGCGCGTGTACTGAGTGAGCTTGGCCTGACCGGTCTGGCCTTCCTTATGCAGGTCGTCGAATCGCGGAATGACGACCCTCAGCAGCTGAATGATGATCGACGCCGTGATATAGGGCATGATGCCCAGCGCAAAGATCGACAGCTGAAGCAGCGCACCACCCGAGAAGAGGTTCACGAGGTCAAGCAGCGAGGCCTGAGACTCCTGCGCCATACAGCGCTGCACGGCCTGCGAGTCGACGCCGGGCGTCGGAATGAACGACCCGAGCCGGAACACGGCCATGATGAACAGGGTAAAGAGCAGCTTCCGACGTAAGTCGGGGGTACGGAACGCCTGGGCAAATGCACCGAGCAAGGCTTCCTCCTACGGGTGATGGGCAGCGGGGCCAAAGCCCCTAGACTGACTTAGCTTACCCGACACGGGTAATAAATGGCGAGATCCAATCATTAATAGAAACGCTCGACCGCGTATTTAACGTCGCGCGTCGCGCGGCGCGCCCACGAACGGGGCGCAAGTCTTTCACCTCAACACGGCTGTTTGACAACGCTCATCAGGCGAAAGACGGCAAAGACAACGGGGGTGGTCCATGAAGGACCACCCCCGTTTCACCTCAGCGGGCCGAGATGGAACCGCCAGCGGCAGTGATCTTTGCCTCGGCGGAGGACGACCAGGAGTCGACCTCAACCTCGAGCTTGACGCTCAGCTCGCCGGTACCGAGCACCTTGACGGGCGCGGAATCGCGAACGGCGTGCTTGGCGATGAGATCCTCAACCGTGACCTTGCCGCCCTCGGGGAAGAGTTCCCCGAGCTTGCCAACGTTCACGACCTGGTACTCAACGCGGAAGGGGTTCTTGAAGCCGCGAAGCTTCGGCAGACGCATGTGGATCGGCATCTGGCCACCCTCGAAGCCGGCAGCAACCTGGTAACGGGCCTTGGTGCCCTTGGTGCCACGGCCAGCGGTCTTACCCTTCGAACCCTCACCGCGACCCACGCGGGTCTTCGCGGTCTTGGCTCCGGGGGCAGGACGCAGGTGGTGCAGCTTAACGATCTGCGTCTTCTTCGTGGAGTCCGCCATTGTCAGTCGACCTCCTCAGCGGTCACCAGGTGACGCACGGTGCGAACGGCGCCCAGAACGGCGTCCGTCTGCTCACGCACGACACTCTGGCCGATCTTGCGCAGCCCGAGGGTGCGCAGCGTGTCCTTCATGTTCTGCTTCGCGTGAGCAGAGGACTTGACCTGCGTGATCTTGATGTTCTTCGCCATCACTTAGCCTCCCCTGCAGCGGCCTTTGATCGGCCTCGGCGGCCTCGGCAGCCGCACGCTTCTCAGCCTCGCCCTCTGCGCGAGCGCGCAGCATGGACGCAGGGAGCAACGCGCTCGAGGGGCAGGCCGCGACGAGCGGCGACAGCCTCGGGCTGCTCGAGTTGCTTAAGTGCGTCAACCGTCGCGTGGACGATGTTGATCGCGTTGGACGAGCCCAGCGACTTGGTGAGCACGTCGTGGACGCCCGCGGCCTCCAGGACGGCGCGCACCGGGCCACCGGCGATAACGCCGGTACCGGGGGCGGCCGGACGGAGCAGGACGATACCGGCGGTATCGCGGCCCTGCACCACGTGCGTAATAGTGCGGCGGATCATCGGGACGCGGAAGAAGTTCTTCTTCGCCTCCTCGACGCCCTTGGAAATGGCCTGGGGAACTTCCTTGGCCTTTCCGTAACCGACGCCCACCGTGCCTTCGCCGTCACCCACGACAACCAGGGCGGTGAAGGAGAAACGACGTCCACCCTTCACGACCTTGGAGACGCGGTTGATCGTCACGACGCGCTCGATGTACTCGTTCTTGTTCTCGTTGTTCCGGCGGTTATCGCGATCGTTGCCGCGGCCGGAGCGGCGCTCACGGCGATCGTTGTTCTCGCCCGCGCCCGAACCGTTCCTGTCTCGCTGCTGTGCAGCCATCAGATGATCTCTCTTTCTTTCGGCTCGTTCACAGCTCGAGTCCGCCCTCACGGGCGGCCTCGGCAACGGCCGCAACGCGACCTGCGTACTTGTTACCACCACGGTCGAAGACGACAGCGGAGATACCGGCGGCCTTCGCACGCTCGGCGATCAGCGCGCCGACCTTGCGAGCCTTGTCGGTCTTCGTGCCCTCGGCGCCAGCGACGTCGGCCTCGATGTCGGAGGCAGACACCAGGGTGTGGCCAACCGTATCGTCGATAACTGAGCCACCATGTGGCGGTTCGAACGGGTGACGACCAGACGGGGACGCTCGGGCGTGCCGTTGATCTTCTTGCGGAGGCGGAGGTGACGGCGCTTGCGAGCGACGAACTTGCCCTTGCCCTTGATCGAGTAAGCCATCACTTACCAGCCTTTCCGACCTTGCGACGGATGGTCTCGCCCACGTAGTGGATGCCCTTGCCCTTGTAGGGCTCAGGCTTCTTCAGCTTGCGGATGCGAGCAGCGGTCTCACCGACGAGCTGCTTGTCGATTCCGGACACCGTGAACAGCGTCTGGGACTTCGGAGCGATCGTGAACTCGATGCCCTCGGGCGGGGTGATGGTGATCGTGTGGGAGAAGCCCAGGGAGAACTCAAGGTCCTTGCCCTTGGCGACCACGCGGTAACCGGTACCCGTGATCTCGAGATCCTTCTTGTAGCCCTCGGTCACGCCAACGATCATGTTGGCGATCAGGGTGCGGGACAGTCCGTGGAGCGAACGCGAGGTGCGCTCGTCGTTCGGACGCTCGACGACAACCTGGCCTTCGTCGATCTTCGCGGTGATCGGCTCGGCGACAACGTGGCTGAGGGTGCCCTTTTGGGGCCCTTCACGGTCACGTTCTGGCCGTCGATCACGACGTCGACGCCGGCGGGGATTGTGATGGGGTTCTTACCAATTCGCGACATTGTTCAGCCTCCTCATCACCAGATGTAGGCGAGGACTTCCCCACCCACACCCTTCTCGGCTGCCTGGCGGTCAGTGAGCAGGCCGGAGGACGTGGACAGGATCGCCACGCCGAGGCCGCCGCGGACCTTGGGCAGGTTGGTGGACTTGGCGTACACGCGCAGACCGGGCTTGGACACGCGCTTGAGCCCCTGGATCGCAGCCTCACGGTGCGAGCCGTACTTCAGGTTGATCGTCAGGGTCTTGCCCACGCGGGCATCCTCGACGGAGGTCGAGGCAATGTAGCCTTCCTCGACCAGGATGTTCGCAATCGCGTTCTTGAGCTTCGAGTACGGCATGGAGACCGCATCGTGGTGCGCACGATTCGCGTTGCGCAGACGCGTCAGCATATCTGCAATCGGGTCTGTCATTGTCATGGGGGTTTATTCCCCTTCCTCGTCGCGGTTTCTCCGGTTACCCGGGACCTGCGACGTTCGTTTTACCAGCTGCTCTTGGTGACACCGGGGAGTTCGCCGCGGTGGGCGAGCTCGCGCAGGCACACGCGGCACAGTCCGAACTTGCGGTACACCGAGTGCGGACGGCCGCAACGGTTGCACCGGGTGTAGGCACGCACGCCGAACTTCGGCTTGCGGGCAGCCTTGACCTTCAGGGATGTCTTGGCCATGGGTCAGTCCTCCTTTTGAACGGGAAGCCGAGGTGACGCAGAAGGGCGCGACCCTCTTCGTCGGTGGTGGCCGAGGTGACAACCGTGATGTCCATGCCGCGCACTCGGTCGATCGAGTCCTGGTCGATCTCGTGGAACATCGACTGTTCCGTGAGACCGAAGGTGTAGTTACCGTGACCATCGAACTGCTTGGAGGACAGTCCGCGGAAGTCACGGATACGGGGAAGCGCCGTCGAGAGGAGGCGGTCCAGGAACTCCCACATGCGGTCGCCGCGAAGCGTGACGTGAGCACCGATCGCCTGGCCCTCACGCAGCTTGAACTGCGCGATGGACTTCTTGGCGCGGGTGGTCACGGGCTTCTGGCCTGTGATCGCGGTGAGGTCGCGGATAGCTCCCTCGAGTGCCTTCGAGTCGCGAGCGGCCTCGCCGACACCCATGTTGACGACAATCTTCGTCAGTCCGCCGACCTGCATGACGTTCTCGTGCTTGAACTCAGCACGGAGCGCCTCGCGGATCTCGGAGACGTACTTTTCCTTCAGACGCGGGGCCATGCTCAGATCTCCTTGCCCTGTTCAACGCCGCGCTTCGCGCCGCCACGGGCCACGCGGACTCGGACGGTGCGGGTGCGGCCGCCACGCTCAACGGTATCCTCGCGGAAACCGACGCGAACGCGCTTCTTTTGGTCTCGGGGTCGACCAGAGCGACCTTGGACAGGGCGATGGGGGCTTCGATGGTCTCGATGCCGCCGGCGCTGCCCTGCTGGCCCTGGCGCACGTGGCGCGTCTTCAGGTTGATGCCCTCGACGAGGACCTTGCCCTCGGCCGGGAACACCTGGATGACGCGGCCCTGCTTGCCTTTGTCGCCGGGCTTCAAGGGCTCGAGGCCCTCCTCGGCGCGGCGGGCGTTGCGCTTGGCCAGCGCCTTCTCGTCGGACGTGCGTCCGCGAACGACCTCGACGAGGTCATTCTTACGAATCTTGGCTGCCATGGATCAGATCACCTCCGGAGCGAGGGAGACGATACGCATGAACTTCTTGTCGCGCAGCTCGCGGCCCACGGGGCCGAAGATGCGCGTGCCACGCGGCTCGCCATTGTTGTTGATGATGACGGCCGCATTCTCGTCGAAACGAATGTAGGAACCGTCGGGGCGGCGGGTTTCCTTACGCGTGCGAACGATCACTGCCTTGACGACTTCGCCCTTCTTGACGTTGCCGCCGGGGATGGCGTCCTTCACGGTGGCGACGATCGTGTCGCCGATACCCGCGTAGCGCCGACCCGAGCCACCGAGAACACGGATGGTCAGGATCTCCTTGGCCCCTGTGTTGTCGGCGACCTTCAGTCGCGACTCCTGCTGGATCATTTTCTATTGACTCCTGTCGTCGTGCCGGTTCTCTTCCGGATTGTACCGGTCGAGCCTTGCCGAACGGATTTCGGTCTGTGAGCGAAGGTCACTTCGCCTTTTCGAGGATCTCCACAACGCGCCAGCGCTTGGTGGCCGACAGCGGGCGGGTCTCCATGATGAGGACGAGATCGCCGACGCCGCACTCGTTGTGCTCGTCGTGAACCTTGACCTTCTTGTTCTTGCGCATGACCTTGCCGTAGAGGGCGTGCTTGACGCGGTCCTCGATCTGGACGACAACGGTCTTGTCCATCTTGTCGCTGACGACGTAGCCGCGACGGACCTTACGCTCGTTACGAGCGGTGGTTTCTGCCATCAGGCTCACTCCTCAGTGCTCGGGGCGGTGCGGTAGCCAAGCTCCCGCTCACGCGCGATGGTGTAGATCCGGGCAATGTCGCGGCGCACGGTCTTCATGCGACCGTGATCCTCGAGGTTGCCAACGGCCTGCGCGAACGCAGGTTGAACAGCTCTGCCTTAGCCTTCTCGAGCTCCTTGGACAGCTGGGAGTTGTCCATGGCGTCGAGCTGCTCGGTGGTCAGACCCTTATCTGCCATCAGATGTCACCACCCTCTCGGACCACGAAACGGGTCTTGATAGGAAGCTTGTGCTGGGCACGGCTGAGGGCCTCGCGAGCGAGCTCCTCCGGGACGCCTGCCAGCTCGAACATGACACGTCCGGGCTTGACGGGGGCAACCCACCACTCCGGAGCACCCTTACCGGAACCCATTCGGGTTTCGGCGGGCTTCTTGGTCAGCGGGCGGTCCGGGAAGATGTTGATCCAGACCTTACCGCCACGCTTGATGTGACGAGTCACGGCGATACGAGCCGCTCAATCTGACGGTTGGTGATGTACGCACTCTCGAGCGCCTGGATGCCGTAGTCGCCGAACGCCAGTTCGGTGCCACCGGAGGCAAAGCCAGTGCGGTGAGGACGGTGCTGCTTGCGGTACTTAGTCCGACGGGGAATGAGCATTGGGCTCAGGCCTCCGATCCGGTCGTGGGCGCAGCGGCCTCGGAGGCGGTTGCCTCACGGGGAGCCTGCTGCGAAGCGGTCTCCTGGTTGGGGCGTCCACCGCGGCGGGGGCCACGGCGGCCATCGCGGCGGCCGCCACGCTGGGCCTGCTCGGCCTGCTGGCGAGCGAACTCGCGCTCGGTGATGTCGCCCTTGTAGATCCACACCTTGACGCCGATGCGACCGAAGGTCGTACGGGCCTCGTGGAATCCGTAGTCGATGTTCGCGCGGAGGGTGTGCAGCGGCACGCGGCCCTCGCGGTAGAACTCGGAGCGGGACATTTCGGCGCCACCCAGGCGGCCGGACACCTGGACACGAATGCCCTTGGCGCCGGCGCGCTGCGCGGACTGGATGCCCTTACGCATCGCACGACGGAAGGACACGCGGGCAGCGAGCTGCTCGGCGATGCCCTGCGCAACGAGCTGCGCTTCGAGATCGGGGTTCTTCACCTCGAGGATGTTGAGCTGAACCTGCTTGCCCGTCAGCTTTTCGAGCTGGACGCGCAGGCGGTCGGCCTCGGCGCCACGGCGACCGATGACGATGCCCGGGCGAGCGGTGTGCAGGTCGACGCGAACGCGGTCACGCGTGCGCTCGATGCTCACCTCGGCGATGCCGGCGCGCTCGAGGTTGTCGGTCAGGAACTTGCGGATCGCGACGTCTTCCGCCACGTAGTCCGCGTAGCGCTGTCCCTTGGTGGTGGAGTCGGAGAACCAGCGAGACCGGTGGTCAGTGGTGATTCCCAGACGGAACCCGCGGGGGTTGACCTTCTGACCCATATCAGCGGTCTCCCTTCTTCTTGTCTTCCTTGGTCCCCACCACGATGGTGATGTGGGAGGTGCGCTTGAGGATACGACCGGCGCGTCCCTGAGCACGGGGACGGATGCGCTTCATGGTCGGGCCCTCGTCCACGTATGCCTCGAGCACGAGCAGATCGGCCTCGTTGAAGGTCTCGCCGGCGTTTTCAGCCTTGACCTTCGAGTTGGCGACTGCGCTCAGCAGCACCTTGCGGACATCGGTGGCGACGGCCTGCGGGGCGAACCGCAGAATGTCGGCGGCCTCCAGAACACGCTTGCCGCGAACCTCGTTCACAACACGGCGGGACTTCTGGGGCGTGACGCGGATGAATCGCGCCTGCGCCTTGGCTTCCATGTATCTGCCTCTTCTTCCGTGGGGCCGGCTCAGCGCCGACGTCCCTTACGATCGTCCTTGTCGTGGCTGCGGAAAGTGCGCGTGGGAGCGAACTCTCCGAGCTTGTGGCCCACCATCGACTCGGTGACGAAAACGGGCACATGCTTACGGCCGTCGTGGACGGCGATGGTCAGGCCCAGGAAGTCCGGGGTGATGACCGAGCGACGCGACCAGGTCTTGATGACGTTCTTCGAGCCGGATTCGTTCGCGGCGTCGACCTTCTTGAGCAGGTGGTCGTCGACGAACGGGCCCTTCTTCAAACTACGCGGCATTTCAATCGACTCCTACTCAGCGGTTCTTGCCGGTCTTGCGACGGCGGACGATCAGACGATCGGACGCCTTCTTCGGACGACGCGTACGGCCCTCGGGCTTGCCCCAAGGCGACACGGGGTGACGACCACCGGACGTGCGGCCTTCACCACCGCCGTGCGGGTGATCGACCGGGTTCATGACGACACCACGGACGTGCGGGCGCTTGCCCTTCCAGCGCATACGGCCGGCCTTGCCCCAGTTGATGTTCGACTGCTCGGCGTTGCCGACCTCGCCGATGGTGGCGCGGCAGGTGGCCTCGACGTTGCGGATCTCGCCGGAGGGCATACGCAGCTGGGCGAAGCGGCCTTCCTTGGCGACAAGCTGCACGGAGGTGCCGGCGGAGCGGGCGATCTTAGCGCCGCCGCCGGGGTAAAGCTCGACGGCGTGCACAACAGTACCCAGGGGGGATGTTGCGCAGCTGCAGCGAGTTGCCGGGCTTGATGTCAGCGCCAACGCCAGCCTCGATGTGATCGCCCTGCTTGAGGCCGGTCGGAGCGAGGATGTAGCGCTTCTCGCCGTCCGCGTAGTGCAGGAGGGCGATGCGGGCCGTGCGGTTGGGGTCGTACTCGATGTGAGCGACCGTCGCCGGGACGCCGTCCTTGTCGTGACGACGGAAGTCGATCACGCGGTACTGGCGCTTGTGGCCGCCGCCGCGGTGGCGGGAGGTCACGCGGCCGTTGTTGTTACGACCACCGGTCTTGTGCAGCGGGCGCAGCAGCGACTTCTCGGGGGTGTCGCGCGTGATCTCGACGAAGTCAGAGACGGACGAGAAGCGACGGCCCGGAGTCGTGGGCTTGTACTTGCGAATTCCCATTGTTCAAATGTCCCTTCGGTCCTCAGGCCTGATCGCCGAAGATGTCGATGGTGCCCTCACGCACGGTGACGATGGCACGCTTGACGTCCTTGCGCTTACCGATCCCGTTGCGGGTGCGGTAGGTCTTGCCCTTGCGGTTCTGGGTCGCGATGGAACCGATCTTGACGCTGAAGATACGCTCCAGGGCAATCTTGATCTCGGTCTTGTTCGCGCGGGGGTCAACCTCGAAGGTGTACTTGCCCAGGTCCATCAGGGCGAGCGACTTCTCGGTGGTGACCGGCTTCAGGATGATGTCGCGGGGGTTCTTACCCGCTTCGATCGTGCTCACTTGGTCTCCTCCTTGGTACCGAGGAAGGACTCAAGGGCGGCCTGCGTGAAGACGATGTCGTCGGCGTCCAGGACGTCGTACGTGTTCAGCTGGTCGGCCCACAGGACGTGAACCTCGGGAACGTTGCGCAGGGACAGCGCGGTCAGTTCGTTGCCACGCTCGAGGACGACGAGAGCCTGACGGTCCTCGACGATCGCGCGCAGGGCGGCGAGAGCGGCCTTGGTCGAGGGCTTGTCGCCTTCGAACAGGGCGGTGACAACGTGGATGCGGTCGGCGCGCGCACGGTCGGACAGAGCGGAGCGCAGGGCGCCCTGCTTCATCTTCTTGGGGGTGCGCTGGTCGTAGTCACGCGGCTGAGGGCCGTGGACGATGCCGCCACCGGTGAAGTGAGGCGCACGGATGGAGCCCTGGCGGGCGTTACCGGTGCCCTTCTGACGGAACGGCTTCTTTGCCGCCGCCAGCGACCTCACCGCGGGTCTTCGTCGCGTGCGTGCCCTGACGGGCGGCCGCAAGCTGAGCGACGACAACCTGGTGCATCAGCGGAATGTTGGTGGGAACGTCAAAGATGGACCCGGGGAGGACGACGGAGCCCGCCTTCTTGCCCTCGAGGTCGATGACGTCGACGTTACGATCGTCAGCCATGATCACGCACCCTTCACGGAGGAGCGAACCAGGACCACGCCGTTCTTGGGGCCCGGGATGGCGCCGCTGATGAGCAGCAGGCCCTTCTCGGTGTCCACGGCCTGGATCGTCAGGTTCTGAACAGTACGACGGTTGCCACCCATGCGGCCGGCCATGCGCAGGCCCTTGAAGATGCGACCGGGGGTTGCGCAGGCGCCGATGGAACCGGGCTTGCGGTGGTTGCGGTGCGCACCGTGGGAGGCGGAAACACCGGCGAAGCCGTGACGCTTCATAACGCCGGCGAAGCCCTTGCCCTTGGTGGTGCCGGAAACGTCGACGGACTGGCCAGCCTCGAAGGTGGCGGCGTCGAGTTCCTGGCCGAGCTCGTAGGAGTCGTGCTCGGAGGTGCGGACCTCGGCGAGGTGGCGTCGGGGGGCAACCCCGGCCTTCTCGAAGTGGCCCTGCAGGGGCTTGGTGACCTTACGGGAGTCAATCTCACCGAAGCCAAGCTGAATAGCGGAGTAGCCGTCGACCTCTTCGGTACGAACCTGGGTCACGACGTTGGTGCCGACCTGCACGACAGTCAGGGGCACGAGGTGGCCGTCGGCGTCCCACACCTGGGTCATGCCGATCTTGCGGCCGAGCAGCGCCTTGATGGGCGCGGCAGCGTGCTGCTTCTTGTTAGTCATTGCAGATGTCCTCAGAGCTTGATCTCGATGTTGACGTCCGCAGGCAGGTCGAGGCGCATGAGCGAGTCGACGGCCTTGGGGGTCGGGTCGATGATGTCGATGAGCCGCTTGTGCGTGCGCATTTCAAAGTGCTCGCGGCTGTCCTTGTACTTGTGGGGCGACCGAATAACGACGAACACGTTCTTCTCGGTCGGCAGCGGCACCGGGCCCACGACCGTGGCGCCAGCACGCTGTACGGTGTCCACGATCTTGCGCGCGGAGCTGTCGATGACCTCGTGGTCATACGACTTGAGCCGGATGCGGATCTTCTGTCCCGCCATGCCGTCTTACCTCTTCTCGTACAGATTCGCCGCCGGTCCCCGCACTCGGGCGTGTCGCAGCCGTTGTGCTCGCGATTGGTCGCGATGGACCGACGTCTTGTCCAAAGATCTTGGGCATATTGCCCGATCCATGCGCGATGGCACGCATGGACCACCCCAGAGACGCTGGGGCATCCGTGCCATTCTGTCAGAGTTCCACCCGCGAGTACAAACCCAAGGGTGCGTTCTCGCATGTGAAACCACCGACAGAGTGGCGGCAGTTCGGGCCGGGGCTACAGATAGCAGCCCGACCGTCACCAAGAAACTACCGTACCCCGCACTCGGGCGTGTCGCAACCGGGCATTGGTCACAACGAAGGGACGAGGCCGTGGCACAGCCGCGCGAGTACGCGGTGTTTCGTAGATCAACAGGAACCACTCCCCTCACGGTGGTCACAGAGCTCACAGACCGGCGGCACGCGGTGCTCGCACCAACGATGCCGCGCATCGGATAGTCCGAACCACCGAGAACAGCGAAGGGCCCCGCCTCTAACAAGAGGCGGGGCCCTCAATGCCGCTGGATCAGCAGCGAATCATATCTGAGTAGAACTCAGCGGGTGATTCACTTGATGATCTTGGTGACACGACCGGAACCAACGGTGCGGCCACCCTCACGGATAGCGAAGCCGAGGCCGGGCTCCATGGCGATGGGCTGGATCAGCTGCACGGAGATCTCAGTGGTGTCGCCAGGCATGACCATGTCGGTGCCCTCGGGGAGGGTGATAACGCCGGTCACGTCCGTGGTACGGAAGTAGAACTGCGGACGGTAGTTCGAGAAGAAGGGGTTGTGGCGGCCGCCCTCTTCCTTCTTGAGGATGTAGACCTGGCCCTCGAACTCGGTGTGGGGCGTGATGGAGCCGGGGACGGCCACAACCTGGCCGCGCTCGACCTCGTCGCGCTTGGTGCCACGGAGGAGCAGACCACAGTTCTCGCCCGCCCAGGCCTCGTCCATGGACTTGTGGAACATCTCGATGCCGGTAACCGTGGTCTTCTGGGGCTCACGGATACCGAGGATCTCGACCTCGGAGTTGATGGGCAGCTTGCCACGCTCAACACGACCGGTGACGACCGTGCCACGACCGGTGATCGTGAAGACGTCCTCGATCGGCATGAGGAAGGGCTTGTCCATGTCGCGCTCGGGGGTGGGGATGTAGGTATCCACCGCGTCCATGAGCTCCTCGACCTTGGCAACCCACTCCGGGTCGCCCTCGAGGGCCTTGAGAGCGGACACCTGGATGATCGGGGCGTCGCGGTCGAAGTCCTGGGACTCGAGCAAGTCGCGGCACTCTTCCTCGACCAGTTCCATCATTTCCTCATCGTCGACCATGTCGGACTTGTTGAGGGCGATGAGGATGGTGGGAACGCCGACCTGACGGGCGAGCAGAACGTGCTCGCGCGTCTGCGCCATGGGGCCGTCGGTGGCGGCGACCACGAGGATCGCGCCGTCCATCTGGGCAGCGCCGGTGATCATGTTCTTGACGTAGTCAGCGTGGCCGGGGGCGTCAACGTGAGCGTAGTGACGCTTCTCGGTCTGGTACTCGACGTGGGAGACGTTGATCGTGATGCCACGATCGCGCTCCTCGGGAGCGTTGTCGACCTGATCGAAGGGGGTGTACTCGTTCAGATCGGGGTACTTGTCGTGCAGCACCTTGGTGATAGCTGCCGTCAGCGTCGTCTTGCCGTGGTCAACGTGACCAATCGTGCCGATGTTGACGTGCGGCTTGGTGCGCTCAAACTTGGCCTTCGCCACTTGTGTCCTCCTGGACTCGGGTAGATATTCTCAGCTACGGCTAGGTGCCACTTTAACACCACTGGGGCTTGAGACCTACTGGGTTTACTTGTGTGTGAGGCGGCTCGCAGGGGCAGGTCACCCTGCCCCCACGAGCCCCCGGTGGGACTCAGTTGCCCCGAGACTTGCCGACGATCTCATCCGCGACCGCGCGCGGAACCTCGGCGTAGCTGTCGAACTCCATGGAGTAGACAGCGCGGCCCTGCGTCTTGGAGCGCAGGTCGCCCACGTATCCGAACATCTCGGACAGCGGCACCTGAGCCTTCACGACGCGGACGCCGTGCTGCTCATCCATCGAGGAGATCTGGCCACGACGGGAGTTGAGGTCGCCGATGACGTCGCCCATGTACTCCTCGGGAGTACGGACCTCGACGGCCATGATGGGCTCGAGGAGGACGGGGTTCGCCTTCTTAGCAGCTTCCTTCAGCGCCATCGAGCCAGCAACCTTGAACGCCATTTCGGAGGAGTCAACCTCGTGGTAGGCGCCGTCGAGCAGCGTGGCCTTGATGTCGACCATCGGGTATCCGGCGAGAACGCCGGACTGCATGGCGTCCTTGATGCCCGCGTCGACCGACGGAATGTACTCGCGAGGAACGCGGCCACCGGTGACCTTGTCCTCGAACATGTACTCTTCCTCGGAGTCGGCCGGGAGCGGCTCCAGGGCGATGATGACACGCGCGAACTGGCCGGAACCACCGGTCTGCTTCTTGTGCGTGTACTCGTACTTCTCGACCTTCTTGCGGATGGTCTCGCGGTAGGCAACCATCGGGTTACCCACGTTGGCCTCGACCTTGAACTCGCGACGCATACGGTCGACGATGATGTCGAGGTGGAGCTCGCCCATACCACCGATGATGGTCTGGCCGGTCTCGGCGTCGAGCTCGACGGTGAACGTCGGGTCCTCTTCCGCGAGCTTCTGGATGGCGACGCCCATCTTCTCCTGGTCGGCCTTCGACTTGGGCTCGACGGCGACCTGAATAACGGGGGCGGGGAAGGTCATCGACTCGAGGACGATCGGCTTGTCCATGGCGGACAGGGTGTCACCGGTCGTGGTGTCCTTGAGGCCGATGACCGCGTAGATGTGGCCAGCGTGGGCCACGTCGACGGGGTTCTCCTTGTTGGAGTGCATCTGGAAGATCTTGCCGATGCGTTCCTTCTTGCCTTGGTCGAGTTGAGGACCTGAGAGCCGGACTCGACCTTACCGGAGTACACGCGGATGAAGGTGAGCTTGCCGTAGAAGGGGTGAGCGGCGATCTTGAACGCCAGAGCGGAGAAGGGCTCGTGCTCGTCGGGCTTGCGGGTCTCGGTCTCTTCCTCGGTCTCAGAGCCGGGGAGGAAGCCGTGAACGTCGCCGATGTCGAGCGGGGAGGGCAGGAAGTCCACGACGGCGTCGAGGACGGGCTGCACGCCCATGTTGCGCAGAGCGGTACCGCAGTAGACGGGGAACGCGCGCGAGGAGATGGTCAGGAGGCGGATGCCTTCCTTGATCTGCTCGAGCGTGAGCTCGCCGTTCTCCAGGTACGCCTCGGTCAGCTCGTCGGAGCCCTCGGCGGCGGCCTCAACGAGCGCCTCGCGGTACTCCTCGGCCTGCTCCTGGTACTCCTCCGGGATGGGGCCGCGCTCGACGATGGAGCCGAGCGTGTCGTTGCCCTTGTCGTCCTTGGCCGGGTAGGTCAGGGCCTCCATGGTCAGCAGGTCGATGTTGCCGACGAAGTCGTTTTCGGCGCCCATCGGGAGCTGCATGACGATCGGGGTCGCGTGCAGGCGGTCGCGGATGGTACCAACCGAGAAGTAGAAGTCGGCGCCCATCTTGTCCATCTTGTTGATGAAGCAGATACGCGGGACGTCGTACTTGTCGGCCTGACGCCACACGGTCTCGGACTGGGGCTCAACGCCCTCCTTGCCGTCGAACACGGCGACGGCGCCGTCGAGGACGCGCAGCGAGCGCTCAACCTCAACGGTGAAGTCCACGTGACCGGGGGTGTCGATGATGTTGATCTGGTTACCGTTCCAGAAAGAGGTGACGGCGGCGGACGTAATCGTGATGCCGCGTTCCTTTTCCTGTTCCATCCAGTCGGTCGTCGAGGCGCCGTCGTGCGTCTCGCCGATCTTGTAGTTGATGCCCGTGTAGAACAGGATGCGTTCCGTCACGGTCGTCTTGCCGGCATCGATGTGAGCCATGATGCCAATGTTGCGGACCTTGTTGAGATCCGTCAGCACCTCTAGTGCCACGAGTGTGGTTCCTTCGTTCGAAGTAATGGGTGTTCTTGCTGCGTGAGACGAGGCCCGGTTGCCCAGGCCTCGTCTTTACTTCACCAGCGGTAGTGCGCGAAGGCGCGGTTGGACTCAGCCATCTTGTGCATGTCCTCACGGCGCTTCACAGCGGCACCGAGGCCGTTGGAGGCGTCGAGGATCTCGTTGGCGAGACGCTCGGTCATGGTCTTCTCGCGGCGCTGACGCGAGAAGTCGACCAGCCAGCGCAGGGCCAGCGTCGTGGCGCGCGCGGGGCGAACCTCGACGGGGACCTGGTAGGTCGCACCGCCGACGCGGCGGGAGCGGACCTCGAGGGCCGGACGGATGTTCTCGAGAGCGCGCTTGAGCACGGAGACGGGCTCCTGCTCGGTGCGCTCGCGAACGGTTTCAAGTGCGCCGTAGACGATGCGCTCGGCGACGGTCTTCTTGCCGTCGAGGAGAACGCGGTTGACCAGCTGGGTCACGACCTTGGAGCCGTAAACCGGGTCATCGACGAGGGGGCGACGGGGAGCGGGGCCCTTACGAGGCATTACTTCTTCTCCTTCTTCGCGCCGTAACGGGAACGAGCCTGCTGACGGCCGCGGACACCCTGGGTGTCGAGCGAGCCGCGGACGATGCGGTAACGCACGCCGGGCAGGTCCTTCACACGACCACCGCGCACGAGCACGATCGAGTGCTCCTGCAGGTTGTGGCCCTCACCGGGGATGTACGCGGTGACTTCGATGCCGGACGAAAGGCGCACACGAGCGACCTTTCGCAGAGCCGAGTTCGGCTTCTTCGGCGTGGTGGTGTACACGCGGGTGCACACGCCGCGACGCTGGGGGGAGCCCTTCAGCGCGGGGGTCTTCACCTTCGCGCGCTTCGAGACACGTCCCTTGCGGACGAGCTGCTGAATGGTAGGCACTGGGTCTCCAGTTTCTTTCCGTCGGCGGCCTCCCCTCACGTCGAGGGGTGGCCCTGATTGTCAGTCTTCCGCGACTGCGCAACCCCCATGTGGGCACACGTGTCCGCTGGGGGCCGGCGCGCCATGATAACCGCGAGGGTCAGAGAATGACGCCCGGAGCTCCGACGGACGGAGCCCGCTCCCGGTTTCCCGGGCACAGAGGTTCCACAGAGGCGGGAACCACCCTCAAGGATAGTGGGAAACGTCGCCGTTCGTCAAAGGGGCTGACGTGTGGTTCCCCCCTCATCGACGAGGCCGGGGCCGGGCACCGCTCGCAGCGTGTCGCCCCGCAGTGTGTCGTCCGGCAGGGCCGGGCGTCCGATGCGCGCAGGTCGCTGTACACCGTGTTCACATGCGCACGGAGGGGCCCGCAGGCGCTTGCCTGCGGGCCCCTCCCCTACGAGCCAGCGATGCTCACTGCCACCCGAGGGTCATGCACATTCCGATCGTTCCCGGATCGGTCACTCCTCCGCCTTGTCGACCCCGGCCTCGTCGATCGAGGCGGGCTGCTCAACCGTGATGACGGCCTTCGCCTGACGGGTCCGGTAGCGGCGGATCGCCACCACCTCAAGGCCGAGCAGCGACAGGATCAGGAGTCCGGCCACCACCCAGGTGATGTACTCCCAGGTATTGCGGGTGACCTCGGGCTGGCCGTTCTCGTACATCCACGAGTTCGCGACCGTGTAGAGGATGTTGTGCGAAGCATTACGCAGCGCGGTCACACCCGCGGCATCCTGCACGTTGACCGTCCCGATCGGCATGTCGATCGTCGCGAGCATCAGGTCACCACCACCGCGCGTGATCTGGTCGGCATTCTGGTATCCGTAGCCCGCGAAGTAGTCGGTCAGGACCATGCCGCGGAAGCCCCACTCGTCGCGCAGGACGCCGTTCAGCAGCGCCGAGTTCGCACCCGCGTACTCCGGACCGATGTAGTTGAACGCGCTCATGATCGCGTGCGCGCCGCCGTCCTTGACGCCGATCTCGAAGGAACGCAGGTAGATTTCGCGCATTGCCTGCTCGTTCGTCCAGGTCGCCAGCATGTGCGTGCGGTTGGTTTCCTGGTCGTTCAGGGCGAAGTGCTTGAGGAAGGCGTACACGCCCCCTCGCCTGGGCGCCCTTGATTTCCTCGGCGACCTGTGAGCCGGCCAGGACCGGATCCTCCGAGAAGTACTCGAAGTTACGTCCCGCGTAGGCGTAGCGGTGCGTGTTCGTTGCCGGCGCGTACCAGCCCGAGACCTGCATGTCGTGCGCCATCGTGCCGATCGCATCACCGAAGGAACGCGCGAGCTCCTTGTTGAAGGTCGCCGCCACGGACACCGCGGAAGGCAGGCCGATCGAGCCAACGCCCGTGAAGTTGTTGTTCAGCGAGGCGGGGCCATCCACGTCGGAGACGCGCAGCTTGCCGATCGAAGAAATCGCCGGGGAGCCGTAGCCGCCCTTTGAGATGAGTGTGTTCATTTCCTTTTGACGGTGAGCTGGTCGAGGAGCTGATCCCACTTCGGGTCGTCGTAATCGAGGCCAGCGAGGTCACCCAGGACGAGGTCATTCCTGGCGCCCGTGGTGGGCATCGTCGCGCTGGAGTCAGCATCGGCGGCCGCCGCGTCATAATTCGAGGTCGCAAGGAACTTCGCCTTATCGGCCTCGCTCATCTCGAAGCTCGTGGGGGCTGCAGTCGCCTCCGCGACGTTCGCGAAGTGGCCGGCGCGCGACAGGTAGGTGACGTCGCCCTTCGCGTCGTCGAAACGGTTGGTAGCCACGACCTGGTCACCGTCGTGCGTATTGTCGGAGGTGTTGTAGGTGTCGGTGGCTGCCACCGTGTAGGTCTTCTCAGCAATGACGTCGTGCGAGTTGGAACGCGCGGAGATCGTGTAGTCGCCGGCCTCGAGCACGTAGGCCTTCGCATTCACCGAGTCGTAGGAAGCGAGCGCGTCGCGGTTCCACGTGACCGTCAGCGTCTGGGACTCACCGGGCTCCAGCAGCTTCGTCTTCTCGTACGACAGCAGGTTCGCCGCAGCCTTTTCGATGCCGCCGTCCGTGTAGGGCGGGTTGTCGTAGATCTGCACGACGTCCTTACCGGCGACCTGGCCCGTGTTCGTCACGGTGACGTCCGCGGACATGGCTCCCGTGGCCTCGTCAACCGAGATGTCGCTCATCGACTGGGAGAACGTCGTGTAGGACAGGCCGAAACCGAACGGGTAGACGACCTCGTTGCCGTAGTCGATGACGCCCTCAGCGGCGGCCGTCTCGTACCAGCGGTAGCCGACGTAGATCGAGTCGTTGTAGTTCACGAAAGACGGCTGCGTCTGAGTGCCCTTGTTGAAGGGGTCATCCTGGGCGAACTCCGTCATGTTCGTGTACTGGAAGTCGCCGAAGTTGTTGGCCGCGGGACCCGCCTTAATGTCGCGGGCGAAGGTGTCGGGGGTCTTGGCGGAGGGGTTCACCTCGCCGTCCAGGATGCGGCCCAGCGCGTTGAAGCCCACCTGGCCGCCGGGGATCGCCCACACGATCGCATCGATCTCCGGGTCATCCTGAAGGTCGCCCAGCTGGAAGGCGTTGGCGGCGTTAATGACGACGACCGTCTTCGTCGAGGTCTTCTTCGCCAGCTCGATCATGTCCCTCTCGGGACGCGTCAGCTCGAGGTAGCCCTGGCCGTCCTCGAAGTCCGCGTACTCCTCGGAGTTGTTCGTGTAGCTGAAGTACGGGTTGTTCGCCGCCTCCTGGTTGACGTCGCGCGGCAGGTCGAAACCCTCACCGCCCGAGCGGGCAATCGTCACCACGGCGGTGTCACCGAAGGCGGTGGCGCTGGAGAGCAAGTCATCGGAGTACTTGTCCTGCGTGGGCTCGGGCAGCGACCAGTCAGCCTTGAACATGCCGACCTCGGGGCGCTCCGCGCGGTAGGAGGTGTACAGGTTCGTCAGCTCATCATTCGTGGTGAAGCCGGCGTTGTGCAGACCGTCGAGGAGGGTCGTAGTGGGATTGTCCTTCGACAGCGAGCCGGAGCCGGTGCCGCCGTAGATCGGGTTCGTCGAACCCAGCCCCACACGTTGATCGCGGAGCTCTTGGCCAGGGGCAGGGCACCGTTGTTGTTCTTCAGGAGAACCATGCCCTCGTCCGAGATATTGTTGCCCAGTTCTTCCACCTGAGCCTTCGAGACGTCCGTCAGCGCGCCGGTGCCGGCAGCCAGGTCAAGCACCGTCTTGAAGCCGCCGTACATCATCGACACGACGGCCACGACGACGGCGATGAACGCCGCGACCCAGGCAGTCGAGCGCGTGAGCTTGCGGGCAGGCTTGCCCATCTTGAAAACAGCGAGGGAGACGATGATAGCGAGCGCCAGCGCCACGCCGATGACGATCAAGGGGACCTTGATCGACTCAACCATCTTCCACACATCAGACCAGTTGATGGAAAGCATTGTTGATGTCCTCTTTCAGTTCCGAAACCCTGCATCCCAGAGCTAGATCGGCTCCCTGTCCATCCCCGTGTGTGTCTCCATAGACATGGGTCGCCGCAGACCAGAGGGCAGATGGGAACCTCCACCACCTATTCAACCGCACGGTCGCCCCTGCGCCGTGGGGCCTCGTGCGTTCTGTCGGATTCGCTGCACAATCTGTCAGGATGGGCAGCCTGGCGCCCCGCGGGTTTCGCCGCCTCCGCGGAAAGCGACTCTCCCCGCCAGCCTCGTTCCCTGTCCGAGGTCGGGGCCAGCAGCGATTCATGCCCCAACGCCACGTCGGCATCAGCCCCGCCACCGACGAGTGACGTCACAGGGGATGCGCGAGGGCCCGGCCCCCTCGCGGGGACCGGGCCCTGTACCGTTGTCGACCGGATTTACGATCAGCGTGCGCGGCGCTTGGCCGCCACGAGGCCGACGCCGGCGACGCCGAGCAGGCCGACGAGCGCGATGGCAACGCCGGTGTTCGCGCCGGTGCTGGCAAGCTTGTTGCCGTCAGAGCTCTTGCCACCCGCGGGCTGCGGCTGCTCGGGAGTGGGCTGCGGCTGCTCGGGGGTCGGCTGCGGCTGCTCGGGGGTCGGCTGCGGCTGCTCGGGGGTCGGCTGGGGCTGATCGGGCTTCGGAAGCTCGGGGAAATCGCACGTCGAAGACGCCGAGGTATCGGACTCGGCGATGGCTGCGCCGCTCGTCGTCGTCCCCGAGATCTTCACGAGCGGCGTAACCTCAGCGCTACCGGTGATAAGGAACGAGAACTTCACCGACCCGTTGGCGGGAAGCTCGAGATCCTTGAAGGTAAGCACCTTGCCCGCGACCGTCGGCTCGGGGGCGCCGCTGGCCGACTGGGGAACGTAGGTGGCGTCGTCCGACAGTGTCGCAATGACCGTCTGAACCGACTTGACATCAGGGTTCGGGTTTGTGATCGTCACGCCGATGGTGCGCGTCGCGGTGGAGTCGGCGCCCGGCTGGGCGACGGCGCATGTCGCGGAGGACAGCGCGACCTGGCCCTTCGGCGAGAAGGAGGTGATGAGAGAGTAGTCGGCCGTCGTATTCGGCTCGAGGGTACGAGTCCAGCTCAGAGCCATGCCGTTGTCCCGGTTGTCATCGGCGTGGTCGAGCTTGTTGGGCAGCGGCTCACGGTCCTTGACCTTGTCCCAGACCTCGTTAAAGGAACTGTAGTAGTAGTTCGAACCGGCGGTCGTCGGGACGAACTGCTCGACTCGGCCACGATCCGTGTGCTGGCCGGTTTCCGGATCCTTCGCTCGGCAGATAACCGTTCCCGTGTTCGCGTCGTACTCGCCGAAGCCGTAATCGTTGTCCTGGAGGTAGCAATCCGCCGCGTGGTAGAGAGTAAAGTCCTGAGCGGTATCCGAAATGTTCTTCACCGACGAGGTCGTCGCGTAAAATTCATTGCCCGTGGAGTAGGTGTCCGTCTGCGTGATCTCGAATCCACCGCCGCGAACGACAGTCGTGAGGACCCACGGATCGGCTTGGGTGCCCGTTCCCGACTTCGTTTGCGAGACCGGCGTCCAGGCGATCGCCCCCGTGGACACCGCAGCACGAGACTTCAGCTCCCCCGGACCGAACAGCTCAGATCCCACAGCGAGGAACGTTCCACAGTCGGCTGGATCCGTCGCGGATCGAGAATTATAGAACTCGTTATAACTATCGCCCTTGTAGTTGATCGAGCAGTTGAGCGTGTCGGAGATGGCAATCCGAACGAGCGGTCCGTCCGCATCCTCAATCGTGGGACCAGCGGCGAAGGCTGCCAACGGGTTGAGAACGAGGGTCGCGGAGCCGAGCGCAGCAATGACCAGTTTCTTGGACAGGCGCATGAGGAGACATCCTTAAGCGTTGATGGATATGGTGCGGTCAATCTAGCATCCGCGTCGCAGCTTTCCAAATGGTTGAACTTGTCATGTTCGACCGTCGCAGCTGGCACTCGATCTGCGCCGCCGTTAGACATCCCCGGCATGCTCAGGGCGTGCAAGCAGATACGACAAAGGGCCCCGGCCTTGTCACGCTGTCACGGACAAGGCCGGGGCCCCAAGCGGTCACAAACCGAATTACTCGCGGAAGTTCATGCCAAAGTCAATGGCGCCCAGTGCGTCGAGGAAGTCCTCGGACACGGAGCCGTCACCGAAGTCGGACTCGGAGTAGTTCGAGTTCGCCATGGCCTCAGCCGTCGGCTCGACGATGACGTCGTTGTAGCGCGACAGGCCGGTGCCAGCCGGGATGAGCTTACCGAGGATGACGTTCTCCTTGAGGCCCACCAGGGAGTCCGACTTGCCGTTCATGGCGGCCTCGGTCAGGACCTTGGTGGTCTCCTGGAAGGACGCGGCACTCAGCCACGAATCCGTGGCCAGCGACGCCTTCGTGATGCCCATCAGCATCTGGCGGCCGGAGGCGGGCTGGCCGCCCTCGGCTGCGACGCGGCGGTTCTGCGTCAGGTACGCCATGCGGTCGACGAGCTCGCCCGGCATGAACGTCGTGTCGCCGGGCTCCAGGATGGTGACGCGGCGCAGCATCTGACGGACGATGACCTCGATGTGCTTGGCGTGGATACCCACGCCCTGGTCGCGGTACACCTTCTGGACCTCGTCCACGAGCATCTTCTGGGCGACGTTGCGGCCCATGATGCGCAGGATCTCCTTCGGGTCCAGCTGGCCCTCGGTCAGCGGGGTGCCCGCAGCGATGTGCTGGCCCTCCGAGACGAGGAGCTTCTGGCGGCGCGACACCTCAATGACCAGGTCTTCCTTGCCGTCGTCGCGGGTGATGATCACCTTACGAGCGCTCGGATCCTCGTCGTCGATGTGGACGCGGCCGGCGGCCTCGTTCATCTTGGCCTCGACCTTCGGGCTGCGCGCCTCGAAGAGCTCCTGGACACGGGGCAGACCCTGCGTAATATCCGCAGCGGAGGCGGCGCCACCGGTGTGGAAGGTACGCATCGTCAGCTGCGTGCCGGGCTCGCCAATCGACTGGGCGGCGATAATGCCGACGGCCTCGCCGATGTCGACTTGCTTGCCGGTAGCCAGCGAGCGACCGTAGCACTTCGCGCAGGTGCCGACCTGAGACTCACAGGTGAGCACGGAACGGACAACGATCTGCGCGACGCCGGCGGCGACGAGCTCGGCGAGCTGATCGTCACCCAGGTCGGTGCCTGCGGGCATGACGACCTCTCCGGCCTCGTTGATCGCGTCGCGGGCGAGGTTACGGGCGTAGGCGGTCGTCTCGATGGTCTCGGACGCCTCCCACTCACCGAACTCGTTCTTCTTCGCGATGTCGATCTTCAGGCCCGCGCGGGTGCCACAGTCGGCCTCGCGGACAATGACGTCCTGCGACACGTCGACCAGACGACGTGTCAGGTAACCAGACTCGGCGGTACGCAGAGCCGTATCGACCAGGCCCTTACGAGCGCCGTGCGTGGCGATGAAGTACTCGAGAACCGTCAGGCCCTCGCGGTAGTTCGCCTTAATGGGCTGCTCGATCAGCTTCTGCTTCGGGTCGGACACGAGGCCACGCATACCGGCGATCTGCTGAACCTGCGACCAGTTACCACGGGCGCCCGAGTTCACCATGCGGTACACGGTGTTGCGCTCGGTGAAGTTCGCGCGCATATCCTCGGCGACCTCTTCGGTGCACTGCAGCCACAGCTTGACGAGCTCCTCGTAGCGGGTCTCCTCGAGGATGATACCCGTCTCGAACTGCTCGACGATCTCGGCGGCCTTGGCCTCGTAGCGGGCCAGGATCTCGCGCTTACGCGGCGAGGCCTGGATGTCGGAGAACGCAATCGTGATGCCCGACCACGTCGACCAGTGGAAGCCGGCCGACTTCAGGGCGTCGAGGCAGTCCGCGACGAGCACGTTCGGGTAGCGCTGCGTCAGGGTGTTCACGATGTTGCCGAGCTGCTTCTTGCCGACGACCTCGTTGACGAAGGGGTAGTCGGTGGGCAGCAGTTCGTTGAAGATCGCGCGGCCGAGGCTGGTCTCGAGGATCAGCTCGTCGCCGCTCTCCCACCCCTCGGGGGCTTCCCAGCCCTCGGGCGGCACGGTGCCGTCGGCGAAGCGGATGCGCGCGGTCGCGTTCAGGTCCAGGTTCCCCGCGTCGAACGCCATCTGGGCCTCCGCCTGGCTGGAGAAGTACGGAACCACGGGGTTGCCGTCCTCGTCCTTCTCGACCGGGACCGACGGGTCGGGGTTCGAGGTCAGGTGGAACAGGCCGATGATCATGTCCTGCGACGGCATGGCCACGGGGCGGCCGTCGGAGGGCTTGAGGATGTTGTTCGTCGACAGCATGAGGATGCGGGCCTCGGCCTGCGCCTCAGCGCCCAGCGGCAGGTGAACGGCCATCTGGTCGCCGTCGAAGTCAGCGTTGAAGGCGCCACAGGCGAGGGGGTGCAGCTGGATGGCCTTACCCTCAATGAGCTGGGGCTCGAACGCCTGGATGCCGAGGCGGTGCAACGTGGGCGCACGGTTGAGCAGCACGGGGTGCTCGCGGATGACGTCGTCGAGGACGTCCCACACCTCGGGGCGCTGACGCTCGACCTTGCGCTTGGCGGCCTTGACGTTCTGCGCGTAGTTCTTCTCAACCAGGCGCTTCATGACGAAGGGCTTGAACAGCTCCAGGGCCATCGCCTTGGGCAGACCACACTGGTGGAGCTGCAGCTGCGGGCCGACGACGATCACGGAACGACCCGAGTAGTCGACTCGCTTGCCGAGCAGGTTCTGACGGAAACGACCCTGCTTGCCTTGAGCATGTCCGAGATCGACTTGAGCGGACGGTTGCCGGGACCCGCGACGGGGCGGCCGCGGCGGCCGTTGTCGAAGAGGGCGTCAACGGATTCCTGAAGCATGCGCTTCTCGTTGTTGACGATGATCTCGGGGGCGCCCAGCTCGAGCAGTCGCTTGAGTCGGGTGTTGCGGTTGATGACGCGGCGGTACAGGTCGTTGAGGTCGGAGGTCGCGAAGCGGCCGCCGTCCAGCTGCACCATGGGGCGCAGGTCCGGGGGGATCACGGGGATCTTGGTGAGGACCATCGAGGCCGGGGAGTTGCCGGTCGCGACGAAGGCGTTGATGACCTTCAGGCGCTTGATGGCGCGGGCCTTACGCGGGCCGGAGTCCGAGGCGATGGTCTGGCGCAGCGCGGCGACCTCGCCCTCCAGGTCGAAGGTCTCCAGGCGCTTCTGGATGGCGGACGCGCCCATGTCACCCTTGAAGTAGGTGCCGTAGCGGGCCACCATCGCGCGGTAGAGGCGCTCGTCACCCTCGAGGTCGCCGACCTTGAGGTCCTTGAAGCGCTCCCACACGGCCTCGAGGCCGTCGATGTCGCCGTCGAAGCGACGACGGATCTTGGCCATCTCGCGCTCGCCCTGCTTGCGGGCGCGCTCACGCTCCGCCTGCGAGGCGCCGTCCTTCTCCAGGGCGGCGATGTCGGACTCGAGCTGCTCCGCGAAGTCGTTGATCGTGGCGTCGCGGTTGTTCTCCATCTGCTTCTTCTGCACTTCGAGCTCGGCGCGCAGTTCAGCCAGATCCTCGTGGCGACCCTTTTCGTCGACCTCGGTGATCATGTAGGCGGCGAAGTAGATGACCTTCTCGAGGTCCTTGGGCGCGAGGTTGAGCACGTAGCCCAGGCGCGAGGGAACACCCTTGAAGTACCAGATGTGCGTGACGGGGGCGGCCAGGTCGATGTGACCCATGCGCTCACGGCGGACGCGGGAGCGAGTGACCTCGACTCCGCACTTCTCGCAGATGATGCCCTTGTAGCGCACGCGCTTGTACTTGCCACACGCGCACTCCCAGTCGCGGGTGGGGCCGAAGATCTGCTCACCGAACAGGCCGTCGCGCTCGGGCTTGAGCGTGCGGTAGTTGATGGTCTCCGGCTTCTTGACTTCACCGTGGCTCCAGACGGCGATGTCGTCGCCGGTGGCCAGGGTGATCTTCAGGCTGTCGAACGTTTTGGCGTCCAGCAAAGTTATCTCTCCCTATCAGATCGCATCGATGGTCGCCGCAGCGTTCGGACGGGCATCGAGTGTGATACCCAGGTCCTCACGCGCATTGAAGTCTTCGTCCTGCTCGCGCAGGTCAATGACGTTGCCGGCCGCGTCGAGGGCTTCGACGTTCAGGCACAGCGAGCGCATTTCCTGGATGAGGACTCGGAAGGACTCGGGGATGCCGGGCTCGGGGATGTCCTCGCCCTTGACGATGGCCTCGTACACCTTGACGCGGCCGGTGGTGTCGTCGGACTTGATGGTCAGCAGCTCCTGGAGAGCGTAGGCGGCGCCGTATGCTTCCAGGGCCCACACCTCCATTTCGCCGAAGCGCTGGCCGCCGAACTGGGCCTTACCGCCCAGCGGCTGCTGCGTGATCATCGAGTACGGGCCCGTCGAGCGGGCGTGGATCTTGTCGTCGACCAGGTGGTGGAGCTTGAGCATGTAGGTGTAGCCCACCGAGATCGGGTACGGGAACGGCTCGCCGGAGCGGCCGTCGAAGAGGCGCGCCTTGCCCTCGTGGTTGGTGAGGACCTCGCCGTCGCGGGTCGGGTTCACGTTGCGCAGCAGGCCCGCGAGTTCGTCGGCCTCGAGGCCGTCGAAGACGGGGGTGGCGACGCGCGTGCCGGGGGCGGCCGTGATGCCGTCGGCGGGCAGGTGCGCCGCCCACTCTTCACCGGCCTCGACAGCGGCCGAGGCATCCCAGCCCTGGTGGGCGAGCCACCCGAGGTGGTACTCGAGCACCTGGCCGACGTTCATTCGACCGGGGACGCCCAGCGGGTTGAGGATGATGTCAACGGGCGTGCCGTCGGCGAGGAAAGGCATATCCTCGATCGGGAGGATCTTGGACACGACGCCCTTGTTGCCGTGGCGGCCGGCCATCTTGTCGCCGATCGTGATCTTGCGTCGCTGAGCGACGTAGACGCGCACGGTCTGGCGGACGCCGGGGTTGAGGTCGTCTTCGTCGTCGTTGAATTCGCGGACGCCGATGACGATGCCTTCTTCGCCGTGGGGGACGCGCAGGGAGGTGTCGCGCACCTCGCGGGCCTTCTCGCCGAAGATGGCGCGCAGCAGGCGCTCTTCGGAGGTCAGCTCGGTCTCGCCCTTGGGGGTGACCTTGCCGACAAGGATGTCGCCGGCGGTGACCTCGGCGCCGATGCGGATGATGCCGCGCTCGTCCAGGTCGGAGAGGGATTCCTCGGAGACGTTGGGAATGTCGCGGGTGATTTCTTCCTCACCGAGCTTGGTCTCGCGGGCGTCGACCTCGTATTCCTCGATGTGGATCGAGGTCAGGATGTCTTCTTCCACGACACGGCGGCTCAGGATGATGGCGTCCTCGTAGTTGAGGCCTTCCCACGACATGTAGGCGACGAGGAGGTTCTTGCCGAGCGCGACCTCGCCGTTGGAGGTGGCGGGGCCGTCGGCGAGGACGTCGCCGACCTCGACGCGGTCGCCTCGTCCACGATAACGCGCTGGTTGGTGCAGTTACCGGGGTTGGAGCGCTCGAACTTTTCGAGGCGGTAGGAGTCGCGGCCGCCCTCGTCCGTGGAGACGACGATCAGGTCCGCGGAGACCTCGGAGACGACGCCGGAGTGCGCGGCGAGGATCATTTCGCCGGAGTCGTGCGCGGCGCGCAGCTCCATGCCGGTGCCGACCAGCGGGGCTTCCGTGGTGAGCAGCGGGACGGCCTGACGCTGCATGTTCGCGCCCATGAGGGCTCGGTTAGCGTCGTCGTGTTCAAGGAAGGGGATGAACGCCGCAGCGACGGAGACCATCTGGCGCGCAGAGACGTCCATGTAGTCGACGCGATCGCGGGCGATCAGCGTCGGGTCCTCGCCGGCGACACGGCACAGGACGTCGTGCTCGGCGAAGGAGCCGTCGGCCTCGACGGGCGACGAGGCCTGGGCGATGAAGTGGCCCTTCTCGTCGTCCGCGGTGAGGTAGCGGATTTCGTCGGTGACCTTGCCGTCCTTGACGACGCGGTAGGGCGTCTCGATGAAGCCGAAGGGGTTGATGCGCGCGAAGGTCGCGAGCGAGCCGATGAGGCCGATGTTCGGGCCTTCAGGGGACTCGATCGGGCACATGCGGCCGTAGTGCGAGGGATGGACGTCTCGGACTTCCATGCCGGCGCGATCACGGGACAGGCCGCCGGGGCCCAGGGCCGACAGGCGGCGCTTGTGGGTCAGGCCGGCCAGCGGGTTGTTCTGGTCCATGAACTGCGAGAGCTGGGAGGTTCCGAAGAACTCCTTGATCGCGGCCACGACGGGGCGGATGTTGATCAGCGTCTGGGGCGTGATCGAGTCCGTTTCCTGGGTGGTCATGCGCTCGCGCACGGTGCGTTCCATGCGGGCGAGGCCGGTGCGGACCTGGCCCTGGATGAGCTCGCCGACGGCGCGGATGCGACGGTTGGCGAAGTTGTCGATGTCGTCGACCTCGACGCGAACCTCGACGGGCTCACCACCGCGGGTGCCGGCGAAGGTCTTGTCGCCCTGGTGGAGGGCGAGGAGGTACTTGACGGTGGCGACGATGTCCTCGAGGGAGAGGGTCGAGGCCTTGGGGTCGGCTTCGATGGCCAGCTTCTTGTTGATCTTGTAGCGGCCGACCTTGGCCAGGTCGTAGCGACGAGAGTCGAAGTAGAAGTTGTTGAGCAGCGTCTGGGCGGCATCGACGTTCGCGGGCTCGCCGGGGCGCAGCTTGCGGTAGATGTCGAGCAGGGCCTCTTCCTGCGTGCCGACGGTGTCCTTCTCGAGGGTTTCGAGCAGGACCGGGTACGCGGCGAAGGTGTCGCGGATCTCGGACTCAGTCATGCCGATGGCCTTGAGGAAGTGGGTGACCGACTGCTTGCGCTTGCGGTCGATGCGCACGCCGACGGCGTCGCGCTTGTCGATCTCGAACTCGAGCCACGCGCCGCGCGAGGGGATGACCTTCGCGCCGAAAGTTTCCTTGTCGGTCGAGCGGTCCGAGAGCTTCTCGAAGTACACGCCGGGGGAACGCACGAGCTGGGAGACGACGACGCGCTCGGTGCCGTTGATAATGAAGGTACCGCGGGGGGTCATGAGCGGGAAGTCGCCCATGAACACGGTCTGGGACTTGATTTCGCCGGTTTCGTAGTTCATGAACTCGGCGGTCACGTACATGGGTGCGGAGTACGTGTAGTCCTTCGCCTTGGCTTCCTCCATGGAGTACTTGGGGGATTCGAGGCGGTGGTCGTGGAACGACAGGCTCATGGTGCCTGCGACGTCCTCAATGGGGGAAATCTCATGGAAGATTTCTTCGAGGCCGGAGACGTCGGGGACGTCATGTCGGCCGGATGCCTGAGCGGCTTCGACGCGGGCCTTCCACGCGTCATTGCCCAGCAGCCAGTCGAAGCTTTCGACCTGCAGGCCCAGCAGATTGGGGGCCTGGAGGGGTTCACGGAGCTTCGCGAACGAGATGCGGTGGCTGGGCTGTTTGGCGGTGCTGTTGGCAGCCAAAGGGGGTCCTTCCCTGCTGTTACGGTGCGCACGCTTCCTTATCACCCATTATCTGACGCGTCCTGGTCCGTCAAGCGCCTGTTACGACGGCTGGATACGGGTCACCTCGGGCATGATAAGGCGCAAATACTCAGGTTACCGTGAGTCGCGTCGCGAGTCAAGGGTCCGTGTGATATGTGCAGGGTCTCACGGGAACGAGGCCTTGGCCGGCTGGTCCGTCAGGCGCGACGGCGGCGATTCCCAGGCTGGGTAGGTGGTGCCCCAAGTCGGGCTTGAACCGACGACCCACGGATTATGAGTCCGCTGCTCTGACCGACTGAGCTATTGGGGCGTGGCTATCTTAGCGGAGGAAGGCGGCACGCTTCCACCGGCACCCTCTCCTTGATCCGTCGCTCACTCTACAGCGACATAGGACCTTAGTCATACCTATGATGATTTAACGAGGTCACAGCCAGCAATTTTAAGGAGATGGCATGAACGTCGCGGAACAGATCGTGGCTCAGCTCGTCGACGCGGGAGTCCATAGGATCTACGGCATTGTCGGCGATTCACTCAACCCAATCGTCGACGCCGTGCGCAAGACCGGCGGCTCAGCACAGGGCGGCATCGACTGGATTCACGTCCGCCACGAGGAGGCGGCGGCGTTCGCGGCTTCGGCCGAGGCTCAGCTCACAGGCAAGCTCGCCGTGTGCGCGGGCTCGTGCGGCCCAGGCAACCTGCACCTCATCAACGGCCTGTACGACGCGAACCGCACGGGCGCGCCCGTCCTGGCCATTGCCTCGCACATCCCGAGCGTCCAGATCGGCTCCACCTACTTCCAGGAGACGCACCCGGACCGCGTCTTCGAGGAGTGCTCGGTCTACAACGAGCTCATCTCCTCGGCCGCGCAGTCCCCGCGCACCGTGAACTCCGCGATCCGCCACGCGGTCGGCCTGGGAGGCGTCGCCGTCATCACGCTGCCCGGAGACATCACCGACCTCAAGGCCGTCGAGCACGTTCCCACCTACGCGCCCGCGCGCCCGGCGACGCTGACCCCGAACCCGGCGGACATCGACGAGGCGGCGGCGCTCCTCAACAAGGCGGACAAGGTCGCGATTTTCGCCGGCGCGGGCGTTGAGGGCGCCCACGACGAGGTCATCGCCCTGGCCGACGCGCTCAAGGCCCCGATCGGTCACTCCCTGCGCGGCAAGCACTTCATCCAGTACGACAACCCCTTCGACGTGGGTATGACGGGCCTGCTGGGCTACGGCGCGGCCGCGGAGGGCATGAACGACGCCGACGTGCTGATCCTGCTGGGCACCGACTTCCCCTACGACCAGTTCCTGCCCGACACCCCGACCATCCAGGTGGACACGCACGCAGAGAAGCTGGGTCGGCGCACGGACGTCGGCCTCGCGATCCACGCGCAGGTCAAGCCCTTCATCGAGGCCCTGCTCCCCCATCTGCGCGCCGGCCGCTCGGACTCCTTCCTGAAAGCCAAGATCAAGAAGCACTCGGAGATCATGCACGCTCCCGTGGGCGCCTACACGCGCAACGTGGAGAAGATGCGTCCAATCCACCCCGAATACGCTGCCCACCTCCTCAACGAGACGGCCGCGAAGGACGCGATTTCACCGCGGACACGGGCATGTGCAACGTGTGGACCGCCCGCTACATTGATCCGCTCGGCACCCGCCGCCTCATCGGTTCGCTGCTGCACGGGTCGATGGCCAACGCCCTGCCGATGGCCCTGGGCGCTCAGGTCGCCTACCCGGGTCGCCAGGTTGTGTCGGTGTCGGGTGACGGCGGCCTGTCCATGCTGCTCGGCGAGCTCATCACCGCGAAGATGTACGACCTGCCGGTCAAGGTGGTCGTCTTTAACAACTCGACGCTGGGCATGGTGAAGCTGGAGATGCTGGTCAACGGCCTCCCGGACTTCCAGACGGACGTCCCCGATACGAATTACGCGGAGATCGCCCGCGCAATTGGCTTCCACGCGGAGCGCGTCGAGGACGCATCGCGCCTGGAGGGCGCCTACCGCGAGGCGTTCGCGGCGCCCGGCCCGGCCCTCGTCGAGGTCATCACGGACCCGAACGCCCTCTCGCTCCCGCCGGCCATCACGGGCGGCCAGGTCGTCGGCTTCGCGACCGCGATGAGCAAGATCGTCCTCAACCGCGGCATCGCTGAGGCTTTCTCGATGGCAACCTCCAACATGCGCAACATCCCGCGCCTGTAGGTCCCCCTCGGGAGACCCTCCGGGGACGAGGCCGGGGCTGAGCCGCACAGAGCGACCCGGCTTCGGCCTCGTTCTTAGGCGTACCGGCGGGCGATCCTCACCGCGTCGGGCACGTAGGAGCGACCGAAGACGGCGCAGTGGATCATCATGATGTGCGCCTGGTGCAGGGCGACGCGCTCGCGCCAGCCGTTCTCCAGGGGTGAGGCCTCGTCGTAGGCGGCGAGGATCCGCTCGTAGTGCGGGCAGCCGAAGACGGCGAGGGCCGCGAGGTCTTCCTCGGCGTGGCCGCCCTGCGCGGCGGGGTCGATGAGGACGGCGCCGCCCGGGGTCCACATGACGTTGCCGCTCCACAGGTCCCCGTGGGTGCGGGCGGCGCCGATGTTGTTGTGGCGGTTTTTCGCGTCTTCTACGAGGCGCGGCTGGCCGTGGTCGAGTGCGCCCGATTCGAGGCGCTCACAGAGCTTATCGATGAGGGCACGCTCGGCGGCGGTGAAGGTGCGATCGTCGACGTAGGGGGCGATGCGCTCGCGCGCGTAGAAGCTGCCCCAGGACTCGCGAGGGGGACGAGGCCGGGGTTGCCTCGTCGGGGTTCGCGCGGTTCACGCCACCCTCTTCGCCACGAGCGCTCGGGCGACTCGGCAGGGAGAGGGGTGCCTCACCCATCCAGCCGTCGCCCGCGTACCCGTCGGGGGCGGCGCCTAAGTGCCTGGCTCCGGCCGCGTGCGTGTGGGCGAGGGACCGGCCGAACTCTTCGGCGGCCTTGGGAGTTGGGGCGACGGAGACCAGGCGGGGCTCCTCGAGCCATGTCGCGCCGTGATCGAGGACGGGGACGACGTCCGCGCCGGGCGACGAAGCCTCTGCAAGCCACGCGAGGCCCGCGACCTCGTAGGCGATCCGCCCCCGGCGGCCGTCCGACTTCCTCATCGTGTCCATGGGCGCTCCCCCGTTGCCTTCCCGCGGCCCGCGCGAGGGGCCGCCACTGCACTCCCCCATGCTATCGCCCACCTCGCCACCCGCCCGCCGCGCCGCATCCTCTCGGGGTGCCCAGGCCTCGTCCCCCCCTTGGACACATACCGAGGAAACATCGATATACTGCCTGTAGAAGCACAGTCCGACACGACGAGGATGTAGGCCTCCATGACCCTCACGACGACACAGAAGTCCATTCAAGAGCTGCTGCACGGCGACCGCCAGTACCAGATTCCTGACTTCCAGCGCCCCTACGTGTGGGAGGAGCAGCAGGCGGAAACCCTCGTGAATGATCTGCTTGGCGCGTGGCGCACGAACGACGGGGACTACTTCCTGGGGTCGATCGTCCTCGTGCAGCACCCCAGCGGCGACGACGTCGACATCATCGACGGACAGCAGCGCCTCACCACCCTGTGCATCCTCGTGTCTCTGCTGCGTCACCTGGAGGAGGATTCCGCGCTGCGCGGAGAACTCGGCGAATTGCTCCTCATTCCGCAGTCGCGCATCAAAGGCTTGGACGAGCGGCCGCGCCTGAGCGTGCGCGAATGCGACCGCGAGTTTCGACACGTTCATCATCGGCGACAACATCGACTCCCTGCTCGACGTCGACGGCGATAGTCTCACCCGCCCCTCGGTGCGGCGCATCGTCGCCAACGCGCGCGCCATGCTCGACGTGCTGGGCAATCCCGACACGCTCGCACCCGGAGAGATCAGCGACTTTATCCGCTACCTGACCCTACACGTGTCCCTCATCGAGGTGTCAACCGATTCCTACCAGGCGGCGCACCGCATTTTCTCCGTCCTCAACACGCGCGGCGTCCCCCTGTCGGCCGCCGACATTTTCAAGGCGCGCGTCCTGTCCCGCGTGGAGCCCGACGCCCGGGCCCGCTACGCGGCCCTGTGGGAGCAGTGCATCGACTCGCTGGGCACGGAGAACCCGGACGCGTTCTTCGGGCACCTGCTCACGCTCACGCTGCGCGCCCCCGCCAAACGGGCCCTCATCGACTCGTTCGACGAGCAGGTCCTCACGCCGTTCTTCACCTCCAGGAGCGGCGAGGAGTTCATCGACGAGGTCTTGGTTCCTTCCGCTCGCGCGTACACACTGGCGACGCTGGAGCCTCTGGTGGGGCACCACGCGGCCACGCCGCTTGAGCTTTTGCGCCTGTATGACTCCTCGGATTGGAAGCCAGCGGCGATGAGTGTGTTGCGCGCGGGGCGCGGCGACGAGGAAACCGTGTCGCTGCTGTTCCTCCTCGAGCGCGTCTACGGTACGGCTGTTGCCGCGCGCCTCAGCCCCTCGTCGCGCACAGCGATCGTCACCCAGTTCATCGCGGCTTTCGAGGACGGCGAGCCCCTCAACGCCGCCTGCTCCGTGCCGGACAGCGTCCGCCACCGGGCCGCCGAGACGATCTCGAGGCCCCTGCCGCAGTCCTCCATCCGCAAGGTCCTCCTCTACCACGCGATGGTCGCCGAGCATGGGTCCTTCCCGACGCGCCTGCCGCGCTCCATGGGCGTCCTGTGTGGGCTTCCGGCCAGCCACATTCGCGGTGTCGACGAGGACATCGACCTGCGCGCGTGGAACAGGCGACTGGGGAGCTTCATCTGTCCACCATCAAGTCGCGCACCGTCAACCAGGCGCCCGACTGGGACACGGTGGCGCGCGCCGCCCGCCACGTGATGACGCTCGGCGACTTCGCGGTCGGCTCGCTGCCCTGCGCCGGGGGCGAGATTCACGCCGCCGACCTGGAGGAGCGCCAGCGGCACCTGACCCAGCTGATCTTGGACTACTGGGACATTCGGCGAGATTCCGATGGCGTAGACCTGTCTGTCCTGTCCAGCGCCGAACTTGAGGCCGCCGTCGATAAGCGGTCTGCTGCCCGCGGCCGCCAGGTGCGCCTGGCCGACGTCGTCGCGACCGGCATCATCTCCCCCGGTGACACGTTCACGTGGCGCCGCCGCAACCTCGGCAACGTCTACGTCGTGACCATTTCCCCTCAGGGCACCATCGTCCTGCCCGACGGCCAGGAAGTATCCTCCCCGTCGGCGGCCGTCGCCGCCCTGACCGGCACCAGCAGCGCCGCCGCCCTCGACGTGTTCGTGCGCGAGTCCGACGGCAAGAAGCTGCGCGACCTGTGGGACAGCTACAGGAGCCGATTCGGGGCGTAAGTTGTGACAGAAGGGGCCGCCCGCGCGCTCGCCGCGGCGGCCCCTGCGTCTACGTGTGTGCCAGAAGCCGCGTCAATACACGTGCAAGCAGCACACTGTCAAGTCCTGGGTTTTGTGGAGGCTTGTTTAGGCCGCTTCCTTTCGTGTTGTTGTGTGTTGGTTTTCTGCTTGTTGCGGTGTGATGCCGCCCAGGGAGAGGTGGGGGCGGCGGGTGTTGTACCAGTGGACCCAGGCGGCGGTTGCGCGTTCAACCTCGCGCCGATCGCGCCATGGGCCGGCGTAGCCGGGGGCGCGCCTCGTTGTAGATGAGTTCAGCTTTGTACAAGGAGTTCAACGCTTCGGCCAGGGCGTTATCGTAGGAGTCACCGGTTGAACCCACCGACGCTACTGCCTGGCAACGGGCGAGAGCTTGCCCGTAGCGCACGTCGCGGTATTGCACGCCCCGATCGGAGTGGTGCACGAGCCCACGAGTGTCTATATCATCGCGGCGACGTTGGTAGATCGCCATGTTCAACGCGTCCAGGGCCACGTCGGTATGCAGCGAGGACGCGACTTTCCAGCCCAAGATTTTACGCGAGCACACGTCGGTAACGAAAGCGACGTAGACCCAGCCAGCCTGGGTTGGCACGTAGGTGATGTCCGCGACCCACAACTCGTTGAGATCATGGGCCCCGAAATGCCGATTGACCAGGTCCAAGGGGCATGCATGGCGCGGCGCTGAAGCCGTGACATGGCGGGTCCGACGCCGACTCACGCCACGAATACCCATACGCCGCATCAAGCGCTCAACCGTGCAGCGCGCCACGTGCCCCACGCCCAACTCGTGAGTGTTGAGGAAGGCGTGCATCTTGCGCACCCCGAACACACAGTAGTTCTCCTCCCACACCTGCCTCATCACACGCATCAGCGCCTCGTCGCGCACGCTGCGCGCCGACAAGGCACGAGTCCGGGCAGCGTAATAGGCACTGGGAGCAACCCGCACCCCATACTGGGATAAAGCAGTGCAGATCGGCTCGACTCCCCACCGATGCCGGTTGGCCTCGATAAAGTCGTAGACTAACGCCCGAGGCGGTCGAGCTCCGCCCCGAAAAAAGCCGACGCCGCCTTCAAAATTTCGTTGGCCCGCCGTAGCTCACGGTTTTCAGCTTCCAGCGCCCGGATACGGGCCTCTTGATCACTGATCTCGCCACGCTCATTGCGCCCGCCCTGCTCCACGGCGCGCACCCAGGTACGCAGCGCCTCAGGATTGATCCCCAACTGGCCGCCAATACGCTTGATAGCACCCTTGCGCCTAGAAGGATCAGCACGAGCCTCCAACGCCATACGCGTCGCACGCTCACGCAACTCCATCGAATACTTACGCTGACCAGACATCCCAAACCTCCAATCCGGCCTAAGACACTCTCCACAATACCCGGGACACATCAGTCAGATTGCGGCGTGGCTTGCCAGTCCGCGTGGCGTTCGCTCTAGGCGCGTTGCCTTCAGGCCAAATCACCGCTGTCCACCGGGTACGGAAGCCGCGCCACCGCACTCCGCGATGCCTGACACAGGGCCCGTTTGGGGGTTTTGCACCATTAGGAGCACTGTGTCGGCGTGTCGCCGGCGTGTCGCGGCTCTAATGGTGCAATTCCCCCCGTTTGCTGGCGGTGCCATCGTTAGGCAAGTCACTCCTCGGTCCTCGTGTAGTGCCATTCCCCCGTTTGCTGGCGCCCTCGACGAGCGCCGATTTGCCCAAAACGCAGACCACCTCACCTACAAAAGCCCATTTTCAACGTTTTTCACCGAGGTGGTCTACGTTTTGGGCACCACACCCTCGTGAGTCATGGCTTGCACACGGTTGATCCGGGGGAATTGCACTACATGAGGGTCCGATACGCCGATGACAGGCCTCCGCACAGCTTCGTGTAGTGCAAAACCCCCACAACCGACGGAGCAACGAGCGCGCGAGGACCGCACCTGGGCCTACGCGGATAGGTTATCGGCACGCGGATAGGTTAATAAACTATCCGCATACTCATAGCCTATCCATATCGCAACAACCTATCCGCATACGCGGCCGGTTTCGTAGGTCTGGACGGCAGGCATGCACGGAACGGACCGGCCGCGGTGCCGGTGGGCGGTGGCGGGGCCTGGCCGGACAACGAGGCGACGCACCGAGCGAAGCTCGCGGCGCTGACGGCGAGCGGGCGGGCAGCCGCCCACGGGCACACCGAGCAGCCCGGCCCACAGAACACCACGTGCGGCTCCAGGGACACCAGCGGTGTCACGAGCAACACAACAACAGGCGCCACACCAACGCGCCCGAGCATGCAAAAAACCGACATCCACAATCGGATGTCGGCCTGTGGTGGAGCTAGGGGGATTCGAACCCCCGACCTTCTCATTGCGAACGAGACGCGCTACCAACTGCGCCATAGCCCCAAGGACGGATATACCTTAGCACCCTTAGAAGTCTTCACGCAAGCCGACCGAAATCAGCACGCCTTCGCACCGTAGCTGCCGCGCCGTAGCTGCCGCACCGAAGATTCCACATAGAAGACGATACTGAGCAAGACACCCCACTCCCCCAGCGCCGCCAAGGTGCCGCGAAAGAACCGCGCCGCGAGCCCGGTGGCTCGCGGCGCGGCAACGACAGCAAGAAGCAGCCCTATTGGGCCCGGCGCGCGTCCAGGACGGCATCCAGGTCAAGGGCAACAGCCTGATCGGCGACGACCTCTTCGGTCGAGCGGGCACCAACCTGGGCGGTCTGTGCGATTGGGCGCGCGGGAATCGCCGCCGTGATGCGCGGGATGCCCCGCAGGTCCGTGTCCGCATGGACGATGCGGCCACGAATACGATCACGCGACGCGTAGGTCGGCGCGGGGATCGGGGCGACGGTCCAGGCGCGTGCGGGCGTGTCGGCAACCTCGACGACCTCGGGCACCTCGACATTGAAAACGAGGGAGGGCACGGATCCTGTCTGGGGAGCAGACTCGGCGTCGGCCTCGCGCGAGGCGCTCGGACGCGACTCGGCCACGGCCTCGCCCCCACCCCGAGCAGCGTCAGCGACGCGCAGCTGCGGCGCGGGCGCCGTCGGGCGACCGGCACCACGCACGTCGGCGCGCAGCTTCGTCAGCTGCTCGAGCTCACGGTCCGAAGCACGCTGAGAGCGGACAGCCGCGACGCGGGATGCCGCCAGCGACGCAACCAGAGCGGCAACCGGAACAACGAGCCACGCCCACGCAATCGAGGTCGCGACAATAACGATGCCGAGGATGACGGTCGAGAGGGCACACACACCCGTCACGACCATGCGGCGGCGCCCGGCCGCACTCTCCGCGGCAAGCCGGGCGGCGCGGAGCGCGCGCAGCTTGGCAATGTCGCGGACGGCCCTATTGTTGCGGCGGTCGATGACGGGCCGGGTACGTCCAGTGGTGGCCGTGTGCATGCTTCCTCCGCTCATCAGTGCGCGCCGCGCCAGGATCGTCCCGCTGGCGTGATCACACGAGTCTAATTCTGGACCATTCGTATGAATGATGCGCAGTCTCGGGGAAAATCGGTCGATCTCGCGAGACTGGACGATTGCCGTTCGGCGCGCGACCAGCGACGGTACGGTCGCGAGAAGCGACACGAATACCGCTGCGATGACGAGTCCACCAATTTCCACCCTCTCAACGTAAAGGGGTTTGCGAGTAGCACTGTCGCGCCTCGCGGGCGTGTCGAGCTCTCAAACCTCCCGGTAAAAAGATGACTAACCTCAATCGTCACACGTGCAACATTGACCTCACAAACACCAATTTCAAGTGATGCTGGCCACTCACAAAGCGCGATGCTCGGCACCCACCCTAACCGATCGCCGACCTGCCCCAACGACGCTGCACGAGCCCACCCTCAGGCAGAGACTCCGCATCAATAAAGAACGCAACATGGTCAGCCCACTCCCCCGCGATGTGCATAAAACGCGGCCGCAGGCCCTCCTCGACCAACCCCAAGCCTCGACACAGGCCCAACGAACGCTCATTCTCGGGACGCACACACACCTCGACGCGATGCAGGCCAAGCTCCCCCACCACCAGATCAAGAACGAGCGCCGCCACCAAGGAGCCCAGGCCTCGCCCCGCCCAGTCCGACACAATCCAGTAGCCGAGCATCCCCGACGACATCGCCCCCCAGTGCACGTTCGACACGGTGAACTGGCCGACGAAGCACCCATCGATCTGAACGCCGAAAATCAGGCCGGTCCCCTCCCGATGATCACGCTCCGCCCGACGCATGTACTGCGAAAACGTAGGGATATGCTCGAGAGTATCCGGCGGCAGAGTCGCCTCCCACGGACGCAACCAATGCCCGTCCGCCCGCCGCACGGCGTCAAGGGCCCGGTGCTCCTCTCCGCGCACAGGACGCACGACGAGCTCACGAGGACGCGACGAAGGCTCAGGCCCGGGGCGCAAGAAACCTCGCCCCACCGGGTCCACGACGCGCAGCGTCAGCATGTCAATGTCGCGCCCCCACACGCACCGGGGGCGCCGCAAGAAACACCTCATTCGAGGACCAGGCACTGGAGGGTGTCACCTGCGCGCACGGTCGTCACATCCTCGGGCACGACGGCCAGCGCGTTCGAGTCCGCGAGCGCGGACAGCAGCAACGAGGCCGGGGTCCCCATGACGGCAGCGTTGTACCCGGCGCGCGGGGAGCCGGTCAGGCGCACGCGCACGAACTCGCGTCGGCCTCGCGGCGAGTACCAGGAACGGTCAATGGCGGCGCGCACCACGGGACGGTTCACGGCGGTCCATCCCTGCATGTGGCGCAGCGCAGGGCGCACGAAAACCTCGAAGCAGACCTGAGCGGACACGGGGTCACCAGGCAGGCAGACGATCGGAGTGCCGGGGCGCCCCTCCTCGCCACCGACGGTGCCCACGCCCATGATGTGCCCAGGCCAGGCGGCGACGTTGTCGAAACGAACCGTGCCGAGCGCCCCGAGGACCTCGCGGACCGTGTCGCCGCTCCCATAGGAGATGCCGCCGGTCGTCAGGACGAGGTCGGCGCGCACCAGCTGGTCCTCGATGGTCTCGCGCAGGCGGGCACGCTCGTCGGGGACGGCGGCGACACGGAAGGTCTCGGCGCCCGCGTCGGCAACAGCGGCGGCCAGGGCGTGACCGTTGGCGTCGAACACGGTGCCGGGGCGCGCCTCGCCGCCGGGCTCGACGATCTCATCACCGATCGAAATGATGACGACGCGCGGACGCGGGTGGACGAGCACCCGGTCGCGACCCACGCCGGCCAGGAGCGCCATCTGACGCGCCCCGATACGCGTGCCAGCGCGCAGCACGGTCTCACCCTGCGCAACGTCCTCGGCGCGGCGGCGGATATTCTCTCCGCTGGCCGGGGCGGTGCGCAGGGCGACCTGCGCGATCCCGTGGTCGGTGAACTCGAGGGAGACCACGGCCTCGGCGCCCGTGGGCATGGGCGCGCCGGACGCAATACGAATCGCGGTGCCCGGCACGAGGGCGGCGGGGTCGACCGCGCCGGCGCGGATCTCCTCGGTGACGGGAAGCGTCACCGGCGTCTCCAGGGTGGCCCCCCTCGCAGTCACGCACGCGCACGGCGTACCCGTCGCACGCGGACAGGTCGGCGACCGGGAGGTTGAAGGGCGCCTGCACGTCCTCCGCGAGCACACAGCTCACCGCATCGACAAGCTTGACGTCGAGCGGGGGCACCGCGTGGGCGACGGCCTGGCAGTCCTGGTAGAAGTCGGCAACGCTTCGCATAGTTGTCAGTCCTCAAGCTTGGAGCGCAGGAACTCCCTGAGTTCCCCTCCAAGCGCCGGGTCCTCAAAGGGCGAGCGTCACGTTAGCTTCGAGATAGCCGAGTTTGTCCCCGGTGTCGAAGCGCCGCTCGTCGATGACTACACCGTACAACCCTCCACCCTCTTCTTCGGGGAGGTCGATCATGCGCGCGTACCCATCTGTGAGCTGATACTCACCGCCGGCGCCGGGCTCGATGTTTTCGAGGGCCGTGAACACGGCCGGGTCCAGCAGGTAGCGGCCGACGACCGCGTACTCGGACTTGACCTCGTCGAGCGGGGGCTTCTCAGTGACGTCCGTGATGCGCATGAGCTGGCCCTCCTCGAGGTCGACGCCCTCGGGAATCGGCAGGACCTCAACGGCGGTCGAGGCATAGGCCGTGGCCTGCTCGGGGGTGACCTTGAGCAGGGCGACGACGGTGCCCCCCAGGGCGCCTCGCACCTGGATCATTTTGCGCAGCAGCTGCGATCCGGGCTCCATGAGGTCGTCCGGCAGCAGGACCGCGAAGGGGGCGTCGCCCACGTGAGACTTGGCCTGAAGGATCGCGTGGCCCAGGCCCAGGGGGTGTCCCTGGCGCACGGAGTGGACGCGCGCGTACTTCTTGTACTCGTTCACGTACTCGAGAGCCTTTTCCTTGCCGGCCTTCTCCAGGTCGGCCTCGAGGCCGGGCTCGGCGTCGAAGTAGTCTTCGATGGCCTGCTTACCCGCGCGGGTGACAAACAGGAGATCCTTGATGCCAGCGTCGGTGGCCTCGCGGACAATGTACTCGATCGAGGGGCGGTCGACGACGGGGAGCATCTCCTTGGGAACGGACTTGGTGATGGGCAGGAAGCGTGTTCCGCGACCGGCCGAGGGGACAACGGCGTGCACGACGGGCTGGTTTTTATCTGTCATACTGCAAGCGTAGCGAAAAAACGACTGAAGAGGGAGACGATGGCCACAAAAACAACTCTCCGCGCGGAGATCCGAGGCCGTCGCAGGGCTCGCCGAGCACTCTCCAGGCCCCAGATGGGCGCACGGTCGTCACATACTGACCAAGCTCCCCTACCCGTGTGTCACCGCGCCGAGGCCGGGGGGATCGCCTCCCAGGTACGCGCCCTGGCCTCGTCGATGGGCGGCGTCACACTGCCCGCGCTCTTCGTCTCCACCCCCCTAGAGCCCGACATGTCCCTCGCGCTCGGGTTGTTCCCCCGCGCGCTCCTGCCCGTCCTCTTCGACGAGGCCGGGGATGCCCTGGGTGAGCCGCGTTGGGGACTGTGGGAAGCCGGTTCCGCGCTGGCGACCCCGGGGCCCCCTCCCGCTCAGCCGGCCGGCGAGGCCCTCGGATCGCAAGCGCTGGCGGGCGCCGACCTGATCCTCATTCCCGCGCTGGCGGCGAGCGAGGACGGGACGAGGCTGGGGCAGGGCGGCGGGTGGTACGACCGGACGCTGCCCCACCGCGCCCCCTCGGCTCCGATCGTGGCCGTCGTCTTCGACGACGAGGTGCTCGCCGGCGGCCGGATCCCCTCGCGAGCCTCACGACGTTCCCATCGACGCGATCATCACCCCCACGCGAACACTCCATGTTCCCGTGCGGCACGCCTGACGCGATGCCAGACGTTTGTCATACACATCTCAGGGCGCCCTTTTCGGCACTATTTCAGCAACGCCTGACCGAATTACAGAAAGTGCGACGAAGATTACCCTCTAAACACTGTCGTTAAGACGAAAGTCCCCCTAGTGTTCTCCGTGGTAACAGCGCGCCCGCGCGGCGCCAGCCCCGGCGGCTCCCGCCCGCCGCGCCGAAGCTTTCGGCGATTCAGACTCGTCAGCCCCGCCGACCCTTCACACAGGAGAACCCATGCTTAAGGGCTTCAAGGAATTCATCACTCGCGGCAACGTCATCGAGATGGCCGTCGGTTTCATCATCGGTAACGCCTTCAAGGACATCGTCGACTCCCTCGTCAACAATGTCATCAACCCGCTGATCGGCATGATCTTCGGCAAGCCGGACTTCTCGAACATGCTCATCTTCTCTTTCAACGGCTCCTCGCTGAAGTTCGGTGTCCTGCTGACTGCCGTCATTAACTTCCTGCTCATCGCCTTCGCCCTGTACTTCTTCCTCGTCGTCCCGATGAACGCGCTGGCCAAGCGCAAGAAGAAGGCCGAGGATGCGGCCCCCAAGGAGGTCTCCGAAGAGGTCCAGCTCCTCACCGAGATCCGTGACGCTCTCGCCAAGGGCGACCGCGCCTGATTATTCCCCTCGTTGCGAGGGATGGCGGGGCCGATGCACGCATCGGCCCCGCCGCTTTTGCATTAACACCACACGAGAGCACCGCTGTGGCCTAGTGCCCGGCTGGCTCTCTCACCCCACTGACACCCCACTGAAGTGCCCGATCGCGCACGCTTCCCCACAAATCTCGCACGTAATTTAACCCGGTCACTTTGAGCACCACGAGAAAACGTTGGAATACCAACAACCTGGTTTCAAAGTTTGAATGAAGCGTAGGGGAATTACGTGCGACATTGTTGGGAAACCATGTCAGGGGCCTACACGTCGCAGGGGCCTACACGTCGCAGGGTCCTACACGCCACGGGCCGCATAACCGGAGCATGTTCATCGGATCGACGCCCCGGTGCGGCTCGCGGCACGGACGTCCCTACGCGCGCGCCTGGGCGTGCGGGGGCACGTTGGCCAGCAGGCGCGCGTCGTTGGCGCCGTCACCCCGGTCGGGGGGAATCTGCCATGGAGCCCGGGCGTGTGTCCTCGGGCCGCACGCGATCCTCCCACGAAGGCGGCAGTCCTTCGGCGATGAGGCGCCGGTCCACCTCGGAGACGAAGCGCGCGACGCGACGGCGCTTGCGAGGGGCCTCACTCATCGCCGGGCTCCTGGTCGCCGGGCTCCTGCTCGCCAGGCTCCCCGGCCTCGTCGGCGTGCGGGGCGGCGGGCCGGGTGCGACGCACGACGTTGCCGAGGACAGCGTCCGACTGGAAGCCGCGGCGCTTGATGCCCAGGGCCTCGCGCAGCTCCTCGGCGGTCTCCAGGTCGGTGCGTTCGACGCCGTCCGAGCGCACCCACGCGGCCATCTCATCGAGCTGGTCGTCGGAATAGGCCGCCAGCGGCAGGCCCTTCGCGATCGCCGGGCGGGGTCCGCGGTTTTCCTCGGACGCGCGCTCCTTGCGCTTAATGGCCAGCAGCATGCCGGTCGTGTCCTCGTCGGCCTTCTTACGGCGCTGCGACTCCTCGTCGAGGTCTTCGTCGAGCATGGGCATGCGCGGCGAGGCGGGTGAGCCCTCACCAGCCCCCTCGCCCGACGTCTCACCCGACGCATCACCCGATGCCTCGTCCGAGGCCTCGCCGACGGGCCGGTCGCCGCCCTCAGCGTGCGCCGAGTCGGGCTGGTCGCCCGCGGCGACTGCTTCCTCCGAGGCGTCGTCGTCGCTCACGCGCTCGGGCACCTCGACGGCGGGTGCCTCGTCGTGGGCGTTGAGCTCCTCGAGGGCATCCAGGACGGCATCGACGATCGTCGAGGCCTCCTTCTCCGGATCGATGAACAAGGCCATCGACAGGGCCGTGTAGACGCGCCAGCCCTGGGCCTCGAGCCACCGGGGACGGGCGCGGTCGCGCACGCGCTGGCTGGGCTCGGACAGGTATTCCTCGTCGTCGGTGAGGACGGCGACCAGCAGGCGGCCGGGCGAGTCGGGGTGCCCGATGGCCAGGGGGACACGCATGCCGCCAGGGATACCGACGTTGGCGACGACCTCGAGGCCGCGCGAGTACAGGTGCTCGGCGAGGTCGACGAGGAGGCGATCGGGTTCGCCGGCCAGGACCGGCCAGGCGTCCATTCCCTCGCCCGCGTGCCCCTCGGCGATCTCGAGGAGGTCGACGAGCATGCGCGTGCCTTCGTAGTGGAGGCGTTCGCGGTCGATGTCGGCGCTGTGCAGGGCGGACACGAGGGTGAGGTCGCCACGCACGACGCGCAGGATTTCGGCCAGCGTGTCGGCCCCCTCCTCGCTGGAGAGCACGCCGAAGTCGTGGATGACGCGCCCGTGGGGCGTCTTCGCGAAGCCGACCGACAGGATCAGGGACTCGCGGGTCAGGCCCACGGCCTGGTTGGGGCCGACGACCACGAAGGGCTCGGGGGTGGCCGGGTCGAAGAAAGAAGCGAGGCCAGGTTCGTCGGCGCGCACGGAGGCCAGTGCCTCGGAGATGCGCTGCGCGTGGCGGTCCGACAGGGCGATGACGGCCAGGGAGCGCTCGGGGCACTCGACGGCGTGTTCGATGACGGCGTCGACGACGGCGCGGACCTCGGCGCCCGTGGACTCGATCGCGTGGACGCCGGGCGCGGGCATGCCGGTGGCCTCAACCCAGCGGGCGCTCACGGGCGCGTTCGCGGCCGTCCACGGGACGGGGATTCCGGCGTGCTCGTAGCCGTAGCGTGCCAGGAGCAGGGCGACCTGGTCGTTGAGGCGCCTGGGGCCGGGTTCGACGCGCAGGGTGGGCAGGACGTTCGCGAGTGTGCGCGTCGCGCCGTCCTCGGAGGCGGCCGCGAGGTCGTCGATGACGACCAGCTGGTGGCCGCGCGCGATGATGGGCGCCAGCTCCGCCAGAGGCAGGCCGTCGGCGCCGTCGAGGACGACCATATCGACCGTGCGCCCGGTGGGCGCCAGCATGGGCACCATCGCGGGGACCGTCATGAGGACGGGCAGCAGGTGGCGCACGAGCGGGTAGACGACCAGGAGTTCCAGGTCGGTGGGGGCGCCGCCGTTGAGGAGCTCGCGCAGTTCCTCGTACTGGCTGGGGCGCGCCGCCAGCGCGTTCGTGCGGATTCGACGGACTCCGGTGATGGCCTGGGGGATCAGCGAGGCCACCTGGGCCTCGTCGAGCTCGCGTCCCTCGCGGGCGAGTTCCTCCAGGGAGCCGGGATCGACGCCGCCGAGGGCCGGCGCGGCGACGAGCATGGCGCGAAGCAGGGAGGCCCACCAGGCCAGGTCGAGCTCGGTGTCGATCTGTTCGTCCGAGACGCCGCGGTCAGCCAGGTCCTGGGCGAGGGCGTCGAGGCCGTGGTCGGCCAGGCGCGAGCGCAACGCCAGGCGAGCGGGAACCTCGCGGGCGGCGGAAGTGTCGCTCGACCAGCGTTCGATGAGGGTCGCGAGGCGCTGCAGGTGAGTGCCCACGAGGTTTCTTCCTCGGCGACGAACACGGGCGCGATGGCGTCCAGGTCGTCGCGCACGGCGTCGGTCAGGGCCGAGATTTCGCCGATCTTGGCGGGCAGGATCGGCCAGGAATCGTCGCCGCACACCGCGCACCAGGCGTCGCGGCGCTCCTGGACGCGGATGAGGGCGCGGTGCAGGTCGGGCACGTGCACGCCGGGGCGCACGAGGTCTTGGGCCTGCTTGACCAGGCGCGTGCGTTCGGAACGGCCCATGGAGATGTCGTGGTCTTTGCGCCACTGCTTGGGGGCGGTGGCGATCACCATGTCGGCGGCGCTGCGCTCGAAGACGCGGGGCTGGAAGACGTCGAGGACGTCGGCAATGCCGTCGAACATGGCGAGCTGGCGGTCCCACTGGGCGAGGGTGCCCGCCGGCTTGATGCCGGCCTCGCCAGCGACGGCGGCGATGTGGACGCGCAGCTGGGGCAGTGTCTCCGACAGGCGCTTGACGCGCAGCAGCACGTCGCTGGCCTGCTCGTCGGAGGTCAGGACGGCGGAGGACCACGGGGAGGACGAGGCCGTGGTGAGTCGCCCGGAGGCGAGGGCCTCACGCAGCAGGGCGCGGGCGCCTTCCCCCTTGGTCCAGCGCGATATCGTAGAGGGTCTGCTCGGACAGGCGCACGCGCGTCGTGGGGGCGTCCTCGCCGCTCGTGAGGTCGGTGAGGGCGCGCAGGGCGTCCGCCGCGCACACGCCGAAGCGGCCGTAGGGCTCGTGCAACGCGGTGGCGTAGGCGGCCAGGGAGGAGCGGACCTGGCGCAGGCGGGCTCGCAGCGCGTCGACGTTTTCTTGGTCGACGACGGGCGACATGTCTTCCATGGCCTCGCGGACGCGCTCCGCGAGGGTACGCCGCGCGTCCGAGTAGCCGTCAATGTTGGCGACCACGTCGGCCAGGCCGAGGTCCGCCAGGCGCGAATACGCGGCGATCGAGCGCGACGTCTGGGTCGAGACGTGCAGGACGGAGCGGCCGGTGGCGGCCGCGTCAGCCAGGATCGCCGCGACGATGGAGGCGTCGTCGGCGTGGGCGAGCACGTCGATGAAGACGCTGCGCCCGTCGGAGGCGGCCTCGACCGCGTCCTGCTGGGTGGGGATCAGGTCGCCGACGCCCTTTTCGGCCCACGGATCGCGGTCGCCGGGGTTCGTCGCGATGGGTTCCGCCCTCAGGTCGCGGCTGGCGTCCTGGTCGCCCGCAAGCGCGCGGATGACCTCGGAGTCGGCCAGGGCCTCGACGTCGGCGGCGAGGCTGGCGGCCAGGGGCCGGGCGGGGTGGCAGAAGAGCCCGACGACGAGCTCGTCGCGCAGCTCGAAGCGATTGAGAACGGAGCAGGTTTGGCGCAGGGCGCTCATGGCCTGGGAGGAGGAGAAGCCGTGGTGTCCGCTGGCCTGGGCGAGGATGTCGCGGCCGTCGACGTCCTGCCCGGCGGCGCGCAGGGCCTCGGCGAGTTCGGGGGTCAGGAGGGCTCCCCGTCCCAGGGCGATGAGGACGTCGTCGTCGCGTCGCACGAGGCGCACGGGGCGCAGCAGGGCGGGGACGGTGATCACTTCGGCGCCGTGGCGCCACGTGGCGGTGCCGATGCCCAGGTGGATGGGCCCGGTGCCGTGGGTGGCGGCGCGTTGTTCGGAGCGGGCGATGATCGCGCGGGCGCGGTCGAGGGCGCGCCCGAGGGCGATGGGTTCGCGGATGAGCAGGCTCAGGCGCACGGGGTGCTCGGTGTAGAGCTGCGCGAGGCCTCCCGGGTGCGCGTCGGTCAGCGACAGCGTCGGCAGGGATTGACTCTCGGCTACGATGGTCTCCTCGAGTCGTGTGCGCCACGCGGAGCGCGCCTGACCGACAAGGGTGGTCGGGTGCGTCGGCGTGGACGAGGCCTGGGGGGCCTCGGGCTCTGGAGCGGAACGGCGCGAAAAGATACTAGGAACCACGGTCCCACCCTACGGCAGGGTGGCTTATTGACCGGCGCGGCGCGCCCGGATGAGGTCGACCACGGAGATGGTCACAACGGCTCCGACGATGAGGAGGATGCCGACGAGGTCGATGATCGTGTAGCGGGTCCCCATGACAAGCGCGGACAGGCCGGTCGCGGCGATGGGTTCGAGGCTGCCGACGAGGGAGGCGCGCACGGGCCCGATGCGGTCGACTCCCCACTGGTAGGCGGTGAAGGCGACGGCGGTGCCGAGGAGGACCGTGACCGTCATTGCGACGATGACGTCTGGGGTCCAGGTGATGGAGTAGCGCCAGACCCGCCCGGCCAGGCCGACGCTGGATCCGGCGATGAGGAGTCCGTAGCCGACGACGAGCTCGGCGCCGTAGGAGGCGATGAGGCGGGCGGGCAGGAGCGTGTAGGTCGCCAGGGTGAGGGCAGCGATGGTGCCCCACGCGAGGGTGGTTGGCGTCAGCGTCAGGTGTCGAGGGAGCCGTGGGTGGACAGGAGGAAGGTTCCCGTCAGGGCGAGAACGATGGCGAGCGCCTCACAGGCGCGCGGCCAGCGGCGGTGGCTCAGACATACCCACACGACGATGAGGATGAGACCCAGGTACTGCAGGACTGTGCCCGTCCCGGCGTTGGAGGCGCGGATGACCTCCATGTAGCTAATTTGACAGGCGGCGAGGCCGAAGAGCGCGTAGACGACGAGGGTGCGCCAGTTGCGCGCGGAGGAGACGAGGGCGCGGTGCTGGGGGGGTGACGCGGCGCGCGCGAGCCAGGGCGAAGCCGAGGGTGAGGATGCCGGCCGTGAACATCCGGAAGAAGCTGATGAGCGATAGTTCGATGCCGTGGTGTTCCATCAGGTAGTCGGCGGAGACACCGGAGGCGCCCCAGCACAGGGCGGCCACGACAGTCATTGCATAGCCGAGCGCATTACGCACGAGTTCCCCTCACAGTGCCCCCGAGACGATTCGAACGTCCGACACCCGCTTTAGGAGAGCGGTGCTCTATCCCCTGAGCTACGAGGGCGTGACACTTTGTCCGGGCCAACTCTAGCAAAGTGGGCGCCGCCGCGTCGCGCGACCCGAGCCTCGCGCGTGGGATATCACGGACCGGACGCGCACGGACGAGGCCGGGGCAGCCGCGTGGTCACCCCGGCCCGGTCGGTGGCTCGTTAACGGCGTTCCCACTCCGTGTGGACGGCGGTTGTGCCCTCGCCCAGGTGGGCGGAGGGGACGACCATGACGGGGCAGGTCGAGTGGTGGAGGACCGTCTGCGAGGTCGAACCGAGGAGCACGCCGGCCACGCCGCCGCGTCCGCGGGTGCCGACGACGACCAGGTCGACGGCGGTGGAGAACTCGATGAGCAGCGAGGCCGCGGAGCCGTCGAGGGCGTGACGCGACACGTGCATGTCGTCGCCGTCGAGGGCGGCGTCGATGGCCGCGTCCATGCCCTCGCGGACCTGGGCGAGCAGCGCCGAGTGGTCGACGCCGGTTGGGGTCCACGCCATGACGGAGGGGCCGACGGCGATGGGGACGGCGGAGACGGCGGTGACGCGCGCACCCCAGACACGCGCCTCGGAGATTGCGCTCTTGAGGGCGCAGGAGGGCTGTTCGGTGCCGTCGATGCCGACGACGACGCGCTCGACGGGTGTGAACTTCTTGCCCGAGGTGTGGCGCGGAACCACGACGACCGGGCACTTGGCGTGCGCGGGCAGGGCCGAGGAGACCGTGCCCAGGAGGCGATCGGCGAAGCCGCCGCCCCCTCGCGAGCCGACGACGATCATGTCAACTTCGGCGGAGAAGTCGATGAGCACCCCGGCGGGATCGCCCGGCTCCGTGGATCCGGACACGTGCGTAGCGCCGCGTTCGCGTGCCACCGCCTTGGCTTCTTCGACGACCTGCTCGGCGCCCGCTTTGAGGGCTTCGTCGTCGAGGACGGCGTATCCGCCGTCGAGGGCGGCGGCTGAGTAGGAGGCCAGCGCGTAGGTGCACAGGCAGTGGATGCGCGCTCCGGTGCGCGCGCCGCGGTCGGCGGCCCAGGTGACGGCGGCAAGGCTCTCCTTCGAGCCATCGACACCGACCAGAATGACTTCGGTGGAACTCATCATGTCCTCCTCGTGGTGGCAGTCACTTATATTGTGCCGCATTTTGACGGTGTGCGAAACCCCAAGCCGAGGAGAAAAGACGATCGCCGCGGCCCCGAGGGGCTGCGGCGATCACCGAAAGGTCGTGTGACTCAGTAGCGCACGTAGGTCGCGCCACCGCGCACGGGCGAAATCTGGGAGAGGCGGCCGGGGACCGTCGCCTCAACCATCTGGCCGTTGCCGATGTAGATGGCGACGTGACCGGGGTAGGACACGATGTCGCCGGGCTGCGGGTCGGAGACGATGGTGCCGCCAGCGGTCTGCGCGGACGAGGAGTGCGGCAGGTTGATGCCGGCGGCCGCGTAGGCGTACTTGACCAGGCCGGAGCAGTCCAGGCCGGCGAGGGTCTCGCCACCGTAGACGTAGGGGATGCCGGTCAGGCCCAGGGCGACGGACACGATGTCCGAGCCGGCTGCGTTCACGGCGGCCTGGCGGGCGGAGGTGTCGCTCGAGGTGACGTCACCGCGGGTCTCGGAGCGCGAGGCGGCGGAGTCGGAGGTGTTGGACTCGCTCGCGGCGGCGGGAGCCGGGGGTCGGCTCGGGGGCGCGGGGAGCCTCAGCCGTGATGGACTCAGCGGCGTCGTCCTCGGCGGTCCACGCGATATCGGGGACCTCGACCGTCGTGACCTCGTCGACGGCGATCGTCGTGGTGTTCAGGTCGGCGCTCTGCGGTTCAGACTGGGGCACGGCCGGGGCGGCGTTCGCAACACCGGCGGCGATCGCGGTCAACGCAACACCGGCGGCCGACGCGAAGGCGATCGGGCGAGCGGCGTTCGTGGTGGCCACACCCTCGACCACGGAAGCGGTCAGCGGGCGGCGTGCCTGGCGGTGACGCGGAGTAGGCTTAGAAGTCTTCACTCGTTTTCTCCCTGTTTCCCTGCGAGGTTAGCTGTCGGGTTCGGGCGGGAGGCCCGGCTCGGCGTGCGAGCTTCACCCCAAGGCTACGAGGAGCCGGTGATGGGTTCCCCGCGTGAGACGCTTTTTCCGTCCCATTCGTTGTCTCACTTCGGGTACCGAATGGGCGGTTGGTCTGATGACCGGTATTCACTATAGCCTGCACGGCCGGTCAATGTCACGTTCCGGTAACGCCTCAACACCCCACCGTTACCATTTCGTGATATTTGTGCCTGGCCATATCAGGGAAAACTCCCCCTATTGGCAACTCGTCACACCCGTTTCACGATGCGAGACGCTCGCTTGTCCCCGCACAACGAAGGCCGAGACCCCACCGGGCCCCGGCCTCGTCACCCCGAGAAAGTCACCCCGAGAAGGTCACTCCCCGCGCACGAACAGATGAGCGGCCAACGCCATCGGAAGCGTCAGGTAACCGCTGACCTCGCCGGAGCCATCCAACGCGGCCACGCGCACAACGTCCCCGTGCGCAGACAGGGCCACGCGTTCCCCCGGGCGCAGCCCCAGCTCGTCAAAGGACGCCAGCAACTCAGCGTCGGCCTGGATCGGCTCGCCGATACGCCCCAGGGTCAAAACGCCGGACTCGAGCGAGCGCACCGCCAGCTCGGCGGAGTGCAGGCGCTCCGTCCCGTCCACGCCGGGCAACGGATTGCCGTAGGGATCCACGGTCGGATCGGAGAGCAAGTCCACCAGCCGCGCCTCGACGGCGTCGCTCATCACGTGCTCCCAGCGGCAGGCCTCGTCGTGAACCTGCGCCCATTCCATGCCAATGACGTCCAGGAGGAGACGCTCGGCGAGTCGATGCTTGCGCAGCACCTCCGTCGCGCGGGCGCGCCCCGCCTCCGTCAGCTCCAGGCGCCGGTCCCCCATCACGTGCAGCAGGCCGTCTCGCTCCATGCGCGCCACCGTCTGCGAGACAGTCGGACCCGAATGGCCCAGGCGATCCACGATCCGGGCGCGCAGGGGCGTCACCCCGTCTTCCTCGAGCTCAAGAATGGTCTTGAGATACATCTCGGTGGTGTCAATCAGGTCTGCCACGTCGTCCTCCTTCAAGGGGCACCTACGAACACCAGGATAGGGTGACCTTTGTTGTCTGGAAGGAAACGACACAATGACGCGCAAAAGTGCGCGTCGTAACGTGTCGTTCTTCACGACAATTCGATTAATGGGCGTGATGGAAATACCGGCGAGCGCGGGGTTAGGCTGTGGACATGGTGGATTTCCCCGACATTGACCCGGCTCTCCTGCCCGCCGACGGACGCTTCGGCTGCGGCCCCTCCAAGGTGCGCACCGACCAGCTCGAAGCCCTCTTTACTCCCCTCCTCATGGGCACCTCCCACCGCGCGGCCCCCGTGCGCCGCGTCGTCGCCGACCTGAAAGAGGGCCTGCGCGCCCTCCTGAACGTGCCCGACGGCTACGAGGTCGTGCTCGGCAACGGCGGCGCCTCCGCCTTCTGGGACGCCGCCTGCGCCTGCCTCATCTCCTCGCGCGCCGCCTTCGGCTCCTGGGGCGCCTTCGGCGCGAAGTTCGCCGCCTCGGCGAAGCGCGCACCCCACCTCGCCTCCCCCCTCATCGACGAGGCACGGGCCGGCTCCCTGGTCACGCTCGCCCCTCGCGACCCTGAGCAGGGCGTCGACGCCTACGCCTACCCCCACAACGAGACCTCAACCGGCGTGGCCTCCCCCGTCTATCGCGTCGACGCCCCGGGAGCGCTCACCCTCGTCGACGGCACCTCCATCGCAGGCGCCGCGCCGATCGACCTCACCCAGGTCGACGCCTACTACTTCTCCCTGCAAAAAGCCCTCGGATCGGACGGCGGCCTCTGGGTCGCTATTCTCTCCCCCGCCGCCATCGAGCGGGCCCGCCGCATCGAGGCCTCCCCCGGCGGGCGCTGGATCCCCCCATTCCTGTCCCTGTCCGCCGCCATCGACAACTCGCGCAAGGACCAAACCCTCAACACGCCCGCGGTCGCGACGATTATCATGGCGCAGCGCCAGGTCGCGTGGCTCAACGAGCGCGGCGGCATGGAGACCGTGAGCGCCCACTGCGCCCAGGCCTCGTCCCTCATCTACGACTGGGCGAACGCCCACCCCGCGCTCTACCCCTTCGTCGCCGAGGAGGCGTGGCGCTCCCCCGTGACGGCCACGATCGAAATCAACGCCGACGTCAAGGCCACCGACCTGGCTGCGCACCTGCGCGCCCACGAGATCGTCGACATCGGCGCCTACCGGGGCGTGGGGGCCAACCAGCTGCGCATCGGCACGTGGCCCAGCGTCGAGATCGGCGACGTCGAGGCCCTCCTGGAGTGCATCGACTACTGCCTGGAGCGCGTGCTCTAACTCCCGGTCCCCCGGGGGCGCACCTCAGTCCTCGTCCAGCGAGCGGCGCGGCGCGTCCACGGAGGAGTCCGCCTCCACGCCCACCCACGGGCAGGTCGGGCGGGCAACAACGCGCCCCTTCCAGTGGATCATCGCCCAGACCCCGCAGATGAGCGCGATGCCCAGCGACGCGATGCCGCCCACCAGGATCGACCATCGCGCCCCGAACATCGTCCCCACCCACCCGATGATCGGCGAGCCAATCGGCGTCGCACCCAAGAACACGAGGGAGTAGAGCGCCATGACGCGCCCGCGCTTGTCGGGATCGGTGCGGGTCTGAATCAGGGCGTTCGCGCTCGTGTTCATCGTCAGCATGCCAAAGCCCGTGGGGATCGACAGGAGCGCAAACCACCAGTAGGAGGGGGGCCAGGCCCAAGAGGATCTCGGCGGTCCCATAAAACGCCGCGCCCAGGAGAATCGTGCGCAGGCGCGGAACGCGGCGCGCGGCTCCCGTCGACCCGAGAATCGACCCGAACGCCATGAAGGTCGACAAAATACCGAACGACCCGGCCGCCTTACCGAACACGGTCGTGGCCATCAGCGCGCTCGTCATCTGGAAATTCATGCCCAGAGCGCTGACGACGACAATCAGGGCGAGGATGATGCGAATATCCGTGCGGCCATGCACGTACGCAACCGATTCGCGCAGCTGCCCGCGAGCGCGCGGGATGAGGGTGCGCGGGTAGAGGCGGTCGGCGCGCATGAGGGCCAGGGCGATGACGGGGGCGGCAAACATCCCGGCGTCGATCAGGAAGACGGGGCCCACCCCCCACCAGTCGATGAAGAAACCCGCCGAAGCCGGGCCAATGAGGCGCGCGGTGTGGAAGGCGGTGGCGTTCAGGGCGACAGCGTTCGCCATCTTGTCCTGGGGCACGAGCTCGCCGACGAATGCCTGGCGTGCGGGCGTGTCGACCGCGGAGATCGTCCCGGAGACGAAGGCGAGGATGTACTGGTGCCACAGCTCGCCCGTGCCCGTCAGCACGACGACACCGATGACGAGGGAGACGAGGCCCACCCCCGTCTGCGTGCACTGGAGGGAGGCGCCGCCCGGGGATGCGGTCCGCGAGCACGCCCGCCCACGCGGAGAACAGGATGATGGGCAGGAACTGCAGGGCGGTGACGACGCCGACCTGCGAGGCGTCGTGATCGGTGAGAACCGTCAGTACGTACCAGTCCTGGGCGACGCGCTGGAGCCACGCGCCGGTGGACGCAATCAGGGAGGCAACGAACCAATACCGGTAGTTCACGTAGCGCATGGATGCGAATGTTGCCGACACGCCAGACCTCCCTCTCTCGCTGCTGCTGCGCGCGCCGAACGAGGCGGTGGCAGCCTCAGGCGATCACCCCTCCTCGGCGCATGTTCCTAGGATACGACTGCCCCGCCGGAGCGAGGCTCCGGCGGGGCAGGGGGGACGACAGGTGAGAAATCAGCCGACGCCGAGGAGGCGCTGGAGCGGACCCATCAGGAAGTAGATGATGAACAGGACGGACACCAGCCACATGAGCGGGTGAACCTTGCGGGCCTGGCCCTTGACGAGCTGGATGAGCGAGTAGGTCACGAAGCCGACGCCGATGCCGACGGACACGGAGTAGCCGAAGGGCATGAAGGCCATCGTCATGAAAGCGGGGATCGCAACTTCCTTGGAATCCCAGTCGATGTCGGTCACCTGGGTCATCATGAGGAAGCCGACGAACACGAGGGCCGTGGAGGCGGCCTCGGTCGGGACCAGCTCAACGAGGGGCGCCAGGAAGGTCGACATGAGGAAGAGGACACCCGTGACCACGGAGGCCAGGCCGGTGCGCGCACCCTCGGCGACGCCCGAGGCCGACTCGACGTAGGAGGTGTTCGAGGAGACGCCGCCGACGCCGCCGGCCACGGCGGCCAGGGAGTCGATGATCAGGATCTGGCGGGTCTTGGGCGGGTTGCCCTGCTCGTCCAGCAGGTTACCTTCGGCGCCGACGGCGACCATGGTCCCCATCGTGTCGAAGAAGTCGGCGAGCATGAGGGAAAAGACCAGCAGAATGATGGAGACGACGCCGAGCTTGCCGAAGCCGCCGAAGAGGTCGACCTTACCGAGCGTGTCGAAGACGGGAACGGCGATCGGGGAGCCCTTGAGCTCCGGAACCGTCTGGCCCCAACCGGTGGGGTTCGTGTCGGAAATCCGATCGATGTGCGCAAACGCCTGGACGATGGCAGCCAGGACGGTCGCAGAGATGATCGAGATGAGGACCGCGCCCTTCACGCCACGCACGTAGAGGACGATCATGAGGAAGAGACCGAATACGAAGACCAGGGCCGGCCAGCCGTCAAGCGAACCCGAAATACCGAACTGGACGGGCGTCGCGCCCGCGCGGACGATGCCCGCGTTCACCAGGCCGATGAGGGCGACGAAGAGGCCCAGGCCCACCGTGATCGCGGTCTTGAGGGCGGGGGGAACCGCGCGGAAGACGGCCTCGCGGAAGCCCGTGAGGACCAGGAGGAAGATCAGGATGCCTTCCCACGCGATAATACCCATGGCCTCGCCGTAGCTGAGGCCGGACCCCAGGACCAGGGTGAAGGCAACGACCGCGTTCAGGCCGAGGCCTGCGGCCAGGGCGAGGGGGTAGTTGGCGACGACACCCATGAGGATCGTCATGATGCCGGCGACGAGCGCGGTACCTGCGGCGATGCCCTGGGTGGTGATGGAGCCATCCTTGGGGACGGCGTTGCCCAGGATCGCCGGGTTGACGACCAGGATGTATGCCATCGCGAAGAAGGTGACGATTCCACCGCGGATTTCGTGACCGATGGTCGAACCGCGCTTGGAAATCTGGAAGAACGAATCGAGTGACTGTGTGAAGCCGCCGTGGGATGGGGCGGTCTGTGCTTGTGTGCTCACCGCTTAATCGTGCCTGCTCACGCGCCCGGGTGCAAACATACCCGCCGTGTTCCCACTTGTTGAGAAAGCACCCGGGCGCTCGTCCCGGGTGCTTCCCATAAGTCTGCGCTCGCCGAGGCGTCAGCCGGCCTCGGGCCGCTCCGCTTCCTCAGTCACGTCCCCCGAGGGCGTCGCCTCCTGCGCCTGCTGTGCCACGGCCTCGTCGCCCGCCTGCTCTGAGGCGCGCGGCATCGGCTCGGCGTCCAGCGCGCCCTCATTCACGCGGGAAGGACGAACCGGCCAGGCCGTTCCATTCTTGGGCACGTCCGTCTCCGAGTGAGACCCGCAGGTGTGGTCCAGGGAGACGACGGCGCCGTCGTCGGTCGCCCATTCGTTGGCGCACACGCCGAACATCGTGCGCATGCCGCCGCCCATCTTCATGAGAAAACCGCAGGTCGAGCACGTGTTGCGCGGACGACGGCCCGACTTGGGGCCGCGCTCCGACGCGTACCAGCGCTTCGCGGCCTGGCTGCGCCCCTCCTCGGACAGGACGCGGGGTCGGCCCAAGCCGAGCTCGCGCACGACCGGCAGGTCGAGGTCCTCACTGGTGTCTTCGAAGCCCTGCTCCAGGCGCTCGTCGTCTGCCACGTAGGGCAGCGTGTCCTCGCGGGAAATATCGGAGGGGCGCAGGCGATCCTCCCACGGCACCCACTCGGGCGCGAGGAGTGCCCCCTCGCGCGGCGTCATGTCGACCTCGCACACGGTGGCGACGCGGCCGCGCGGCACTCGGGCGACCGTCACCGACCAGCACCAGCCCACGTACCCGGCGTCAGTCGACGCGAAGTAGTGGGTTCCCAGGCGCTCCGACACCATCTCGAAGCCCACGTGCTCGCCGACGGGACGCGGGTGCGCCACGGCCTCGGCGCCCGCGCGGGCCACGTCTTGCGCGGCCTCCAGGACGGCGTCCTTCTTCACTGCCCGAACACGGGCACCAGTCTTAGGCATCGAATTCCTCTGCGACGGCGCGCAGCACCTTCGCGATCTTGGTCGCGTTGTCCGGGTAGGAGCCGCGGCGCAGGGTAGCGCTCGAGGCGTCGAGGAGCTTGATGAGGTCCTCAACGACCGGCACCATCGCCTGCGGCTTGCGACGCTTGGCTCGGGCAACGGAAGCTGTCTCTTTCAGGAAGCGCACGCTCAGGGCCTGCGGTCCCTTGCGTCCGTCGGCCACCGAATACTCCACGCGAGCTCCCACCCTGGGGCTCGGCGCGTCGGACGGCAGCGCGGACGAGTGGAGGAAGACATCCGCCCCGTCGTCTCCCGTAATGAAGCCGAAACCGCGATCAGCGTCGAAGAACCTCACTTTACCGGTGGGCATGGTCCCCTCCTTCTATCAATAGTCTGTAGGCCGGGTAGGCTCCCCCTATCATAGGGCCCTCCCGCGCCCCGTGTGCGAGGCGTGCTCCCGCCTGTAGCGAACAGCACCGCCCGCTCCATCCCCGCGCGCTTTCGCGTAGACTGACCCCACGGCAGTAATCACACGTCGCATACTGCGTCACATGGTGGACGCGCGTGCGTAACGTGGTATATCTTTGCCTGTTCGCCACAACGCAGGAGGGCCCCGTGTCACGAATCCGCCGTTTCAGCCTCGTCGCAGTTCTCGCAACGCTACTGCTCACCCTGGGCGCCCCCGCCTTCGCGACCGCACCGGTCGCAACGAGCGGAATCGTCACCGACCCGGGCGGCTGGCTCTCCGACTCCGAGCGCGCGCTCATCGAAACCGCCGCACGCTCCGCGCGCGCGAAGGGCATCTCCGTCGACGTCGTCATCGTCGACAACCTCTCGGGCATCGACGGCGTCGAATGGTGCCGCAAGACCCTCGCGGCCTCCGGTACCTCGGACGGCAACATCATCTACTACATCGCCTACGACGAGCGCGTGGACGGCGAATGCGTCAACGGCGGTTCCATCTCGCAACGCGCGCGCGACACCGCGCGCACGGCCGCCGAGTCGAAGCTGGCCAGCAAGCCCCTGACCTCTTCCGACGCCGCCGCGGGTGCCGTCGCCTTCATTAATACCCTCGCGAACAAGTCCACCACCTCCTCCAGCGGCACGAGTAGCTCGGGCAGCGGAGCGCGCTCCACCTCCTCCGAGGGTCGGGGCGGTGCCATCATCGTCTCATTCTCATCGTCGGCGGCTTCATCGGAATCGGGCTCGCCGTGTCCTCCTCCTCGCGTCGCAACGAACGCGCCGCGGAGCAGGTCACCCTCACCAGAACCGAAGACGCCGAGAAGAAGGTCTCGCAGGCCAACCGCCAGCTCCTCGCGGCAGACGAGCAGGTGCGTTCCGCCACCGACGAGCTCGACTTCGCGCGCGCCCAGTTCGGCATCGCCGCGACCGACCAATTCGCCCGCGCCCTGGAGGCCGCCCGGGATTCCGTCGCGCGCTGCTTTGACACTCAAAGCAGATGAACGACTCCACCAACCCGATCTCGCGCGCGAACCTGGCGACGAGCATCATGCGCGACCTGGGGACCTCCATGAACCCCCTGAGCGCCGTCCAGGCCTCCTTCGAGAAGAAGCGCAGCGAGCAGGCGACGCTGCCTAACCGCATCACCGAGACCCACGAACGCCTCCTCGAGCAGCGCGCCGATCTGGAGCGCGCCAAGGCGGAGCTGGCCAGCATCGCGGGCATCTACCCTGCGCAGATGCTCGCCTCCCTCCAGGACAACCCCGAGCAGGCCGCCGCCCTGCTGACAACCGCCGGCGCCGCCCTGGAGGAGGCCCAGCGGATGGCCGAGACGGACCGGGCCCGCGCGGAGAGCGCCCTCGACACCGCACACCGCGCCCTCATGATGGCCACGCACCAGACCGACGCGATCTTCTCCGCCAAGTCCGACCTCGACGCGATCCACGACCGCCTCGGTGCCGCCATCGGCTCCATTTCGTCGGATATCAACGACGTGTCGTCTCTGAAGGCGGACCCGGCCATCTTCGACCCGCTCGTCGCCGATGCGCGCGCGGCGATCTCCGAGGGACAGGCCGCCCTCCTCAACAACGGCGACCCGTTGGCGGCCCTCGAACACCTGCGCAGCGCGGAGTCGAACATCGACGCCGCGCTCGCCCCGCTGCGCTCCCAAGCGGGACAACGACGAGCGGGCTCTGTCCGCCGCCCGCTCCCAGGTGTCCCTCGCCGAGTCCGCGGTCATGCGCGCTCAACGCTACGTCCAGGGTCGACGCGGCGCCATGGACATGAACGTCCGCTCCACCCTCCACGACGCTGAGCAGTCCCTCGAGGCGGCCCGCGAGACCCTGAAGAGCGACCCGAACGAAGCGACCTCCCAGGCATCGCGGGCGCGCACCCTCGCCGACCGCGTCATGGCCACGCCCCTGGCCCGACCCGATACGAGCTGGTACGACGAGGACGACGATGACGACGACCGCTCGAGCAATTCCGGCTCCTCCCTCGGTGAGCAGATCCTGTGGTCGATCCTGTTCAACAGCGGCAGCTCGCACTCGAGCTCCTCGTGGGGGTCCAGCTCGAGTTGGGGCCGCTCCAGCTCGAGTTGGGGCAGCTCCAGCTCCAGCCATTCCTCGGGCGGCGGGTTCTCCGGGAGCTCCGGCAGCTTCGGCGGCGGCGGGTTCTCCGGTTCCAAGGGCCACTTCTAAGCGCGTCGCACCGGCCGCGAGCCGCCGCCGCGCCCCCGGCTCGCGGCGGCCTGCCCGCCTGAGCGCCCGCGTCGCGTACACTGACCCCAGACACACAACGTGACGCAGATTGCAACGCTCAGGCGACGCGGAACCGCTTGTGAGCGCATGCCGTTCCGTTCACCACCGACCAGGAGGGCCACGTGGCACTGATCCGACGCCTGTGCATCGCCGCCGTCATGATGGCAGCGTTGATGCTCGGTGGCTCGCCCGCCTTCGCAACCGAGCCGCTCGCCACGAGCGGACACGTCACCGACCCCGACGGCTTTCTGAGCGACGAGCAACGCGAAACTATTGAGACCCCAGCGAAATCGTTTATTCCACATACACCACGTACATCGACGTCGCCGTCATTCCCAACTTCTCCGGCCAGGAGCCATTAGCGTGGTGCGAGGCCGCCCTCAAGCAATCGCGCAGCGCACAACAGGGCATCCTCTACGTTGTCGCCTACGAGGATGGTACGAACGTCTCCTGCGCGGGTTTGGAGCTAGCGAAAGATTCGATTACCAGGCTGATGCTGGACGGCGCGCTACGCGCCGCCCGTAACAAGCATAAAACCACCCCACTGACCCCTGAAGAGGCAGTGGAGGGCTCTCGCACGTTCATCGACTCTCTACGCAGCGATTACGACTTCAGGGCACGCAACGCTGCCGAGAACAGCAAGAGGCAACAAGCTGAGGAGAAAAGGCGCGAGGAGCAAAAGAAGGAAGAAAACAAGAGGAATCGCGTCGTTAACATCTTCACATTCGTGCTCATTGTGATTGTCGTTGGCTCCAACGTGTGGGTTTGGGTGCGCAAACAGAGAGAATACGAATACGGCGAACCCCCAACTGTGGATACGGAACCCACCCCGATCGTGGACACCGTACGGCGCGACGCCCTGAGGGCAGCCGCAGATGCACGGCGGCGCCTATCGGAGGCCGAGGAACAGGTGCGTGCTGCCGAAGAAGACTGGAACTTTGCTCGCGCACAGTTCGGTAGCGCCGCGGCTGAAGAGTACGGTCGTCGCCTTGAGGCGGCCAAGGAGGCCGTCGCGCGCGGACGCGACACCCACACTCAGATATGCCACACCGTTGACTCCCTGGCCAAGAAGCGCCTGGCGGCGACAATCACGAAGGATCTGGACGAGGCCCTCCCTCCCCTGGAGAAGACGCGCGCGGAGTTTGCGGCACGGCGAAGGGAGCGCTCCACGCTGCCCGCGCAGCTTAGTGACGCTCGCGAGCGTCTGGTCGAGGAGCTCGCCGATCTGGAACGCTCGAAGGAAGAGCTCTCCAGCATCGCGGGACTCTACCCCGATTCCATGCTTGCTTCCCTCCAGGACAATCCACAGCGCGCGGCGGCGTTCCTGGAGTCCGCTCGCTCGGCACTGGACACGGCGAGCGCGCATATCGAGGCGGACCCGACGCGTGCCGCCTCGGCCCTGGACACCGCGCAGCGCGCCCTGACGATGGCGAATGCGCAGACGGACGCGATCTTCTCGGCGAAGACCGATCTCGACGCGATCCGGGACCGCCTCGGCGCCGCCATCGGGGCCCTGTCCGGCGACATCGCCGAGGTTGACGGCCTCGAGGCCGACACGGCGCTCCTGGCCCCGCTGGTCGCCGACGCGCGGGGGGCGATAGCGCTCGGCCAGCGCGCCCTGGTCAACGACGAGGACCCCCTCGGCGCGCTCGAGACCCTTCGCGACGTGGAGCTTCGCCTGGAGGCGGTGCTCGCTCCCCTTCGGACGCAAGAGGCGGCGGCGCTCAAGGCGCGAGAGAGCGCTCAGCGTCATATTCGTGACGCTGATGCGGCCCTCGCGTGGGCGCGCAAGTCCTTGAGGAACCGTCAAGGCTCCGCCCTGTTTGACGCGAACAAGCTCCTGCGCGAAGCGGAACAGGCGATTGGCGAGGCTCGCGAGGCCCTCGACAAGGACCCTCTACAGGCGCGTGCGGCGGCCTCGAGGGCCACCGTCCTGACCAACCGCGCGCTCGCGACACCGGGGCGCCAGTAGAGGAGGTGAACGACGACCCACTGACAATGGAGCCAGACGATCGCGGGCCACAACGCTCGCGTCCGCACCCGGCCACCGGGTCATCAACGAACCACAATAATGTGACGGACCGCATATCATAGTGAACGCGCGGCGGCCCACGATCATGTATCTTATTCTGTTTGCCACCAACTAAGGAGGATAGCGTGCCACGGATTCGACGCCTAGGCATCGCGGCCGTCATGACGGCCGCGATAGCGCTCGGTGGCGCGCCCGCGTTCGCGACCGAGGCCGTGGGAGGCGCAGAGTCTGTCGTTGCTTCCGCCTCCACCCTCCAACACGCAGGATTCTGGCCTGATGCGCACCGCGTCGCGGCTCAGTCCTCCTCCCTCAGCAAGTCCTCGTCGCCCTCCCCCAGCCGGTCCTCGTCGTCCGGCTCGACCGAACACGGCCGAGGCTTCCTCTGGATGGTTGCCGCGGCATGCATCGGGCTGATCAGCATGGCCATCAAGGGTACCAAGGACTCGCAGGAGAGCGAGAGCGCCGGCCCCGAGCCCGCACCCACCACCGACGATACGGCACGGCGCGCACGCCTCAAGGCGCGCGAGGAACGGCTCAGGGCTGCCGAGGAGGCCCACCACCGCGTGCAGGGTGCGAACAAGCGCCTCGTCGAGGCAGCCGAGCTCGTGCGCACCGCCGAGCAGGAGTGGGACTATGCGCGCGCCCAGTTCGGACTGTCCGCGACCGAGCGTTTCCATCGCCAGGTCGAGGAGGCCAAGGCGGCTCTCTCACGCGGGTACGACACCCAGAAGCGCATCCAGGCCGCGGTGGTCCCCCAGACCAGGATGCGTCTCGCCGCCGAGATGTCGAACGACCTGGACGCGGCCGTGTCCCCCCTGCGCGCGGCCACCGCGGAATTCACCGCCAAGCGCGCCGAGCACGCCGCACTTCCTTCTCGGATCGCACAGGCGCGCGAGCGCCTGGCCGAGGAGCTCGCGGACCTTGAGCGTGCCAGGGAGGAGCTGGCGAGCATCGCGACCATTTACCCCGCCAAGACCCTCGCTTCGCTTCAGGGCAACCCGGAGCGTGCCGCGCAGCTGCTCGAATCCGCCCGCGACGCGCTGGAGACGGCGAGCGCGACGGTCACCAAGGACAACGCCCGCGCCGCCTCGGCCCTGGACACCGCGCAGCGTGCCCTGACCATGGCGAATGCGCAGACGGACGCGATCTTCTCCGCGAAGACCGATCTCGACGCGATCCGGGATCGCCTTGGCACCGCCATCGGTTCCCTCTCCGCTGACATTGGAGAGCTTGAGAGCCTCGAGTCCGACACGGTGCTCCTGGCCCCGCTGGTCGCCGACGCGCAGGAGGCGATTGCCGTCGGTCAGGCCGCCCTCATCGCCAACGACAGCCCGCTCGAGGCGCTCGACCACCTGCGCGCCGTGCAGGCCAGGCTCCGCGCCACCCTCGAGCCACTGCGCGAGGCCACCCCGGCCTCGCGCCCAACGCCCGGCGAGGATCGATCATGACGCCTCTGCCCACGCGCGTGAGTCCGCGCGACGACCTCACCCCGTCCTCGGCGCCGACACCGCTGGCCATCCGGCGGAGAATTCTCCGGAAGCTGACCCAGCTTCGGGGAGGGTTCTCCGGCAGTAAGGGCCACTTATCACCAACACCCACCGACCTGCGGGGCCCTGGCCTCGCGCTCAACCCGCGCACGAGCGCACATCACCACAAAGGAGAACATCATGGCTGAGAAGCAGACGATCCTGGGCCGTATCGCCCAGCTCGCGAAGGCCAACATCAACGCGATCCTCGACAAGGCCGAGGACCCGCAGAAGATGATCGACCAGCTGATCCGCGACTACACCAACTCCATCGTCGAGGCCGAGAACGCGATTGCCCAGACCCTGGGCAACCTGCGCATGGCCGAGAAGGACTACGAGGAGGACGTCAAGGCCGCGGCCGACTGGGGTCAGAAGGCCGCCGCCGCCTCCGCCAAGGCCGACTCCCTGCGCGCCGCCGGTGACGAGGCCGGAGCCACCAAGTGGGATGACCTGGCCAAGGTCGCCATCGGCAAGCAGATCCAGTTCGAGAACGAGGTCAAGACCGAGGAGCCCGCCCTCCAGGCTCAGCGTGAGGTCGCCGAGCGCCTGAAGAAGGGCCTGTCGCAGATGAAGGACAAGCTCTCCGAGCTCAAGTCCCGCCGCGACCAGCTGATCGCCCGCGAGAAGACCGCAAAGGCGCAGGCTCAGGTCACCGACGCCCTCTCCTCCATCAACATCCTGGATCCCACGAGCGAGCTCGGCCGCTTCGAGGATCGCGTGCGTCGCCAGGAGGCCCTGGCTCAGGGCAAGGTCGAGCTGGCCGCCTCCAGCCTCGACGCCCAGTTCGCGGAGCTCGAGACCGACTCCTCGCAGATCGAGATCGAGGCCCGCCTGGCTGCCCTCAAGGGCAAGTCGGCGGAGTGATCCGCGGCTAGCGTCGCACTCATAGAGCGGCCGGGCGGCCCCGCGAGGGGCCGCCCGGTTCGCATGTCACGAAGGCGTCGTTCGATCCCGCGGGCACGGGTCGGCGCCTCACAGGAAGGACATCGGGTCGAAGTCGTCGATGTCGATGATGTGGAGCCTGGGCAGGCGCACCTGGAATGCGTGCACGTCGTATTCGAGGTCGATGATCTCCAGGCCGCGTTCCTCCAGCTCGTGGAGCTGGGAGGAGAGGAACTCCTTGAAGCACATGACCGCGACGCGGCGGCCCTGGTCCAGGAGCGTCTCGATCTGGGGCAGGAAGTCGGCGTCATGGCTGGCCAGGATGACGTCGCCCGTGCCGATCTGCGCGATCGCGTCCATCGTGCGCTGCAGGCCGACGTCGACGACCTTCATGTCGGCGGGACCCGACAGGGGATCACCGAGTAGTCCATCGCCGTCAGGGCCTGGACGAATCCCATGGGCAGGAAGCCCGAGGAGCCGTTGAGGAAGAACAGGCCCTTGGCGCGCTGGCCCCAGCGACCGTGCGCGCGCTCCAGGACGCGATCCCATCGGGGGCGTTCCTCGGGGTTGGGGCGCCGATCCAGGACCGACAGGCCGAGCGTGGCGTCGATATTCTCGCCGTCGACGACGAGGTATGTCGTTTGATTATTAGAGCTTTCCATGGGGTTAATTGTAGATGCCGCGGCGGGGGTCACTGTCGGCCTTGGGTCCTAGGACGGCGCCGGCCGGCCCGCGAGCGCGACCGGCTCACACCCCGCCGATGAAGTATGGTGCCTCGATGACGTCGTGGGCAAAGCGCTGCGCCTCTTGCGCGGCGCCGAGCGCCGGAGGCCCATCGAGGACGAGGGTGGCGAGGCCGTGCACGTAGGCCCACAGGGTGACCGCCGCGCGCGGGTCGTCGGTGCCGTACGCAAGCGCGGCCAGCGAGCGTAGCTGGGTGCGCGCAGCCAGGCTGGCCGCACGCAGGCCCGAGTGAGCGCCCGCGTCGTACATGTCTGATCGGAACATGATCCGGAAGACACCGGGGTTCGTCAGCGCGCAGGCGAGGTATGCGTGTCCCGCGGCGCGCGTCACGTCCTGCGGCGCACGTCCCTCGCTCGTCTCCCTCGCCTCGCGCAGCGCCCGTTCGAGGTCTCGGTATCCCTCCTCGACGAGGGCGACGAGGATGGCCTCGCGCCCCTGGAAGTAGTGGTACGGGGCTTGGTGGGTGCAGCCCGCGCGTCGTGCGACCTCGCGCATGGACAGGGATGACGGCCCGCCCTCGTTGAGCAGGTCGCGGCTGATCGCGAGGATTGCCTCGCGCAGGCCATCGGATGTCGTAGAGCGCGTCATACACTCAGTGTAGCCGAGACAGCAGCCAGACTTGACAGTGTCTAGCAGGCGTGTTGTCATAAGTAGACGCTGTCTAGTTTTGGGAGTTTCCATGTATGATGCGATCGTTATCGGCTCGGGCATCGGCGCACTCACGACGGCCGGCCTCCTTGCCGGAGTCGCGGGAGCGCGCGCGTGCTTGTCCTCGAAAAACACAGCACCCCAGGCGGCCTCACCCACTCATTCCGTCGGATGGGCGCTTCCTGGGATGTCGGGCTGCACTACGTGGGAGACATGGAACCCGGCTCACGCCCACGACAACTCATGGACTACCTCACCGCGGGAGCCCTCACATGGAACCGCATGCCCGCAGGCTACGACCGCTTCTACCTGCCCGGCCACGGCCTCGACGTCACAATTCCCGCCGGCGCCGACGAGTATCAACGCCTCCTCACCTCACTATTCCCCCACGAAAAGAAAGCCATTCGCCGCTACTGCAGGGACGTCGCACGCGCCTATTCCTGGATGTCACTGCACTACGCCCGCGAGATGGTGCCCCCACGCACGGCCCCCGCCGTCCGCCTCGCCCAACGCGCGCTCGTAGGCCACGCGCTCGAACGGACGCAGCACTACATGGAACGCAGATTCCGCGACCCCGCGCTTCGCTCCCTCCTGACCACTCATTGGGGCGACTACGGCGTCGAACCCGCGCGCAGCGCCTTCGTCGCCCACGCCATGATCGTCGGCCACTACATGAACGGCGCATGGTTTCCCAGCGGCGGAAGCGCACAGATCGCGCGCATGATCGAGAAGGGAATCACGAGCGCCGGCGGACGCATCCGCCTCGGGCAAAACGTCGAAGAGATCCTCGTCGAAGACGCAACCGCCGTCGGCGTGCGCGTCACCGACCATTCCGGTGCCGTGCCTCTCACCTACGAGGAGCGAGCGCCGATCATCATCTCCGGCATCGGCGCCCGCGAAACCTACCAGCACCTGCTCCCCACAACCGGGCCGACCGGAAGGCTGACCGCGCGCGTGCGCGAACAGGTCGCCGGCCTCGGCCACGGCGGCTCCGCCGTCACCGTCTACCTCACCCTCGACCACTACCCGGAGGGCGTGACCGGGGCGAACGTCTGGATCAACACGGACACGGGCCGTGCCGACCCGGCCCGTATGACCGCCGACCTCCTCGACGGGCACCCGCACTCGGCGTTCATCTCCTTCCCCGCCATCAAGTCCGGGGAACCACACGCGACAGCGGAGATCATCTCTTTCGTCACGCCCGAGGCCTTCGAACGCTGGGAGGGGAACGCAGCCGAAACACCGAGGCCGGGACTACGAGGCTCTCACGTCATCCATGGCACGCGCACTCATCAACCTCGCCGAGAGCGCCGTGCCCGGCCTGACAGACGCCGTCCGATACGTCGAGGTGGGCACGCCGCTCACCGTCGAACACTACACGTCCCACGCCCGCGGCTGTTTCTACGGGCTACCCCTCACGCCCGAACGCTTCGCCGCCGACCTCGCCTCTCCCTCGACCCCCATCGACGGCCTCTACCTGACCGGGCAGGACGCCGGAATGCCCGGCATCGTGGGCGCCGCCCTGGCCGGCATGTCCACGGCCTGCAAGGTACTCGGGCCCGCGGGATATCCCCGCATCATGCGCGCACTGCGCGATCAGGTCCCCACCCAGGATCACGCGAGCTCCCCCCCACGACACGACGACTGAAGGCACCGCCGGGGCGGCACGCCATCGGGCGACAGTACAACGCGCTCGTTGGATGAGCCCCACCACCCGCGACATCACACTCGAGCTACCGGAATGCGCGACGTGGGAGGCAGGCCAGTACGCGCTCGTTCGGGTCGCCCCATTCGAATGGCGACCTTACTCACTCGCATCAGCCCCTGGGCGCACCGTCAGGCTCCTCGTTGACGTGCGCACGAAGGGCATGGGCGCCTCCTGGGCGAGCGCCACCACACCCGGCGACGACGTCGACCTCGAGCTGCCCTACGGCCACTGGCTCGTCACACCAGACCGGGGCACGACCGACGCCGAGGCACCACACCGGCGCATTTTCATCGCAACAGGGACGGGCATCGCCCCATTCCTCGCAGCGTTCGAGGCTGGCTGGCGCGACGACGACATACTCATCGTCGGATGCTCACGGACGGAAGACGACCTGACAGGCCGAGTCGACACACCGCTGCCCCGGCTCATTCGATGCGTCAGCCGCGAGGCGGTGCCCGGCATGTTTCACGGGCGCATCACCGACTACCTGAACGCCGAGGGCATCGATCCCCAGGCCACGTACTACGTGTGCGGCTCCGCCCGCATAGTCCGCGACATTTCGCGCATCATCCAGGCCGGGGGCGCACGCGTCTCCTACGAGACGTTCTAACGCGCCGCTCCCACGCGCGGCGAGGCCGGGACCGCTCCACGCAGCCCCGGCCTCGTCACTGTCTATGGAGTGACTATCACAACACGTCGTCGTCGACCCAGTCGAGCGTACGTGTGACGGCCTTCTTCCACAGGCGGTAGGTGCGGTCGCGCTCGGCCGGCTCCATGGACGGCGTCCAGCGCTTACCTTCTGCCAGTTGGCCACGACGTCCTCTGTGCCCGACCAGTAGCCCACCGCCATGCCGGCGGCGTAGGCGGCACCCAAGGCGGTCGTCTCGATGACCTTCGGGCGAACGACGTCGACACCGCACAGGTCGGCCTGGAACTGCATGACCAGGTCGTCGTGCGTCATGCCGCCGTCAACCTTGAGCTCCTTGAGCGGCACGCCGGAGTCGGCGTTCATCGCGTCGAGAACCTCGGCGCTCTGGAACGCGGTCGACTCCCTCGACGGCGCGCGCGATGTGGCCCTTGTTGACGTAGCGGGTCAGGCCCACGATCGCGCCGCGGGCGTCCGAACGCCAGTAGGGGGCGAACAGGCCGGAGAAGGCGGGGACAAAGTAGACGCCACCGTTGTCCTCGACCGTGCTGGCCAGCTCGCCGATGTCCGAGGACTTGACGATCATGCCCAGGTTGTCGCGCAGCCACTGGACCAGCGAACCGGCGACGGCGATCGAGCCCTCGAGGGCGTAGACGGCCGGCTGGTCGCCGATCTTGTAGGCCACGGTGGTGAGCAGGCCGTTGTCGGAGAAGACGGGCTCGGTGCCGGTGTTCATGAGCATGAAGCAGCCGGTGCCGTAGGTGTTCTTCGCCATGCCCTTCTCGAAGCATGCCTGGCCGAAGGTGGCCGCCTGCTGATCGCCGAGGATGCCGGCGATCGGGGTGTCGATGAGCAGACCGTTCTTGCGGCCGTAGCCGTAAATCTCGGAGGAGGACTTGATCTCGGGGAGCATCGACATCGGGATACCGAAGATCTCGCAGACATCCTCGCGCCACTGCAGCGTGCGGATATCCATGAGCATGGTGCGCGAGGCGTTGGTGACGTCGGTGCAGTGCACGCCGCCGTTGATGCCGCCCGTCAGGTTCCACAGGACCCAGCAGTCGGTGTTGCCGAAGAGCAGGTCGCCTGCCTCGGCGCGCTCACGAGCGCCCTCGACGTTGTCGAGGATCCACTTGATCTTGGAGCCGGAGAAGTAGGGGGACAGACCAAGGCCACAGATCTGGCGGAAGCGGTCCGGGCCCTCGTCCCCCTCGAGCTCCTTGACGATGTCGGAGGTACGCATGTCCTGCCAGACGATCGCGTTGTAGACGGGCTCGCCGGTGTTCTTGTCCCACACGACGGTGGTCTCACGCTGGTTGGTGATGCCGACGGCGGCGAGGCTGTGGCGGTTAATCTCCGCCGCCTGCAGAGCCTCGGCGACGACCAGACGCGTAGTTTCCCAGATCTCAAGGGGATTGTGCTCAACCCAGCCCGGGTTCGGGAAGATCTGGGTGAATTCCTTCTGTCCGACGGAGACGATCTCGCCGGAGTGGTTGAAGATGATCGCACGGGTCGAGGTAGTGCCCTGATCGATGGCGAGAACGAACTTTTCGGTGGTGGTCATGAGTGTCCTTTCGGATGCGTTGTCACGTCGTTGTGTGTGCCGCGCCGTGCCACCTGCGCGGCTTCAGGGGCGTCAGCGCCCCTCAATGTATGGTCCCCGACGGTGGGGATCACGCGGGCGAGGCCGCGTCGGCCTCGCCCGCGCACTCACCCTCAGGCCGAAGCTGAGGCGAGGGTGAGGAAGTAGATAGCGGTGCCGACGATGGCCCCGATGATCGGGCCGACGACGGGAATCCAGGAGTAGCCCCAGTCGGAGCCGCCCTTGCCCTTGATGGGCAGGATCGCGTGGGCGATACGCGGGGCGAGGTCACGGGCCGGGTTGATGGCGTAACCGGTGGGGCCACCCAGCGAGTTACCGATGACGACGATGATGAGGGCGACGCCGAGGGGGCCGATCGCGCTCTCGGTGTTGCCGGAGACGTAGACCCACAGGATCAGGACGGCGGTGCCGATGGCCTCAGTGAGGCAGTTCCACCCGTAGGAGCGGATCTCGGGGCCGGTGGAGAAGACGCCGAGCTTGAGGGCGGGGTCGCAGTCCTCGTCGAAGTGCTTCTTGAAGGTCAGCCAGCACAGGACGGCGCCGACGAAGGCGCCGAGGAACTGGGCGACGATGTAGACCGCGACGTTGGTGCCGGTGACGGCAACAGCATGCACATCATCAGGCAATTTACCGTTGAGGGTCACAGAGGAGTTGAACATGTGGCCGACGACCTTGGCGATGGTGACGGCGGGGTTCAGGTGGCCGCCGGTGGGGAACGCGACGTAGACGCCGGCGAAGACCGCGAGGCCCCATCCCCAGTTGATGAGCAGCCAGCCGCCACCCTTGCCCTTGGACTTGGGCAGCAGGTTTGTGGCGACGACGCCGCCACCGAGGAGCAGCAGGACGGCGGTGCCGAGGAACTCAGACCAGAAATCTGGCCCATGGTATAGGGGGCAGCCGCCTCTGCGGCTGCCGGAAGCAGTGTTGAGAGCATTTTTCCTATCTTTCTCCGGCGCGTCCTCACGCCGGGTCACCGGTGGGATACCACCGCTAACTGTGTGCCATCAAACAATATCAACGCGGATACCGTCGACGGGTCACCCCAAGTATTGCACTTGATGCACGTTGGCCCAAACCGAATGCACGTTCGTTCAATGCCCGCAGTGTGACCCTGACCATCTGACGCAGATCAATCTAGCGGCAACGGGAGCCAAATGAATACTCAAAATCACACATCTGCACGCTTGTGCATGGCACACTAGAAAACGTGACAATACGTGACGAACAGGCGCACGAGGCAGCCTCGATGTACTACCTCCAGGGACAGACGATGGAAACAATCGCCCGCCACCTGCAGGTATCGCGCTCTTCCGTGTCCCGACTCCTCGCCCACGCGCGCGAAGTTGGACTCGTGCGCATCTCCGTCTCCGCCTCCCCGGGCACCAAGGGAACGCTCGCCGGGCAGATCGCCGACCTCTTCGGCGTCCAAGTCTCCGTCGTGCCCGTCCACGACGTCCACACCGAGGTCAACAGGCTCCACAACGTCGCCCTGGTCGCCGCCGAGCACCTCGTCGACATGCTCTTCCCCGGAGTCACCCTCGGCATCGCGTGGGGCAACACGACCGCCGAGGTCGCCCGCGCCATGCCCCACGTCACCTTCGCCGGCTCGACGGTCGTCCAGCTCAACGGCGCCGCGACCGCCACCGAGTCCGGCATGCCTACGCCGAGGCCATCATCTCCTGCGCAGCCAAAGCCATCGGTGGGCGCATCGTCAACTTCCCCGTGCCCGCCTTCTTCGACTACGCCGACACCAAGCAGGCACTCTGGCGCGAACGCTCCATTCAGTCCGTCCTCAACACGATCGACAGCGCCGACGTCGCCCTCTTCGGCGTCGGATCCATGTCCGCGCGCCTGCCCTCCCACGTCTACTCGGGCGGATTCCTCGAGCCAGACGAGATCGCCTCCGCACAAAACGACGGCGTCGTCGGCGACGTGTGCACCGTCCTCATCCGCGAAGACGGCTCCACGAACATGCACCTCAACGACCGCGCGTCCGGCCCGTGCCCGTCCACGCTCAAGAGGATCCCACGCCGACTGTGCGTCGTCTCCGGCGCCTCCAAAGCCCTGCCACTACTGGGCGCCCTACGCGCCGGAGTCGCCACCGACCTCGTCCTCGACGACGGCGCCGCACACGAGCTCCTCGACCTCGTCCACACGCGCGCCCTACACACCCGGCCACGCGCCTAAGGATCGTCGCGCGCGCATTAGCGCCCCGCCCCCCCGCCAAGGCGCGCCCGACAACGCGACGGGCCCCGGCCTCATCCACGAAAGAACGAGGCCGAGGCCCGCTCTCAGCTCAGGTCAGCCCAGGCGCTTGACCAGCGGGAACGGAATCGTCTCGCGGATGCCCTGGCCGGTCAGGACCATGAGCAGGCGGTCGATGCCCATGCCCATGCCGCCGCACGGCGGGAAGCCCTGCTCCATGGCGACGAGGAAGTCCTCGTCCATGACCATGGCCTCGGGGTCGCCGTTGGCGGCCGCGAGCGCCTGTGCCTCGAAGCGCTCGCGCTGAACGACCGGGTCGGCCAGCTCGGAGTAGGCGGTGCCCGTCTCGAAGCCGCGCACGTACAGGTCCCACTTTTCCGTCAGGCCGGGGCGCGAGCGGTGGTAGCGGGTCAGCGGAGAGGTGTCCTCCGGGAAGTCATAGACGAAGGTCGGCGCCCACAGCTTGGAGGCGACGAGCTCCTCGAAGATGTCTTCGACGATCTTGCCGGACACGGCGTAGTCGTCGACCTCCAAGCCGATGCGCTCGGCGTACTTGACGAGGGTCTCGCGCGGCGTCTCCACCGTGACCTCCTCGCCCAGGGCCTCGGAGGTAGAGCCGTACAGGTCGATGCGATCCCACTGCCCCGACAGGTCGTACTCGGTGCCGTCGGCCAGCCGCACGATTTCCTCACCCTCGGACAGGTCGAAGGCGTCGCGCGCGGCCTGCTGGATGAGGTCACGCGTCAGCTCAGCCATGCCGTTGTAGTCCGAGTAGGCCTCGTAGGCCTCCAGGGACGTGAACTCGGGGCTATGCGAGGAATCCATGCCCTCGTTGCGGAAGTTACGGTTCATCTCGAAGACGCGGTCCACGCCGCCAACGACCGCGCGCTTGAGATAGATCTCGGTCGCGATGCGCAGGTACAGATCGGTGTCGAGCGCGTTCATGTGCGTCGTGAAAGGACGCGCGGCAGCGCCACCGTGGATCATCTGCAGCATCGGCGTCTCGAGCTCGATGTAGTCGCGGCGGAAGAAATTCTCGCGGATCGAGCGGTTGACGGCCGCGCGGATGCGGACCATGTCGCGCGCGGCGGGGCGCGTGATGAGGTCGAGCTCGCGGCGGCGGATACGCTGGTCCTCGGACAGGGTGATCTCTTCGCCGTCCTCGGTGGTCCACGTCTTGGGCAGGGGGCGCAGCGCCTTTGGAGGCGATGGCCCAGGAGGCGTCGGGGGCGGGCAGCGCGGTGGGCGCGGCGTCGTAGGCGGCCTGAGCTTCGGGCGTGACCTCGGCGGGGGGTCGCGAAGATCGACAGCTCGCCGCGGCGCGAGGAGATGACACGGCCGTGGACGAAGAGGTGGTCGCCCAGGTCGACGTCGTTCTTGTAGGCTGCCAGGGACTCGGCGCCGACGGAGGCGGCGGAGAGCATGACCTGGATCTTGTTACCTTCGCCGTCCATGAGGGTCGCGAAGCAGAGCTTGCCGCCGTTGCGCGCGAGGATGACGCGGCCCGCCAGGCCCACGTAGTCCTCGGTCTCTTCGCCGGCCTCGAGGTGCGCGTACTTCTCACGCACCGCCTTGATGGTGGTCGTGATCGGCAGGCGCACGGGGTAGGCGGGAATGCCGGCCTCCATGAGGCGCGCGCGCTTGGCCGCGCGAACCTTGACCTGCTCGGGGGTGTCGTCTGCGGGTGCTTGCGTGGGCGTAGAAGAATCGGTCATGCGCCTATCGTACCGGGATTTGGCCCCGCGACGAGGCAGGGGCCCGGTTGGGCTCCTCACGAAGCGTCCGGGCCACTTCCTTCTCGTACTGCGATTGAGACTCCCCGGCGTGCGTTCATTAGGCGGTGAGAGCGGCCAGTGGGAACGTGGTAACCCCGCCCTCGAGCGTCATCGTTGGACCATCTGCCGTCACGACAGCAGCGAAGGAAGGCGCTCCCATACGCTCATCGTCAACCACCTCAATGAATCGCATCAGACTCTTGGCTCCAGCAGGTATTGCGGGCTGTCCGAGCTTGACCTCAATCGCTCCCATCGACCGTCAGGCAGCTCGACAATCACATCGACCTCGCGTCCCGCCTTATCTCGATAGTGCATAACATGCCCCCCAAGCTCCTGCATGTAGGTGCGCAGGTGCTGGACGACCATAGATTCAAACCAGAATCCCGCCGTGTTCAAGTCCGCGAGCAGCTTACGCGAGGATGCTCCCAAGGCCGCAGCAGCCAGCGCCGGATCAACAAAGTGAATCTTAGAGGCGGAGCGAATAGCAGTCTTCGAGCGTATCTGTGGAAACCACGCGTCTTGTTCCTCGACAAGGAAGATACGTTCCAACGAACCGATGTACCCGCTAACGGTACGCGGCTGAATACCACCCACGCCTCGCATATCCGCCGCGATCGTTGTCAGCTTCAGCTCGGACGACAGGTTGCGCGCCAGAGAGCGCAGCAAGGCTGTCACTGTTCGTGGGTTACGACGAGGTTCATCATCCAGGCGCGCAATGTCACTGACAGCAACATCCTCAAGGTACGCGCGCAGATTGCGCTGGGCGTCCTTCTCTACCACATCAAGGTCTGCGGGCCACCCTCCATGCACAAGGGCAGAGAGCATTGTGGGAACATCCATCGGCGAGGTGAGAGCAGGGGTTGGCAGATCACCGTCAAAGAGTCCCTCGAGCGAGACGGTTCCAACTCCTAGCCCACGCTCTTCGAGAGTCATAGGGCGCATCCGCAGACGCACGAATCTATGTGCACCAGAGTGTCGCATCGCATCCTGAGCGGGAACCGATGACCCGGTGAAGATGAACTGCCCCTTCGTACCACGCCGATCGATCTCATGCCTGGCCGTATTCCACAGCTCGGGCGCCAGCTGCCACTCATCAACGAGGCGTGGTGTCTCGCCCTCGAGCAGCAAGCGCGGGTCCACCTGGAGCGCAGCTGCAACACTAGGCGAGCCGCCATCGAGGATCACGACCGATGCGGCATGGTGACGACCCGTCTGTGTCTTGCCGGACGCGCGGACACCATCGATCAGCACACCACCCGAGGCTCGCAATGCAGATTCGACGCTGCGATCAAGAATGCGCGACCGGTACATTTTCCCTCTCTTTCAGGCAAAAAGTAGCACATGAAGCTGTTGTAGCGCATGTTTTGGACGACAATTAGCGCATGTTTTGGACGCATTTCAGCGCGCGTTTCGGACGTCAAGGTGCGCATGTTGTGCCTACCTCGGCTCTGATGCCATACCTTCACGGCAGCTCGGCCCCACCGGTGGCAACGCAGGCAGGGCACCCACACTGCCGCCACTGGGGTTAACGCGCGCATGAAAGCGCCCCAGATACACGAAGTACCCACTGTCACCAGTGGGCACTTCCCGCGCTGTGCAGAGTTGTTTAGACGCCGGAGCTCTTCAGCCCCAGCTCGCGGGCACGCGCGGAGTCCTCGGGAACGCTTCCCGCGTGGTCGCCGGCGCTGACGATGCGGTTGGAGCCGTCGACGAAAACGACGGACGGCTTCACGGTGCGCACGAGAGATTCGGGCACCTGGGCGTAGGCCATGATGATGACGAGGTCGCCGACACTCACCTTGTGGGCGGCGGCGCCGTTGAGCTGGATCGTGCCGCTGCCGCGCGCGCCGGCGATCGTGTAGGTCGAGAGGCGCTCACCGTTGTTGACGTCGACGATGTCGACCTTCTGGCCGGGGACGATGTTCGCGGCGTCCAGCAGATCCTCGTCCACGGTGATCGAACCGACGTAGTGCAGGTCGGCGCCGGTGACGACGCCGCGGTGGATCTTGCCGATCGCCATCTCGCGCGTCATTTCCATCATGCGAGCTCCCCCGAGCGCTCGGCGAGACGGCCGACGGGACCGGAGGTGTCGCGCAGCGGCACCTCCATGTTGTCGATGAGGCGGGTCGTGCCCACTCTGGCGGCGACGAGGAGGTGCCCCTCGCGCGAGCCGTCGGACAGGATGGTGGGCGCGCCATCGCCCTCGCCGACGGGCACGGACTCGGTGCCCGCAAGGATCTCGAAAGTCCCGGCATCCACGAGAGCAATGTAATCCAGGTCGATGCCGCCCTCGGCGTCGATGACCGCTCGGCACTGCGCCACGATGTCCGCGGGCTGTGCCCCGGCCTCGGCGACCTCGGCGCCGCAGCGAAGCGCGCGCGAGAGGGCGCGGGCGCGGATGCGCTCGTCGTCGCTCAGGTACTGGTTGCGGCTGGACAGGGCGACGCCGTCCTCGGCGCGCACGATCGGCACGGCGTGGACGCGCACGGGGATGTCGAGCTGGGTGAAGACGGTGCGAAGGACGGCCAGCTGCTGGGCGTCCTTCTGGCCGTACAGGGCCACGTCGGGGCGCACGAGGTTCACGACCTTGGAGCACACGAGGGCGACGCCCGCGAAGTGCGTGGGGCGCGTCTTGCCCTCGAGGACGCGCGCGATGGGACCCGGGTCGATGGTGACGGTCGCGGGCGTGGGGTACACATCCTGGGGCGCGGGCGCCCACACGAGGTCCGCGCCGACCGTCTCGAGGGCGTCCATGTCCGCATCCAGGGTGCGCGGGTATGCGTCGTAGTCCTCGCCGGGCGCGAATTGCGTGGGGTTGACGAAGATTGTGACGATCACGTGGTCGGCGAGCTGCCGGGCTTCGCGCACGAGCTGCAGGTGCCCGTTGTGCAGGGCGCCCATGGTCATGACGAGCGCCTTCGTGCCGGGCAGCTTCGCCAGCGCCTCGGCCAGCTGGGCGCGCGTATGGGTCAGGATGGGACGATGGGTCATGTTTCTATTCTTGCAAATGTTGATCCCCGGGCGCGAAAGAGAGTCGCTATCCTCACGCCTCGCACTGTGGGGGACGAGGTCTGGGCGCGGCCGGCGGATGCCCGGGGTCAGGCGCCGGGGTCGAGGAGGGCGGCCTCGACGGCGGTCGCGGCTCGCTCGTCGAGGAGCCGGGCCGCGCGCAGGAGCCGTGTGAGGGCGCGTGTCATGTCCGCGTAGGTGTCGCGCTCCCCCGCGAGTTCCTCGCGCGAGCCGAGGCAGCGGGCGTGGGCCGCGATGGTGCCCGCGTCCCCGCGGGCGGCGGGTCCGGAGATGCCCACGACGCCCTCGGTGAGAGCCCGGTCGAGGGCGGCCTCGAGGAGGGGGCGCACGAACAGGGCGGGGTTGTCGATGCCGGCCGCGGCGAGGATGCGCGTCGTCTGGACGGTGATGCCGGCGATGAAGTTGGCACCGTGGGCGAGGCCCGCGTGGTAAAGGGGGCGGTCTTCCTCGGCGACGACGACGGGTTCGCCACCCATTTCGACGACGAGAGCCTGGGCGATCGGCAGGAAGGGCGCCGCCGCCGTCACCGCGAAGGGGGTACCCACGAGGCGTGCCACGTCGACGCTGGTCCCCGTGAAGGTCATCGCCGGGTGGATCGCCAGAGGGATCGCCCCGGCGGCCGAGGCCGGTGCCAGCAGCCCGACGCCCGAGGCACCCGACAGGTGGATGACGATGTGGCCACTCTGCCAGGCGCCGAGGTCGGCGAGGCCGGACGCGAGGGGGCCGATCTGGTCGTCGGGCACGGCCAGGATGACGACCTCGGAGCGTCGGGCAACCTCCTCGGGGGACGCCAGGGGCACCCCGGGCAGCATCGCGTCGGCCCGCTCGCGCGAGGCATCCGACGAGGCGGAGACGGCGACGATCTGGTGCCCGACGGCGCGCAGCGCGGAGCCGATGACGGGGCCGACGTGGCCCATGCCGATGATACCGATACCGAGGCGTCCGGGGGTGCTCATGGTGTCATTGTCGCCGATCCGCGCCTCACTCGCCGCGCCCCGTCGCGCGCGAGGTCGCCTCGACGACCTCGGTGACGCGCGAAAGCCAGCGTTCGGGGGCCTCGGCCTCGCGGCGCACCTTCGAGGCCTCGGACAGGTCGGCCCACAGCTCCAGGGAACGGCCCGCCTCGACGTGCTCGGCCATCGACGCGACCGGGCCGGGGACCAGCGCGGCGCGCACCGAGGCGACGCTTCGCCACCGCTGGATGGGCCCCTGACGCACGGACACCGACTGGATGCGCGTGAGCGGGATGATGGAGAATCGCAGGTTAAAGAACCCGTCGCGGATCGCAAACACGGCATCGGTCAGGCCGAAGGCTCGGCGCTTGTACACGAGAGGATCCAAAATCCTCGCGCTGCGCGGGATCGGTGTCATCCAGCGGTCCTCGCCCGTGCCCACGCGAAGGGACTCGATGAAGCCCTCGGGATCGTCCACCCCGAGGTCGGGGATCGCGATCGCGATGGCGCGCAGGAGATCGGCTCGGTTACCCACGGGCAAGAGCACGTCGGAAGCGACGTCCACGGCCATGCCCTTATTCTTCTCATCCTTTGGTGGTCGAGGCGTTACCCGCCTGCGTGATTTCCACGCGGTACCAGCCGAAAATACGCCAGATCAGCGGCTGGGTGACCTGGAGGGCGTGAATGCGCCCCGGGGGGAATCGTCACCTGGCGGCGGGCCGTCAGGCCCCGGCTGATGCGCACGCCGTCGGCCGCGATGGACGCCGTGAAACCGAACTCTCGATCGAAGCGCGCCCACACGGCCCCCAGGAGGCTGAACGCGCCCGCCAGGATGCCCAGGAAACTCATGATCGACGTCACCCCGACGACACCCACGAGGAAGCCGTTAAGGCCGAGGAGGAAGACACCGAAGAACAAGGCGATCACGTTGTCGATGGTCGCCAGCATCGAGACCAGAAGCTTGCCAAAGCCGACCTTGAAGACGCGGCGCTCGGGGGCTTCCAGCGGGGACGCACCACTGCGGTACCCCACGGTCGCGGCCACAGAATCAGCGGAAGGATCCACGGCCTCGTCGATCGCGCCCGAGGCAAGGGCGAGCAGAAGCGCACGCAACTCTTCAAGGCGGCGACTCGTGAGCAGGCCCAGCTTGATGCTCGAATCCTGGCCGCCGGCAACCTCAATGTCGAGGTACCCCAGGCCGACGATGCGACCGAGGAGCGAGTGGGAGACGTTCACCGTCTGGATGCGCGACAGGCGCGCGTGGCGCTGGGTGCGCTTGAGGATACCGGCGCGATACCACACGGCGGTCGAGGTCACCGCATAGCGCGTCATCTTCCACGACAGGTAGCAGTAGACGACACAGAGAGCCAGGACCGCCACGACAATAGCAACGAGGCCCAGCAGAACACTGACGCTCCCGAACAGGGCGGGATCCTCGCCCGACAGCCACGCCGCAATGACCGACGCGTTCGCCAGGGCCACACCGCCGATGATGCCCGTCACCGATCCCGCGACGCGGGGAAGGTAGGTCAGCGGGTGAAGCGGCTTCCATTCCTCGGGGGCGACCCCGTCAGCGGACAGGTCCTTACTCATAGGCCCATCAGCTCCGCGGAACCGCGCTCGGCGAGGACGTCGCGCAGGCCCACCGCGTCGGCGACGGGAACGCCGCTCAGCGTCGCATCGGTGTGGGCGCTTGCGGTCGAGAGCTTGATCGTGGCGATTCCCATGAAGCGCAGGACGGGCCCCTGCTTGATGTCGACGTACTGGATGCGGCCGTAGGGGACCAGGGTGAGGGAACGGTTGATGACGCCACGGCGGATCACGAAATCCGTCTCCGCCAGGGCGTAGCGCAGGGCTCGCACCTGGGCGGGGATCAGCCACAGGCAGAGCAGGGCGATGAGGGCTGGGACGAGCATGAGCCACCACAGTGCGGGGATGCCGACGATGAGGACGAGGGCCGAGATCGCACCACACAGGGCGCCGCACAGGGCGAAGGCGTTGCCGAGGCGCAGGGCGGCGAGCCTGGGGGACACGTGCTGGAATTCGATGCCTACGGGAGACAGGACATCCGTTGTGTTTCGAGGGGGACATGTTTCAATTCTTACATAATACTTCCGCACATTTTCTTGTTGATTGGATGAGGGCGCCCGATTCGCGCGAGGGACAGACGCCGAAACCACCGCGCGATTCACACCGACCTCCCAGGAAACATTCAGACTCATGGGCGACACTGACACCATGAGCACCACCGGAACAGAGGCAAAACTGCTCGTCGTCGACGACGAGCCCAACATCCGCGACCTCCTCGCTTCCTCTCTGCGCTTCGCCGGCTTCGACGTCGTCACCGCCGAGGACGGAAGCGGCGCATTTCACGAAGCCCAGGCCTCGCGCCCCGACCTGATCGTCCTCGACGTCATGCTCCCCGATATGGACGGCTTCACCGTCACGCGCCGCCTGCGCGACGCCGGCATCACCACCCCCGTCCTCTTCCTCACCGCGCGCGACGACATGCGCGACAAGATCCAGGGCTTGACCGTCGGCGGCGACGACTACGTCACCAAACCCTTCGGCCTCGAAGAGGTCGTCGCGCGCATCCGCGCCATCCTGCGCCGCACGATGGGCGCCGAGGAGGATGACGCCTTCCTGCGCGTCGGAGACCTGGTCATCGACGAAGACGCACACGAAGTCACGCGCGCAGGCGTCCCCATCGACCTGTCCCCCACCGAGTTCAAGCTCCTGCGCTACCTCGTCATCAACGCCGGGCGCGTCGTGTCCAAGATGCAGATCCTCGACCACGTGTGGGAATACGACTGGGACGGCGAGGTCGCCATCGTCGAGTCCTACATCTCCTACCTGCGCCGCAAGCTCGCGGTCGAGGGCGCGTCCGGGGAGCTCATCCACACCAAGCGAGGCGTGGGCTACATCCTGCGTGCCGAGGAGTAACGTGCACCCCAGCCTGGCTCAACGCGTCGAGGCCTGGTGGGACGCAAACCCCTATCCTCGCAGCTCGTCACGCTCATCACCTTCCTGCTCGCCGTCGGCCTCTCGCTGTCCGGCACGGTCATGATCGGCCTCCTCCAGCGCCACCTGACCTCGCAGATCGACGACCAGCTGATCGCCACCGCGCACACCCTCCAGATCTCCGCCTCCACTGCGACATTCTCCGCCGACGGCCAGGGCGGCATCCCCACCCTCTATTACATTCAGATCCGTGACACCAGCGGAAACGACCGCTACTTCTACTCCGAGGACACGCTCAAGGCCTCGGGCACACCCAACCTGCCCGAGCTCGTCGACACCTCCTCCGCCCCCATCTCATCGTTCCGCACGCTGCCCATCACCGTCTCCTCCTCGAAGATGGGCCTCGGATGGCGCGCCCTCGTCGTCCCCGTCTACGACCAGGACTCCGGCGTCTTTTCCGGGTACATGACGATCGCCCTGCCCCTGTCCGACGTCCAGCACACCCTGCGCACCACGGCCTCGTACTTCGCGGTCGCAGGCTCAATCATCGTCCTCATCGGTGGATGGGCGGGCCGCATCCTCGTGCGCCGCGCCCTCCTGCCGCTGCGCTCCATCGAATCCACCGCCGGCAAGATCGCCGCCGGGGACCTCACCAAGCGCGTCACCCCCCCACCCGCCGACCACCGAGGTCGGCTCCCTGGCCCTCTCCCTCAACTCGATGCTCACCCAGGTCGAACAGTCCTTCGAGGCCCGCCAGACCTCGGAGCACAAAATCAAGCGCTTCGTCTCCGACGCCTCCCACGAGCTGCGCACCCCCCTGGCGGCTATCTCCGGATACTGCGAGCTCTACTCCATGGGCGGCGTGCCCGCCGAACGCATCGACGAGGTCATGGGCCGCATCGGCTCCGAGTCGGCGCGCATGGCCAACCTCGTCGAAGACCTCCTCACCCTCGCCCGCCTCGACGAGGGCCGCCCCCTCGACATCACCGACATCGACCTGGTCAAGCTCGCCGACAACGCCGTCTTCGACCTGCAGGCCCTCGACCCCACGCGCACCGTCGGGCTCATCGGCACCAACGGGCGCACGCCCCCGATGACCCTCATCGTCCCCGGCGACCGCGACCGCCTCTCCCAGGTCTTCACCAACCTGATCGGCAACATCGTGCGCTACACCCCCCCAGGGCTCCCCCGTGGAGATCGCGCTCGGACGCAGCGGCGACACCGCCATCGTGGAACTGCGCGACCACGGTCCCGGCATCGACGAAACCGACCGCGGCCGCGTCTTCGAGCGCTTCTACCGGGCCGACTCGTCGCGCAATCGCAAGTCCGGCGGCTCCGGCCTGGGCCTGGCCATCGTCTCCGGCATCCTCGCGGCACACCGCGGCAACGCCTCGCTCAACAAAACGAAGGGGGGCGGGTTGACCGTGCGCATCGAGCTCCCCACGGCGTGAAAGACGTAACGAAGAGGCCCGCACATGGGTATTTTTCCCTGTATTTCACACATTTCAGGCCGGACAGTTCCCAGCAAACCCTACGAATTTTCCCCGATTCTTGACCAACGGATGTGACCTCGGGGAAAAAGCGCACTAGCATGGCTGAGTATCCCTCAACAAGGAGAGTGGCCCATGGGTGCACAAGCACCTCAGTGGCTGCTGGCGTCGTTCGTCGACTCCATGCAGCAGATCAACGCAACCGCGACCGACACAGACCTCGAACATGAGGGCACGGACCTCATGCAGCGGTGGAGCGCGCCCAACCGGCAGTTGCACAACCTGCGTCGTCTCATGAACACGCTGACCTACATCGACGAGATCGCTTCCTCCGCGCACGACCCCGACATCCTGCGCGTCGCCGCCTGGTACCACGGCGCGTTCCTCAACAAGGCTCTCGAGATTAAGCTCGGCGGCTTCCAGGCGAACTTCGCGGCCACCCGCTGCATCGACCACGCGCATAACCGCCTCACCAACCTCGGCGTTCCCGAAGAGGTCGTCGCCCGCATCGATGAGCTCATCGCCTTCCTGACGCGCCACCGCGCCCCGCGCACCGACTTCGACGCGCAGGTGCTCGTCGACGCCGACCTGGCGTGCCTGTCGTGCAGCCCGCAGGATTACAAGAAGCTGCGGTACTCACTGCGCGCCGAGCTCAGCGAGCTCGACGACCTGCAATTCATCAAGGCCCGCATCGCCCTCCTCAAGAAGCTGCTCAGCTACGAGACGATCTACCAGTCTCCGCTCGGCTCCGCCTGGGAGGACACCGCCCGCGCGAACCTCGAGGTCGAACTGACGCGCCTGGAGCGAGACAAGACCCAGCTGTGCGAGGCCACCCACACCGAGGACACGGACGACGCCGACGATGCGGACGACGCCGAAGAGGTCGTGGAGGACTCCACGACCACGACCGGCACCCTGATCATCAAGCGCCGTTCGATCAAGAAGCGCGTACCCGTCGCAACCCCCGACGACGAAGCCACGTCGTCCGGCGTCCTTCCCCGCAAGATCGAGGAGCCCAGCGGTTCCGACGAGCACGAGGAGGCCACCTCCTCCCTCGAGTCCGCGGTCGAGTCGCTCGACCTGCCCAACGCCGACTGAGCCCGTTTCACGCGCCACACGGCCCGGCGCGCCACACGGCGCGCCGGGCCTGGCATATCCACAGGGGGCCGCCCGCCCGATCGCTGTCCGCGCCGCGAGCCTCGCTCGGTGCGTCCTCTCGAAGCCACGCCGCCGCAGGCACCGTGCCCCTCCACGGGCACCGCGCCCCTCCACGCGGGCTATCCACAGGCACTTGTTGGCGCGGGCAGTTATCCACAGGGCGTTGTTTCCGCCTCGATTATGCGTTGTCACTCGCGTAGCGTCGAGGGTGACGGGCCCACCCGGGGCCCACAAAGGAGTGACATCATGACCGCTTACGCCGTTGACGCCGAACAGGTATCCGCAGCATCCGCACAGGCCTGCGCGACCGCCTCCACGATCCGCACCGAAGTCGACACGCTCATGTCCCAGCTGCTCGCCCTTCAGGACTCGTGGACGGGCGGAGCACAGGCCAACTTCCAGGCCACGATCACCCAGTGGCAGGGCATCCAGGCACAGACCCACGACGCGCTGGACTCCATCTCCACGCAGCTACAGGCCGCGGCGACCACCTACGCGGACGCCGAGGCGCACTCGTCGGCCCTGTTCGCAGGCGCTTAGACATGCACCTGGGGCGAGACGCGTCATCCCGCCCCCGGTGCAGTGCGCGTCGTCCACCAGACATGCGCCTGGGGGCGGGACCCTCACGGGCCCCGCCCCCAGGCGGATCAGCGTTAACGCCGAGCGGCTCAGTACATGCCGCCCATGCCGGCGCCAGCCTCGTCGCCACCGGCGGCCGGCGGCTCGGGCTTGTCGGCGACGACGGCCTCGGTCGTCAGGAACATGCCCGCGATCGACGCGGCGTTCTGCAGCGCGGAACGGGTGACCTTGACCGGGTCGGAAATGCCGGCGGCCATGAGGTCGGTGTACTCGCCGGTCGCGGCGTTCAAGCCGTGGCCGGGCTCCATGTTGGCGACGCGGTCGGCGACCACGCCACCCTCGACGCCCGCGTTCTCAGCAATCTGCTTGAGGGGGGCGGAGACGGACAGGCGCACGATGTTGACGCCGGTCGCCTCGTCGCCGGTGAGGGAGTCGAGCTTGGGCAGCGCCACGGCGGCGGCCTGGATCAGGGCGACGCCGCCGCCGGCGACCAGGCCCTCTTCGGAAGCCGCGCGAGCGTTACGAACGGCGTCCTCGATGCGGTGCTTGCGCTCCTTGAGCTCGACCTCGGTGGCCGCGCCGGACTTGATGACGGCGACGCCGCCAGCCAGCTTGGCGAGGCGCTCCTGCAGCTTCTCGCGGTCGTAGTCGGAGTCGGTATTCTCGATCTCCTGGCGGATCTGGCGCACGCGGGCGTCCAGCATGTCCTTGTCGCCGGTGCCCTCGACGATGGTGGTCTCGTCCTTGGAGACGACGATCTTGCGGGCGCGGCCCAGCAGCTCGAGGTCAGCGTTCTCGAGGGAGAGACCGACGGTCTCGGAGATGACCTGGCCGCCCGTCAGGATGGCCATGTCCTGCAGCATCGCCTTGCGGCGCTCGCCGAAGCCGGGGGCCTTGACGGCGACGGACTTGAAGGTGCCGCGGATCTTGTTGACGACCAGCGTGGCGAGGGCTTCGCCCTCGACGTCCTCGGCGATGATCGCCAGGGGCTTGCCGGTCTGCATGACCTTTCCAGGACGGGAACGATGTCCTTGACGTTGGAGATCTTGGAGTCCATGAGGAGGACGTAAGCGTCCTCGAGGACGGCTTCCTGGCGCTCCTGGTCGGTCACGAAGTAGGCCGACAGGTAGCCCTTGTCGAAGCGCATGCCCTCGGTGGTCTCCAGGGTGGTGTCGAAGGAGTTGGTCTCCTCGACGGTGACGACGCCCTCGGCGCCGACCTTGTCGAAGGCCTCGGCGATGAGCTTGCCGATGGCGGGGTCGTTGGCGGAGATGGAGGCCGTGGCGGCGATCTGCTCGGTGGTCTCGACGGGCTTGGCGTCGGCGTGCAGCTGAGCGACGATGGCCTCGACGGCCTGGTCGATGCCGCGCTTGAGGGCGATCGGGTTGGATCCGGCGGCGACGTTGCGCAGGCCCTCGTGGACCAGGGCCTGGGCCAGAACGGTCGCAGTGGTGGTGCCGTCACCCGCGACGTCGTCGGTCTTCTTGGCGACCTCCTTGACGAGCTCGGCGCCGATGCGCTCGAAGGGATCGTCGAGGTCGATTTCCTTGGCGACGGACACGCCGTCCTTGGTGATCGTGGGGGGCGCCCCACTTCTTGTCGAGCACGACGTTGCGGCCCTTGGGGCCGAGCGTCACCTTGACGGTGTCGGCCAGCAGGTTCAGGCCGTTCTCCATGCCGCGACGGGCATCCTCATCAAACTTGATGATCTTGCTCATTGGGAATATATCCTTCCGCGATGCGGATCGGGTCCGGTGCCCGCGACGGACGACCGCGCTTGGTGGGCGGCCTCACCGGACCTGTGGTCTTGTCACTCTCCATGTCGGAGTGCCAAGGACGATTCTGGCACTCACCAGCATCGAGTGCAAGGCGAGGTAGGGGACGTGAGCACGATGCGCTCAGGGCGTAACGCGCGCGACCCAGATATGCGCGAGCCGCCGGAACCCACGCGGGGCCGGCGGCTCGCAGAACTCACGCGCGCTTAGCGCAGGACGACGACGATGTCGGGGTTTCCCAGGCCGTTCTCCTGGCGGACGTTGTCGATACCGAGCTTGGACGCGATGTCCTTCGCGGTCCCTTCCATGCTGGGGTCCTCGTAGTACACGGTCGAGGTCTGCGTCGCCCAGCCGTCGGCGTTGGCCGCGGAGGTTCCGGCGTAGCCCGCCTGGTTGAGGATCGCCGCCTGTTGGCTGGCGTAGCCCTGGGTGCCGGTGCCGTTGAGGACCTGGATGACGGCGCCATGATCGGGCGCGGAGGATGCCGCGGACGAGGAGGGGCTCGGCGAGGGGGTGGCTTCGGTGCCGCTCTCGGCGGGCGCGGCACTGGAGGGCGCGGCGCTGGGGGCGGGGTCGCGCCGCTGGTCGTCGTGATGGGCGCGGGGGTGGGGTTGACGGTGGTGGTCTGCTGGCGCGACAGGGCAGTGGCTGCTGCCCAGCCGAGCGCGGGAACGATCACGAGGATGGCCAGGAAGGGCCACACGTTCTTCCACTTGGACGGCTTGGGGCGGTGCATGCCGACGGGCATGTCTTCACCGGCGCGGTCAAATTCATCCCTGGGGTACTGAGAGCTCACGCGTTCAGACTATCGGAAAAGACCGGCAGGGGCTCGTGTGGCACGCGGGATGTGTGGGGTGGCATGCGCGGCATTAGGCTGGTGTCATGAGCGATTACAATCCGCGTCCGCTGTCCGAGCTGATCGATCCGGGATGGGCCGCGGCTCTGGCGCCGGTCGAGGGCCGCGTCCACGAGTTGGGCGCGATGCTGGCCGCCGAGGTGGACGAGGGGCGCGGCTACCTGCCCGCGGGGACGGACGTGCTGCGCGCATTCACCTACCCCTTCGATTCGGTGAAGGTACTGATCGTGGGACAGGACCCGTACCCGACGCCGGGTCACGCGATGGGCCTGTCGTTTTCGGTTCGTCCGGGGGTCGAGATCCCTAGGTCCCTGGTCAACATTTTTCGGGAGCTCGGCGAGGACGTGGGCTGCCCACCCCCGTCGTCGGGCGATTTGACGCCATGGAGCGAGCAGGGAGTGTGCCTGCTCAACCGCGTGTTGACCGTGCGCCCGGGAGCCCCCGCCTCGCACCGGGGGCGCGGCTGGGAGGAGGTCACGCAGTGCGCGATCGACGCGCTGGTGGCTCGTCGGCGCGCGGACGGATCGCGCGCGCCCCTCGTCGCGGTCCTGTGGGGCAAAGGACGCGCAATCGTTGGCCCCTCGCCTCGGGGACACGCCGATTATCGCGTCGCCGCATCCCTCGCCCCTGTCCGCGTATCGAGGATTTTTTGGGTCGCGACCGTTCTCGCGCGCGAACCGGTTGCTCGAGGAGCAGGGGGCGTCGGGCGTCGACTGGTCGCTGGGGCGCTGAGAGGGGAACGAGGCGACGAGGCCGGGGCAGGGCCGCGAGGGCGGCGTCCGCGCCGCGGTGAGAAGTGCCGCGAGGAGGGGCTCGGCGGATACTTCTCTCCCAATCAGACACACCACGACGGTTAGGGTGCCACGAGTTCACCCGCCATACGGGCCACGGCGGGATGTATCGGGCCGAAGAAGCACGTTATACGGCTCTTCGCATGTAAGGGTGTGGGAGGTGTCGGAGTGGGCCGGGGTGCAGGTGGTGGCGTGGGCGGCGTGCCCGTCCTGCCACCAGTAGGGCCCAGCTGCGCATGGAGGGGGGTGCGGCGGTGAGTGGTTCGGTGTGCCAGTTCCGCGTTTGTTCTTGTATGTTGGGGCACTGCACCCGATCCGTAGGCAATGCACCTCTTCTGTTCGGGTGCACCGCCACGTAACGGGTGCACCGCCACATAACGGGTGCACCGCCCCATATCGGGTGCAGCGCCACATAACGGGTGCAGTGCCCCATATCGGGTGCAGTGCCCCCGTGCTTGTGGCGGTTGTGGCGGCTGTCGGGGTTGTGGGGGGTCTTCTGGGCTTGCGTTGTCTTCTGCTTGGGGCACTTCGTGGTGCCTTTGTGGCGTCTCATGTTGTGGTTCCTTAGAAATGTCGCATGCAATTCCCCCACACGTATTTCAAACGTTGAAATCGCACCGTTGGAATTGCAACGTTTTCGGGCGCTGCAGAAAGTTCGGGTACTCGAATTGCATGCGAGTTTTGGTTGATGAGGCGCCCAAGGTGAACTCCTGTGTTCGGTCGTCGTCCCACGACATTGTCCACGACCCCCGGGACGCTTCGACCACCCCCACACCCCACAATGCGAAGAGCCCGTTATACGACACAACGTGTTGGTCAGGGCTCTGTCCCTGGCATCGTCGAGGGGGCGTCATCGGGCAAGCGCGCTCGCGCCGCCGCGCCTCCGACAGGATGCGCCCATCGAGGGGATGACACCTGATCGATAAGATTCCACCTGATCAGGAAGATTCAACCCGATCAGAAGGGGGTGAATCTTCCAGATCAAGAGGATCGCCTCATCGGCAACAAGCGTCGTCGCGGAACTCGCCAACCAGGCCCCCGCGCCAGCGAGGCCCTCCAAGGTTCGTCGCGACGCCAGCCGTCGACACCATCCCCGACGCCCAACAGGGCCTGGCCGGGCAGCCATGCACCAGCGATGGACCATACACCAGGGGTAATGAAGGGGGTTTTGCAGCATTAGAAGCCTCGCCACGGCGTGTCGCCGGCGTGTCGCGCCTCTATTGGTGCAATTCCCCCCGTTTGGTGGCGCCCTCGACGTGGGCCGAGCTCGACCGTGCACCTCTCACAGCGCAATTCCCCCGTTTGGTGGCGGTGAGGTCGAGGTTCAAGGCAGTGTGGCGCCCAAAGTGCAGACCACCTCGGCGAAAAACGCTGACAATCGGGTGTTGTGGGCGAGGTGGTCTGCGTTTTGGGCACAACGGTGCCTCGCGTGGTGTGTCGCTTGCACGCGAACCCCCGAACATGCACGTTAACCCGTCAATGCGCAGCTAAACCCTCTTGGTGGCATGGTGGGCAGGGCGCCCAGGCCACCACCCATCGGGTTAACGTGCGCATGAAGGGGCCCAGGCCGCACCCGCCGGGCCCAGGCCGCCACCTCACGGGTGAGCATGCGAGTTAAAAGGCTCACGCGCGCACGATGCGTTCACACAAACACAAGAGGGCCCCACGGCTCGAAGGCGTCCCGACGCTCTCTCTATGCCCAGGGAGACGACAGAGGCGCGACCCCGAAGGATCGCGCCTCTCGTTGCGTACGGTGGCCGCGCCATCGGCGCTGAAAAGTCACCCTTCCAACAACACGATTTGTCCAACCTCCACGTTGGCTCCCACCAACTAAAATACCGACTTTCCCGCACCAAAAAGCCCAAAAGTCACGCTACCAGCAACACGTAGTGTCCTATAACCCCAGTATTCGCAGGAACGAGGCACATAACGCCAACTAAAATACCAACTTTCCCACACCAGAAAGCCCAAAAGTCACGCTACCAGCAACACGTAGTGTCCTATAACCCGAAGAAGACGGCCGGGCCGCGCGCGGCCAAGCGCCGCCCCGAAGAATGACTATTGGGCCGTGATGAGTTCCTTCGCTGCCGCGCGATCTTTGATTTGCCCCAGGGGCACACACCAAACTGGATGAATCTAGCGCCAGCAGACCCCATCAACCCCCACAGTTCCCGCGCAGCCGCTACCAACCAACAGGTACGAATAAGCCGGGCACCCACTTTCCCGCAATAACAGGGGAAAACAGGCCACCCGGCCGGTGCTAGCCACACAACGGCCCTATCCGCGTGAACTAACCATTGGAGCCGGCTATCGGACTCGAACCGATGACCTGCTGTTTACAAGACAGCTGCTCTACCAACTGAGCTAAGCCGGCGGCGGACACTAGTGTGCCACAGGTTGGGGGCCCGGCGCGCGGGCGGAAGAGTGACACACCACGCCCCGGGTCAGTGGTGGGGCGGGCCCGCCACGCGAACCCGCCCCACCACCGTTTCGACGATCAGTTCGAGCCGGTGGTTGTCCCCTCGCTCTGCGACTGGCCGTCACCGCTCTGGGAGGGCTCGGTGGCGGCGGGCGCCGAGGTGGGATCGACCAGCGGGGTCGCGGAGTCGGAGAATCCGAAGAGCTCCTTAATGGCGGCACGCATGGACTCGGGGTCGTTGGTGAGCGTCACCAGGGTGGAGTGGTCCTTGACCAGCTCGGGGGTACCGAGCTTGTTGGGCTCACGCCCGTCGACGGACGCGTTCTTCCAGGCGTTGGAGGAGGCCTCGAGATAGGGCTCGACGGCGTTGACCGGGAAGGTGGCGATGACGTCTGCGGGGACGCCGACCTCGGTGGCGATCTGCTTGACCTGCTTCCAGGACGCATCGAGGTTCTGGGCGACCTTGCCATTGCCCGCCTGGAACTGGGTGCGGAAGTAGGCCAGGAGCGCGTGGTGGAACTCGACCCACTTGCCGGGGGCCTTCTGGGCGACGACCAGTGAGGCACCGGTGGCCGGCTTGAGATATTCCCAGTCAGCGGTGATGACGGGTTGAAGTTCGAGGTTGTAATGCCCTTCGGATGCCCAGGTCGTCAGATCCTGGCCCAGGACGGCGTCGAGGTCGGCACACGCGTGGCAGGAATAGTCGAAGTACTCGGTGAGCGTGGGCAGATTCGGGTCGGCCTGGGAGGACACTCCGTTGCCGTTGACGACGATCGGGCGCCCATCCGCGAAGACTCCGAGGACCTCGGAGGCGTCGACGTTGCGGGCGGCGTTGATCTGGGACTGCTGCTTCCAGATCACGCCGCCGACGGCGCCGACGACGGCCAAGATGATCGCGGCGACGACGGAGATGACGATGATGCGGGTGCGACGGTCGGCGCGCTCTTGCGCCAGGCGCATCTGCGCGGCCTTCGCGCGCACGGGATCGACGTCGGGCTTCTTCTTCTGAGCCATGACCTTACCTTCCAGAATTAGTTGAATGTTGCAATAGTAGCGAGCGCAAACGCCACTCGCCTAGTGCGACAGGCCACCCGTGATGGCGTACCAGGAGCCAATCAGGAACCCCACACAGCCTACCGCGAGGAGGGCCCGCCCCCAGAGCGGACGCACGACACCCCGCAGGGACGTGGCGATTCCGACGCGCAGGTCGGCCGCGAAAGGCATGAGCCAGGCCGCCAGCAGCGTGAACGTCGCAAGCCCCCACACGATGGCCACCCCCGTCGGATCGCTCAACCAATAGTCCTCGTGCGAGGGACTGGCCGAGCTGGCAGCATCGAAGGGCCAGCTCCACAGGATCACGCCCTGGTGGGAATAGGAGACGAGGACCCAGACCAGGTAGGGAATGAGCCCACCAATGACGAGCGCGAGGGAGCTGGTCAGCACGGATCGCACGAGCAGGATCGGGGACATGGCGATGACGGCCGCCCCGTCGCTAGATTTGGGCCCGCGCAGGATACGACGCCGCTCGACCCACCTGGTCATGGCGCCGACGAGGCCGAAGGCGGTCAGCGCGATGCCGACGATCATCGAGCCGGTGACGCCAAGCATGAACGGGAGGGCCGCGAGCGCGGCGAGCAGGGCGGCGCCGGAGAACCACGCCCCCTTGCTCCACGACGAGGCCGTGGCCCCCTGACCCGAGGGGAAGGAGCCCGGCTCGCCAGCACCGGGCGCCCACGCGGGGCCGGGGGCCAGGGGCGCCGCGGGCATCTGGCGACCGCCGCCGGGAGCATACCCGCTGCGGGGGTCACGGTATCCCCCTTGAGGGCCGGGATAGCCCCTTGGGGAGCGAGATAGCCGCCCTGGGGGGCAGGGGGCGAGGGCGGTCATGCGGGGAATTACCTCGGTCGGGTCCGCATCATCGACCGCCTGCCAGGTGTCGGTCGCGTCATCGTGCCAAGCGACCTCGCCCGGGTCGTCGTTCCACTCCTCCTCGTCCCACGCGACGGAGGCCGTGTCAACCTGTTCGGTGTGGTCGTTGGCGGCGGTGAATTCCGAGGCGTCGCGGCGCGGATGCTCGGGGTATGTGACAGCTCGGGCGCCGATGGCCCCGGGGCGCACGCCGGCCTCGTCCCACTGGGGAGGGGCGGCGATTTCCTGCGGGTCGGAGTTGATGGACTGGGTGCGCACGCCCGTGTCAAGGAGCTGCGCCCAGTTGACGGTCACGTAGTCGAGTTCGCCGGGAGCCCAGCCGACGGCGCTCATGAGATCGGCGACGATCAGGGAGGGCGAGGGACGATCGTCGGGGTCGGAGGCCAGTCCCCCCCGCGAGCGCGTCGGCGACCATCGGGTGCAGCCCGGCCAGGTCGGGATCACCCTCGATGACGCGCAGCATGGTGGCGGTCACGTCCCCCTTGCCGAAGGGCGGACGTCCGGTCGCGCACGACAGGAGCGTCGCACACCAGGCCCACCAGTCGGATTCTTTGGTGGCGTGGCCACCCTGAAGGAGCTCGGGCGCGGTGTATCCGGCCGTGCCGGAGACGAGGCCGGTGCGCGTCAGGTGCTGGTCCTCCACGGCCATCGCGATGCCGAAGTCGATAAGGACGGGCCCGCGCGGAGAACAGATGATGTTGGAGGGCTTGATGTCGCGGTGGATGATGTCGGCGTGATGAACGGCCGCGATCGTCGAGGCCAGGTGGTAGGACATGGCGGCGACACCGCGCAGCGGGATCGGGCCGGACACGAGGATCTCCGCGAGGGTGGGCCCATCCACATATTCGGAGACGACGAAGGGCTGGCTCGCCTCCGTCTCCGCGTCGACGATGTGGGCGACGAAGGGGGGAACGCACCGAGTTCACGGTGCGGGTCTCTCGCTCGAGGCGGGCGCGCGATTCCTCGGAGGCCGCCATCGCGGGGTGCATGGCTTTGAGGGCGACGCGCGTGCCGCCCCCATCTTCGGCGAGCCACACCGTGCCCGCGCCGCCCGTTCCGAGCCGGCGGATGAGCCTGTAGCCGCCCAGTTCCTCGCCTTCTTCCACGCCACCAGAGTAGCGGCACCCTCCCTCATCTGTGTCCACCCGCGCGGGCAACCCCGGCCTCGTGAAGGAAAACGAGGCGAGCGCCACACCCACTCGTTCCCCCTCCCGATCCACGATCCGACACGGACTGTACATGCACGGTCGACCGTGGTAATTTCTGCTCTAGTCGCGCGCGCGGAACGATCCGCGTTCGCACTCCGTGGGCGAAGACGCTCCACGGTCACCCCACAACGGATCGTCCGGCACGTACCTGCCGGTGGGAAGGAATTGAACATGGCAACCGTTACCTTCGATCACGCGACTCGCGTCTACCCGGGCTCCGACAAGCCCGCCGTCGACCAGCTGTGCCTCGATATCGCCGACGGCGAGTTCCTCGTCCTGGTCGGCCCCTCCGGCTGCGGCAAGTCCACCTCCCTGCGCATGCTCGCGGGCCTGGAGGACGTCAACGGTGGTCGCATCCTCATCGGCGATAAGGACGTCACCAACGTTCCCCCGAAGAACCGCGACATCGCGATGGTCTTCCAGAACTACGCCCTCTACCCGCACATGTCGGTGCGCGAGAACATGGGCTTCGCCCTAAAGATCGCGGGCGTGCCGAAGGAGAAGATCAACAAGCGCGTCGAAGAGGCGGCCAGGATCCTCGACCTGGAGCCCTACCTGGACCGCAAGCCCAAGGCTCTGTCCGGCGGTCAGCGTCAGCGCGTCGCCATGGGCCGCGCGATCGTCCGTAAGCCCCAGGTCTTCCTCATGGACGAGCCGCTGTCCAACCTGGACGCCAAGCTGCGCGTCCAGACCCGCACCCAGATCGCATCCCTGCAGCGCGAGCTCGGCGTCACGACCGTCTACGTCACGCACGACCAGACCGAGGCCCTGACGATGGGCGACCGCATCGCGGTCCTCGCCGGCGGCCTCCTCCAGCAGGTCGGAACCCCGCAGGAGATGTACGAGCGTCCCGCCAACGAGTTCGTCGCCGGCTTCATCGGCTCCCCCGCCATGAACCTGGGCACCTTCACGGTGGACGGCGAGTGGGCGAAGATCGGCCCGGCCCGCGTGCGCCTGTCGGCCGCCACCCGCGACGCGCTGGTCCCCGAGGACGGCGGAATGATCAAGATCGGCTTCCGCCCGGAGGGCCCTGGACGTCGTTGACGCGTCCGTCGAAGACACCATCCCCGTCGAGGTCGACTTCGTCGAGGAGCTCGGCTCGGACGCCTACGTGTACGGCCACCTGGTCGGCGACGAGAAGGGCGAGGGCCTGGGCTCCGGCGCCGAAGGCACCTCCAAGCAGCTGATCGTGCGTGTTCCCCCGCGCAGCGCCCCCCGGCCGCGGCGGCGTCCTGTACGTGCGCATCCGCGAGGGCCAGCAGCACAACTTCTCGGCCTCCACGGGCGTTCGCCTGCCCGAGTGACGCGCGCCTAGCGCTCACCCCCTAGCAGCCCCAGCCTCGTTCGTTCATCTCCCGAACGAGGCTGGGGCTCGTTCGTGGGCGCGCCGACACACGCACGTGTTGTACGCCGCGAAGCGCGCCTGACCTACTGTCGGGCTATGCGAGAGCCGCGAGAGATGAGACAATGAGGGCATGGCTTTGGACATTACGGCGGCCGCGGCCGAGCCCGCGCTCCTTGACCTCCCTTGGGACATTCCTCTGGAGGAGTGGCCGTCGTCTCTTCTCGCTGCCCTGCCGCGCGGTATTTCCCGCCACGTCGTGCGCTTCGTGAACCTGTCGGGACGCGTCCTGGCGGTCAAGGAGATCGGCGAGACGGTGGCCCACCACGAGTACGACATGCTGCGCGACCTCTCGCGCCTGGACGCACCCTCGGTCGACCCGGTCGCGGTCATCACGGGCCGCGTCGGAGCGGACGGCGAAGAGCTCAACGCGGTGCTCATCACCGAGCACCTGCAGTTCTCCCTCCCCTACCGTGCGCTCTTCTCCCTGTCGATGCGCGAAGACACGGCGACGCGCCTCATCGACGCGCTCGCACTGCTGCTCGTGCGCCTGCACCTCATCGGCTTCTACTGGGGCGACGTCTCCCTGTCGAACACGCTGTTTCGGCGCGACGCCGGCGAGTTCGCCGCCTACCTGGTGGACGCCGAAACCGGGGAGCTACACTCCAAGCTGACCCCCGGCCAGCGCGAGTACGACGTGGACCTGGCGCGCACGAACATTATCGGCGAGCTCATGGACCTCCAGGCCGGCGGCTATTTCCCGCAGGAATCCGACCCCATCGACGTGGGCGACCGCATCCGCACCCAGTACGACCTCCTGTGGACCGAGGTCACCGCGGAGGAATCCCTGCCCAACCAGCAGCGCCAATACCTCGTCAGTGAGCGCATCCGACGCCTCAACGACCTCGGCTTCGACGTCGCCGAGCTGCGCATGGCCTCGGACGACACCGGCGAGCACCTCGTCATTCAGCCCAAGGTGGTCGACGCCGGCCATCACAACCGCAAGCTCATGCGCCTGACGGGCATGGATGTCGGCGAGCATCAGGCCCGCCGCCTCCTCGGCGACATCGACGCTTGGCGCGCCACCCACGACATGCAGGACGTTCCCCTGGAGGAGGCCGCCCACGACTGGCTCACCGACGTCTTCGCCCCCATCGTCCGCGCGATTCCCCGCGAGCTGGCGGGCAAACTGGAGCCCGCGCAGCTGTACCACGAGTACCTCGAGCACCGCTGGTACATGGCCCAGCAGGCCGGCCACGACATCCCGCGCGAGGAGGCCCTCGCCTCCTACATCACCAACATCCTGCAGTCGAAGCGCGACGAGGCAGTCCTACTCGAACCCGCTTCGGAGCGTTCCTCCACGTTCAGCGCAGCATCGCACCCCGACCTATGGTGAAGGGGTACCGATACTCGCCCCTCGCACGCTAGGAGCCATCATGTCTGATTTCCCCCGTATTTACGCCCACCGCGGCGCGTCCTCGCTAGCGCCGGAGAACACGATCGCCGCGTTTTCGAAGGCCATGGAGGTCGGAGCGCGCTGGTTCGAGTTCGACGTGGACATCATCGGCGACGGCTCCCTGATCGTCATCCACGACGACACCCTGGATCGCACGACGACGGGTTCGGGTTCCTACTATCAGCTGGGTTTCTCCGATATTCGTCGCCTGGATGCGGGCCGCTGGTTCTCTGACACGTACCGTTTCGAGCGCATTCCAGAGGCCACCGACGTGCTCGCCTTCGCGCACGCTCAGCAGATGGGCGCAAACCTGGAGATCAAGCCGTGCGCGGGCGGCGACCGCCTGCGCAAACGCCTCATCGAGACACTGGCCGTCACGCTCGCCGGGGAGAAGGTCCCCTCGCGCCTCCTCGTGTCCTCCTTCGACCACGACCTGCTGCGTGCCTTCCACGAGGCCTGCCCGTCGGTTGCGCTCGGCTGGCTCATCGAGCGCGCGTCCGAGGAGTGGCGTGAGAGCGCTGCCACCCTCGGCGCCGCGGCGATCCACCCTGGCGTTGAGGGTCTCACCGAGTCCGATGTGCACGCCATGCGCGACGCCGGCTTCGAGGTCAACGTGTGGACCGTCAACGACGTGGAGCAGGCCCGCGAGCTGGCCTCGTGGGGCGTCACGGGCATCTTCACGGATCGCCCGCAGGATTTCCCTGCCGAGGCCCTGGCGCGCTAAGGGCGGCAGGGCGCGGCCGCGCTCGCCCACCGGAAACGAAACGACGGCCGGGGACGCGTGAGCGTCCCCGGCCGTTTCCCGTCGTGGGGCGTTGGCTCGTTACGCCTCGCCCGCGCGGCGCGCGAAACGCTTGGACACGTGCTTGGCCAGCGAGAGCTCTGCGATGGAGTCGACCACCATGAGGCCGCCGACGATGCCCGCGACACGCATCCAACCCGAGCGCGGAGGGGTCGCGCGCACGGCGGCGACGAGCATGCCGACACCGACGATGGCCTCGGCGGCGACGGCCGCGTGGATGATCCAGGGGCGTTCGACGGCGACGGACTCGTAGGAGTTCCACAGGGGCTTGACCACCGACTGCGGCTGCCCCATCATGATGTCGACGCTGCGGCCAATCGCGTTGGAGATGCCGCGCGCGAGGTGCACGGTGACGCCCTCGACGTCCTCAAGATCTGTGGTCCCCAGGAGGAAGCCGGCGACGGAGCCGGGCAGCCCGAGTGCGCGCACGACCTTCCACACGGATTCTTCGCCCGTGGTCGCCACGGAGGCCCACAGGGCGTCCGCGTCGGCGCCGGGCACGGCCTGGGCGATGGCCTGCAGTTCGAGGCGGTCGCCGACCAGGTCGATGACCTCGCCGGGCAGGTTCAGCGCCTTGTCGTGGCCGCCGGGGACGATCGCGGCGTCCATGCCCCAGTTGTGGGACACGATGTGTTCGAGGTGGTCGTCGGTCACCAGGAACACCTGGAATTCGCCGTCGGTGACGGACAGGGTGACGAGGGGCAGGTCGCCGAAGTTCCAGCCTTCCTTCTCGGCGGGCAGCTCCGCGAGGAGCGCGCGGTGGTCGTCGGCGAGCTCCAGGTCGCCCAGGTCCACGCCCTCCAGGGCCGCCAGGAGCGGCACCGACGAGGCGGGGGGTGCGTCCGATCTCGACGATGCGGGTCGGAGTCGGCTCCGCGGTCGCCGAGGCCTCCTCATCAGAGGGCCACACGGTGCCCAGCGGCGAGTCGCCCTCGGGCAGGTGGTCGGCCGTCGCGTTACCGATGCGTACCTCGGCATCGAACAGAATAGCGAGCTCGTCGGCCAGCTCGGCGGGGGTGGGACCCGGGACGACCTCAGTGGAGCTCGCGGGGACGATAGCAACGCGGTCGTCTGCGACCGCGACGTTGAGGCCGAGCAGCTGCGGCGTAGAGGGGAACCATTCGAGCTGGGCGAGGATCGCACGCTCCTTCAGCTCCCCGGCAACCACGCTGGGATCCAGCTCGTGGCCGATAATCATGCCTTCACTGCGGGTCCAATCCTGGGCCATGTCACTACCTTCCTGTCCGTGGTGACGTCGTCTCACCACTCTATGATTCCATTGTGTCGCGCGGGTCGCTTTTTCGCTCGCCCGAGCGGTCAGCGATGAGACTTTTGTTGCTCCGTGCCGCCCCATTCGACGACCGTGAAGCCGCTGCGCGTCGGGGTGGGCCCGAAGAGCTGAGGCGTGACCACCTCGTTCGCGTCCGCGGCACGGATCGTCATAAACACCCGAATAAAGGCGTCGGGCTCAACCGGCGCCCCAGCCTCGTCCGTGAAGCTGTACGTCGCCTGACTCGCGTAGGAGGAGGCGTCGAAGGACACGAACGTGTACTCGTTGGCGCGGATCTGCGGAGCCCAGAACGTTATAAAATCGGCCGCCTCCTTATCGGTCAGCCCCAACAACGCCAACTTCTCCTCCAAGAACGGCACCGCATCCGCACGCGCAACAATGAACCCCTGCTGCGGAGCCTCCAGCGTCATCTTCCCATCCCAGAACAACGACGGATACGTCCGCCCACCCTCATCCGTCAGCGTCCCATCAGGCGAAGCCGTCACACTCCACGAAGCCCGAGTGTGCCCATCGGCAACCACCTGTTCATCCGGGGCCGGGTACACCGTACCCAACTCACCCTCCACGTCAAGAAAGACCGTCAGGGACTGCTCACGCTCCGGATACACATACAACACAGGTTTGTATGCAACTGCGGGGTCGCGGCTCGGCGAGGGAGAAGGCGACACGGGATCATCCGCATTCTCGCAGGCCGTATCCCCACTCTCGCACGCGTTCGGCCCAATCAGGGGAACCAAGCCGAAGACGATCGCGGCAGTAGCGACCAGCGCGCCGACAATGACACAAACGATCGTGATCACTGTTTCTTCATAGCTCCCGCGCCTCTCCCACAGCCCGCCATCGGACGCTCCTCCCGCGAGACAACGATCCCGCGCTCCCCCATTATAGGCAGCCCTGCCGCCCGCTTTCAATGAGGTCACCGTGCGAACGCGACGTAGCCACGGCCTCGTCACCCAAGAATGAGACAATGCATTGAGTCACACGCCCGACACTGCTATCCTGATCGGTTATGCGGCTACTCGGACACAAGGGGGGGCCGCATCCCTCTCCTGAAAGCAGCTATCATGCCTCTCCTCAGCATCGCAGCCATCGCCGTCGCTGCATTTGTCTTGATCGTCCTGTTCCTGTGGGCAAGCTTCGTGTCCGCTTCCCCGGGCGAAGTCAAGGTCATTTCCGGCCCGCGCGGCCAGCGCGTCCTCCACGGCAAGACGGGGTGGAAGATTCCCCTCCTCGAGCGCGTGGACACCATGACCGCCTCGATGATCTCCGTCGACGCTCAGACCACGGACTTCGTTCCCACCAACGACTACATCAACGTGCGCGTCGACGCGGCCGTCAAGGTCCGCATCGCGACCGATGATGACACGCTGTTCAAGGCAGCGACGCGTAACTTCCTCTACAAGACGACCTCCGAGATCTCCGAGGAGGTACGCGACACCCTTGAGGGGCACCTGCGCGCCATCATCGGCCAGATGAAGCTCACCGACATCATCACCGACCGCGCCGCCTTCTCCGAGCGCGTCCAGGAGAACGCGAAGCAGGACCTGGAGGAGATGGGTCTCCTGATCGTCGCGTTCAACATCCAGAACGTCACCGATCAGAACGGCGTCATCGACAACCTCGGTATCGACAACACCGAGCAGATCCGCAAGACCGCCGCCATCGCCAAGGCGAACGCGCAGAAGGAGGTCGCGCAGGCGACCGCCATCGCCCAGAAGGAAGCCAACGACGCGCAGGTCGCCTCGCAGCTGGAAATCGCTCAGAAGCAGACGGACCTCGCTAAGCGCCAGGCGGCTCTGAAGGTCGAGGCCGACACCGAGAAGGCGAAGGCGGACGCCGCCTACGAGATCCAGTCGCAGATTCAGCGCCGCGACATTGAGCGCGAGACCGCGCAGGCCGACATTGTCAAGCAGGAGCAGCAGGCGGTCATCAAAGGAGAAGGAAGTCGTCGTCACCAAGCAGGCCCTGCAGGCCGAGGTGAACGCGAAGGCCGACGCCGAGCGCTATGCCGCCGAGAAGAAGGCCGACGCGGCCCTGTACGCCCGTCAGCGCCAGGCCGAGGCCGAGGCCTTCGAGCGCACCAAGAAGGCCGACGCCGACAAGCAAGCCATGCTCGCCGAGGCGCAGGGTATCGAGGCTCGAGGCCGCGCCGAGGCCTCCGCGATCGGCGCGAAGCTGACGGCCGAGGCCGAGGGCCTCGAAAAGAAGGCCATCGCTATGACGAAGATGAACCAGGCGGCCGTGCTGGAAATGTACTTCCGCGCGCTGCCCGAGGTGGCGCGCGCCGTGGCCGAGCCGCTGTCCAAGGTCGACACCATCACCATGTACGGCGAGGGCAACAACGCCCAGATGGTCGGCGACATTACGAAGTCGATCAGCCAGATCAACGCGGGCCTGGGCGATTCGCTGGGGCTGGACCTGCAGCAGATGTTCACGGCGCTCGTGGGCGCCAAGCTCGTGTCCCCCACGATCTCCGAAGCCGTTGAGGAGGGCGTGCGCGACGCCTCCGTCCCGAATCCTCCGCAGCAGTGAGGCTCGTGCTCAACGCGGGCAGCCACCAGTGTGAGCGCGGCGCGACAGTGCGCGAGGAGCCCCATGCGTGAGGCGGGCTCGCGACACGGGCCGCTTGTGAGGCGGGCTCGCAACACGGGCCGCTCGTCATACGGGCTCGCGACACGGGCCGCTCGTCATACGGGCTCGCGAGACGCGACAGTGCGCGAGGAGCCCCCAGTGATGCGAGCGCGCGATATGGGCTCGCGATATGGGCCGCTCATGACACGGGCACGCGATACGAGCCGCTCGCGATATGGGCTCGCGATACGGGGCGGGATCCTACGGGGTCCCGCCCCGTTGCTATGCCTTTCCTGGCTGTCGGCGCTCCACCGTCGGTGCCCACCCCACTGTCACACCCCCACAAAAGTCGCACGTAATTTAATCCGGTCACTTTTTGAGATAGCTAGAAAACGTTGCAATTCCAACGATGCTATTTCATATCTTTAAGTAGCCACGGGGGAATTACGTGCGACGTTGGCGGGAAACCATCATGCCTCGTGTCCTGGGGTCCCCCGTTGCAACCACCACGAGAACCTAGAAAGACCACTGCAACACCCGGAACAGCTAGCAGCTCAAGCAGATCCAGGGACCCCGCGACCACCTGCACGAAAATGCTCTCCACACGCGGATAGGTTGTGACGATCCGGATAGGTTGCGACGATCCGGATAGGTTAACGGCATCCGGATAGGTTACTAAGCTATCCGGATGCTCGTAACCTATCCATATCGCAAGTACCTATCCACGTACGCAGCCGGTTTCGTCGATACGGAGAGCAGAGAGGTTCCGGAGGGCCTCGCCGCGGTGCCGGTGGGTGGCGGCAGGGCCAGCAGGCAAAAGTCGCACGTAATTTAATCCGGTCATTTTTTGAGATAGCTAGAAAACGTTGCATTTCCAACGATGCTATTTCATATCTTTAAGTAGCCACGGGGGAATTACGTGCGACGTTGGTGGGAAACCATCATGCCTCGTGTCCTGGTGTCCTCCGTTGCAGCCACCACGAGAACCTAGAAAGACCACTGCAACACCCGGAACACCAGCGGAAAACAAGCAAAAAGCAGGAAGATCACCGCCCACCGGCACACACAGCGGACGGACCCTCCGGCGCCCGGAACACCAGCGGAAAACAAGCAAAAAGCAGGAAGATCGCCACCCACCGGCACACACAGCGGCCCGGCCCAACCAGGCCACGCGGCGGCCGGAGATCCGTCATGGCAACAAGCAACGCCGGACATCAGGCGGGGCAACGAACAACACGAAGCCGCCCGGCCCCACAGGGGCCGGGCGGCTCACGCGTCAGGCCGCTAAGCGACCATCAGCGAAGGGTTCAGCGCATCTGGGTGCCAGTGGCGCCCAGGCGCTCGCAGGCCTCGACGACGCGGGCAGCCATGCCGGCCTCAGCCGACTTGCCCCACGTACGCGGGTCGTACTGCTTCTTCACGCCGACCTCGCCGTCGATCTTGAGGACGCCGTCGTAGTTGCGCATCATGTGGTCGACGACCGGGCGGGTGAACGCGTACTGCGTGTCGGTGTCGACGTTCATCTTGATGACGCCGTTGGCGACAGCGGTGGCGATCTCCTCGGCGGTGGAGCCGGAGCCGCCGTGCATGACCAGGTCGAAGGGACGGTGGTCGAGGCCGAAGTGCGCGGCGACCTCTTCCTGGATGGTGCCGAGCAGCTCGGGACGCAGCTTCACGTGGCCGGGCTTGTAGGCGCCGTGCACGTTGCCGAAGGTCAGAGCGGTGATGTAGCGGCCGTTCTCGCCCAGGCCCAGGGCCTCAACGGTCTTGATGCCGTCTGCGGTGGAGGTGTAGAGCTTCTCGTTGATCTCGCCAACGACGCCGTCTTCCTCGCCGCCAACAGCGCCGACCTCGATCTCGAGGATGGTGTTGGCCTTGACGGACATGGCGAGCAGTTCCTTCGCGATCTCCAGGTTCTCGTCGAGCGGGATCGCGGAGCCGTCCCACATGTGGGACTGGAAGGTGGGGAGCTTGCCGTCGGCGACCTGGCCGGCCTCGATCTCGAGGAGGGGACGGACCCAGGAGTCGATGTTCTGCTTGGCGCAGTGGTCGGTGTGCAGAGCCACGGTGATGCCGTAGTTCTTGGCGACCTCGTAGGCGTAGGCGGCGAGGGCCAGAGAGCCGGTGACGCGGTTCTTGATGGTGGAGCCGGAGCCGTACTCGGCGCCGCCGACGGAGATCTGGATGATGCCGTCGGACTCGGCCTCGGCGAAGCCCTGGAGGGCGGCGGTGATGGTCTGGGACGAGGTCACGTTGATCGCGGGGTAGGCGAACTTGCCGTCCCGTGCGCGATTCAGCATCTCTGCGTAGACCTCAGGGGTTGCGATAGGCACTTGGAGCCTCCTAATCGAGTGACAGTTTTGTCGTGATCGATTATCTCACATTTTGCACGTGCGGGAGGGGATGGAAGTCCCGTTCGGACAGGGTCTTTTCTTCCCACGGCCGCATATGGTAGGCGTTTCGCGAGTCTGGGGTATTCGGCGCGTTTCCTCTCGGGTCTGAGCCGCGACGAGGCCTGGGCACTCGTCGCGGGTCGGGTGCCCTGTGCGGTGGCGGGTTCAGGTGCTGGAGGGGGCACTGAGGCGCGAGGCGTGCGCCCACATGACGATGGCGGCGGCATGACCGACGTTCATCGAGCGCGTCGACCCCCGTTGGGTGATCGCCACGATGACCTCGCAGGCGGCGAGCATCTCCTCGCTCAGGCCCGAGGCCTCGGAACCGAAAACAAGGCAGGCACGCTCAGGCAGCACCGCACCCTCGAGCGCGACAGACCCCTCGACGTTATCGACGCCGACGAGGGCCAGCCCCTCGCGCGCACAGTGCTCGACGAGCTCGCTCACCTGGGCCAGATGATCCACCGGCAGGTAGCGGTCGGTGACCATGGCGCCGCGCCGATTCCAGCGCTTGCGCCCCACCACGTGCACGCGCCGAGCACCCAGCGCGTTCGCAGTGCGCACGATCGAGCCGATATTGAAGTCGTGATCCAGGTTCTCCACGGCGACCTCGAAGGGGAGGGCGCGCGCGGCGACGTCCGCGCGGATCGCCTCCATCGTCCAATAGCGGTACCGATCTTCGACGTTGCGCCGGTCCCCCATCCGCAGGAGCTCGGGGTCGTAGCGCTCCCCCACCGGCCAGGCGGCCTCGCCTCCGGGCCACGGCCCGACCCCCACCTGCCCGCGGGAGGAGGCCACGGCCTCGTCCGCCGACGCTGTGCCGACGGGGGCGCCCCGACGCGCGATGTCACACCCATTTTTCGAAGTCGTTCACGAATCCCACCCTAGCTGGAACGTAGAATGGTGGCATGAATCCGCTGATGAACGAAGAAACAGCACTGAGCGAATTGCCTCCGGTGAGCGCATGGCTTTCCGACATGGACGGCGTCCTGATCAAGGAAAACCGCGCTCTGCCCGGCGCGAACGAATTCCTGGCCGCGCTGCGCGCCACCAACACTCCCTTCCTGGTCCTCACCAACAACTCGGTGTTCACCAACCGTGACCTGTCCGCGCGCCTGGCGAACTCGGGCCTGGACATCCCCGAAGAGCACATCTGGACCTCCGCGAACGCCACGGCCGCCTTCCTCCAGCAGCAGTCCCCCGGCTCGACCGCCTACGTCATCGGCGAGGCCGGCCTGACCACCGCGATCCACGCCGCCGGATACGTCATGACGGAAACGGACCCGGAGTTCGTGGTGCTCGGCGAGGTTCGCTACTACGATTTTCACGCCCTGACCCACGCGATTCGCCTCATTGAGGGCGGCGCGAAGTTCATCGCGACGAACCCCGACGTCTCGGGCCCCTCCGACGAGGGAACCCTGCCCGCGTGCGGCGCGATCGCCGCGATGATCACGGCGGCCACCGGCAAGCAGCCCTACTTCGTGGGCAAGCCGAACCCGGTCATGATCCGCGCCGGCCTCAACAAGATCGGCGCCCACTCGGAGCGCGCCGCGATGGTCGGCGACCGCATGGACACCGACGTGCGCGCCGGCGTCGAGGCGGGCCTGCGCACGCACCTGGTCCTGTCGGGCTCCACGGCCCGCGAGGACGTGAGCAACTACCCCTTCCGCCCCTTCGGTATCCACGAGGGCATCGGCGATCTCATTGAGCTCGTCGAGGCGGCCCACTGACCCCCACACGGAAAGGCATCCCCATGACCAACGATTCCCACAAGGCGCGCCTGGCGGCGCTCGTCCAGGAACTGTCCGTCATCCACGAGAAGGTCATCCTGGCGTCGGGGCGCGAGTCCGACTTCTACGTCGACATGCGCCGCTCGACCCTGCACCACGAGGCGGCTCCCCCTCATTGGCCACGTCATGCTCGACCTCCTGGAGGAGTCCGGTTTCTCGGTCGGCGAGGAGTACGTGGCCGTGGGCGGCCTGACGATGGGCGCGGACCCGGTGGCCACCGCGATGCTGCACGCCGCCGCCTCGCGAGGCCTGGACCTGGACGCCTTCGTCGTGCGTAAGGCCGCGAAGGATCACGGCATGAAGCGCCGCATCGAGGGCCCAGATGTCGTCGGCAAGAACGTCGTCGTCCTGGAGGACACGTCCACGACCGGCGGCTCCCCGCTGGAGGCGGCGCTCGCCCTGCGCGAGGCGGGCGCGAACGTGGTGGCCGTCGCCGTGATCGTCGACCGCGCGACCGGGGCGAAGGAACGCATCGAGGCCGAGGGCCTCCCGTACTTCTACGCGCTGGGCCTGGAGGATATCGGCCTGGCCTGATTGTCCGCTCGGTGCGACGAGGCCGGGGCTGGGTTCTGCGCGAACCTGGCCCCGGCCTCGTGCGTGCTTGTGTGCCCTCACATGTGGGGGACGGCGCGCATGGCGCGCGCGGTCACCCAGCGCGGGGCGATCTTCATGGCGCCCATGGCGACCTTGTAGGGGATCGTGGGGGTGACCTGGACGCGGCCCGCGCGCACGGCGTCGAGGGCCTCCGTGACGACCTGTTCGGCGCTGGCCATGAGCCAGGAGGGCGTGGCGCGCATGTCGACGCCGGCGCGCTCGAAGAAGGGCGTGTCGACGGGGCCGGGGCACACGACGGTGGCGGTGATGCCGGAGCCTGTCAGCTCGGCGGCGAGGCCTTCGGTGAAGGCGACGACCCAGGCCTTGTGGGCGGAGTAGGTGCCCGCGCCGGTGCGCGACGCGACGGAGCCGACGTTGAGGATGGCGCCGCGCCCGCGCGATCGCATCGAGATCCCCGCGTGGTGGGCGAGGGTCATGACGGCTCGGACCATGACGGTCAGGCCGTTGATTTCATTGTCGAGGCTGTTGTCCAGGAACGCGGTTCCCAGCCCGAATCCGGCGTTGTTGACGAGGAGGTCGACGGGTGCCAGGTCCGGCTTGTCGCGGTCGGCGGGGCCTCCCACGTCGAGGCGGGCGGCGACGCGCGCACACCCCTCGTCGGTCGACAGGTCGGCGGCGATGACCTCGGCGCGCACGCCGGCGACGTTTGCGAGCGAGTCTGCGAAGGCGCGCAGGGCGTCCTCGCGGCGCGCAACGAGGACCAGGTCGTGGCCCGCGGCGGCCAGCTGCCAACAGAATTCTTCACCAATGCCGGAGGTCGCTCCGGTGACCAGCGCTGTTCCCATGGAGGAAGTGTAGCGCCGCGTGGTCCGGGCAGCACGAAGCCGGGGCGCCTCTCACGCGGTGTCTCGCGAGTGCGCCCCGGCTCATCGTGTCAACGGGTTCGAATCAGGAATCCGGCTCCGCCTCCGGCGAGCGCGGCCGGGATGATGAGGAGAAGCAGCCAGTAGGGGCTCCATCCTCCCGATCGGCTGGACTCGGCCGATGTGGCGACTGGCAGCGCCGCGGCAGCCGCGTCGTTCGAGCCGTAGGTGGTGGCCTCGGGTGCGGCGCTCTGGGGGGTCTCACCGCTTTGGGCGCCGCTGCCCGCAGCCGCAGAGGGGCTGGGCGTGGCCGCCGGCGCGGCCTTGGGGGCGCTCACCGTGGTACCTGCCGACGACGCTGCCGGCGCGGAGCCGGAGCCGGACGTCGTCGCGGTCCCTCCCGCCGAGCGGAGGGCGCCGCCGCCCGTCGTACCCGACGCGCCCGTGGGGGCGATCCTGCTCAGGGCCTTGCCCTGTGGGGCGCTCGGTGCGGGTGCAGTGTTAGCGCTCGGTGCGGGTGCAGGGTTAGCGCTCGGCGCGGGTGCAGGCGCCGGATCAACCGTCGGAGCGGGCGCCGGGGTGGGCTCGGGGTCGGGCCCGGGGTCGGGCCCGGGCGAGGGGTCGGCACAGGCTCGTCGCCCGGCGCGGGCGCCGGATCAGCGGTCGGCGCGGGCGCCGGATCAGCGGTCGGCGCGGGCGCCGGGTCAACCGTCGGAGCGGGCGCCGGGGTGGGCTCGGGTTCGGGCGTGGGGGCGGGCCCGGGCGAGGGAGTCGGCACAGGCTCGTCGCCCGGGGTGGGCGCGGGCTGCTCATGATGTCCGCCGCGCACAATCACTGTGAAGCTCTGCGGCTCGGCCAGCACGCGCTCGCCGCTGCGGGCCCCTACCTCGATGCGGTAGGTGCCGGGCGCGGAAAACACCCAGTTGCCGTGCATGTGGGTGGCCTCGGTCGTGTGGACCACGCCGTCACCCTTGGTGGAGTCGAAGTGGACCTTCGCGCCTGCACCGAAGGTGCCGCCCTGGAAGAATGCGACGCGCGCACCGGCGGGGGCCTGCGCGAGATGCAGGGTCAGGTCGGCGCCCTCGGGCAGGGCCGCGTAGTCGATGCCCTCGGTGGACAGGCCGGGCCACACGATGTCGCTGTTCTGCGTCTCGGGGAGCACGTAGGTGGCCGCACCCACCGGCCCGAGCACGTCGTAGCTCGCGTCCGACAGGGACGCGGGGCGCACGAAGCGTGCATTCGGAGCGACCGCGAGGGTTGTGGAGCCGACGGTGCGCAGCACGGAGGTGCGCGCGGCCGTCAGGGAGTCGTCCTTGACGGCGAGCCCGTAGGTGGTTCCGTTCTCACCGGTCGCCTGGGTCAGGCGCACGTCCAGGTGGCCTCGCGCGATCTCGACGGGGTCGGAGAGCAGGGACGAGGCCGGGTCCGGCGTCGCGTCGTTTCCACCGTTATCGGGTGCAGGAGCAGGCGCGGGCGTCGGGTTCGGAGCGGGTTCCGGCTCCTCGGGGGCGGCGACGCCGTCGCGCATCTTGAGCATGGCGGTAAGGCCGACGTGCTCCCCGACGGTGACGTCGGAGGCGTCAGCGACGGTCATGACAGCGTCGGAGAGGGGGTGGGGGCGCAGGGTGACGCGCATGTACATGGGGTCGGACTGGCATACGCCAAGGTCCTGCTTCTTCGTGTCCACACCGCCCGCTCCGAGGGTGCCCTCCATGGAGCACCAGGGGCTGAAGTCGTACTTGGATTCGAGGAATTCGATCTTGTAGGTGGCGCGCAGAGTCGGGTCTGCCGCACGCACGGTGGCCGTGTACTGGTCGGTCGTACCGGGAACGAGGTCGTAGGAGACGTCGACGCGGCGCGAGGAGACGGGCAGGCGGTCCGGGTTCCACACGGGCGCGGGATCCGGGTTGGAGGGGCCCAGGATCGTGTCGGATCCACCGACGCTGACGGGCTCGGTGTCCTTTTGAGAGTACTGGGCGGGTTGGGAGATCCAGCGTGCCGAGGTGGAGTCGCCGGGGATGTAGATCGCCTGGACCGCGGCTGCGTCGGCGCCCAGGAGCTCGGAGACGGTCGCGCGGCCGCCTTCGACGACGGCCTCGGTCAGGAAGTAGCCGTTGACGGTGATCCATGCGCGCCCGCTATCGGTGGCGACGCCCGTGTCGATCGTGATGTCGGTGAGGTGATTGTCGCCGGGGTGCTCACGCTCGGTGTGGTGGGACAGGGTGAGTGTCGGGGTAGCTGCGTTGCCATCGGCACGCTCCGCACGCGCCGCGTTGTAGGCGGCCTCGATGTCCTTGATGGTGCCGTCGGCGGGGTTCGCGCCGCCGACCTGCCAGACCAGCGGGGTGATCGGCGAGGAGTAGATAGCGGTGCCGTCGGCGCTGCGAGCGGTCATCTTGTAGTTCGCGACGTAGCGACCCGGCTGCGTGAAGGTCGTGTACAGGTGCGTGTGGCGGGGGTTGTAGACGCTGCGGTAGGCGGTGTCATGGCTGGAGAGGAAGCGGTTGACGCTGTCTCCGTTGTCGATGAACATCTCCATGCGGCCCGGGCCGTCAACGCTGATGAGGTCGAGGGTGTAGGTCTCACCCTCGAACTTGTCGGTGTCGCCGATCTCGCCGGCGCCGAGGCCAGCCCAGATGGGCGTGTTGCCGGGGCCGGGGTTCTGGGGAGCAGCGTTCAGGACGGTGCCCTCGGCGCCCAGGAACGCCAGGTCGGCTCGGCCGGCGGGGACGACAAGCTGCGACTTGGCCTCGTCCTTCTCGCCGGTGCCGGTCCAGGCCTTCGGGATCCACAGGGCGGTCTTCTCCATCGGCAGGTTGATGGTGTTGAGCGAGAAGCTGTTGGTGTCGTCGTGCCAGACGGGGATGGGGGCATCGACGTGCTGGCCGGTAACGATCCATTCCTTGTCCTGGTCGGGTCCGGCCCACGCAGCGGCGGGGGTCAGGGCCAGGAAGAGAGCGAGCGCCGCTGTACTGATGCGTCGCAGGTATGACATTCGGGTGCCTTTTCTAGCTATGTTGCAGGTGAGAATCATTATCACTCTAAATAAAGCCTCGCACAACTCACACCCATCGCGCATGTTTCACGCGTGTTTCACGCAGCCACTCCCCCGACCCGCCGATAGGCTCAAACCCATGAGATTCGCGACCTGGAACGTCAACTCCATCCGCACGCGCGTCGACCGCGTCATCGCCTTTCTTGAGCGCTCAGGCACAGACGTGCTGGCCATGCAGGAGATCAAGTGCCGCCCCGACCAGTTCCCCATCGAAGCCTTCGATCAGGCCGGCTACCACGTCGCCATCCACGGCCTCAACCAGTGGAACGGCGTCGCCGTGGCCTCGCGCCTGCCGATCCTGGAGATTCAGGATCACTTCCCCACCCAACCCGCCTTCGGCGAGCCCCCGGTCGTCGAGGCGCGCGCGCTCGGCGTCACCATCGACACGACCGCCACCCTCCCCTCCCAGGACGGGCAGGCCTCGTCGGTGACGATCTGGAGCCTGTACGTGCCCAACGGGCGCGAGCTCACCCACGCGCACTACGCCTACAAGCTCCAGTGGCTCGCCAACCTCGCCGAACAAGGGCGCGGTTGGCTCAAGGACCCCACAGCCCACATCGCCCTGGTCGGTGACTGGAACGTCGCACCCCTGGACGAGGACGTGTGGGACATGAGCGTCTTCGAGGGCTCCACCCACGTCTCGGCCCCCGAGCGCGAGGCCTTCGCAGCCTTCGCCGCGGACGGCTGGGTCGAGGTCACGCGAGGCCGCGTCACGAACTACACCTACTGGGACTATCAGAAGCTGCGCTTCCCGAAGAACCAGGGGATGCGCATCGACTTCGTCTACTGCTCGCCCGCGCTGGCGGCGCGCGTGAGCGGCGCGCAGATCGACCGCGACGAGCGCAAGGGCAAGGGCGCCTCCGACCACGTGCCCGTCATCGTCGACGTCGACTGACACCCAACGCGGCGCCGGCAGCGCTCAGTCCGCCGGTACAGGTCGTGGCCTGGGTCTGCGCCCAGGCCTCGTTCCGTATCGATTAGGCACGCTCGCGCGCGAGGCGCAACAGCTTCGAGTTGAGGGCCGACCAGTTGTCGCGATGCCACGCCCCGAAAGGCTCCGCGCCGACGAAGGCAGCGGCGGCCCGAAGGTCGCGGTCCGCCCACACGAAGGAGCCGGACTGGCCGAAGTGCCCGATCGTGCGCGCCGAGGCGTCGGGCGCGGTCCAGTGCGGCGATTTCTCGCCGCGAATCTCCACGCCGAGGCCCCACGGACAGGGCGTGAAACGCCCGTAACCGGGCACGACGCCCGCCAGGGCGGGGAACTGGGACAGGCCGGCGAGGGCTGCCAGCGGCGCGCTCACCAGGGTCGGGCGCGCGAGCTCCGCGCCGAAGAGGCTCACGTCCATCGCTGACGCGACACCCGCGTGCGCGGGGCTGCCCGGAATATCGGCCGACACCATGCCGAGTGGCTCGAAGACGCTGCGCCGCACCCACTGCGCGACGTCCATGCCGGTCGCCCCGGCCAGGACCTCGCCAAGGACGTCGAAGCCCTGGTTGGAATAGATGCGGCGCTTGCCCGGCGCCGCGACGGGGCGTCGCCCCTCGAAGGGCAGTCCCGAGGCATGGGCGAGCAGGTGACGAACCGTTGACCCCTCGGGGCCCGCCGGATCATCGAGGCCCATGAGGCCCCGGTCGACGGCGACGAGCGCAGACCACGCGACAATCGGCTTGGTCACCGAGGCGAGCGGAAAGACGCGATCGACGTCGCCGTGCGAATAGACGATGTCGCCCCCGACACGAAGGACGAGGGCGACATCGAAGGACGGCAGGGGGCCGATCACGCGGTGGCCTCCGGGGCGGGCGCAGCTTCCGCGGCCGCCGTGGTCTTTTCGCTGATCTTGCGCAGCGTGCGCGCGTAGACTTCGGCAACCTCCTCGGGAACCGAGGCCCCGAGCTGGAGGACGTAGTGGGCGGGCAGGTGCAGGAGCTGCACACACACGGCCAGGAAGTCCGCGACGAACTCGCGCGCGTCGATGGGCTCGTCGTTGTAACGAGCCGACACGACGGAGCCGTACCAGTAACGAATCAGAATCTTCGCCAGCGTGCGAGGCGTGGTGCCGATGTCGGCACCCTCCTCGTCGACGAAGTTCTGAATCATGACGGTCAGAGCTTCCTCCATTTGCTGCGTGCGGTACTTGTAGTGCGCGTGAGCGGGGTGCGCCTCCGAGGAGGACTCAGCCCACAGGACGCAGTCCAGAGCGATGGCCGCGTCGGCGCCGGGCTTCATAGCGAAGCGCATCTCGCCGACCGCCCAATCGACGAAGGACCCGGCGGTGATGCCGCCCTCGTCGAAGCCGCCCTCCGCCTCGTCATTAATGGTGACGTCGAAGAGCGCGTTCATCTCTTCGTGACGCTGGATCGCGCTGCGCAGGATCGCTTCCTTGGAGGGGGAAGTGATAGACGACGGCGGGGTGCGAAATACCGACTCGACGGCCGAGGTCGCGCAGAGAGAAGCCATTGTAGCCTCGCTCTGCAATGAGAACCATCGCTGCCGAGAGGATGGATTCACGCGTCGCCTGTCCTACGGAATAGGCTCCACGGGCCTTCCTCTGGGTTGTCATATCATCTCCTGCTGTTGCGGACGTCACATGCCGCTAGTCCGAAATACACACTGGTATTCAGTGTAGCGCGAAATCTTAGGGTTTATCAACATTCATGACAAGCCCGTCGAACGATCCATTAATGTCAACTGTCACATTCTGACCGTCCTGCACGTCGCCACCAAGCAGCAACACAGCCAGCCGATCGCCGATTTCGCGCTGAATCAAGCGGCGAAGCGGACGCGCGCCAAAAGCGGGATCGTAGCCCGTTCGGGCTAGCCAACCGCGAGCAGGTTCACTAACTGTCAAGTTAATCCTTCGATCACGCAGCCGCGCCTGGAGCGATGCAACCAGAAGGTCAACGATCTCTCCAAGATTTTCGCGGGACAAAGCGTCAAACATGACAGTCTCATCCAACCTATTGAGGAATTCAGGCCGGAAACTCGCCCGCACGACAGACATCACGGCATCCCTCTTACCCTCTGCTGTCAAATCGGGATCCGACAGGAACTGGGATCCCAGGTTCGACGTGAGGATCAGGATCGTGTTCCGGAAGTCAACCGTGCGCCCCTGCCCGTCGGTGAGACGCCCGTCATCGAGAACCTGGAGAAGAATGTCGAAAATCTCAGGGTCAGCTTTCTCCACTTCGTCCAGGAGGACCACGGAATACGGCCGACGACGCACAGCCTCGGTCAGCTGTCCACCCTGCTCATAGCCGACATACCCCGGAGGGGCACCCACCAAGCGGGCGACCGAGTGCTTCTCGGAGTACTCGGACATGTCGATACGCACCATGGCGCGCTCGTCGTCGAAGAGGAACTCCGCGAGTGACTTGGCCAGCTCGGTCTTACCCACGCCGGTGGGCCCCAGGAACAGGAAGGAACCGGTTGGGCGATTCGGATCGGACAGCCCCGCGCGGGAACGCCGAACGGCGTCAGACACGGCGCGCACGGCGTCCTTCTGCCCGATCAGGCGCTTGCCCAGCTCGGCCTCCATGTGGAGGAGCTTGTCCGTCTCGGTTTGCAGAAGTTTACCCGTGGGAATTCCCGTCCACGCCTCGATGACCTCGGCAATCTCGGCCGGACCAACCTTCTCCGCGATCATGGGCTCTTCGTCGCTGCGAGCATCCTGGGCCTCCGCCTGCGCTTCCGCCTCGGCGATCTGGCGCTCGACGGCGGGAATCTCGCCGTTCTGCAGCCGACCGGCCTCCTCCCAGCGCCCCTCGCGCACGGCGAGTTCGAGCTGAGTGCGCAACGTGTCGAGCTGGACACGCAGGTCACCCACGCGGTTATGGCCAGCCTTCTCGGCCTCCCAGCGCGCGGTGAGGGCGCGCAGCTGCTCCTCACGGTCCGCCAGGTCTGCGCGCAACTTACTCAGGCGATCCTGGGTCGCCTCGTCGAGGCTCTCCGGGTCAGACTCGGTCAGGTAGACTCCTCCATGCGCAGGCGGTCCACGCTGCGGCGCAGCTCGTCGATCTCCACCGGGGAGGAGAGTCGAGCTCCATACGCAGACGCGAGGCGGCCTCGTCGATCAGGTCGATCGCCTTGTCCGGCAGCTGACGCCCCGTGATGTAACGATTCGACAGGGTCGCGGCGGCCACGAGCGCACCGTCCGAGATCGTCACCTTGTGGTGAGCCTCGTACTTCGGAGCGATGCCGCGCAGGATCGCGACCGTGTCCTCGACGGAGGGCTCACCGACGAAGACCTGCTGGAAGCGGCGCTCGAGCGCCGGATCCTTCTCGATGTTCTCGCGGTACTCGTCGAGCGTGGTGGCACCCACCATGCGCAGCTCACCACGAGCGAGCATGGGCTTGAGCATGTTGCCCGCGTCCATCGCTCCCTCGGAGCCGCCGCCCGCACCGACAACCGTGTGTAGCTCGTCGATGAAGGTAATGATCTGCCCGTCCGAGCGAGCGATCTCAGCGAGGACGGCCTTCAGGCGCTCTTCGAACTCGCCGCGATACTTGGCTCCCGCGACCATCGAGGAGACGTCCAGCGAGATCAGGCGCTTGTCGCGCAGGGACTCGGGGACGTCACCGGCGACGATGCGCTGGGCCAGGCCTTCGACGACGGCAGTCTTGCCGACGCCGGGCTCGCCGATGAGGACCGGGTTATTCTTCGTGCGCCGGGACAGGACCTGGACGACGCGGCGGATCTCGTTGTCGCGTCCAATGACAGGATCGAGCTTTCCTTCGCGTGCAACCTCGGTCAGGTCGCGGCCGTACTTCGACAGGGCCTCGAAAGAGCCTTCGGGGTCCGCCGAGGTGATCGGCTCGGGTCGCAGCTGGGCCAGGGCGGCGCTCAGCGCGTCGGCCGTGGCCCCTCCCTGAGTCAGGATGCGCCCCGCCTCAGTATCCGAGGCGGCCAGCGCGATGAGCAGGTGCTCAGTCGAGACGTACTGGTCGCCCGACTGCTCCGCGAGGCGGTCGGCCTCCTGGACGGCGGCGAGCAGTGCTCGCGAGGCCTGGGCGGAGCCGGCGGACGCACCCTGGGTGCTCGGCAGGGCCACGAGGGCGTTGCGGGTGCGCGCACCGATCGCGCGTGCGTCCGCGCCCACGGCCTCGAGCAGGGACAGAGCGATGCCTTCGCGCTGCTCGATGAGGGCCTGCAGCAGGTGGATGGGTTCAACCTGCGGGTTTCCAGCCGCCGAGGCGGACTGGAGCGCGGAAGCGACGGCTTCCTGCGCCTTCGTTGTCATCTCACGTGCCATGAGATCGTTCCTCCAAATGGTTCATACGTGTCGCGCCGACCGTTCTCGGCGCCTCTGGTGAACACAACGAACCCAAAGTTGAGTCTATTCCACTCAACTTAAAATTTATGAACGAGGCCGCAGCTCAGTCCTCGGGAAGCCAGGCGGGACCGCCGAAGCCGCGCTGATGCCCATCCGCCGGACCAGAACTATCCGAATCCTCAACCCCGTAGCGCTCCTCGAGCGCACGGAACAGCTGGAGCGTCGTCGCCAACGCGCACATGACCTGCTGCACCAGCTGCGCATCCGTCGCACCGTACTCGTAGTCGCCATTCACCTCGGCGACGACACGATCACCCTCGAGCTGCTCCGCCACGTAGGCCTTGGGCCACAAGAACTCCCCGTGCCACGCCTGCAGGAAGTCGCGCAGGTCATCCCCGTACTCAAGAGGAACGAGCTGCTTCATGAACGCGACGATCGAAAGCACCTCGCGAGAATCGCCGAGGAAGCGGAAGCAGAACAGATGTCCCTCCCACAGCCCGCACAGGTCTCCATCGTTATCGATACGCCAAGCCCAGCCCTCAGAATCGAAGAGGAGCCCCAGTCGCTCCTGCGTGATAGGCCGGACCATATCGAAACGATTGGCCTCAAACTCCGAGTTACCCGTGGCGATTCCTTCCGCCGACGTTGCGCTACTACCTTTCCATTGTCCCATATCAGAGCGGATATCGTCCGCCGATTCGGCGCGGCGCGACGCTTCCTCGCCGTCGGTTCCACCGTCGGCATCCGCCCGCCATAGCCAGCTCATGATGCTTCCCCTACTCATATCCATCGTTCATGACGCGCCACTGCGTCGATACTTCGGGGGCGTGAGCGCGTCGGCCGCTCCCGTGTCTACTGGACCTGCACACACCCATCGGCCTCCTTCCTCGCTCACCACGTCGTGTCATCAGCGTGTGTATCACTACACCTTCACAGTAGCGCAGAATCCGCGAAATACCAATGGCCACGGGGCCTCGCAGGCTCCGTGGCCACGGCACGTACACGCTCCGAGCAACCATCGTCGCAGCTCACCCGGGGGGAGATTGACGCAACAGAAATATCTGTCTATTACATCACATTTGCGCACTGCTCTTGCATGACGAGTCACTTTGGGCTAAATAGCACCTCCTTGGGCGTCGCCCAAGCTCGCCTGCGGCGCCGCTTCGTCCGCCGACGCATCCGGCTGAGCGGAGGCAGGCGGCATCCACTTCGCCCCGGGATCGCGGGGAGCCACGGGCGCGCCCATGGCGTTCGGGGCACCGGGCGCAAACGGAGCACCGGGCATCCCCATGGCGTTCGGGGCACCGGGCGCAAACGGGGCACCGGGCGCAAACGGGGCGCCGGGAGCGCTCAGCGCGACCCCAACGGTCGGAGCAAACGGCGCACCGGGAGCGCCCATGGCATTCGGGGCGCCGGGCGCAAACGGGGCACCGGGCATCCCCGGACCCGCGGGAGGCATCGGCCCCCACGGGCCCATGGGCGCCACGGGCAGCGCCGGAAGCGGCAGCGCCGGGAGCGGCAGCGCCGACGCGGTGCGCGCCACCAGCCAGCGCAGCACACGCTCGGCGGGACCACGCGTGGCACCCACGACATCCGAGACGACGCATCCGATCCCGATGACCGCCCACACGCCGAGCGCGATCAGCCCGGCAACGGCGACACCCACCGATTCCACGCCGGTCAACCCAAGCGTCAAGAAGACAACCGCGAAGAGCAGCGTCTGCGAGAGGTAGGCGGTCATGGAGCGCCGGCCAATCGCACTCAGGAACGAGCGAACGGCCCCCAGTTCCTGTCTCGGGGCCTCGCCCACCTGTGCCGGGGCCTCGCCCACCTGTGCCACGGCCTCGCGCGGACCTCCCCCCCACGAGGGCCAGCAGCGCCAGCCATCCGCAGGCGCCCGCGACGCCCGTCGCATGGTAGAGAACGAAGGTCCCCCCGACGGACCACACCTGCGCCCAGTCCAGCTGTCCCATCGCGTAGGGCAGAGCACCGAGCGCCCCGACGAGTAGCCCCACACCGGCGATCACGCACAGGGCGCCCCGGTGCCCCCTCGGATCCTGCAGCGCCCCCCAGCGCGCGACGCCCACGCCGATCATGACGCAGGGAACAACGAGGGACGTCAGTGGCGTCAGGAGGGTGGAGACGATCCACGAGCCGAACGACGTGAGAGGGGTAGGTGGCCCTCAAGACTGACGGGCCGTGATACTCGAGGTTCATCAGGCCTGCACCCGCGGCCTCCGCCATCGCGCCGAGGGACAGGAGGCTGAGCGCCGCGACGCACACGCCAACCACGACTCGTGGCCACGAGCGCCGCATGACGATCAGCTCCGCGCACATCACCGCGACCAGGCCGTAAGCACCAATAATGTCGCCCGAAAAAACGAGGCTATGGACGGCACCGATCACGATCATCCACCAGCCGCGGCGGCGGATCAGGCGCGAGGCCGCGCGGCGAGCGCGAGCTTCCACGGCCTCGTTGAAGATGTGCCACTGCATGGGAGTCCACCCGGCGCTCAGCTCGCGGGGCAGGGGATCGAGCGCGGCGCGGCGCTCACGCTCGATCGTGCGCCGGGCCATGATCACCATGCCGAAGCCGAAGAGGATCGAAAAGAGGGGGGTATGCGCGGCGATCGACGAGCATGGCGCGCACGAGGAACCACCACTGGTCGGCGCTCGTCATCGCGTCGAGCGCCGCAAAACCGGCCCTGGGGTGCTCCGGGAAATAGCTCACCCAGAAGGGCACGTTCGCGAGGGCGATGAGGGCGAGCATGAAGCCTCGCGCGACGTCGGGCGCCGGGAAGCGCACCTGGCGCTCTCCGGTGAAGGACAGGGTGGACACTCGGTTTCCTTTCACTGCGCACACGTGCCCTCTCGGGCACACGGAGGGGGCGAGGCCGGGGAACCTCCCAGGACTCGCCCCCTGTCGATGCGTCGGTCAGCGGATCGCCGCCATCATGGCCTGCTGGGTTATGAGGCGCTGCTTCTTGCCGGCACGCACGATGAGGACGATGCCGACAATCACCGCGACGAGGCCTAGGACGCCGACGATAGTGGCCCACACGAATGACATGATGAAGGCCATCATCATGTCGTCGACTTTCATGGGGAAGGCCATCAGTTCCGCGTTCGCCGGCATGCCCTCGCACGACAGCTCATAGCGCCCCGCGGGCACCATATCCGTGCTGAACATGCTTCGGTCCGTCGCGCTGTAAGCCCTCAGCTGGTACTCGGCGCCGGTCGAGTCCTTGAAGGAACAGGACGAAGCCTCACCGCCGCTGATCATCACCGAGTACGGACCGGTTTTCTCCACCGTGACGGAACCTCCATTGTGCAGGTTTGTACCCTCGGAGAACTTCTCAAACGAGCCCCCCACCCCGTTGGCCAGCGTCACGAACATAACGGCCGGGGCGACGAAAGACATGACAATGATGCCGACGACGAGCGTGATCACGCCGGGGACTCGACTCGGCATCTTCGGGAGCTGGACGGCGACGGGGCCGCCCCCATACCCGGCGCCCTGGTAGCCCGGTGAGGCGGCACCCGGATAGCCCGCAGGTGCGGCACCCGGGTAGTCCGTGGTGGGGTCAGAAGCGTTTTCACCGTACTGCGGCCAGGGCGTGTTCTGATCGCCCGAGGCTCCATAGGGATTCGGATTCGACATGGATGTATGCCTTCCTCGTGGAATGTTGTTCCAGCATAGCAACGCGGCACGCGTCGTGAACAGCGCGGCGGCGTCGGTGACACGCATTGATGACTCTCGCCGGTCCCCGTTTCCTCCTTCGGGGCACAGCACGGGCGGACGCCAAAGGGGACGAGGCCCGGCAGACTTTCCCCGGCCTCGTCCCCTTCTCGACAGGCGACTCAGCGCGCTGCTCTCATCGTGGCTTCGCGCATGATGAGGCGACGCTTGCCGTTCACCTTGACCAGGAGGACGATGCCGACGATCAGGACGATCACGCCGACAACACCGACGATGCTTCCCCACAGGAACGACATCGTAAAGGTATCCCTCACGGCCTCGGGAGTCGCGTTGTATGCGGTGATGCTCTCGTTGCTGGGGATAGCCGTGCAGTACAGCCGGTAGGACCCCTCGGGAACGTCGGACACCATGTACACGCCCTCATCGCGTTCATAGGGCACGAGCTCGTAGCTCACGTTGGCACCGATGAGCGAGCAGGAAGGATTCTTGTCCGCGTCGCCCCTCACCATGAAGTGGCCGTCAGCGGTCACAGTGACGACGCTGTCGTTGGCGGTGGTGCCACCCTTGATCGACCCGCCTTCGATACCGGCAAGAGCGGCGAACATCGTGGCAAACGTAACGATTGGCGCAATGACGACCATCAGTACGACGCCGAGGACGAGCGTGGTGACGGCGCGGCCGCGACCGGGCAGCGTCGGTGCGGCCACCGGCGCGGGAGCACCGTAGCCCTGCGGGGCTGGACCACCCGCGCGGGGAGCGTCGTTCGGGGGCATCGCATGGGGCTCGCCCGAGGGATCGTGGGAGGGAGTTGACATGCCTAGTCCTTTCCGTTGAGATAAGCGGCTCAACACACTATACATGGGCAATCAAACACCGCGCGCTCACGCGGCTCGTCGCCGCCCCCACGGGGATCGGCGACGAACCAAAAGGCCGGGGCAGTGTTTCGGCCGCCGGCTCAGGGAGGGGTTAGGACAGCTGGACGCCGGCCAGTCGCTCGGCGCGCAGCTCGGCGACGCCCGGCACCTCGAGGGGTTCCAGCGCGGCGCCGGTGGCGCGCTCCAGCAGCAGGTCCGCCAGTTCGGGATTGCGGGCCAGAGCAGGCCCGTGCATATAGGTGGCGATGATAGAACCCTGGACCGCGCCGTCGTATGCGACCTGGGCTGGCTCGCGGCCCTGCGGCGTGCCGTTGCCGACGCCCGCGACGACGCGGCCGAGGGGGGCCGCGTCGGGCCCCAGGACGGTGCCGCCGCCGTGATTCTCGAAGCCGGTGAGGGGCTGGGTGAGGCCGTCAAGGAGAGGAACGGTCACGAGCTCGCCGATGGCGCGGTGCCCCTGCGGCTCGGTCGTAATGTCGAGGACGCCCATGCCGGGAACGCGCAAGCCGCGCGCATCCTCGTACCAGTGGCCCAGAACCTGCAAGGAGGCGCAGATCGCCAGGAGGGGGCGGCCCGCATCGAGGGCCCGGGACAGGCCCGAGGTGCCGCGGAACTTGTCGGCCGCCAGCGCCTGCGCGGTGTCCTCTCCCCCACCCAGCGTGTAGATGTCGAGGCTGTCGGGGATGTCCTCGGTCAGCCCGACGTGGACGACCTCGGCCTCGATGCCGCGCCTGCGGGCTCTCTCAGCCAGGATCAGGGCGTTGCCCGTGTCGCCGTAGGTGCCGAGCACCTCGGGCATGAGGACACCAATTCGCAGGGTGGAAGCGCTCACCGCTTGCCTTCCTTTCGGTCGAGCACGATCTTGAAGTCGCGCATTGCCGTGTAGTTGAGGAGTACCTCGACGCGGCCGGGCTCGCACAGGGCCAGGGCGTCCATGGGCAGAGCGACGAGGTCGCAGTGGACCCCCTCGTATTCGAGGCGCACGGCCAGGTCGGCGCCGCGCTCACCGCAGGCGATGACGCGCCTGCCGGGCCGGTTGACGCCGGAGAAGTCCACGTCCCACAGCCACGAGAGATCCTGTCCGTCGGGGATCTGGCCGTTGACACCGATGACGACCTGGTCGACGCGGGGGGTCGACCATCGTCATGGCTTCCTGCCAGCCTGCGGGGTTCTTCGCGAGCATGAGGCGCGCCTTGCGCCCATTCACGTCGTGGACGGAGTAGCGGCCCGCGACTTCGGTGACGGAGCTGACGGCTGCCGCGGCTGCTGCCGGGTCGATTCCCATGGCGACCGCGGCGGCGACGGCCTGGGCGGCGTTGCCGAGGTTGGCGCGTCCGGGGAGCTTCAAGTCAAGGGGGACCGCCACGTCGCCGGGCCCATGCAGGAGGGCGCGCGGCCCCTCGGGGGCCAGTTCGACGTCGCTCAACCACCAGTGGGGGGCGGGGCGGCTGACGAGGTCGGGAAGCTCCTCCCCGTCGAAGGCGGGGATCAGGTGCCAGTCCTCGCCGCTACGAACGACGCGGCCGCCGCGGGGGTAGGCGGCGGAGTCGCCGCCCCATCCGGCGCCGGCGGCGACCCACACGACGCGGGGGTTGTCCGCGGCAGCGGAGACGATGAGGGGGGTCGTCGCAGTTGGCGACCACGACAGCGTTCGGGTGCGCGGCGGCGCCCGCGCGCAGGCGCTTTTCGACCGTGCCGATCTCGCCGACGCGGTCGAGCTGGTCGCGCGAGAGGTTGAGGTAGACGAAGACGTCGGGGGCGACGTCCGCAGCGACCGCTGGCACGTGCATTTCGTCGACTTCGAGGGCGGCGCGCGAGGCCCCCTTGCCCTGCATGAGGGCGGTGATGACGCCGGAGGTCATGTTGTCGCCGTTGATGTTGGAGGCGACGGGTCCGGCGCTCTCGAGGGCGGCGCGGACCATGCGCGTCGTCGTGGACTTGCCGTTCGTTCCGGTGACGATGACGGAGGAGAAGGGGGCCGCCAGCTCGGCGAGGAACTTCGGGGAGATGCGCAGGGCGACCTCCCCGCCGATCATGCCTCCGGATCCGCGCCCGAGGGCCCGGGAGGCGAAGCGGGCGGCGGCGCCGGCCGCGTTGGCCACGCGCGAGCGGACCGAGAGGTGATGCGATGATGTCGTCATGCATCCAGGTTAGCGCCTGCGGGGGCCCGCTCGCGCCGTCGGGGCCCGTGCTACACGCCCCGTGGGACGAGGCCGGGGCACGGCTGGGTGGAGCTGGCGAGTGCGCGACACGCCGAATGGCGCCTGGCCTGCACAAATAGTGCCGCATTGCATATCGACGTTATCCACGCCATGTCACTGTGAGCGCATCGATATGTCCCACCGGTTAATACACACCCTGCCCGAGACGACCCATGGGGCGGGCAGAGTCGAAATTCTGCACATTTCCAAGGAAAAAATCTCCCCGACAACAAATGCGCAGGTCAGAGACCATTTGGGGAAAAATGTTGCGGATGAGACGCACGCAGTTTTCGGACCGCGTGCACATTTGTGCGAAGTGGCGGCGACGCCGATTATCGACTACCGAAACCCGCCGTGAGCTGGTAAAACTAATTTTAGCAGGCGAGAGCCTGCCGCCTGTTCCAGGCTTCGATCGCGGATCCTGTGTGCCCCCGGATCCACGATCGAATCACGCTGCGGGACTCATCCCTCGGATGGGTCCCGCAGCTCTTTATTACCTCACTGTCGAGGCGCCACCACAGTAGCCACTATCACCGTCGCTGCCGCTGCGCGACGTTGTCCTCGCCTACGGCACCACTGCCACTGCCACTGCCACTGCCAGCGTATCCGGGTAACTTCCTCCCACGTCCGTCTCCCACGCCACCTCCATCTCTGCGCGTCATCCTCCCTTGCCCGCCTCCGTCTGCGTTCGTCCCGCGGCCGCGTCAGTGTCCGTGCCCGCCTCCGTCTGCGTTCGTCCCGCGGCCGCGCCAGCCTCCGTGCGCGGGCCCGTCTCCGTTCGTCCTGCGGCCGCGCCAGTGTCCGTGCCCGCCTCCGTCTGCGTTCGCCCCGCGGCCGCGCCAGCCTCCGTGCGCGGGCCCGCTCATCCGAGCCTGGGCCCCTAACTCGCACGTGGGCCCGCTAATACGAGCGTGGGCAGCCCCGCCCAGACACTGAACTGCCTCCCGTTTCTTGGACATCGAAATTGAAGTCCAAGGAATGGGAGGCTTTTCATGTCTGTGGATCTGCGGTTGAGGCATGATCGTTTGCTTCGTGAGCAGGCGGTGGAGATGTTTGAGAGGGGATTTGGCTATCGTTTGACCGCCAAGAGGCTTGGTGTGCCTGCTGAGGCCGTGCGACACTGGCAGAAGACGTACCGCGTGATCGGGAGGGGCGGGCTTCTTGCCATGGGAGTAAAGCAGACCAGATACGACTATGAGACCAAGGTCGCCGCAGCGAGCGCCGTGGTTGACGACGGGATGAGTAAACCCGAGGCGATGGTGCGCTTCGGTATTGCGAGCGCGACACCGCTGAAGAATTGGTGCAGGCTGTACCGCGAGGGCGGCGCACAGGCCCTCAAGCCCAAGCCCAAGGGCAGGCCAAAGGGATCAGTACGGGCGGTGCCCCCTACGCGTGAGGAGGAACTCGCCGAGCGCGTGCACAAGCTCGAGGCACAGGTGGCGTACCTAAAAAAATCGATTGCCCTGAAGGCGCAGAGGCGCTCCCAAACCGGGACAAAGCCCTAGCAGTCGCTGAGCTTTCAGGGCACGGTCACAAGCTGTGCGACCTCCTCGAGGCGGCCGACCTTGCCAGGTCGAGCTACTACTACGCGCTGGCTCACCCCCAGCAGCCAACCAGAGCGCAGCTACGTCCCAAGGTCGCCCAGATCTTTTCGCGAACCCCCAACGGGTGCGGTCACAGGCAGATAGCCATGTGCCTGCGCGCCGAAGAAGGAGCACGCATCGCCGACAAGACGGTCCTGAAGATGATGCGCGAGATGGGGCTGCGCTGCGGCATACGCCGCGAGACGAACTACCACAGGTACAACTCCTACAAGGGGGACGTGGGGCAAAGCTTCGCAAACATCATCGGCCGCGACTTCACAGCCAATGGCCCCTGGCAGAAACTGGGTACCGACGTCACCGAGTTCAAGCTCTCCTTCGGTAAGGCCTACCTCGCTCCGGTCTACGACTTCGCCAGCAAAGAGATCGTCGCCCACTCCATCTCCATGCACCCCAACCTCGCCCAACAACAAGAGATGCTCCAGATACTCATGGACGCCAAACCAGCAGGGGCCGAACCGATCTTGCACTCGGACATGGGATGGCAGTACCAACACGAGAACTACATCAGAACGCTCGCCGAGAACGGTTTCATCCAGAGCATGTCACGCAAAGGCAACTGCATCGACAACGGCGCCACCGAACAGGTCTTCGGTCACATCAAGGACGAATTCTTCCGCGGCCAAGACTGGCAAACCTTCGAGAGCTTCAAAGCCGACCTCAACGCCTACATCACACACTGGAACACAACACGACGCCAAAGTAAAGCTCAAGGGCCTGACCCCGGCAGAATACCGGGATCAGGCCCTACAGGAAGCCGCATAACGGCTACCATTAAACGCGTCCAAGTTTCGGGGCGCAGTTCACACGAATAGCGGGTTTACGTGCGATATAGCCGGTTAGCGCACGCAATAGCGGGTTCGCGTGCGAACAACACACCATGTCCGAGACAGTTTTGCCCAAAACGCAGACCACTTCGCCCACGACACCCCATTGTCGGCGTTTTTCGCCGAGGTGGTCTGCACTTTGGGCGCCACACCACCCCGAACCGCGACCTCAGTGCCCCGAACCTCGACCTCACCGCCACCAAACAGGGGGAATCGCACCATGAGAGGCGCGCGGTCGAGCTCGGCCTACGTCGAGGGCGCCAGCAAACGGGGGGAATTGCGCTGTGAGAGGCGCACGGTCGAGCTCACCCCGCGTCGAGGGCGCCACCAAACAGGGGGGAATTGCACCAATAGAGGCGCGACACGCCGGCAACACGCCGTGGGAAGGCTTCTAATGGTGCAAAACCCCCATCGCCAAAGATGCGATCGAAGACCCTGTATCCAACACCAGACTCGCCACATCACGACGATACTCCGGTGTCAAACGACGACGAGTTCCCATAACAGGCACCTCACTTTCCGCAGGCACTCACACCCGCTTAACGAAGTGTCAACAACACAAGCCAAACCCCAGCTCGCATGTGGATAGGTAACGCGCATGTGGATAGGTAACGCGCATGTGGATAGCTTAATAACCTATCCGGATGCTCATAACCTATCCGGATGTTCATAACCTATCCGGATGTCGATAATCTATCCGCGTGCGGTGTGGGCGCCTGTTGGCAGGTGCAAGCGAGCGCCGGTCGGGCGTCGCCGACGGGGCCTTGCTGCACGGGCGCGGGTAGGGCAGCGCTGATAAACGTCGATGAAGACGTCGTCGGCAATGGCGGGGGCATCACGGTCGGACAGCTCCGCGACAGCACATGTTGCCGATGGGGCAATCCGCCCAATCAGGAAGATTCAACGCCTTGTGATCGCGTGAAATCCTCCCTAACGGGTTGAAAGCTTCCAATCAGTTGCAATTTCTCGACCGGGCTGAATCTTCTCAACCAGGTTGCCCCAGTCAACAACGCCGCAGGCCACCAACCGGAACGACCGCAACAACGCCGAAAAGTCACCCTCTCAGCAACACGATTTATCCATCCTCATAGTTGGTCCCATCCACCTAAAACGGCTCTTCGCATTGTGGGGTGTGGGGGTGGTCGAAGCGTCCCGGGGGTCGTGGACAGTGTCGTGGGACGACGACCGAACACAGGAGTTCACCTTGGGCGCCTCATCAACCAAAACTCGCATGCAATTCGGGTACCCGAACTTTCTGCAGCGCCCGAAAACGTTGCAATTCCAACGGTGCGATTTCAACGTTTGAAATACGTGTGGGGGAATTGCATGCGATATTTCTGAGGAACCACAACATGAGACGCCACAAAGGCACCACGAAGTGCCCCAAGCAGAAGACAACGCAAGCCCAGAAGACCCCCGCAACCCCGACAGCCGCCACAACCGCCACAAGCACGGGGGCACTGCACCCGATATGGGGCACTGCACCCGTTATGTGGCGGTGCACCCGAACAGAAGAGGTGCATTGCCTACGGATCGGGTGCAGTGCCCCAACATACAAGAACAAACGCGGAACTGGCACACCGAACCACTCACCGCCACACCCCCTCCATGCGCAGCTGGGCCCTACTGGTGGCAGGACGGGCACGCCGCCCACGCCACCACCTGCACCCCGGCCCACTCCGACACCTCCCACACCCTTACATGCGAAGAGCCCCTAAAACACTGACTTTCCCGCACCAACACGCCGAAAAGTCACCCCTTCAGCAACACGTAGTGTCCTATAACCCCTATAACCCAACAGCGCCGCCCCGACGCGGGCGCGTCGGGGCGGCGGTGCAGCACTCAGGACAGCGTCAGAGCGCCGAGACTCTCACCGGGAGACGATCGTCCCCTCGATAACGGCGCGAGCGCTCGCGCGCCCAGCAGGCCCGGGCAGCGCGGAGCGCCCAGCAGGCCCAGGCAGCGCGGAGCGCACGGGCGGCTCGGCGGTAGACATCGCCGCGATGGCGGCCATGGGGTCCCACACGGTGAGGGAGCCACCGGAGCGGGCGGCGGGCTGGGAGGAGCGGTCCCACGGGCGCTGGCCACGCCTCATCGGCATGACCTGACCATCCGCGGACGCCGCGAACACGCGGTTGCGGCGAGCCTCTGCGGCTGCGACCGCCCCACGCAGGGCGTCACGCTCCTCTTCCAGGGCCTCGACGCGGCGCTCGAGCTCGAGGATACGTCGGATGCCCGCCAGGTTGATGCCCTCCTCCTGGCTCATGCGCTGCACGTCGCGCAGGCGCTGCACGTCACGCTTCGTGTAGCGGCGCCCCCGCCCTTTGGTGCGGGCGGGAATCACCAGGCCGAGACGGTCGTACTGGCGCAGCGTCTGCGGGTGCATGCCCGCCAGCTCGGCCGCGACCGAAATGACGAACGTCACCGCATCGTCTGTTCCAGTCGGTGCCACGGCTTACTCCTGCGCAGCCTCGGCCAGGGAGGCGCGCACGTTGAGGTCGGCCTCGGCCTGCGCCATCTCCTTCGCGAGCTTCTTGAGCTCGCGGCCCGGCTTTTCTCGGGGACCCGGATGGCGACGCGGGCAATCAGGTCGCCGGTTGCCTTCGAGGTTGTGACGCCCCCGCCGCGCACGCGGATTTCCGCGCCCGAGGAGGAGCCCGCAGGCACCTTCACGGTGGCCGTGTTGCCGTCCACCATGGGCACGTCGACGACGGCACCGAGGATGGCCTCGGACACGGTCACGGGCAGATCCATGACCAGGTCGTTACCCTCCCGCGAGTACACGGGGTGCGGCTTGACGGTCACGGCGACCTCGAGGTCGCCGGTGGGACCGCCGTGCGTACCGGGCTTGCCATGCCCCTTGACGCGGACCTTCTGGCCGTCCTTGATGCCCGCGGGGATGCGGACCTTGATCGGAGAACCGCCGACCTTGATGGTCAGGGTCGCGCCGTTGAGGGCCTGGCGGAAGGAAATCGACAGCTTCGCGCGCACGGTGCCGCCCTTTTCGGGCGTCGGCGCGCTACGCGGGGCGTGACCGTCACCGAAGGACGAGCCGTAGGGGTCGCCACCGAATCGCGCGCTCGCGCCACCGCCGCCGCCGAAGAGGCCGGAGAGGATGTCCTCGAAGCCAGCCCCGCCGCCGGGCATGCCGGAGGTCTGGAAGCGCACGTTCGGACCGCCACCACCGAAGCCGCCGCCACCGAAGGCCCCGAAAAGGTCCTCGAAGCCGCCCGTGCCGCCCGAACCGGCGGAGAATCGAGCCCCGCCGCCGGCCATCGCGCGAATAGCGTCGTAGCGCTTGCGATCCTCGTCGTTGGACAGGACCGCGTATGCCTCACCAATTTCCTTGAACTTGGCTTCGGCTGCCTTGTCGCCCGGGTTCTGATCCGGGTGCCACTTGCGAGCCAGCTTACGGTAGGCCTTCGTGATGGCCTTCTTGTCCGCTGTCTTGTCGACTCCGAGGACCTTGTAGAAGTCCTTAGAGAACCATTCCTGTTCACTCACGCGCGTGTCACCTCTCTTTCAGTTACGAGCGTGTCGATGTCATTCAGGGTTGTTCACCAGCACCTTCGCGGCACGCACGACGCGTTCACCACGGCGGTAGCCGCTCGTGAGGACCTGCCCGATGACGGGGTGGTCGACGTCGGCGCTGGTGGTGGCCATGAGGGCGTCGTGCAGGGTGGGGTCGAAGTCGTCGCCCTCGGCGCCGTAGCGCTCCAGCTCGAAGCGCGTCTTGAGCGTCTCCTCAAGCTTGGTGGCGATCGACGCGAAGGGGCCGTCCTCCAGGTCGCCGTGCGCGCGGGCGGCGGCGATGTCGTCGAGGACGCTGATGAGCGACTCGATGACCTCGTCCTGACCGGCGGTCTTGTGGCCGGGGATGGCTTCCTTGGAGCGACGCACGTAGTTGGCGTACTCCTGGCCCTGGTTGTACAGCTCCGCATTGGCGCGGGCCAGCTGGTCTTCGACGGCCGCGATGCGCTCGAGGGCCTTGGCGAGGTCGGAGTCCTCGATCTGCTCTTCGAAGGCGCTCATGTCGTCGGTCGCGCCCTCGGACGAGGCCTGGGCTGCGTCATCCGCGCCGGGCGCGGTCTCGTTATTCTCGGCCGCCTGGCCGGCCGGGGCCGACTCGGTGGAGTCGGCCCCGGCGACGTTGGCGTCTTCGTTGGGCGCCGAGAAACCGTTGGTTTCTTCGGTGCTCACTTGTTGTCCTCGTCAACGATCTCGGCGTCCACGACGTCGTCCTGCGCGGGCGCGGACTGGGCTGCGGCCTCGTCGGCCTGCTGCTTGGCGTAGATCTCCTGGCCGATCTTCATGCCGGACTCGGACAGGGCGGCCATCGTGGTCTTCACGGCCTCGATGTCGTCACCCTTGAGGGCTTCCTTGACGGCGTCGACGTCCTTCTGGACGGCCGCGCGGGTCTCCTCGGAGATCTTGTCGGCTCGTCCTTGAGCAGCTTTTCCGTCGAGTAGACGGCCTGCTCAGCCTGGTTGCGGGTGTCGGCGTCCTCGCGGCGCTTCTTGTCCTCGGCGGCGTGCTCTTCGGCCTCGCGCACCATGCGGTCGATATCCTCCTTGGGCAGGGAGGAACCGCCGGTGATCGTCACGGACTGCTCCTTGCCGGTGCCGCGGTCCTTCGCGGAGACGTGGACGATGCCGTTCGCGTCGATGTCGAAGGTGACCTCGATCTGCGGCACGCCGCGCGGGGCGGGGGCGATGCCGGACAGCTCGAAGGTGCCGAGCAGCTTGTTGTCGCGGGCGAACTCGCGCTCGCCCTGGTAGACCTGGATGAGCACGGAGGGCTGGCCGTCCTCGGCGGTGGAGAAGATCTCCGAGGCCTTGGTCGGGATGGCCGTGTTGCGGTCGATGAGCTTGGTCATGACGCCACCCTTGGTCTCGATGCCGAGCGACAGGGGGGTCACGTCGATGAGCAGGACGTCCTTGCGGTCACCCTGGATGACGCCGGCCTGCAGGGCGGCGCCCACGGCGACGACCTCATCGGGGTTGACGCCCTTGTTGGGCTCGCGGCCGCCGGTCAGCTCCTTGACGACCTCGGTGACGGCGGGCATACGGGTGGAGCCGCCGACGAGCACGACGTGGTCGATCTCGGAGACGGTCACGCCGGCCTCGGCCATGACATCGCGGAAGGGCTTCTTGGTGCGCTCGAGCAGGTCGGAGGTGAGCTCCTCGAACTTGGCGCGCGTCAGGGTCTCATCCAGGTGGATCGGGCCGTCAGCGGTCATGGACAGGTACTGCAGCGAGATGTTCGTGGAGGTCGCGGAGGACAGCTCCTTCTTCGCCTGCTCAGCAGCTTCCTTCAGGCGCTGGAGAGCGACCGCGTCCTTGGACAGGTCGGCGCCGGTCTTGGCCTTGACCTGGTCGATCAGCCAGTTGACGATGCGCTGATCCCAGTCGTCGCCGCCCAGGTGGTTGTCGCCGGAGGTGGCGCGCACCTGGATGGTAGAGAAGCCATCGTCGTCCTTGCCCACCTCGAGGAGGGACACGTCGAAGGTGCCACCACCGAGGTCGAAGACCAGGATGAGCTCGTCTTCCTTGCCCTTTTCGAGGCCGTAGGCCAGGGCAGCGGCCGTGGGCTCGTTGACGATGCGCTCGACCTTGAGGCCGGCGATCTGTCCGGCGTCCTTCGTGGCCTGGCGCTGAGCGTCGTTGAAGTAGGCGGGGACGGTGATGACGGCCTCGGTGACGGGCTCACCCAGGTAGGCCTCGGCGTCAGCCTTCAGCTTCATGAGGATGCGCGCGGAGATTTCCTGCGCGGTGTACTTCTTGCCGTCGATCTCCGTGGTCCAGTCGGTGCCCATGTGGCGCTTGACGGAGGAGATGGTGCGGTCAACGTTGGTGACGGCCTGGCGCTTGGCGATCTCGCCAACCAGGACCTCACCGGTCTTGGGAGAAGGCGACGACCGAGGGGGTCGTACGGGCGCCTTCAGCGTTGGGGATGATGGTGGGCTCGCCGCCTTCGAGGACGGCGATAGCGGAGTTGGTGGTGCCGAGGTCGATGCCGACTGCACGTGCCATGGTTGTTGTCCTTTCGTTCGCTAGGCCGTCTCCGCGTTCGGGGCGGCTCGCGTTGGTCTGTGTGGTCTTAGTGGTGCCGGGGGTTCCCGACACATCCTTGAGTCTGATGTACTCAACTTTAGGGGCCGGGTTTTTATTCCGCAACCCGTAGCCCTCAAACTTGAGTCTGATGTACTCAACTTTGGAGGCTTAGGTTTTATTCCCTGACGAAGCCCCTCAAGAGGTTGAGCCGCTCACGACTTGAGTCTGATGTACTCAACTTTCTCGTCACGCTTTTATTCCATCCACGACCACGACGACGTTCAACCCGCCCCAGCGCGACTAAAACCGACACATGAAATCGCTTAGTAAGTAACGCGAAAGCCTGGCGTAAGGAAACACAAAGGTCACTGGTGGCGTAGCACACCGCGACTCTGGCACACTAAAGGCACTCTCACCGTTCGAGAGCCACGTCAATCAATGGAGACTTGATGCGCATCACAAACCGACTGGCTGGCAGCCTCCTCGCCGGCCTCCTCACACTAGGAATGGCAGGTCCCAGCTTGGCAGACACACCTGAAGCCGACGGCGCCCAGCCCGCCGCCCCCGCCCCCCAGGTAACCTACGACGCACGCTACGCGATCCCCGCGGCCGTGCCCGCCTCCAGCGAGGCGAAGGTCGCGCAGTGGCAGGACATGAAGTACGCGATGTTCATCCACTGGGGCGTCTACTCCTCCTACGCCGGCTGGTACAAGGGCCAGAAGCAGGAAGTGGGCTACCCCGAACAGATCAGGGCGTGGGGCCACCAGCAGACCTGGGACTCCCGCATCCCCCTGCAGGGCATCCCCCGCGACGAATACCTGGCCACCGCCCAGACCTTCGAAGCCCCCAACTTCGACGCGACCGCGTGGTGCCAGCAGGCCAAGGACAGCGGCATGAAGATGCTGCTCATCACCTCCAAGCACCACGACGGCTTCGCCATGTGGGACACGGCAACGACCGACTACAACTTCACCAAGCAGTCACCCTCCCACCGCGACCCAATCCTCGAGCTGTCGCAGGCCTGCCACAAGGTCGGCATCAAGTTCGGCCTCTACTTCTCCAACATCGACTGGGAGAAGCAGCCCGAAAACCCGTGGACGAACGCCAACACCCTCGACGAAGAGGGCTACATGGAGTACATCCATGAGCAGCTCAAGGAACTCCTCGGCGGCAAGTACGGCGAGATCGCCGAGCTCTGGTACGACATGGGCAAGCCGAACCCCGCCCAGTCCGACCAGCTGCGCGCATGGGCCCACGAGCTCCAGCCGAACATCATGATCAACTCGCGCGTGGGCAACGACCGCGCGGACTTCGAGGTCGGCTGGGACAACGAGATGCAGTCCGAGCAGACCCAGGGCCCCTGGGAGTCGGCCGTCTCGATCTTCCACAAGACGTGGGGCTACGCGAACTGGGACGACGCTGCCCCCACCTTCAAGGACACCGGCTACCCGGACTACTCCGAGGAAGACTGGGACCACATCCAGCCGGTCGACAACACGACGGCGTTGCGTAAGGCCCCGGACGGCGCGAAGACGAAGACCACCGAGATCGTCGGCAACATGTTCTCCACCGTGGCCCTGGGCGGCCAGTTCCTCTTCAACGTCGGACCGAAGTTCGACGGCTCCTACGACCCGTGGGACGCCTCTGTCCTGGCGGGCATCGGCGACTGGAACCGCGCGCACCCCGGCATCCTGCGCAACTCGCGCCCGACCCACTTCCCCATCGAAACCTGGGGCAAGACCATGGTCGATGACTCCCACATCTACCTGGGCATCGAGAAGTGGCCGGCCGACGGCACGATCACGCTGCGCGGCGCCGGCGCCAACGACATCTCCTCGGTGAAGCTTGACGGCTCCGACGCGCCCCTGACCTACAAGGTCAAGGGCAACGACCTCGTCATCACCCTGCCCGCCCAGCCCGACGAGATCCTCCCCGTCGTCACGGTCACCACGAACGGCGCGCCCACCTACGTGCCCACCGGCCTGACCACCATCGGCACCGAGGCGACCACGATCCCCGCCACCAGCCTCGAAAAGTTCAAGGCCCCCACCCCCAAGACCGGTGAGACGAGCTTCATCGCCTCCATCACCTCCGGCGACCAGGTTGCCTCGGGCGTGACCGTCTCCTTCGAGACGCAGGGCTTCACCGACGCCTACGCGGCATACAAGGTCACCATCGGCGATCAGGTCATCAAGGGCCTGACGGTCGCAGACCTCAACGCCGGTGTCGGCCCCTTCGCGATCGGCCCGAACCAGACCGCGCGCGTGACCCTCGAGTACGACAACCCGGACTACATCCTCAAGGGCTTCGGCAAGGACGCGACCGTCACCTCGGTCACCGTCAAGGCCGCGACCCTCTCGACGCCCGCCCTCACCGTCGAGCCCGGAACCGTCGAGGCAGGCAAGACCGTCGCTGTGACGGGCACGGGCTTCGCCCCCGAGTCCGCAGTGACGCTCACGCTGCACTCCGAACCCGTCGAGGTCGGCACTGCGACCACGGACGCGAGCGGCGCTTTCACCGCCACCGTGACGGTTCCGGCCACCACCGAGGCCGGGGCGCACACGCTCGTCGCCTCCACCGCCACACCCCTCGCCGAGGCCTCGGCCGCCCTGACGGTCACCGCGCCCCCCGCGCCGGCCTCGTCCGACGACCCGGGCGCCGCTCCGAGCGCCCAGCCCTCCGCGGCCCCTCCCCGCCCCCGAGCAGGGCGGCAAGGGCGGCCTGGCCCACACAGGTTCTCACGGGCTGCTCGCCGGGACGTTCGCCCTGGTCGCAGCCGGCGCAGGCACCGCCTTCATTCGCCGCTCGCGCCGAGCCAAGGCATAGCCGCCGCGTGTGCTGAACCACCGCAGACGGGGGCGGGGCGTAGCTGACGCTACGCCCCGCCCCCACTTACACCTGAAGGATGCGCTGCGACCACTATGACGCCGGAACCTGCCGGTCCTGCTCCCTCCTCCCCCAGCCCTACGAGCGTCAGCTCGCGGGCAAGGAAGAGGCCGTCGCGGCCGCCCTGGCCCCCGTCCCGGGAGCCGGCGATATCACCTGGCTGGCCCCGGCCTCGTCCCCCGACAGGGGCTTCCGCACGAGCGCGAAGCTCGTCGTCGGAGGCACCCGGCGCCGCCCCACACTCGGAATCCTCGGGCCCGACCGGCGCGGCGTCGACCTGCCCGGCTGCCCCATCCAGCACCCGGCGATCAACCGCGCGACGCCCGGCCTCAAGCGCTTCATCCGCTCCCTGAGCCTCACCCCCTACGACGTCCCCACCAAGCGCGGGGAGCTCAAAAACATCCTCATCACCGTGGGCGAGGGCGAGCGGCTCATGATCCGCTTCGTGCTGCGCACCCGCGAGCGCGTCTCCGACATCCGCGCCGCGCTGCCGCTGCTGGGCGACCTCGTGCCGGCCGCCCACGTCGTCACCGCGAACATTCACCCCACGCACGAGGCCATCGTGGAGGGGCCCGACGAGATCATCCTGACGCGCGCCCGCACGCTGCCGCTGTCCGTCGAGGGGCTCGAGCTGGGGCCGCGTTCCTTCGCGCAGACCAACGCGCACGTCGCCTCCGCCCTGTACGAGCAGGCCGCGCTGTGGGCCTCACGCCCCTTCGCCGACGGGCGCCTTCCGAGCAGCCTGTGGGACCTGTACTGCGGCGTCGGAGGCTTCGCGCTCGCCTGCGCGCGCGCCGGATTCCCGCGCGTCACCGGCGTCGAGGTGTCCTCCGGGGCGATCTCCTCGGCGATCAGCGCCGCACGCCACGCGGGCCTGTCGCGGTCGGCTGCGTCCTTTATCGCGGACGACGCGACCTCGTGGGCGCGCGCCCAGTCCGCGGCCGACGTGCCCGACGTGATCGTCGTGAACCCGCCGCGCCGAGGCATCGGGGCCGACCTGGCCGCCTACCTGAACGAGTGCGACGCTCCCCGCGTCATCTACTCCTCGTGTAACCCCGCGTCGCTCGCCACAGACCTGGCGGCCATGCCCACGCTGCGCCCCGTCGAGGGCCGCCTCTTCGACATGTTCCCGCACACGACCCATGTCGAGGTCGCCCTCCTCCTCGAGCGCGCGTCAGCGTAGGTAGCTCCGATCGGACGGCCCGCCCCGGCCTCGTTCCTCGTCGTATGCGGCCTCACGACACGCGAGCAAAGCGACTCGCGCCCGGCGCGGTTACTCCACGCATGTCCTGTCTGATCCGTCTTTACTCCTCGACGGGGAGCATCGTCCACCCGTTCCACGAACCACCCGAGCGCCCGGGCTCACCGCCCCGTACAGTTACAATCGGACCTCACGTTAGGAGAATTATGACCATCGAACTGATCACCGCCCCCACCCCCGAGCTCCACGAGGCCATGGCGCGCCTCCTCCCCCAGCTGTCCCGCTCCGCCAAGCCCATGAGCGAGGCGGACGTTGAGCGCTTCCTCGCCCAGGGCGGCGTCCACCTCTTCGTGTTCCGCCCCGACACCGCTGACGCGGAGGGCAACCGCCCGATCCTCGGCATGCTGTCGCTGGCCACCTTCGAGATCCCGACGGGCGTGCGCGCGTGGGTCGAGGACGTCGTCGTCGACGAGGCCGCCCGCGGCCAGGGCGCCGGCCAATCCCTCGTGGTCGCCGCGATCGAGCACGCGAAGAAGATCGGCGCGCGCACCGTCGACCTGACGTCGCGCCCCTCGCGCGAGGCCGCGAACCGCCTCTACCAGCGCGCCGGCTTCCAGCTGCGCGAGACCAACGTGTACCGCGTGACGCTCGAGCAGAAGTAAACGCGCGGCGCGTGCGCTGCTTGCGGCCCTCGCGTCATGTGCACCGCATTCGGCGCGTGCGCTGCTTGGGTTGCGTGCACTGCGCGGGCTCCACGCGTTCTTCGTGTTGCCGCCCGCCCCGCATGATGCGTGGGCGGGCGGCACATAGCAACGTTCAGAACGGATTGCAACTAACAATGAAGAGCACTCCGTGCCAAACGTGCCAAACTGGAAACCGCCGTATACACTTAGTGTCAATAACATTTCGCGTCTGCCTTGAGAGGCGCGAAGGCAAAGGAGCACATATGACCGACTGCGAAGAGATAACTTCCGTTAGCGATCTCATTCGGATCCTCAAGGACAAAACTATTCTCTCACCCAAAAGTGAAGCATGGTATCGGGGTCAGTCGAATGCTAGCTGGGGCCTCGAGCCTGGAATACATCGCGGAGAGAACAAAAACAAAAATGAATGCGACCTCCTAATTCAGTTTCAGCAGCACGCAGCTGGAAAAGTTACCCAGATCCAGCTGGACAAATGGGGATGGTTAACGCTGGCACAACACCACACACTACCCACACGCCTACTTGACTGGTCAACACAACCACTAATTCCACTCTATTTTGCATGTCAAGACGCATTGGCCAAAAAGACGAGCACCGAAGGCAATATCCCCGATGGATGTCTATTTATAATTGATCCGACTAAGCTAAACGAAATTGCAAACGACAATCTACCACCCCATGAACAAAGAGCCGAAGCCTACCCCCGGTTACTACAGGAGTCAGACAAGACGCTAGATCCCTACTATCCACACCAAGAAATACAACACGAGTATCGACAGATTCCAATCGCAGTACGCGCACCAATGCTATTTGAGCGAATTGTATTCCAGTCTGGAACATTTACCGTTCACCCAAGTCCAGCAGCGGCAGGCGGCGAAAGCTTAAACTTGGACACAATTGCAGACAAACTAATCATTCCTCGAGATAACAAGCAAGGCATCCTTGATGAACTCGGACTTCTCGGAATTTCCGAATTTGCAATCTATCGAGACTTGGATCGCGCCGCTAAACACATATCAGGAGACTCAAAATGACAATCAAAACTAATCGGCTTGACGGATTTAAAGTCTCCGACTTCTATCGACTAAGAGACGGATTTGAACTCCATCCGGATTACCAAAGAGATAATAATGTCTGGACAAAGAGGCAAAAGACGCTATTCATTGACTCTATAATCAACGGCTATTTGATCCCAAGCATCTACATTGAGTCAACACCGCGTAGCGGAAGTTCCAAAAAAAGAACGCTGGTCCGTCCTGGACGGCCAGCAACGTCTTACCACAATTCTTGAATTTTCCGATGACAACCTTAAGCTTTCGGAGGATTTTATCTATTTTGCAGACCGTAGCATCAAAGCAGAAGGAATGCGACTATCGGAGCTGCGTAACGCATATCCACTCATTGCGCGAAAGTTCGACACTTTCATCATTCCTACCATTATGGTTGACGCCGACTCAACTGACGAAATTGAAGAAATGTTCGAACGGCTCAATTCCTCAACAAGCTTGAACGCCGCAGAGGTGCGCAACGCCATTGGCGGCCCGATGCGAGATCTCAGCAACGAGCTCGCTGCACATGAATTCTTTGAGAGTAGGTGCCCCATAAAGAACTTTAGATATAAGTATCGCGAGCTTGCAACAAAGCTGATAACTATCGAACTTCAACTCAAACATAAAGACACACTGCAAGACCTCAAGGCAGACACGCTAAAAAAGGTATTTCAGCAAAGCAAAAAGGGAATAGAGCCATACACGGAGACCAATCTCAGAGAAGCGCTGCAGGCCGCTCAATCAGTCCTCAATAAAATGACCGATTGTTTTGATAACGGAGATCGCCTTCTCGGTTCGATCGGATCCTTGGTCGTCTATTACCTCTGCTTCCGCGATTCTGATCGCAATTACTCACGAGATGCCATTGAAGATTTCGAGAACCTAAGGAAGGAACAACGAAGAATTGATAACGAAGACGTTTTGGCCACCGATACACGCGAGTCGGCCTATTTACGTAAATACAACGCACGAGTCCAATCTTCAAATGATGGCATTCCGCTAACTCAACGATCGCTCATCCTTAAGGCGTATCTCTCTGATCCAACAGGTGCCTGGGCAGATGATCTCGATTTTGAATAGGCCAACACAACCACGTAGGAGCATTTAGAATCTTCTATCAGCCCCCACTCGCCCCTTACATACATTTTGGAATTCGATTAACGACATGCTTTAGCGGCTCTTCATAGTTGAGTGTGGGTGGAGGCATCTAGGCCTCCTGCGATGAGGAGCATTCGCAGTCTGTAGTTGGTGGGGTTGCGGTAGCCTCTGGCGGCGCGTCTGCCCAGCTCGATAATGTCCGTTGATGGCTTCTGTTGGCCCGTTGCTGGCTCCGTCAGTGTCGAAGTAGGCGTCGAGTGCGTCCTTCCACTTGCATAGGGTCCGGCCCAGGCGAGCGATCTCGGGGATGGGACACCTTGGTAGGCTCTCGATGAGACGAGCGGCCAGGCATCGGCCTTGGGCGGGTGTGTCTTGATGGAAGACCTCGCGCACTTGCCCGGTGAAGGTAAGCGACTTCGACACTGATATGCGCCTCATCTGCCACGAAGGCCTCACGGAGGCGTTCCTTTTGACGTGGGGTGAACCTGCGTGTGTGAGGCTCGCAAAAGATTGCGGACCTTGGTAGAGGGGGATCACCCTTGCGCCCGCGGCGACCGGTCGTGTCTTGCTGGACGCGGCGACGCACCTCACCTGTCGCGTCGCCAGCGAGCTTGACGATGCGAAAGGCGTCGAGGACGCTGGTGGCATCTTGGAGTTGATCGTCGATGGCGTTCTTGCTGTCCCTGGAAGGGATCCAGCATCGCGATTCGCACCCCGCACGGAAGTCTTCTCCGCGCTCTTCTAGCCAATTCTCATGCGCGGTGTCAGACCTGCCTGGGACCAGGTCCACTCAAGCGGGCCGTGGGGTGATCCTCCCCTCGTGTCAGGTCCACGATGCCGGTGAGCTCACGGGTGGCCTGGTCGGCGTCGGTCCTGGTGGGGTCACACACATGCTCATCGACCCCCAGCACCCGCACCCCCGCGAAACGGGCAGGATCATCAGATGCGGCTTGCAGACACGGCTTGATATGGGACCACACGGTGTTCCACGTGGTTGCCAGTTGTCGAGCCAAGCCAGCGATAGTGGCCCCTTCGAAGCGTAACTGTTGGATCGCCCAGCGGATCGCCCGGGTCCCCAAACGCGCCCGGGGTGCGCACACCGAGTGGTTCTTCTCGATGAAGGTCGCGATCTGGCAGGTGTGTTCGCGGCATATCCAGCGGCGTTTGTGCCACCGGATCCGCACCGGGACCCCGGCCCAGGGCGCGTCGATCACCTCCACCACCATACGCCCGTGGCCTTGTATGATTCAGCCCACAACCAGGGAATCCCGCCAGCTGGTTGCATGACTCAACATCGAGTACCAGGGCCCCTGGGGTGCGAGTCGCGCTCATCGCCCTCCAAACCGACGAGCAGATCACACCGATCACAACGATCAAGCGACGCACAGCAGCAGGTAGGGTGAGACACCGCCCGAGGTCCTTTGAAGATCGCGGGGGTAGAAGTCCGCTCATCATCAAGGACCTCGACCTCTACCCGCAACCCCTGACCAACACCCGGTCACCCACACTCAACTCTGAAGAGCCGCTTCAGCTGACCCACATTTCAAAAGTCATTCGATTAATAATCGATAGACCGCAGGCGATAGTCTAAGTATTCCTGCACATCTTGCTGCAGCTCTTCAGCACTTTTCAGGGAGGGCGGAAGTACATCTGCCCATACCCTTCCAGGGTGCAACGTATCCCACTGCGGCCTGGCTCCTTTGACGCGACCGCAGCCTGGCGCATGGTTCCCGAAACCATCGATACGCGCATTCCACACAGGCTGGTGTCGACGGATCATCGCTGATTCTCCCAATGCGATCCATACGTCCTCCATCACGAGCCAACGCGCAGAAAAGTCCTCGATATTCAAGTTGATTGCTGCTTCAATACTCTTTCTATGGTCTTTAAGACGCTTCGTCAGCGCTGTTCTCTGTGTTGCAAGCTCAATTCCTTTTCGAGCACCGCTCGGTGACGCCTTTCCGATGTAGATCGGCTCGATGAGCTTCTCTGTGTTAACAACAGCAAGCGCCTTATACGCTGGGAATTTTCCGTGATAGTACAGGGCATACACACCAGCACCATCAAATTCTGGCACCAATGCAAGCGGGACCGGCTCCTGTAGATGAAGCGCGTGCACGATCGATTCCGCAAGATTCTCCATGGCAAGAGGATTAACGGTTTTGTCACTTCACCCTCACTTTCATATCGTCGCGCCCAACACCGGCATGGTCACGCTCCGCAGCATCCATCAGATGGTCACGCACAGAACTCGCAACAACCTGCGTAAGATGCACCGGGACCGCATTACCGAGTTGACGCATTGCTTCAGACCAGGGTCCGTCCAGTTGATACTCATCCGGGAACGTCTGTATGCGCGCAGCTTCGCGAATGGTGAAGTATCGCACGCGACCATCCGCGAAACGGAGCATGTTCTCACCTCCGGACACACCGTGCACACCAGCTTTCAAAGCCTTCGATGGGGAGTCAATGTACGAGCCAGTGTGTCCAGGATATGCGCGTGCACCCTTCTGCAACACGTGATTCAAGAAACGACGACTCCCCTGTTCACGCGGGGTTGGCAGTCCCGCAAGCGCGTCCCGTACTGTCACCCAGGGAAGTGCTCATCGGCTTCAGCACGTCCACGCACCTCGATTCGACGCTGACGCATAGGGACGCTCCAACGCTCCCAGTACTCTCCTGACTCCTGGATTGCACGCAATGATGCCGCACTATGTGTCGGCTTTGGGAAGTGCCATTCTGCATCAACATCCGTTCTAAAACCAACAAAGAATACACGCCACCGCTGCTGCGGTACCCCGTAGTCCGCTGCATTCACGAGCTTCGTAAGAACACGGTACTGCAAATCCGATCGCACGGAAGTGTGCTCCGATTGCAGACGAGTGTAATGTTCCTGCCACGCTTCACCCTCCCGCGCAACCAGCTCAGGATGCGCGAGGCGCAGCTTAATGTAAGAAAAATAGTCCGAGAATGAGGAACGAGTGAGACCTCGAACGTTTTCGATCAGGAAAGCTCTCGGCTTCAGTTGACGAATGACCTCAGCAGTCGCTGGAAACATGTCACGCGGATCATCAGCAGCCATAGCTTTTCCGCCCAGCGAAAACGGCTGACACGGAGGGCCACCGCTCACAAGGTCGATACCTTCACCAAGCGATGTCCAATCGACATCACGAACGTCCCCCTCGCGAACGTCTATGCCAGAAACGATAGGGAGCCCTCGATCTCTGTTCAGCCGAAGAGTTTGGCAGCACCACGCGTTCCACTCAGCCACAAGCTCGGTGGAAAAACCCGCGAGGTGGGTTCCCAGTAGGAGACCACCACCACCAGCAAACAGTTCAACGCTTCTCATACGATCATTGTCCCAGTATCCACCCACAACTGCGTACCTCACGCACGGGGTCCAGCTGTGGGATCGAGCAAGGTTCCGATTTGAGCGGGTACCTTGCATCTAGGTTAGCCTGCTCTCCGCGTGAGCTAGAATCCTCCTGCATGAACGACAACCGCTCTCATCCGTTTGGAACTATGGTGTCGCAAGCGGCAGGGCCACGATCACCCAATGAAACCAGGCTCTTCAGAGTTGAGTGTGGGTGACCGGGTGTTGGTCAGGGGTTGCGGGTAGAGGTCGAGGTCCTTGATGATGAGCGGACTTCTACCCCCGCGATCTTCAAAGGACCTCGGGCGGTGTCTCACCCTACCTGCTGCTGTGCGTCGCTTGATCGTTGTGATCGGTGTGATCTGCTCGTCGGTTTGGAGGGCGATGAGCGCGACTCGCACCCCAGGGGCCCTGGTACTCGATGTTGAGTCATGCAACCAGCTGGCGGGATTCCCTGGTTGTGGGCTGAATCATACAAGGCCACGGGCGTATGGTGGTGGAGGTGATCGACGCGCCCTGGGCCGGGGTCCCGGTGCGGATCCGGTGGCACAAACGCCGCTGGATATGCCGCGAACACACCTGCCAGATCGCGACCTTCATCGAGAAGAACCACTCGGTGTGCGCACCCCGGGCGCGTTTGGGGACCCGGGCGATCCGCTGGGCGATCCAACAGTTACGCTTCGAAGGGGCCACTATCGCTGGCTTGGCTCGACAACTGGCAACCACGTGGAACACCGTGTGGTCCCATATCAAGCCGTGTCTGCAAGCCGCATCTGATGATCCTGCCCGTTTCGCGGGGGTGCGGGTGCTGGGGGTCGATGAGCATGTGTGACCCCACCAGGACCGACGCCGACCAGGCCACCCGTGAGCTCACCGGCATCGTGGACCTGACACGAGGGGAGGATCACCCCACGGCCCGCTTGAGTGGACCTGGTCCCAGGCAGGTCTGACACCGCGCATGAGAATTGGCTAGAAGAGCGCGGAGAAGACTTCCGTGCGGGGTGCGAATCGCGATGCTGGATCCCTTCCAGGGACAGCAAGAACGCCATCGACGATCAACTCCAAGATGCCACCAGCGTCCTCGACGCCTTTCGCATCGTCAAGCTCGCTGGCGACGCGACAGGTGAGGTGCGTCGCCGCGTCCAGCAAGACACGACCGGTCGCCGCGGGCGCAAGGGTGATCCCCTCTACCAAGGTCCGCAATCTTTTGCGAGCCTCACACACGCAGGTTCACCCCACGTCAAAAGGAACGCCTCCGTGAGGCCTTCGTGGCAGATGAGGCGCATATCAGTGTCGAAGTCGCTTACCTTCACCGGGCAAGTGCGCGAGGTCTTCCATCAAGACACACCCGCCCAAGGCCGATGCCTGGCCGCTCGTCTCATCGAGAGCCTACCAGCCTGCCCTGACCCATGGGGCGCCCCAGCTGCTGCGCGCCGATAACGGGCCCGAATTCATCGCCGCAGCCTTGGGGCGCTGGGCCAGCGAGCACGACACGCTCCAAGCGTTCATCCCACCGGGCCAGCCGTGGCATAACGGGTTCGTGGAGTCCTTGCACAACCGCATGCGTGATGAACTCCTGGAGGACAATATGTTCGAGGATCTCAACCATGCGCGCGCCCTGATCGGTGCCTGGTCCCAGCGCTACAATGAAGAGCACCCCCACAGCGCGCTAGGTTGGCTCTCACCCAACCAATACGCGCGCCAATGGGTGCAACACCACTAATGACAACCAACAACCCTCAAAACACCCGGTCCACAAAACCAGACCAGGCCAATGGCGGTTTCAACTGGCGCACCTCACCGGCCTGCAAAGGCGACTCAGGTCTCGGACAACCGCACCACCTATCCTGCAAGGCAAGGCCGCAGTGCCGGTGGGCGGCGGCGCGGCCTGGCCGGGCTTCGAGACGACGCACCGATCAGCGACCCGGCCCCACTGGTGCGGAGGGCGCCGGAGGGTCCGGAGGGCACGGGCGGGCTTCGAGATCGACCACTCCGAGCGAAGCTCGCGTGTGGCGATCTCGCGGGCGGCCGGGCCCGAAGGCGCCGGGAAAACCCGTAGCGCCGCAAGCACCGGCCCAACCAGTCAGAACTCCTCGTAGTACTCCGGGTTCTGGTCGGCCTGGCGGCCGCCCGGACGCCCAAGCGCGCTGATCGCCGCCATTTGTTCAGGAGACAGCGAGAAGGAGAAGATGTCGAGGTTCTCGCGCTGACGCTCAGGGTGACCGGACTTGGGCAGGGGCAGGGCGCCGAGCTGGTAGTGCCAGCGCAGAATGAGGCGTGACGGGGACACGCCCGCCTCGGCGGCCAGGGCGACGATCGCGGGGTCTTCGACGATGCGCCACTTGCGGCCCAGCGGGCTCCACGACTCGGTACGCACGCCGATCTGCTCGTGGTAGGCCAGCGCCGAGGCCTGCGGGAAGTAGGGGTGCAGCTCGATCTGGTTGACGCTCGGGTACTCGCCGGTCTCGGCGTGCACGCGGTCGAGGTGTTCGGGCAGGAAGTTGCACACGCCGACGGAGCGGATGAGGCCGCGGTCGCGCGCGTCCAGCAGGGCTTGGAAGGCTCGACGTAGAGGCCGCGCTTGGGGTTGGGCCAGTGGATCAGGTACATATCCCAGTAGTCCAGGCCGGCGCGCATGAGGGATTCCTCAACGGTGTAGACGGCCTCGTCGTAGCGCTGGTGGCGCCCGGGGAGCTTGGAGACGAGGCGCAGCTCCTCGCGGGGAACACCGCAGCGGCGCACGGCCGCGCCGAGGGCGCCCTCGTTCTCGTAGTTAAAGGCGCTGTCCAGCATCCGATACCCGGCGTCGACGCCGGACACCATGGAGGCCACGCCCGAGGCACCGCGCAGGTTGTAGGTCCCCAGCGCGATCGCAGGAACGTCCAGGCCGTCATTCAGGGCGTATGCGGGAATCTCGCTCATGGCACAAGCATAGCTGCCCGGCAGCGTCCTACCATGGGGGGGTATGGCACAGCTTGAACTGGACGAGGTCCACGCGAACGCAGTGGACTATCAGCATTTCCTTCTTGATTCTCCCACCCCCTATCACGCGGCCGAGGTCGTGGCTCAGCGCCTGGTGGACGCCGGCTTTACGCGCGTCGACGAGAAGGGCGCGTGGGACGCGTCCCCGGGCGGTCACGTGATGGTGCGCGGTGGCGCGGTGGCCGCGTGGTTTGTGCCCGAGACGGTCGCCGAGGATGCGGGTTTCCGCATCGTGGGCGCGCACACGGATTCACCGGCGCTGTCGGTGAAGCCGTCGGTGCAGTCGACGACGCCGGATGGCTGGGGCCAGATCGACGTCGAGGTGTACGGCGGGATGATGTGGAACTCGTGGCTGGATCGCGAGCTGACGTTGGCGGGCCGCCTGGTCCTGACCAGCGGCGAGGTGGTGTTGGCGCGCACGGGCCCGATCGCGCGCATCCCGCAGCTGGCGATTCACCTGGATCGCGACGTGAACCCGGTCGGCCTGAAGCTGGATCCGCAGAAGCACCTGCATCCGGTGTGGACGGTGGACAACCCGACCGGCAGCGTGTTGGAGCATGTCGCTCAGTCGGCGGGCCTGGAGGACGCGTCGCAGGTCGCGGCCTTCGACCTGATCCTGACCCCCAGCCAGGGCCCCGGTTTCTTCGGCGACAAGGGCCAGTTCGTGGCGGCTTCGCGTCAGGACAATCTGTCGAGCGTGCACCCGGGCCTGGTGGCCCTGGAGCGCCTGGCGGCGGAGGGCACGCCCGCGGGCGGGGATGTCGTGGTGTTCATGTGCTTCGATCACGAGGAGGTGGGCTCGGGCTCGCGCACGGGCGCGGCCGGCCCGATCCTGGAGACGGTGTTGCGCCGCACGGCTGCCGCGCTGGGCCGGGACGAGGATGGCTTCGAGCGCATGCTCGCGGCCTCCTCGTGCGTGAGCGCGGATGCCGCGCATTCGGTGCATCCGAATTACGCAGGCCATCACGATCCGGATAACCGCCCGGTGATGGGGCGCGGCCCGGTCATTAAGATCAATTCGAAGCAGCGTTACGCGACGGACGGCGAGGGCGTTGCGCTGTGGAATCGGGCGTGCGCGGCGGCGGGCGTGGCCTCGCAGAGTTTCGTGGGCAACAACGCGATGCCGTGCGGCACGACGATCGGCCCGATCACGGCGACCCGGCTGGGGATCCTGACGGTGGACGTGGGTATCGGCCTGCTGTCAATGCATTCGGCGCGCGAGATGAGCCACGTCGATGACCTGCTGACGCTGTCGAAGGCCCTCGCGGCGTACTGGCGCGGCGCCTGAGCGCCTGACGCACGGGCACGCCTGAGCGCATGAAGATACCCCTGACCTCGTCCACGACGAGGCCGGGGTTCTTGTCGTCTGTCGGGCGTCCTCAGAAGGATGCAACGGCGGTGACGGTGACGGGCACGTTGCCGCGCGTGGCTTTGGAGTAGGGGCACAGCTGGTGGGCGCGCTCGACGAGGGCCTGGGCGCGGTCGAGGTCGACGCCGGGGATGAACACCTCGATGTCGGCGGTCAGGGCGAAGGAGTCGCCCTCGGGGCCGAGCCCGATCGTGGTGCGTACAAGGGAGTCGGTGGTGTCGATGCCCATTTCCTTGGCGGCCAGTCCCATGGCACCCTGGAAGCAGGCGCCGTAGCCCATGGCGAAGAGGGCTTCGGGGTTGGCGCCGTCGCCGGGGCCGCCCAGTTCCTTGGGCATGCGCATGACGTGGCTGATGCCGAGCGCGGGGACGGAGGAGGTGCCGGCGCGGCCGCCGGTGGAGTCGGCGGTGACGGTGTATGCGATCTTGCTAGGAGTATCCATACCCCCATTCCACCACCAGGACTTCAGTCCCGCAAGGGGTTTGACAGAAACACAAGCGCTTTCGCGCGGGGACGAGGCCGGGGCGCTCCCCGCCGATCACGCGACGTCAGGCGGTGAGGAAGTCGGCGGAGGCCTCGGCGCTCAGCGCCTTGGCGACGGCTCGGCGGAAGCGGTCGTTCATGGGCGGAAGCTGGTCGCCTCGGAAGAAGGCGGTTTCGCTGTTTTCACCGTCGGCGGGGCTCGGCTCGCCATTCACCCACTGCGCGGCGAAGGCGACGTCCAGATAGGTGGTGACATCCCCGTTGTCGTAGGTGACGGGACCCACGACCTCGACGGAGAGGAGGCGGCGCACGTCGATGCGCACGTCGGCCTCCTCCACGGCCTCGCGGGCGGCCGCGACGGCGGGTTCCTCGCCGGGGTCGACGATGCCGGTCACGGGGGTCCAGGCCCCATTATCGCAGCGGCGCACGCACAGGATGTCAACGGCCTCGGGCGCGATGGGGCGCTCCCAGTCGATCGGCGGGCAGCCGGGGGCCGGGCGCAGGATAACGACGGTCGTGCCGGGCATCCACAGGGGCGCGTGGCCGACGTGACGGCGCAGCTCGAGGACAAAGTCGGGGGTAGCCATGGCCTAGTCTACGGCGCTCACAGGAAGGAGGTGATGACCGGCAGGAGCAGGATCTTGATGATGATCGCGAAGGCGAAGAGGGTCGCGTAGGCCGCCTCGATGCGCTCGTCGGTGACGCGGGCGTCGGCGGCCTGCAGGACAGCGGGCTGGCCGAGGAACCCCGCGATGCCGCCGGCGGCGCGCGCGGAGGACAGGCCAATAAACTTCGCGCCGAGGGCCTGGATGACGCAGCAGACGACGACCATGACGGCGGCCAGGACGGCGGCGCGCCAGCCGTCGGGGCTAGTGAGAAGGCTCGCGAATTGGGGGCCGGCGTTCAGGCCGAGGGCGGCGAGGAAGAGCATGAGGCCGATCTGTCGGATCGTCAGGTTCGCGGCGGCAGGCAGGGTCCACACGAGGGGGCCGGTGCGACGCAGGGCGCCGAGGAGCATGCCGACGATCAGGGGGCCCGCGGCGGCTCCCAGCTGGAAGCCCTGGCCGCCAGGCAGCGGGAAGGAGACGACGCCGAGCAGCAGGCCCAGGACGAGGCCGATGCCGAAGGCCATGCCGTCCACCTCGGCAACGCGGCGCTCGGAGTCACCCAGCCACTCGGCGATATCGTCGAGTTCGTCCGTGGGGACGACGACGGCGACGTGGTCGCCGAGCTGGAGGTCGAGGTCGTCGCGGGCCAGGAGGTCCAGGTCCCCTCGGCGCACGCGCGTGATGACGGCACCGAATCGCTTGGTGACATTGAGTTCGCAGACGCTGCGGCCGGCGACGTCGGGGTTGGACACGACGATGCGCTCGAAGGCGAGGTCGGAACGGTCATCCTCGAGGTTGTGGTCGAGGATCTCGCCGACGAGGGGCGCGGCCCCCTTGATGGACTCGGGGTCCCCGACCATGACGACGTGGTCACCCGGCAACAGGTCCTCGCCGGGAGCGGTGACGCGGGTACGGCCGTCGCGACGCAGGTAGGACAGGCGCACGCGCTGGTCGCGCCACGCGTCGATGTCGCGCGTGTTGATGTGCTTGGACACGTGCACGCTGACAGCTTCGAGAGAGGCACCCGCGAGGGAGGGTGTGTCCTTTGGACCCAACCACTTCCTCGTCACCGTGATGGTCACGATGAGGATGCCCCCGATGACGCCGATCGGATACCCGAAGGCGTAGCCGACCGCCGCGTTCGGATCCCCCGTCAGGCGGGTGGCCGTGTCGAGGGCGGGGGCGGCCGTCAGGGCGCCCGTGAAGAGACCCGACGCGAGGCCGGACGACAGGCCGAGGAGGCGGCCTCCCACGAGCGCGATGACCGCGCCGACGATGCACACGACCGTGGTGAGGGCCAGGAGGTTCGTCTGCTTGCGAAGGTCCTGGAAGAATGTGGCACCCGCCGAGATGCCGACGCAGTACACGAAGAAGGCCAGGCCCATCGGCTGGACGATCGACATGTGGGTGCTGACGACCTCGGGGTGAATGGCCGACACCGCGAGGCCGACAAACAGCGCACCGGCTGCCCCGAAACGCAGCGGCCCAATCCTGATCGCCCCGATCGCCGCCCCCAACGCGACAACGACAAACAGCGCGAGTAGGGGCGAAGACGAGAAGAGAGCAGCCATACCTTTCAGGGTACCTGTCACCCACATCTGCGGGCGTGAGCACCGGAGCAAACAACACGTTATAAGCCTCACGGGATAGGTATAGACTGCAACCAGAAACTGAAAGGATGGTCATGTCTCAACCAGCACCCGGATGGTATCCAGATCCCGCAGGTACCCAGCGTTTACGCTGGTGGAACGGCGGCATGTGGCTCGACCAGTACCAGCCCATGCCCGGGGCCGCGCCGCAGCAGGGCCTGCCCGCCCAGCACCATGCGCCGGCTCAGCAGGGCTTCCCCGCCCAGCAGGCGGCCCCCGCTCCCGGCCCGCACATGCCCTCCGCCCAGCAAGCACCGACCGTGTCCGCCGACCCGTACCACGCTTCGGGGACGACCCCGACCTTCGGACAGTCGGACACCGGCATGTCCGGCGCGACGGCGCCCGCGGCTTCGGCGAGCTCGAGCTCCGGGAAGGGGTGGCGCATCGGGACGGCCGTCGCGTGGGCGCTCACCGTCGTCTTCGCCGTGACCGCCGTGTACACCGGAATGCTCTTCGCGAAGGCGGGTAACGAGCTCTCCGATGCCGAATCCGAGCAGACGAGCGCGCAGCAAGAACTCGATCAGGCCAAGTCCGACCTTGATCAGGCAAAGAAGGAACTCGAGGAGGCACAGAAGTGAGCTACGTTCCGATGCCGGCAGCCAAGACCGGCTCGTCCTCCATGGCATTCAAGATCATGACGTTCGTCGGCGCGGCCCTGGCCGTGTGTCTCCTGCTCGCCAGCGTCCTCATGGGCTTCGGCGCGCATTCGCGTTCCGCCCAGGCTGAGGAAGCCCGCTCCAACGCCGAGTCGCTGCGTAACGAGAAGAAGGACACCGACACCGAAACGGCGAGCGTGCGCACGCAGATCACGGCCGCGAAGAGCAACAAGGCAGCCAGCAAGTGGTGCGACGGCTTCACTGAGGCCGACTCCGGGTTCGTGGACCTGCTCAACAATGCCACTGCCCTGAACTTCAAGCCCGCCGACGAGCTCGCGGCGATCGCGAAGGCGTGCCCGAAGAAGAAGGAGTTCGCGGAGGCGTTCCGCGACGCGCCAAGCCCCGCATTCAAAGGCCAGGTGACGGATTGCACCCTCTCGGGCGGCAACGTGACGATGACGGGAGAGCTGACCATCACCGACACGACGCTGAGCAACCTCGGGCCGATGAACGTCACGGTCAACATCTTCCTCACACCGGGCGAGCCTTCCGACTCCGACACCCCCGCCGGCACCGCGTCCTTCACCATTCCGGCCGGAGGCAAGGGGACATTCACGCAGACCCTACCCTCCGGCGGACTGACAACAGGTTCGTGCGCATTCCGAGCCACCAACCTCTGGCCCAAGGGCCTCTGACCCGATAGTTGCCCACCATCCGTCGGGCGACTAGAATTCTGACCGAGCAAACGATTTTATTCGACCAGGGAAAGAGAGCCGCGATGAGTGAGCCCGCGGAAGGCTGGTACCCGGACCCGAACGGTGCCCCGCACCTGCGCTGGTGGGACGGACAGGCCTGGACCGACTACGTCGAACCCTACATGGAGCCGACCTCCTCGGCCCACGCTGCCCCGGATCCCACTCCCGGCGAGGCCCCGACCTCGCCGGGAGAGACCGACCAGCTGGAACACACCCCCGCACCGACGCCCGCGGCAGGCGACGGGGCCACCCACGCCTCGTCCCCCGCCCGCGTGGAACCTCAGCCCACGCGGGACGAACCCGCGCGCTCGGGTACCCTCACGTGGACCCTCGGCGCGGTCGCCTCGTGGTCGCTCGTCGTCATCTTCATCGTCCTCCTCGTCGTCGCATGGTCCCACCTGGGGGCCAGCGGCCGCGTCCACGACGAGGCGAAGGAACGCGCCCGCATCGCACAGCAGGAGCTCGACACCGCCCAGTCCACGCTCGACGACATCAACCGACAGATCGAGGAGGCCCAGAAGTGAGCGCCGCCCCCGCCCCCCTGCGCGCAGCGACCGTCGCCGGCGCCATCCTCGCCGTCATCTTCATCATCCTCTCCGCGGTGGTGGGCGGCATCAACGTCTGGCGCACCCACTCGGCGGCAGGCTACGACGAGCAGGCCGCCCAGGCTCAGTCCGACAAGGCCGCGCTCGACAAGCAGATCACCGAGGCCAAGACACGACTCGACGCAGCCAACGTCCAGCGTGAGGCCAAAGAATGGTGCAATTCCGTGACGCGCGAGTCCTCCTCATCGATCCGCGACGCGATCAAGTCCTACGACTCCGCGACGCAGGCCGTCAAGGACACCATCCATACCGAGTGCGCCGAGAAGGAGACGCTCGCCAACGCCCAGCGCACCCTCTCGGACGCTGACTTCGCCATCGCGATCGGCGAGTGCACGACCGACAAGGTCACGACCACGGTCACCGGCACGCTGACCGTCAAGTCCTCCAGCGCCGTCAACTCCCTGGGTCCCCTGGACGTCACCATCGTCGGATACACCCTCGAGAAGAACACCGCTTTCAACCCCTCCACCCCCTACCAGGCAACCACCAACACGACGCTGACCCCCGGCGCGCCCTGCCACCTTCACGATCTCGGTTCCCTACGATCCGAACATGTCGGATAAGACCGAATGCGGCGCCTCCATGGTCTCCTGGTGGCCCTCCAACATGTGACCCCCAAACAATCACCCCACCCCTCCCGTCCGCACGCAAATTCCCCTAAAATAGCGGGATAGCGCGAAAGGAATCCACCGTGAGTAACCCCGTCGAAGGATGGTACCCAGACCCCGCCGGAACCGCCCAGCTGCGCTGGTGGGACGGATACTCCTGGACCGACGACTACCTCCCCGACGACACCGTGCAGGACTACGGCGCCGACTCCTACAGCGAGGCGGACCCGGCGTACGCGGGGTACCAGGACGCGGCGCCCACCTACGACGCGGGGTACCGGGACGCGGCGCCCACCTACGACGCGGGGTACCGGGACGCGGCGCCCACCGACGGCTCGGTTCCGCAGGCGCGGCCCAAGGCCCCGGCCAAGCAGCTCGCGACCACCGTCATCCTGTCGCTGCTCATCGCGTCCTTCACCGTCGGCGCGATCGCGACAACCAGCCTGTTCCTCTCCGCCAACAAGGAGTACAAGCAGGCTGAACAGACGCTCAACCAGGCGAATGAGGACCTGCAATCGGTACAGGGAGAGTCGAAGTGAGCACAGTGAATGCCGCCAACGCGGCTGCCAAGAAGGGCATGACGCCCCTGAACAAGGTCCTCGCCATCATTGCCGTCGCCATGGCAGCCATCACGGCCGTCTTCGGCGCGCTGGCGGGGGTGCGCTTCTACCAGGCCCGGCAGATGAACGCGGAAGCCGAGCGCGTCACCGCCCAGGCCCACTCCATTCGCGTCTCCTCGTGGTGCGCCAAGGTCTCGCCGGACAACGTCCCCCGCATCGATCAGATCTACGGGGAGTACCGCGCGTTCGAGCAAGAGATGCGCGACGCCGTCGACGCCGAATGTCCCGGGCGCGTCAACGCCGCCTACATGGTGAGCACCTACCGGGCCGCGGACATGTTCACCGCCTCAATCGAGTGCAAGACCATCAAGGACAACACCGCGGTCTCCTGCACGGGAACGGTGACCACGAAGACCGAGAAGGTCCCCTCCCTTGCCAACTACTCGAATACGACGGTGAAGCTGTCCCTCGAAGTTGGCACCTCACAGGGCTTCATATTCCCCGCGCATTCGACCCCGAACGTCGTCACGGTGACGGTTCCCCCATCGGGCAGCACCACCGTCGAGTTCGAGACGAGCTACGACAGCACGTGGGGCGATTTCTACAAGGTTCCGGTATCCTCCTTCTTCCCCAACGACTAGACCCCTCAAGGAACTCCCGTGACGATACCCGTGCCCGGCTGGCACCTCGGCCCTCAGGGGCGCCCCCGCCAGCGCTGGTGGGAAGGCGCCCGGTGGACCGAGCAGTATCGGCACACGAGCGGCGTCGGCGCCCCGATTTCCGGCCCGCCCGCGGCCATCGCCACGAGTCGGAGGGCGGCCCACGAGGCTGCCGCCCCCCATCCCGGCGCCTCCCATCGCGGCCACGGCCTCGTCCCCCGGCCCCGGACTGAGGGCGCCGCTCAACCCCCTGTCCCGCAGCCGCCCGCCCCCAGGAGGCTCACGCGCCTGCCGGTCGTCCTGATGGTCCTGTCCCTGTTCTTCGCCGTCAGCGCGATCATCGCCGCGCAGACGTACTCGATGCTCGGCACGCAGCACCAGCGCGCCGAGCAGGAGGTCGCAGACGCGCAGACCTACCTCCAGAAAGTCAAGGAGCTCTTCCGATGAACGCCCGGAAGAAAGCGACGACGCTTCGCGCCGCCGCGAAGAAGCGTCTCGGGCCCGCCCACGTGGTCCTCCTCGTCGTCACCATCGTCCTGGGGCTCGTGGCCGCCACGATGACGACACTCGCCGTCATGCGAGCCAGGGAGGTGCACGCCGTGCGCTCCGAGGCCGCGCAGACGCGCCAGGAGGCCAACGACTTCTACGCGACGCACTGGTGCAATCGGATCGCGCCGACGATGAGGGAGCGCATCGCCCGCCATTACAAGGCCTACCTGCGGGCCACACCCGAGCAGCGCGCCGCCGTCGACGCGACGTGCCCGGGCAACGTTGCGACCGCATCCGTGATCGCCCAGTACAAAATCTATAAGAACATCGAATTCAGCGACTACTCCTGCAGCCCTACCGCTGACAACACCGCGTTCGCGTGCACCATCGACGTGGCCATCGTGAACGAAGACCTCATCAAGAGGCTCCCCGAGTTCAGCTCGTTCGATATGACCATCACCACGTTCTTCAAGACTGACGAGGGCAACCCCCACTTGTCGCCGGATTTCAAAACGACCGAGACCGTCACCATGACGTTCGACGCACAGGGCCACGGCACCGCCCAGTTCGAGACGAAGTACCAGAAGAACTGGGGCGCAAACTACGCCCTGTCGATCAGCGATTACTACCCGAACGTGTAGGCCGGGACACCCCGGAGAGAATCAATAGTGCTCGTGCGAGTCGTAGCCGCGCAGCCGATCCAGCTCCCGGCGCTCCTTCTTCGTGGGGCGCCCGCTCCCCTTCTCGCGCATCGCGACGGGGATGTGCACACGCGGGGACGCTCGGGCGTGCGGTCGTCGTAGGCAGTGCGCGCCTGGGGGTAGGACACGCGCTTGGCCAGCAGCAGGACGACGCCAAGGACTCGATCAAAACCCTCGATGCGCAGGCGCACCTCGTCGCCCACGCGCACTTTGTAGGCGGCCTTCACGGGCTCACCGTTGACACGCACGTGCCCGGCGCGCACGGCGGCGGTGGCCTGTGAGCGGGACTTGAGCTGGCGGGTCGCCCACAGCCACGTGTCGACGCGCACGCTGGCCGAGGCCAGGGCGCCGGGCGGGATGACGACCGTGTCGGGTGCTTCACTCATCGGCGCTGCCTAGTTGATGCGGCGGATACGATTCTGGTGGCGGGGGGTCAGGACGATCGCGACGAGCGCGCACAGGAGCGGCATCCCGATCAGCATGCCGAGGAGGGCACCCCACGGAATGACCGGCGTGAGGGTTACCAGGGTCCCAAAAATGCCCGAACGGGCGAGGGTGATCACGGCGAGAACGCCGACGATCAGGCCGGAGAGGACCGCTGTGGGGATCGCGTTGAGGGCCAAGACGACGCCCTGCCACGTCGTGACGTGGCGGCGCATGGCGGGGGCCGCACCGATCGCGTCCAGGGTGTCGAGGTCGGGGCGCATGTCGGAGGCCGAGAGCGCCACGACGAGGGCGACCGTGGCCGCCGCAGCGACGATCGCGATCAGGGCCGCGACGTAGGGCAAGACGATGGAGCGCATGGTCGGCGTGATGACCTGGGCCGAGGCCCCCGGGACCTGACGGGCGATGGTCGCCTGGAAGGCCGGCGCATCCACCGTGTTCACGGGCTTCTTGACCGTGAGGAGTTGGCCCAGGGGCACCGAGTTGAGCCTGAGAGCCGTGGCCGCGGCCGGGGACAGGACCATGACGTTGACGCGGGTGAGCGGGGAGGCCGCAAAAGTCTGGGAACGCAGGACGCGCGCGTCGGGCAGGGCGCTGTCACTGACGCCCTGAGCCCTGGCCGCCGCAATGTCCGCCATGTCGAGGCTTCGCAGCTGCACCTGCCCCGCGCCGTTGATCAGATCGGGGTCGGGGACGAGCACGCCGCCGGCGTTGAGGGTGGCCAGCGCACGCACCATGTCGGCCTCCTTGAGGTAGCCGGCCTGACGCAGGTAGGTGCCGTCGTCGACGATGTAGGCGACGTCCAGCTCCGCCATCGGGGCCATATCTGGCCGCTGCGTGAACGTCTTGCCGGTGATCGGGGACACTGCCTCGACCATCGTCTCAGGGCCGCCTGGGCCGCTATTCCACGCCATGCCGCGCAGGGTCGCCTCCGAGGTGACGGTCCGTTCGGCGTCGACGGCCTGGGTCGCGGAGCGCATGAGGGTGTTCGAGCGGGTCACCGAGTCCGTCTTGTCCAGCGTCGAGACGAAGATCTGTCCGCGCTGGCCCACGTGGGGGCGCGAGTTCCAGCCGGCCTCGTTCGAGGAGGAGAGCGTAATCAGCAGGGCGCAGGCGACGAAGACGGTCGTCAGGATCGAGGCCATGGCGGGGAACGTGCGGTGCCCGTTGCGGACCGCGTCGCGCAGCGCCAGGCGCATGCTCATTGAGGCCCGACGGTTGGGGGCGCGCCAGCGGGTGAAGATGTAGGGAATCGAGCCGATGAGGCCGATTTCTAGGAGGGCGACGCCGAGCACGAGCGCGAGCACCGAGCCGCTCCACGCGGCCACGCCCAGCAGCGGGAGACCCGCCAGGAGCGAGATCGGGTAAATCATGCGGCGGCGAACCAGGCGGGAGGGCTCCCACACGCGCCCGCCGATCACGGCGGAGGTGTCGATGTGGGAGGAGGTGTGCGCCGGGGAGACGGAAGCCATGAGGGACAGGAGGATCGGCAGCAGCACCGACAGCCCGAGGGGCCACCAGGGGACGATACCGATGCCGAGGCCGGACCACAGGCCGACGCCGACCATGGCGGCGACGGACAGGACGACCGAGAACACGGCGGAATACCCGCCGATGACGAGGCCGTGGGCGATCGTCAGGCGACGCCCATCCGAGCGGTCGCCACCGTTGGCGACGATCATCGCGGCGGTACGCATGACGGAGCGCTGGGCGACCGTGTACAGGGGCGAGATCAGCAGGATCATCTCTGTGAGGATGAGGAGGATCCCGGCGACCAGGAGCAGGTATTGCCACGGGTTCGAGGCCAGCGAGGGCTGAGGTAGCTCGTATTGGGCGATCCGTGTGGGCAGGGCAGAGGCGTCCGGCGGGCTGGCCAGGACATGGCGCGAGACAACCGAGAAACCGGAGGCGTTGATCTCGCGGACCTTGTCCCACGAGACGGGGACGGGACCCGTCACGTACCAGGCCGTCTGGGTGCGCCCGGCCACCGCGAGGCGATCGATGTCGAGCGTGCCGTCGCCTATGATCGCCCGGCTGCTGCCACCGATGATGGCGTCGATGACGGCGGAGCCTTCGAGGTCCTGCGTTGTTCGTTCCTTGGCGACCGTGAGCGTCAGGCTAACGGTGTCCCCGACCTGCACGCCGAGGGAGCGCGCGACGTCGTCGGAAAGGACGGCATGGTTGGCGGCGAGGCCGCCGTGTTGTCCGCCCGCCGCGACTCGGGGGGCGTCCAGAGATGCTGTCTGAGTGCCCGAGTCAACCGTGAAGCCTGTCCCATCGGCGGCTGTGACGTGCAGCTGGTACAGGGTATCGACGGCGATAAGATGATCGCCGTCGGGGACCCAGTTCGTGAGGGTCTCCATGGTGACGTCGATTTCGTCGTCCGAGGCCGTCTTCGAGAGTACGTCGGCGGTGATGTCCTGATCGAGGGCGGTCGAGGAGCGACGGAGGGTCACCGCCTGAACGTTGGAGGTGTGGCCCAGCCAGGACGAGGCCTGGTACCGCTGGGAGGTCGTGACATCCCAGAAGGTGATCGAGCCGATCGCGACGATGATCGGCAGGGAGATCAGGATGACAGCGGTGAGAGTCCGCCCGAAACTCTGGCGCGCATCACGAGAGGCGATGCGGAGTACCACTCCCCATCGCCTCATCCGTGTGCTGAGTCGACTCATTAAATCCCTGGTGCTGTGTCTGCCAGCAGGTCCCTCAGTGAGTCCCCGCGCGAGCGGTCGACGATGCGACCGTCACGCAGGAAGACTGTCCGGTCTGCCCATGCGGCCATTCTGGCCTCATGAGTCACGAGGATACCGGCTGCACCCGCATCAATGTGGTCACGCAACACCAACATGATCTGTTCGCCAGTGTGAGAATCCAACGCGCCGGTAGGCTCGTCGGCAAGAATGACCGAGCGGTTACCGACCAGTCCGCGCGCGATAGCGACGCGCTGACGCTGGCCTCCCGAGAGTCTTTCTGGGAAGCGGTCAGCAAGTTCGGCGACGCCGACCTCTTCGAGGGCAGCCATGGCGGCCTCGCGCACCTTCGAGGGGCTCACTCCGTCGAGCTGGAGCGGCATTTCAACGTTTTCGAGCGCCGACAGCGAGGGAATCAGGTTGTAGTCCTGGAAGACGTACCCGATCGAGCGGCGGCGCACCTCCGCACGGTGCACGCTATCGAGCGTCGCCAGGTCGACACCGTTGACGTAGACGCTCCCGTGCGTGGGGCGCTCGAGTCCACCGGCGATCGACAGCAGCGTCGACTTACCGGATCCGGACGGTCCCATAACAGCGAGAAGCTCGCCGGGCGCGACCTCAAGGTCGATCCCGTCGAGCGCTCTCACTCGGACGCCGTTTGCGCCGAACTCATGTCCGACGCCGGTCATCCTGATCGGTAGCGGCGCAGGCTGGCTCATCGCACCCCGGCGCGCTCCGAAATGCCAGCCTCAGCCTGGGCCCAGTTCATCAAGCGACCCTTCGCCGCGGCGAAGGCCGCACGGCGAGCGGCCTCGGAGACCGCGCCGGACTCGATGTGGTCAAGCCAGTTGAGCTCGGCCTCGAGGTCGAAGATGTGACGCTCAAGGATGAGCTTCCACGCTAGCTCGCCCTCGTCGGCAGAGGCCTTCAGGCGGGTGACGTCGCGCAGGGAGCCCAGGGTGGAGCGACGCTGGGTCTGGATCATGGCCTCAACGTCGACCGTCGGATCGGCGGCGGCCACAGCGAGCTTCATGACGAGCTCATCGCGCTCGGGATGCTCACGCGGGACCGGAGTGGACCACCAGGCGGTGAGGACATCGCGACCGGCATCGGTCAGCTCAAAGACTTCAGAATCGCGGCCTGCGTTGGTCTCGGCATGAGACACGACCTGGCCGTCGCGCTCGAGGCGCTGCATCGTCTGGTAGACTTGGCCGATGTTGAGCGGCCAGGCTCCACACGTCTGCTCCTCGAACATCTGCTTCAGACGGTAGACACCCGCGGGCTGCTGCGCGACGAGTGCCAGCAGTGCATTGCGAACCGACATAACTCTCCGTTCGTTGTCGTGACGTGGTGGCGATCGTGGTTGAACAGTATCTATCCTACGCCAAAGTGCCACGTGGAGCGAACAAATCGCGGTGGGTTACCTAACAAAAACCCTACCGGCTGGTTAAGTCAGACCCCTTGTCATTCCGGGAAATATCAACACTACCGACCGACGGTCCAATAAAAGTGCCAACCATGTTGCAGACGACAGAGAGTAGTTTTCCAGTCTTATTGCAATGTTTTATAAGTCAAGCGGTCAGAGTCCTCACACTCACCGCCACGACACACTCAAAACCGCTAAATTCGACCCCTCCCCACAATTTCAACAATCGAGACCGCGATATTTGACAGCACAAAATCTCACTAGCTGAGACTTTGCTCTCACGCGGCGGACAACCCGCGTGCCCCACCAGACATGTCGGCATTGACGCGCCTTCATCCCCACCGCCCTGCGGCCAGCCCGAACGAGAAAACGCGCCGACCTCCCGGGACGCTACACTGGAGACGATCAGGAGGATTCACCGATGAACGTTCCTTTCCCCGCCGACCCAGCCCCGGCCTCGTCCCCCATCCCCACCCTCACTCTCCCCACGGGTTCCCCTGATCCCAGTCCTCGGCTTCGGCACCTACAAAGTCGCGCCCGAAGACACCTACGACGCCGTTCGCCGTGCGCTCGACGTCGGATACCGCCACATCGACACCGCGCAAATGTATGGCAACGAGGCCGAGGTCGGAGCCGCCCTCGACGCCTCCGGCATCGCGCGCGACCAGATCTTCCTCACCACCAAGGTCAACAACTCCAACCACGAGCCCGAGCGCGCCGCCGCCTCCATCACCCGCTCGCTGGAGGAGCTGCGCACCGACTACGTCGACCTCCTCCTCGTCCACTGGCCCCTGCCCACCCTCTACGGGGGCGACGTCACCCTGCCCTGGCCTGCCCTCGAAGACGCCTTCAACGCCGGCGGCGCACGCGCGATCGGCCTGTCGAACTACGAGCGCGAGCACGTGGACGCCGTCCGCGCCATCGCCACCGTCACCCCCCACGTCCTCCAGGTCGAGGCCCACCCCTTCCTGCCCAACGCCGACCTGCGCGCCTACGCGCACGGACTCGGCATGGTCTTCGAGGCATGGTCTCCCCTGGCGCGAGGACGGGCCACCACCGACCCGACCCTCATCGACATCGGCGCGCAGCTCGGCGTCAGCGCCGCCCAGGTCGCGCTGCGCTGGGCCATCGACCGCGGCCACGTCGTCTTCCCCAAGACCCTGAGCCGCCAGCGCATGGCCACCAACATCGACGCCTTCTCCTTCGCCCTGAGCCCCGACCAACGAGCCCGCATCGACGCGCTCGACCAGGGAGAGGCCGGGCGCACCGGATCGCACCCCGCAACCATGAACAGACTCTGACGATAGGTACGATGAAGACATGGCATCGAAGCTCACCCGCGCCGACCGCGCCATCGTGCGACTCGCCGACGGCACCGTCAAACAGCAAAACCTGCTCACCGGCACGGAAGTCTGGACCGTCCCGGGGCGCGGAAACCGCCCGCTCGCCGCCCCCCGCGCCGACCACGACCCCATCGACCACGAGGCGCACGGGCGCCACTGCGCATTCTGCTCCAAACGCTACCTGGAGACACCGCCCGAAAAGTCCCGCCTCGTGCGCCGCGACGACGGGACGTGGGAGCAGCTGGACGCCCTCGGCGCCGACAAGCTGAGCGACACGGTCGCCGAGTTTCGGCGCATCCCCAACCTCTTCGAGATCGTCTCCTACAACTACTGGCACCTCAACCACGGGCACATCCCCTCCGAGAACGACCGCCACCGCATGGCCCGCTACCTGGCCTCGGACGCCGGCTACGAGCACGTCATGAACGTCGTGCGAGCCCGCATGCTGGCCTCGGGCATGAGCGACGGCGAGTTCGCCGCCACCAGCGAAACCGCGCGCCTCCAGGCCGCCAACGGTTTCTTCTCCGGAGGGCACGACCTGATCGTCGCGAAGCGCCACTTCGTCGACGGCGCCACCGAGGCGCACCAGCTCGCCGGGTCGGGCACCCTCACGCCCGAGGAACACGCGCAGTACACCGCCTACACGGCGCGTTCCATGCGCGACCTGTACGACCTCAACCCCGCCGTGCGCTACGTGGCGACGTTCCAGAACTGGCTGCGCCCCCGCCGGCGCCTCCTTCGATCACCTCCACAAGCAGCTGGTCGCCATCGACGACCTGGCAGTCCAGACCGAGGCCGAGCTCGAGCGCCTGCGCGCCCAGCCCGACATCTACGACCAGATTTTCACGGTCGCCGCCACCCGCAAGCTCCTGATCGCCCAGAACGAGCACGCCGTCGCCCTGGCCGGATTCGGCCACCGCTTCCCGGGAATCGCGATCTGGCCGCTGCATTCGCCGCGCAACCCGTGGGAGGTTAGCGACGAGGCCATGGCCGGCATCTCGGACATCCTGCACGCCGCGCACGCCGCGACCGGGGCGGAGGTGCCCGCCAACGAGGAGTGGTACCACCGCCCGCCGACCGTGTCCACGCCCATGCGCTGGAGGATCCTCCTCAAAGTGGCGCATCTCCACCCTGGCAGGCTTCGAGGGAGGCACCCGCATCTACCTCAATACGATCGACCCGTGGAAGGTCGTCGAACGCACGGTCCCCCGCCTGCGCGAGCTGCGCGACGCGGGCCTCATCGCGCCCATGCGCCTCGGCGACGAGTGCCGGGTCAGCCCCTCGATGCTGCGCGACTAGGCGGGCGCCGCACGCCCGCGAACGGATGGGCAGACGCTTCGTTGCCTCGTCAGCGCGGTGCCTACTCCTCGTCGTCGGAGTCCGCGGGGTCGTCGGAGTCCGCGGGGTCGGCGGCGGGGCTCGCCTGCGGGTCGGTCGTGGGTTCCGGCGTCGGGTCGGTCGTGGGCGCCGGAGCGGGGGCGGCGAGGGCCGAGTTCCACGTCGCCAGCCACGCGTTCATCGCGTCCAGGGAGCCCATCGTCTCGTCCGCGACGACGGCCTCGCCGGTGATGCCCATGAGCCACGAGGCCTTCGTGTCCGCCGCGAGGACCCCGTCGATCGGGTACGCGGCGCCCGTGGTCGCCAGGGAACGCTGCGCGGTCTCGCCCTGGAGCCACGCGATGAGGGACTCGGCGCCGTCGCTGGCGGGCGCCTTCGTCGCGGCCGCATACATGATGCGAGCGATGCAGGTGGAGGACACCGGCGCCCCGAACGAATCGGCGCCCGTATTCGTCGCGGCCGCCGCGGCCAGGGACCTGGGCGCGACCACGAGCGGGTAGGCGCCCGACGCGCCCGACGCGCTACCCACGACCTCGGACAGGTAGGCGTCGGAGACACGGTCGCCTGCCGTCCACGCGCCGATCGCCGCCCCCAGGGTGGCGTCCACGCGCGGGCTCATGGACTGCACGAAGGTTCCAAGGCCCTCGCCGGTCTGCGAGGCTGCCTCCTGCACGAAGGCGCGGCCCACCGACGACGAGGCCGGGTCGGGCACCGCGAGGAGGGCGCGCACGCGCGGGGACGACAGATCTGCGAAGGACGTCGGCAGCGGGCGGTTGTTGGCGCTCATCCACGACTTGTCCGCGATGACGCACACGTCGTCGCGGCCGTAAGCCACCGCCGCGGGGGCCCCGTCGACCGCCGTCCCCGCCAGCGTCGTCGTGTCCTGCGGCGCGGCGTCCGAGACCGTGCCCGCCGCGCTCGCCTGCAGCGCGTCCGCGCCGTCCAGGCCCAGCACGACATCCGCCTCGGCCTTCGCCACCGCGTTCACGCCGTCGACGGGGACGACGGCGACCGTGAAGCCCGTGGCCTTCGTGAACTCCTGCGCCGTCTCGGTGGGCAACTGGGCGCCGCCCACGAGCGCCACCGTCACCGTGCCGGACCCGCTGCGCGGGGTTGGGGCGTCAATCGTTCCGTGCCCCCCGCCGGAGGCCGCCGAGGCGCGCGCGCTCTGGCCGGGCACGATCGGGGCCGCGAAAGGATCCTGCGGGGCGCTCGGCGACACCGACGGCGAGCAGGCCGCGACGGTCGTGGAGGCAGCCACGAGGGCCGAGAGCGCGAAAAGTAGGCGGGCGCGAGCCATGAGGAATCCTTCGGACGGGGACACTACCTCTCAAGCATAGGGCAGCGGACCCGTGGGCCTCGCACAAGAGGGCCGTGTGGGGCATCATGGAAGCACGCGCGCACGCGCGGGGACAATCAGACTGACGCCAGGAGACATCCATGGATTCCGCCATCATCGAAAAGGTCGCCACGACCGCCGTCATCGCCGGAGCAGCCTTCTTGGCCTCCAAGATCTTTGAAACCGGCTGGAAGATCACCACCAAGCGCCCCGTTCCCGCCGAAGACGCCGACGACGTCACCCTGACCTCGCTGGTCATCTTCGCGGCCACCTCCGCCGCCCTCGCCGCCGTCGCCCAGCGCTACGCCTACAAGGGCTCCCAGAAGTACCTGGCTCCCAAGATCGCCGCGCGCTTCGGCGCACCCCGGCTGGAGGCCTGAGACCCCGGCCCCCTCCCCTGCCCTCACACGAGCGGCAGGAGGGGCCCCAGGTCGGTGCGCTCACCCGAGGCGCTCACCAGCGAGCCCGCCACGGCCTCGTCCCACGTGAGAAGCCCGCACGCCAGCGACAGCCACGTGCGCGCGTCCGTCTCCACGACGGCGGGCGGCGTCCCACGACGATGCGTCGTCCCGGGCAGGATCTGCACCGCGCCCGCGGGAGGCACGCGCACCTCCACCGACCGGCCCGGATGCAGCGCCCCCAGCTCCTCGAGCGTGAAGCGCACGGCCGTCAGGACCACGGGGCGCGGCGCCTCCCCGCCCCGCTCAACCGCCTCGCGCCACGCGCGCAGCGCCTCCATCCCACGGGCCGTGTCAATCCGTCGTTTCGCCATGCGTCGATTCTACGGCCGCAACGATTCCCGCGTGGGCGCGCATTCCGACCGCTCAGTCAGGCACAATTGAGTGGACAACCCCCTACCGAGAGGCTAACCGTGAGCGAGACAGCATCCCTCATCACGCTGCGCTCGATCCTCGACATCGAGATCGCGCGCACCTACCAGTGGGATGCCGCCACCATCATCTCCATCTCCGGCGTCGACCGCGCCGGCGACCTGACGACGCGCATCGTCGAGCAGCCCGGCGCCCTCACCGACATCGCCGCCGAAGGATTCTCCCCTCACTCCGCCGCCGGCCACGCGCTCTCCCACGAGCTCCACGACGCCATCCAACGCCGCGTGCGCCTGTGGATTGCGGAGATCCCCACCGACCAGCTGCCGCGCCTGCGCGAGGCCCTCGGCTCCGACGTCATTCACGAGGCCGGCGCCCCCTCCGGCGGTTACACGCCCATCGCGCTGTCCCCCCTCACGCTGCTCGAGGCGTGGGCGGACGGCACCGACGAGCAACGCGCCTTCATGCGGGTCGCCATGGCCGGCCTCGACACGCTCTCCACCGCCTCGCACGCCACCCGCGCCTCGCGCGCCGTCGGCGCCTCCATCATCGAACGCTCCGCTTTCCTCAAGCTGTGCCGCAACCCCAAGTTCATCGCCTACGTCGTCGTCCTCGTGTACTCGATGGCGCGGGCAGTGCCCGTCATGTACGTCCCGCACTTCCGGGGCGACTGGCGCATCCTGTGGGCCATCGACATGATCACCGCCATCCCCTACACGTGGGGCCTCATCGAAATGGTCGCCGGACAAAAACTCTGGCACCGCATCGTCGGCGCCGTCACCTCCGCCGTCACCTTCCTCGCCCCCTACGTGTACTTCCTCGTGTACGGGCGCCACGCTCCCCCGGGCGTGTGGACCGCCATCGCCCTGATTTCTTCGGCGGCATCTTCCTGGAGGTCTTCCGCTACCAGCGCGACCGGGCCGTCAAGAAAGGCCTCGCGGAGCTCTCGTAGCACCGCCTCCCCGAGCTGTTCTCCGCGCGCCTGCGGGCGCGGTCGGAACGCGGGCGGAGCGCCGCCTCGCCGCATGCCCGCCCCGGCCTCGGACACGAACGGGGGGGTGGGAACCCTCTCGGATTCCCACCCCCGGTGCACAGGCGTGCGCGGCGCGTCAGTCGGAATTCTTCATGAAGTTCCACGCGATGACGAGGACGGCACCCACCGGCTTGTTAGACGTGGCGACATCACTCAGCTCACTTTGCGACAGGTCGACCCCGTACTCCATGAAACCACCGAACCCACGGACGGCCTGATTAACCGCATCATCCGTCGCCTCCAGCAACGCCAGGTTGCCGTAGGTGCGGATGGCGGACACATGCCACCCAGTGGAATCCCTTACCGTGAAAATGCCCAGGCGCTCCGGATTAACCAGGCCCTCAGTAAAACGCACGGTCTGGCTCTTCCTGCCCGAGCTAGGCGACAAGTACCCGCGGTCAAAGCTCGGATACGAGTACGTCACCGTGTCATCGTTGAACGAGACAGAGAAGTCGCCCGCCGTGATCGACGTCGTCCCAAAGTTCACGATCGAACCGCCGCTGACCTTCGTGGAACTCAGACCCCAGTCGATCTGAACGTTCGCCCCTTTCCCGTTCGAATCCATGCCCCGACCCGAGGGGGATGAGGACGAATCGGTATCTCCGTATACCGCGGCGATGCGACGCTCGGGCAGATCGAGGAAACGGTAGTAGTCCTTGTCGGACATGCTGGCCCCGTTACGCAGCGCGTCCACCATGCCAGAGACGGCCTCCTCCGGAGAGGACGCCCCTTTAACGTCGGTGAAGTCGGCGTCGTAGCGGGGCACGACCGAAGGATCACTCCCCAACTCCTGCTCAGCCACCGTCATCGAAGGAGACAGGTACCACCGTCCCCCCCTCGTTGACGGCGACCAGTGTCAGCTTGCCGTCCGGGAACGAATCCAAAATGTTCCCGTAGCGCAGGATCGGGTTGACATTGATCGTATCCTTCAACTCGTCGAAGAAATCGTTCTCCCCTTGCGTCAGACTCGTCCCCTTAGCCTCCGCGTAGCGCGAACGGAGTTTATCCGCTAGCTCCTGCCTGATCACAATGTCACCCGTCCACTGAGTGATGCGGATGAGAGCAATCTGATCTGATTTTTCCTCGACCGTATACCTCATCTCCGATTCGGCGATAACGATCGCTTCGAGGTACTCCTGGAGTGCCTCCGGACTCGTCATCTTCGACCAATCCGTACCACCGTCAGCCTTGTAGTCCTGCTGCCATGCCATCGCGGCAGCGAGCTCGGATGGCGGCAGGGCGCTTGCGAGCGACTCCAGCGACTTGGTGTCGAAAGCATTCTCGATGCTCGCAGCCAAGTCGTCGGGGGTCGAGTAGCCTCCCGACGGGAAGAAGACGCGGGTGATCGCATACGCTCCACCGCCAATGACGACCAGGGCGGCGACAACCATCATGGCGAGCAAAGCCATCGGCTTGTTGCGCTTCTGGGCGAGCAGCGGGGGCATCTGGCCCGAGAACTGATTCACCTCGGGAGGAGGGGGCATCTGGCCAGGAAACTGATTCACCTCGGGAGGAGGGGGCATCTGGCCAGGAAACTGGCCATTACTTCCCGGCTGGCCGGTCTGGCCGCCAAAGTATTGATTGGACATCGTTGACACCTTTCACCGATAGGAAGTAACTACCGATTGTGCCCCGCCCACGCGTAGATAGCAAGTATTTATTGTAATACTAATGTGAGGCGCATCCTGGCGTATCATCGGCCCCCTCGGCGCAAAGCCTCCCGCAGCGCCAGCTGGTCGTTCAGGAGCCCGATAGCGTTGGTGGCCTCTACGACGCGGCGCAGCATCAGAGGGCACGATCCGGTTCATGAGCGCGCGCAAATCCCGATTGTTCTCACTTCCTGGCCGCATACCCGCCCAGCAGGCGATCGGGTCATGTGGGCAATGAGAACTGCAGCCCCCTGCCCCGGCCGCGTCGCCGCCCGCAGCCCCCCGACCCGGCCTCGTCGCCGCCCGAACGAGGCTCGCATAACAAACATCCCCCGAGCGCCAGGCCCGGGGGTGTTCGTCGGTGATCGTGGGGCGCGAGCTACTTGTCCTCGCCGGTGGCCGTGCGGATGAAGCCCGCGACCATGAACCAGCCGCCGCCGACCCAGAAGAGGATGAGCGTCCACAGGGGCTGGAGCGGATAGATGACGACCAGGTACGCGCAGGCGACGATCCACGCGGCGGCGCCGACGATGTTGGGGATCTGGAAGCGCTTGACGCGCGCGGGATGCGTGTAGTGCAGCGGGACGAGCGTCATGATCGCGAGGAAGATCGTCGCCGCGATGTTCACCCACGCGGGGGTCTGCAGGACGTACATGACGATCGCGACGCAGTTCCACGCGGCGGGGAAGCCCACGAAGTAGTTGTCGTTGGATTTTTCGCCGTCGTTCGCGTAGCAGAACAGGGAGGAGACGATGATGACGATCATCATGACGACCGGCACGGGCTGCGGGCCGAAGGGCAGGTGCAGCGCCATGAACAGTGCGGGCAGGAAGGTCCACGTCAGGTAGTCGACGAGGTTGTCGACGACGCCGCCGTCGAACCACGGGATGGCGTCGCGCACGCCGACCTTGCGGGCGAGGGTGCCATCGACTCCGTCCACGACCAGGGCGATGACGAGCCACAGCCACATCATCGGGATGTTGTTGTTGAGGATCGCGAACAGGGCGAGCGTCGCCCACACGAGGCCAGAGATGGTGAACGCGTGGACCCCCCACGCGGCGATGACGCGGCCCAGGCTGGGTTTGTGTGTCGCGGACGAGGCCTGGGCGTCGTTTTGCGATTGGGTGTCGATGGCTGTTTCTTCGGGCACGGCGGCTCCTGTAGGACGGGTACTTTCCGTTCCACAGTATGCCAAAGATTGGTGATCAATCGGTAGGACTTGAGACAGACCACCCAGCTCGGCGGGCCGGGGACGGCAGTACGTCTCATTGGTAACGCCGGGTTCGCCTTGGTTCATCATGATCAACGCCATTCCTTATCCCGGTTGCACGAGAGAGCATGCCGGGCGGGGGTGCATCGCCGCGTCGGTTGTCTGTACACGTCGCTCGTTGACGCGGAAAATGAGCGGACAGCGTCGGGGCCCGTGAGACGACCCTCGAAGGCCTCTGGCGCCATGGCGTTCTCGTCGGAGCCTCCTTCGGACAGTTCGCCCCACCGGCGCGAGACGCCCGGGCTACCGGGCGAAACGAGCATGATCGGTATGCCTGTATTACTACTAATACCTAAGTTGACAGACCCTTCCCGGGAATCTATTCTCAGAGCAATTCCTCTCCAGTGAAAGAGAACACAACGATGTTTCACCCTCAATGCACCGGGTCCAAGCGCCGCGCAGCCATCATCGCCGCTGGCTTGTCGCTCCTGCTGGCGGCATGCTCGCACGCCCCCAAGCCAGACGCCACGCCCACTCCTACCGCCACCCCGGAGCCCACCACGGCCTCGCCGAGTCCGACGGCCACGACACCCTCTCCTACCCCGTCCGCCTCGATCGCGTCGCCGACGCCGAGCGCGATGGCCAGCAAGTCCCCCGAGTGGAACCCGACGCTGGACCAGGCGGTCGCGAAGGAAGAATGCGGACACTACTTACACTACTGGGAAACTCTTTCCGGATCCGACGATGTCTCGGCCATCGCGCAGAAGACTACAACAACGGCTTCAAATGCGCACTCACGCAGACACTGAACGACGGCTCCGTTGAGCTCCTCGTCCCCAAGGGTGCCAAGACCTTCACCATCACAGCGGGCCAGTCGGACTACTCGCGCGACACAAACATCACGGTGACCTTCGAGATCAGCGACCCTATCTCGGACAAGGTCCTCGACACGGCGTCCCTACGCCTCAACGAGGCGAAGGAGTTCAGCATCGACGTCTCGTCGGTTCCGCGCCTCAAGCTCAAGGTAGTCGCGGAGGCGGCGCAGGGAGATAGCCGCAAGAGCGACATTAGCGTCATCGCCATCTGGGCAGACCCCAAGTTCTCGTAGGAGGACGCTTCCACGGGGACGACACTGCCGCCTCATCGACCCGGCCCGCGAATCGAGCGATTCGCGGGCCGTCGTCCGTTCGTCACGGCCCCCGACATGAGCAACGCGGGTGGAGAGAGGACACGCGTGTTGGTCGAGGCTCAGTCCCAGACATCGTCGAGGGCTGCATCGTCGGAACTAGCGGGCTCGCGTCGACGACTGTGCCGGTGGACTGCAGGTCACAGTCCCGACAAATTTCGCACGTAATTTCCCTCGGTCATTTTTCGAGATCACCCGAAAACGTTGCAATTCCAACGACCTAACTTCATTATTTGAAATACTTGCAGGGGAATTACGTGCGAAATTGCTGAATGTTGAGCAAGACATGGGAATGACGTGTGACATTGCCGAGTGACGAACAAGACAAGGCAAGACACAGCAACACAAGCCCCACCAGTGCGAAGGGCGCCCGGAACACCAGCGGCACCGCACAGCGAGGGGGCGCGGGCCGACAGGCCCGCGCCCCTAGGCGCTCGATCAGACGCAACTCAGAAGTGCTTGCGTCCCGTCTCGCTCAGCTCACGCAGCTCGTCGATCGAGGCGATCCAGCCGCAGCCCTCGCCCTCGGCGGCGAGCAGGTCCACGCCGCTGATCGCGAGCATGTCACCACCCGTCGTGCCGATGCGCACGGCGTCCACGCCCTCGGCCTCAGCGGCCGCGAACACGGCCTTGAGCGCCGCCTCGGGCACCGCGACGAAGGCGCGGGCCTGGGACTCGGACAGGAGCATCTCGTGGTCGCCGACGCAGTCGCGGCGCGCGGCGCTGGCGACGTCGAAGGTCCCGCCGATGCCGAAGCGCAGCGCCGAGTCCACGAGGGACTGCACGAGGCCGCCGTTCGACAGGTCGTGTGCGGCGCGCACGAGGGGCCGACCGTCCGGGCCGTCGGCGGCGCTCAGCGCGCGCACGACGTTACCGAGGGCCACCTCGGCCTTCAGGTCGACCTCGGGCGGCAGGCCGCCCAGGTGCGAGCGGGCGACGCGCGCCCACGCGGACCCGTCGAACTCCTCGCGGGTAGTGCCCAGGAGGATGACGGCGAGGCCCTCTTCGGTGAAGCCGGAGGGGTTGGCGCGCGTCACGTCGGGGAGGATACCGAGCATGCCGATGACGGGCGTCGGGTTGATCGACGAGTTCGGCAGGCCCTTCTCGGTGCCCGACGAGTTGTACAGCGACACGTTGCCGCCGGTCACGGGGATCTCCAGCTCGATGCAGCCGTCCGCGAGCGCGGTCATGGCGGTCACCAGCTGCCACATGGCGTCCGTGTCTTCGGGGTTGCCGAAGTTCAGGCAGTCCGTGATGGCGACGGGCTCGGCGCCGACGACGGCGACGTTACGGTAGGACTCGGCGAGGGCCTGGCGGGCTCCCGCTGCCGGGTCGAGCTTCGTGTACCAGCCGTTAGCGTCCGTGGAGAGCGCAACACCCAGGCCAGTGGCCTCGTCGATACGGATAACACCCGCATCGTCAGGCTGGGCGAGGGCGGTGTTTCCCTGCACGTAGCGGTCGTACTGGTCGGTGACCCACGCCTTGGAGGCCTGGTTGACGTCGGAGAGGACGGCGCGCACGTCGGCGATGAGCTCCTCGCGCGTGGCGGGGCGCGCAAGCTCCTCGGAGGTGGCGGCCTGCAGCTCGTCCTGCCACGCGGGGCGCGCGTAGGGGCGGTCGTAGACGGGGCCCTCGTGGGCGACGGTCTTCGGGTCGACGTCGACGATGCGGTGGCCGTAGTGGTCGATCGTGAGGCGCCCGTCGCCGGTCAGGTGACCGATGACAGCGGCCTCGACGTCCCACTTGTCGATGATCTCGAAGAAGCGCTCGCGATCCTGCGGGGTCACGATCGCCATCATGCGTTCCTGGGACTCGCTCATGAGGATCTCGCCCGCGGTGAGCGTGGGGTCGCGCAGGAGCACGTTCTCGAGGTCGACGTGCATGCCGGAGTCGCCGTTGGAGGCCAGCTCGGAGGTCGCGCACGAGATGCCCGCGGCGCCCGAGGTCCTGGATGCCCTGGACGACGTCGGCCTCGAACAGGTCGAGGCAGCACTCGATGAGGACCTTCTCCATGAAGGGGTCGCCCACCTGGACGGAGGGGCGCTTGGCGGGCATGCCGTCTTCGAAGGTCTCGGAGGCGAGGATGGACGCGCCGCCGATGCCGTCGCCGCCGGTGCGCGCGCCGAAGAGGACGACGAGGTTGCCCTCACCGGTCGCGTTGGCCAGGTGGATGTCGTCGTGGCGCAGCTTGCCGATGCACAGCGCGTTGACGAGGGGGTTGCCCTGGTAGGAGGGGTCGAACTCGGTTTCGCCGCCGATGTTGGGCAGGCCCAGGCAGTTGCCGTAGCCGCCGACGCCGGAGACGACGCCGTGGACGACGCGCGCCGTGTCGGGGTGGTCGACGGCGCCGAAGCGCAGCTGGTCCATGACGGCGATCGGGCGGGCACCCATCGAGATGATGTCGCGGACGATGCCGCCGACGCCGGTGGCCGCGCCCTGGTAGGGTTCGACGAAGGACGGGTGGTTGTGGGACTCCACCTTGAAGGTGACGGCCCAGCCGCCGCCGATGTCGACGACGCCGGCGTTCTGGCCCATGCCGACGAGGAGGTTCTTCCTCATGGCGTCGGTCGTGCGCGCGCCGAACTGCTCGGCGAGGTGCTTCTTGGAGGACTTGTAGGAGCAGTGCTCGGACCACATGACGGAGTACATGGCGAGCTCGGCGTTCGTGGGTCGGCGCCCGAGGATGTCACAGATGCGCTGGTATTCGTCCTCTTTGAGGCCGAGTTCCTTCCAGGGCATGTCCTGGCCGGGGGTCGCGGCGGCGTTCTCGACGGTGTCGGGCAGCTCGCGGGTATTTTCGGAGGTCATTCGTGTTTCCATTCGAAAGATCATGGACGAGGCCGGGGCGCCCTCACGGGAGAGGGCGCGGTGGCGTCGTCAGCCGACGAGGGATGCGAGGACGGAGTGGAAGATGCCCAGGCCGTCGGTGCCGCCGTGGTGGCTGGCGCCATCGGGTCCGAGGGAGAGCGGGCCGAAGCCGACCTCGGTCGCATGCTCGGGGTGGGGCATGAGGCCGACGACGTTGCCCGCTGCGTTGGTGACGCCCGCGATGTCGTTGGCGCTTCCGTTGGGGTTAACGTCGACGTAGCGGAACACGACGCGGCCCTCGCCCTCAAGGCGTTCGAGCTCGGCGGGGGAGGCCTGGAAGTTGCCTTCGCCGTTCTTGAGGGGAACGGTGATGGTGTCGCCGGCGCTGTAGGCGCGCGTCCACGCGGTGTCCGCGTTTTCGATGCGCAGCACCTGGTCGCGGCACAGGAACTTCTGGTGGTCGTTGCGGATGAGGGCGCCGGGCAGCAGGTGCGACTCGCACAGGACCTGGAAGCCGTTGCAGATGCCCAGGACGGGCAGGCCTCGTCCGGCCTCGCGCACGATCTCGCCCATGACGGGGGCGGTCGCGGCGATCGCGCCGCAGCGCAGGTAGTCGCCATAGGAGAAGCCTCCGGGGATGACGACCGCGTCGACGCCGTGCAGGTCGGCGTCCTTATGCCACAGGGACACCGCCTGCGCGCCCGCGATGTCCACCGCGCGGGCGGCGTCACGGTCGTCAAGGGTGCCAGGGAAGGTGACGACTCCGACGCGGGTCACTGCGCGCCTCCCGCGTAACGGGCGTCGGCCTCGTCGATGGCCTCGACGCGCACGACGTCCTCGATGATCGGGTTGGACAGGACCTCTTCGGCGGCCTTGCGGGCCTGCTCCAGGAGCTCGTCGGTGACGGGGCCGTCCACGGTCAGGTGGAAGCACTTCCCCTGACGCACGGCCGTAAAGCTCGTGATTCCGAGCCTGGGCAGCGCCGAGCCGACGGCCTTACCCTGGGGATCCAGGATCTCAGGCTTCGGCATCACTTCCACGATGATTCGCCCCACGGCGTTCCTCCTTGTGTTGTTGGTGAGGATCCCGCCGTGCACCTTGCCCGGCGGGCACGTTGGTTACAGGACCGGGTCGACCCCGGTAAGTCGGCGATACGCCTCGACGTAGCGGGCGGCGGTCGCGGCGGCGACGGCGTCGGGCAGCGCGGGCGGATTCTGCCCGGAGGCGCGGTCCCACCCCGACTCGTCCGAGGTCAGCCAGTCGCGCACGTACTGCTTGTCGAAGCTCGGCGTCACCTGGCCTTCAACCCAGCGGTCCGCGGGCCAGAAGCGCGAGGAGTCGGGGGTGAGGATCTCGTCTGCGAGCACGATCGCGCCCGTGGACACGTCGATACCGAACTCGAACTTCGTGTCCGCGATGATGATGCCCCGCTCGGCGGCGATATCGCGGGCGGCCCGGTACAGGGCGATCGACAGGTCACGGATCGCGCTCGCGTACTCCTCGCCGATCCGCTCGACGGTCTGCTCGAAGGTGATGTTCTCGTCGTGCTCGCCCAGCTCGGCCTTCGCCGCGGGCGTGAAGATCGGCTCTTCCAGGCGCGAGGCCTCGGTCAGCCCCTCGGGCAGCGTGATGCCGCACACGGACCCCGACTGGCGGTACTCCGCCAGGCCGGAGCCCGTCAGGTAGCCGCGCACGACACACTCGATGGGGATCATGTACAGGCTGCGGCACACGACCGCGCGCGCGTCAACCTCGGCGGGCACCGCGAAGCGAGTGGCCGGCGCACCCTCGAGGGCGCGCGAGGCCTCCGCCGGGACCTTGCTGCCCACGGCCAGCAGGTGGTTTTGGACGAGGTGACGCAGCTTGCCCATCCACCAGATGGCCAGCTGGTTGAGCACCGCACCCTTGCCGCGGATCTCGGTCGGCAGCACGTAGTCGTAGGCGCTGATGCGATCCGACGTCACCATGAGAAGCGCCTCCGGGCCCACCTTCGCGTGACGCGGGCGGCCCTGGGCGGCAGGCGTGTCCGGAGCGGAGCCCACCACGGCCTCGTCGGGAGCGTAGATGTCGCGAACCTTCCCCGAGCTCAGGGGGGGTCCAACCGTGCAGGGAGGCGGGCATAATGCTCCTCAGTATCGTGTCGTTAGTCAAGTGTGACGGCCAGGTCGGCGGGCCACATCGCGATGTCGCTACGGTGGTGCTCGCCCTCAAAGTGGATGAGGTCCACGCCCCTGTAGGCGAGCGCCCGGGCCTCGTCGAGCGTGGCCGCGCGGGCGACGACGTCGAGAACGCGTCCGCCCGAGTTCACGAGCGCGTAGGTCGGCTCGAAGCCGCAGCATCCGGCCGCGACGTCGGCCGGGTCGTCGGTGATCTCCTCGGAGGTGCCGGCGTGGATGACATGGACGCCCTCCAAGGCCTCGGCCGCCTCGATGCCGGTGATGGGGTGCCCGGTGTCCGTGGCGCCCGGGTAGCCGCCCGAGGCCATGACGACCGTGACGGCGGCATCCTCGCTCCACACGGGGGCGGGGACCTTGGCGAGAGTGCCGGTGGCGGCCGCGTACAGGATGGGCGCCAGCGGGGAGTCGAGGCGTTCGAGAACCACCTGGGTCTCCGGGTCGCCGAAACGCACGTTGAATTCGACGACGCGGATGCCCTTCGAGGTCATCGCGAGGCCGCAGTACAGGAGGCCGCGGAAGGGGGTGCCGCGCCGGGCCATCTCGGTGACGACGGGCTGGGCGACCTCCTCGACGATGCGCTGCGTGGCTTCCTCGGGCAGCCACGGGAGGGGGCTGTAGGCGCCCATGCCGCCCGTGTTCGGGCCTTCGTTGCCATCGCCCACGCGCTTGAAGTCCTGGGCGGGCTGGAGCGGGACGACGGTCGCGCCGTCGGCGAAGCAGAAGAGGGAGACCTCGGGGCCGTCGAGGTAGTCCTCGATGACGACCGCTCCCCCGTCGCGCGCCAGGCAGGCGCGCGCGTGGTCCGAGGCCTGGGCGCGGTCGGTGGTCACGACGACACCCTTGCCGGCGGCCAGGGCGTCGTCCTTCACGACGTAGGGGGCACCAAGGTCGTCGAAGGCGGCCTCCACCTGATCCATGGTCGTGCAGGTGAAGGAGCGGGCGGTGGCCACGCCGGCGTCCGCCATCACCTGCTTGGCGAAAGACTTGGAGGCCTCCAGGCGGGCCGCATCCTTCGTCGGTCCGAAGACCGGAATCCCGTAGTCGAGGACCGCGTCGGCGACACCCGCGACGAGCGGGGCCTCGGGACCGACGACCACGAGGTCGACCTTCTCGGAGGTCGCGCGTCGCACGACATCCTTCGGGTCCAGCGGATCCATCGTGAGCGAGCGGCCCAGCTGTTCCAGCGCGGGGTTACCGGCCTGGACGACAAGCGACACGGGATGCTCGGGGGTGGACGTTCGTACAAGCGCACGGGCGATCGCGTGTTCGCGACCTCCGTTACCAACGAGAAGAACCTTCACGTTTCAAGCCTATCGGTGTTTGGTGGCCTTCCGGGCCACCGCGGGGTTTTATGGGTGCACGTCACAGCGAAGTTGAGACGCGCGATCACGACTCACCAGGCACCGTTAGGGTTGCCGCTGCGCTTGTCGTCGGTCTGGTCGCGGCGTTCCTTCGCGCGGCCGCTGTTCTGGTCCTCCAGCTTCTGACGCTGTTGCTTTTCGTCGCTGTTCTCGCCCTCGTAGGGGTCGGACGTCGGGCTGTTGGAGGGGGTCGGGCTCGAACTCGGGTTGGGCTTGGGATCCTGGTTATTCTGGGGATCCTGCTTGTTCTGGTTCGGGTCTTCGCCCTGCTGTTCCTTTTCGGTGTCTTCCTTCTTCTTCTGGACGCGGCTCTTATTCTCGTCCGCGGGGTTCTCCGAGGATCCGCCCGACTGCTGGTCGTCGCCGGATTGGCCCTGGCCTCCGGATTGGCTCTGGTTGCCGGATTGGCCCTGGCCTCCGGACTGGCCGGACTGGCCGGACTGGCCGCCGCCTCCGCCGGCGGTCTGGCACGGCGAGATCAGGTCGACGGCCTCCTGGTAGGCGGCGATGGCGTCATCGAGAGATTTGGCCGAGCGCAGGGCGTCCGCCTGGATTTCGATGCCGATGCCGAGGTTGACGCGCACCCGGCACTCGTAGGAGAAGGGTTCCAGTCGCCCGGGCTGCACCTCGGTGGCCTTGGGCACCAGGTCGTAGGCGGTGCGCAGCTCGGCCACGCCCTCGTCGATGGCGTCCTGGCGCACCAGCGTGGTGCCGAGGTTGTAGTGGGACACCCAGCGTTCGATGCCGATGGAGGTCCACGTCATCTGCCCCTCGTACCCTGCCTGCGCGGCCGGGTACTCTCCCTTCGTCCAGTGGCCCAGCGACGAGCGCGACCACAGGGTCATGCCGATCAGGTACGCCGAGATCGCAAGGGCGATCACGAGGATCGGGATGGAGTACCACAGAGGGCGCAGGGCTCGCGGGGAACGCTGAATCTTCTGCTTGCCCGACGACGCCTGGGTGAGCTTGGCGCGCACCGCGGGGTCGACGGAGTCGGCCTGGGGGGCGCCGAAGGGCAGGAGGTCGTCGTCGCGGGCGGAGTTCTCAGATTGCATGGGAATTCCTCAGCTGTTGGGCGCGCAGCGCCAGGGTTGCACCCTCCCACGCGAGGAGGCCGCCCAGGATGAGGGCGAAGGGCCAGATGATGTAGCGGTAGGTGGACTGCATATTGCGCGACTCGGAGATCGTCGAGGCGTTTTCCAGGAGCGAGCGCGCGTGGGACTCGATGGCCGACTTGTCGGGCGAGTGCACGTAGTCCACGCCGATGCGCGACGCGACGGAGCGCAGGGCGGCCTCGTCGATCTTGGAGATCGCGATGGGTTCGCCGGGCTGGGACTTGTCGCGAATGTACTCGTCCCCGCCGCCACTCTGCGCGCCCGAGTCTCCCAGGCGCAGGACCTTCATCTTGCCGCCCTCCTCGGTGCCGTAGCCGATGACCAGGCCGCCGTCGACGTACTGCTTGACCTCGTCCCAGTCACTCTCGGAGCCGGTGGGAGCGCTCGACCAGTGATCCTGGTTCGAGGTCTCACCGTCGGAGAAGATGAAGACGGCGCGAATATTCTGGGGGTGACGCTCCTTGTTCTTCTTCAGGAGCTTGGCGAGTTCCGCCGCGGGGCGGTTGGGTGAGGAACCCTGCGAGGAGGAGGACAGCTCGCGATCGAAGCTGCCCATGTAGGCGTCAACCGCGGAGGAGTCGGTCGTCAGCGGCATGTCGATGTGCACCTTCGAATCCCACGACAGGATCGAGAAGCGCGAGCCGGTGAGGGATCCCATGAGGAGCGCGACGTCGTTGCGCACGCCGTCGATGCGGGGCTTGGCGCCGTCCCAGTCCTCCGCTGCCATCGAGCCGGTGCGGTCAATGACGAAGTAGACCTCGAGGGTGGAGGTGACCTCGACGGCCTCGCCGGGGATGGAGGGGCCCGCACCCATGACCAGCACCGTGACAACGATGAGCGAACGCCGGATGACGTCCTTCACGTTCTTGCGCACCGCTCGGTGCCACGTGAGGAACACGAAGACGCCCGCGACGACCGTAATGAGGATCAGCAGGAACAGGTTAATGACGGGGTGAAATACCATGTCAGAGCCTCCCGAAGGCGAGCAGACCAAGCAGTGACACGACGCCCACGAGGGTCCATCCCAGGGCCGCCGTCGGTCGGTCGGTTTCGAGCATCTTGCCGTTTGAGTCCAGGTCTTCCTTCTGCTCGGCCTCGATCTGCTGGACCACGCTATCGACGGACGCCGGGGAGGAGGCGTCATAGAAGTCGCCGCCCGTGGACTGGACCTGATCGCGCAGGTCGATGGCCTCGGAGGAGAGCATATCCATCGACCCGGGGTACAGGGCGGTCACGGTCACGTTCTGACGCTTGGCGAAGGCGATCGCCTCACTGAGGTTGTAGATGCCCTCGCCCCACACCTCGTTGTCGGTCGCCAGCAGGATCGTACGCGAGCGGGTCTTGTCCTTGTGGTCGAAGCCCATGACGCACGAGGCCAGGCCGTCACCCACGAGGGAGGCACGCTCCTCGTCGTCGTCAGGCAGCGTCGGCTGGAGGTATTCGATGAGCTCCCGCGTAGCCGTGTAGCGCCCGCCGTAGGAGGAGAAGCCCCGATCGATGACGTCCGACATCTCCGTGAGCGTGTCGTTGGCCATCTCGTAGTCGTCGGTGAGCGGGAACATCGTGGTCGAGTAAACGTTCCACAGCTGCAAGGAGATTCGCTCGCCCTCGAAGTGGGAGATGATTTGCTTGAAAGCGTCGCCGATCTTCGAGTCGTAGGGCAGCATCGAGGCCGAGGCGTCCAGGCAGATCACGATGTCACGGCTCGCGGACTTGTCGTGCTTGACGTAGCGGTCCACGGGAGCCGCCGCGGACACCGACGCCGCGATAACCGCGATGATGAAGCACACGAGGGCCATCGCCAGGGAAGAACGGGTCCTGCGCACCAGCGCCTGGTACTTGGGCAGGCCACGCAGGTAACCGGAGTTCGCCACCCAGCCCTTCTTGCCCGAACGCTGCCCGGCGCGACGAGCGAACCACCAGCCGACGCCGGTCGCGGCGGCGACCGCCACCAGGACGAGGGGAATAAGCCACCAAAACCTCATACGTTTACCGCCTCCACGGCCTTGCTCAACACGTTCGTCACAGCCTCGTGCGAGGGCTGGCCGACGGGGATGTTCTCACCCGTGAAGCTGGGGACCTCGCATGCCTCCAGGACGTCTGCCAGTCCCGGCCACACGGGCACGAGCTCGCGGACCTCACGCACGGTCGCGACCTCAAGGTCACGACCGGTACGCTCCGTGCCGAGTGCGCGCATGAGGCCGGCGATTGCCAGGTGCACGCCGCGGGCGTCCAGGTCCGCGTCGGCGTAACGATCCGCGATCTGATCGATGTAGCGCAGGTACTTCTTGCGGCGCGCATCCGTGATCGTCTGGAGCTCCATGACCTCACCGATGCGCGAGGTCCACCACCGCCACAGGCAGTAGACGATCCACCCGAGGACGGCCGCCAGCAGGGTGACCCCCAGGACCCACATCCAGTTCGGATAGATCACCGGATCCTGCAAGTATTCCTTCGTGTCACCGGACATGTGATCCCCTTTCAAGAGCGCGCATGAGCGCGCGAGGGACTTCCTCGCTGGACGACACGTCCACGTGGATGACTCCCCTCCTGTCGAGCATCTGGGTCACGGCGGCGCAGCGCGCGGCCATGACGTTGGCGGCCTCGCCCGCCAGCTGCGAGTCTCGCAGCAGGAAGTCGGGCAGCGGCCCCTCGTTGACGTCGACGACGTCCGTGCCCTTCTCGAGGCTGGTGGGGTCGACGTCGGCGACACACACCTGGATGACCTGGTGGCGCACGGTGAGGGACTTGATGAGATCGTCGGACTCGCGCGAGGGGGTGGGCTGCGTGGAGTCGGTGACGATCACGATGAGGCTGCGCCGCCGGGTGACGGTCCTGGCCCGCGCCAGCAGCTTGGGGACGTCCGAGTGGGGCGACCCCAGGGTGATGTCCTCCTCGATGCGGCGCAGCACCGTTTCCGCGTGCGCGTTACCCGAGCGGGCGGGCATGAAACGCACGCGCTCGGAGTCACCCGCGACGAGGCCGATCTGATCTCCTCGGGCGACGGACAGCCAGGCGATCGCTCACACGCGGCCAGGGCGATCTCTTCCTTCGTCTCACCCGAGGGGGCGAGGGCGCCCATCTCGCGGCCTGTGTCCACGACGAGCATGACCTGCAGGTTCGCCGTGGCCTCGTGGCGCTTGATGACCGGCGAACCGGTGCGCGCCGTGGCCGCCCAGTCGATTTCACGCACGTCGTCGCCCGGCTGATAGGGAGCCAAGTCCATGAACTCCCATCCGCGACCCTGCCTCAGCGCAGAGTGCTGGCCGTCCATGACGGACAGCAGCTTGCGCATGACGGGCAGCTGGATGCGCGTGGAGAGCGCGTGGATTTCGCGCGAGCGTACAGGCATGACGTTCCTCTAGACAGTCGACGGGCGTGGAAGCGGTATTCGTTACGGAACGGGGACCGCGTTGAAGACGGCGTCGATGAGGCCCTCAATGGACACGTTGTCGGCCAGGGCGTCAAAGGTACGGATGATGCGGTGGCGCAGGATGCCGTAGCGCATCTCCTTGATATCGTCGGGCATGACGTGGTTGCGTCCCGCCATGAGGGCGAGCGACTGGGCGATCTGCATGAGCGCGATGCCACCACGCGGGGGAGGCGCCCACGCGCACGTGCTTGCTCCAGCCGGGCAGCGGGTTGGGGCCCGCGCCTCGGGTCGTGTTGATGATGTCCACGATGTAAGCCTTGAGGGTCTCGTGGATGAAGACGCGGCGGCGCGCCTCCTGCAGGGTGCGCACGTCATCGAGGGTGATCGGGACGGCCGGGGACGGGATCGTCATCTGGCCGGAGTCGATGCGGGACAGAACCTCAAGCTCTTCGACGGGCGTGGGGTAGGTGATGACCTCCTTGAGGAGGAAGCGGTCCATCTGGGCCTCAGGCAGAATGTAGGTGCCTTCTTCCTCGATGGGGTTCTGCGTGGCCATGACCATGAAGGGACTCGGCAGCTTGTGATTGACACCACCAATGGTGGTCTGGCGTTCCTGCATGGCCTCCAGCATCGCGGACTGGGTCTTCGCGGAGGAACGGTTGATCTCATCCAGGAGGACCATGTTGGCGTGAACCGGGCCCAGCTGGGTGACCATCTCGCCGCGCTCCTGGTTCCAGATCTGAGAGCCAACGATGTCGTTGGGCATCAGGTCGGGGGTGCACTGGATGCGATGGAAGGTGCCCGACACGGCGGAGGCGAGGGTCTGCGCGGCCGTCGTCTTGGCCAGGCCGGGAACAGATTCGACCAGCACGTGGCCGCCCGCGAGCAGCGAGGCGGTCAGCGCGCGGCGCAGGCCTTCCTGGCCGACGACGGTGTGCTGGTAGATGTCGGTCATGCGATCGAGCAGGCCCTTGGCGTGGGCCAGCTCGTCATTCGTCAAGTAGTTGGGCACGGGCTCTCCTTGCGTGCGCGGTCGTATGCCCTCCCAGTGTAGCCCGCCGAGACTCACATGACGCAACCCGGTCAGTTTTCGCACACCTCGTGGCGAAGCCTACACGTCGTCAAAAAGGGGGCGAGCCCCGGAGTTTCCTCCGGGGCTCGCCCTCAGGTCCGCGTCAATCAGGCCTGCTTCGCGGCGGCAATGCGCGCGCGGAACTTGGCCAGCTGCTCGGTGATGGCGGCGGGGAGCTTGTCGCCGAACTGCGAGAAGTACTCCTCGGTGTCGTCCATCTCGGCGGCCCAGGCGTCGGGATCGATCGCGAAGAGCTTCGCCCAGACGGCCTCGTCAATGTCCAGGCCGTCGAGGTTGAAGTCCTCGAACTTCGGGTAGCGGCCGGTCACGCCGTCGATGGCCTCGACCTCGCCGGCGGCGCGGCGAACGATCCAGTCCAGGACGCGGGAGTTGTCGCCGTAGCCGGGCCACATGAAGTTACCGTCTTCATCCTTACGGAACCAGTTGACCTGGTAGACCTTCGGGAAGCCCTCGCCGAGCTTGTCCTGCATCTCCAGCCAGTGGCCCCAGTAGTCGGCCATGTTGTAGCCGCAGAAGGGCAGCATGGCGAAGGGGTCGTGACGCAGCGAGCCGGCCTTGACGTCGGTCGCGGCAGCGGTGACCTCGGAGGCCACGGAGGCGCCGATGAACACGCCGTGGGCGGGCTCGTACTGCTCGGCGACCAGCGGGACGTTGGTGGCGCGGCGGCCACCGAAGAGGACGGCGTCAACCGGGACGCCCTCGGGGGCTTCCCAGTCGGGGCAGATGATCGGGCACTGCGAGGCGGGAACGGTGAAGCGGCTGTTCGGGTGAGCAGCCTTCTCGCCGGACTCGGGGGTCCAGTCGTTGCCGTGCCAGTCGATCAGGTGCGCCGGAACGTCACCGTCGATGCCTTCCCACCACACGTCACCGTCGTCGGTCAGGGCGACGTTCGTGAAGATGGAGTTAGCCTTGCCGGTCTCCATGGCCATGGGGTTGGTCTTGTAGGAGGTGCCGGGGGCGACGCCGAAGAAGCCGGCCTCGGGGTTGATGGCGCGCAGGCGGCCATCCGGGCCCGGGCGCATCCACGCGATGTCGTCGCCGACGGTCTCGACCTTGTAGCCGGGGATCGTGGGCTGGAGCATGGCGAGGTTGGTCTTGCCACAGGCGCTCGGGAAGGCGGCGGTGACGTGGAACTGCTGGCCGGTGGACTCGCGGGTCAGGCGCAGGACGAGCATGTGCTCGGCCATCCAGCCGTCGCGGCGGGCCATCGTCGAGGCGATACGCAGGGCGAAGCACTTCTTGCCGAGCAGGGCGTTGCCGCCGTAACCCGAACCGAAGGACCAGATCTCGTTGGTCTCAGGGAAGTGGGTGATGTACTTCTCATCGTTGCAGGGCCAGTTCGAGTCTTCCTGACCGGGCTCAAGAGGAACGCCGACGGAGTGAACGGCGGGAACCCACACGCGGCCCTCATTGATGAGGTCCATGGCAGCAGCACCCATGCGGGTCATGATGCGCATGTTGACAACGACGTAGGGGGAGTCGGTGATCTCAACACCGAGCTGGGAGATGGGGCCACCAAGGGGACCCATGGAGAAGGGAACCACGTACATGGTGCGACCCTTCATGGCACCCGTGAACTTCTCGTGCAGGGTGGCCTTCATTTCCTTGGGGTCGGCCCAGTGGTTGGTCGGGCCCGCATCCTCTTCCTTCTCACAGCAGATGAAGGTACGGGACTCAACACGCGCAACGTCGGACGGCTTGGAGCGAGCGAGGAAGGAGTTGGGGCGCTTCTCCTCGTTGAGCTTGGTGAACATGCCACTCTCGACCATCTGCGAGGTCAGGCGATCCCACTCTTCCTGGGAACCGTCGCAGAACTCAACGGCGTCAGGGGTGGTCAGCGCAGCGATTTCAGCAACCCACTTGATGACATCTTCGGGAGCGTTGGCCGGAGCCGCCGCACGAACATCCTGTTCGGTCACGGACATTTTGCCTCCTGAGGCATTTTGAATTGTCGAGGCCGCGATATGCGTCCCCGATTGACAGAATCAATCATGCCGGAACCGATGCCCACGCTTGCGGGCGCTTGGTCCCGGTCACACCACAATCGTAGTCGAACCAGTCACAGGCCGCCCGACCGACAGGGACCTTCTGCCCACCCACAAGGCGTTTCGTGTCCGCGCGAGCACGCCCAGGCCTCGTCCATAGGACCGAAGATCAAGCCCCGGCCGACCCCGTGAGATAGAACACGATCATTGGTGTAACAAAAGCGCATCTGAACTTGAAGTCTGCCCACCCCATGACGGACGATTACAGGTAGCACAACAGTGCCGTTCACCATTGGAAGGACCGAATACACCATGGGATTCCGAAACAAGACCCAAGGCCCTGACTTTTTTGAAGACTTCACCTCCCAGGCCCGCCAGCTCGTGCAGGCCGTCGAGTTCCTGACGCACATCTACGCCGCCTCCCCCGAGGAGCGCATCGCCCTGCGCGACCAGCTCCACGAGGTCGAGCACCGCGGCGACGAACTGAACCACGACATCGTCCAGCGCATCAACTCCTCGTTCATCACACCCTTCGACCGCGAGGACCTGCAGTCGCTGGCCTCCCACCTGGACGACTGCCTCGACTTCATCGACGAGGCCGGCGACCTCCTCGTCGTCTACGGCATCGCCGACATCCCCTCCTCCTTGGTCTCCCTGCTGAACACGCAGATCGAGGTCATCAAGAACTGCGCAGACCTCACCGCCGAGAACATGCCCAAGCTCAAGTCGCCCATCGACATGCGCGACTACTGGATCGAAATCAACCGCCTCGAAAACGAGGGCGACCTGGCCTACCGCCGCACCCTGACGGCCCTGTTCGACTCGGGCCTCGACCCGGTCACGATCATCAAGCTGAAGGACATCGTCCAGGGCCTCGAATCCTGCGCCGACGCCTTCGAGGAGCTGGCCAACGTCATCGAGTCCCTCGCACTGAAGGAATCCTGAGCCGTGGATCTGAATCTGATCCTCGTCTGCGTCGTCATCGTCGTCGCGCTGTTCTTCAGTTACACGAACGGCTTCCACGACGCGGCGAACGCGATCGCGACCTCCGTGTCGACGCGCGCGTGGACTCCCCGCGCGGCGCTCCTCATGGCCGCGACGATGAACGTCATCGGCGCCATGATGGGCACCGGCGTCGCCAAGACGGTCGGCAACGGCATCATCTCGATCAGCAAATACGCCGAGTCTCCACAGCCGGAGATGCAGCAAAAGGGCCTGGTCATCATCCTGGCCGCCCTGCTGGGCGCCTGCATCTGGAACCTGATCACCTGGTGGTTCGGACTCCCGTCGTCCTCCTCGCACGCCCTCATCGGCGGCATGGTCGGCGCGGGCCTCCTCAGCGGTACGGATGTGTTCTGGGAAGGCATCGTCAGCCACGTCATCATTCCGATGTTCGCCTCCCCCATCATCGGCTTCGTCATCGGATACTTCGTCATGAAACTCGTCCTGTGGCTGTTGCGCAAGGCCCAGTATCACCGCACGATGCGCCGCTTCCGCGCCGCGCAGCGCATCTCCTCGGCTGCGATGGCCCTGGGCCACGGCATCCAGGACGCACAGAAGACGATGGGCATCATCATCATGGCGCTGATGGCCGGCGGCTACGGCGAGACGCATAGCATCCTCAATCCCGTCACTGGCGAAATGAACGTGCCCCTGTGGGTGAAACTCTCGGGCGCCGCGGCGATTTCGCTGGGCACGATGGCCGGCGGAGGGCGCATCATGCGCACGATCGGTCGTAAGATCATCGACCTGGATCCGGCTCGCGGTTTCACGGCCGAGGCCGTGTCCTCCTCGATCCTGTACCTGTGCTCCTACGTCGTCCACGCCCCCATCTCGACGACGCAGGTCGTGTCGACGGCGATCATGGGCGTGGGTTGCACGAAGCGTTTCTCCGCGGTTCGCTGGGGCGTCGCGGGCAGCATCGTCACCGCGTGGTTCCTCACGCTGCCGGCCGCGGCCATCGTGTCTGGCATCGTGTATCTCCTCGTGGCGCTGCCTCTGGGGGTCCACTAGTGGCTTCCCGTCGTCTCGTCGGCCTGGTCGCGGCCCTCGCGCTTCTCGTTCCGCTCGCCGCGTGCTCGGATTCGTCCGTCATGCACATGCGGGTCGGCCAGTGCATCCTCATGCCCGAGGACAAGACCGCGACCACGGTTGAGACGACCGGCTGCACCCGAGAGCATGACGCCGAGGTCTTCTACGTGACCTCCGCCGACGACGGGGATTTCCCCGGCGAGGAGGAACTCAACAAGCAGGCCGGCGCCCAGTGCCTCGAGCATTTCAAGGAGTACATCGGATCGAGCTACCTGACGTCCACTCTCGACATGACGTGGATGATTCCGACGAAGGATTCGTGGGCGCACAACGATCGGGCGATCGTGTGCCTGGCGCGTCCCATGGATCGCTCCACACTCACCTCGTCGGTGAAGAACTCGGGCCTGTAGGCCTTCCCTCGTCGAGCGCCGTCGGGTGGCACGCGGCCTGTGGGCCGGGTGCCACCCGTTGCATGTACCACCCTCATCGTTGCTGCTATAGTACGAACGCGACGCCATCCCCGTCGCGTGAGCAGCGAGGCTTTCCCGTGGCCATCGCTCCCCTCACACAAGGAAGATCATGTCCCACCGCTCCCGTTCCTTAACGTTTCTCTGCATCGGCGCCGCCCTTGTGAGCCTGGGCCTGTCCGCTTGCTTCCCCGTCTCACTGAGACCCCGCAGCTCCTCCGGGGGCTCTTCCGGCGGCTCTTCGGGGGGCTCGTCCGGGCCCACCAGCTCCGTCCTTGACCTATACGTTGGCCAGTGCATCCAGGACCCGGGCGAGGGCACTGTTTACGACGTCGAGAACGCGGTGTGCACGACGGAGCATTGGGGGGAGGTTTACCACGTTATGACAATCACCTCCTCGCAGATGCCCTCCGAGGACGACATGAATGACATGGCCTCGGACGCCTGCGTTGACGCCTTCGAAGCCTACGTGGGCAGGCCCTACGACGAGTCCGACCTGGACTTCACGTGGTACGTGCCGTCCCAGGAGAGCTGGGCGGAAGGGGATCGCACCATCCAGTGCATCGCGATCCGCACGGACGGCGACCCCCTCGATCAGCCGGTGCGCAACTCGGGCCTCTGAGCCGCCTCCGGCCGCGGCGTGATGTTGCTGTGGCTCGTGAGGCGGCCAGGCATGACCCAGGCCACCTCCCCTTTACCGTGCGGTATTTGAATTGTTATAGTGACAACAGCATGGCGACGGGCACCACCCTGGGCCCGCGTTGTCGCAGCTGAGCGGTTTCGCCTCCCGCGGGCCGCGATCCCATCTCATCAAGGAGTACTATGTCCCACGCAATGCGTCCCGCCCTGGCTCTCGGCGCCTCCGCCGCGATCCTGGCGCTCGGCCTGTCTGCTTGCTCTGGCCTGCCCTTCGGCGGCCGCACTCCGTCCGATCGTTCCTCCGAGACCTCCTCGTCGCGTTCCTCGGAGAGCCCCTCCCCCGAGGCCACCGGCTCCGACACCTCCGCGTTCGCGATGTACGTCGGCCAGTGCATCAACACCCCCGACGGCGCCGCCGCGACCGTCGAGGAGTTCGACTGCAACCAGCCGCACAACGGCGAGGTCTTTTACATCCACAAGCTGACGGATGCCTCGCGCCCGTCCGAGGACGACATGGAGAAGAAGGCAACGGACGCCTGCCTGGCAGCCTTCTCCCCCTACGTCGGCGCGGACTACGAGGACTCCAGCCTGAGCATCGTGTGGATGTACCCCACGATTCAGACCTGGGCGACGGGCGACCGCGAGATCGTCTGCATCGCGACCACCGATGACGATTCGACGCTGAACCGGTCCATCAAGGGCTCCGGCATGTGATTCGCATCCTGTGCAGCGGCGGTTCGGCTTCGGCCGGGCCGCCGCGCCTTGTCAGCGGCGCTCCCGGGCAGTTCCGATCGCGGGCACCAAGAACCCGGATCGTGCGGTCGCCGCGGCGTTGTATAGTGGAAATGGCACTACGATCAGCAATCAGGCTCGCCGCGCCGCGCTCTTCCGTCACGTGTGCGAAGGCGTCGTTGCTCTAAGGAGAATCATGTCTCAACGTTCCTTCACATCCCGCACCGCGCGCCCCGCGCTGATCCTCGGTGTCTCGGCCACCATCCTGAGTTTGGGCCTGTCCGCCTGTTCCGTGTCAATGTCTGGAACTCGCAAGCCCTCGAATGGCTCCCGCACGCCGGCGGCCTCCGCGACGGCCGATACGCAGACGCAGCAACACATCGGGGAGTGTTTCCAGTTCGGGCTCAATGAGGAAAGTGACACCACTATCGTCGACTGCAACCAGCCTCACGATGGGGAATACTTTCATATTTTTGACTTCGCAGGCACAAACTTTCCGTCCGACGATGAGTTTGACGAGGAGAGCGACGAAATCTGCGGCCTGATCTTCGAGCACTACGTCGGTACGCCCTTCGCGGACTCCACGTTGGACTACGACTGGTTTCCCCCCCCGCTTCGCAGACCTGGGCAAAGGGTGACCACACGGTGCAATGCTACGTCTTCGCCAAGGACGGCAGTAAGCTCACCGGTTCCGCGAGGAACTCCAACATGTGACCCTGTTTCTACGCGCGCTTGTGGCGGCTCGGCTGGTACCGGGTCGCCTCAGTGCTTCTTGGAGGCCTTGCGCGGCTGGGTTGCGGGGTTCTTCGTGGTCACGCCGTGCGTCTCGAAGGCGGCAACGACCGGCCCGTCGGGGCCGTGCTCGACGTGGGCGACCAGGATCTGGCCGTGCTTGAGGGTGGGGAGGTCGCCGCCCGCGACCGTGTTTGCCCCGTAGGCCCGGAGTTCCTCGACGATGAGGTCGCGCGCGGCTCCGGTCACAGACACGAGGGTCGTGCCGCCCGGCTCGCGGAGGCGCTGCGCGGCGAAGGCGCGCACCCTGCCCGCTCGAGCGTCCGCATCGATCTGTTCGGCGGCCTCGGGCTGGGTGCCGAGGGCATCCACGAGCGTCACGGATCCGCCGCCGAGCGCGGCCCACGGCGCGAGAGCCTGGCGCGCCCGGGCGCTCGGGGACGCGAAGGCGCGATCGACGCCGAACGCGCTCAAGAGGTCGACGAGGTCGAAGGCCTGTCGCACGCCGAATCGGCCGAGGGGCGGATCGGCGGGCCGTTGGGCGTTCCGCGTCGTCAGGGCCGAGGCCCGCTCCACCTGCGCTGCCCGGCGCGCCGCCGCAGAGGCGACGATCGCGGGGCTGGGCACCGGGCGCGGCTTGGGGGCTGCGGCGGGCACGGTCGCGGTCGCGGCGGGCGTGGGGGTCGCAGGCGCGTGGGTCGCTGGCTCTGGTGCGGCGGGCGCGGGGGCGCCCGCATCCGCTGACGCGGAGGCGCTCTCAGGCGCGGTGTCTGCGGGCCCAGGGCGCAGAATCAGGATCGTGGAGGTGACGAGGCGTCCTTCGCTGGCGCGGGCGACGAGGTCGGCGAGGAGACGACGGTCGCCTCGCCGGGTCAGCATGTCGGAGGCGGCCTCGGGGCTGGCCCACGTGGTCTGGTCGATTTCGGTGCGCGGCGCGCGAGCGGCGGGGGCACGCAGGCGCGCGGCGGCGGCGTCGGCGGGCAGGGGCGTGCCGACCCAGTAGTGGACTTCCTTGGTTTGCCCGCCGCCGAGCCGGTAGCGCTGGGTGGTCAGGGGCGCGCCCAGGGTGATGATCTGGCCTGTCTCTTCTTCTACTTCGCGCACGGCGGCGGCGAGGAGGGGTTCACCGTTTTCGGCCTTGCCTTTGGGCCAGGACCAGTCGTGGTAGCGGGGGCGGTGGACCATGAGGACTTCGATGTCCGCGGGGTCGATGGGCTCGCCGGGGCGCGCGACGCGCGTGGGGTCGGCGAAGCGCCAGACGAGCGCGCCCGCGGAGCGAACGAGTCGCTGGGGGCGTGGGGCTGGCATCGGGCGCATAGGGTCCAGGGTAGTCGCCCCGCGCCGACCGCGCCCTGATGGGCGCGCCACCTTCACGAGGTCGGGGTTGCGCCGGGCGCGAATCCGGCGGCCTCGTGGGCCGTGACGAGCGGGCGGAAGGGGCGGCGGGGGACGGACTCCGCGCCGGTGGACGTGTCTCAGTCGAGCGTGCCGACGGCGGCCTCGCGGGCCGCGACGTCGAGCTCGTCGGCGGTTGCCAGCAGGGCACAGTGGCGCATGGTGACGCGGTGGGCGAGCGGGTCGGTGGGGTCTTCGATCCACAGGGCCCCGGCCTCGCCGGCGGCGAGGACGCGCATGGCGCGCGAGGCCTCGCCGAGCACGTACTCGAGGTCGTCGTCGGTGAGGTCGCCCCGCAGCAGGGAGTCGACCTCTTCCATGATGAGGCTCAGGGAACGCAGCTCGACGGGGGCCTCGAGGCCCTGGATGATAGGCGCGCGCATCCCGTCGGCGTAGCGCTCGGCCACCAGGAGCGGATCGCGGTGGTACCACTCGTGGAGCAGGTAGACGCGCCACAGGGCACCGGGGAGAGTGAATTCGGGGCTGCGCGACCACACGTGGGCGATGGTGTCAACGCCGCGGGTGCGCACTGTGTCGCGCAGGCGCGCCACGTCCTCGTCCGTGAAGGTGTCGTCACCGATGCCCATGAGCGCCCACGCGGCGGTGTGCGCGACGGCGGCGAGGGAGGCGGGATCTTCGTCGCCGATGATCGTTTCCGCCCGCGCGGCGTCGAGCATGGCCGGGCGGCGAGGAGTGTTTGATTGGGCCATGGGGACCGCTTCCTTCTACAATGTGGGCATGGGCCTATAGCTCAATGGTAGAGCAGCGGACTTTTAATCCGTAGGTTGGGGGTTCGAGTCCCCCTGGGCCTACTGGTCGCCTCGGAATGTTCCGGGGCGTTCACGCTATCTGCGGGCGCGCGCCCGCGCTGGAGGTGCACGGATGGATCCTCGTTTGTCTCGCGCGCATGGCGCTCTGGCCGGGCTGGCGCTCGGAGACGCGCTGGGAATGCCGACGCAGGCGATGTCCCCGGAGCAAATTCGCGCGGTGTACGGGCGGATCGCGGGCCTGGTGGATGCGGATGCGAGCCAGCCTTACGCTCCGGGGATGCCGGCCGGTTCGGTCACGGACGACACGGAGCAGGCCCTGTTGGTTGCTTCCCTCCTGGTACGAGGCCGGGGCTCCTCCTCGGGTCACGCGGCCCTGGACGCGGGCGAGTTCGCTCACGCGCTGCTGGCCTGGGAGGATTCGATGATTGCGCGCGGGTCGCTCGACCTGCTGGGCCCCTCCACGAAGGCGGCGCTCGAGCGCGTGCGCGCGGGCGAGGATCCGCTGAGCGTGGGCGGGGCGGGAACAACAAATGGCGCGGCGATGCGCGTGACCCCGGTCGGCATCGCGGTTTCGACGGCGGATCCGCAGGCCTTCGCCGAGTCCGTGTGGTCGTCCTGTCAGGTCACGCACGCGACACGACAGGGCTTCCAGTCGGCTGCGCTCGTGGCGGCGGCCGTGTCCCTGGGGATCGATGCGGCTTCGTCGTCCGCCTCGGATGTGCGGGCGCTGTTGTGGGAGGCCGTGTCCTACGTCGCTTTCCTGTCCCCGCGCGGCGCGTGGGCGCCGGACCCGGACGTCGTCGCGGCCACGCGCCGGGCGCTGGAGCTGGCATCCACTCCCCCGTCACCATCCCTGGAGTTGTTGGCCGAGCAGATCGGCTCCTCCGTGGCCTCGGCTCAGGCGATTCCCATGGCCTTCGCACTGCTCGCGCGCGACCCCTCCCCGCGCGCCCTCCTGGATGCCGCGAATCTGGGCGGCGACACGGACACGATCGGCGCGATCGCGGGCGCGATCCTGGGCGCAGCAGCGGGGGTCGGGGTCTTCGACGGCCGCGCCCTCGCTCAGGTCGAGGAGGTCTCCCGCCTCGGCCTGCCCTCCGTCGCCGAGCAGTTGTTGGCCCTGCGGGCGCCCGGTGAGCACGCCGCGAGCGCTCCCCCGGCCCACGAGAGCGAGGGGACGATTCCCGAGGAGGAGGCCCCGGCCTCGTGCCCCGAGCCGAGCGCAGCGGCAGGCCGCGTTGTCCTCATGGGCCAGATCCTCGTCGACCTCGCCGTTCGTGGCGAGGCCCTCCCCTTCCCTGGCGGCGACGTGTGGGCCGTCGACGAGGGGATGCACGTGGGCGGGGGCTTCAACGCCCTCGTGGCAGCGCGGCGCATGGGGGCCGAGGCCGTCTCCCTCAGCCCGATCGGCGAGGGCCCCTACTCCTCGCTCATCCAAGCGGCGCTGGCGCGCGAGGGGATCGCGGATGCCGGGCCTCGCGTCGCGGGCATCGACAACGGGTTCTGCATCGCGTTCACGGACCGCACGGGCGAGCGCACATTCATCTCGACCAAGGGCGCCGAGACGATGGTACCCGCGAGCGCGTGGGCTGATATCGTGCGCACGATGAACCCGGGGGACGTCCTCTACGTCGACGGATACCTCATGGACCACCCCGCGAACAGGGAAGCCGCTCAGGCTGCGCTGCACGCCCTGCCCGAGGGCGTGCGCGTCGTACTGGACGTCTCCCCCGTCATCGGAATCCCGGACGGCTTGCCGACGCGCGACGTCATCATCTCGATGAACCACAGGGAAGCTCAGGAGATCGGGAAGCGGAGCGAGGATTCGAGCGTCCGCGACCGGTGCCGTGAGCCTCACGAAGCGGCGTGCGCAATGTTCGGCCTGCTGGGCCGCCCCGTCGTGGTACGCGCGGGAGCTGCGGGCGCATATGTCGCCCGTCCCTCGGTGGCTGCCACGGATGCCGTCCATGAGGATGCGTCCCATGTCCCGACTCCTCGCGTCGAGGCAATCGACACGAATGGCGCTGGCGATGCGCACTCCGGGGTGCTGGCGGCCTCCCTCGCACAGGGGATCCCCCTGGAGAGGGCGCTTCTCCTCGCCAACTGTGCGGGTGCGCTGTCAGCGACGGTCGTCGGTCCGGCCTCGTGCCCGTCGCGCAGCCAGATCGAGGCCGCGGCGGACGCATTGGAGGCACGAGCGGACGAGGAGTGAGCGCGGTCGAGGTGTTGGCTGAGCGGGAGCACTACGCCTGAGCACATGTGTGCATATCAGCCCCTGCGGGGTGAGAGATTCGTCAAGTATTCAACCGAGGCACCTATTTTATATTCTCCCCGGGGCGCACAATTACCCCATGACGGATAACGACACCCAGGACCGCAGCGGCATCGTCGGCGGGGCCCTCACCGTGGTCCTTCTGATCACGCTGGCCGTACAAAACGCCGTACCCCCGATGGCGACCGACATGTACTCGGCCGCGTTCCCGCAGATCACGGCGGACCTGGCGACGAACTCGACGATGCTCGGGTTCACGCTCACCACCTTCTTCGTGGGCTACGCGTCCGGGCAGGTCCTGGGCGGTGCCATCTCGGACCAGATCGGGCGACGCCGCCCCATCATCGCCGGCGGCATCAGCGCCCTGATCGGCTCCATGATCTGCGTGTTCACGCCGAACATCTGGGTACTCCTCGTGGGCCGAGTCTTCCAGGGCCTCGGCGGCGGCGTCGCCTCCTCGGTGGCGCGCGCAATCCTCGTCGACGTCGCACATGGCAAGATGCTTGCGCGCGCGATGAGCCTCATCCAGGCGATCGTCGGCTTCGCGCCGATGCTCGCCCCGGTCCTCGGCGCGTTCATCATCACGCACTCGACGTGGAGGGTCATCTTCTGGGCGCTCGCCGCGTTCACGCTACTCATGGCGGCCCTCGCCTGGTTCGTCGTGCCCGAGTCGCTGCCCGAGGAGCGCCGCCACCCCGGCGGTATGCCCCGGTTCTTCCACGGCCTCGTCCAGGTCGTGCGCATCCGCCCCTTCGTGGGTTTCATGCTGGTCAACGCCTTCTCGAGCTTCTGCATGTTCGGCTACATCTCGAACGCCACCTACGTCCTGCAGGGACCGCTGGGCCTGTCCCCCATGGCTTTCGCGTGTGTCTTCGCGTTCAACGCGCTGCTGTCAACCGGATTCGCGCTGGTCAACGTGCGCCTGATCTCACACTTCACGCCGCGCACGCTCATCATCACGGGCCTCACGATCGCCGCGACCGGCGTCGTGACGCTGGCGGTGTCGACGTTCCTCCTCGACCTGCCGCTCATTCCGACGTGCGTGGGCTTCGCGCTCATTATGACGGCGAATGCGTTCATTTTCGGTAATTCGGGCGCGCAGGCCATGAGTGAGGCGCGCGAGCAGGCGGGCACGGCCTCGTCCGTCATGGGCGTGTTCCAGTCGATCGCGAACGGCATCGCCGCTCCCCTGGCGACCTCGGGCGGAAACAGCGCCGTGCCGATGGTGCTCGTCATGATCGTCGGCTCCGCCGGCGCGTGGTTCGCGTTCTGGGTGATCGCCCGCGGCGGCAAGCACACGCCTCGCCAGCTCAGCCTCGACTGACGAGGCGTGAGCGCGCGGGACACAGGACCACCGCGCCCTGGATACAGATACATCGCGCACATCCGGATAGGAAACGCACATCCGGATAGGTAACGCGCATCCGGATAGGTAACGCGCATCCGGATAGGTAACGCGCATCCGGATAGGTAACGCGCATCCGGATAGGTTATTAACCTATCCAGATCGTCACAAGCTATCCAGATCGTCACAACCTATCCAGATCGCCACAACCTATCCAGATAGGAAACACGCATCCGGATAGGCAACGCACATCCGGATAGGTTATTAGCCTATCCAGATCGCCACAACCTATCCGGATCATCACAACCTATCCAGATCGCCACAACCTATCCAGAAAGCGTGCCTCATCGCGAAGAATTCACCAGAGGGCACCAGCTTTCATGCCCCGGTCGCGACTATCGGTTGGGACAGCGCCGCCCACTCCGCTCGGTGCGCGGATCACGCGCGCGAGGCGAGCCACACAGCGACCGACACGAGGACCAGGCCGATCAGCTCGAAGACACCCGGAATTTGGCGCAGCATGACGGCTCCGACCAGCGCGGACGTGGCCGGGAGGATCGCGGCAAACAGGGCGAAGGTGGAGGCGGCCAGGCGACGCATCGCGATCGCCTCGAAGCTGTAGGGGATGGCTGTGGAGAGCAGTCCCACGCCCACGACGATCGCGATCAGTTTCCACGAGGTCGTGGCCGCCATGGCTCCCGGCCCGAGGATGAGCGCGAAAAACAGGGAGCCCCACGCGCAGCCGAGGGCCAGGTTCGTCACCCCGTCGCGGGTGGAGGAGGCCCGCTGGCCCACGACGATGTACGCGGACCACGCGAGCGCGGCCAGGAGAATCCATGCGACGCCGACCCGCACGCTCGCGACGCTCAGGTCGAGGGCGAGTCCGCCGATGCATGCGACTCCCGCGAAGGCGAGGACGGCGGCGACGCGCGGGCGCCAGCCTCGGCCTCGGATGACGGCGACGGCGACCGGGCCAATGAACTCGATGGACACGGCTGTGCCCAGGGGAATGCGCGCGATGGCCTCGTAGAACGACGAGTTCATCGTCAGGATGATGACCCCGAAGAGCGCGGAGATCGCCAGGTCCGAGCGAGTCAGGCCGCCGCGCCAGGGGCGCTTCCACGCGAGGAGGACGACCGCGCCGGTGACCACGCGCCACCAGGCGACGGACGCGGGTTCGACGGATGCGAAGGCGACGACTGCGAGCGCCGCGCCCACGTACTGGATGAGGCCCGAACCGACGATGTAGAGCTGGGGCGGGATGCGGTCGGCGACGGAGGCGCGACCTGCCGGGCGCTTCGGCGCGGCGGCGCTTCGCGGCCCGGCACTGGACGAGGCCGGGGTTGCGTGCCCTCCTCGGCGCTGGGCGGGCTCGTTCACTGGGCGGGCGCGAAGGTGAGCGCCGCCGAGTTCATGCAGTAGCGCAGGCCGGTGGGCTGGCCGGGCGCGTCGGGAAAGACGTGGCCGAGGTGGGAGCCGCAGGTCGCGCAGCGCACCTCGGTTCGGGTCATGCCGTGGCTGGTGTCGACGTGCTCGGTCGTGGCGCCGTCGTGGGTCTGGAAGAAGGAGGGCCAGCCGCAGGAGGAGTCGAACTTCGTGTCGGAGTCAAAGAGTGTGGAGCCGCAGGCCGCACACGAGTAGGTGCCGACGCGGGCCTCGTTGAGGAGCTCGCCGGTGAAGGGGCGCTCGGTACCCGCCTCGCGCAGCACGTGGTAGCGCATGGGGCTGAGGAGCTTCTTCCATTCGGCGTCGGTGCGGGCGGCGGGGTCGGTAGCGTTCATGGTTCCATTGTCGCGCGCCGGCCGCGGGCGCGCACTGTCGGGTGCGGCCGCGGGCGGCGCGGGGTGTTTCGCCGGCGTCATGGACGAGGCAGTGGTTGCCTCGCGGGGACGCTCACTTGGCGGTGGCGGACTTGGCGGTCGAGGTTTTCTTGGTCGCGGCCTTCTTGGCGGAGGCCTTTTTTGCGCTTCCCTTCTTGGCATTCGCCTTCTTGGTTGCCGTCTTCTTGGCGGGAGCCTTCGCGTCCTTGGCGGCGGCTGATTCTGAGGCGTTTTCCGCCTTGTCCTCGTCCTCGGTCACTGCCTTCTTGGCTGTAGGCGAGGCCTTCTTGCCTCCCTTTTTCGCTGTCTGCGCCTTCTTCGCGGCCGCCTTTTTCGCGGGCGCCTTCTTGGCGGAGGCCGTGGCGGGCTCCACCTCGTCGGAGCCGTCGGGGGCGGCACTGGCCGCGTCCGCTGCCTTGGCCGCGGCGTCGGCGGTCGGCAGCACGAGCGTCTCGTCGAGTGCGGGCTGTTCCTCGATGGTCGGCAGGACCTGGGTGGCCTCAGCGTCGACGGTCACGGCCTCGGCGGTCTCGACGGGCGTCATGACGGTGGTCGCCTCCTCGCCCTGCGGGGTCTCCGCCTGCTCATCGGCGGCCTCCTCGTCAGAGGTTTCCTCGGGCGTCACGGCATCCTCGGCGTCAGCCTGGTCGCCTGCCTCTTCGGCATCCTCCGCCGAATCCGCCACTTCCGCGGTGCCGGCCACCGCGTCCACAGCATCCTCAGCATCAGCCTGGTCGTCAGCCTCTTCGGCGCCCTCCGCCGAATCCGCCGCATCCGCGGCGTCGGCCACCGCGTCCACAGCATCCTCGGCGTCGGCCTGGTCGTCCGGCACGTCGTCGCCAGCCGAATCCGCCGCTTCCGCGTCGGACTCGCCGGACTCGGCGGGGGCCTCGGGCTTCTCCTCAGCGTCGCCCGCGGCGGGCTCGCCCTCAGCGTCCGTTTCGACGCTGCCGACGGCGGGAATCTGGCCGGTGACGGCGCGCAGCATGTCGGCCTCGGCGCCGGTGGGTGCCACCGCGGGGAAGAAGTCCATGATGGACACGCGCGCCGCGGGCTCCACCTTGGGGGTGGGGCGCGTTTCGGCGTCCAGGCGCGCCTCCTCGGCGACGGCGTACCAGCCGGGGTGGACGACCGGCTCATCCGGGGTCTCCTCGTCGGCGAGCGACGCCGCCATTTCGGCAGGGGTCGGCTCCGGCGGCGGCACGAGCGCCTGCACCGTGTCGGTCATGACCGGGCGGCCGGTGCGCGCGGGAGGCGGCACCTGAACCGGCTGTTTCACGGATGTTTCACGCGCGGGGATGGGCGTGGTCGCCTGCTCGTCCTCGCTCGCCGGCTCGGCGGGCGTGCCCTGAGGAGCGTCCTCGGCGGCAGCCCGGGAGGCGGGTTCCTCACCGTCGGACGAGGCCTGGGCAGCCTCGTGCGCGTCGCCGTCGGCGGGCGTGGCAACCTCGGCGGGCGTGGGAACCTCGGCGGGCGCGGTCTCCTCGACAGCTTCGGCGCCCTGAGCGGAGGCATCGTCCTCGGGCTCGGCATCGGCGACCTGCGCGCCTGCCGCGGTCCCTCCCGCGGCGTCGTTGGTGTTGGATGAGTCCTCCGCATTCGCGGGTGCGGCCGTGTCGGCGGGCCCGTTGGCAGGCTCGCGCTGCTCGGCGACTCCCCCGTCGGAGGCTGGCGCTTCGGTGTTCGCCTCGACAGCGTCACCAGCGGCGGACCGAGCCTCCGCTGGTTCCTCGGGAGCGGCCTCGGCGGGTTGGTCGGGCTCGACGGGTTCCACGCCGACGGCGGCCAGCGCCACGGTGGCCTCGGGGTCCAGTGCCTCGCGACGGTCGCGTCCCTCACGGCGATCCTGGGCGCGGCGAGCATCGGCCTCGCGCTCGGCGTAGGCCTCCTCGCCGGGGCCGGCGAGTGCGGCCGCGCGTTCATCGGCCTCTGCGGAGCCGGAGAAGAAACGCTCGCCGCGGCCGATGGACGTGGCCGTCAGGGTCTGGGTGAGCTGCGGGTTGGGGTTACCCGCCGCCTCAATGATCTTGCGCAGCGCTGACTTGGAGATCACCTGCGTCTCATCGATCGGAGCACCGCCCTCGGCGAGCTCACGCTGACGGTCCGCCATCGCGCGACGGCGGGCACGCTTGGCCTTGCGGCGGGCGGCCACCATGCGCGCGGCGTGAGCCGCATCCTTGGCCTGCTCGCGCACGCGCTCGGCCCCCGAGGCGCCAGCCAGGGAGGCCGCGCCACCCGCGGCGGACCCCTCCGCGGCGCGCAACGCACCACCCCCATGGGAGGAGGGACTGCCCGTCGCGGCCACGGCCTCGTTCGTGCCGGAAATGCCGGCGAGCTCGGCGGCCAGGCGCGCGACGCGTTCGCGGCTCATATCCTTTTCGACGGTCACGGTCTCGCGCGGCTCGATGCGCTGGGCGGGGCGCGCCCACGGCTCGTCGGTGACGATCCAAGAGATGACCTGTTCGCGCAGGTAAGCGCGCAGATCGTTGAGGTTTCCGGAGTTCGTCGCGGACACGAGAATGCGCACGGTCACCGTGTACTCGTCGGAGTCTGTGATCTGCACGGCCCACGTGCGCCCGTCCCACAGGTCTGTGGCGGTCAGGAGCTGCTCGACCTTGGTGCGGATAAGCGTCATGGGCGCGGACCAGTCGAGCTTGAGTTCGACGGTGCCGAGCTGGGCGGAGGCGCGGCGCGTCCAGTTCTCGAAGGGGGTCTGCGTGAAGTAGCGGCAGGGATGATGAGGCGGCGCTCATCCCAGATGCGCACGACCACGTAGGAGAGCGTGATTTCCTCGACGGAACCGGTCTCGTGCTTGTCGCCGGCGACGACGACGTCACCCACGCGGATCGCGTCCGTGAAGGCGAGCTGCAGGCCGGCGAAGACATTGCCGAGGGTCTGCTGGGCGGCGAGGCCGCCGATGACCGAGAGGACACCGGCGGAGGCTAGGACGGTGGTCATGGCCTGGCGTGCGGCCTCGAAGGTGCCGATGATGGCGATCATGCCGACGACCACGACGATCCCTTGAGTGAGGCGCCGCAGGACCTGCGCTTGGGTTTCGAAGCGGCGCGAGCGGCCCCGGTCGGAGGCCTGGCGGGCCTTGGCGGCGTCTTCGAAGACCCAGGCGGCGGCGTACCCCATCCAGGTCAGGCACGCGAGACCTGCGATGAGGAGGATGTGCATGAGGAACGTCGTCACCGACGAGCCGTTCCAGTCCGACAGGTTCGGGTTGACCAGTGCGATGCCCAGGCCCACCCAGGCACCCCACGTCGCGAGGGTGAGGTGCAAGGGGGCGTCGCACGCGGGCTAGGATCGACGAGGCCGTGGCGGACTTCGCGAGCGCCTTGCGGGCGAGGACGGCGAAGACGACCGACACGACAACACCCACGAAGGCGCCGATGATGGGGCCGAGGATCAGGAGGGTGAAATCGATAGTGGTGGCCACGGCGGCCTCCGCGCCGGATTGCGGGTCGGCGGCGACGCGCGAGAGCGCGTCCGAGGCTTGGACGAGGGCGCCGAGTACGGGTGTCGTAGTCATGTAACAAGGGTAGGCCGCCTTGCTGATGAAATCCTGTGAATTCCGCACAATTGCAACATTTTCTGGTAACGTGTGCGGGGTCACCCTCTTTTGTTTTGACGCGGCGCGCGACTTCTGCCTAAACTATCTCCCGTCTTCGGACGCCAGTTCGACGGCCAAGCAGGCCCCCATCGTCTAGCGGCCTAGGACACCGCCCTTTCACGGCGGCGACACGGGTTCGAATCCCGTTGGGGGTACCACCGGTCGCAATTGTGATTGGAATAATTCAATAGGTCTTACCTATTGTAAGGCCCCGTAGCGCAGTTGGTTAGCGCGCCGCCCTGTCACGGCGGAGGTCGCGGGTTCAAGTCCCGTCGGGGTCGCCGACCAGACCACATCGGTTCAGGTCTTGGCTCTGTAGCTCAGTTGGTAGAGCGTTCGACTGAAAATCGAAAGGTCACCGGATCGACGCCGGTCGGAGCCACCAGCAATCCCCGAAGCATTCGCTTCGGGGATTTTGTTGTGCGCATGCGTTGTGCCCGGGGCGAGGCCGGTTGGGTGAATGCACACCCGACAGCTCCACATACGCGCGACCATGCCCCACACACGGATCCTCTCATGCACGCATTCACCCACCGGAGCATCAGCCCGCCTGCGCGCACCATGACTGACACCATTTTGCTCAAAACGCAGACCACCTCGCCCTGAACGGCCCGTTTTGAGTGTTTTCGACCGAGGTGGTCTGCAGTTTGGGCACAACATCGGCGCCATATGCAGCTTCAGCACCAGCAATCGGGGGGAATTGCACCATTAGGGGCGCGACACGCCGGCGACACGCCGTGGCGGTGCGTCTAATGATGCAAAACCCCCATCAATGCCGACGCATCGAGCGATCCTTGCGCGCAGGCCGCCACCCACGGGCACCGACAACCGCCCAAGCGAACGAGACGCTCACCACACGCTCCCATATCGGGGGTTTATAGGACAAAACATTTTGGTTTTGTAGCGACTTTTCGGCTTGCTGGTGCGGGAAAATACACATTGAAGGTGGTTGTTTCATCGTGGGGGTATGAATACACCCAAATGCCCGGCGTGCGGGCGGGGAAAACCATTCTTTGAGGCCACCGAACATGAGAGTCTCCGGCTCATCCCCGCGCGGGCGGGGAAAACTCCGGGTACCGACACGTCGCGGTCGTCGACGAGGGCTCATCCCCGCGCGGGCGGGGAAAACTATTGGCCGACGGGAGGGCAGGACCATGCGACCGGCTCATCCCCGCGCGGGCGGGGAAAACAGCATACGCCCGACGCCGAGAACGTCAAACGCTCGCTCATCCCCGCGCGGGCGGGGAAAACAGGGCCTGCGACTCGCACTCGGCGGCGATCGCGGGCTCATCCCCGCGCGGGCGGGGAAAACCTCGCCTCGATGAGGCCGGCTTTCACCGCGGCGGGCTCATCCCCGCGCGGGCGGGGAAAACGGCCTCGGGGTGGCGGGCGCGGTCCACGAGGCGGGCTCATCCCCGCGCGGGCGGGGAAAACCACGGCGCCTACTACGGCACGTCCGGAGTGCCAGGCTCATCCCCGCGCGGGCGGGGAAAACTTTCCGCCGGCAGCGGCGGTCGCGACGTCTCCCGGCTCATCCCCGCGCGGGCGGGGAAAACGCAGGTCTTGGTCTCGACGGTGCCGCCCGAGGCGGCTCATCCCCGCGCGGGCGGGGAAAACGCAGGTCTTGGTCTCGACGGTGCCGCCCGAGGCGGCTCATCCCCGCGCGGGCGGGGAAAACGACGGACTCCCGCTGCTGAGCGGCCCGGCGCTCGGCTCATCCCCGCGCGGGCGGGGAAAACGGGGAGGTGGAGATCCCGGAATGGCGTCTGGACGGCTCATCCCCGCGCGGGCGGGGAAAACTCCGTGGAGAAGATCGACAAGGGAGTGCGCCAGGGCTCATCCCCGCGCGGGCGGGGGGATGTGTCCCGGGTATTGTGGAGAGTGTCTTAGGCCGGATTGGAGGTTTGGGATGTCTGGTCAGCGTAAGTATTCGATGGAGTTGCGTGAGCGTGCGACGCGTATGGCGTTGGAGGCTCGTGCTGATCCTTCTAGGCGCAAGGGTGCTATCAAGCGTATTGGCGGCCAGTTGGGGATCAATCCTGAGGCGCTGCGTACCTGGGTGCGCGCCGTGGAGCAGGGCGGGCGCAATGAGCGTGGCGAGATCAGTGATCAAGAGGCCCGTATCCGGGCGCTGGAAGCTGAAAACCGTGAGCTACGGCGGGCCAACGAAATTTTGAAGGCGGCGTCGGCTTTTTTCGGGGCGGAGCCAGGTCGCCTCGGGCGTTAGTCTACGACTTTATCGAGGCCAACCGGCATCGGTGGGGAGTCCGGCCGATCTGCACTGCTTTATCCCAGTATGGGGTGCGGGTTGCTCCCAGTGCCTATTACGCTGCCCGGACTCGTGCCTTGTCGGCGCGCAGCGTGCGCGACGAGGCGCTGATGCGTGTGATGAGGCAGGTGTGGGAGGAGAACTACTGTGTGTTCGGGGTGCGCAAGATGCACGCCTTCCTCAACACTCACGAGTTGGGCGTGGGACACGTGGCGCGACACGGTCGAGAGACTGATGCGGCGTATGGGCATTCGTGGCGTGAGTCGGCGTCGGACCCGCCATGTCAGCCTCAGCACCGCGCCATGCATGCCCCTTGGACCTGGTCAATCGGCATTTCGGGGCCCATGATCTCAACGAGTTGTGGGTCGCGGACATCACCTACGTGCCAACCCAGGCTGGCTGGGTCTACGTCGCTTTCGTTACCGACGTGTGCTCGCGTAAAATCTTGGGCTGGAAAGTCGCGTCCTCGCTGCATGCCGACGTGGCCCTGGACGCGTTGAACATGGCGATCTACCAACGTCGCCGCGATGGTATTGACGCTCGTGGGCTCGTGCGCCACTCCGACCGAGGCGTCCAATACTGCGACGTGCGCTACGGGCAAGCCCTCGCCCGTTGCCAGGCAGTAGCTTCGGTGGGTTCGACCGGTGACTCCTACGATAACGCCCTGGCCGAAGCGTTGAACTCCTTGTACAAAGCAGAACTCATCGACAACGAGGCGTGCCGCGGCTACGCGCCCGTGGCGCGATCGGCGCGAGGTTGAACGCGCAACCGCCGCCTGGGTCCACTGGTACAACACCCGCCGCCCCCACCTCTCCCTGGGCGGCATCACACCGCAACAAGCAGAAAACCAACACACAACAACACGAAAGGAAGCGGCCTAAACAAGCCTCCACAAAACCCAGGACTTGACAGGGAAAACGCCTCGCCATCGGACCAAAGCCAGCCATCGGAGGGCTCATCCCCGCGCGGGCGGGGAAAACTTCGTCGGGGACGGGCTTCCTGCTGGTGCGCGAGGCTCATCCCCGCGCGGGCGGGGAAAACTCACAGCCCAAAACGCTGAGATTCCCGGAGCCCGGCTCATCCCCGCGCGGGCGGGGAAAACTTCTCGGTGGTCTCGAGGGATCCGGAAGTGATGTGGCTCATCCCCGCGCGGGCGGGGAAAACGGTCGGTTGATTTTTCTGGTGCTTGTCCCAGCTGGGCTCATCCCCGCGCGGGCGGGGAAAACGGGGCCGGGGCGGGCTTCTCCTCGACCTTCTCCGGCTCATCCCCGCGCGGGCGGGGAAAACACCGCCGCCGCCGCCAAGGACGCCGCCGCGAACGGCTCATCCCTCGCGCGGGCGGGGAAAACACCCAGACCCAAAACGTGGCCCGGGCCATAACAGGCTCATCCCCGCGCGGGCGGGGAAAACACACACGCCTAGGACATACGGATTACATTTACAGGCTCATCCCCGCGCGGGCGGGGAAAACCAGTCGCGGACGGGCAGGAGCAGCTCAACGGTCGGCTCATCCCTGCGCGGGCGGGGAAAACGTTGTGACGAGCGCAGTCGGAGAGAGCGGGATCGGCTCATCCCCGCGCGGGCGGGGAAAACAATGACACGAGCGGATTGAGTCAGTCGGCAAACGGCTCATCCCCGCGCGGGCGGGGAAAACGATGCACTCACAGCATCGGTCCTGGGTTCATGGGGCTCATCCCCGCGCGGGCGGGGAAAACCATCATGGAGCAGACCGCCGACGCTCACGGTGCGGCTCATCCCCGCGCGGGCGGGGAAAACGCACATGCGCCGGGTTGGCGGCGGGGTCCGCGGGGCTCATCCCCGCGCGGGCGGGGAAAACCCGTGGATGGCGCGCATCGTGCGCTGTGCCCACGGCTCATCCCCGCGCGGGCGGGGAAAACGCCGGTTCGGGCGCGGGCTGCGCGCGGTTACTGGGCTCATCCCCGCGCGGGCGGGGAAAACGACATGGTAGGTCACCTAATTGGTATAGGCAAGGGCTCATCCCCGCGCGGGCGGGGAAAACGTCAATTGATGCGGCGATGTCCATTCCGGCGGGGGCTCATCCCCGCGCGGGCGGGGAAAACGGGACGTAGTACCACCAGGCGGCGTTCATGAGGGGCTCATCCCCGCGCGGGCGGGGAAAACGTTTCCCAGCAATCCCTGTTCGGATTCCACCAGGGCTCATCCCCGCGCGGGCGGGGAAAACGCGTTTACGTGATTCAGGGCTTTATCAGGGGACGGCTCATCCCCGCGCGGGCGGGGAAAACTGGAACCTGCCACGGTTCCAGTGTCGCCTGCTGGGCTCATCCCCGCGCGGGCGGGGAAAACCTATTGTCATCCCCGACTGCGTGGAGGTGTGCGGGCTCATCCCCGCGCGGGCGGGGAAAACCCTAAAACACGCTCAGAATGCTTTCTAGACCCCGGCTCATCCCCGCGCGGGCGGGGAAAACCTTTATCACCCTTGATGCGTGGATACCTTGTTGGGCTCATCCCCGCGCGGGCGGGGAAAACCTGAAGTACTCTAGCGCGGCGGGCGGCTACCCAGGCTCATCCCCGCGCGGGCGGGGAAAACGGCGGTCGCTTTCGCGTCCGTCCGGGCTTTCCCGGCTCATCCCCGCGCGGGCGGGGAAAACGTTGTGGGTGAGCGGAGGCAGCTCCAGCCGGTGGGCTCATCCCCGCGCGGGCGGGGAAAACCGTGGCAGCATTGCGCGGGACTTGCGGTCGGTGGGCTCATCCCCGCGCGGGCGGGGAAAACGAAGGGTGGGCGGGGCCTATGCGCAGGGCTCGGGCTCATCCCTCGCGCGGGCGGGGAAAACCATTTTGTTACATTCATAAGCGCTAGGTAGCGCGGCTCATCCCCGCGCGGGCGGGGAAAACGAACCCTCAGCTACAAGCGCTACGCGCTTAGTGTGGCTCATCCCCGCGCGGGCGGGGAAAACTGCCAGTCGTCCGCTGCGATGAGGCGTCGGGTGGGCTCATCCCCGCGCGGGCGGGGAAAACTTCAGCATGGACGGGTAGGACATCACGGCGGCGGGCTCATCCCCGCGCGGGCGGGGAAAACCGCGCGGCCTTCCACCGCTTCGAGCGGTAGTTCGGCTCATCCCCGCGCGGGCGGGGAAAACTCCACCTCCGACGCGAAGCCAACACGGGGCATGGGCTCATCCCCGCGCGGGCGGGGAAAACCGGTATTCGACGCTCATCTTCTTGAATGTGATCGGCTCATCCCCGCGCGGGCGGGGAAAACTACCTAACTAAACTTAGCCAACCTAACTTAGGCGGCTCATCCCCGCGCGGGCGGGGAAAACCCTAAAACACGCTCAGAACGTCTCCTAGACCTCGGCTCATCCCCGCGCGGGCGGGGAAAACCACCCCTAAATTTATTTGCAGCAGATAAATTTAGGCTCATCCCCGCGCGGGCGGGGAAAACTACAGTAGATCAGACCCTGCGGGCCGTGTCAAGGGCTCATCCCCGCGCGGGCGGGGAAAACAAGCTGAAGCCCGGCACGTGCGAGAAGAAGTGCGGCTCATCCCCGCGCGGGCGGGGAAAACGTGCCCGCATACAGCAAGACCGCAGCCACCATCGGCTCATCCCCGCGCGGGCGGGGAAAACGCCCTCACCCTCCCCGACCACGAATAGGACCCGGGCTCATCCCCGCGCGGGCGGGGAAAACCGTAGTAGCGCATTTTTTCTAACCTTTTGGTTCGGCTCATCCCCGCGCGGGCGGGGAAAACTTTAACACGGGTCGCACCCCAAAATGTTACCCGGGCTCATCCCCGCGCGGGCGGGGAAAACCCGTGGCACGCGCGCTCGGTGAGCTGTGCCCACGGCTCATCCCCGCGCGGGCGGGGAAAACTTTTGTGACCTAAATTACACACGGGGCCTGGCGGCTCATCCCCGCGCGGGCGGGGAAAACACCACCAACCGTCTGCCCGCGCTCCCACTTCCGGGCCCATCCCCGCGCGGGCGGGGAAAACGTGTTCGGCTGCGGCAGATCGACGATCGTGCCCGGCTCATCCCCGCGCGGGCGGGGAAAACCACCACATCATCAATGGCGCTGTCGGCGTCATCGGCTCATCCCCGCGCGGGCGGGGAAAACCTGCGCTCCACTCGAAATAGCACATGCGGGAGTGGCTCATCCCCGCGCGGGCGGGGAAAACAAGGCCAGTGACGGCGAAGACATCGCCGAATACGGCTCATCCCCGCGCGGGCGGGGAAAACGGGTGAGCCTGAAAAGCTCACGGCCACGTCGACGGCTCATCCCCGCGCGGGCGGGGAAAACGGCCGCTCACAACCTGTGCGTTGCAGGCGTACCGGCTCATCCCCGCGCGGGCGGGGAAAACGACTTGACAGAGCCGAACATTGAGCTAATGCCGGGCTCATCCCCGCGCGGGCGGGGAAAACCATACTCGACGGTGGCGAGCGTGAGGCTCACGGGGCTCATCCCCGCGCGGGCGGGGAAAACGACTACTCCCAGATCAGTGACGCCGCCCTTGCAGGCTCATCCCCGCGCGGGCGGGGAAAACGAGGCTTGCACCTCGCCGTGAGCGTCAGCAGCGGGCTCATCCCCGCGCGGGCGGGGAAAACTGTAGTCACAAGATCAAACGACACACCGAAAGGGGCTCATCCCCGCGCGGGCGGGGAAAACGGAGACTTTGTCCATACAAAGCAGCTAGTTCAAGGCTCATCCCCGCGCGGGCGGGGAAAACCCTAAAACTCGCTCAAACACGCTTCTAGACCCCGGCTCATCCCCGCGCGGGCGGGGAAAACGCCGCCGCCGTCGCCCACCCACTCCCAAGATGCGGCTCATCCCCGCGCGGGCGGGGAAAACCTGATTGGCGTCGCCGCCGACTTGTCGGCTCAGGGCTCATCCCCGCGCGGGCGGGGAAAACCGTCTGACGCGCTTCTGTCGCTCGCGTCGATCAGGCTCATCCCCGCGCGGGCGGGGAAAACCCGCGTTCGGCCTGTAGTTTCAGGGTGTCCCACGGCTCATCCCCGCGCGGGCGGGGGAAAAGGACAATCCGGCGCCCTTGTCAAGTTCTACGACGGCTCATCCCCGCGCGGGCGGGGAAAACTAGTGTGCGAAGCCGGTCCATTGGTCGCCGGTGGGCTCATCCCCGCGCGGGCGGGGAAAACCCGGTGACAACGCCGGAGGGGAGGCGACCGGCCGGCTCATCCCCGCGCGGGCGGGGAAAACGTGACAGGTCTAGTATAGGGCACCCCGCCGCCCGGCTCATCCCCGCGCGGGCGGGGAAAACACCAAAAGGACCAAGACCATGAGCCGCTACTTCGGCTCATCCCCGCGCGGGCGGGGAAAACCTGAACGCCGTGGCCGGTGGCAACGCGGACACCGGCTCATCCCTCGCGCGGGCGGGGAAAACTCATTGTTCGGTCCTTTCGGTCTTCGGGGGCTGGCTCATCCCTCGCGCGGGCGGGGAAAACTTGTCGGGGTGGGGTGGTATATTTCCTGGCATAGGCTCATCCCCGCGCGGGCGGGGAAAACTCGTCTACACCGCCCTGAAGCCCACCGGGCTTAGGCTCATCCCCGCGCGGGCGGGGAAAACTACGACGCCGCAGGCGTCCCCGCCCCACCCCCGGCTCATCCCCGCGCGGGCGGGGAAAACTCAGTGCGTCGGCGGGGATCGTGACGTTCACGCGGCTCATCCCCGCGCGGGCGGGGAAAACGTCATGTCTGACAACCTCATGCCTGACCCCTACGGCTCATCCCCGCGCGGGCGGGGAAAACAGCACAGGTAGTGAGCGGGCCCCACACGCCGTCGGCTCATCCCCGCGCGGGCGGGGAAAACGAGACGCGCCTCGAGCGATCAATCGACGGCGGGGGCTCATCCCCGCGCGGGCGGGGAAAACGTTTTGTATGGGGAGGACGGCGTGGCCAGTTGGGAGCTCATCCCCGCGCGGGCGGGGAAAACTGATTACGGCTGCGACCGTCATCCCATGATTCCGGCTCATCCCCGCGCGGGCGGGGAAAACGTGCGCGACGAATCTCATGAGCCCGTCGACGGCGGCTCATCCCCGCGCGGGCGGGGAAAACAACGCGCGCCTGCGCGGCCTCACCGTCCTCGACGGCTCATCCCCGCGCGGGCGGGGAAAACCGCCGTTTCCGCCGCTCCTACGTGATGGGCTTTCGGCTCATCCCTCGCGCGGGCGGGGAAAAACGGGCTCTTCGCATTTTTGGGGTGTGGGGGTGGTGTTGGCATGGGGTCGGGGCCTGCCCGATGATTGAGGTTGCAACACTTCAAACGCTGGGAGGCCCCGACATGTCTCATGCTACCTTTTCCGCTGCGGATATGACGGCCTATTGCGGGTTGGAGGAGCTGGGCTTGGTGGCTGTGGGGATGCGCTGCCAGGGGGGCGGGTTCGTCCTGAAGTGTCGTGCGGCTCATCCTGCTCGGCTGTGTCCAGGGTGTGGGCGCCCGGGGTATTCGCTGGGGTCGCGTACCCGGCGCTTAGCGCACGAACCGCGGGGGCATCAGCCCACGACGCTGGCGGTGTATGTGGGACGTTACCGCTGTTGCGCGTGTTCTCGCTCCTGGTGTGACGACATCAGCCAGGCCGCTCCCCCACGCGCCAAACTCTCCTTTGGGGCCTTGCGCTGGGGGCTTGTGTGCTTGATCGCTGACAATATGTCCATGAATCGGATCGCCGCTCACCTGGCGGTAGCCTGGCATACCGCCAACGAGGCGATACTGGCCTATGGGGAAGAACTCCTGCTGGCGGATTCGACTCGTTTTGAAGGCGTGCGCGTCATTGGGGTTGATGAGCACGTGTGGCGTCATCGAGGTGGGGACAAGTACGCCACGGTGATCGTGGACTTGACCCCTGTACGCGACCATACTGGCCCGGCCCGCCTCCTGGACGTGGTGCAAGGCCGCTCCACACGCGTCTTGTCTTCCTGGCTGGCCGCGTGCCCCCAAGAATGGAAGGACAACATCGAGATCGTGGCGATGGATGGGTTCAGTGGCTACAAAAGCGCAGCAGCCAGCCAGCTTCCAGGGGCGGTGGCAGTGATGGATCCCTTCCACGTTGTTCATATCGCTATCGACGCCCTAGAGCAGTGCCGCCAGCGCGTCCAGCAAGAAACCCTGGGGCATCGCGGCCGCAAGGGCGACCCCTTGTACGCGGCCCGTAAAACGCTCCTGACCGGCACCGACATCCTCACCGACACATCCCAGGCGCGCTTGGATGCCTTATTCGCCTGCCCCGACCACGCTGACGTGCACACCACCTGGAGAATCTACCAGGACCTCCTAGCGGCCTACCGTGATCGTGACCCCAGGCGCGGCAAAAACACCCTCCGCCAGCTCATCACGACGATCACCCGCCCGGACTTGCCACACACATGCATCGAACTAGCCCGCATGGGCAGAACCTTCAAACGCAGAGCCGGGGACATCCTGGCCTACTTCGACCACCCCCACACCAGCAACGGCCCCACCGAAGCCATCAACGGACGCCTCGAACACCTCCGCGGCATCGCCCAAGGATTCATCAACCACCGAAACTACCGCCTACGCTGCCTCCTCCACTCCGGCGGATTCCAACACCTCCTACACCCTTAAATGCGAAGAGCCGGAAAACGACCCGTCAACCACGCTCGACCCCACTTCACCGGGCTCATCCCCGCGCGGGCGGGGAAAACGACCTCGAGGGCGTGGAAGTTCAGCATGGTGGGGGCTCATCCCCGCGCGGGCGGGGAAAACCCGAGGCGCTCCCCGAAGTCCAGGAGGTAGATCGGCTCATCCCCGCGCGGGCGGGGAAAACGCGTTTGTGGCGTGCGGTGCCGGTGCGGGAGGTGGCTCATCCCCGCGCGGGCGGGGAAAACAGTGTTTAGTGGTTTCGTCTTGTTACAGCGTGGGGCTCATCCCCGCGCGGGCGGGGAAAACCAACACACCGTGCCGTATCGCCCGATCACCTGGGGCTCATCCCCGCGCGGGCGGGGAAAACTAAGATGATGGAAGACATAAGAGACTACTCTCCGGCTCATCCCCGCGCGGGCGGGGAAAACCTAGCCGAGGAGCTGGGGTTATGAAATACGGGAGGCTCATCCCCGCGCGGGCGGGGAAAACGGCCCTCTGCCCGCCGATGGGATGGAGCTCGACGGCTCATCCCCGCGCGGGCGGGGAAAACACACCCCTCATGACTGACCTCCAGACCCGAGCCGGCTCATCCCCGCGCGGGCGGGGAAAACCACCGGCGCAGTGCCCCCAACGGCATCAAGAACGGCTCATCCCCGCGCGGGCGGGGAAAACCGCCAACCGTGCGACGCTGGGCGTATGGGGTGAGGCTCATCCCCGCGCGGGCGGGGAAAACGCTGCGGCCAGACGGCGTCCCAGGCGGCCTGGAGGCTCATCCCCGCGCGGGCGGGGAAAACCGCGCACAACGGGCATGAGCCACGGCACGCCAGGGCTCATCCCCGCGCGGGCGGGGAAAACGTAGGGCTGTGCCGGATCGAGCAAGATGTAGGGGGCTCATCCCCGCGCGGGCGGGGAAAACGCCGCCCCCATGAGCCACCTCGGCGGCGGCGGGGGCTCATCCCCGCGCGGGCGGGGAAAACGAGACAGCGCGAGACGGGAGCGTAGCGATCGTAGGCTCATCCCCGCGCGGGCGGGGAAAACGCCGGGCGTTGCGCAAGCTCGAAGCGATGGGTCGGCTCATCCCCGCGTAGGCGGGGAAAACCAGCGGCGTTCCGCTGATCCTCAGATGACGTCGGGCTCATCCCCGCGTGGGCGGGGAAAACGCCGTCCTTCACGCCGTCGATCGCGCTCTTGATGGCTCATCCCCGCGTGGGCGGGGAAAACGCGCCCAACAGCGTGCCGAGCTCTTGATACTCAGGCTCATCCCCGCGTGGGCGGGGAAAACCGGGCCGCCTCCCCGGCGAACTCTCACGCTGGCGGCTCATCCCCGCGTGGGCGGGGAAAACGTCACGCCGTCCAGACGGCGGACGACACGGTCCGGCTCATCCCCGCGTGGGCGGGGAAAACGTCACGCCGTCCAGACGGCGGACGACACGGTCCGGCTCATCCCCGCGTGGGCGGGGAAAACGTCGCCAGCAGGTCAAACAGCGGGTATAGGACGGGCTCATCCCCGCGTGGGCGGGGAAAACAGACGATCAAGGGCGCCGATGGGCAGGCGTACCGGCTCATCCCCGCGTGGGCGGGGAAAACCCGTTAAGCTGCTCCTGCGCGGGGCGCGGCATGGGCTCATCCCCGCGTGGGCGGGGAAAACCCGCATCTGTGATCTTGGTCTGGTATTCCATGCGGCTCATCCCCGCGTGGGCGGGGAAAACGACGTGAGGGTGGCGAGGCGATCGCGCATCTGAGGCTCATCCCCGCGTGGGCGGGGAAAACACCGACAGATTCTCGCCGACGTCATCAGTGAGGGGCTCATCCCCGCGTGGGCGGGGAAAACCTTCATCTGGTCTGCGCCCGACTTGAAGACAGCGGCTCATCCCCGCGTGGGCGGGGAAAACAGTGCAGTTCCCGGCGTGGGAGTTGAACCCACAGGCTCATCCCCGCGTGGGCGGGGAAAACGATAGTTACTAATAAAAGTTATTTACGTAGTTAGGCTCATCCCCGCGTGGGCGGGGAAAACTGACAGCGTGTGACCTGCATCACATTCGGTTTGGGCTCATCCCCGCGTGGGCGGGGAAAACACCTTGACGACGTGGCCAGCCAACGGTCATCCCGGCTCATCCCCGCGTGGGCGGGGAAAACACCATGGTGGCATCCCCACTAGAGGGGGTGCCGGGCTCATCCCCGCGTGGGCGGGGAAAACATCCGGGTATTGGATTGACCGTAGGCAGGCGCGGGCTCATCCCCGCGTGGGCGGGGAAAACCAGACGCCGGCGGGTAATTATCCTCGTGGTTGGGGCTCATCCCCGCGTGGGCGGGGAAAACACGTAGGCGCTCGTGTACTTACCGAAGTCCAGCGGCTCATCCCCGCGTGGGCGGGGAAAACGGTGACGTTGGACGCGGACGCGGCCTCCGAGACGGCTCATCCCCGCGTGGGCGGGGAAAACAGGAGCCGCGCTCTCCGTCGCACTCACTCTCGGGGCTCATCCCCGCGTGGGCGGGGAAAACAGTTCCATGACCTACGGCATACAGGCCTCACGCGGCTCATCCCCGCGTGGGCGGGGAAAACGCCAGCCAGCGCGCCGCCGATGACGGCCCAAGGGGCTCATCCCCGCGTGGGCGGGGAAAACACGCCCCCGGCGGGCGCGCTCGTGTGCGTGACCGGCTCATCCCCGCGTGGGCGGGGAAAACGGCGTGATCGACATGGTGGCGCAGGACAACGCCGGCTCATCCCCGCGTGGGCGGGGAAAACAAGAACCTTGCGGCAAGCGCCGCCCCTACGTCAGGCTCATCCCCGCGTGGGCGGGGAAAACAGGCGGGAGAGGCAAACGCGCTCAAACTGCGCGGGCTCATCCCCGCGTGGGCGGGGAAAACAAGGGCCAAGTCGAGTACCGTAGCGCGGTGACGGGCTCATCCCCGCGTGGGCGGGGAAAACGCCGAAGGCTGGGAGGCCGGCGGCGCAATCCGCGGCTCATCCCCGCGTGGGCGGGGAAAACGATACGCCGCTAGAGATCGCGCTCTTGATGCCGGGCTCATCCCCGCGTGGGCGGGGAAAACGACGGCGGCGTCTGGAACGCCGTTAAGGGAGGAGGCTCATCCCCGCGTGGGCGGGGAAAACGACACAATGTCCGCGACCGCTTCACTGGTTTCCGGCTCATCCCCGCGTGGGCGGGGAAAACCACCATCGAAGCCCTAAAGAAGAAGCATAATCGGGCTCATCCCCGCGTGGGCGGGGAAAACATGACGCAGGCAGCGCCAGGCGACCTGGTTTGCGGCTCATCCCCGCGTGGGCGGGGAAAACTGAAAGAATGCGCCGATCAGGCAGCGGCGCTCAGGCTCATCCCCGCGTGGGCGGGGAAAACCGTCGACGTGGCGGTGAGCTTCTCGGGTTCGCCGGCTCATCCCCGCGTGGGCGGGGAAAACGCCGAGCTCGGCTTTCAGAAGGTGGGCGGTTCCGGCTCATCCCCGCGTGGGCGGGGAAAACGCTCGTTCGACGGACCCGGCGTTGACGAAATGCGGCTCATCCCCGCGTGGGCGGGGAAAACGAAAATTGCTCTCGCGAAACACCCCCATTTTTAGGCTCATCCCCGCGTGGGCGGGGAAAACTGACAGCGTGTGAACTGCATCATATTCGGGTTGGGCTCATCCCCGCGTGGGCGGGGAAAACACTTTCTGACCTGCGCTTTTATCGAGCGGATCGGTCAGATCTTGGAAACCCTTGAGCTTGCCGTCTCCTCTGGAAGTTACTCATTGTGCGACGTTTACGCAACTGACGCGCCGCAGGATCAGGCTCGGAATACTGGCCTCGCCCTTCCGAGTAGTAGGGCCGCATCATGAGGGTCAGTCCGTCAAAGTCGACGGGCTTCCACGGATCGCCCCAGGTCAAAAAGGCAAGACCCTGCTCGTTGCGCGCCCGATAGACCAGGACCGCCCGCCCTGTCTTCATGTTCTCTGTGACAATCTCCCACAGACGCTCGCGCACACGGGCACTGAGAGTCCCAACGAAAACTCCGGGAGAAATCTCCATGAGCCACCGCGTCACGTGACCCCGCAGGCCCTCGGGAACCGCAGATAAGACGAGAACGATCACGAGAAGTCGCCCTCTTCGTAGGACACACCCGCCGCGACTGTCCCTTCATGGTCATCCCACAGGCGTAGGTCGTCCACGATGAGGTCCTCGTCGTCTTCAACATCCAAGGCCCCGGACACCGACAGAAGATTCTTTATGTCGGCAACGCACCGCTCCAGGAGCCGAAACTCCCGAACTGCATCACGGACAGCCTTTCGCGCGGCACTACCCACAGCCTCGTCTGTGGGTGATGCTGCCACATCGAAGGCGATGGGAATGGTGAGGTCAGCCTTGTACAGGTCCGCGATGTCATACACAAAAGAACGGTAGGTCCCGTTGTGTATGAACCCCAGCCCCGGGCTACACCCCAGCGCAACAATCACAGCATGAACAACCCCGTATATCGCAGAGTTTGCCGCAGACAACGCCTGGTTCACGACCGACCCGTCCTCGAAGTTGTCCGGGTCGTACTCGCGTCTATCCCAGGGCACACCCGTGCGCTGGGAGTGTTCACGGTACAGGCGGCGCACGCGGGCACCCTCGCGTCCGCGCAACTGCTGAAGACTCAGCTTCGACACGTCCTCGCCCGCAAAACGCATCAAGTACATGTTGCGAGCAACGGTCAGCCGCATCGACGGATCGCTGACCGCCCGAGCCTGCGCCTCCAGCAACCGTGAGGAGCGCGAGGGCGGGGTGCCGTGCGCGTAGTACCGCACCCCGTTCTCACCCACCCACACGATGGTCGAACCACTTTCTGACAGCACCGATACCGCCGAGTGCGTGATCCGCACCCCGGGTCCCAGCAACAGCACCGACAGCGCCGCTGCTGGGACGTGGGCGATCCCATGTCCGTCGGCTACAGTAATCGCGTTCGAGTCCCGGTTAATCGTGCACCGCTCAACGTACAAGAACGTCAACCGGTCCCGAACGCGCACCAAGTCCTTCGGTTCTGGCGGCCTCGCCCCGGGGATCGGTCTCATGACCGGGCGAGTGTCAGCAGTCCGCAGCCGTACGCTTTACCCCGGCCCACCCCATGGACGAGGCCGTGGCGCAGTGCATCCGGATCCGTCACCTCGAGCACGCCCTCGAAAGTAGCAAGCGCAAGGGTCACGCGAGAACTCCCGCGCTTGAACTCGGCAATGCTACGTTCAACCCCATTAATCAAGAGGTTCGCCCCGTCGACGCGGCGACCATCCCGATCCTCCAGGACGGGCAGAACCCCACCGTACTCGGCAGAAGTCAACACACGGAATCCGAGTCGCTCAGAGCGATCCAGCACCCACTGCGTCTGCTGATCCTGGGTCACGTGAGCGAGAACCCTCTTGCGTCCCCGCGCATTGACCTGACTCGCCTCACGGAACGTCGGATTCACACAGAGTCGGAAACCCCACCTCTGTCCAGCCGACAACCCATCGAGGAAGGTACTCATGTCGCGGATGACTACCCCGCCCTCGGTCGCGTAGCCAGCCTCCTCCACGATATGCGAGGGATCCGGGGGAACCGGGCTCGAGATGAAGAGCGCACACGAGGGGCTCCCCTGCCGAGAAGGACCACTTCTCGCGAATGGAGGACGATCCAGGCGCCACAGCACGCGAGGCATCCCAGCACCCTCCAAGGCGCCCGGCGGGAAACAATTCATGATGGCCGCATGCAGAACCTGACGGCTCCGCATGAGCTGCCGAGCACCCCTGCGGTGCGGGTTGAGGTAGATGCGTGTCAAATACATCAGAGCACCTCCATCGGGTCATGGACGAGGCCCGGGCCGGCGTTCGGCCGCGCCTCCACATACTGCGGATTCTCCAGATCGACGCGCGCCTCCTCGACAGTTCGCAGAGTGTAGGTACGGCGTTCGGAGTCAAAGCTGATCGGCACGTCCTGGATGGTGTGCTCGAACGAGACACCCACGTCGGAAGGGATAATCCCCTGATCGGCAACGACGCGGACGGACACGTACTGCTCGTAGCGCTGCTTCTTTTGGTAGTACGCCGAGGCCATCCACGGTGTTTCCCGCACGGCCTCCCATGCCTCCCCTCGACGCACGGCGAGGCGCAAGGGCATGGTTGGCGGACACGAGCGACGGCCGAGGTACAGAGGGAACACCGGTCGGAGGATCGCCTGCGACAACCCCTCGATCACGTCATCCGGTCCCTCAACGAAGGCGCCGAACGTCGCATCCGCCCAATAGAAGCGGTCGGAAAGAGGCATCGATGTATCACCCCGATGCGCCGTATGAAAGTCGCGGAGCAACTGCCCCGGCTGGTCGACCCGCACGGCGAAACGAAGCTCTGCCAGGTCCTCGATCGGATCGCTGCGCCTGCGTCCCTGCGCCGCCGCGAGCAGACCGACCAGCGCGCTTTTCGTGGGAAAGCCTCCGTCGACCTGCGCGTGAATCGACTGGATGAGCCCCACGACTGCATGGGGCCAGCCAGTCGCAAGACGAGTACCGAACTCATCGCTCGCCTCGCACAGCGTCCACCGTCGCGCTGCCCAGATCGACCAGGCGAACCTGGGCACCCAGTGCGGAGAAACCCTCGCCCCGAGGCGTGGTCCACGTGGCGAGAGAGGCGACGGGCTCAAGACCGGTGAGGTCGCGCAGCTTGCACTCGAACTCGACGAAACGCTTGACGGCAGGCTCGGCGAAACCGCGCTGCCCCGCGACGATCGGGTCTTCGAAGGCGCCCGCCATGTTGATCGGCTGATCGTTGCGCACCTGAACCAGGACAGCGTCGGGCAGGGTACGGTTCGCGAACGTCGTGATCTTACCGGTCGGCATCGACCGAACAAAACTATCCACGAAGAGCTCAATGGCACGATCCACAACCGCATCGTCTCCCAGGTTTTCGCGGAGCATGTCGACGTTGATCGTCGCGTAACGGTATACCGTCGCGGATGCGAACTCGATGGTACCGATCATGCCCGCACCCTCGTCGGCCTCGTCGTTGCGCTTCTTCTCGTCATCAACGGCCGTGTAGTAGTCGTACTCGTGCTCAACCGCTCCGACACCGATCGCGTGGGAAACCTGGCAGGCAGCATCCACGTTCAGAGCATTCGGTTCGGCGACCATACGGCCGAACAGAGCAATATCGATAGAGTGATCCGTATTCACGAGGCTACGCGGCTTCAGCTCCTTGAACGCTGCCGCAGGATCATCCTCGTGAGCAACCGAAATCAACGCATCTGCGACGTGCTCGATCTGCTTGGCCGACAGGAACACGAGGAATCCGGCTTCCTCCAGCTCCTTGTCGCTCTTATTCTTGTTCGGCTTAGCAAGCTTGAAACCGATGGCCTTCAGCCCCATCTCGGCGAGGTCGACAGACTGCGAGTCGAGGTCCGGACGCTTATCGACGATTGAACGCGCAACTAGCTCGACAATCTTCTTCGTGCGCACACCGTAATTTCCATCGGCGATCTTTCCCTCGAAGTCCTGACGCGTCGCACGCTTGATGGCCTGCGACGACATGCGCATACGCTGGACTCCGCCGAAGGTGGCGGTCTTCGGAGCACCCGTATCATCACGGTTCGGGTTCGAGGGAGGGAGGGTCTGCAGAACGTGGATATCAACGAAGACGGACATTGTCTTTCCTTTCACAAATGAAGTTTGTTTGATTGCGGCGCCTCGACGTCACTCGTCAGAGGCAGAGTCGGTCTGGATAGCTTCAGCGGGACGAGCAAACTGACGCCCCCAGTTGCGCATGACGGACGTGCGATGACGCGGGTCCTGCCACGTGTAAAGGTCGGCTGCCAGCTGCGCGTAATCACAGGGGATCTCGGCAGCCTCGAGCTGAGAGACGAGCGAACGCAGATGCACGAGAAGTCCCTCAAACGTGGGGGCCTGAACGGCCGCGGAAAAACGCCGATAGATCGGTGCTTCCTCGGCCCGCTTGTCGCCGCTTTGTCCCTCGGCTACGACTCGGATCGCGGAAGCGAAGCTGCGCGGACGATCCGACGTGTCGTGCATCGGCCTCGTATTCGATCCCTGGTGAAGCGCCCAGAGAGTAAGAGCACCATGGACAGCCTTCTCGCCTCTGGTCGGCTCGTCGCCCAGATAGCCGGGGCGGCCATCGAGCGTGAGGTCCCACAGCTCGGGCACCGTTCCGGCTTCTCGTGAAAGCGCTCCCCTCAGCTGCGCGCGAAGAGCGCGTGCCGACGGAGTCTCCTTCCAGAGTCGATTCACGATCAACCCACCGACGCGGCCATACACCGCGCCGCGCGTCGACAGACCTTTCACACCGCCATCCGGAGGGGTCTCCGGAGCAGCATCATTGCTGGTCATTTCGTTCCTTCCTGATTGGTTTTCTGTAACGGGAGATGCTTGTTGAGCGCCGCCCGAAAGTAGTTTTCAGCGATACCGACGTTCATGTACCCCCTGCCGGTATCCCGGCCGATGATCGCCGACGACGACGCGCCTCTCACAAGCGCCCCCCTGGATGCCAACGGCGTGCTGACGCAGGGAACACTCCCACCGACGTCCAGCGTCCCGTGCACCTTCGCGGCCATCAACCTGGGTCAGCCACGTCCTGAAATCGGTGTCGACTGCGCTGAAGAAGAGTTCCTTGGCGCGGTCTCGGGCCCCGTCACCGGCACCCTCTCCGCTCTCGCCCGCCGCACGCGCGAGATTCGCCGCAAGATTCCCCACGTCTCTGGCAATCTCTTCGGTCAGGCGCACCTGTCGGTCAATTTCGGCTGACAGATCCTCGTGTTCAACTCGCATGACAGCGACCGACAGCGTCAGCTCATCCGAGTAGATATCTTCGAATGTCGCTTCCTGCGGCCCGTAGGTGACGCCAACAGCCTGAATCCGCATCACCTTGGGATAGGTGGTCTCGATCGAGGCGTTGTCGAGCTGGTAGTGGAAGGAAAGCGTCGCCGAGGGGAGGAACTCTTGTTTCGGCTGCTTGTCCACGCCCTGCACGGTCGTCACGGTGGGAAGGGTTCCGGGCAGATTGCGCCAGAGCGCGCGGCCCGCCTCGTATTTACGAGGCATGTAGACGTCCTGCTTGAACTTCTTGGACTGCGGTGTCGAGTAACGCCACAAACTCTGCGGCTCATAACGATGCATCTGCTGCGGCGCTAGTTTGTCTCCCTGAGCAAGGACGACTCCCGTGACGCCCTCGCGGTTCCCCACGAGCCTGACGCGGCGCGAATGCCACGTGAGCAGGCGCGGAATGCTGATGTCTCGGGGGGGGTGCCTGACGGATCGAGCAGCGAGTAGTCTCCGCGCACCGCGCTCTCCGCTTCGGAGACCTCCCAGCTGCATGCTCCCCACTCGGTTGAGCTTTCGACGCCACGCAATTGTGCGGCATCGGTGGGAACCAAATTCAGGACCAGCGTCTCGTCCAGATCCTTGCCCTTGAGCCACACGAGTCCAAGGTGACCGCACCACGATGGGCCGATCGGATAGCCTTTCCCCTCCCTTGACTTGAGAATCACCGACTGCACCTGAACGGATGCCCGACGGATCATACGCCTGCGCGTGAACCAGCCAGCGAGCAGCTTCCGACGGGGGAATACACGCGAGAGCACGCCCATGTCGAGTGGTGAAAAACTGCTCGCCGTTGGGAACGTCGGCAATCAGTTTTTCAAGCCCGGACACCGCGTCCTTCGCGGTCCGCAAATCCGCAACCTGCATGAAGGGGAATCGCCCGCCGAACAGGAAGAAGCGGTCTCTCCATCGTTCGAGATACTCGATCATCTGTTCCGTCGGAGCGCCTTCGTCCCACTGCCTGACCCAGTCGCGTGCATCGCGCGGTGGCGCCACACGATACGCGATAGCCAAAACGAGTCGCTGGATCGCAATGCTCTGCGTCGGTAGCTCGCACGCGAGATCGGCGATCTCTGTCGTGCGCCGAAGAAGCTCCAGCAGCCCGACGTCGGCGATGGTCCCGTCGAGGAGCCGGACGGGTATCCACGGCTCGTCGAGCAGGTTGTACTCAGGGTTCTTCATTGACCCTGCACCTCCATTCCTTTTTCTGTGGAGTATGTGAATGTGTGTCCGCACAGGTCGCGCGTGAGGCGCTCCCCGCCGGGGGTTTTGTACATCGCGAGGATCAGTTCTCCCGCCAGGAACGGGTGCTCGCGACACGCCCATTCCGCCGTAATGGGATCATCCCAGATGGCACCTGCAACTGCGTCCACCGCCTGGTCGACGCTCTGCCCGCGAGTGCGCAACGCCCACGGCGGCAGGGAGATACTCCACGAGCAGATGTCGGCGATGCGCCCTCGAGCGTTGTATTCGCCGACCTCGAGTTCTTCATCGTCGGCGGCCCCTCCGGTGAGGGGTGGCGGCACCGGGACGTTGCCCAGCTCGGGATCAATCGCGACGACGAGGACGGGTATTTGGTCTTCGCCGTCTCGCACCGCGGCGCGAGCTGCGGCAACTCCCGGTCCCTTGGTCTCCTCCCCCGTGGCAGCGTTTCCTTGGAGCTTCTCTTCGAGCTCGGGGGCCTGCCATCGTGGAAGATTCGCGCCGTCGAGGCACCACGTGCTCGCCCGCATCCGTGATTGCGCGGTGCTGCGTTCTCGTTCGTCGAGCGCGGTGTCGAAAGCATCGGCCCATTGAACGGGTCCGACGGCTTCTACGTCGGAGTACGCCAGCGCGGTGAGCTGCGCGTAGTCGACGGGTTCACGGACCGTAATCTCGCCACGATCCGCAAGAATTCCGAGGGTGCGCAGAACCGCGTGTCGCGGGTAGACGTGGTCTGTCCCCGTCGAGTAGGCCCACGGCATAGCACAGAGGTCCTCCACCAGCACCAGGCATCGGGCTTCGCGCAGCCCCACTGGGCGATCCGCCCGCTCATGTCGATGCAGTCGCCCGATGCGTTGCAGGATCAGGTCCATGGGCGCGGGGTCGGTGAGCATGAGGTCGAAATCGACGTCGAGGCTCTGCTCGATGACCTGTGTTGCGACGACGACGTGACGCCGGGGACGCCGTCCGGCGTTCTTGCCGAAGAGCTCCAGCAACCGACGGTCACGCGCCGCACGCTCAGCTGCCAAGAAACGCGAGTGCAGCAGGGTCGTCTGCTCGCGTCCAAACACGGCCTTCACCGCGTCATAGGTCTCCTGCGCCTCGCGGACCGTATTGCGGATAACGACGGCACATCCGCCATCAGCTAGCTCGCGGTCCAGCAGTTCCGCGATCTCCCGGGGGGGGATCCCACCGATGTCGGCACGATCCGCTTGGCTGCCTCAGCCTCGCCGTCAATCTCGTGGACGCGCACTCCGACGGAGGACACCGTCGAGATGACCGGATATCCGATCATGCCCTCGACCAACTGAGCGCCTTCGCCCGACGATCCACGGCCTCGTCGATAGGCGTCCAGAAGCGCGCGGCGACGCGCGGGCGGCAGGGTCGCAGACAGCAGGACGACGGGGATCCCGTACATGCCGAGCCACGTGAGGGCGGCCTCCAGGTAGGTCTCCATGTACTCGTCTGCGGCGTGCACCTCATCGATGACGACGACCTTGCCCATGAGCCCGAGATGGCGCACCAGCACGTGACGCGACTTGAGAGCCGCGAGTAGTACCTGGTCGATCGTGCCGACCACGACAGGCGACAGGGTCGCGCGCCAGCGCTGCCCCATCCACCGGCTCGCGTGAAGGCCCAGGTCCTCCTCGTCGTCGTGCACTTCGAGGGGACTCTGACCACTGTCGAGAAGCCTCATAAAACTCTCGTTGAGGCTATTCTTCCCATGCGCCAGCTGGATGCCCAGCCGCTGCGGCTCATCGCCCAGGATGCTCGTGAGCCACGAGGTGACGCGCTCAAACATAGCGTTGGTCGTGGCCTGTGTGGGCAGCGCGACAAACACTCCCTGCAGGCCGCGAGCACGCATCAGAACCTCAGCGGCTGCAAAAGCCAGCTCGGTCTTCCCGGACCCTGGCGGCGCCTCGACGATCATGAGATCCGGGTCTTCGGTAGAGGCGATTTCTACAGCCTCGCGCTGGGCACAGGTCGGCCGGTACGAGGTCGGCCACCCGAAGCGGTGACGGTAGAACTCAGCGGTCGCATCGGTCGGCGAGGCAGGCAGGCGCATGGGTGACGGAAAAGCTGCTCGCTTCCAGCCATGCTCGGCACGCGCGTGCTGCTGGTCTGCAGTCAACTCGGGGTAGCCATGAATCGAGCGTTTACCCCCGGCACCTTCGGGACGCGGGCGCAGCGGAAAGTAGTCCTCATTCGAGGCAAGCCAATCCGCGATGACGAGTGCCGAGGCATAAGCGGAAGCGACGGCAATGGGCAGCTCCGGCAAAGCGGTCCCCGGGGCGATAAGCGGGAATCCACTGCGCGCCGCCATCCACCGAAGAATCTCCGCGCGAGCCTGCCCCCATCGAGGGTCGTCCTGCTCCGACCCCTCTTGTGTCCTGTATTGCTGGCGCGCGAGGTTGACCGCACCCGCATCCGGGTAACGCCCGTGGTGAATTCCTACGAGGACCGCCCAATGAACGGCGCGCGCAGCGTCGCCTCCGCCGCGAACAATTGCCTCCTGAAACGCGAACTGACTGACGAGGCCGTGGGGCAAAAATGTGCGTTCCGGATAATCTGCCTTTCGCATAATGCCGAGCCCCTGGGCGCGAATGAAAGGTGCGAGCTCCGCTGACTGACACGCAAATTGGGGGCTCACCTTACCGACGTCATGGATCCCTGCGAGGAACACGAAGGTCGCCCGCGCCTTCGCCTGGTCCCCTTCCCACACGGAGGCCATGAGTCTGCGGTGATGCTCGCTCACATACTCATCGAAGAGGTATCCGGCGACGTCCGCGGCGTCCATGAGGTGCTGAACAACAGACAACCAGGCGGACGCGCCACTGCCGGTCTTGGCCCAAAAGCAACGGGCAAGGTCGGACAGCTCCGAAACCGCCAGGTCCGGTCGCGCGGCAGGAAAGACAGGCGGCGCCACAACAGGGCGAGGGATACTCGCCTTGCCATCTACTTTCTTTCGGGCCATCATCTCTCCCTTGAGTCAATTTCACTTCCTAAGCAACCAAAACACACTACGATAAGTGAGTCTGGTTACTCTGAAATTGTTGAGCCCGGTAACCCTGACAGGGTCACCATCACCCCCGAAGGGTTGATAGGTAGACGATATCACCAAGAACGATCTTATGCAATGCATATTGCAGCGCGTGTCACCAGTGCTCGAACGCAAGAGCCCAAACATAGAAAAAACCCCGCTTTCGCGGGGAAAACGTCCTCCTGATGCACTGCATAGGTTCACCCCCATACGGGGAACACGGCAGCCACAGCCACCACACGCGCCCACAGGACCTCACAAACGTATCACCCACCCAACCCCCGCGCGCCTTGACGGCACAATCGGCATGATCCTGAAAGAATGGGGGTATGTCGAACGAGTCGCGTGAAAACCTGCAGGGTACGGATGGCCAGGACGTGGCCGACCTGACGGCCACCACCGGGCAGACCGTCAAGGAGTCGGCCACCACCGGGCAGGCCATCTCGGAACCGGCCGCCGCCGCGGTCGACGCTGCCGTCGAGGGGGCCACGGCCTCGTCAACGAACGACACCCCGGCCCAGCAACAGCAGCAACCGCAGCAACAGCAGCAACAGCAGGCGCCCCAGCCCACGCAGGGCGAGGTCGTCATCGCGCCGCTGCCCGCGCACCTGCCCACCACCGAGCCCCGCCCCTGGTACCGGTCGCGCCGCTCCTTCGCCGCGAAGGGCCACGGCGGAAAGGTCCTGGTCGCCGGCCTGGGCCTGACCTACACGGACAGTGCCACGGGCGCGGTCCTCCTGGCTGACGTCGACATGGGCTTCCGTGCGCGCACGCTCAGCGCGATCCTGGACGCGACGGGCCGCCGCGCCCGCGCCCTCTTCCTCATCCTCGCAGGCCTCGAAGAGCCCCACGCCGGCCGCATCGTCGCCGCACCCTCGCGCTCGTGGGCCGCGCGCCTGGCCGGCCGCATTGGCTCGGTCGCCCTGATCCGCACGGATTCGCCGCTCGACAACACGCTGACGATCCGCCAGAACATCCTCGCTCCCCTGTCGGCCACGGGCTCCGTCGCCGACTGGGACAACCTCGTGGGCGCCCTCCAGGTGACGGGCCTCGCCCAGCGCGTGGACCTGCACCCCAGTGAGCTGACGGAATGGGAACGCTTCAAGGCCCTCATCGCCCGCTCCATCGTCTCCGGCGCCGACGTCTTCCTCATCGAAGACCCCGTCTCGCTGCCCGCCGACGCGCGCGCCGAGCTTGAACCCCTCCTGCGCTCCCTGGCCAACGCGGGCTGCGCGGTCGTCGTCTCGACCCCCTCCGTCGAGCTCGCCGCCTCCACGGACCGTGCGATTCTCCTCACGAACGGCCGCGTCGCCCTCGACGCGCCCGGCCCCTCGCAGGCGATCATCACCGCCTCCCTGGAGGCCAACCCCGAGGACCCCAAGGCCCTCCTCGGCCCGATCCCCGCGGCCGCACCCTCCCCCTTCGACGAGGTCGTGGCCGGCTCCTCCGCGCCCGCCCCCACCCCGGGCCCGACCTTCGGCGACCCCGCGGCCGACGAGACCGCTCTGATGGCGCCGATCTCCACGGACACAGCCCAGGCCTCGGACCAGGACCGCGCCGACGCCGCCGCGCGCGACATCCCCACGGTCGACGCCGACGACCCTGCGCTCGCCGAGCCGGAGGTCTCCGACCTGGTCGTTCGCGCCCGCAAGATCCTCTCCGATCTGCCCGGCTCGATCGCCCCCAGGAGTAACGCGACGAGTAGCGCACGGGTCACTGCGAGCCGCCTTTCTTCGTGAGAGACTAGGGTTTATCAGGCGAGGCGACGCCTCGTTACCCCCCGCACGCGCAGGAGCCCCTATGACCCAGTCGATCCCCCAGCCCGGGCAGTACCCTCCGCCCGCCGCACCCGAGCAGGCCGCGCCCGGCGCGCGCCACACTCCGCAGCACGCGGCGCCCGCCCCCGAGGCGCGCCCCACCATCGGCACCCTCATCGCGTCCGTCACCGGCCAGCTGTCGGGCATCCTGCGCGACGAGATCGAGCTCAACAAGTCGAAGGCCCGCTCCTTCGCGAAGAAGAGCGGCAAGGGCGCGGGCCTCCTCGCGACGGCCGCCGTGTTCGCCCTGTTCCTCCTGGGCTGGTCGCTCCACACGGTCGAGGTCCTCCTCGCCCTGGTGCTCCCCGCGTGGGCCGCGTCGCTGATCGTCGTCGGCATCCTCCTCGTGATCGTGCTTGTGCTGGCGCTCGCCGGCAAGAGCTCCCTCCAGAGCGCGCAGAAGCACCGCCCGGACCCGGCCGCCTCCGTCGCCGCCACCAAGGAAGCCATCGAGAAGGGACTGGGCAAGTGAGCAACTCTGTCGACCCGCGCAACGTGACCGTCGGCGATTCCGCCGCCGCCAAGCCCTCCGGCCCGCGCACCGAAGAGCAGATCGCCGCTGACCTCGAGCGTCAGCGCGCCGAGCTGGCCGCCACCATCGACGAGCTCTACAAGCGCGTGCAGCCCGCGGCACTCGCCCAGGAAGCGAAGGACGAGGCCACCGCCCGCTTCGCGGCCATCAAGGAGTCCGCGTCGCTGGCCCTGCAGGACGCGGCCGGCGGCAACACGGACGCCCTGAAGAAGGTCGGCATCGTGGCCCTGTCCGCGGTGGGCGCCCTCACCGTCATCGTCCTTCTCGCCACGCGCAAGTCCCGCCGCGCGCGCCGCCAGGCCCGCCGCATCGGCCGTGAGGCAGCCGCTCAGACGCTCGCCGCCCTGGCCGCCGCCGACCAGGCCACGGAGGCCTGACGCCAGCGCTTTTCCTTCCGTTCCCCTCGCCCGGGCGTCGCGCCCGCGCGGGGGGGAACGCGCGTATCCGCCCCTCGCCCGCAATCCGTAACGGCGTTCACATCATCGCCCGCTGCGAGCGCAATTCCGCGCCCCTGCGCGCCTGTGCGGCGTTCCCCTTTCTCCGCTGTGCGCGCAAAACACGGTCCAAGGTGAGGTCAAGGCCCGTCTTTAGCTATGATGGTCCCACGAAACATTTTGAACACCCAGGGAACCGCTTCACGCGGACCCGAACGACGCGGAGGGGGTCGACGCCATGGGGCGCGGCCGTCAAAAGGCTAAGCAGATGAAAGTCGCTCGGAAGCTGAAGTACTTCAGCCCCGACACCGACCTACACGCACTCCAGCGAGAGCTGGCGGATGAGGACTCGTACACGGCGAATGACGCGGTGGACGAGCCCGAAGAGGACGATGCAATCGACGACGACCTCTACTCGAAATACGCCGACTTCGCCGAGATGCCCGCAGAAGACGACGACATCGATCCGAAGCAGCTCGATGAGTCCTTCTGGACGGGCGGTTCCTCCACCAAGTAACGGCTCAGCCACACGGCGGACCGGCCACCGGTCCGCCGCTTTGGCGTACCCACACCGCTATTTCTGACGCGCGCGCGCACGCGAGAAGGGGTCGGGGCCCGCAGGCCTCGACCCCTTCTCGTACAGTCAGTAGACGCCAGGCTCGCCCGCTCAGCCCACGCGGTACTCGCCGTGCAGCAGCACGGCGCCCGCCTGAACGCCCTTCGTACCGGAGATGAGGCGCACGCCGGAGGAGTCAGCGCCCAGGTCGGCGACCGACCCGAAGCCGGCCACGGTACCGTCGGCGCCAGCCGACGTGACGGAGCCCAGGACCCACGCGGCCACCCCGGCCTCGTTGATGGCGGCCAGGACCTCGGAGGCCACGGAGGCCGACACAACGGCGACCATGCCGACGCCCAGGTTCAGGGAGTCCTCCATGCCGACCCAGGTGACGTCGCCGCCGCGGGCGCACCCAGTCGAACACGGCGGGCACGGTCCACGTCGAGCGGTCCACGGTGGCGACGGCGCCGACAGGCAGGACGCGCGACAGGTTCGCGGCCAGGCCGCCGCCGGTCACGTGTGAGTAGGCGTGAATCCCCTCGACGCCGAAGCGCTCGACCAGGTCCAGGCACAGGCGCGTGTACAGGCGCGTGGGCTCCAGGAGCTCCTCGCCGAGGGTGCGGCCGAACTCGGCCACATGGGACTCCAGCGAGGCGCCCACGCGGGCCACGACCGAGCGCACCAGCGAGTAGCCGTTGGAATGCAGGCCCGAGGACGCCATGGCGATGACGACGTCGCCGCCCGTCACGCGCTCGGGCCCCAGCAGCTTGGAGGCGTCCACGACGCCGGTCGCCGCGCCCGCAATGTCGTAGTCGTCGGGCTCCATGACGCCCGGATGCTCGGCGGTCTCGCCGCCGATCAGGGGCGTGCCCGTGGCCTCGCAGGCCCGCGCGATGCCGGTGACGATGGAGGCGATGCGCTCGGGGACGACGTGCCCGCAGGCGATGTAGTCGGTCATGAGGACCGGGCGCGCGCCGATCACGACGATGTCGTCGACGACCATGCCCACCAGGTCCTGGCCGATCGTGTCGTGCACGTCCATGGCCTGCGCGATCGCGATCTTCGTGCCCACGCCGTCCGTGGAGGTCGCGAGCAGCGGCCTCTCCATGCCCAGCAGCGCGGACGCGTCAACCATGCCGGCGAATCCGCCGGTCGCGCCCAGGACGGTCGAGTCGTGGGTGGCGGCCACCGCGCTCTTCATCAGCTCGACGGCGCGGTCGCCCGCCGCCGTGTCGACGCCAGCGGTCGCGTAGTCCAGGGGGGTATCGGTCATGGGTGGTGCCTTTCGCAAGTGGCGCTCGACGAGGCCGGGTCTGGGTGATCGGAGAAGGGGAAACGCCCGCGGCGCAGGGGGCGCGTCGCGGGCGTGGGGGTTAGCAGGGGGTGGCGTCGGGGGTGCCGGGCACGGGCGTCCCGGCGGGGATCGTCTCGGGGTATTCGCCGGTGAAGCAGCCCAGGCACAGGGAGTTACCCTGCCCGGTGGCCGCGACCATCCCGTCGATCGACAGGTAGGCCAGCGAGTCCGCCCCGAGGTGCGCGCGCACCTGCTCGACGTCCATGGAAGAGGCGATGAGCTCGGCGCGCGTCGGGAAGTCGATGCCGAAGAAGCACGGCCACAGCACTGGCGGGGACGAGATGCGGATGTGCACCTCGGCGGCCCCGGCCTCGCGCAGCATCTTGACGAGCGCGCGCTGCGTGTTACCGCGCACGATGGAGTCGTCGATGACGATGAGGCGCTTTCCTTCGATGACCTCACGCAGGGGGTTGAGCTTGAGGCGGATACCGAGTTGGCGCAGGGACTGGGTGGGTTCGATGAAGGTGCGCCCAACGTAGGCGTTCTTCACGAGGCCCTGCGCGAAGGGGATGCCGGCCTCCTGCGCGTAGCCGATGGCGGCGGGCGTGCCCGAGTCGGGGGTCGGCATCACCAGGTCGGCGTTGATGGGGGTTTCCCGCGCCAGGGCGGCCCCCATCTCGTGGCGCGCGGCCACGATGCGGCGCCCGCCGATCGTCGTGTCGGGGCGCGCCAGGTACACGTACTCGAAAACGCAGGTGTTGGCGCGGCGCACGGCGAATCGGCGCGAGTGCACGCCCGAGGCGTCGATGGAGATGAGCTCGCCGGGTTCGACCTCGCGCACGACGGTCGCGCCGCACAGGTCCAGGGCGGCGGTCTCGGAGGCGACGACCCAGCCGGAAGCCAGGCGCCCGAGCACGAGCGGGCGGTAGCCGTGCGGGTCGCGCGCCGCGTACAGCGTGTTCTCGTCCATGAAGACCAGGGAGAACGCGCCCTTGATGCGCGGAAGCACCTTCAGGGCGGCGCCGACGAGGGGAGCGGGCTCGGGATCGGTGACCGACGAGGCCGGGGCGGCCTCGTGCCGGTCCGCGTCGCCGGGCGTGACGGCGGGGCTCGCGATGAAGGGGGCGGGCCCGGGGATCCGGTCGGCCATGCCGAGGAGGGCAGTCACGAGGGAGGTGTCGGTGGAGGCTCCGCGCTCAAAATCCTCGCCGTCGTCGGCGATGTCTGAGGCCAGCTCGCGCAGCTCCGTGGTGTTCGTCAGGTTGCCGTTGTGGGCCAGGGCGAGCGTGCCCGTGGGGGTGGGGCCCAGCGTCGGCTGGGCGTTGCGCCACACGTCCGCGCCGGTCGTCGCGTAGCGCACGTGCCCGAGGGCGATGTGGCCACGCAGACCCTGGAGGGATTGCTCCGAGAACACCTTGGAGACCAGCCCCTGGTCCTTATAGACGAGGATCTGCTTGCCATTCGACGTGGCGATACCAGCGCTCTGCTGGCCTCGGTGCTGCAAGGCGTAGAGGGAGAAGTAGGTCAGGCGGGAAACGTCCTCGCCCGGGGCCCATACCCCGAAGACGCCGCAGTGATCGTGCGGGTGATCGTCTCCGAAGAGTTCCTGATCGGACAGTGTCATGTCTGGCTGCGAGACGGGAAGCACTCTCTCACTCTGGCATACTTTTCCGCCGTTGGTGGCGCGTATCCACGTTGTAATGAGCACATCTGCACCGCTGAGCAGGTGAATCGGCGCGTAATTGCGCACGCTTTGCCTGCGGATTCGGTCGCCTCGTGGCCGGGATGACACAATGGAGTGCAGCAAAACCAGAGGAGGAAACGTGGCCAATCCGACGCTGAGCGCCATCATGTGGGGCTTCGCCCTGCTGATCAGCGCCCTGGCCCTCGTCTCGTTCGGGCGAGGCCTCGCGCACATGTGGCGTACCGTCGCAGCGGGAACACCAGATCCGGGGCGCCTGACGCCCGTCGGCAAACGGGCGTGGGGCGTCATCTCCGCGGCCCTCACCCACCGCGAATTCAAGGGGCGCCCGTGGATCAAGGCGGCCCACTGGCTCGTCATGGTCTCCTTCCCGATTCTGTTCCTCACGCTGGTCACGGGTTACGCGCAGCTACGCGTCCAGACCTTCACGCTCCCCTTCCTCGGCCACTTCGCGCCGTGGGAGTGGCTGACCGAGGTCTTCGCGTGGGGCGGCCTGGTCGGCATCGTCCTCCTGATGGTCGTGCGCCAGCGCGCGGGGCGTGGGTCGGCGGCCGAGGCGGCCCTCTCCAACGACGACCCCGACGGCGCGGCCGCCGCGGCCGACCCGGAAGGCACCCGCCCTCGTCCCTGACCCGCCCCCCACCCGCGCGACTCTTCCCGCGCGGCCTCGCCTCCCGGTTCCTGGGCTCGACCCGCTGGCAGGCGCTCTTCGTCGAGTGGGTCATCCTCATCGTGTGCGCGTGCGTCGTGGCCCTGCGCGGCCTCGAATACGCGCTCTTCAGCGTCACTCCCGGCCTCGAGGCCCACGCCTCCGCCCTGCACTTCCCCCTCACCGCCTGGCTCGGCGCGCTCTTCGCGGCGGCCGCCTCCTCCTCGGCCACCGCGCTGGCCAACGCGATTGTCCTGGTCAGCGCCCTCAAGGTCATCACCTCCATGACCTGGCTGACGGTCGTCGGCATCCAGACCGGCATGGGCGTCGCCTGGCACCGCTTCGTCGCGATCCTCAACCTGTACACGCGCCGCAACGCGGACGGCACGAAGTCCCTGGGACCGGCCGACCACATGCTGATCGACGGCAAGCCTGTCACCAGCGAGGACGACTTTGACGACGTCCCCGAGGACACGGTCCTCGGCGTGGGCACGATCGAGGACTTCTCGTGGAAGGCCCGCCTGGACCTCTACTCGTGCACCGAGTGCGGCCGCTGCCAGGAGCTGTGCCCCGCGTGGAACACCCAGAAGCCCCTCTCCCCCAAGCTGCTCATCATGGGCCTGCGCGACCACATGGAGTCCGCCTCCAACGTGCAGATCGTCGAGCAGGAGGAGGGCCACCAGAAGCTGGAAGACGGCGAGGTCCTCCTCGACAAGGGCGTGCCGGCCTCGCCGCACTCCTTCGACCTGGTCTCCGCACTGTCCCTGTCGGGCGCGACCGGCCCCGAAGGCGTCTCCGCGGTCACCGCTCCCCTGGTCCCCGAGGTCGTCTCCGAAGAGGTCCTGTGGGACTGCACGAACTGCGGCGCCTGCGTCGAGCAGTGCCCCGTCGACATCGAGCACATCGACCACATCCTCGACCTGCGCCGCCACCAGGTCCTCATGGAGGGCGCGTTCCCCCGCGAGCTGGGGCGCGCCTTCCGCGGCATGGAATCCAAGGCGAACCCCTACAACCAGCCGGCCCGCAAGCGCATGGACTGGGCGAAGAAACTCGACTTCGACATCCCCGTCGTCGGCGAGGACATCGAGGACGCCTCCGAGGTTGACTACCTGTTCTGGGTGGGCTGCGCGGGCGCCTACGACGACACGGCGAAGAAGACCAGCGCCGCCGTCGCCGAGCTGCTGCACACGGCGGGCGTGTCCTTCGCGGTCCTCGGCTCGGGTGAGTCCTGCACGGGCGACCCGGCCCGCCGCGCCGGCAACGAGGCCCTCTTCCAGATGCTGGCCGCCCAGGCGATCGACACGCTGAAGGAAGCCAAGCCCCAGAAGATCGTCGTCTCCTGCGCTCACTGCTTCAACACGATCGCCGGCGAATACCCCGAGCTGGGCGGGCACTTCGACGTCATCCACCACACGCAGCTCCTCAACCGCCTGGTGCGCGACGGCCTGCTCACGCCGGTGGCCCCCACCGCCTCATCTGCTTCCGCTGCCCCCACGGACGCGGACACCACGGACGAGGCCGGGGCGCAGCCCGCGGGCAACGCTCCCCAGGTGGGTGCTCCCCTGAAGGTCACCTACCACGACGCGTGCTTCCTGGGCCGCCACAACCGCGTCTACGAGCCGCCGCGCGAGCTCGTCGGCTCCCTGCCGAACGTGGAGCTCGTCGAAATGCCGCGCAACCGCGACCGCGCGATGTGCTGCGGCGCGGGCGGCGCGCACGCCTGGTTCGAGGAGACCCGCGGGACCCGCATCGCGGACGCCCGCATCGTCGAGGCCGCGTCCACGGGCGCGGACGTCGTCGCGACGGCCTGCCCCTTCTGCTCCCAGATGCTCGGCTCCGCCTCGGGCACGTCTGCCGGCTTCGTCTCCTCCGACGCCACCGACCTAGGCTCCGCAAGCACCGACGCCACCACGGCCTCGCCCGGCGGCAAGCTCCCGGAGGTCCGCGACGTTGCCGTCATGCTGCTGGACTCCGTCAAGCGCGGACAGTAACGTTCGCACGGCGAGCAGCGCACAGTGTACACCGCACGTAAATCCCACAGACAAAAGGGCGGCCCCACAGGAGAACCTGCGGGGCCGCCTCTTCGTTTCTCGTTTCTCGGGCACACACACTCAGGGTAAGGGCGGGGTGCGCGGCGCCCAGGGGTGGCTACTGCGCCGCCTCGTCCTCCGAAGAAATCTCCTCCAGGCCGACGAGGAAGCCGTCCTCGTCGATGACGTTGCCGCCTACGAGGGTCGCGATCATGCCGGCCGCCTTCTCCACATCCTGCGTGGAACGCAGGCGCTCGAGGCGCGCGGTGCGGCTCATCGTGCCCGCTCCGGGCGTCGGCGCCGTCCCAGGCAGCCAGCGCACCTGGTACTCGATGATGGCCCCGGCCGTCCACGGCTCCCAGCGCAGCACGCGCGGGGGCGTGGGAACCGCGTGGACCTCGATCATCATGTCCGAACGGTTGCCAATCGGACTCATCAGCGCGTAACCGTCAACGACCTGCGGCTTATCGCGCTGGGCTTCGAGCTCCTCGCGAGCCTTGGCGATCTTCGAGGCGATATCCTTGCGGACCGGCCCCAGCTCGGCCTTCAGCTTCTCGATGTGGGCGGCCTGCGCGGGGCTCAGCGCCGGGGCCTTCGGGGCCTCGGGAACGATGTCGCGCGCGTCCTTCATCTGCTCGAAACCGGCTCGTTCACGCATGGCCTGCAGCAGGTCCTCGGGGTTGATCCAGCGCGGCGAATACACCGTCAGGTTGACCGCCGAGTCCGCGTCGGGGACCATCACGTAGCCGCTACCCGCGATGCGCATGCCGCCCGCCAGTCGGCGCGCCATGCGGTGGAGGGCCTCGAGCACGCGGTACTCCAACCCGATGGGCATACCCTCGGGGAAGGCCTTCGCCCACTCCCCCATCACCGCGTTGGCCTGCTGCTTGGCGCGAGCCACCGGGCACCGCAAGATCCACGCGTTGGTCAGCGTCGACGGGGTTCCGAGGTCGGCGCGGGTCGGCTGATCCAGCGACCACGGGCCCACGAGTTCAGCCTCTGAGGACAGGCGCAGACGCCCCGGGGCGATCCAGCCGGCCTCGTCCCACATGGAGATCGCGAGGGCCTCCAGCTCGGCCGGGTCCACCGCCTCCGACACGAGGAACAGGTGGTGTTCCCTGGCCTCGTTCAGGTCGATGACGCCAGCCGGCTCACTCACCTCGATCGCGGCCGCAATCGGGACGGCGGCCTCGGCGCTGGTGATCTCGCCGTCGGCCGCGACCTGGAAGGCGGGGTCTGTCGTCGTCATCCCACCCAGCGACACGTTCGTCTGCGTGAGCGGATTCCCGGTCGTCGCGGCGGTGAGCATCGGGTCCGCGAAGCTGTGGTGCGCGCTCGCCATGCGTTCCTTGAGGGAGCGCCTCACCGGCGAGGCCTGGGGAGCCTCGTCCCTGTTGGTGACCTGGTCTGCGCGCGGGGTCATGCCCGGCAGCGCGACGCCCGTGATGACTCCGGTACGCACCGCCGAGGAGGACTGGTCCCCCGCGCTCTCCTGCGCGGGGCGCTCCGACCGTGCCGGCGCGGGCACGCCAAAAGCGGGCGTCGGCGCGGGGGGCTCGGCGAGCGGCGGCGCGGCGGACACTGGACTCTGAGTGGGCTCGGGTGCGGGGGGCTCGGCGAGCGGCGGCGCGGCGGACACTGGACTCTGAGTGGGCTCCGGCGCGGGCGGCTCGGGCGCGGGCGGCTCGGGCGCGGGCGGGAAACTCGGGTCGGCTGACGCGGCGTGGGCCGCGCGGGCGGCGCGCTCGGCGCGCATGCGTTCGAGCCTGGAGGGAGGCGGAGGAGGATAGAGCGCCATCATGTCACCGTTCGATGCGCGTGCGCGTGAAGCGCTCGTGGGTGCGCGACGGCGTCGGACCGCGCTGCCCCTGATAGTGAGAGCCGAGTCCCTGCGAACCGTAGGGATGCTCGGCCGGGGAAGACAAGTCGAAGAAGCACAGCTGCCCGATCTTCATGCCCGGGTAGAGCAAGATCGGCATCGTCGCCGTGTTCGACAGCTCGAGGGTCACGTGCCCGGAGAAGCCGGGGTCGATAAAGCCCGCGGTGGAGTGGGTGAGCAGGCCGAGGCGCCCGAGCGACGACTTGCCCTCCAGACGCGCCGCGATGTCGTCTCCGAGGGTGACGAGCTCGTAGGTGGCGCCCAGGACGAATTCGCCGGGGTGCAAAACGAAGGGCTGGTCCGGGCCGACGTCGACCTGGTGCGTCAGGTCCGACTGATCCGCCGCCGGGTCGATCACCGGGTAGAGGTGGTTATCGAAGAGGCGAAACAGGCGATCCAGCCTCACGTCGATACTGGCCGGCTGGACCAGATCACGGTCCAGCGGATCGAGGCGGATTCGCCCGGAGTCCAGGGAGGCGTTGATGTCGCGGTCACTGAGCAGCATGACACGATTGTCGCATACTCAGCGCCGCGACAACACCCTCAGAGTCAGACGAGGGGCTGGCCCGATGCGTCGTAGCCGTAGGAGCCGGAACGCATGATGATCATGATGAACTCGATGAGTGCCCAGATGGCGGTGATGGGCAGGCCGATGATGATAACGGACAGAATCAGCTGGATCAGGCCGCGGCTGTTGTAGCCCAGGTAGAAGTTGTGGATACCCAGCGGGCCCACGAAGAACGCCAGAAGCAGGGCAATGATCCACTGCTTGGGCGGGTTCGCGTAGACTGCTGACCGTATGCGGGCTGGCCGTAGGCGGGCTGGCCGTAGGCGGGATCGCTGTAGCCTGCCGACCCGTAGGCGGGCTGCTCGGGGGAAGGCTGCGCGCCAGGCGCGCCGCCGAAGGGGGCCTGATTCGCGGCCGGCTGCTCAGAGCCAGGGAAGGACTGGGCACCCGCGGCGTCGTAGGCGGTGCCGTAGGTGGTGGAGCCCGGGGTGGCGGTGGCCTCGTCGAAGTCGGGGGCCGAGGACTGGGGGAAGCTGGGCGCCTCAGGCGCGGGGATCGAGGCCTGGGTGTCGTCCTCGGGCTTGATGGGGTTGGCCAGGGGATCGGGCATCGTCATGACTGAGCCTTTCAATTCTCGTGGGGGGCCTGGCGGCCGTACCGCTACAGCCTACCGCTACCAAGCGTCCAATCGTTATCCGCGACCACCCCGAGGCACCCCTGATTGGTCCCGGAGGTGAATTCTCGGCACACCGAGCGTCGGCGCCTGGGACCGAAGGCCGGGTATGGGACATGTCGCGGCGCCCGGGCCCCGCGACGCCTACGCAGCCGTCATCGATGGGGTGTGGGCGCCGCCGCCGAGAACGAATGGGCCCCGTCATGGATGGGGGGTTTTGCACCATTAGAAGCCCCCTGCCGGCGTGTCGCCGGCGTGTCGCGGCCCTAATGCTGCAATTCCCCCCATGCAGCGTCGCAGGGGAGCCGCTGACGGGCGCGCGGGCAGGCCCGCTGTTGGCGGATTCGTGGGCAGGCTCGAGATTGCTGGGTTCGCGGCCGGGCACGCGCGCTGGGGCGGCACGCTCCAAACAATTTCGCATGCAATTCGCTTACCTGAACATTCAACGAAGCCCACAAACGTTGCAATTCCAACGATGTGAATTCAAGGCGCACCCAAACCTCGGGGGGAATTGCATGCGAAATGAAGGGAGCACACCAGGCAGAGAGCCACGCAGCCCCTCTGGCGGCAACGCTGACGCTGGCGGCCTGACAGTCACTCCAACGACAATGACGCCCCCGGCGACACGCATCCACCCCGACACAACCCGCCCGACAGCTACCACCAACGACAACGAATCCCACGACGACATAACGCCCACACCGGGATCTGCCGTCAGCTACCCCCAACAACAACCTGAGCAAACGATGGCAACCACTGGCCGGGCACTGTCGGCCGTCAGTCACCCGCGACGCCCCCAGACACCGCGACGCCCCCAGACCCCGCAACGCCCGGGACACTGCGACGCGGACACGCAACACCGGACACCGCAGCACCAAAAAGGTGCGGGGCCCGGCAACAAGCCGGGCCCCGCACCGCGAGACTATGCGTCAGGACAGACGCTCGTGCTCACCTCAGACGGTGGGAACGCCGTTGGCGTCCGCCGCATAGATCCACTTGCCCATGAAGGACATGATCATGCAGGCAATGAGGAACGCCGAGTAGCCGAGCGCGACCAGCATCATGAGGAGGATGAGGACGTTGTTCCCGGAGGCGGCGACGGCCATGTAAATGATGTTGAGGACGATGGAGGCGACGACCTTGATGATGCCCATCTGCTTGTGGCCAAGGTAGAAGTCGCCGGCGCCGAAGCCGCCGAGGAAGAAGTTGAGAAGACCCACGGTCGTGCGGGACTTGCCCTGGACGGGGGCGTTGAAGCCGGGCTGGCCGTAACCGGGCTGGCCGGCGGGCTGCTGGCCGTAGGGCTGCTGGCCGTAGGGCTGCTGAGGAGCGGACATGATGTCTCCTATTGTCGATGGAATCCCAGAAAGGGTTTTTTTCTGAAAACACGGTCAGACTAGCGGACCTTCGGCTTTTTGTACAACATACTTGCATTTTTTTATGCCGCACATCACATATTTCACCGCTGAGAACGCACATTGTATGTAACCTTCCCTACACTGACAGGGTGTTCACAAATCCAACGGCCGAGGCCTCGAAGGTACTCCTCCACGACCTTCCCCGCTGGTTCGCATCCAATAAGCGCGACCTGCCGATGCGACACGACGACGTGTCCGATTGGGGAACCCTCGTCTTCGAGATCATGAGTCAGCAGACGCCAGTCACCCGCGTCCAGCCGATCTGGCTCGAATGGATGCGCAGATGGCCCGCGCCCGCCGACCTGGCCGCCGCATCCTCCGCAGACATCCTTGTGGCCTGGGCAAACCTGGGCTATCCGTCGCGAGCGCTGCGCCTCAAAAACTGTGCGGGCACCATCGTCGAGAAACACGACGGCCAGGTGCCCCTTACTATGAAGGAACTCACCCTCCTCCCGGGCGTCGGCACCTACACCGCCAGCGCGCTCCTCGCGTTCCGGCACGGAATCCGAGTCCCCGTCCTCGACACGAACGTTCGCCGCGTGCTGGTCAGATTTCTGGACGGACGCGAGTTCCCACCCCACTCGACCCCCTCAAAGGCGGAGACGGCGCGCGCCGACGCGCTCCTGCCCGAAGACGGAGCGCACGCGGCAGAGGTGAGCATGGCGCTCATGGAATTCGGCGCCCTCGTGTGTACCCAGCTCTCTCCCCACTGCGAGGAATGCCTCATGCGCGCGCAATGCGCGTGGGCGGCGGCCGACTTCCCGAAGGACGAGAAGCGCCCCACGCCCCAGCCCTACACCGGAACCGACCGCCAGGCGCGAGGCCGCATCATGAAGGCCCTGCGCGCGGCACACTTTGAAGGCGGCGAGGGCCTGACCAAGCGGCGCGTCCTCGACGCCGCGCGCCTGGACGGTGGCGACCGCTACCAGCCGACCCGCGTCTACCGTGCTCTCCTCAAAGAGGGAATGATCGCCTACGACGAGGACACGAGGCGCGTGACGCTGCCCCGCTGACCCGGGGACGAGGCCCGGGCCCCACAGAGGCGCCCTGACCCGCGAGCGCGCCCGGGGACGAGGCCGTGGCCCCAAGAAGGGCGCGAACCCGCGGGCGCTCGTCGGCCTCGGCGCCGAGCTAGTACCTGATCGCGTCGATGGGCTTGATGCGCACGGCGGCGAGCGCGGGGATGATGCCGCATAGGGCGCCGATGCTGGAGGAGATGGCGACTCCGGCGATGGCGGCTCCGGCTGGGAAGGCAGGTGTGTCGCTCAGCGCGATCCCCATGGTTTCGAGCGGCAGGAAGCGCACGACGACGACCGCGATGCCCACGCCGATGACTCCGGCGGCGAAGGTGGCGACCACGGATTCCATGAAGACCGCGAAGAAGACGCGCTTAGCGGATGCGCCAACGGCCCGGCGGATGCCGATCTCGCGCACGCGCTGGCGCACGGTGACGATCGCGACGTTGAGCAGGCCCAGGGCGCCCAGGAACACGATGATACCGCCGATGATCATGATGACGCGGGAGATGGTGCCCAGCTGTTCCTCGCCGATGTCCTCGTGCTCGCCGCCTGTGACGGTGACGCGCCAGCCGTCGCCGAGGATGGAGGCCAGGGCCCGAGGTAGGACGCTGCGCGCCTGGTCGGCATCGTCGGGGCCCACCCACGCGATCATGGAGGGCGCTCCCATCTGGGGCAGCGTGGCGCGCGCGGCGTCGTAGTGCACGTACATGGTGGGCATATCGAAGCGGCTGGAGCTCTTGGTGACGCCGACGACGCGCACGGCGGTCCCATCGGTGGTGTGCAGGACGATGGGGACCTGGTCGATGGGGGCGCGTCCGAGCTGGTTCCACAGGACTTCGGAGATGACGACGGGGGTCAGACGTTGCTCGGCATCGCTGGGCGCGACCCACCGGCCAGCGAGCATGCGGGTACGGAAGATGACCTGGTAGGCGGGGTCGACGGCCTGGATGGTGACGTCGTTAAACATGTCGTCGGTGCCAACGACCGGGTAGCCACGGAATTGACCGCTGCTCCGCGCCTGGCGGACCTCGGTGATTTCGCCGCCGCTGCTGGACAGACGCGACCAGTAGCGGATGTCGTGACGGTTGGCCAGCGTCGCCATGGCCTCGCCGACGGGGTCGGCCTCGTCGGGGCGCGCCACGCTCGACGAGGCCGGGGCGCCCCCCGGCGCCGGAGGCCTGGGCTGGCCCGGCCCCGGTGGGCGTCCCCTGGCTCGCGGCGGAGTTTTCGGGGGCGAGGCGCAGCGTGACGGAGCGCCCCCTCGTAGAGCTCGGCCATTTCGCGGGAGGACTGAAGGATCAGGTCGCCCAGGGCGATGACGACCGTCATGGCAGCCACGGCGGCGACGACACCGACGAGGGAGAGGACGACGCGGGCCTTCTGCACCTTGACCTCACCCCACGCCTCGATGAGGGCGCCCAGGATCTGGCTGATGGCGTTCACTGGTTCCCCTCCTCGTGCGGGGTCGGCGGCGCCGGGACCGGCGCGCTTTCCGGATCGTCTTGGGCGGGCGGTGCCGGGGGCTCGGTCACGACCGGTTCCCTACCCACGTGCTCGGCCACGGCCTCGTCGCCCGCCTGCTCACCCCCGGCCTCGTCGCCCGAGCGCCCGGACTCCGCGCGCTGCGCGAGAGCGGAGGGGTCGTCGACCTCGTGCAGGACGCCGTCGTAGAGTTCGTAGGCGCGCGAGGCGCGGGCGGCGACACCCATATCGTGGGTGATGACGATGAGCGCCGAGTTGGATTCGCGGGCGACCTCCTCCAGGAGCGCCATGACGACGCGCCCCGTGTCCGGGTCGAGGGCGCCCGTCGGCTCGTCGGCGAGGATGACGCGCGGGCGGCGCACGAGCGCGCGCGCGATCGCGATACGCTGCTGCTCGCCGCCGCTCATCTCGCCCGGATAGGAGTCCGCGCGATCCGCCAGTCCCACACGCTCGAGCATGTCGAGGGCGATGGAGCGCCTGCGCAGCAACTGCGTGCCGGCGGCGTACAGGAGGGGGACCTCAACGTTTTCGGCGGCCGTCCGGGCGGCGAAAATATTGAATTGCTGGAAGACGAAGCCGAAGTCTTCTCCGCGCATACGAGCGCGGCGCCCTTCACCCAGGCGCGTCGTGTCGACGCCGTCCAGCTCATAGCTGCCCGACGTGGGCGTATCCAGCAGGCCGATGATGTTGAGCATCGTGGACTTGCCCGTGCCCGATCGGCCCACGATCGACACGTGCTCGCCCGCCGCGATGTCCAGGTTGACGCCGCGCAGAATGTGCAAGTCCTCCCCGTCAGGCAGGGTGACCGTGCGGGTCACGTCCCGCAGGCACACGAGACTCATCGCGTCGACCCGTCGCCAGAGTCGCCGGTGTCCATCGCACCGCCGGGGCCCACGCCGTAGGGGCCGGTGGGATCCTGATTGTCCTTCGTCGAGGCCGGGGTGAACTCGAGGATCTCCTCGCCCTCTGTCAGACCTTCCTTGATCTCGACCATCTTTCCGTCGGTGAGGCCAAGAGTGACCGAGCGTTTCTCCGGGTTAGCAGGGTCGGAGGTGGGCAGGTAGACGATGCCCGACTGGTAGCGGCCCTCGACTGCGGAGACCGGCACGGCGAGAACATTCGAGGCGGAGCCCGTCGTCATCTCGAGGGTAACCTGCAGGCCGGTGAACACTGTCTGATCAGACGGGATCGCGCAGCGTGCCTTCAGGTCGGTGGACCCGGACGTGGAGGGGTTGGCGTTCCCCGCGTTTTTCAGGTCCTGCGTCTTGCCGCTCGGGGTCACGAGCTTGACGCCCGTACACTCGAAGGGCGCCGGGCCATTCTTGATGGTGACGGTCGCCGTCGACGGGGCCTCCTGGAGGCGGTACATCTGGTCTGCACTCAGGGGCGCGATGGCCGAGAAGGTCGAGGGGGGACACCGAGGCGACCGTGTCTCCGATCGCGAACTGTTGGCCCACAAGAACACCCGTCGACAGGGTGCCATCCCCGGGAGCCACGACCGTCTCGAACTTGTAGGTCGGCTCCGCGGTCTCCACGCTCACGTTGCCTTCCTCGTCGGTCACCTGCCGCGTTTCGCCCGGAATCTCCTTGCGGATCTGGAGGAGGGCGTCACCCTTCGAGACCTTGTCGCCGTCGTTGGCGAAGGTGCGCACAACGATTCCGTCGAGCGTCGCGCGAGCGTTCACCGGCTCGTCGGCCTGGATGGTGCCCGTCAGGGTCACCGTGTTGGTGATGTCCGCACGCCCGACGGGGATTGTCATCTGCCCGAAGGAGCCGCCCGGCTCCATGCCATCGTTAGTCTGCTCCTCCTGCGCGGCCGGGAAGAATGCAAACTTCACGAGGGAAACCGCGATGACGACCCACGCGAGGACTTTCACGATGTCGAGCACCTGGGCGGTGCGGGTCTTGTGTGCCACGTGCGTCTCCTTCGATGAACGGCGTTGCCCCATCATATGGTGCGCCTCGTTTATGCAGCAACGCTATCCCCGTCTTTTCAGGGATTTCTCAGGGTCTGTCCCGCCGGCTGGGCGTCGCACGCCCTCGCCCCTACGATGGAAGACGACCCGACGAAAGGCAGCCATGATCCGCCGCGCTACCCCCGCAGACGCCGAGGCGCTCTCCGCCCTCTCGCGCACCTGCTTCACGCAGACCTTCAGTCATCTCTACGACCCTGCAGACCTTGCGGCCTTCCTCGACGAGGCCTACGCACCCGATGTCCTACGCGCCGAGCTCGCAGACCCGGACCGGGCGACGTGGCTGCTTGTCGAGGGCTCACCCGACGAGGCCGTGGCAGCGTCCGGGACACCCTACCCCGCCGACCATCCGCGCGCACCACAACCGGGCGACGAGACCACGGCCTCGTCTGCCTGTCGCGAGCCGATCGGCTACGTGACCGCGTGCCCCGCGCACCTGCCCCACCCCGAGGTGGCGCCCGGCGACGGGGAAATTCAGCGCCTTTACATTCTGCGCGGCCACCAGGGCGGCGGACGCGGAACGGCGCTGCTGCGCACCGCGCTGGAGTGGCTCGAGCGCGACGGACCGCGCACGCTGTGGATCGGCGTGTGGAGCGAAAACTACGGGGCGCAGCGCTTCTATGCGCGGCACGGATTCGAGGTCGTCGGCGAGTATTCCTTCATGGTCGGCGACCACGCGGACCGCGAGTTCATTACCCGCCGCCCGAGTCGCTAGCAAACCCCGGCCACAGCCGAGCACGCCCCGCCCGAAAGTCGACCAAGCACAGGCCACGGCCGAGCACGCCCCGCCCGAAAGTCGACCAAGCACAGGCCACGGCCGAGCACGCCCCGCCCGAAAGTCGACCAAGCACAGGCCACGGCCGAGCACGCCCTCAGCTCAGAATGGCGCCGCGGGGCGCACAAGCCCGTGTCCACTCACGCGATAACACCAGTTACACAGAAATGTCGCATGCAATTCCCATGTAAACCTTTTGCAATTTGAAATGTGATCGTTGAAATTCCGCGGTTTTCTCAATACCTAACAAAAGCGAGGATGCCCAAATTACCTGCGACTTTTGGAAAAATACAGCATGGGGATCGGCACGGGCGCGGGCGCTCCCCCGGGACGCGCACCAGAGACTCACATCGGCGCGCCAACTACATTGGGAGCCCGACACCCCCGCTGTTGCCCGCTGCGATCGGAGCCGCGCCCAAAGTGCAGACCACCTCGGCGAATAATGCCAAAAAAGGGGCGATTTGGGCGAAGTGGACTGCACTTTGAGCACACACAAGGGTTATAGGACATAACAATGGGCCCCGAGGCTCGCGCCTCGGGGCCCACCAGCGATTGCGCTGACGCGATCACTGAGCCTTGTCGGCCTCGGCGATCTTCGCGCGCACGTCGTCCATGTCGAGGTTCTGAATCTGAGAGATCAGATCCTCCAGGGCAGACAGCGGCAGGGCGCCGGACTGGCGGAACACCGCGATGCCATCGCGGAACGCCATGAGCGTCGGGATCGACGTGATCTGCGCGGCCATCGCGAGCTGCTGCTGATCATCCGTGTCGATCTTGCCGAAAACGACGTCCGGGTACTTCTCGGAAGCCTCTTCGAAGACGGGGCCGAACTGACGGCACGGACCACACCAGGTCGCCCAGAAGTCGACCAGGACGATGCCATTGCCGGACACGGTCTGCTCGAAGTTCTCCTGCGTCAGAGTAACGGTAGCCATGTTTCTCCTTATGTCGCCGACGCGCGCGTCGGCCGGTCAGTCGGGGCCGGACTGCCCCGTTCTGTCTGATTCAACGGGCAAGGCCCCCGCCCTATTCCCCGGAAGGAAGCGCGGAAGCGGTGACGTGGCGCACGTTCTCCTCGGAGGCGCCCAGGCCTCGCAAGATGAAGGTCTCCACCAGGGCCAACGCCGACTCGCGGTGCACCTCATCGTTCGGGAGGCGCTGGCCCGCCAACGTCGCATGGATCAGATGCACCGCGCCGAGCGTATTCTGCTGCGCGATCAGCGAACGGTCCATGGCCTCGTCGAGAATACCGATGAGGACCTCACCCACCATGCCCGCATGATCGGTGAGGTGCGAGGCACCGGCGCCCGACATCTGCCGGCGCAGCCCCATGCCCGCCTTCACGTGGTAGCGGCTCGTCATCTGCAGGTGCGAGCGGATGTAGAGGCGCAGGCGCATGAGCGGGTCAGGCTCGGCGGCCAGGCGCGCAGTCAGAACCCGCGTGAACTCCTCCGTCACCTGACGCATGTAGGCCAGGAGCAGCACCTCCTTGTCCGCGAAGTGGTTGTAGACCGCGGTGCGGCCCACTCCGGCGCGCTCAGCGATCTGGCTCATCGTGATGGATTCGAAGGATTGCTCGGCCATGAGGGAGCCAAGCGCCTCAAACAGGCGCGAGCGGGTAATCTCGCGGTGAGAGGCGAGGGACTCGCCAATAATCTTCGGCATGCGCTTATTCTGACATTACGCCCCCATGTGTCGTCAAATGGTGGCGGGCGTCGTTCTCGCGGTGAGGAAGCGACGCGGGCCGAACCAGACGCCCCCTCAGCGCGCCCGACACAGCTCACGCGCGCCGGTTCGGCCGCCAGCTCCGAGCGCTCGTTCCCCACCTACTGCGGCCACCTGCTTCGCCAGCTCCCCCGCCTCGCAACGCGTCACCGGCCGCAGCGGGCGACCACGGCCTCGACGATGGGCAGGTCCGCGCCAATCCACGGCAGCGTCGCTAACTCGGCGATGGGCACCCAGCGGGCCTCCACGTGCGAGGCACCCGCGCGCGGGGACGGCGAGCCGGGCACCACCTCGGCGAGCCACACGCCCATGACGCGCCCTCCCAGGATCGGCCACCACAGCCCACCCTCGGGAGCGACGCGCTCCCCCACCCGCAGGCGGGCGCCGAGCTCTTCGGCAATCTCACGTTCAAGAGCGGCGACCGCGTCCTCACCCTCTTCAATCTTGCCGCCGGGCAGCTCGAACTGGCCGCGCAGCTCCTGCGGGTACGCGCGCGAGCAGGCGAGCAGCTCGGTGGGATGCTCCAGGGAATCGACGATGGCTGCAGCCACCACGGGACGAGGCATGGGTCCTCCAATCGGTCGGGCTCCCTTCAGTGTATCCGCGGCCGAGGCGTCGGGACGGCGGCCGAGGCGGCGGAGGTACGGCGGAGGCAGTGGGTGCGGCGGAGGGCGGCGGAGGCGGCGAGAGCAGTGGGCGCGGCGGAGGGCGGCGGCGGTAGCAGTGAGCGCGGCGGTAGTGGCGGAAGTTTGAAGGGGCACTGCGGATACGTCGGCGCGCGGGTAGGGCGCGCCGGTTGCGCGCCCATCGGCCATGAGGCTATGATCGACGGGTCGATTCCTTCGGGACGATGAATTGCGGGCGTAGTTCATCGGTAGAATGGAAGCTTCCCAAGCTTCAGAGGCGGGTTCGATTCCCGTCGCCCGCTCCACCGCCTGGCCGCGTGCCGGGCGGTTTTGTTATGCCTCCGCGGCGAGCGCACATGCGGATGCGGATAGGTTATCGCCACGCGGATAGGTTATGGCGATGTGGATAGGTTATGGCGATGTGGATAGGTTATGGCGATGTGGATAGGTTAATAAGCTATCCGGATGCTCATAAACTATCCGGATGCTCATAAGCTATCCGGATGCTCATAAACTATCCGTGAAGCAACAACCGATCCGCGCACACAGGCAAGGGCGAACGCACACAAGGGCACAACGGAGCCACCGGCTTCACCCCAGCACAAGTCGCACGTAATTCGATTGCCTGAACTTTCAACAAAGCCTCAAAACGTTGCAATTCCAACGATCACACGTCAGCTCTTGAAGTGCTCGCAGGGGAATTACGTGCGACATTTCAGGGGAACTACAGCGTCAGGCCACGCAAACGCGCGGCAGCCCAACGGGCCGCCGCGCGTTCACGCAACTAGTTCACACACTCAGTGCAGTCGAGAGTGCAAGCACTCAACACAGTCGAGAGGGAGAGCACTCAGCACGGTCGAGAGGGAGAGCACTCAGCACGGTCGAGAGGGAGAGCACTCAGCGCAGTCGAGCGGCCACCACCTCGGCGACCTGGACAGCATTCAGGGCGGCGCCCTTGCGCAGGTTGTCGCCAGAGACGACCAGGATGAGGCCGCGCTTGCCGTCGACGGCCTGGTCCTGGCGAATGCGGCCCACGAGGACCTCGTCGCGGCCGGCGGCCTCGAGCGGGGTCGGAACGTCCACGACGCGCACGCCGGGGGCGTTCGCCAGCAGGGCGCGCGCCTGGTCGGGCGTGATGTCGCCGGCGAACTCGGCGTGGATGGTCAGGGTGTGGCCCGTGTAGACGGGGACGCGCACGCACGTTCCAGACACGGCCAGGTCCGGGATGTGCAGGATACGGCGCGACTCGTTGCGCAGCTTCTGCTCCTCGTCGGTCTCCTCGCTTCCGTCATCGACGATCGAGCCGGCGAGCGGCACGACGTCGAAGGCGATGGGCGCGACGTACACGCCGGGCTCGGGCAGGGTGACGGCGCGGCCGTCCAGGGCCAGCGCTGCCAGGTCTTGAGCGGCGCCGGCCTCGATCTGGCCGGTCAGTTCGGCGACGCCCGCGCGGCCCGACCCGGAGACGGCCTGGTAGGAGGAGACGAAGAGACGCGTCAGACCACCCGCAGCGTCCACGAGGGGCTTGAGGACGGGCATAGCCGCCATGGTCGTGCAGTTGGGGTTCGCGATAATGCCCTTGGGGCGGTTGTCGACGTCGTCGGGGTTGACCTCGGACACGACAAGCGGCACCTCGGGGTCCTTGCGCCACGCGGAGGAGTTGTCGACGACGACCGCGCCGGCGGCCGCGAACTTGGGGGCGTACTCGCGCGAGGCGGTGGCACCCGCGGAGAACACGGCAATGTCGATGCCGGAGTAGTCGGCCGTCGCCACGTCCTCGACGACGATGTCCTGCCCCTTCCAAGGCAGGGTGGTGCCCGCCGAGCGCGCGGACGAGAAGAAACGAATCGTCTCAACCGGGAAACCACGCTCCTCCAGCAGGGTGCGCATGACTCGGCCGACCTGGCCGGTGGCGCCGACGACGGCGACATTGAATCCACTCATGGTGTTCTCCTTCTGTTGGTGCGTGCGCCCATACGACGGGGCGAACGCTGGGTGAAATCTATGGGGACGAGGCCGGGGCGCCCTCTCGGGACCACCGGACCCGCGCGGACAAACGGAGCCGACCCGGGCCTCGTCGATGAACGATCAGCGGCCGGTGCCGCCGTAGACGACGGCCTCGGTTTCGGAGGCATCGAGGCCGAACGCGGTGTGGACGGCCTTCACGGCGCGGTCGAGGTCCTCGAGGCGGGTGACGACGGAGATGCGGATTTCGGAGGTGGAGATCAGGTCGATGTTGATGCCCGCATCGGACAGGGCGGAGAAGAGGCGCGCGGAGACGCCGGGGTTGGTGCGCATGCCGACGCCGACGAGGCTGAGCTTGCCGATGTTCGGGTTGTAGCGCAGCTCGTCGAAGCCGATTTCGTCGCGGTGGGCCTCGAGGGCGTCGAGGGCCTTCTGGGCGTCGCCTTCGGGCAGGGTGAAGGTGATGTTGGCCTTCGTGGGGTCGGAGATCGGCAGGTTCTGGACGATCATGTCAATGTTGGCGCCGACCTCAGCGACGACGGCGAAGACGCGGGCGGCGACGCCGGGGCTGTTGGGGACACCGGTGACGGTAATCTTGTCCTGCGAGCGGTCGTGAGCGATGCCGGAGATGACGGGCTTTTCCATGGCGTTTTCCTCTGGGGATTTGAGGGCGGCGTCGGGCACGAGGCCCTTGAGTTCGGGGTTTGCGGGGGCGTCGGAGATCCAGGTGCCATTCTTCTCGGAGAACGAGGAGCGCACGTGCAGGGGCACCCCGTAGCGGCGCGCGAATTCAACGGCGCGCAGGTGGAGGATTTTGGCGCCGTGCGCAGCCATTTCCAGGGTTTCTTCCTGGGTGAGGGTGCGCAGGCGGTGGGCCTTGGGGACGATGCGCGGGTCGGCGGAGAAGAGGCCGTCGACGTCCGTGTAGATTTCGCACACGTCGGCGTGGAGGGCGGCGGCGAGGGCGACGGCGGTCGTATCGGAGCCGCCTCGGCCGAGGGTGGTCACGTCGTCGTCTTTGGAGATGCCCTGGGAAGCCGGCGACGATGGCGACCTGTCCGTCCTTGACGGCGCGGGCGACGCGCTCGGGGACCATGCCGATGATTTGGGCGGCGCCGAAGTGGCTGTCGGTCTTGATGCCCGCCTGGGCGCCCGTGTAGGCGCGGGCTTCGACGCCGAGTTCGTTGACGGCCATCGCCAGCAGGGCCATGGAGATGCGTTCGCCGGCGGACAGGAGGATGTCCATCTCGCGCTCGGGCGGGTTGTCGGTGAGTGCTGCGGCCGAGTCGAGGAGGTCGTCGGTCGTGTCGCCCATCGCCGATACGACGACGACGACGCGGTGTCCGGCGTTGTGCGTGTCCACGATGCGCTGGGCGACGCGCTTCATGGCCTCGGTGTCGGCGACGGAAGAACCGCCGTACTTTTGCACGATCAGTGCCACTGGACCCTCATTTCTGTCTGTACGTGCTGGTCTGCACGCATTCGGGCAGCATACGCCACCGTGTCAATCCTACGGCGCTCCCGCGAACACGCTGGGAACTTCCGCTATATGAACGGGTGATCTGGGGTGACATTGAACGCGCAGCTGCGAGCAGGCCCACACAACGCGCGAGGCCGGGGCGGGCCATGGGGGTCCGCGAACGCCCCGCCGCGCGCTCGTCGGGCGTCCGAGGCCGAGGCGCGTCCGGAACCGCCGGCCTGCCCGCCCTCATCACGCCGCCGGCAGCATCACCTCGACGACGGTCCCCTTCTCACAGTCGGCCAGGCGCACCGCCCCGCCCATCGCGCGAGCAAGCGACTCGACGATCGACATGCCCAAGCCCGAGGAGCCGCGCCCGTCGCGCGTGCGCGAGGGAGTCGCCGCGCACGAAACGGTCAAACACGCGGTCGCGAATCGCCGGCGGGATACCGGGCCCGTCGTCCGCGACGCGGATCGTCACCATCGACGAGGCCGGGGCGCCCTCCGCTTTCCCCTGCCCCTTCGCGCGGCCGCGGGCGCGCACGCAGGCGGCCACGGCCTCGTCGTCGCTCCGGGTCAGCGAGACGACGACGCGGGTTCCCGCGGGCGTGTGTACGCGGGCGTTGGCGAGGAGGTTCGTGAGGATCTGGCGCAGCGCGGCCTCGTCGCCGAGGACGGGAATGTCCGTGGCGTCGCCGAGCTCCCACGCGTGGTCGGGGGCCACCACGTGCGCGTCGGACAGGGCGTCCAGTATCAGCGGGATAACGTCGATTATGTCCCGTTTGAGCGTTCTGTTTCCGTCCAGGCGCGCCAGGGTCAGCATCTCCTCCACGAGGGAGGCCATGCGCGCCCCCTCCGAGGAGATGCGCTCGAGGGCCTGGGTGCGGGAGGCCTCGTCAATGTCGCGGCGCGCGAGCTGCGCGTACCCCTGCACGGAGGCGAGCGGCGTGCGCAGCTCGTGCGAAGCGTCGGCGACGAATTGACGCAGCTTCGCTTCGCTGCGGGCGCGGCGCTCCATGCCGTCTTCGACCGCGTCGATCATCGAGTTGAGGGCGCCCGCGACGTCGGCGACCTCCACGGGGCCCGAGGTCGCCTCCTCGCCGACGCGCGTCAGATTCGCCGACTCATCGGCGAGGTCGCGGCTCGCGATGTCCGCGGCCGCCGCGCGCACCACGCCGAGGGGACGCAGCTCGCGACGCACCCACACGCGACCGACCACCCCCGCGGCGAGCGCGACGACCAGGGATGCCCCCACCTCGACGGCGACAAGCATGATGACGACGTCATCGACGCTGTCCGTCTGCACGCCGACCAGGACGGTCTTGTCCTCGACCACGCGGGCAGTGACGCGGAACGCGCCCAGCCCTTGAAGGCGCACGGTGTGCGAGCGCCCGTCGGCGGGGACCGCGGCCAGGATCGCCAGGGCCGACCCGTTCAGGTAGGTCACCGAGAAGTTCGAGACGATCGCGCCGACAGCCTCCCCGTCCTCGCTCACGTACTGGAGGGTGCCCTCCGCGATTCCGGAACCTCCGAACCCGGGCCCCGTGGGACCGCCGGGGACGACCGGCCCGCCGGGGCGCGGCGCCCCAGAGGGCTGTGCGGGCGGGCGGGCGGCGGCGGCGTCATCGTCGGTGCTCTCCCCGTACTCCTCGTCCTCGCCATCCTCCGGCGCGTCATCGACATCGAGGTGCTTGCTTGCCTGATCGGCGAGGCGGTGCAGCTCGGAGTCCACGTTGGCCAGCATCCAGGAGCGCATGACCAGGGTGGAGGCCGCCACCATGACGACGAGGGCCAGGGCGACGCACGCGGCGAGCGCGCGGGACAGGCGCCCGGCCAGGGAGGGGCGGCGGCGCGTCACTGGGGTTCCCGCATGATGTAGCCGGCGCCGCGCACGGTGCGGATGAGGGCGGGGCGGTCGGCGTCGATCTTCTTGCGCAGGTAGGAAATGTAGAGTTCCACGACGTTGACCTGGCCGCCGAAGTCGTAGCTCCACACGGCGTCGAGGATCCTCTGCTTGGAGAGCACGATCCCGGCGTTTTCCATGAGATACCGGAGCAATTCGAACTCCGTGTTCGTTAACGTGATGTTTTCCCCGCCGCGACTGACATCATGCGACTCGACGTCGAGGGTGAGGTCGGCGACCGTCAGCACGGTCGAGGCCGCCTGCTGGGTGCGTCCCGCTCGGCGCAGGAGCGCCTCGACGCGGGCCGCGACCTCGTCCAGGTCGAATGGCTTGGTCACGTAGTCGTCCGCTCCCGCTCGCAGGCCCTGCACGCGATCGGCGACCGCGTCGCGGGCGGTGAGGAAGAGGACGGGCAGCTCGGGGTCGCGGGCGCGCAGGCGCTCCAGCGTCTCGAGGCCGTCCATGCGCGGCATCTGCACGTCGAGGATGACGACGTCCGGGTGGAAGCTCGCCGCCTTGGCGAGCGCGTCGAGCCCGTCCTTCGCGGTGTCCGTCTCCCAGCCCTCGTGGCGCAGGGCCTGCGAGAGCAGGTCCGCCAGCATTGCCTCGTCGTCGACGACGAGCACGCGGGGCGCGCCGCCGCTCGTGTGGGTCGCCATCATTGCCTCCTCGTGTGTCGGAGCATTTCCCCTCGATTGTGTCACACGTGCGTCACCGCGCGAGGAACGCGCGCCCCATGAGGCGACAAACAGCGCAGGTCGCTTGCACTGGTGCGACAACAACACCTCAGGTCCCCGGGCCCAGGGAAGACAACGCACGCACCCGGAAGACGAGCAGTACGAACGCGGCGCAACCACGGCCTCGTCGATGAAGGCTCAGAGGCGGCGGCGGCCTTCGAGCGCGCGACCCAGCGTCACCGAGTCCGCGTACTCCAGGTCACCGCCCATGGGCAGGCCCATCGCCAGGCGCGAGGTTTCCACCCCCATCGTGGAGAGCATGCGCGCCAGGTACGCGGCCGTCGCCTCGCCCTCGACGTTCGGGTTGGTCGCCAGGATGACCTCGGTGACCGCACCATCCGCGAGGCGGCTCATGAGCGAGGCGATGTTCAGCTGGTCCGGCCCCACCCCGTGGATCGGGTCGATGACGCCGCCGAGCACGTGGTAACGCCCCCTAAAGACGCGCGCGCCCTCGATCGCCTGAATGTCCTTGGGCTCCTGGACCACGCAAATCGCGCTGGGGTCGCGGCGCACGTCGCGGCAGATCGAGCATTCGTCCTCTTCCGTGAGGTTGCCGCAGATGTCGCAGTGGCGCACGCGCCCACGCACGGCGTTGATCGCGTCGACGAGGCGCGCGACCTCGTCGGGCTCCGCATCCAGGACGTGCATCGCCATGCGCTGCGCGGACTTCGGGCCGATACCCGGCAGCTGTCCGAACTGGTCGATAAGGTCGGCCAGAGCGCCGTCGTACATGTCAGTATCCTCCCTCGGTCATTTTCTCTTCGATGACGCGTCCACCGAGGATCTCCAGGACCACTGCCAGGCCGATCGTCTGCGAGTTTTCAATGTTGTCGTCGTCGATGCTGGCGCTGTCGTCGTCGGCCGCGTGCGTGCGAGTCGACGCGACGGCAGCCTGGCGCTGGGCCTTCTCACGCAAGGCAGCCTCGGCGGCGGCGCGGCCGGTGAGCGGCGCGTCGGGCGAGGGGGCCGGCGTCGCGCTGGGGTTGCGGGTCGCCGAATCCGGGCGCGGGAGCCTGCGCTGGCTCGGGGGCTGCCGCCAGCCAGGCCGGCGCCTGCGCGGGGGTGCTCGGAGCCGCGCTGATCGGGGTCACGTCGGCGGGGGCGGCGGACTCGCGCGGGGTCCACGAGTCGGCTCCGTCGTCAAAGTTCACGGACGCTCCCCCAGAAATGACGACCGGGTCGCCCCAGCCCGTCGGTGTCGACGGCGTGTACGAGGCGGGCTCGATGGGCGCATCGTCAAAGACCGGCGACGAGGCCTGGGTACCTCCCCCGTTCACCGTCTCCTCGTGCGCGTCGGCGGGCTCCGGATCGCCCGGGTAGGTGAAGACCGTGAAGGAACGCTTGCGCGGCGCGGTGGGGGTGTCAACGGCGGGGCGCTGCTGTTCCTGCGCCGAGGCCTCGGCGAGCGCTCGGGCGGCCCTCTCGGGAAGGACGGGACCGTCGCGGTGGGCGGGAGCCTCCTGTGGGGCGGGTGCCTCCTGCCGGGCGGGAGCATCCCATTGGCTCGGGGGTTCAGGGCGGGCCGGTTTGCTCACGGCGACGTGGGGTCACCGGCGCGGGCTCGGGCCAGGTGTTGTCTTCCTCCGGCTCGGCCTGCGCCGCGCGAGCGGAGTGTGCAACCTGTGCGGGCTCGGGCCAGCCGTCCTTCTCCGAAGAGGGCGCGGGCGCCGTCACGGGCTGGGCCGGACGCGCGGGCTCGGGCCAGCCGTCCTCCTCGGGCACGGGCTCGTCGTGGGGTGCCGCCTGCGCGGCGGCCTCGTCAAAAGGGGGCGGCTCCGAGACCCACCCGCCGGGCTGGCGCGAACGTCCGCCGGCGCGCGACGCCTGCGCGGAGGGGCCCGTCGTCGCGGGTCCGCCCGAGGCCTGCCCCACCTGGGCGGACACGGTGACGGTCAGGCCCGTGACCTCGCGAATGGCCTTTTCGACGTCCGCGGCGCGGGGCCCGCGCGCGAAGGCGTTGACCATCGCATCGACGGGGAAGAGGAGAACCACGCGGGCGCCGTCGACGGCACCCAACTGGGCGTTACCGCCGACCATCGACCACGTCACGCGGCTGATGGACGACAGGCGCTCGACGACCTCGTTCCAGCGGCCACGCAGCATGTCGGCGTCGCGGCCAGAAGCCGGAGCCTGGGCGGGAGCGGAAGACTCAGTGCGAGCGGGGGCCTCAGTGCGCTGCGGCGCGGCGGAATCGAGGCGCTGCTGAACGCGGGCGGCGGCACGGGAATCGGCCTGCGCGGGCGCGCTCTCGCGCGCAGGAGCCTCGGCGCGGCTCTGCTCGGCCTCACGACGAGGTTCGGGCTGCGTGTGCCCCTGCGTGGCCTTGACGCCAGGCTGCTGGGCGGCCACGCGGCGCGGTGCCTCCTGCGGTGCTGCCTGCGCAGGCGCGGCGCTCTGCTCCGGCGCCGACCAGTCGGGACCACTCCCCCACGCGGGCACGCCCTGCGCGGCGGGCGCGGGCGAGGACGACGCGGGGTGGGCGCCTGCCCGGAGGGGGCCGAGGCCTCGGCGCGCTCCTGCTTCTTGCGGGCCAGGGCCTCGCGCGCCTCGCGGGCGCCGAAACGACCCGAGGAGGCCTCGGGCGTCGACGCGGGGGACGCCTGGCGCGGCGCCCCCCCACCGGTCATGCCGACCGTTCCCTGCACGGGCCCAGGGGCGGGCGCGGCGGTGGGAGTCGGCACGAGGATGCGGCCGACGAGAAGCTCGAGCTGCAGGCGAGGCGAGGTCGCGCCTGTCATGGCGCGCAGGGCCTCGTCGGTCAGGTCCGCGGCGCGGGAGAGGCCGTGCGGACCCCAGTTCTGCGCCTGGCGCTGCATGCGCTCGAACTGGTCGTGCGGGGTGTCCGCCAGGACGTCGCGCGCGCCGTCACCGGCCACCGCGATGATGAGGAGGTCGCGCAGACGTTGCAGGAGGTCCTCGACGAAGCGTCGCGGGTCGTGGCCGGACTCGACCATGCGCTCGACGACGCGGAAGGCCGCGGCGCCGTCGCCACCCGCGAGGGCGTCGACGGATTCATCGAGCAGCGCGGAGTCCGTGTACCCCAGCAGCGCTACCGCCGTCTGGTAGGTGACCTGCCCGTCGATCGCGCCGGCCATCAGCTGGTCAAGCACCGACAGGGTGTCGCGCACCGAGCCGCCGCCCGCACGCATGACGAGGGTCAGGACGCCCTCGCCAACGCCGACGTGTTCCTCAGCGCACAGGCTCGTCAGGTAGGGGCCCAACACGTCCGGCGGCACCAGGCGGAACGGATAGTGGTGGGTGCGCGAGCGGATCGTGCCGATGACGCGCTCGGGTTCCGTCGTCGCGAAGACGAACTTGACGTGCTCGGGCGGCTCCTCGACGAGCTTGAGCAGCGCGTTGAAGCCCTGGTTCGTGACCATGTGGGCCTCGTCGATGATGAAAATCTTGTAGCGGTCGCGCACCGGCGCGAAAGTGGCGCGCTCACGCAGGTCACGTGCATCGTCGACGCCGCCGTGCGAGGCCGCGTCGATCTCGACGACGTCAAGCGAGCCAGGCCCACCGGTGGCGAGCTCGCGGCACGATTCGCACTGGCCGCACGGCGTGTCCGTGGGTCCCTGCGCGCAGTTCAGGCAGCGCGCCAGGATGCGCGCCGAGGTGGTCTTACCACATCCTCGCGGCCCCGAGAACAGGTACGCGTGCGTCACGCGATTCGCGCGCAGCGCCGCCTTGAGCGGCTCCGTCACGTGTTCCTGGCCGATCACCTGGTCGAAGGTGTCGGGGCGATACCGGCGATACAGAGCTGTGGTCACCCTCCAAGCCTAGTTGCTCCCACCCTCATCTGCGTCCCACGCCGCGCGTTCCACAGCGTCGGGAGGCGGGCGTGTGGCCGTGATCGGAGTCGTCTCATCGACGAGGCCGTGGCCGGGTAGTGCGCAGGGGGCGCGGGACCTGTGTTGGTCTCGCGCCCCCTCATCACTGTGGCGGGCTTACCCCGTGTGGGGTGTGTGCCCGCGACGGTTAGGCGTCCTGGCTTGTGCGGCGGCGTTTGGCGCCGATGGCCAGGGCTCCGGCGATAGCGGCCAAGGCCGCCATGCCACCGATGATGGTGGCGTCCGTGCCGGTGCGTGCCAGGCCTCGGTTGGTGAGCACCTGGTGCGCCTGGGAGGGGGTGGGGGCGGGGATGAGGGTGAGCGGGAAGTCCGCGTCCACATATTCCTCGCCTTCACCCACGCTCACGCTCATCGAGGTGGTCGCAGCCGCATAGCCGGACGGGGCCTCGATGGAGACGGTGTAGGTGCCCGGGATGAGGCCAGCGAAACGGTAGTTGCCATTGGCGTCGGTGGTGGTGCGAGCCACCTCCACGCCGTCAGCGTCGGTGAGGATCACGGTCACGTTCGCAATGCCGGGCTCGCCGTCGTCACTGCCATTGGCGTTGACGTCGTCCCAGACGCGGTCCCCGATGCTGGCGGGGGCAACCAGACCGAAGTCCACGCCCTGCACCGACGCGTCAGAGATGGTGACCGATGCCTGGGTGGCGCCCGACCGGTGTAGGCCTGCGTGGGCAGCAGCCCCGCCAGATCACCCTTATCGGGATCCACAATCACGACGCGGTACGAGCCGCGACCCAGGCCCACGAACTGGTAGGCACCGTTCTCACCCGTCACCGCGGTCATCGGATCACCGTCGGCGCCCAGCACCGGGGTGCCATCCTCGTTCAGCAGCGCGACCGTGACGCCCTTGAAGCGCTGCTCGTCATCGCCCTTGGAGTAGGACGCGTCCGAGTCGCGGTAAATCGTGCCACCCAGGTTGTACCCGCCCTTGAACGAGGCCGAGGACTCGTTGTTGGTCGGGTCATCGCCCGCCTGATCCTGGTGAGTAATACGAGCAACGTTGGTCACCAGCGTGCCCGCGCCCTCACCGGTGATATCCACCGTGATCGTGATCGTCTTGACATCACCCTTTGGCCAAGGTCGCATCGGACAGATCCCACACGCCAGTAGCGGAGTCGTAGGAGCCATCACCCTGCGCGGACACGAACGCAACGCCAGCGGGAAGCTGATCGCTAGCCATCACACCCGTCGCCACTCCCGGCCCGTTATTGGTCAGCGTCAGCGTGTAGGTCACGCGCTGACCCGGGGTGAACTCGAAGGACTCCTGAGCCTCCTCATCCGGAGTAGTGATCGCCTTGAGGATCGCCGTGTCAGCCGAGATACCAAAACCCCAATCCTGATCAAGATTCTGGTTCTTCTCACCCGACAGCGTCACCGACACGTCCAGGTTGAAGGCCGCTGCCAGCTTGTCCTTATCAGCCTTCGCCTCCGCGGACACGACCTTCTTGGCCGCCACGTCACCGGATGGGGCATGGGTCAGCACATCGAGCAGGGGCTCGGCAGCCAGCAGCGACTCAGGGTCAACACTCACCTTGTAGTCGCCGGGCAGCAGGTTCTCAAACCTGTACTTGCCATCCGCGTCGGTCGTGGTCTCGTAGGTGCGGGTGATTCCACCCAGACCCGTCCACGTGAGCGTGACCTTCACACCGGGCAGTACCTTGTCTCCAGCGTCGGGGGCGCCCCCACCGTTCTGGTTGACATCGAGGAACAGCTGATCACCAATCACACCAGTACCAACAGCACCGAAGTCAATCGTGTCATCCGTCTGATCCTGAGCCAGGGTGACCGAAGCCGAAGCACCATTCGAATCCGCAGCGCGGTCGGTTCCGGCATCCGAGGTTGTTGCCTCGTAGCCTGCAGGTGCCTGGAAGGACACCTTGTAGCCGCCGGGCAGCAGGTTCTCGAAGGAGTACTTGCCATTCGCGTCGCTCGTCTTCGCTGTAACGACGTTGCCCGAGGCATCGGTCACGGCGGAGCCGTCCTCGTAGGTCAGGGTAACCGTCACGCCCGGCAGAGCCGGCTCGTCGGAATCCTGGAGACCGTCACGGTTGACGTCCATCCAGGTGTAATCACCAACATTCGCGGGCTTAACAAACCCGAAGTTCACGTCAATGACCGACCCGGTCGCCTCAGCGATCGTCACGTCCGCACTCGTCTTGTACCGGCCCGTGTAGGCCTCCGTGGGCTTAGTACCCGCCAGCGGACCAGACGTCGGGTCAACGACGCTGACCATGTACTGCCCCAGCGGCAAACCACTGAAAGAGTACTTACCCTGCGCATCCGTCACGGCCGTAACCGGGTTGCCGTCCTTGTCTAGACGGGGGTGCCGTCCCTCTTCAGGAGCGCAACGGTCACGCCCGCGTACGGGCTCTCACCGTTATCGGAGCTAAACGAGGCATTGGCATCGTTGTACAGTTTGCCGGCGATCGTGTAGCCAGCCGTCAGCGGCACCGACGACGAATTATCCGGCGTCTTATCGCCAATCTGATCCTGCTTCTCGATCGTGGCCGTGTTGGTGACGACCGAACCGGCGGCGGAAGCGTCGATGGTGACAGTGATGCGCAGCGTGCGCGTCGCGTCCTTCTCGATCACCTCTGAGCTCAGGTCCCACTTACCAGAAGCAGCATCGAAAGTACCATCGCCCTGCGCGGACAAGAAGGTCACGCCGGAGGGGAGCTTATCCTGCGCGATGACGCCGGTGGCGGGGCTCGGGCCCTCGTTCGTGAGCGTCAGCGTGTAGGTGACGGACGTGCCGGGGGGTGAAGCCGCCCGCCGGAACCTCGGTCGGGTCCGCGATTGCCTTCACGATCGCCGTATTAGCGACGCCGGTGAACGCCCAATCCTGGTCGTTGTTCGTCATCGCTCCGGGGTTCAGCGTCACCTTCGAAGTGAGCGACAGCTCCTGGCCCTCCGAGGCCGTCAGATTGCCCGACGGGGCGTGGGTCTGAGCGGTGCACTCGGGGCAGACGGTAGCCAGAGAGGTCTTGTCGACCGTGACCACGTAATCGCCGGGGGCGAGGTCCTTGAACGAGTAGTGTCCGTCGGCGTCCGTGACCGTCGTCAGCGTCTTCTCCACGCCGGCAGGCGTCGTGTAGGTCAGCGTCACGGTCACGCCGGCCAGCGGCTTATCCGCACCCGAAGGCGCGGAGCCACCGTTGTTGTCGACGTCCCAGAACAGGGTGTCACCAATCGTGCCGTCGGCGACGAGACCGAAGTCGACGGTCTCGTCGTTCTGGCCCTGGGTGAGCGTGACGGAGCTGTCGGCGCCGTTGGAGTCCTTCTCACCATCCGCAGCCGCGTAGCTCGTGGTCGCGGAGTAACCTGCGGGAGCCGTGAAGATAACCTTGTAGTTCTCCTCGCCCGCGTTCGCGACGATCCGATCGACGTTCGGCATGAGGTTCGTGAACTCGTACTTACCGTTGGCATCGGTGGTCACGGGCTTGACGGGGTTGCCGTCCAGGTCGATGACCGGGTTGCCGGCACCGTCCGTCAGAGTGACGGTGACGCCGGCGACGCCGAACTCGTCCGCGTCCTGGATGCCATCCTTGTTCGCGTCGAACCACACGAAGTTACCCACCGAGGCGGGCTTCACGAACGCAAAGTCGACCTTCGTGGCGTTGGGCGCGGCGCTCGTCAGGGCGATCGGGGTCGGCGTGACGAGCGTGCCCTTTGCCGGCCTCGCTGCGCTTGGTCGACGAGCCGTACCCGTAGGTCTGCTTGTAATCGGCCAGGTTTACGTCGGCGCCGTCAACCTTCGCCTCGCCAGCAACGACCTCGACTTTGTACGAGCCCATCGGCAGACGGGTAAAGGTGTAGTTTCCGTTCGCGTCGGTCTTCGCGGTGATGTCCGCGCCGGACGCGTCCTTCACCGGGTTACCGTCAGCGTCGAGCAGACGAACCGTCACGCCTTCGAAAGGACTGTCGAGGGCAGGCGAATCGTTGAACCAGGTTGCGTCCTTGTCGTTGTAGATGGTGCCCGAAATGGTGCCACCGACCTTGAAGGAAGCACTGGACGTGTTGTTCGACGGATTGGAATCCTTCTGATCGTAGTCGCCCAGGGTCGCCGTGTTCGTAATCGTCTGGCCTTCGACCCCGTCGGCGACCTTCACCAGGACATAGAGCGTCTCGGTGCCACCGACGCCCAGGTTGGTGTTCAGGACGCCGGAAGTCATCGCTTCCCAGTCGGTGGAAAGTTCACCAAAGGGTGAATCCGTCTTTACTGCACCGGCACATGGGTTCGTTGCCCCATCCTGGCACAGGCGTGTTTCCGCGGAGACAAATTCGACACCTGCGGGGAGCACATCCTTGATGGTCATGCCCGAAGCAACAGCCGGACCCTTGTTATTCAGGGTCACCGAGTACAGCATGTAATCACCGGGCATGATCGGATCGCTCGACTCGATCGTTTCCGGGATCCCATTCGCGTCCTTGACGGGCTGATCGCCGTTCATCTTGACGCGCGACACGGTCTTGGCGACCTCCACGTCGGTGGAGACGTTGATGCCGACCTTGGGGGCCTCGTTGGGCTGCAGGTAGGACACCCTGCCGTTCTCCATTGTGCCGCCCGCCATGGCGACGGAGTTCCACGCAATGAGGTTGGCGTTGACCGGGGAGGTCATGGTCGCGACGAACTGGATCTTCTCACCAATTTCCACATCGCGATTCATGACGATGCGGAAGCCCGTGATGGTGGACAGGTCCGCAGGAGCGGCGCCCCAGGCATTGGGGGTACAACCGGCGGGCCCATCGTTCATTGCACCGCCAACGCTCATCACTTCGCCTCGGCAAGGATTATCGACGGTCGTGTACTCGACCGTGATGTCCGAGGCAGGCACGGCGCTCACCACAGGATCGTGACCCGTCTTCTCCTTGATCGACTGGAAGGACCAGTTGGTCGAGTTCAGGTGGGGCCGCCACGAGGAGCCACGGGTCTGGGACGCGGCGGGTCCCACACCAACGTCACCCAGGTGCGGCAGGATGTCGTAGGCCACGACATTCGTCAGCGCGGCGTTACCGGTGTTGGAGATCGTGAAGCGATAGGCGCCATCGGCACCGGGATCAATTTCGGCAATCTGGCCGGCCGGGACGAAGTCTGCGTCCTTGTTACCCTTGACTTCCTTCGCGATGTTCATTGCAGGGGTGGTTGCAACGTTGAATGTCGCATTGGACGAGCACAGGTAGTCCTCAGTGGAGCCATTGCCGTTGACATCGAAGGCGTCTTTCTCTCGACCGCTCATGCAGTAGTTCGCGTTGCGAAGGCTCTTGTCTACGGCTGTGTCCCGAGCACCGTTACCAGGCATGTACGTCACTGCTTGGTTCACGGTCTGTCCGGCGGGAGTGGTACTCGTCGCAGTCGTGTCGAAGCTCGTGTAAAGAGCTCCCTCGACCGGGTCGGGGACGTTGATGCGCAGCAAGGTCCGTCCCGTGCTGTTGTAGTTCTTCGTGATCTCGATCTGGACCTTGCTGAGGTCGTACTTGCTTCCATCGGCGTTGGTCAGAGGCGAACTGCCGATGAGGTTGACCTGAGACGCATTATCGATGTCGAAACCTTCAGGAAGAAGATCTGCAATGGTAAAAGGTGTGGGCGTACCGCCTTGGGCAGCCGTGCGAACAGAACCGTTGACACCGAAAGATACCGTCTTTCCAACGACCACGGGGTTAGTCCTGACAACCTTCACCACTCCCACGCTGGGGAAGTCGTCACGGACGCGCATCCAGGAGCACAAGTCATCGCTGGAAGCAAGGACCGCGCCGGTGTCTTTATCCGTCAACGTGCCACTTGCACAGTTCTGGAAACGGACGTAGTCGGGAGAAGCCACGTAATTGAAGTATCTCTCAGGGGGCGCGACCGGGTTGTAGTGGCTGGCGAAGTCCGAGGGCTCTTCCTTGGGAAGGGACGAGGAAATCGTGCCTTGGAACCAGATGCTGGCGGTGTTCTGAGGAGCAACGTCGCTATCGATGGTGTAGCGGGTGATCCATTCGCCATCGGGAAGGGTGATGCTAGTCGTCTCGGTGTAGTTGGTAACGACGTGGTTACCCTTGTTGGTCCAGTATTCGAAAGTCCAGCCACCCTTGTCTTCATAGCCAGATTTGCCGAAAATGTTGAAGCGGTAGGGACTCACCATGGTCGGCTGGTCGCAGCTGGCACCTGCAGCCTTTGCATCCTGGGTGGACCAGGTGCACGGCAGCGTGTCATCGAAGTGAACATGCGTCGTCGTATTACCCGTGTTGGCGGCACTGAGGCGCCATTGCGTGAGGCCCTTGCGCACCTGGTACTGCCAGTCATTACCGACTTTGGAGACACGACCAGCAGGCTTACGAACTGCGAAACCATGTGTGATTTCAGAGCTCTTGGTGAGGATGGTCGTCGGGTCGTTCTGGACTGCAGCTGTGATGGTGGCCTTGTTCGAGACGGTGTCGGCCGTCGTTACCGAACCTTCGGGGTACTTGACGGTAACGAGGGACTCGATGGGATTTTGCCACGCCCACTTGTCGTAGGACCAGGTAACAGTGTGGGTCCCGGCATCGTAAACGCCGCCATTAGTGGCGGAAACGAATTCCGCCTGCGCGGGAAGCGGATCGACGACCTTAATGTCCTGGACCTGCACGAAGCCAGTGGCGTTGACACCATTCTTTTGTGAGGATCCATTCCAGCGGATGCCGACCTTATTGGGGTTGGTTTGGTCGATCTGCTGGTATCCGTAACGCAGCTTATAGGTCGTTTCGCCGCCGACAGCAGGGTAGCTATTCGGGTTTGTCGGACCGCTCTTCTCGATGGCAATATCGGTGTCCGCGGTCCACTTGGTGGCCTGCGAGTCCTCGAGAGAGTCCGCGTTGAGAGCCGTGAAGTTCACCTGTTGGGTTGTCGTCGAGTTGTTCGGCGCATCGTTGCCGTCGTAGGTCCAGGTGATCTGGATGCGATCGGAAGTGCCGGCAGGAATCGACTGCCGCAGGGGGAAGAGAAGCCGCTTCATCCTCGGGTTTCCCGCAACAGTAGTTTGTTCGGTGCGCAGGACCGTCGAGCCTGTCACTGCGACGGCGGTGTAGAGCTTGTCCGTCAGAGCCGTACCCGCAGGGGTAACGGGTGCAGGGAGCAACACTTCGATGCTCGCGCCTTCACAGGGGGTTGTCACCGAGGAGCACGCGTAGTTGATCGTCGTGATCTGCTTGTCACGAATCGCAAGGGTGGAGCTGTCGTTCGTGACCGTCATTGCCAGGGTTGCCGGCTTCGCAGAGGTTGAGCGTGCGCGGCGCGTGCGGGGCTGGTTCTCGGGCGCGGCCTCCGCGGCGGGATCCTCGCCGCTGGCCTCGGCGGCGTCAGCACCGGCTGTATCGGTATCGGCGGCGGGCGCTTCGACTCCGGCCTCGGCGGCGGCCTCAGACTCGGACGAGGCCGTGGCAGCTCCCTGGGAAGACGCTGCGTCGGACGTGTTGACGCTTTCGTCGGCGGCGCTGGCCCGCCAAGCGAGGGGGGGTCAGCGAGGTGACGAGAAGCGAGAGTGCGGCCAGGCTGGCGGCACCCGCAACGCCCACGCGGGCGCGGAAGGGACGCAGTCGAGACATCGACTTCTCCTTCTTTCGACAGAATATGGACAGGACTTGCGTCCTAGCCTAGTGAAAGATGAGATAGTTCCACTATGTCTGACAGTTATCGCCTCAACCACAACTACACCGTTGTATTTCGTTGAGATTCCGGGCATTACGGCAATATAACAACTTCTCTGAACTCTTGGTCAGTGCCAAAAAACGCCAGCCCTCATCCATTTATCAGACAATCATGGAGACGTCGGCCACCGAGTGCGCAAATTATGACCACTAGTGCCGAAACCGGCGGGAAGATTTACCACGATTTGAGTGTCACAACTCACATGCGGGGATGTTGTCGGCTGAACACACGACGTTGCCCCTCTATCGATGCCCTTGACCGATCGTTGGGTTGATTATCTGCGGGCGCATCCAGACGGCGCGGGGGACGCGCCCCCCGCCCCGGCCTCGTCCCCGCTAGGACGCATCCTCGCAGGTCAGGCGCCCCGCTTCCATCGCGAACGTGCGGTCGGCGTAACGGCGCGCCTCCGATTCGTGGGTGACGATGAGGACACCCGCTCCCCCTTCGGCCGCCTCGCGCAAGAGACGCAGGACGCCGGCCGCGTTCTGCGCATCCAACCCGGCCGTCGGCTCGTCCGCCAGGACGACGCTCGGGGTCATGAGGAGCGCTCGGGCCACGGCGACGCGACGCAGCTCGCCGCCGGAAAGCTCGTTGGGGCGCGCGTCCGCCAGATCGGACAGGCCCACGGACGCCAGGAGCTCCTCGGCGCGCTTCGTCGAGTGCTCTCCCCCGGCGTACAGCACGGACGGCAGCAGGACATTCTCCAGGACGGTCAGGCTGCGCAGCGCCGTGTGCCCCTGCGGGATCAGGCCGATGCGCTCGTTGCGCAGTCGGGAGCGTTCCTCGTCGCGCATCGCATACAGATCCTGACCATCCAGGCTGACGGTCCCCGCGGTGGGCGCAAGCATCCCGGCGAGCATGGTCAGCAGCGTGCTCTTGCCGCTGCCGGAGTGCCCGGTAACGACGGTGAGCTGCCCCTCCTCCAGCGCGAGGTCAACCGGATGGACTGCCGTGAACAGGCGCGTCCCCCTTGCGGGCGCGGGGAAATTCCTTGGTGAGGGAGGTCGCTTCGATGAGCATGTCACTCGCCTTCCTTGAGTAGGGCGCTGGCGTCCGCCGTATGCAGGGCGCGCAGCGCTATCCACGTTGATACGAGGGCGACGACTCCCATCGATGCCAACGCCCCCACTGCCAGGCCCGCGATCACCGGGAGCGAGGGGACCAGGAAGCCGACGCCAATGGTCTGACGCACGAGGCCGGAGAAGGAGGCGATGAGGACCCCCGACACGACGACGCCCACGGCGGCCCCCCGCGGCGTTCACGGTGACGGCCTCGAGGGCGACGACGCGCGAGATGAGCCCCCTGTGGGCGCCCAGGGCGATGAGCGTCCCGAATTCGCGCTTCCGCTCGACGATCATCATGACGAAGACGAGGGTGATCATCACCAGTCCGATGCCCCACACGGCCGCGATCAGGGCGCTCACCGTGCGGGAGGTGGCCTCGAGGGAGGCGGCGATGCCGCTGACCATCGTTGTCGAGGTCGTCACCGAGACCCCGGGCACGCGCGCCTCGATGTCGGCCGCGACGGCGTCCACGTCGCTCCCGGGTGCGACCCTCACCATGACCGAGGAGATGATGTGGTCGGTGTCGAGGCTCGTGTACTTGTTCAGCCCTTTTTCCAGCGAGGAATCGATGAGGATGCGCGCCGTGTCAAAGGTCGTGTACACGGCGTTGTCGAGGCTGGAGCCGGTGGTGTCGAATTGGGCGACGACGCGCAGCTTGTTGCCGAAGAGCGAGAAGTTCTCGGGGTCGGCCACGCTGACGTTTGCTCCGACGATGACCTCCATGTCGCCGAGCTCGACGTTCCCCGCGGTGTCGGAAATCCACGGCTGAATGGTGACGTCGGTAGCCGGGTCGAAGGCGATGACCTGGTAGCGGCCCGAGCAGCACGAGGCGCGGGCGGTGGCGAGGAAGAGCTGGGCCGAGGCGGACTCGACGCCGTCGACGGCGGCGACCTCGTCGCGCACCCCCTCGTCCATGTAGAAGTAGGAGGGCTCGGCGCTGACCAGGAACGCCTGCGCATCGAAGTCGTCGGCGTCCGCCGGAGTGACCATGATGTCGGCTCCGAGGCGCGACTCGACGGTGTGCAGGCCCCGGTCGATCCCGGTCACGAGCATGGTCCCGCCGAACACCACCATGGTCATGAGCGCGGAGAAGAGGACGAGGGTCCCCGATCGCACCGGGTACCCGCGCAGGTTCATCCACGGCAGTCGCGAAAGCGACAACATGCTATTCCTCCTGTCGCGGCGCCTAGATGGGCGCCAACTTCTGTCCCTGGACGGCGGCGGCGACCCGCGCGAGCGCGAGGCGGGTTCCGGCCACACCGAAGGCTACCAGCAGGGCGACCGTGAGCCCGGCGAGGGGCGCAGACCGGGCCGGCGTCGTCAACGCCGCGAGCGCGCTGGCGTCGCCGAGCAGGGGCACGGCGGCGGCTCCGACGACGACGCCGGCGAGGGCGCCCGCCGCGTGAAGAATCAGGGATTCGGCCGTCATGACTCGCGCAATCGTCTTCGCCGACGCCCCGATCGAGCGCCACACGTACAGCTCGTGTCGACGCTCGTTCATGAGCGTGGCCTGGGCGACCATCAGGGCGGCCAGCAGGACACCCCAGGCGATGCCGAGCACGCCGAGGAGCGCGCTGCGGTGGGCGCGCACGTCCGAGGCCGTGGCTGAGACGGCCACCTCGGAGCGGACGGCGGTCACTTTGCGCACGTACAGGTTGATCCACTCCGTGACGCTATCGACCTGGCGGGAGTCGGCGACGTGCACGAGGGCGACCGTGTAGTCGCGGTCCGGGGCCAGGGAGGCGTAGGTGTCCACACCCGATTCGACCGACGCGGCGATGACCTGCGTGAGCGTGTCCATGCTGACGAAGACGGCGTGATCCCAGTCGGTGCCGGTGGCCTCCAGGTGTGCGCCCACGGGCCACTGCTTCCCGAAGAGTGTCACCTCGCCCTCCGGGGTCTGCGCGGCGGCGGCTCCGACCGTGACGGCGCCCTCGGGCGCATACTTTCCTTCTCCCTCGGCGATCCACGGCGACACGACGAAGTCGGTCGCGGGGTCGTAGCCGATGATCCACTGGGTCGTCCCGTCGGGCTTCGTCTGGGAGATGGCCAGCTGGTAGGTGACGGCGGCGATGTCCTCGTTGGCGTCCATGCGCGCCAGGGTCGCGCGCGGCTGGTCGCATTGGGCGGGGGTTCCGAGCATGCTCAGTGCCCGCTTGTCCACGATGTTCAGGCAGGAGGTCGGGTACACGACGAGGTCGGCGCCGAGTCGGCGCTCGGCAAGGCTGAGCTGGGCGCGCATGCCGTCGAGGGCGACGAGGCCGCCGAACACGCACGCCGCCTGGGCGAGCGCGAGGACCAGGATGATCGCGGCGCGCACGGGGTGTGCCAGGACGTTCTTGAGGGGAACCCGGCGCAGCGTGAGGGAGCCCGTCATCGCCCGCCCCCGCCGACCTCGGACAGGTCGATCCACAGCGCGGGCCGAGCCCCGTACAGGACGTCGACGTTCGCGCCGCTGGCGACCGGCGTGCCGGCCGCGTCAACGAATTGCGCGGCGAAGCCGTAGTTCCTGGCGAGCGCAGCCACCAGTCGGCCGTCCCGTCCTCGGTGACGGTCAGGGCGCCCGAGGCCGCGTATTCGCTCGCCAGAGCCTCGCCGATGTCGGAGCGGTTCGCGCTACCGGAGAGGTAGACGACGCTTTCCTGCTCGCTGAGCGCGAAGACGCGGTCCTGCGTGGGCGCGCCTCCCGGGGCGCCGGTGATGGACTGGTCGGCGTTGTCGTTGAGGACGGAGGGGGATGATTCCCCGCTGGGCGGGCGTGAAGGCGGCGTCGAAGAAGTCGTCGTTCATCCACGCGCGCAGGTCGCTGTCCGCCCACGTCACGTCCTGGAACGGAACGTGGTTGTACTGGCGTCCGTCGAGGACGTCGGCGCTGAGCAGCAGGAGCCGGTCATCGAAACGCTCCAACACGATCCACCGGATCGACTCCGGGCCGTTGGAGGCGTCGCCGTCCTGTTCGAAGGAGCCGAAAGAGACGACATCTCCCTTGGCGGCCCCGCGGTAGGGGAGCGCCGGATCCTCCTCAACGAGGCCCGCCGCGCGTTCTCGTGCGTCCGCGTAGTCCCCGAGGCCGACGAAAAGCCCATACGCCCCCGAAGCGTCCCCGGACTCAGCCAGGCGCAGAGCCTGCGCGTAGCGCTGTGAACGCTGGTGGTGATGGAACAGGATGCCGAGGGTCACCGCGAGGAGAAGCGCCGCGAGTACGACGGTTCCCTTCTTCATCGTTGCCCTGCTCAGGCGCACGCGTGTCACCTGCCGGGCGTCAGGCCTGGGAGGCCTTGTCCTTCTTGAGCGTGTTCACGACGGCGGCGACGCCGCCGCCCGCGACGAGGACGCTCATGATGCGCACGAAGGGCTGGAACACCGTGTGACAGCGCATCGTCTTCATCATGCACAGCGGGCAGATGACGCCGGGGATGAAAGACGACGACGGCGCCGACGAGGCAGAGGACCTGGAGGGCGAGGCGCACGCCCTTGTTCTTGATGAAAGCCGCCGTCCCGAAGAACACGGCGAGGCCGGCGGCGCTGGCCGCGACGGAGTTTTGGCACTGATGGCAGTGCATCCAGGTTCCGTCCGGCCTGGGTTCACACGCAGAAAAGACGGTGACGCCTCCCGCCAGGAGCGCGGCGCTCAGGGCAGCGGGCACGAGGGGGATGACGAGGTCCTTCTTGGACACGGTAATCATTCCTTACGGGCGGGCAAGTATTGACAAGCTTTATAAAAGTATCATAAGCCTAATTTACTGTGGAACACAAGGGTTTCCCCCTCCCTCCAGGCTCCCGGACGCGACGCACGCACTCCCTCCTGCATGCGCACGCGACGACTCCCCACGCGCGGTCCAAAACAACCACTCTGCCTCCCCCACAGCGCCTAAGATTGAGGCATCCCCCACCAACGAGGTGTCACCATGAACAGAATCAGCATCCGCCTTCTCCACTGCCTCGGCGCGTCGATAACCGCGCTCGCGTGCATCACCCTCTCCCCCCTCGCCGCCGCTGCAACAGACGCCACGGCCGCAGACAGCACCGTCGTCACGGCACCCTCCGGCGAGGCACCGACCACCCCGGCCTCGCCGGCCTCGCCCGAGGCGTCCCCGGCCTCGTCGAGCACCACCCCGACCACCCCGGCCTCGCCCGATGCGTCCCCAGCCTCGTCGAACGACGACTCCGCACCCGCCACACCCTCCCCCACCCCGACCCCCGAGCCGAGCGCCACCCCAACCGAGCCTGCGCCGCCCGTCACCGGCCACTGGGTACGCCAGGCGGCCGGATGGCGCTACGAGTTCTCCGACGGCACCTGGCTCAAGGGCGGCGTCCACGCGGTGGGAGCCACGCGATACGCCTTCACCGACGACGGATACGTGCCGGTGGGCTGGTACCGCAGCCCAGAGGGCACCTGGTACGCTTCCACCGAGGACGGCGTGCGCACCGGCTGGTACCACGACGGCGCCGCCTGGTACTTCCTCGACGGCGACGGCGCCATGGCCACCGGATGGCGCCTCTCCGGGGGCGCCTGGTACTACCTCGACCCCACGCGAGGCGGCGCCATGGCCACCGGCTGGGCCAAGGACAACGACACCTGGTACTACATGGACGCCTCCGGTGCGATGAAGTCCTCGACCTGGGTGCGTGAGGGAGCCTGGTACTACCTGACGGGCAGCGGCGCCATGGCCACCGGATGGTTCATCGCCGACGGATCCTGGTATTACGCGGACGGCAGCGGCGCCATGGCCACCGGGTGGCTCAACGACTCCGGCACCTGGTACTACCTGCACCCCTCGGGCGCGATGGGCACCGGGTGGATTCAGGAGGGATCGAGCTGGTACTACCTGAACCCGAACGCCGGCGGCGCCATGGCCACCGGCTGGGCCGCAGTCGGCGGCGCATGGAACTACTTCGACCGCTGGAAGGGCTTCTGGGTGTCTGGCCGCGCCGACTTCGAAGCCGACTGGAACTACGCGAAGACCCTCTACAGCCCCACCAACTACCTGGTCGTCGTCAACACCGGCGCCCCGCACTGCATGACCTTCTACTGGGCGGAGGGCACCTGGCAGCCGCTCACGGACATGCCGTGCTCCGTCGGCAAGGCATCGACCCCCACGGCCACCGGCACCTTCACCATCAAGAACCGAGGCTCCTCTTTCGGGCACGGGTACACGGCGTACTGGTGGACCCAGTTCTACGGCGACTACCTCTTCCACTCCGTCCTCTACTACGAGGGAAGCTACACGGTGAAAGACGGGACACTCGGCGGCCACGTCTCCCACGGGTGCGTGCGCCTGCGCTACGAGGACGCCAAGTGGCTGCACGACACGATCCCATCGGGGACTACGTGACGATCTACTGACGGCCTGGTGGCGGCCTGGTGCGCTGCCGAGAGCCCGGTGCGCTGCCGATGTTCGGCCGACGATCCACCGATCATCGCGACCAGGCCGGGGCGAGCCCCGGCACGCCGTTGTCACGCAGGCTTGCCGTTGTCGCGCAGGCTTGCCGATGTGGCGCAGGCTCGCACGGATAGGGGCGCCGCATGACCCAGGCAGGCACATCACCACAGCAAGCCATGCGCCGCTGAGGGAGGACACCTGTCCGTGGTGGCCGCGCTGTTACTTCTTGCGGCGCAGGGCCACCACCAGGGCGCCGGTGCCGACCAGGAGGAGGACGGCGATGGCGGCGCCGATGCCGATGAGCAGGCCCGTGGAAGAAGACTCGCTGGTCTCGGATCGGTCTCCGGACGCGGTGGCCGAGGGTCCGGTGGCCGGGTCGGTCGTGGGCGCGGGGGTGATGGTGAAGGGGTTGACGGGCGGGTTGAGCTCAGCGAAGGGCCCAACCGCGCCAGCGAGTTTGCCGGTGAAGTAGTCTTCGGCGTCCCCCTCCATGAGCGGGTCATCGGTCGTAGGCATCGTGGCCCCATCATCGACATCCCACACGCAAAGTGGACCTGTGGGCGATGCTCAACAGCTTGTTGAGATCTTCTTTCGAAGGGCTCGCGTTGCAGTGAGCGTTATTCATGCCCGTGACGTAAAAGTCAAGGCGCCCGAAAGAAACGTTGTCGAACGAGCTGGCGATCTGATTGAGGTAGGCCATGGGCGGGCGCACCTGCATGTGCCCCGACTCGTCCAGAGAATAAAACGCATGACGCGCCTCACCCAGGTAATAGGCGTCGATCTCGCACCAGTTAGATTCTGCAGTGGCCTCCACCACGTAGTCGGGGCCGGTGCCAGACCAAAACGTGGACACCAACTCCTGACACTCCTGCTCGGTCAGGTTCCACCCGTTATCCCACTCTGAGAACACCAGCTGCAGGTAGGCGGCAGGCGTGATCTCCCCCTCCCGCCCCGGAACAATATCCTCACCGAACTGGAAGTCGGCCCACATGCGGATGGTGCGCCCCGGGAACAGCGGCGTGGAGGGCGGAGCCGTAGGCGGGGTGGAGGGCACCGGAACAGGGCCATCCGCGCGAGCGGGCAGAGCCACCCCCGCCACGCAACACGCGACCGCAACCGCGCACGCCACCCACCGGGCCACGCGCCGACCCACACCCGTCACTGTCGCCATCATCCTTAGTCCCCTCCCCTTCGTCGTCGATTGGATGCTCTACTCACCGAGCCGCCGGGCTAGTACCGGTACCTTTTCAACCTAGCTAAGTTCGACGGGGTCGGATGCTTGTTAAACTCGTCAAGGGCGGCCTGTTTGGCCTTCGAGATGTACACCGCTGGAGTCTTCGCGGCCTCCGCATCCAGCCAGCTCTTAGCAGCGGTCTCATTCTTCTCCAGCATATCCAGCGCTGTTTGAATCTTCTTAGCGAAATCGGTGGCGTGCTTGGCCATCGCTCTCAGGGCTGCGACCTCTTCGATGAGGTACTTTTCGTACTTGGTGGCAAAGGCCTGGGGTCCGGATTCCGCGCTCCACTTCCCCTCGGTCTGCAAGCCGATGTTCTGCTCCAGCTGATCGGCTGCCTCCAGTAGTTTCGGGGCCATCTCTTCGCGGAGGGTCTTCTCCCAGCCCTGCCACTTCTCCTTGGTGACCTGCATCTGACCGCTCGCCATGACTGCTCCTCTGAGTTGACGCGCCACTGTAATACGGTCAGCCTACCAGATGGCGGGCATGCCAGGATAGCCTCAACCACAGGGTTAAAGGACAAAACGTGTGGGTCGCGGCTCGGCCCCTGGCATAGTCGAGGGCGGCGTGCCTGTGCTAGGCGCCCGCGCCGCAGCACCTCAGATAGGATCGATTCCATCGGGAGGACTGCAGCTGATCGGGAGTATTCAACCCGTTGGGGAAGATTCCACCCGATCAGAAGGGTTGAATCTTCACGATCGGGTATTTCGCCTCATCGGCAACAAGCGTTGTCGCGGAGCTGGCCGACCGCGCCCCTGGGCCAGCGAGGCCCTCCAAGCTTCATCGCGACAGCAGCCGCAGCGCCGTCCCCGAGGCCCAACAGGGCCTGGCCTGGCACGCCTGCGCCAGCGAGGGAGACCTGCACCAGGGGTAATGGTGGGGGTTTGCACCATTAGGAACTTTCCCTTCGGCGTGTCGCCGGCGTGTCGTCTCAAAGCTCGGCCAGGCGCTGCCCCCGCCCATCAATGTCGCACGTAATTCCCATGCGATTAGTTCAAATGTTGAATCCACATCGTTGGAATTGCAACGTTTTCTGGCGGTCTCGAAAAGTGACCGAGGGAAATTACGTGCGAAATCAGTCTGGAGGTTGTCGAGTCTCCGCCCGCGGGTGCCGAAGCTAGGCCCGTGTCTCAAAGCGCGCCCGTGCTCTCCGACCCTCCACCCTCTGCGCCTGGGTGTCTTTCGGGCTGACGATGGGGGTTTTGCATCATTAGAAGCATTCTGTCGCCGTGTCGCCGGCGTGTCGCGCCTCTAATGGTGCAATTCCCCCCCGTTTGCTGGTGCCCTCGACGCGGGGCAAGCTCGACCGCGCGCCCCTAATGCTGCAATTCCCCCCGTTTGGCGACGCCCTCGACGTGGGATGAGCTCGACCGTGCGCCTCTCACAGCGCAATTCCTTCCGTTTGGTGGCGCTGAGGTCGCGGTTCGGGGCGGCGTGGCGCCCAAAGTGCAGACCACCTCGGCGAAAAACGCCGACAATGGGCTCGTATGGGCAAAGTGGTCTGCGTTTTGGGCAAAGCTGTCTCGGACATGGTGTATCGCTCGCACGCGAACCGCTGACTATGCGCGTTAACCCCTTGATACGCACGTCAACCTCTCGATATGCGCGTGGGCGGGGCTGCCCACGCTCGTATTAGCGGGCCCACGTGCATATCATCGGGCCCACGCGCGAGGTGTCGGGCCCACGTGCGCGGTGAGGAGCGCAGGCAATTTAGCGAGCCTCGGTGAACTGCGCCCCTGGCACTGAGTGTCCGTACCCGGCCAATTGTTCGCCCGCACGCCGGGCATGTGGGGGCATTCACGCCCCTCGATGAAACAACCATCGTCAACACCGACTTTCTCGCACCAACACGACGAAAAGTCACCCCTCCAGCAACACGTAGTGTCCTATAACCCCAAACGCGGACCGACCCGGGCGCCCCGACCCGCGCAGGCGGCACGGGCACGCACGAAACCCCGGGATTCCAGTGGAATCCCGGGGCTGGGAGCGGAGACGGCGGGATTTGAACCCGCGAGGGGCTATGCACCCCTACCTCCTTAGCAGGGAGGCGCACTCGACCGGACTATGCGACGTCTCCAGTGCCGACTACTCTAGGCTATTTTCGCCGCGAGCGCGAACCGCACCCGCCGCAAGCGCCCAAGAGGCGGTCGGCTCGGCGGAGGGCGAGGGATTCGAACCCCCGGTGCCATTGCTGACACAACGGTTTTCAAGACCGTCTCTTTCGGCCACTCAGACAGCCCTCCAGACCTGCCTCATCCTACAGGAACGGGCGGCGCAATGCCGACAGCGCGGACACAGGCACCGCGAACCCCACGAGAGAATGCGAACACTCAGACAAGCGGGCGGCGCTTCCGTGGGATCAAGCTAGGACGTGCCGCGCGCACACGGGGGGTGAACCCAGCTGCACAGGCCGTCGCGACGATGTGCTTCATGTGCCGCGCACACGCGAGGGGTAAGCCCCAGGCACCCGAAGCCCGCCCACACCGCCCGCGCGCGGGGGTCCGGTACCCGGACACAGCAGTCTCAACCAACAACGTGCGCACACCACGCGTGCGAAAGGGGCGGGCCCGGGGCACTCGCCCCAGGCCCGCCCCCTGTCACAGCGACGATAACCCTCTCAGCCTCGCAGGCCGAAGAAGTTCCAGGACTTCTTATCGGGCGCCGGCTCCTCGGGATGGTCGAGGAGGCCTCGCGAGAGCGCGGGGGCCGTCGGCGGCCACAGGGGCACGCGGATGGCGAGCATCGCCTGGATCGCGTGGTAGACGTCCCAGCGCGAGGACTTGGCGGGTTGGACGCTCTCGTTGTTGGGGCCGAGGCGACGAATCCAGCGTCCGGGCTGGGTGATCAGGTAGTCGTGGATGTAGTCGACGAAGGAGCGGTAGCAGTGCTCGAAGTGCTCGACCTCGTCGAGGCGGTGCCCATCGTCCAGCATGGCGCGGCGCACGGCGACGGCCGCGCACACGCCCTCACACACGACCCACTGCTGGTGCTCGTCCTCGCCGGGCACGGGATCGCCCTGGTCGTTGACGCCGGTCGAGAAGCCGGGGGCGCCGCCGGTGCGACGCCAGCCGTCGACGCGGGCGCGTTCGAAGAGCTCGGTGCCCATCTCGAGCAGGTAGTCGGGCACGTCCCAGCCCATGGAGCGCAGGCCGGCGCGCACCTGCAGGGCGAAGCGCGCGAGCTGCATGGAGTGACCGGTGACGTAGCCTTCGTGGTAGCGGCGCCCGTCGTTGCAGAGCTTTCCGGCCTCGAGGCTGGGCTGCCATTCTTCGTCGTAGTATTCGGGGATGCGCCAGTTGTTCTTGGAGGCGACCTTGTACGCGAAGGCCGTCATCTTTTCGGCGCGGTCCAGCCATTCGGGTTCGGTCGTGGCCTCGGCGGCGGCCATGTAGGCCTCGATCGTGTGGATGAGCGTGCCGAGCGCGTGCACGGGTGCGGGCTCGGTGAAGGCCTCGTCGTACTGGTCCCACACGAGGCCGTAGTCGTCGATCCAGTAGTCCTTCTGCTCTTGGAGCATGGTTTCGAGGAGCTCGTGCGCGCCGGGCCGGTTCGCGACGGTCGCGGCGGCCACGCCGAGCAGCGCGTACACGGTGTGGTACTGGGACTTCACGCGGGAGGCCTCGTCCCAGGGGACGCCGTGACCCTCCTCGTCGGGTTCGGCCTTGATCTGGTACCACATGCCGCCGTTGACGGGGTCCGTGAAGTACGTGGTCAGCGACTTGACGGCGTGGTCGGCGTAGCGGCGCGTGCCGGGCAGGCCCATGAGCGCACCGAGGGAGAAGATGTAGGCCATGCGCCCGGTGACGGCCAGGTCGATGGACCGGCTCAGGTCCGGTTTGCCGTCGGCGTCCAGGTGCGCGAAGCCGGTGGGCACGATCGCGCCCTCGGCTTCCTCGATGAGCGCCTGCATGTTGGCGCTGAGCCAACGGTTATGTTCGATGGAATCAAACCATCCCACGATGTTCCTCCTGCCAAGACAGCCACGGTCTGCGGTGACCGACCTCTCATAGGATAGTCGCTTGTGGCCTCGTTTGGGAATACGTGCCGCCCTGTGAGTCATGCTCGGGGACGAGGCCGGGGCGCACTATGCGCTGATCTGCGGTTTTGCGCCCGCTCGGCCACGGCCTCGGACGGGAGGAAACGATGAGCCGTTTCACGCCGTGGACGGCGCTTCACACGAGGGGGCGTTACGTGCAACACTGTGTTCATGCATAATCGAGCTGGCACACATGCCCTTCCAGAAGACCTCATCAACGTCGACGATGTCATCTCCGCCTACTACGACATCGTCCCTGACCCGACCGACGTGGGACAGCGCGTCGCGTTCGGAACGTCGGGCCACCGCGGCGCTTCGCTAGACGGTAAGTTCAACGAGGCGCACATCATCGCCATCACCGCGGCGATCATCGAGTACCGCGCGTCGCAGGGCATCAACGGACCGCTGTTCATCGGCCGTGACACGCACGCCCTGAGCGAGCCCGCGTGGCGTACCGCCCTGGAGGTCCTCGCGGCCGCCGGCATCGACACGCGCATTGACTCGCGCGGCTCCTACACGCCGACCCCCGCCGTGTCTGTCGCGATCCTGGGCGCGAACGGCGCGCCGGCGAATCTGCGCACCGAGGGCGACGGCCTGGCCGACGGCATCGTCGTGACCCCCAGCCACAACCCGCCGCGCGACGGCGGCTTCAAGTACAACCCGCCTCACGGCGGCCCCGCGGACACGGACGCGACCGGTTGGATCGCGGCGCGCGCGAACGAGCTGCTGGATTCGGGCGAGTGGAAGGACGTTCCGCGCGTCACCGGCTCCGAGCTGCTGCACGACCCGAACATCAAACCCTTCGATTATCTGGAGTTCTACGTCTCGCAGCTGGACCAGGTTGTCGACATTGAGGCGATCCGCAACGCGGGCGTGCGCATCGGCGCCGACCCGCTGGGCGGCGCGTCCATCGACTACTGGGCGGCCATCGGCGAGCGTTACGGCCTGGATCTGACGGTCGTTAACCCCGAGGTGGACCCGGCGTGGCCGTTCATGACGCTGGACTGGGATGGCAAGATCCGCATGGATTGCTCGTCGCCTTACGCGATGGCGTCTCTGCGTCAGGCCATGACCCCCGACGCCGAGGGCAACACCCCCTACGACATCGCGACCGGCAACGACGCGGATTCGGATCGCCACGGCATCGTGACCCCCGACGGCCTGATGAACCCGAACCACTTCCTGGCTGTGGCCATTGAGTACCTGTTCACGCACCGTCCCGGGTGGAGCGAGGATGCGGCCGTGGGTAAGACCCTGGTGTCTTCCGCGCTCATTGACCGCGTCGTGGCCGCCATGGGCCGCAAGCTCATCGAGGTGCCAGTGGGCTTCAAGTACTTCGTGCCCGGCCTGCTGTCCGGCACCGTGGGCTTTGGCGGTGAGGAGAGCGCGGGAGCGTCCTTCCTGCGTAAGGACGGCACCGTGTGGTCGACCGATAAGGATGGCATCATCCTGGCGCTGCTCGCCTCGGAGATCCTGGCCGTGACCGGTAAGACCCCGTCGCAGCTGCATAAGGAGCAGGTGGAGCGCTTCGGCGCTTCCGCGTACGCTCGTATCGACGCGGCCGCCTCCCGCGAGGAGAAGGCGAAGCTCGCGGCCCTGTCTGCGGACGACGTGACCGCGACCGAGCTGGCCGGGGATCCGATTGTCGCCAAGCTGGTGCGCGCACCCGGTAACGACGCGCCGATCGGCGGCCTGAAGGTGACGACGGAGTCCGCGTGGTTTGCGGCTCGCCCGTCGGGCACCGAGGACGTGTACAAGATCTACGCGGAGTCTTTCAAGGGTGCCGAGCACCTGGCCGAGGTTCAGGAGGCCGCCAAGCAGGTCGTGTCCGACGCCCTGAACGGCTGACGCTCTGACGCTACCCGCTCACGCGGGTTGCACGGGGGCGGCGCTCGCATGAGCGCCGCCCCCGTCGTCACGCCGCGCTGGCTCCACCGCCGACGGTGACGCCAAAGTCCACGTGATCACAGCGGAAGCGCGACGAGGCGTGAGCATACACGGCCTGTTAAACTGACGGGTAGGACAAGGGCTGACATGGGCCTCCCTGCACTGTGGGGAAGTGACCGCGAAACCTGACGAACCAGAGCCTCGTAATAGCTCACTCGTGAGCGGCAAGCTGAAGTCACGTCCTGCAAACCCCCTTCCCCATGGGTTGGGGGTTTCGTGGCTCTTCGCATTGTGGGGTGTGGGGGTGGTGTTCGAAGCGTCCCGGGGATCGTGGACAGTGTCGTGGGACGACGACCGAACACAGGAGTTCGCCTTGGGCGCCTCATCAACCAAAACTCGCATGCAATTCGGGTGCCCGAACTTTCTGCAGCACTCGAAAACGTTGCAATTCCAACGATGCGATTTCAACGTTTGACATACGTGCCGGGGAATTGCATGCGACATTTCTGAGGAAACAACATGAGGTGCCACAAAGACCCCACGCAGAAGACAACTCAAGCCCAGAAGACCCCCACAACCCCGACAGCCGCCACAAGCGCGGGGGCACTACACCCGATCAGGGGCGCTACACCCGATAAGGGGCACTGCACCCGAACAGAAGAGGTGCATTGCCTACGGATCGGGTGCAGCGCCCCAATACACAAGAACAAACGCGGAACTGACAGGACCCATCTACTCCCCGCCACAACCAGCCCGGGCGCGTCGGGCGGATTAATTGTGCCCCATGGACACTGCCCCACCGCGAGCGTCGTGCAGATCGCACGTAGCGACTCATGTTGCGCTCTGTTGATACTGACCCCAACAGCAACCCCACAGGAACCCAAGCCCCCGCAGCACAACCAAGGACGACAACACCCCGGCAGTAACCCCGACAGCGAGACCAAGGACAGCAGGACTCCGCATCAAGCCAGCAGGCGGCCACGCCCCCGCACCACCGAGGCCAGCCACACCCCGGCAGTAAGCCCGAGGCCAGCCGCACCCGGGCACCGAGACCACCCGCCGGTACTACTCGTCCTCCGAGATATACCCCTTGGCGACCAAGCGCGCATACTCGCTGGCAATAAACATTTCCTCAGGAGACTCAACGACACAACTCACGTGAGCGATCGTGCCCCCCACACTCACGCCAGCACCCTGAGACGTCACAAAGTTCGAACGGTAATAACCATTTTCATTCTTGCGCCGCTTGGGCCTCCCATACCGACTCGTCAAAATCTCACAGAAATGCCGATAAATCACCAAGGCATCCTCCAGCGAATCCCCCCGAGCCTCCTCCGGCGCAATATCAGTGATCGGTACACGCATAGACCTGATGTTTCCACCGCTGACAGAGAAGCTCGAGGATAGTTCGTCGGGACGAACATCCGAAGTAAACAAACTCGGCTTATCCTCCGCAGGCACCCACCCGAAGCGGTCTCGTAGGGCGTAGCCATCTTCAGCAGTCTTAGGCCAAGGCGAATCCACCCAGGCCTGGAGGATCTCGATGAAACGATCATCGGACAACACGGTGAAGTCAAAGGACATGATCCTCCTTCACAGGCCCTTGATGGCCTGGCCGACGCCAACAACACGCACGCACGCGCTCACGCACAGGATGACCCACAACCATCCCCGACAGCAACCCCACAGGAACCCAAGCCCCCGCAGCACAACCAAGGACGACAACACCCCGGCAGTAAGCCCAAGGGTCCCCAAGCCCGACAGCGAGACCAAGGACAGCAGGACTCCGCATCAAGCCAGCAGGCGGCCACGCCCCCGCACCACCGAGGCCAGCCACACCCCGGCAGTAAGCCCGAGGCCAGCCGCACCCGGGCACCGAGACCACCCGCCGGTACTACTCGTCCTCCGAGATATACCCCTTGGCAACCAGGCGCGCATACTCGCTCTCAATAAACATCTCCTCAGGAGACTTAATGTAGCACTCAACGAAGGAACGACATCCCCCCGGATTAATACCCACCCCCTGCGGAGAAATATACAGAGCGTCATAAAACCCGTTCCTATTCTTGCACTGCTTGGGCTTGCCGTACCGGCTCTTCAGAATGTCGCAAAAAAATGCCGATAAATCACCAAGGCATCCTCCAGCGAATCCCCCCGAGCCTCCTCAGGCGCAATATCAGTAATGAGAAAGTTAAATGAATTTACAACTCCCTGTCGACCGCTAAAGCTAGACGAAAGCTCGTGAGGTTGAATATCGGAAGTAAACAAACTTGGCTTATCTTCTTTGGGTACCCAGCCGAAGTGGTCGCGCAACTGGTAGCCGTCTTCGATGGTTTTGGGCCAGGGTGAGTCCACCCAGGCCTGGAGGATCTCGATGAAACGATCATCGGACAACACGGTGAACTCAAAGGACATGATCCTCCTTCACAGAGCCTTGATAGCCTGGCCGACGCCAACAACACGCACGCACGCGCTCACGCACAGGATGACCCACAACCATCCCCGACAGCAACCCCACGGAAACCCAAGCCCCCGCAGCACAACCAAGGACGACAACACCCCGGCAGTGAGCCCAAGGGTCCCCAAGCCCGACAGCGAGACCAAGGACAGCAGGACTCCGCATCAAGCCAGCAGGCGGCCACGCCCCCGCACCACCGAGGCCAGCCACACCCCGGCAGTAAGCCCGAGGCCAGCCGCACCCGGGCACCGAGACCACCCGCCGGTACTACTCGTCCTCCGAGATGTACCCCTTAGCGACCAGACGCGCATACTCACTCGCAATAAACATCTCCTCAGGAGACTCAACAATGCAGCTGACCAGAGCATCATTACCGCCCACCTTCACGCCCACGCCCTGCGGGGTAACAAAAGTCGACCGATAACGCTCCTTCTTACTGCTACGCTGCTTCGCCTTCCCATACCGGCGCGTCAAAATCTCACAGAAATGCCGATAAATCACCTTCGCCGACTCCAACGAATACCCCCAAGCCTCCTCCGGCGCAATATCAGTGACAGGTATTTTGAGAGACTTGATCTTGCCATCGCGCGCAGTGAAATACGAGGAAGACTCATGAGGGCGCACGTCAGAGGTAAACAACGCTGGCTCTCTATAATCTGGCGTCCATCCGAAGCGGTCGCGCAGGGCGTAGCCGTCTTCGGCGGTTTTGGGCCAGGGTGAGTCCACCCAGGCCTGGAGGATCTCGATGAAACGATCATCGGACAACACGGTAAACTCAAAGGACATGATCCTCCTTCACAGGGCCTTGATGGCCTGGTCGATGCGGGCGATGTGGGCTGAGGCCAGCTCAATCGGGTCGGTCTTAAAGACTATTCTCCCAGCGTTCCCGCTGCGGGCAATCGCGACGTCGGAAAACACCTGTACGCGCCCGTCCTTGATGGCCTCCCACAACGCCGGGTTCTCACGCATCTTCTGATGAAAATCCGTGTCCCGGGCCAGGCGGTCCCCCACGTAGGCGGCCGAACCCTGCTCGACCTTGACCCCGTCAACCTCGTAGGTCCCGATCTTGGCGCTCGTGCCGCCCTTGCACTCCCCCACGTGCAACTCGCCGGGCCGATACCCGATCGTATCCACGTGACCACGACCGGTGCCCGGACCACCCACGCCGCCACCCTGAACGATCCCCATCTCATCCCACTTAGCCTCCAGGGCTGCGTGCCCCATCTCCTCCGCGGAACGAGCCTCAGCCACACGCGCAGCAGTCAAATCCTCAGCGGTATGCTCAAAATCCCTAAGAGTATGATCATCCACGCCGTGCTTGCCCAGGTACTCGAGCGTGTCGTCGCGTCGTTTGACCGTCATGTGCGAGCGCGGGTTACGCGGCTTGTGCCGGTCAGCGAAGTGCTCATCGAGCGCGCTCTTATGCGGGGCGAGCTTATCGTCGAGCTCGTGCTCCAACGACACGCGGTTCGCGCGCGCCTGCACGCGACGGGCGTTCGCCTGGCGCAGGTGCGAAGCGGCCTGACCCCCGCGTGGCGTCGCGCGAGGACTGCGACCACCCACCCAGGCCTCGTAATCCACCAGATCATCAAACTTGCGACGACTCCTGCGAGTGATCCCCCCGACGGGGCTAAACATCGCCCTCATCGAATCGAGCTTGCCCGACAACTCGGAAGTCATATGCGACAAATTGTGCGCCGAATTCGTCAACGACGTGATCTTCGGCATCACATTGGCGCTATACGCCGTCACCTTCGCCGAAATCTGCGCCACCACCACCGGGGTCGCCAACCCAATCGAACACACCTCCTCCAAGATCGCCTGGGTCAGCTGGCCAATAATGTCGCTCAACGTCGACACGACAATACCGTGCACCACCCCACAACCTCAGCCAAAACCCCCCAACGCAGTACTCATCGCCGAGGTCGCACTGGCCCCCGCACGCAACGCATCAATCGTCTGCGCGCAACGCACACGCGCAGCCTCAACCATCTGCCCCGAGCCGCCCACCAGCAACGACGCCACATCAGACTCCAACGAGTCAGCCTGAGCACTCATCGCCTCGGCCGTATTCGTCCACGTCTGCGCATGAGCCCGCACCTGATCCGCGCTGCCCGCCAGCTCATCCATCCACTGCTTGAAAGGCTCAAAATGCTCAATCAAATACCCCGCGCCCCACGACACCAACGTCGCAATCGGATTCATCAACCCCGAAGCAACATCAGCCACGGCACCAACCGTCGACAGCCCAGCACCCAACCACGAACCCTGCGCCAACGACGAATTCAACGACTCAATATCCTCCAACAACCCAGCACCCTGCCACGTCGTGGTCGTATCCCGACGCGCGGCCACCAGATCACCAACACGCAACCCACCAGTAGGAGCAGGCGTCCCACCACGCCCGCCCTCCAACGTATCCTCACTCATAGCCCCACCGCCTCAATCAGACCCGCCGACTCCCACTCGGCGCGCTCAAACTCCGCCGCCGCATCACGCAACACCTGCGCAGTGCCACGCGCATGCACACCAGCCTCGCTCAACACCTCATGCGCCGACTGAGTAAACACATCCAACACGGGAGACACAATCGCCCCCACCAACAACCCCAGCCCATCCGCAGGCGGCGCAACAGTCAACGCGTCAACACCCACCCCCACGGCATCGCTCACAGCATCAACCCGTCCGGCCAAACGCACCACGTCCGCCACGACCACACTCAACACGTCACCACTCACAGCGACCCCCTCCCATAGGTGTTGCCCACCCGGCGACCCCGACGCAGCACCCCGCCACGCACAACAGGCCCACGCTCCTCCTCACGACTGCGAGCCGACCCATACTGCTCCACCAACGCGCGAGCCTCCCGCGACTCCTCCCCATACGCATCCGCCGCCACATCCGCCAGCTTCGCCCCACGATCAGCCACCGCTTCCTCGTAAGCACTCACAAACCGAGGATCAACCACGTCATCCACACGAACCTCGACCACGCGCCCAGCAGCATCCACGCTCACACACGCTCCCCGACGAGTCACGCCCCCACCCGCGAACCTCCTGAGAACCCTCCAAAAAAGCTCGCGCCGCCGCACCCGCACGCTGGGCGGCAACACGCGCAACACCGAGGGCCTCCAACTGCGCTTCCACACGAGCATCCACGCCCGACATCTCAACCATACACGCCAGGCTAGCCCCCCACAAAAATCTGTCAAACGTTCAGACCAGCGAATTTGTAACAGAAACACCCCCACGTACCGACGTTTTACAGCAGTCCACGGCCCA